>Ga0209201_1000045_pt1 | contig 198395 bp, 159 predicted proteins | sample AD_UKC055_MetaG_FD_184411 | JGI IMG/M metagenome (GOLD analysis project Ga0209201, IMG submission 184411) | Active sludge microbial communities of municipal wastewater-treating anaerobic digesters from USA - AD_UKC055_MetaG (SPAdes) (version 2) | ecosystem: Engineered > Bioreactor > Anaerobic... | reverse complement strand
GAGCTTTTTCCTATCATAACATAGGACTGAAAGTGGCGTATGAGGGGTTGGAAGAGGAAGAGAACAATCGTTTTGGGATAGCGATTACCTATTTATTTGACAAGTATTCAACGAGTAAGCAGCGTCAGGGATATTGGCAAGTCGGAGGTGTTTCGCGAGGAGCAGAAATGGTTTCTCCCGAATTACAAGGCGGTACTGATAAAAGTAATGAAGTGTTAATGGAAGAATTGCAGAAGTTAAGAGAACAAAGAGAACAGGCACAAAAGGTATTGGATGCTTTACAGGAGCAGTTAAAGAAGTTGGAAGAAGAATCGGCAAAGCAATAAAGGCACAAGTGAAAATAAATATAAACAAATAAAATAATAAAGGTGGGATGAGGAAACTGTCAGGATAATAAGACGCGTTAAATTTTAGATACAGAAAAAAGAGATGATTTTTAAGAAACAATCATATATATTTTTTATTTGCTTTTTAGCTGCTGTAATTTATTTCAATTATTAACAATTTATAAAGTGGGGAGAGTTATTATGACTAAAAGATTATGTTTTTCAGTATTACTTCTAACCTTGATTATTTCCATCTTTTGTGCTCCGGTAACGCAATCACAGGCGCGTCAGGTTGCAAGTAATCTCATTTTGGAGCGTGCTAATGCTTCCAAAAACATCGCTTCTGTTATGTATTTAAACAATGAGACAGAATCGCATATTTATGTGATTAACCTCCGCCCTGCGGGTTTTATTTTACTTTCGGGAGATGATGCAGCTTATCCGGTATTAGGATATGATTTTAATTCCAATTGGACCGGGGAAAATATTCCGGTTCAATTACAAGAGTTTCTGCAAAGCTGGCAGAAGCAACTGTCCTATATAATCAAAAATCAATTGCGGGCGGATGACAAAAGCAGGGATGAATGGGTGCGTTTGTCTGTTTCAAGCGTGGAATTCGTTCCACAAAGAAATGAGCGTGATGTAGCTCCTTTACTTACCACTACTTGGGGTCAGGAAGGTTATTACAATGATCTTTGCCCAAGCAACACACCCGTCGGATGCGTAGCCACTGCTATGAGCCAGATTATGAAATTCTGGAATTTTCCGATTACTGGAAGTGGTTCACATAGTTATAATTGCCCGCCTTACGGAACATTATCCGCAGATTTTGCCAACACTACTTACAACTGGACAGATATGCCTAATCAAGTAAGCAGTCCCAATTTGTCTGTTGCTACTTTATGCTATCATGCAGGAGTAGCGGTAAACATGCAATACAACCCAAACGGCTCCGGTGCTTACAGCACTGATGTTCCCAATGCTTTAAGAACTTATTTTAAGTATGCGTCTTCCACTACTTATTATGATAAATCCTCTTATTCCGATGCAAATTGGGCTTCAATGTTACGAGGGGAATTTGATAATCGCCGTCCTGTTTATTATTCGGGCAGTGGTTCTTCAGGCGGACATGCTTTTGTCTTAGACGGTTACCAAAGCACTGATCATTTTCATGTCAATTGGGGCTGGGACGGATATTATAACGGTTATTATTATTTGAACAATTTGAATCCGGGTGGGGAAAATTTCAGTTCCAGTCAAGCAGCTGTAATGGGAATTGCACCAACGCAGTCCAATCCCGCTTTAACTGAAGGTTTTGAAGGAACTACTTTCCCTCCGTCGGGCTGGAGCAGATCAGCTGCTACTTGGTCTCGCTCTACCAGTTCTCCAATTACGGGAACGGCTTCTGCTTATTATAACGGAACTGCCAATAATGTGCGTTTGGTTACTCCTAAATTATCGATTACCACTACCAGCACTTTAAGCTTCAAGGCTAAACGCGGTTCAACTAATCGTTACGAAATAATTAACATTCAGTATTCGACGAATGGAACTAGTTGGACGACTTACTACACTACTGCAGCTTTAACGGCTACTGCCACTACTTATTCCTGCACCTTTTCCACTCTTACAGCGGGTGATTATTATATTGCCTTCAATGCTAATTCTTCTAATAGTAATAGTAATATTAAGTCTATCTGGCTGGATGATGTGTCAGGTCCTAATTTATCTCCATTGGCTGCGATAAATCTCACTTCTTGGGATGCGGGGAATGTGGCACCGGGTGAAATTGGCAGTTCAGGTCCAACTTTTCAGCTTTCCAATATCGGCGGAGGAACACTTACTATTAGCAGTGTAACTGATCTTTCCTCTTCTGAATTCAAATCAACCATTAATCCGTCAGTGCAATTGGTTTACGGTCAAGTGCATACATTCGGTTTCACTTATGAACCTCTTAATTATGGAACCGACACCCAGACTTTCCAAATCGTAACTAACGGCGGAACGATATCTATTTCATTAACCGGGCAAGCTCCAAGTTCAAGATTTTCCGACGGATTTGAAAATTACGATGATTTTGCTCTTTCTTTCGGAAATTGGACTCAATATGACGGAGATCATTTAACCACATATACTATTTCAGGCTGTACTTTTCCTAATCAAGCTTATGTCGGTTCATACATTATCTTTAATTCTTACCAAACGAGTCCGAGTTTGGGTGGAACACCTATAGACGCTTATGCCGGACATAAAGGTGCCTATTGCTTTGCCGGTATACCGTCAGGTTCTGTTACTGCCAATGATGATTGGCTGATTTCTCCGGCTATTAGTCTTACAGGACCTACTTGCAGCGTAAGTTTCTATGCTAAAGCATATTCTTCTTCTTATCCGGAGCGTTTTAAAGTCAGACTTTCTACTACCAATAACACACCTTCCAGCTTTACGGTTTATTTGGCTGGAAGTGCAACATCCTATATAACTGCAACAACGACTTGGACACAATATACTTATAATTTAAATAATTATTCCGGGCAAACAGTTTATATTGCTATTGAATGTGTTTCCGCTGATGCTTTTATTTTCATGGTTGATAACTTTGTCGTAAATGACAGCGGATATGTGCCGCCTACACCTACTTTTGGCAATGTAAACGGTTTTGTGTATAAATACGGAACAACCACACCGATTGCCAATGCCAAAATTACTATAGGAGCCAAATCAGCCACTACAAATGAAGCCGGTTTTTATCAAATCAATAATCTACTTGTAGGAACCTATAGCGGTTTATGCGAAACTCCGGGACAGGATTATTTCAGCAGCTCTGTCAGCGGAATTGTTATTACTCAAGGCAATACAACTACGCAGAACTTCTATTTGAAATGGTCGGAACTGGCAGTTAATCAGACATCGTTCACTTCCACTTTGTATTTGGGACAAAGTCAAAATCAAACCTTGACTATTTCCAATCCCGGCGGCACTGCAAATTTAGTCTATGACTATTACTTGTCTCCTTATTTAGGAGCTGGTACCTCACGCAATAACAGTATTATAGATAAAGCCGTTCCGCCTGATCCTACTCTCAGAATATCTAATGTATCTATTATGGAAAATAGCAGAGTAGCGGTTTCCGGACAGATGTATTACGGTGATGTAGAGGATGCTTATTATTATACAAATTACTATCCGGAACGCGCCACAAAGTTCACTATCAGCGATTTTGGGTTGTGGAGCAATAGTGGAGTAACGATTGATTCTTTGGAAGCTTGGTTTTATGATTATGATTTAAATAATTGGGGCGGTTCAAATACATTTAATTTCAAGATTTATGCCGCTAACGGCACTACTGTTCTTTATACTTCTCCATCAATTGTGGCTATTCCCAGTGACGGAACTTACATATATCCCACCAGATTTACTCTTCCTACTCCTTTATCCATTAACGGAGATTTTTGGATAGCGGTAAAACCTGTCGGAACTACAACGGGTAAACCTTACGGATTAAGCACAAATTACAGTTACGGTCATTCCTATTATGGTTCGGCGGGTTCTTGGACTGCCCTTGCGCAAGAGGAACATATTATATCCGCTTACGTGAGAGGTAACTATTGGGTTTATGCCAGCGGAGGAACGGGAACGGTGGCTCCCGGCGCATCAGAAAATGTAAATATCAACTTTGATACAACAGACCTTAGCGAAGGCACTTATCGCGGTCTTCTCAATATAGTTAATAATTCAAATTATATAGCTCCGAGTGCAAATTCGCGCGGGGACAATTTAGTCATTCCGCTTACGCTAAATGTGATGGTGGCGCACAACGGTAATATTCAAGGTCATGTTTATTATGCAGGCACCACGACTCCCGTTGTTAATGCCGTAGTAAGCGTTCCCTTGTATGATGCTGTCTATACCGATGCAAACGGTTATTACTCATTGACCGGTATCTCAATCAGCACAACACAAATTTCCGCTTCCGCTTATGGTTGCCAAGATTACACTGGATCTGTAACTCTGGTGGAGAACCAAACTGTTACTCGGGATATATATCTGGATTATTCAAAATTCTCAAGTTCTCAAACAGTATTCAATCTTTCTTGTGAAACCGGAGGCACAACTACCGCTTCCACGACTTTACAAAATATCGGGACTTTTGCCGTAGATTGGACAGCGGACAGCGGTATCTGGGGCGGTGTAACTTACAGTGCAGGTCCGCTCAATGAAGACTTTGAGGATTATGATATCAGCGGTTGGTCAGGTCTGGTTGGAGATAATTCTGATATTTATACCGGATACGGACATACCGGTAACGCCACTTGGGTTTTTGCGTCCGAGGGTACTTATACACCGCAGTATATTATCACTCCTCAATTGAAACCGACGGCTTCCGATAATTTGAGTTTCTGGTATCAGGAATTTAACAATTCCAATGAAGTGCTTCAAATAATGATTTCCAGAACTGATACGGCAATCGGCTCTTTCCAATTAGTAGACACGATTAATATGACTACTGATCAAGTCTGGACGCACTATACTTTACCATTGGGAGCCTATTCTGAAGAAGATCATATTTATGTCTGCTTCTATTATCCGAGAGTGGATGGTTACCAATACGGATATGTGATGATTGATGATATTACCGGACCGGAAGTGCGTTTACCTTATTCTGAGTGGTTGACCAGCACACCTTCCGGAACATTAGCTGCCGGAGCTTCCGGACCGTTCAACTTGTATGTTAACGCTGCAGGTTTGCCGGTCGGCAATTACACAGCTCAGACTTGGGTGTTCGGCAACGCTACGAATTCTCCATATAAGCTGTATGTGAACTTGGAAGTAACGCAACCGATTAATGTGGAAGCTCCGCAAAATGTCTTATCCGCTGCTTATGATAATTTCATAGAATTAGCGTGGGATGAGGTTGCAAACGCTAATGGTTATCACGTTTATGTTTGTGATAATCCTTATGGAACTTATCAACAAATCCGCTTCACGAACGACACATATGCTGATATATATTGGCCAGAGCTGGAAAGTTTGGGTTATGATGGATCAAAGGCTTTCTTTAAAGTTACAGCCGATACTCAAGCTCAGGCTCAAACTAACATAACAATGGTAAGAAACAGAAGTGAACAGGCTTCGCAACCGCTGGAAAGAATGGGAAATCATATATCCCATAAAGTTCTGAACATTCAATAATAAATGTTTGTTCTTGCCTTAAGCAAACGCCCGGAATATCCATTTCCGGGCGTTTTATTTTGTGAAAAGTAATGCCGCTATAAATGAGTCGTTAAATTATTGACAATTGTTTTGTCATACCAAACTTTGCTTCAATGAAAAGGATATTACTGGATCAGATTGACAATCAGTTTCTTAGCAATCTTCCGGAAGAGAATGGAGTAATTTGTTTCTGGAAAGGCTCGGAATTGTTGTATTCAACCTTTACGGTAAATTTAAGATATACTTTAAGGCTTTTGTTTGCTCGTCAAGAAGAAGACGAAAACATCAAAGACCTGCTTTCTCAAGCCGAATTACTGGAAATTGAAGAAACGAACAGCGGTTTGGACGCTTTAATGAGAGATATCCAACTGAAAAGCAGACAAGAAGTTACTTTCAGTCAGAGAATTCAACTATGGAAGAATTATGTCTATTTGGCAATCAATCCCGCAGAATTTCCTTTTGTGAAGATAGCAGAATATAGCGATGAAGATTGGTTTTATATAGGTCCTTTTCGCAGCCGTTTCTTTTTAGCTGATGTAATGGAATTGATGCAGAAATTGCTTAAGTTGCCATTTTGTGAAGTGAAAGAAGGACCTTGTGAGAAAGCCGGTGAAGAAATGTGCCGTGAGTGGTGCAGCTTGATTAAAGTTGAACTGAACAGAAGGGAAGAAGAAGCAACACATCCGAATTTGGAAAAGCTTGATGCCTTGTTAAAAGAGGCTTATGTTCATCCCGATAACAAATTAATTGATTTGATCAGCAGAGAAAAACAGAAATATGACAACAAATTGGAATTTACCAAAGGCGACTTTTTAAACAGCGATTTAAAGCTGTTAACGCGCTATAGAGAATGGCTGATTTTTCTTTACCAAATTAAAAATCTGAATAAAGTAACGGAAAATGTTGTTATAAAGGGCGGACAGCTTATTCGTTTCAAAATAGGAACTCAGCTTTACGAAAAACCTTATATCCATGTTAAATACCGTCCCAATGAGATTTTGGCGCTGAACAAGAATTTATTGGATGAAGCGCGGATTTTGTATAAGGAGTGTCAATAATGAATGAAAAAATAGCCTGTCTACCTATTGTCAAGCAAACTCGCCAAGGAAAAGTTCGCGACCTTTACGACTTGGGCGATAAATTGTTGATTGTGACTTCTGACCGAATATCTGCATTTGATGTAGTTTTCCCGACTAAGATTCCGGATAAGGGTAAAATTCTGACTGCTATTTCCAAATATTTTTTTGAAAACACAAAGCATATAATTGATAATCACTTAATCACTACTGAAATAGATGAATTTCCGCCCGAATTGCATCCTTTCAGAAATGAATTGGAAGGGCGCAGTATGCTGGTGCGTAAAACCAGAGTCATTCCTTTTGAATGTATTGTGCGGGGTTATTTGACTGGTTCTGCATGGAATGAATACAAACAAACAGGCACAATCAGTAATATGCTAATGCCTGAAGAACTGCAAGAGAGCCAAAAATTTCAGCATCCGCTGTTTACTCCTTCTACAAAATCCGAATCCGGACACGATGAAAATATCAGTTACAGAGATTTATTAGACCGCATGGATTTGAAGCTTGCCGCTTTTCTGAAAGATAAATCTATTGAACTTTACATTTATGCGCACGACCTTTTAATCAAGAAAAATATCATAGTTGCGGACACAAAGTTTGAATTTGGAGCAATTGGTTCGCAGGTTTTGTTAATTGACGAAGTGCTGACTCCGGATTCTTCTCGTTTTTGGGATTTGGAAAGCTACAGTATCGGTAAAACACCGCTCAGCTATGATAAACAGTTCATTCGCGACTATGTTTCTTCTCTCGGTTGGGACAAAAATCCTCCTGCACCAAGTCTTCCGCCTGAAATTGTCAAGCAGACAAGAGAAAAATATATTACAATTTACAAGCTCATTACCGGAGATACGGAAAAACAATGGTGAAGAAAATTTGTCTGGTTGATGACGAAGAAGACTTAACCGAGAACCTGACTCACGAAATAAAAGCTTTGCGTCCAGACTGGGAAGTTTTAACTTTTCAGAGCGGTTTAGACGCAATTAAAGAAATAATGAAAGGCAAAATTGATATCGTTGTTACCGATATTGCCATGCCCGATATGGATGGTTACGAGCTTTTCTGGCGCATCAAAGATTATGATGCAAACCTTCCGGTGATTATGATGACCGGTTTCGGTTACGACCCTAATCATGTTCTCGTGCGTTCTAAACAAGACGGCCTTCAGGAAGTCCTTTATAAACCTTTTGAAACTAGTAAGCTGATTGAGATAATAGAGAAGCACCTCTTATAAAAATGGCTGAGGAAAACTTCGTTTCCAAACATTGGTTTAGACGTTCAATTATCAGCCGGTTGCTGTATCCCGTTTCATTGCTTTTTAAGTTGATTGTTTCCTTACGCCGGAAATTATACAGTAAAATCTTTCATTCCTATAAACCTTCCATCTTTACTATCAGCATAGGAAATATTACTGTGGGCGGTTCCGGCAAAACACCATTCACGATATATTTAGCTGAAATATTAGCAAAAAAAGGAATACGGACAGCGGTTTCCGCACGAGGATACAAAAGCGTTTTGGAAAATAAAGTAACTCTGATTTCCGACAGAGAAGGACTTTTGCCCGAAGCTGACTTAGCAGGTGACGAAGCTTGGCTTTTGGCAAAAAGACTACCGGAAATTCCGATTGCAACAGGAAAAAAACGCAAAGCCGCAATTCAATTATTATATAAAACTTATCCCGATCTGGAATGCATTATCTTGGACGATTCTTTTCAGCATTTGCAAGTGCAACATGATTCGGATTTTGTCTTAATTAATGCAATAGCCGGTTTCGGAAACGGATTTATTCTGCCGGCAGGTCCTTTACGAGAGCCGGTTTCAGTTTTGCGTTTAGCTGATTTTCTTATTTTAAATCATGCCGAGAGCAGAAACAATGACGCAGAAACCTTGTTGAAACATTTGCAAAGTTACGGAAAGCCTATTTATGAAGGTTATTACAAAGTTCTGCGTGTTTGTGATTTTACGGGAAGGGATATTGAAATTGAAAGTCTTTCCGGAGAGGCTGCCGTTATCCTTTGCGGCATTGGCAATCCGAGTAGTTTTATCTCTACGGTAAAGGATTTGGGTATTAAAATAGCCGGTCAAATGATTTTTCAGGATCATTATGCTTATAACGATGTTGAGATTAAAACAATTTTAAATTTGCTAAATAAATCACAGGCACAACGGATTGTCACAACGGAAAAAGACTTTGCCAAGTTGAGGCATTTTCCTGATTTGAAATCAATGTTGATTGTTCTGCAAATCGGCTTTTGTCTTGCTTCGGGTGAAGAAGAATTATCCGGTAAACTGATAAAACAAATTAGAGAAAAAGGGGATTATTCGGGCAAACAAGAAAGCAGAAATGGTTTAGCCTGAATTTTTGATATCTCATTAAAACGTGTGAGTTAATAACTTTTCAGCGGCTGCAAGATCTTCCGGAGTGTCAATTCCGATCCCATGATAAGAAGTAATTGCCATCCGAATCGGTATTCCATGCTCCAAAAAACGAAGCTGCTCCAGCTTTTCAGCTTGTTCCAATTTACCCGGCTCCAGTTTTACAAAATCAAGTAAAGTTTGCCGGCAGTATGCATAAACTCCTATATGACGAAAATATTTAACGTCTGATTTACCGTCACGATTGTAGGGAATAGGGGAGCGGGAAAAATAAAGAGCATTCATTTTGTGATCGGTAACTACTTTAACAAGGTTAGCATTATTTAACTCTTCAGTATCCGTTATAGGTGTCATCAATGAAGCCACTTGAACTTCAGGCTCCTTAAATAAATCTTTTAGCTTTGCCAAAACCGCTGTTTCTATCATCGGTTCGTCACCTTGAACATTAAAGATAACATCACAATCCAGATCAATAGCGGCTTCAGCTACCCGATCGCTTCCGCTGAGATGATGAGGAGAAGTCATTTTACATATACCGCCGAAAGCTTGAACCGCATCAGCAATGCGTTTATCATCGGTAGCAACAATTACCTGGTCAAAAAGATTACTTTTTCGGACATTCATATAGACATGCCAAATAACGGGTTTTCCTTGCAGTAAAGCTAAAGGCTTTCCAGGAAACCTTTCCGAAGAGTAACGGGCAGGAATAATCGCTGCAAATTTCAAGATTATTCCTTCACCTTAAATTGCATAAAAACAGTGTAAAATGGAACTGCGTCAATCGTTTTATGATAAAACCAGATTTTGGCAAAAACGGGGCCGGGATTAGTCTTGGCTTTGTTTATCAGTTCTTGTTTTTTAGCCGGATCATCAGTTGCCTTTATTTCTTCCGAAAGTTTATCCAATTGCCAAACAGCCAACTTTTGCAGTGCGTTTTCCTGAGCTTGCTGCCAAGCTGTAAGCAAATCTTTGTCCTCTGCAGTGCCGGTAATAAAAATATAACCTTTATCACTATAGGGTTTATTTATTCTGCACCACGAGGGCAAAGCAGCAGCCGAAACGCGAACAAGGTCATTATTTAATTCCGTATTTCCTTTTCCCATTAGAAAAAGTCTGTAACCAAAAACATCTGTTTGAGCTAAAGGTTTCAGCTCTTGAGTATATATTTTCTGTAGTTCCGGATTGGGATTGAAGCTTACGATAAAAGGTTTTCCAGAATTACTTTGTTGTGTATCGGAAAGATATTGGAGAGCATCTTCAGCGGAATATTCAAATTGGGAGTGCATTTTAGCCAAAGAATTTGCGGCAAATGAGCAAGCAGCTTTCTCTATTTTATCGGATTTAAGTTTACCTTTAGCAGCCACTCCAATGGCAAAATCACCTTCTGGAAGATATAAAAGCCAGGCAGGAACGTCTAAATTTGTATAAACAGTAACAGGTCCGGATTTTAATTGAATGCCGTTTTTCGGCGGATTTACAGATTTGTTTTTACTTGAACCCGAAAAGATTATTGCGCAAAATAAAATCAGCAGCGGAATGTATAGATGCTTAAACTTCATTATTTCTCCTCTGTTTTTATTTCAGATTGAAATTTACCGTGTTTTCTCAGCCAAATTATCAAGGCTGTTGCGTCAGTATAATTGACACCGGGAATTCGCATAACCTGACCTATGTTTTGCGGTCTTATGCGCATCATTTTTTCTCTTGCTTCCCAAGCTATGGTGTCAATATGCATAAAATCGATATCATTATCAAGGCGAATATTTTCCGTTAAAGAGAAGCGTTGTAATTCTTCTTCCTGCCTTTTCAGATAACCTTCATATTTAATTTCCAGCTCTATTCTGGATGCAATGTCATGATTTAAATCAGCAGGAACTTGATATCCGAAACGGACTAAATCGTCAAAAGAAATTTCCGGTCTTTTTAATAGAACGGCATATTTTTCCGCTTGGGGAAGATCATTCAGAACAGTGCAATTTTCCGTAATCAATCGTTGTTTTTCACGTTCTTTGATTTTCAGCATTTCTTGAAAGCGTAGCCAACGCTGTTCTGAAATTAAACCAAGTTTATAACCGACAGGCATGAGGCGTTCATCAGCATTATCCTGGCGCAGGCAAAGCCGATATTCTGCTCGTGAAGTGAACATACGATAGGGTTCTTGTGTCCCTTTTGTTACTAAATCGTCTATCAAGACACCGATATAAGCTTGAGAACGAGACAAGATTAAGGGGTCTTTACCATCAAGCGAAAGGACTGCATTAATTCCTGCCAAAAGACCTTGGGCTGCAGCTTCCTCATAACCTGAAGTGCCGTTTATTTGACCGGCTAAATAGAGATTATGCACTTTCTTTGTTTCCAAAGAAGGTAAAATCTCTTCCGGTTCGATATAATCATATTCAATGGCATAGCCGTAACGCATAATGGCGGCATCTTCCAAACCGGGAATTGAATGCACGACAGCTTCTTGAACTTCGGGAGGCAAACTTGTAGAAATACCGTTAACATAACCTTCGTGAGTTTTTGTTCCTTCCGGTTCAATAAAAATATGATGTGTTTCTTTATCCGGAAATTTGACAATTTTATCTTCAATGGATGGACAGTAGCGAGGTCCGATGCCTTGAATGTAACCACCGTATAGAGAAGAAAGATACAAATTTTCTCTTATAATTTGATGAGTTTCAGAAGTGGTATGCGTAAGGTAACAACAAATCAAATTATGCAAAGGAATATCCCGGTAAAAGGAAAATCCTGAAGGATTAAGATCTCCGGGTTGAGAATTTAATCGATTATAATTCAAGGTGCGCAAATCAACGCGAGGAGGGGTTCCCGTTTTAAAACGATTTAACTTTAAACCTGCTTTAATAAGCGCTTCCGATAAACCAAATGCTGCAGGTTCTCCACTACGCCCGCCCGGATAAGCAACTGCACCCACATGGATTAAGCCGTTCAAAAATGTTCCGCTGCAGATGATAACTTTGTCTCCGTAATAGGTTTTTCCCAGATTAGTTATTACACCCTTGACTACATTATTTTCAATAACTAAATCGCTTATTGTTGCTTCAATTATTTGCAGCCCTTCTTGCTGTTCCAAAATTTCGCGCATAACAAGTGAATATTGCTGTCTGTCATTTTGAGAGCGGGGAGCCCATACAGCAGGACCTTTTTTCTTATTTAACATCCTGAAATGGATACCCGTCAAATCCGCCGCTTTTCCAATTTCTCCTCCCAGAGCATCAATTTCTCTTGCTAAATGACCTTTGGCAGGACCTCCGATTGATGGATTGCAACTCATCCGTCCGATACTTTCCATTTTTATTACAAAAATTGCAGTGCTTGCACCCATTCTGGCAGAAGCGAGAGCGGCTTCAACGCCGGCATGACCTGCACCTATGACTAAAACATCAAAATGAGAGGAATTCATAATTGAGAATGAGAAATTAGGATAAACGTTCTTCCAGCCAAGCCAGCATGCTATCTATACCAATATTTTTTTCTGCTGAAGTGGCAATAATAGTTTTATCCCTTAAATCAAGTTGTTTGGCTAATTGGCTTAAAGCAGCTTTTATTTTAGTTTTGGGAATTTTATCCGCTTTGGTGGCAATTACGCAAAAATCTATATTTCTTTTGGAGAGCATTTCCAGCATAGTTTTATCTTTGGGATCGGCAGGATGGCGAATGTCCACCAATACGAAAATTCCCTTCAATTGCTGACGCATGTTTAAGTATTTGTCAATCATTATGCGCCATTTTTCTTGTTCTGCTTGACTGACTTCCGCAAAACCGTAACCGGGAAAATCAGTAAATTGCATAAAGCCTTGCTGACCGCTATCGTCATTTTTCCAGCGAATTAAAAAGAAGTTTAGCACGCGTGTTTTTCCCGGTGTCCGACTGATTTTAGCCAAAAGATGCTTATTAGTGAGGAGGTTAATTAAGGAGCTTTTCCCTACATTGGAGCGTCCTGCAAAAGCGAATTCGGTATAAGCTGAAGCGGGATAATCTTTAGGTTCAACTGCACTTTTGACAAAGAAGGATTCTACGATTCTGATCATAAGCTGTAGACAACCGATGTTTTATCGGATTCACCGACTTCCACTTCTGTTAATTCACAGGAATGGGAAGAAAGTTTTTGCCGCATCTGTTCGAAGATATATCCGGCGATTTGTTCGGATGTGGGATTAATATTTTGGAAAGCGGGAAGTTCATTTAAATATTGATGATCCAAACCGTCCAAAACCTCTCCCAGCTTAGTTTTTAAGATGCGGAAGTCCATAGCCAAGCCGAGATCGTCTAATTGTTCGCATTTTACGCAAATACGAACTTTCCAATTGTGCCCGTGCAAATTATTACACGGGCCTTCATAACCCGGAAGCTTGTGAGCAGCGGAAAAAGTGTCCGTAACATTGAGTTTATACATGGTATTTGTCACTTTACAAGTATTTTTTATGGATGAAAATTACAATCACGACCGCAGCAAGGAATAAGGAAATTCCGGTTACATAAAGAAAAGCCCAATGCGATTGCATTAAAGGCAATTTGATGTTCATTCCGTACATGCTGAAAATCAAATTCGGAATGGCAATAATGATGGTAATCACAGTAAGAAATTTCATAACAATATTTAAGTTATTGTTAATAACTGACGCAAAAGCATCCATCATTCCGCTTAAAATGTCGCTGTAGATGTTTGCCATGTCAATTGCCTGCTTGTTTTCAATTATTACATCATCAATCATGTCTTCGCCTTCCGGATCGTTTTGCAGCCAACGCGACCTTTGAATTCGTTCCAAAATCAATTCATTGGATTTCAGAGAAGTAGTAAAATAAACCAATGATTTTTCCAAACGCAACAGACGGATAAGTTCCTTATTTTTCATTGAACCGTGCAATTCATCTTCAATCTGATTGGTTCTGCGGTTAATTTCTTTCAGGAAGCGAAGGTAATAAAGGGAAGCCCGCAAGTAAATATTCAAGATAAAACTTTGAGGAGTAATATTGAAAGGGCGATTTCTTCCTTCCAGATAAGCAGTAAGAATTTCCTGATCAAAAAAAGAAACAGAAATTATTTTTTCAGGTAGAATAATCAATCCCAAGGGAACTGTAGCGAAAGGAAGTTTGGAAGTTTTATGCTTATAAAAAACCGGAACACGCATAATGATCAAAATAGAGCCGTCATCATACTCCAAGCGGGAATTTTCATCAGCGTCTTTAAGATCAGTTATAAAATCTGCCGGCAGCTCATATTTATCCAAAATCTGCTGCACTTCTGTCGCATCGGGATCATCCAGATGAATCCAAAAGGCTCCATCCAGACTGACGGTCGGAATGAACTTGTTTCCGCTGTTGAGATAAGCGTTCAACATAACGACCTCCTTTCCGCTCCGAAGAAGCATAATTTTATTTTTTTTACTATAAAAATCCATAATTTTAGAGGCAGCTTAACTGGCAACTATTTTATTCAAATAATGTCGTATCTCACTAATTTCTTAGCAAATTACATTTCAGTTATTAAAATATTTTTCATCCTCTTCCTTCAATTAATAATAAATGTCAAAATACTTTTTTACTATCCTAAAATAAGATTAATTATCAGCTTTTAACAATTTGACTTATACTTTGCTTGTCGGAAAGCATTAAAATTTGTTATCTTCCCTGTAATTAACGGGGGGTCAACGCGGGCTTTCCCTCCGTTAACCCCCCGTTAACCCCCCGATAACTATGAGCGGGATAATATAAATAAAGGTGATTTGAACCTTTCTAATATAAAAGAAAAGAAAAATAATTAGTCTGAAAAAAATGGGGAATTTAGGAAAAGCCTTTTAGTTTAAGTAACTTTAGCGAGAATTTTCCTTGCCATTTTTAATTCTTACCAAAAAGTGACTTTAAAATAAAAAGAAAAAGTGCTCTTTGCCTCATCAGCAAAAGCATAAGGGAGTGTTAATGAAACTTAAGACATTTCCTGGAGGTGTTCACCCCCACGACTGTAAACATTATTCTAAAGATTCTCCCGTCAAGGAACTACCCTTGCTTCAGAAAGTAATTATTCCGCTATCACAGCATGTTGGAGCTCCTTCTACTCCTGTCGTGAAAGTTGGTGACGAAGTTAAGAGCGGGCAATTGATTGCTGAGGCTGCAGGTTATGTTTCTATTCCGCAGCATTCTTCCATTACGGGAAAGGTTACTAAGATTGACATTTTCCCCCATCCCACCGGAACAAGTCAAACAGCAATTGAAATTACTGCCAATGGTCAGGACGAATGGGTGGAATTAACGGACACAAAAGATTTTCTTTCTTTATCCGTTGAAGAAATGAAAAGCAGAATTCGCAACGCTGGTATTTGCGGTATGGGCGGTGCAGGTTTTCCGACAATCGTAAAGCTTTCTCCTCCTGCAGAGAAACAGATTGATACTTTGATTTTGAACGGGGTTGAATGTGAGCCGTATTTGACTGCTGACCATCGTTTGATGTTAGAAAGAGGTGAAGACATCATTCAGGGTATGAAGATTATGATGAAGATCTTGGGTGCAAAACAAGGTTTTATCGGTATTGAAGCTAATAAACCCGATGCTATTGATTTAATGTCCAAACTTACACAACAGGAAAAAAATATCCAAGTCGTAGCTTTGAAATTACGTTATCCGCAAGGTGCAGAAAAGCAATTGATTTACGCAGTTACGGGTCGCAAAGTTCCCAATCGCGGCGGTCTTCCTATGGATGTAAAAGTAGTTGTGCAAAATGTTGGAACCGCTGTTGCCGTTTATGAAGCAGTGCGTTTTCAAAAGCCTTTAATTGACAGAATCATAACAGTAACAGGTTCAGTTGTCACCAAACCGTCAAATTTAAAAGCTCGAATCGGAACTCCTTTTTCCGTATTGGTTGAAGCTTGCGGTGGAACATCAGGAGAAATCGGAAAAATAATTTCCGGCGGACCGATGATGGGTTGCGCCATTCCCGATTTAAATGCACCCGTTGCTAAAGGAACCTCCGGTCTGGTTCTTTTCTCAACTCAAGAAGCTCATTTTCAGGAAGAGCACACTTGCTTACGTTGCGGACGCTGCGTTGACGTTTGTCCTATGAATTTGTTTCCCAGTTTGATTGCACAAGCTGTAAAAAAAGAAGATTTGAAAACAGCCGACCATGCAGGAATGACAGATTGCATAAAGTGTGGAAGTTGTGCTTATGTTTGTCCCGCACATATCAGATTAGTCCAATGGATTGATACGGGGAAAATCAAACTGGCAGAACAACAAAGGGCTGCAAAATAAAGGGGTAAGAATGGAAAAGTTAATTGTAACACCCGCGCCTCATATTCATGATCAGACTTCAGTTAAATGGGTAATGTGGCGTGTAGTTCTCGCTTTGGTTCCAGCCTTGATTGCTGCAATCTATTTCTTCGGATTTCACGCTTTGCTGTTAACTCTTTACGGTGCTGCTGCAGCTATGATTACGGAAGCATTAATCCAGAAGTTTCGCAAAATTCCGGTTACTATAGCAGACGGAAGTGCCTTTTTAACGGGAATGTTTGTCGCTTATAATATTGATGCCAATGCACCTTGGTGGTTACCCGTTATCGGTGCTATCGTAGCTATCGGAATCGGTAAACAAGTTTTTGGCGGTTTGGGACACAATGTAGTCAATCCGGCTCTGTTAGGAAGAGCATTTCTCTTGGCTTCCTGGCCTACTTTAATGACCTCAGGTTGGAGTAAAACAAGGTTTGGTGCTATTAATGGAATCTCTCCCGATATGATTATGCCAAATTTACAACATACAGCTCCCAAAGCATATCAACTTGTAACTTCTGCTACTCCGCTAAATGTGATTAAAACTTTGCGTGATACAGTATTTGTTAATTCTATGACACCCGGTCTGGTTGAAAATCACAATATTGCCAACAGCATTTATCAGCAAATTTGTAGTTTGGGAACGCTGAAATCATTGTTTTGGGGCAATATCGGAGGTTGTTTGGGTGAAGTTTCAGCTTTTGCTTTACTGATTGGAGCCGCTTATCTTTTGTATAAGAATATTATTGAATGGCGTATACCGTTCTTTTATTTATTGACTGTTTTCGTGCTCACACTTCTCTTCGGAGGAATTCACGGTCTTGATGCCAGCTATATTATGCAAGCAGTGATAGCTTTATTTTCCGGTGGTTTGCTGTTGGGAGCGTTTTTCATGGCGACGGATTATACGACAAGTCCGATTACGAAAACAGGCAGGATAATATTTGCCGTCGGTTGCGGTATTTTTACAGTAGTAATCAGAACCAGAGGCGGTTATCCGGAAGGAGTTTGTTATTCCATTCTGATTATGAATGTTTTTACCCCGCTGATTGACAGATTTACAATTCCTAAACCCTTTGGGGAGGTGAAAAAACATGCTTAAAGATATTTTGAGGCTGGGGCTTATCCTCTGTGTCATTTGTGCAATTGCAACAGGTATCTTGGCTTGGGTGAACAGTATCACCTTTCCTACGATTACAAAACTTAAAGCGGAAGATGCCATCAAAACGCGTAAGTATCTCATGCCTTCTGCAGTTACATTCGAAGAAAGGAAAGCTGCAGCTGATACTGCATTCGTCTATTACATTGCCAAAGACGATAAAGATCAAACTCTCGGCTATGTTTTTGAAGCTGTAAAACACGGTTACAGCAGTGACGTGCATACAATGGTTGCTTTGGATAAAGCGTTTAATATTATAAACCTGAAAGTCATTTCTCAAAGTGAAACGCCGGGTTTGGGAACTCATTCTCAAGATCCGGATTTTCCCCAACGTTTTATCGGAAAAGGTGTAACTGAATTGAGAGTAGATAAAGACGGCGGACCGATTAAGTCCATAACCGGTGCTACTATTACTTCAAGAGCTATTACTAATTCATTAAGAGAAGCAATCCAGCTCTTACAATCGGATTTGGCAACTCAAGTAAAGGCAGGTGTCAAATGAGATTCATGCAAGAATTATTAAAAGGATTTATTAAAGAAAATCCGACTTTTGTCATTGTTTTGGGAATGTGTCCTACTTTGGCGACAACCACCGCGGTTAATAATGCCGTCGGAATGGGATTGGCTGCTACTTTTGTCCTCGTCTGCTCCAATATAATAATTTCTTTGGTCAAAGGATTTACCCCCAACAAAATCAGAATCGCAGTCTATATTGTAATTATTGCTGCTTTCGTATCTATTGTAGATATGGTCATGGCAGCCTATGTTCCTGCACTCAGTAAATCCTTGGGAATATTTATTCCTTTGATTGTGGTAAATTGCATTATTATGGGAAGAGCAGAAGCTTTTGCGAGTAAGAATAACGTTCTAAATTCCATGGCGGACGGAATAGGTATGGGACTTGGTTTTACTTGTTCTCTTGCTGTGATGGCAACAATCAGAGAAATCTTAGGTTCCGGCACTTGGGGTGCGGGAAGGTGGTTACTTTGGGATTGGAGTGGTATCAGAATCATGCCCCAATCTTACGATCCGATGTTGATTGCTATTTTAACTCCCGGAGCATTTATTACTTTGGGATTGCTCATGGGGTTAATGAATATGTTGCAGAAGAAGAGAGGTTAAGGAAATGAGCTTTTTTGGAAAAATCTTCTTCCTGGCGCTATCGGCGCTGTTTATTCAAAACTTTGTGTTATCTCGCTTTTTAGGATTGTGCCCCTATTTGGGAGTCTCCAAAAAACTGGATTCCGCTTTCGGAATGGGTATGGCGGTAATCTTTGTGATGACTTTGGCGGGTGCATTCTGCTATTTAGTGGATGCCTATTTGCTGATACCTTTTCATTTAGAATATCTGCGCACAATTGCTTTCATTCTGACTATTGCAGCTTTGGTGCAATTTGTGGAGATGTTTATTCTCAAAAATTCACCGTCTTTATATAAAGCCCTCGGAATATATTTACCGCTGATTACTACCAATTGTGCAGTTATGGGTGTCGTTTTATTGAATACTACACTTACGTGGCCCGACGGAAGTCATTTTAACTTTTTGGAAGCTACATTAAACGGCTGCCTTTCCGGAGTAGGTTTTACTTTTGTTCTGCTTTTAATGGCAGGCATTCGCGAAAGATTGGAATATGCTGATATTCCCGAATCCATGCAAGGTTTTGCCATAGGAATGATTTTAGCCGGAACAATGGCTTTAGCGTTCTGGGGCTTTATGGGCTTCAAGATGTGAGCGGAGGATAAATAAATGATAAGCTTAACTTTACTCGCATTCCAAACTTCGGCAATAATTACTCCCGTAATCATATTGGGAGGTATGGGATTAGTTTTTGGTGCAGTTTTAGCAGTTGCGGCTCATTTCTTTCATGTGGACATAGACCCCAGAGTTGAACAAATAATATCAGTTTTACCGGGAGCAAATTGCGGGGGATGTGGAATGCCGGGTTGTGCAGGTTACGCTGATGCGATTATTCACAAAGGTGCAGATATCAACAAATGCGCTCCCGGCGGTGTTGCAGTTATGTCTCAAATTGCTGCAATCATGGGTATGCAAGCTTTGGATTCGGCAAAAAATGTAGCTGTTTTTCATTGTACCAGCGGCGGTTATAAAAACACAAACTGGAAATATAAATACGAAGGTATAGAAAGTTGTAAAGCTGCAGTCAATATTGCGGACGGTCCAAATTCCTGCCGTTGGGGATGCATGGGATTTAACGATTGCGTCAAAGCATGCAAATTTGATGCGTTAAGTGTGGATGAAGAAGGTATGCGGCATGTTGATTTAGACAAATGTACGGGATGCGGAGCATGTGTAAAAGCTTGCCCGCGAAAGATTCCAATGTTGGTTCCAGAGCAAAAAGTTGTCTATATCCTATGCTCCTCAAAAGATAAAGGTCCCGCCTCCAAAGTTCTTTGCGGTAGCGGATTACCTTGTATCGGTTGCGGTATTTGCGTAAAAAAATGTCCGACTGGTGCAATAACTCTTTCTTCTAATTTGGCGCGAATTGATTATTCTAAATGCATCAGCTGCGGACAATGTGCTCTTGTTTGTCCGACTAAAGTTATCAAAGATCTAAAAGCCGGACAGCGGAAAAAATCGCATATAATTCCGGAAGGCTGTAACGGATGCCATATCTGTGCCGTAAATTGTCCGGTTAAAGCCATATCGGGTGAGCCTCAAAAAGTTCATGTCGTCAATCAGGATCTTTGCATAGGCTGCTGTCTTTGCTATGACAAATGCCCGCAAAAAACTATTGAAATGGTATAAGTAAATTTGAGAGGGCTGCTTAATATATTTTAAGCAGTCCGTCTCTTTGGAGCATAAACAATTTTCTAACTTATCATTTTTACATTACAGAGGAGGCATAATGTTCAAGAGTAAACAAACATTTATTTGGGCAAGCGTTTTTTCAATAATTGTCCTACTCTCTCTAACGGCTTGCAATTCCTACCGCCAATCTATTCCTCCTAAAGAAATTACGGGTGTTTGGGTAGGTTTGGCGCAAAGTGGATTGTCATCAGAATTCTTAAGCCAACGAGAAATTCCTATTTATCTGGAGATTTCACAAAAAGGTGAAGCTCAAGGTTCTATCGGTGATGCTGATTTTGGGCTTACGCCGTTGCAAAAACCTGCTTTTTGGCTAAAAATATTCGGTAAAAAGGGCTACAGAATAAAATTCGTTCTGGCTGGAAATATTGTAAACAGGGAAAGTTTCAAAAGGGGCGGGGGAACTCTTGTTATTGAGGGTGTTAATGATGATGATGAACTGATCTGCCACTTTACTTCCACGGGCACTCAAGTAAATTCGAAGAATATGGTTTTGACCATGAAAAACATAAAACTCCATCACCCTCTTTGAGAAATAGCCTTTAATTAAGTTTAAATTAACGCCAAGCATCTTATTAATACACATAAAGAAGGTGTGTTTCGGTAGGATTAGTCACTGCTGTTTTATTTTTAGTGCCAAAGTATAAATCTTATTACGATTGCATCCTGTAGCTTTAGAAAGCTCATTAGCAATTTCTTTAAGAGATTTTCCTTTATCGATTTCTTGTTTAATCAAAGGAATAAGCTCTTCTTCATTTAGAGCAGTTTGAAGTTTGCCTGATAATAAGATGACAAATTCCCCTCTTGCTTCTATTTCTTCTGAGGTGATGAAATCTTCCAGCTTGCCGCGATAAAAAGTCTCATATAGTTTGGATATCTCTCTTGCGATAACGCATTGCCTGTCGGAAAAATATTCGCTTAATTCAGACAAAGTCTCTTTTATCCGATGTGAAGCTTCATAAATCACCAATGTATGAGATAAATTTTGGATTTCTTTAAGCAAAGCTTTTCTTTCCTTCTTTTGGGAAGGAAGAAATCCGACAAAAGTAAAAATGCCCGTTTCTAATCCTGAAGCAGACAAAGCAGGAATTAAAGCTGTAGCACCGGGAAGGCAAGTGACTTTAATTTTTTCAGCTATAGCGGCTTTAACTAACACTGAAGCCGGATCAGAAATTCCGGGTGTTCCTGCATCAGTTATGACAGCGATATTTTTACCCTCTTTAAGCCGTTCTAAAAGATAGTTTGTTTGCTTTGCTTCATTGAATTTATGATAGCTTATCAATTTATTTTTTATCCCATAGTGATTGAGAAGCACTTGCGAAGTTCTGGTATCCTCGCACGCAATTAAATCGACTGTTTTAAGTGTTTCCACGCCTCGAAAAGTCATATCACCTAAATTACCTATCGGCGTTGGAACGAGGTATAATGTCCCTTGTATCATAATTTACAATTTCCTTGTTCAGTAAGTAATTTGAATAATAATTCTTATTATTTTAATTATCTCAAGATAAAATGATTTTTTTATTGTCAATAAAAAACGCTCTCTTCACTTGAAAAGAGCGTTTTTATCGCATAAGATGCTGAAGCATTAAGCTCCATACATTTCTGTTATTTCATTTTTGGTTTTACCCAAGATATTATATTTCTTTCCGACTTTGATGAAAGCAGCCAAAGCTTTTTCCAGATGTGATATATCATGAGCGGCGGAAATTTGCGTTCTTATTCTGGCTTTACCTTGAGGGACGACAGGGAAAACAAAGCCTATAGCATACACACCTTCTTCATAAAGGTCACGGGCAAAATCTTGTGAAAGTTTGGCGTTAAATAACATCACAGGCACGATTGGTGTATCACCCGGTTGGATGATAAAACCGGCTTCCTGCAGACTCTTTCGCCACCAAGCAGCGTTTTTTTCAAGTTTATCGCGCCGTTCAGTAGTCTTGGACAGAATATTCAAAACCTCAATTACACCGGCTACGACAGGAGGAGCAATAGTATTGGAGAAAAGATAGGGTCTGGCTTTTTGTCTGCAAAGTTCCACTATTTCTTTTCTTCCGGAAACACAACCACCTGAAGCACCACCCAAAGCTTTACCGAAAGTGGTAGTTATAACATCAACTTTACCGACCACTCCATATTTTTCATGGGTTCCGCGTCCTGTTTTACCGATAAAACCTGAAGCATGTGAATCGTCAACCAAAAGCATTGCATCATATTTTTCGCACAACGCGACCATTTCATCAAGCTTTGCACTGTCTCCATCCATAGAATAAACGCCGTCAGTGATTACCATTCTGTGCCGTTTATCCATATGCATTTGTAATTTCTCTTCCAAGTGTGCCATATCAGAATGTTTGAAGGAATCTGTCATAGCTTTGCAAAGTCTTATTCCGTCAATCAGAGAAGCATGCACCAAGCGGTCGGAAATCATTACATCCTGCTCATTTAATATTGCATCAAATACACCTGCATTAGCATCCATGCAACTGGGGAAAAGAATTGTATCTTCCGTTCCCAAAAATTCCGTTAATTTTTTTTCTAATTCCTTATGAATGTCTTGGCAGCCACATATAAAGCGAACGGATGACATACCGAAACCGCGCTTATCTAAACCTTCATGAGCGGCTTTTAACACTTCCGGGTGACTGGATAATCCTAAATAATTATTAGAGCAGATGTTAATTACCTTTTTTAAAGGTGCGCCGGGAGGGAATTCCACTTCTATTTCCGCATCTTGAACGGAATGGATATATCTTTCAATCTTGAAAATACCTGCATCCTGAAGGCTTTTCAGTTCTGCTTGATAAGTGGAACGGACTTTATCGCTGTAAGCCATTGTCCCTCCTATTTATTAAGAAATTCCTCTACAAGTTTGACAATATTGTTGACAGTGTCAAAAGCTTGCGGAGTGGCTTTGTCGTCGGGCAGGTTGATTTTATATTTGTTTTCCAGAAAGCGTTTGAGTGAAACCATAGAAAAGGAATCAACATAACCGCCCGAAATTAAAGGTGTGTCGTATGTAATCTCGTCATCTTGATCTTCCAGATATTCTTTGATTACATAATTCAATACTACGTCACGGATATCTTCCATTGCTTATTCTCCTTTATTTAGTTGAAAGTTTAATCGTCTTCCAAAGTTGATGTATCTCCGATTTCCTCGCCCCATTCTTTTGCTTTTAGCAATCGACGCATAATTTTACCGCTGCGCGTTTTAGGCAAGGAAGAAACATACTCAATCTCCTGCGGCATAGCAAGAGGTGACAGTTTCTTTCTGATGAAGTTCATGATATCCAATTCCAGTTCATCGCTGGGTTCGTATCCCGGCTTCAAGGTTACAAAAGCTTTTACAACTTCCATATTAACAAAATCCGGTTTAGCGACAACAGCGGATTCTGCAACTGCAGGATGTTCCAATAAAGCGGATTCCACTTCAAAGGGACTGACTAAATGTCCGCCGGTATTAATGATATCGTCATCTCTGCCGACGAACCAAAAATAACCGTCTTGATCTATATATGCTCTGTCGCCGGGGATATACCATCCGTTCTGAAACTTCTTTTGATAGGTCTCTTCATTTTTCCAATAGGTTCGCATCATTGAAGGCCAGCCGGGTTTGAAACCTATTAAACCTACTTTACCCACTTCATTGATAACTTCGTAAGTTTCAGGGTCAAGAATGACAGCAGTAATTCCCGGGAAAGGTTTTCCCATAGAGCCGGGCTTAATTTTCATTCCGGGGTAATTGGATATCATTATACAACCTGTTTCCGTCTGCCAATACGAATCATGAAACTTCAATCCAAACACTTTTTCAGACCAGATAACAGCTTCTGCATTAAGCGGTTCGCCTACGCTGGCTAAGTGACGTAAACAGGAAAGATCATATTGTTTGACAATATCATCCCCCGCTTTCATTAAAGAGCGAATAGCTGTGGGAGCGGAATACCAGACAGTGATTCTATGTTTCTGAATGAAGCTGTACCATGCTTCTGCAGAAAAACCGATGTCATTAACGCATTGAGTTACTCCTAATGACCAAGGACCTATGATGCCGTAAGAAGTTCCCGTAACCCAACCAGGATCTGCTGTGCACCAATATATGTCATCATCCTGCAAATCCAAAACCCATTTGGTTGTCAGATATTGAGAAATTAGTGAATAATGCACATGTTTTACGCCTTTCGGCATGCCGGTAGTTCCTGATGTATAATGTAAAACTGAAGGGGATTCCGCTTTAGTGGGATAAACGCTAAAATCATCAATTCTTTCAGCTTCTTCCATATTAAAGGCAAGTTCTCTTTCCTGCAAAGGATTTTTGCCCGGGTCATCAACAATAATTATCCGGCGCAAATATGGTAATTTATCCAATATTTTGCGCACTTTGCCGACATGTTTTCTCTGCGTCAAAATTGCTGCAGTTTCTGCATTTTCCAATCTTACCAAGAGAGATTCGTCTCCAAAAGCGGAAAAAAGCGGTTGTGCAATCGCTCCAATTTTTAAAATACCCAAAAAACCGATATAAAGTTCCGGAATCCTGTCCATAAATAGACAGACACGTTCTTCCGGTTGAATACCTATGCGTTGTAAAAAAGAGCCTATGGAATTGCTAAGCTGTCTGATATCGTTAAAAGTGTAATTTTTCTCTTTTCCGCCGATTCCTTCCCACTTTAAAGCAAGCTTATTGCCCTTTCCCTTTTGGCAAATCCGGTCGGAACAATACCAACCGATATTGATATTTCCGCCGGGAGTATATTCCAATTCCTCTTCAGCCAGCTTCCAAGTGTCCTGTTTGAGTCTTTCTTCATAAGAACCGATATTGTGCATAATCACTTCCTTTTTCCCTTCATTATAGGATTTCTTATAACTTTTATAAATTTAATTAAGTATTTTTTTGTCAATATTTATTTGAAGCCAAGACAAAAAATTTCCCCAGGATGCTTTCTGATTTTATATAAATTGACTTTAACCAATTCATAGTCGTTATTAAAGATATTCTACGAAGTCATGATGCGGTCATACTTATTTTTAAAACTTTTGATGCCCTCAAACATAGTTCGGGCGAGCCTTTCCTGATATTGCCTGTTAACTAAGAAAGCTTCTTCCGTGGCATTAGAAATAAAACCCATTTCAACTAAAACAGCAGGCATGAAAGCGCCTCTTAATACATAGAAATTTGCCTGTTTGATACCTCTGTTGCATGCTGAAGTGCCTGCGCAAATATTGGTTTGAAGTTTCTGGGCAAGATTACTGCTGTGCTCCAAATTTTCCGCTTGCAGCATATCGGAAAGGATGATGTCCACCCCGTCATATTTACGAACCGCTTCTTTCCCGCCTTCATAAATTTCTACAACAGAGTTCTCCAAAGCTTCCACAGCTCTTGCTTCAGTTGTTTTAGCGGTTGAAAGGTAATACAATTCCACTCCTTTACTGTTTATATCGCGCGAAGCATTAGTATGAATCGAAATGAAAAGATCGGCTTTATTTTCATTGGCAAATTTAGTGCGGCTCTGCAATGAAACAAACCTGTCGTCGGACCTGGTTAGCAGCACTTTTACACCCATTTCTTTTTCCAGCATTTCTTTCAGCATCAAACTTACAGCTAAATTAATATCCTTTTCCTGAGCCCTCAAACTTCTGCCTATTGCGCCCGGATCTTTACCACCGTGTCCCGGGTCTATAACAATAGTTCTGATAATTTTTGTTGCCGGCTCTTTTATAGTAAGTTTTTTATCCTTCCAAACAACTTTATCAGGGAAAAATTTTGGCAGTAAATCGGTAACGAACGAAAGAGGAAGATAATTTTCACCGTTTATTGTCAGCATGGGGAAGACCATTTTGTAATCTGCATTCTTGAAAGAAAAATAAGCTGTATCCATTAAAAAGATAAATGCCTCATCGTATATGTTTAGCGTGATTCTATTATCGGGGTAATCAGGGCGAACAGAAGTTTCAAAAAGCTCTGCAATCTTGTCCAATGCGCAATATTCTCTGTTATTTATTACGGTAACGGCAAGATATTTTATCCGGTTTGTCCCGCGGATACTTACTTCCAAAGAATCTTTATTAATTCCTGCAGTCAAAGCTGTTACGATATTCAAGCTCAGAAAACAGAGCAATAAAATCAATTCTGTTTTAATGTTTCGCACAAAAAAGATGTCTGTCTTCATTATTCTTCTCGTATAAATTCAGGGGTCCATTCCGGAGAGCAGGAAAGCTCTTGAATAAATCCATTTTCAAATCCCAAATCTTCGACAACTTGCAGAACTTCGTCATATTCTCTTTGCAGAATCCCTCGTTGAAGAGAGTGATACTTTTCAGCTTGCCAAGTAGGATAATATTGTGCCATTAAACTAATCCAAGTTTCGTTTCCCAAATTTTCATATATCCATCGCAAAGAGTCAGTTACTCCTGCTATTTGATTTGGCAGAACCAATAAGCGAATAATCAATCCCTTTTTTGCTATTCCTTCATCATCGCATTGAAGAAGTCCAACCTGCCTGTGCATTTCCGGAATTGCTCTTCTTGCAATCTCGGGATAATTTTCCGCATTAGAATATGTTTTACCCGCTTCCCCGGATGCATATTTCAAATCCGGCAGATAGATATCAACCAAACCTTCCAAGCGTTTCAAAGTCTCCTGTTTTTCATAAGCGTTACTATTCCACACGACAGGTATGTCCAATCCTTCATTTCTTGCTTGTTGCAATATTTTTACCAATTGCAGACTGTAATGCGTAGGCGATACCAGATTGATGTTATGAGCACCTTTTTCCTGAAGTTGCAGCATCATTCGCACGCACTCTTCATCGGAAACTAAGTTGCCCCACCCTAAAGCACTGATTTGATAATTTTGGCAAAAAACGCATCTAAGATTACAATGTGAAAAGAAAATAGCTCCGCTTCCTCTTGTTCCGCTGAGGACAGGCTCTTCACCATGGTGTAACTGAGAAAGATTTATTTTCAATTGAGCCGGAGCATTACAAAAACCTGTTGTCTCATAACGATTTATACCGCAATTACGCGGGCACATTTTGCAATTTGTTAATTCGGGAATGAGCTCAGGCATCAGACAGGGTAAAACGGTCTGGTAAAAGCAAATCGAGACTTGTCTCTTTACTTGTTTTTCTGTTTGCAATCAGGATTGGAAGCTTGGGAGCGAATTCAGCTAAAACTTGTCTGCAAGCTCCGCAGGGCGGAAAAGATTTATCGGAATCAACATAAATCGCTAGAGCATTAAAACTTCTTTCACCTTCCGAGATTGCTTGAAAGAGAGCATTGCGTTCAGCACAAATTGTCAAAGAAAATGAGGCGTTTTCCACATTGCAGCCGCAATATATTTTCCCCGAAGAAGATAGTATTGCAGCGCCGACTTTATATCCAGAATAAGGTGCATAGGCTTGTTTGGAAGTTGCTTTTGCCTTCTCTAAAAGTTCCTGCCATTTAATATTATCAATTTGCATGATCAATTTCCTTAATGAACAAGTGAAAGGATTAATCCGCCCGCTATAACGGATGCAATTTGGCCGCCAACGTTTGCACTGACCGCAGGCATAAGTAAAAAGTTGAAGGGATCTTCCTTTTGCCCCATTTGATGAATAACGCGTGCGGACATAGGGAAAGCGGAAATTCCGCAGGCTCCGATCATTGGATTGATTTTTTCTTTTCTGAATAAATTAAGAAATTTGGCAAAGATAACACCGCCCGCAGTGTCAAAAATGAAAGCTGCCAAACCGAGTAAAATGATAATCAGCGTTTGTAAGCGCACAAAATTTTGCCCTGTCATCGTGGAAGCGATGGAAAGTCCCAATAAAATTGTTACCAAATTGGCAAGTTCTTTTTGCGCGGTCTGGGATATGCTTTCCAAGACACCGCACTCGCGAATTAAATTACCGAACATCAAAAAGCCGATTAACGCTACGGAAGCCGGTGCAACAATTCCGGCTAAACAGGTTACGGCAATGGGGAAGACTATTTTGACTGTTTTGGAAACAGAGCCGCTGTGATAGTCCATGTGAATTTTTCGTTCCTGCTGTGTAGTCAGTAATTTCACCACAGGCGGTTGAATAATCGGCACAAGAGCCATATATGAATAAGCTGCAACGGAAATTGGTCCCAGCAAATTTTGGGCAAATTTATTGGCAACATAAATGGAAGTCGGACCGTCCGCAGCACCGATAATTCCGATAGAGGCGGCTTCCCGCAAAGGAAATCCGCATAAAGTAGCAAGAGCAATGGTTGCAAAAATTCCGAATTGTGCGGCAGCTCCGAATAATAACATATAGGGATTAGTCAAAAGCGGAGTAAAATCAATCATAGCACCCACGGCTATAAAAATCAAAAGCGGGAACAGCTCTGTGCTGATACCGACATTGAACAAAATAGTCAGCGGACCTTGTTCTCCGATAGCTGCGGAAACAGGAATGTTAGCTAAAATGGTTCCGAAGCCGATAGGCAAAAGCAATGCAGGTTCATAATTTTTCTTAATTGCGAGATAAATCAGGACAAAACCTACGCATAGCATCACTGCTTGTCGCCAATCCAACATCGTTAATCCGGCTAAAAATCCATTCATTACTTTCTCCACCTTTCTTTTCCTTCTCTTTGAATATTAGTTATATGTCAATTAAAATCGGATTTCCAAATTTTATCTCTCTCCTAATAACCACCCCGAGTCCACCCCGTATCCACCCCGAGTCCACGCCGGTGAAGTCGGGGTGGACTCGGGGTGGATCCGGCGTGGCTATTAAGCAGAATAAGATGAATCTACTCTGGAATTCTTCATCTCAGTCTAATTGATAATTGACAAGTTAATAAATTAATTAAATGAGGTCAAAAAATGTAATTATGTTTGAATTTATACAGTTATAAGTGATAATTAAGCAAGGAGTAGAAATGAGGAAACCGCATCTAAAATCTTTTATGCAGTTTTTGGACGCATCGCCAACCAGTTATCAAGCAGCGGAAAACATTAAAAATGCTCTGCAGGAAAATGGATTTAAAGAACTCAAAGAAACTGAGATTTGGCAGCTGAAACAAGGCAAAAAATATTTTGTCGTCAGAGATGATTCTGCTGTTGTGGCTTTTATAACTGGTAACAAACTACCGCATCAGACCGGTTACAAAATGGCTGCTGCTCATTTGGACAGCCCGGGCTTGAAAATTAAACCGGAAAGCGAAAAACAAGATTATAATAATTTAAGAATATTCGTAGAAATTTACGGCTTTCCGATTGTCAGCAGTTGGATTGATAGAGAACTTTCCATTGCCGGCAGAATTATAGTGAAAACAAAAAATTCCGCTAAAGATAAGAGCCATTCTTTGCAAAGTATTCCGGTGAATTTCAAAAAGCCTATTGCCATTATTCCCAATGCCGCTTTTCATCTTAATCGCAAATTAAATAACGGCTTCGAATATAATGCGCAGAATCACTTACCTGCCATTTTACAAGCTTCGCTGAATGAAGATAAAAAATACACTTTCAAAGATATCGTAGCCGAATTTTCCGGTCAGAAAGCGGATTCCATAATCGGAATGGACCTCTTTTTATATGATCCTAAACCGGCATGTATAGTAGGTATAGACGGAGAAATGTTGGTTAGCGGCAGGCTGGATAATTTGGGGATGTCGCATGCCATATTGAGTTCAATCCTTGAATCAGAGGCTGCCGACGCTTTACAAATGGCTGTGTTTTTTGATAATGAAGAAATTGGAAGCACCACTCCTCAAGGTGCAGATTCAGTTTTCCTGAGTAATATTTTGCAGAGAATTGCCTTCGCATTGGGCCTGACACCTGAGCAAAATATGATTGCCTTACGTAAATCTTTTTTGATTTCTGCAGATATGGCACAGGCTGTGAACCCAAATTATGCCGATTTACACGATCCTGCCTATCAGCCTTTACTGAATCACGGACCGGTAATTAAAATGAATGCCCATCAAAATTATGCCACAAATGCTGCCAGCAGTGCTTATTTTGAAGAAATATGCCAGGCTGCGAATATTCCTTATCAGAAAATTATTAATCGTTCCGATATGCCTTCAGGAATAACAATCGGACCTATTACTGCAGCAAAGCTTGGCGTCAATACAGTCGATATCGGCAATCCGATGTGGGCAATGCACTCCATTCGCGAGACTATGGGAGTTTATGATAACGAATTTCTTATCCAAGCTTTGCAGCACTTTTACACAAAATAAAAAGTAAATATAAGATCAAAAATAGGAGAGATCAGAAATGGCAATATTCAAACCGTTCAGAGCTGTGCGTCCTTATCCGCAATATGCAGCTGAAATAGCATCTTTGCCTTACGATGTAATGGATTCCGATGAGGCGAGAAAAGAAGTTCAAAAACATCCCAGAAGCTTTATCAAGGTTGAAAAACCGGAAGTTGACCTTCCCTTGGGAACAGATTTGTATGATCCCAAAGTTTATGCCAAAGCCAAAGAAAACTTATATGCTTACTTAACTGATAATCTGATGTTTCAAGACCCTGCACCCGCTTTCTATATTTATCAGCAGATTATGAACGGGCGCGTGCAAGTAGGTTTAGTGGGACTTGCCTCTATCGACGATTATTTGGAAGGAAGAATTAAACGCCACGAACTTACCAGAGCCGAAAAAGAAGAAGACCGCATCCGTCATGTTGATACATGCAATGCGCATTCTTCACCCGTCTTTTTTACTTATCGGCACAGAAATGATATTGATGATATAGTGAACTGTGTCCGAAAAGAAAATAAACCTGTCTATGACTTTGTGGCCGATGACGGAATTAGTCACGCTCTTTGGGTTATGAATAGACCTGAAGATATAAAAAAGATTGAAGAAGCTTTTGCAGCTTTGCCTTATCTTTATGTGGCGGACGGACATCACAGAACTGCTTCCGCTGTCAAAGTTGGGCAAATGCGTCGTGCTCAGCATCCTGATTACAAAGGCGATGAAGAATTCAATTACATTATGGCTGTTATTTTTCCGGATAACCAGTTGCAAATAATGGACTACAATCGCATCGTTCGTGATCTAAACGGCAACACACCTGAACAATTTTTGGAAAAAATAAGCGAAAAATTCACTGTTGAAGTCAAAGGAAAAATTCCATATCATCCTGAACAACGTCATACTTTCGGAATGTATTTAATAGATAAATGGTTCAAACTTATGGCAAAACCCGGAACTTGGGATGAAAGTGATGTTGTAGCGGCTTTGGATGTATCCATTCTGCAGAACAATCTTTTGCAACCTATCTTGGGAATTGAAGATCCTCGTCGAGATAAACGCATTGATTTTGTAGGCGGTATTCGCGGTTTGGAAGAATTACAGCAAAGGGTAGATTCCGGTGCTGAAGCCGTAGCTTTTGCTATGTTTCCCACTTCGCTGGATGAATTGATGCGCATAGCTGATGCAGGTGCAATTATGCCGCCCAAGTCAACTTGGTTTGAACCGAAACTGCGTTCCGGCTTATTTATTCATTTATTGTAATGCGAAAACGCTTTCTGCTAATCAGTCTGGGTTGTCCAAAAAATCTTGTGGACAGTGAAAGTTTTAATTACATAGCCGCAAAGCACGGATATGAGCAAGCGGACGATTTCCGCAATCTGGATTTTGTCCTGATCAATACTTGCAGCTTTATCCAAGATGCAATTAATGAATTGGAAAGAGTTTTACGCACAGTTGTAAAATACAAGTCCAAAGACAAGGTGTTAAGAATTTTTGTTACGGGCTGCATTATGCAGCGTCAGTTGGATGTTATTCAAAAGCAATTTCCGCAAGTGGATGCGTGGATTCCTATGGCGGATTACAAGACTTTTGAGAAATTGATTACGCAAAACAGTCTTCCGGAGTATCATAGATTAGCTTTAACCGAGGGTCCGTATACATACCTGAAAATTAGCGATGGATGTAACAATCGCTGTTCATATTGCACCATTCCTTCTATTAAAGGCAATTTGCATAGTGCAGACATTAATGATTTAGTTGATGAAGCAAAGCAGATGGCAAAACAGGGTGCAGTTGAACTTATTGTTATTGCGCAAGACACATCAGCTTACGGAATGGATATTGACGGTCAGAAACATTTACCCGAACTTTTAGAACGGCTGCATGAAATTAAAGAATATCACTGGCTCCGTTTGATGTATCTGCACCCGCGGCATACGGATAAAAAATTGGTGCAGACTATAGCTAAACTGTCAAAAATCGTGCATGCGTTTGAGATTCCTTTGCAGCATTGCAATGATGATATCCTGAAGAAAATGAATCGCAATTATCGTAAAAAAGATATTATCAATACGCTGCAAATGTTTAAAGAAGCTATGCCTGATGCGGAATTTCGCACCACTTTCATGACCGGATTTCCCGGAGAAACGAGAAAAGAATTCAATGAACTGACGCAATTCGTTCAGGATAATCGTTTTCTGCGAATGGGAGTTTTTGCTTTTTCTCCTGAAGAAGGTACTCCCGCTTACGATTGGGAAAACAGAGTCAGCAGACAAACTGCCTTAAAACGCAAGCAGGAACTGCTTTCTTTGCATCGTGAATTATCCGCTCAATATTTGGCGGAATATGTAGGAAAAGAAATTGAAGTGCTGGTGGAAGAAGTAGATACTGAAGAGCAAACTTATCTTGGTCGTGCGTGGTTTGACGCTCCGGAAATTGACGGTGTCGTAAATTTTCAAGGTCAAGGTTGCAATTACGGCGATCTTGTTCAAGTCCAAATTGAAGATGTAATTGATATTGACCTATTTGGCAGCTTCCGAAAAGTGGTTTCGCTTAATCGGAAAACAGATTGAGGAGTGTATGCAGAAAAAAGTATCTTTAACCGGAATTAAACCTACGGGAACACCACACATAGGTAATTATATAGGTGCCATCAGACCTGCGCTAAAATTGGCTGAAACTTGTGAAGCACGATATTTTATCGCTGATTATCATGCGTTAAACGCCATTAAAGATCCGCAATTACTGAAAAAATTAACTTATGAAATTGCCGCTGCTTGGTTAGCTTGCGGACTGGATCCGGATAAAGTTCTTTTTTACCGTCAATCTCAAGTCCCTGAAACATTTGAACTTTTGGCTATGCTCTTGGCTTTCACGCCCAAAGGTTTAATGAACAGAGCTCATGCTTATAAAGCGATTGTGCAAAAGAATAAAGAAGAAGGCATAGATCCGGACGATGGTGTCAATATGGGACTTTTTACTTATCCGGTATTGATGGCAGCTGACATTCTTTTATTCGATACGGATTATGTTCCTGTCGGAAACGATCAATTTCAGCATATTGAAATGGCTGTAGACATTGCGGAGAGCTTTAATTTTAATTATAAATGCAACGCTTTTAAGTTACCCGCTCCCATAGCAACTGAGGAAACTAAAATTGTCGTAGGTTTGGACGGACGCAAAATGTCAAAAAGCTACGGAAACATCATCCCTCTTTTTGCTCCTGAAGCCGAACTTAAAAAATTGATTATGCGCATTGTTACTAATTCTCAAACTGTAGAAGAACCTAAAGATCCCGATTCTTGTAATATTTTCGCCTTATATCGCAACTTTGCCACTCCTGAACAAATAGAAACTTTACGACAAAAATATTTGGCAGGAGGAATGGGTTGGGGGGAAGCAAAAAATGAATTATTCAAAGTTATGAACGCGTGCTTGGCTCCGTTAAGAGATAAATATTATTCACTTTTAGAGCGGAAAGATTATATAGATGAAATCCTTCTGAAGGGTTCAACCAAAGCTCGCGAATTAGCCGGCAAAAAAATGGTTGAATTGCGTAAAATTATAGGGTTAGCTTAAGCTATCAGATATTTTGTTCCCACGGTTTTTGAAGAGTGTAATTCATCACTTCTCTGGTCAGACCTGCCAAACCTTCAGGAACTTTATCCGCAAACTTATCCAGAACTAAATACTTGTGCAAAGGAATTCCTGTTTGCTCAGAAACTTCCTTAATAATGTTTATCCCTTCTTGAACCAGTTCAGCTGTTGTCTCTTCCATTAAATTTGTGTTGCAAATATACTCAGTGATCTTGAGGTGGGAAGAGAACTCAAGCATTTCCTGCATCGTGATAATTTCTTCAGGCGTTGAAGTAAACGGGCGTTTTGTATTGATTACAAACAGCATTTGATAACGGCGAAGCTCAATCGGTTCCAAAAAGCGTCCCAAAGTTCTGCATCCTGCAGGATCTCCTCCAACATCCAAAATAACGGTTTTAGCCAAATTTTCTATAGCTCCTTTAACGCGAGGAGAAATCATGGGAACATCAGCATGCCTGTATTGACCTTCAGGTGCTATAATTTCAATTCCTTCAGCAGTAAAAACGTCAGTTACATCACGAGTGCGAAAATATGGATTAACTACATCCAAATCAGCTAAAGAAACATCAAAGCCCTGAGCTTTCAATTTGCGGGTTAAATGAATGGAATATTCGCTTTTACCGCTGCCGTAAGCACCGATGATGATATATAATAAATTATTCATAACAATCCTTCCAGATATTCAAGCACTTCCATGTAATCTGTTGCGGGAAAATCAGCTTCAGCATTGATTTCGTTTCGCTGGTCATCAGCATCTGCATCATAAATGGCAATTGTGTGCATTCCTGCATTTTTAGCTGCCAAAATTCCGCTGAGAGTATCTTCAATAACGATGCATTTTTCCGGTGAAACTTTCAGCTCTTCCGCTGCTTTTAAGTATATATCGGGATAAGGCTTCCCCCTGATTTCCCGGCAACCGGAAACAATAGTTTGAAAATAATCTTGAAGTTTGTGTTGTTTTAAAGCTGCAAGTGCCAATTCCAAAGAGTTACTGGTGCCGATTGCAAGCGGAATATTCTTTTCAGCAAGCCATTCTATTACATGTTTCACGCTTGGTTTAAGCGGAATGGAATTTTCATAGTGCCACACTACAAGGCGAGTCCATTCGCTCATGATATCTTCAACAGTATCGTTAAGTTGGAAACGGTCTTTGAAATATTGAGCTGTTTGAATATAACTGTTGCCTTGAGGTAAATGGTCAAAAAGGTCAGGAGGGACAGTTAAACCGCGTTTACCTAAAAATTCTTGGTCAACTTTTCGCCAGATATGCATAGAATCTATCAAAGTTCCGTCTAAGTCGAAAATTACAGCTTGATATTTTATTTGCGTCATAATTCCTTATCACATAAAAAAATGGAGCGGGAAACGGGGGTTGAACCCGCGACATCTACCTTGGCAAGGTAGCGCTCTACCACTGAGCTATTCCCGCTCAAAAAATTGGTACCAGAGGCCGGACTTGAACCGGCACGGGCAAAAGCCCGAGGGATTTTAAGTCCCTTGTGTCTACCTATTCCACCACTCCGGCACCTAAAAGTTGGAGGCGACACCCGGATTTGAACCGGGGATAGAGATTTTGCAGACCTCTGCCTTACCACTTGGCTATGTCGCCATATTAAACTGGAGCGGGAAACGGGGGTTGAACCCGCGACATCTACCTTGGCAAGGTAGCGCTCTACCACTGAGCTATTCCCGCTATTTTTACAATAAAAATCACCAACGAAAACACACTACTTTTTGTCAATCAGAATTTTCTTCATCTTCACTGAAGATTTCAGCGGTAAATCTGTATAATTGTGCTTGCTTATCTTTCCAACTATCCGGTCCCAAACCTGCTTTATAACAAAGTTGGCGCAAAAAAGTAGGCAAATCCCAATGCCATTCAACCGGAACTTGAGGTAAGAGTAATCCGCTGCCGTAAGGGTGATTTATCATCAGACCGTCTCTTCCGATTACGATTTCAGATATATCTTTTACGGTATACAAATCCGAGAGAACTGAAATCTCAATTCTAATATCATTCAGCTCATGTTCTTTAACAGGAGGGAAGCGAGGGTCTTGAAATGCGGCTGCTTGTGCCATTTCAGCAACGCTTGTCACCAAATCTTTATAGCCTCTTATGTAACCTATGCAGCCTCTTAATTCACCCTTTTCATTAAGAGTTACAAAGACACCGGTTTTTATCCGAAAAGCCTCATCCTGAGGGTAGGGAATAGGTTTGCCGGTAAAACGAGAAGTAATGGAATCTCTCGCTAATTTAAGCAAAGCCTTTTGTTGTTCTTTCGTGAACATATTTAATCCTTTATCAGTAAAGCGGCAGATAAATAACCCACCACTTGACCATAATCACCGGAGGCTTCTCCGGAATGAGTGTAACGCAATTTATAAAATTTGGCGCCTGTGATCATTTTTGCTAAATACATTAAAGTCAATATACCGCCAAAACCGCAAGCTTCAGTTCTGCGAGTAGCGATGCTATGATAGAAATCTCCTATGTCGTCAGCCAAAATATGTTCGATTAATTTTCCGTCCATACTTTCCGCCTCTTGCGCGGATAAATAATGCGAAAGATCGCTGGAAACTACAATCACGGTTTTGTCATTTTTGTCTTTGAACAAAGGAAACAACTTATCCGCAAGCTGTTTACTGATTTTGTCGCATTGATTACCCAGCAGGACAGGTAGAATTTCCGCATCCGGATTGATGTATTTTATAAAGGGAAGCTGGACTTCCATGGAATGCTCGTTTACATGATACCAAGGGTCAATATTGTCGGAACCTGAAGCAAGCAACTCATCCAATTCCCTGCTTCCTTTCAAGTCTCCCAAAGGAGTTTGATATTCCGTAAAGGGGGAGAGGCTGTAACCGAAATGGTTTCCACGATGAGAAGGATGAATAATCACGGCTCTGGTGAAAGGAATTTGGGATAAAAACTTATAGGAATGTGCGGCACAACTTCCGGAATACATATAACCCGCATGAGGACAGATAATTCCGCAAATTCTTCCTTCTGTTTTCGGAACTTGAGCTTGTTCAAACCATTGCTCAATTTCTTTTTTTAAAAAGGCGGGGTTACCTTCGTAAAAACTTCCGGCGAACATAGCTTTTCTGACCATTTTTGCCTCCTTTACATCTATTTTTTAATCCGGATCCATTATTATAATTTGTCCGCTTTCAACCAATTCGTCAAGTAATTTATTGATTTCCGCACTTTTTTCTTTCGGAAAAATGATTTCCGCTTCCACAACTTCGGCAAAATTGATGTTAGTAAGTTCCGCTTGATAAGGTTTTAGCATTTTTTTCAAATGATCCAATTTTTGGTAATTACAACCTATCGAGATTTTTTCCAAAGCAAGACTGTCTACAAGTTTAGCCTGTAAAACTGCAGCTTCCATCGCTTCGGAATAGGCATCAATCAAGCCTCTGATACCGAGTTTAACTCCTCCGAAATAACGAGTTACAACCCCAAGCACATCAGTGATATTATAATGAAGGAGGACATTAAGAATTGGTTTTCCGGCAGTGCCTGAAGGTTCTCCCTGATCGGAAAAATATTGAATTTCTTGTTTGGAGCCAAGAATATAGGCATAGCAGTTATGGGAAGCATCCTTGTATTTTTCATTGTGCAGAGCTAATGTCTGCTTTACTGCATCAGGATTTTCAACCGGATAAAGACAAGCGATAAATTCCGATCTTTTGACTTTGATTTTGGCTTCAGTTGGTTCTTTTATTGTTTTTAAAGTTAATTTGTCTTGCAAATTATCTGTCGGTTTTTTCATAATTTTTTCACTTTACCTTTGCCAGCTCATCCCAACGGGTGGTATAATGCGGTGAGAGCTTTGCTCTTTTCATTTCCCAATCCTTTTTTATTCCTGCGCCCGCAAAAAATATTGTATCTTGTCCAAGATGAATATTAATAGCGTCAATTACATCCATCAGGACTTTGCGTTTATCGTCCAGATAATTTTCCGCCAGAAAAGTGAGGGGGACATCTTCTTCCTGAATGATGTCGGTGAGCATAACGCCGGCTTTCTTAAATTCGTAACCGGGCACATACAGACTGTCCAAAAGCTCTAATGCAGTTTTAATCAGATCGGGAGTATATGCAGTGGGTGGGAAAATTGTAGTGGAAGCGGCATTATTGTATTGAGGACCGTCTTTAAAGCGATTGGTATTGAGGAAAACCATCAGATGACCCGCCACAGATTTTTGGCGGCGAAGTTTTTCCGCAGCCCGAGTGACATAGGTCGTAATTGCTTCCTGCAATTCCCTATAATCATTTACCTGTTTGCCGAAAGATTTGGAAGTAATGATACCTTTCTTCGGCGAAGGCGCATCATCAAGATCAATACAGGAATAACCTCTCAGTTCAAGCACGGTTTTATAACCGACGACAGTTAAGTAATGCTCAATGAATTTCTCGTCTGCATCTCTTAATTGGCGTGCATTCTTAATTTCTTTTCGAACTAAAAATTTCTCGTATTGAGAACCAATTCCCCAGACTTTGCCGACGGGGACAGATTCCAAAATAGCGTCAATTTTGGGATGTTTGAGCAGGTTAAAAACGCCGTCGTAACCTTTATATTTTTTGGCTATTCTATTGGCTATTTTTGCTAAAGTTTTCGTGTTTGCAATACCTATGGAGACAGGAATTCCAGTCCACTGACGAACGGTTTTCCTAATATGACGGCAATATTCATTTAAGTCCCTATTGCGGAAGCCATTAAGAAGTAAAAAAGCCTCGTCAATAGAGTAAATTTCAATATCCGGACAGAAATATTCTAAGGTTTGCATCACGCGATTTGACATATCGGCATACAAGGTATAATTGGAAGAAAGGAGCACTCCGCCTTTGCTTTTTATCAAACCTTCATATTTAAATCCGGGAGCGCCTATAGGCAAATTGAGTGTTTTAAGCTCTTCCGAACGGGAAACAATACAGCCGTCATTGTTGGAAAGAACAGCTACGGGAATGCCTTCAAGTTTGGGGTTAAATACCCGCTCGCAGGAAACATAGAAGTTATTACAATCCACCAAAGCTATTAGCTCGTTAGTCTTAAAATTTATTCTTTCGGTCATAGTCTTTTTCTTTCCTGATTTATGTCTCTTAACTTTAGCACTTCTGTCAATAAAAAATAAGCCAGCAATCTGATAAAGTGTATAACGATTACTTAGATCCTAAATTTTTATTTCTTAACATCCTCGCCGTATCCACCCCGAGTCCACGCCGGTGAAGTCGGGGTGGACTCGGCGTGGATACGGCGTGGTTATTAAGAGTGATAGTAGTCTACATAGTGTAGCAATAGAGACATAAATTAGAGATAATAACTTAGAATATAATGCTGTAATAAAAAATATATAGTTTTAATAATGCATTTAATAAAAGAACATTATATATAAAAAGCAGATATTAACACTATATAAACATCCATTTTATAAAGTCTATTACATCATATTACAATATAAGTAGATAATGTTATATACTTAAAGTATATTCTATTTCAATAGTATTATTTTATTAATATATGATGAGAAACCAATATTGAGTTTGGAAATATACAATCCCGCTGCAACAGGTTTACCATTATTGTCCGTTCCGTCCCAAACCAGTTCTTGGTTTCCCGATTTCAGATCAGCCCAAGATTTTAGGCATTGTCCCTTCAGGTTATAGATACTGACTGATGCAGTAGTTCCTTTAGGCACGGAAAAGTTGAAGGTTGTCCGCGTTTGAAAAGGATTGGGATAATTTCGCAGATGAATTGGAGTTTGGTGTTCATCTGTTGTGGTAGTGAAAATAAAAACCGTCTCTGCCGGTATTGATTCACCGGCAATGTATTGAGCGGTTACCTGAAGGGTATATTGTTGTCCCAAAACTAAATTTTCCAAGACATAAGTTAAGGCGTTAGTAGAGGCTATAAAATTGCCGTTGAGGTAGATATTATAATGTTCAAAAGGAGAGCTGCTTCCGTCCGCAGGCGGTTCCCACGAAGCTTGAACAGTGAGTTCTATTTGAACGCCAAGATTTAAAGGAGGATTTAAAACTGAAGGGGAATATAATTGATTGCGATAAAAGCTAAAAGTTCCGTCGTAATCACCTAAAATTAAATCAAGATCGCCGTCATGATCAAGATCGATTAAAAACGGAGCAGTGTTTTGGTTACCTGAAATTCCGCTAAAAATTGTTGTGTTTTCAATCCAGGAATGGCTTTGATGGAGGTAGCAGTGCAAATCACCCCAACTGTCGCCAATTAATAAATCTTTATCTCCATCGTAATCCAGATCTGCTATAGCGGGAACGGAATTTGATCCTATGTCAATTGAGCCGAAGTAGTTAGGCAATTCCACCCAATTGGGATTTGTGGTATTTCTTTGATTTTGATAATAACGCACAGTGCCGGCTTCGCAACCGGTAACAAGGTCTAAATCTCCGTCGTTATCCATATCCAGCAAGCGAGGGACAGACCAACCTCCCAAAGAAATTACCGGTAGAATCCCGCTTTGTTCAACAAAACCTGTTCCGGTATTCCGTAAAAAATACAATCCGCCGTTAAGGTCGCCAACAATTGCATCGGGAAGATTATCTCCATTTACATCTCCCAAAGTTATAGACGAATATATAGAATAGTCTATTGAACTAAAATAGGAGCTGTTTTCCAGCCATGCGGGCGCAAAGGAAGTTCCCGTATTTTCGTAGTAGACAATGTTTCCCATTTGGCTGCCACTGATAAGGTCAAAATCACCGTCTCCGTCAAAATCAAAGAAGAATGGTGAACTTGCAGCACCCACATCCAACACTCCTCCAAACAAAGTGTTGTTTACTTGCCAGATTGGAACTGAAGCTGAACCGGCATTAACATAGTATTGTAAAGGACCATCTGCAGTTCCGTAAATCAAATCCGGACGGCCGTCATTATTGAGATCGACCAAATCAGGCGAATTGAAATATGTTCCTATCCCGAGCCCTGAAAAAAGAGAAGAATTTTCCTGCCAGATTGGACTATTTACAGAACCGACATTTTCATAATAGATAAAATTTTGTGCGTCCCTTCCGCATAATAGATCCTGATCGCCATCACTATCCAAATCGGAAAAAACAGGATAAGCGTAAAGACCTATATCTCCGATTAGTTGCATGGACGCTTGACTGAATTGACAAGCTGATTCAGAGCCGGAATTAATATATAACAAGACACTTCCGTCTTCACTTAAACCGACCACTAAATCATAATCTCCGTCGTTATCGATGTCAGCCAAATCGGGAACGGGATTAGAGCCGACTTCCAATTCGGAAAAAATTCCCTGCTGCTCAATAAATACAGGTGCAGAAGGTGTTCCGTTATTGAAAAATAAATGCAAACCGGTGTAGCCGCCGGTGATTAAATCAAGGTCACCGTCATTATCCATATCGGCTGCAACAGCAACTTCAGCATCCAGAAAAGAAATTTGAGCAGTGATATCATCTCCCGTCACAAAATGCGGAGCTGCAGGAGTTCCGGAATTAAGAATAAATAAAGGAGAGCGATTTATATTTCCTAAGAACATATCTTGGTCGCCGTCGTTATCAAAATCACAAAAACGAGGTTGGGAAAAAGTCAGGCTGGGAATGCCGCTTGGGTTAAATACGGAATTATCAGACTGCCAAGGTTGTGCACATAAAATACTTAAACAAAGCGAAAAAAAGACAGCAAAAAATTGTTTCATTTTATTAAAGCTCCTTCTTCTTCCGATTGCACTAAAATTCCGAAGTAAATTCTGTCAATTAAATCCAAGCTTAAGATAATCATTGACATAGAGTTGATGGTAAAATTAGAGGTAAATGTTATTGCATTAAATCGTTTAACTAATAGGAAAAAAGATAAATAGATATGAGGAAAGAATGAAAGAGTATGCGATGAAAAACTTACGGAACATATTGTTGTCGGGAGCCAGCGGAGCAGGAAAAACAACGTTGGCAGAGCAATTTTTCTATATTTCGGGAATGACGAACAGGTTGGGCAAAATTGATGAAGGTAATACTCAGTTAGATTTTGACCCCGAAGAAATTTCCAAGAAAATGTCTTTGGGCTTGGCTTTGGGGTTTGTTGACCGACAGGATGTAAGAATTAATATTATAGATGTTCCCGGTTATCCTGATTTTATCGGTGACACAATTTCTGCTATTCCCGCTGCCGAAACCGCTGTTATAGTTGCCAATGCCACCGGCGGTTTTGAAGTTGGATTGGAACTGGCAATGGAACAATTGGAGCATAAAAATTGCAGTAAAGTTATTTTAGTTAACAGAATGGACAATGAGCATGCCGATTTTGAAAAGACTTTGGAACAAATTCATGAAAATACCGGTGTAGCTGCCGTGCCCGTCTTTTTGCCCATTGGTCGGGAAAATACTTTTGAAGGAATAGTAGACCTAATAAGTCTCAAGGCAGTTTTGCACGATCAAAAAACCGATGTGCCGTCCGAAATGAAAAATCATGTTACCGAAGCTCATAATAAACTTATGGAAGCCGTAGCTGAAACTGATGAGAACTTACTGAACAATTATTTAGAAAAAGGCGAATTAAGTGAAACGGAACTGACAATAGGTTTGAAGAATGCACTTGCCAAAGGCGAAATAGTACCGGCTTTCGTATGTTCTGCAGGAACCGGAATAGGTATAGAAGCTTTTATGGACGCTATTCTGAATTATTTTCCTTCTCCGGAAGACAAAAAGGAAGTAAAGGTTCTGGAAAACGGTCAAAATACGACTTTGATAGCGTCACCCGCAGAAAATTTATTGGGCTATATTTTTAAGTTATATGCCGACCCTGGTATGGGTGATTTCACTTATGTGCGAATTTTTTCCGGAGTTTTGAAATCGGGGATGGAATTCTATATTCCGGAAAAAGATGTAAAAGATAAAGCCGGAAATATGTATTTTATGCTGGGCAAAAATCGTCATGATACACAAGAGCTGAAAGCGGGAGAAATTGGTGCGTTAGTTAAGCTGAAAAACGGCAGAGCATTAAATACGATAACGGCCGTCGGCAGTAAAATAATGCTTCCGCCTGTGGAATTACCTTCTCCGGTAATGTGGCAAAGTATTAAAGCACTTAACCAAAGTGATGAAGATAAGATTGGACAAGCTTTGGCAAGAGTTATTGCCGAAGACCCCACAATCAGGTTGGAACTTAATCAGGAAACGCGGGAAAATGTCATTTCCGGAATGGGTGAACAGCAGCTTTCTTTAGCTTTGCGTAAGATGAAAAATCGTTATAAAGTGGAAGCCGTAGTGAAAGAGCCTCGCATTCCTTATAAAGAGACAATTACAATGCCGTCTGAAGCTAATTATAAACATAAGAAACAAACCGGCGGACGCGGTCAATACGGTGAAGTTTATTTACGCCTCAAACCTTTGGATAGAGGGGAAGGATTTAAATTCATAAATTCGGTTGTAGGCGGCACTATTCCTTCCAATTATATTCCCGCAATTGAAAAAGGCGTGATAGAGAAAATGGAGAAAGGTATTATTGCCGGTTACCAAGTTGTAGATATAAGCGTAGATGTGTATTTCGGCAGTTATCACGAAGTTGATTCATCTGAAATGGCTTTCAAGATTGCTGCCGCTCAAGCTTTGAAAGAAGGATTTTTAAAAGCTAAACCGATTTTGTTGGAACCGATTCACGAACTGACTATAATTATTCCGCCTGAATATATGGGTGACGTGATGGGTGACATTTCTACTCGCAGAGGACGCATTATGGGTATGGAGCAAAGAGGTAAAAAGCAGTATTTGATAGTGCAGTTACCTGCGGCAGAAATGTTTAATTATTATCCGACGCTAAAATCTTTGACTCAGGGAAGAGGCAGATTTGAGCAAAAATTCTCGCATTACGAGAAAGTTCCGGACGAAATAACTCAGAAAATAATCGCTGCCTGGCAGGATAAAGAAGAAGATTAATCTTTTTAGCGATTCGGAAAATAACGAATAAATTTAAGTCAGGAGGCGAGACTAACGCCTCCTTTTTCTTTTCTTGACACATGTTCATATTTGAGAAATAAGGATAAATAGAAGAAAATAAACATTTATGAAGAGGTAATGTATGTCCGGTCATAATAAGTGGAGCACAATTAAGCATAAAAAAGCTGCAACTGATGCTAAACGCGGGAAAATATACACCCGCCTCGTAAAAGAAATAATTTTAGCTGCCAAAAACGGGGGGGATCCCGAAAGCAATCCTCGTTTGAGAACTGCAATTGCCGCTGCTAAACAAGCTAATATGCCTCGGGAAAATATTGAAAGAGCTATTAAACGCGGAACCGGTGAAATTGAAGGTGCCGCTTATGAAGAAGTTACCTATGAAGGCTATGGTCAAAACGGTGTGGGAATTGTAGTCGATGTTTTGACTGATAATAAAAACAGAACAGTCGCAGACATCAGACATGTTTTCACCAAATATGGCGGTACTATGGCAGAAGCAGGTGCTGTATCCTGGAATTTTGAACAAAAAGGTTATTTTACCATTCCAGCAGAAGGTGTGGATGAAGATGAATTAATGATGACTGCACTGGAAGCGGGTGCTGATGATGTTCAAAAATCCGATGATTTTTATGAAGTCTACACTGCTCCTGCTGATTTTCACAATACAGTTGCCAAAATGGAACAAGCGGGATATAAAGTAGAAAATGCCGAGTTGACCAGAGTTCCCAAAACCACAATCAATGCGGATGAGGTGGCTGATAAGCTGATGAAACTGATTGATTCTTTAGAAGACTTGGATGATGTGCAAAAAGTCTATGCTAATTTTGAATTTTCAGATGAAGTGATGACAAGGCTTAATCAAGAATAAAAAGACGCAGGATAATTTGACTGATAAACCTTATTTGATATTAGGAATTGATCCGGGGAGCAGATTTTGCGGTTACGGTTTGATTGAAGTGGAAAAACGCAAAATAATTGCTGCGGGTTGTGACTTCATTTATTTAGACGAGCGGAAAAATATAAATGAAAGACTTTGTGTTCTTTACGATGAAATAAAAAATATTATTGATGAATACAAGCCTCAACAAGCAGCAGTGGAGACAATGTTTTTCGGCAAAAACATTCAGGGTATTTTCACTTTGGGACAAGCACGCGGCGTGATAATTTTAGCTTTGGCTCAAGCCGGCATTCCTATAAGTGAATACAGTCCCAGAGAAATAAAAAAGGCGATTGTCGGTAACGGAAATGCTTCAAAACAACAAATTCGGTATATGGTGAGCCAATTGCTTCCCATAACGAAAGAAAAACTTACTTCCGATGCTGCAGACGCTTTAGCGGTCGCCTTGTGCCATTTCAATCGCAACAGGATTTGACATGATATTTTCTCTTACAGGCATCCTAAAAGATAAAAAACCTACAAGCGTAATAATAGAAACACATGGAATTGCTTTTGAACTGAGGATTCCATTGAGCACATATGAAAAACTTCCGGAACGCGGGCAGGAATGTGTTCTGCATACCCATCTATATCTGAGTCTTAATCAGGATGAAATGCGTCTTTACGGTTTTGCCACCCCTGCAGAAAAAGCTGTCTTTATCAAACTGATTTCTATATCCGGGATTGGTCCCAAAATAGCGTTATCAATTCTGTCCTCTCTTAATGTCGGTATGTTTATAAAAGCCATTCAAACAGCAGAAGAAGGTCTTTTGGCAAAAGTCCCCGGTATCGGGAAAAAGACTGCGCAAAGATTAATAATAGAATTGAAAGACGATGTTTTGCAATTATCTGATTATTTGGAAACAAAAGAGCGTTCCGCGCTTGATATAAATATGGCTGAAGTGGAAAAAGCCTTAACAGCTTTAGGATATTCCACCAAAGATATTCATAAAGCTTTGCCGGAATTAACCGCTGAAGACAAAAAGTTACCAATAGAACATCAAATCAAAAAGATAATAAAAATCATTTATCGGCAATCCTGAGTATGAACATCCGACTGGAAGCTTACGATATTATTGTCAGGGTTCTTAAACATAAAGATTACTCTGATAACTTACTGCATCAAAAAGCGCGTAAATTTGCGCAGGAAAGTCAAGAGAGTATGGCTCTGTTATATCAACTGGTGAAAGGCACCATCAAGTATCAGGCTAATCTTGATTACATCTGCAGGCAATTTACCGAGCCGGAAAAGTTTAATAAAACTGAAATTAATATTAAAGCTTTACTCTATTTGGGATTGTTTCAGTTGAAATTTATAAAATCAATTCCTGATTACGCTGCCGTAAATGAAACTGTGGAACTTGCCAAACAGCTTTATAATGAATCAATTGGAGACTTTGTTAATTCTATCTTAAGGTCATATTTGAGAAATCCGGAGATCAAATATCCTGAAAATTCTGCGGAAAGAATTGCAATTGAACATTCTTACCCTCTTGATTTAATCAGACAGTGGATAAAACAATGGGGTGAGGAAGAAGCAGAGCTTTTGGCAATGTATTTCAATGAACCGACAAAGTTGCATATCAGAGTGAACACTATGGCGACAAATACAGATAAACTGCTTAAATATTTTTCTAAGCGTAACATAATTTGCCACCCTTCGCCAGCAAGTAGCAATATATTAATTTGTGATAATCCTGCAGCGGCTTTGCAAGATGTTGCTTTCAACGAAGGCTATTTTTCGGTTCAAGACACTTCGGCAGCTTTAATAGTTGAATTGCTTGCTCCGAAACCGGAAGAAACAATCCTGGATTTATTTGCTGCTCCGGGAGGAAAATGCACTTATATAGCTGAAAAAATGCAAGGTAAGGGTGAACTTATTGCCGTTGATAAATCTCCCGGAAAAATGAAATTACTCAAGCAAGCAATGGAAAGACTACAGCTCGAAAACATTAACTTGGTAGTGAAAGACGCTTTTCAATACGGGCCCGTGGCACCTGCATTTGATCGGGTTTTAGTTGATGCTCCGTGTTCCGGGTGGGGTGTTTTAGGCAGAAAAGCAGATTTGCGCTGGCAACAACATCAAAATATAGAAGAACTTTGCAACTTGCAACAAAAAGCTCTGAATTATGCCGCCAATTTCGTCAAAAAAGGCGGTTATCTTGTTTATTCAACTTGCACTCTGAATCCGGAAGAAAATGAACTGGCAGTTGAGCAATTCCTAAAAAAGCACGAACAATTTAAATCAGTGCCGGCAGAAAAATATATACCTGTTCAATACACCGCTGACGGTTATTTGAAGACAATTCCGCACCAGCATTATATGGACGGAGCTTTTGCCGCTAAATTTTTTAGGGCTGAGTAAATGAGTAAAAGTAAATGGAAGTTTTTCGGATACTATTTAGGAATTGGATTAGGTATCATTTTTGTAACAGCTTTCATAACCAGTCAAATTGTTATTCCTCTTTTCTTCAGCAGGCCAAAATCTATTCAAGTTCCCAATCTTTACAATCTTGAAGTAGAAAAAGCAAAAACTATTCTTCTTAATAATAAACTTCATTATGTGCTAAAAGACTCCATTTATGCGGAAGATATAGATAAAGGCAAGATTGTTTCTCAAAAACCGGAACCTGACACTTATCTTAGACCCGATGGGACAGTATATTTAATTATAAGCAAAGGAAGCAAATATGTCCGAGTTCCGGAGTTAACCGGGTTAGATGTTCAATCCGCATGGATCGTATTGAAAAATAACGGATTAAGATTTACGATTGCAGATTCGGTGTATTCTGATTTTTATCCGCGAGAAGCAATAGTTCAAAGTATTCCCGCTTACGGAGAGCGCGTGCAAAGAAACACAAAGGTAAAGCTTTATATAAGCAGAGGACCCTCTTATACTTCTCAATCTGATACTTTGGATACTGAATATTATGATAATTATTAAGATGATACAGGAAGGCAGGATTTTGTATATAGAGGAACTGCTTGACAAATTATTAGGCAAGAAAAATAGAGTTATTAGTATGCGCCCTTGGCTCAACTGGATAGAGCATCTGACTACGGATCAGAAGGTTGGGGGTTCGAATCCCTTAGGGCGTGCCATTTTTACAGCCAGCTTTTGCTGGCTCTTTTTTTGAGATGAAGAAGCAAAATAAAAAAACCAAAGATAAAAAAAGCCAATGGGTTAACCTGAAACAAATATACGCAATAATGTTCCATTATTGGGGATACATTATCGGCGGAATTGTTACGACTATTCTCTATGCCCTCATGAACGGCATCAGTATTACCATGATTGTTCCCGTTTTAGATATCGTTTTGAAACCTAAAACAATAACACCTACGATTCATACTATTGGAGCATTATTTAGGGCACTATGGGATAAAATCAATTTTTATCTTTTCCATAATTTTACCTATGAAGGATTAAAGAACATTAATCATTCCGGACTGCTTAACGAACTGAAGCAAGTCTTAATGAATACGAATACTTATGTTGTCCTGGAAACAATCAGCATCATAATTGTTCTCCTATTTGTGTTGAAAAATTTGTTTTATTATCTTAACAAATATACTTTTACAAATCTTAGAGGCCGTTCGGTTCGCGATATCAGAAATCTGATGTATAGTAAATATCTGTCACAATCTTTAGCCTTCTTTAATCAAAACAGAGTAGGTGATTCTCAAGTCAGATTGGATACGGATGTTACAATTGTCAGTAATGAATTTATTTCCAATTTGTTTATAGTTCTGCGTGATTTCACGGTAATGATTTCCTGTATGATAATAGCGTATATGATGAATCCGCATTTGTTTTTGATCAGCTTATTGGTGACACCTGTGTTTGTCATCTCGGTCAGTTATTTGGGGAAAAAGATCAAGAAATACGCTAAAAGGATTCAACTTCAATATTCCACAATGTTTTCTCAAGTGGAAGAAGCTCTAAACAGCATGAGGATAGTGAAGGCTTTTTCCAAAGAAGATTTTGAGCTCAAAAATTATAAAACGATCAATAATAAACATCGCAAACTCTGGCAAAAAGTTGAAATGTATACTGCTTTGAATTTGCCGATTAGTGAAATCAGTTCTGCTCTGATAGGTGTGGTTATTCTTATGGTTGCCGGTCATGAAATGCTTACTTCACAAGGTCAGTTCACTTTAGGAGAATTTACAGCGTTTTTGGTTGCCATTTTTGCCATGATGCATCCCTTAAAGACTCTCACTCAAGCTTATGCCAACATAAAAAAAGCGTTGGTTTCTTTGGACCGAATATCATATGTATTAAATCTTCAGCCTGAAATTAAAGAAGCTGAAAACGCAGTTGAAAAGAAGACTTTTGACGATAAAATCAATCTTAATAATGTCGGGTTTTACTATAAAAAGAACAAATGGGTTCTACGAGGCGTTACTTTTGACATCAATAAAGGCGAAAAAGTGGCATTAGTCGGAAGCAGCGGTTCCGGAAAAACAACATTGGCAAATCTTTTGAACCGAATGTATGACCTGAAAGAAGGGGAAATTACAATTGACGGAATTCCTATAACTCAGATAAAAATAAAAGACTTAAGATCCTTGTTCGGCATAGTTCCTCAAGAATCTCAACTTTTTTCCAATACTTTTGCCTATAATATTCAATACGGGAATCAGGAAGCACTGGATGAGAGCAAAATTATAGAAGCGGCAAAGATAGCATATGCGGATGAATTTATAGAGACCTATCCGGATAAATACAATCATATGCTGCAAGTAAAGGGTTCTGACTTATCCGGAGGGCAAAAACAAAGACTTTGCATAGCTCGTGCTATAGCTGCCAACCCTCCTATCCTAATTTTTGACGAAGCTACTTCTGCTTTAGATTCAGATTCGGAAAAAAAGGTTCAAGAGGCAATTGACCGTGCAACTTCCAATCGGACAGTCATAATTATTGCTCATAGGCTTTCAACTATTTTAGGAGCAGATAAAATAGTGGTTCTTGATAAAGGCAGAGTCGTCGGAATAGGAAAACATGAGGAACTCTTGAAATCATGCCCGCGCTATCAACAATTGTATAATCTCCAATTCAATGTTAAAGAAAAAAGAGTATCGGTATCACCAGCTTAAATACTATGATCAAAGTAATAACTTACGGAACTTTTGACCTTTTTCATTATGGACATCTTCGGCTTTTACAAAGAGCAAAAGCACTTGGGGATTACTTAATAGTGGGAGTCTCAACCGATGAATTCAATGCAGTTAAAAACAAGCAATGCACTTATCCCTATATAGAAAGAGCTGAAATTGTAAAGGCAATAAGATATGTTGATGAAGTCATTCCCGAGACTTGTTGGGAACAAAAAATATCCGATATTCAAAAATATGACATTGATATCTTTGTGATGGGTAATGACTGGGAAGGGAAATTTGATTTTCTCAAAGATTACTGCCGAGTGATTTATTTAGAGAGAACGCCGGAAATCTCTTCCAGCGGCATAAAAACCATGATTAGAGAAGAAAAATAGAAAGAGATAATCGCAAATTATGAATATTTGGAAGCGTATTTCATATTTGCCGTATCAAATTACCTGGCATCTTAAAAAGCGCTTTCATCCGGAATTTCAAGCAGATTTCTTATGCGGAGGATATGTAGACTATATATGTTTTAGAAGCATTTATAAACTTTTGCCTGAAGTCAGAATCGTGGCGCGGAATAAAAAAACTTATAATGAATTAACCGCAAAAAATATCAAAGCAGTTATCTATCCCACTTACCCCGATTTGGTAATAATGGCAAGGCACCTAGCTCACAAATATCCTGTTAAGCGAATAGTCAAAATCGGAATGAGACATGGGGCATATCACTTTAAGGATTTTGTAGCTCCAGAACGTTATAATGCTTTTGATAAATATCTTTTCACTTCCTCTCATGAAGTGGAACTGGCTGTGCAAAAAGGAATTGTCTGCGGAGTGGCAGTAGGTTTTCCCAAACTTGATCCTATTTTTAATCATGAAATAACTGCAGACGATATTAATAAGATAAGGACTGAACTAAAGCTCGATCCCGAGAAAAAAACTGTTCTTTTTTCTGCAACTTGGGATAAAAAAGGTTATTCGGCAATAGACAAATGGATATATAGAATCGAAGAACTTGCGGATAAATATAATATTTTGATCACTGTTCATCATTGGACATCAGAACAATATAAAAGATTGCTGTTAAGTTATCAAAAAATTCATTACATCCAAGACAAAGATATCTTGCCTTATCTTGTTGCAGCTGATGTAATGGTTGGGGACACCAGTTCCATTATTGCGGAATTTTGTGCTTTGGACAAACCGATGATTACTTTTCGCGTTGAAGAAACAAAACGCTTTACAAGTGAAATCAGATCAATGTTAGAGGAGATTTCCTATCGGATTGATAATTTTGAAGAATTACGTTCAGCTTTGCAACAAGCTGTCTTACAACCTGATTATCATACAAAAGCCAGGAAAAAATATAATAAAATTATGTTTGATGAATTGGACGGCAAAGCTGCAAATAGGTCAGCTTCTTATATAAAAAAGTATTGGCGATAACAATGAAATTGGGTATTTTTAATTCTTTTTATGATCAGCACATGTTTTATGTCCAAGCATGTGAAAAATTGGGAGTTGATTATCAAATTATAGACATTATAAGCCCCAAGTGGATAGATAATATTCTTCAATCTGACTGTGACGGATATTTATGTCGTCCCCCCACAACTTATCAAGATAGAAAAACTATGTTCGATGAAAGATTATATATTATTAATAAAATCCTTCTCAAACCAATTTATCCTTCTTATGATGAATTGTATATTTACGAGAATAAGAGAATGATGTATTATTGGCTTGAGCTGAATAACTTTCCCCACCCCTATACTGAAATTTTTTATTTCAAAAAAGATTTTTATGATTACTTAAAAAATGCAGAAATGCCTCTTGTGATCAAAAGTAATATCGGCTCTACTTCAAAGGGTGTAACTATCGTTAAGAGCAAAACGAAAGCTAAGATAATAGCCGAATTGACTTTTGGCTGGCCCAATCCGAAATTTTCTTTGGGATATACTGCTCAAAAAACAGGTAAAATAATCCCTTTTCCGGCTATAGGAACTTTACAGCGGCACTATTTGATAGTTCAAAAATTTGAAAAAATAAAATGGGAATGGAGAGTGGTTAGAATAGGAAATTTTTATTTCGGACATCAAAAGCTGCTTAAGGGGAATTTTGCCAGCGGTTCCAAACTTAAAGGTTGGGAAGCACCTTCTGAGGAATTACTTTTCTTAGCGAAAAAGATATGCGATAAAGGAAATTTTCTCAGTATGGACCTTGATATTTTTGAAACTATTGACGGACGTTATTTAGTCAACGAACTACAATCAATTTGGGGGCAATCAACAGAACATCTTATGTATTATAAAGGACAACCGGGACGTTTTGTTTTTCAAAATAATGCATTTGTCTTCGAAGAGGGCAGTTTTACACAATTCAGCAGTTATCTGCTCAGGACACAGCATTTCGTTCAATTATTAAGAGAGGGGAAATATAATGAAAATTGATGTTTCTATCGGAGAAATTGTTGATAAGATTACTATTCTTGAAATCAAAAAAGAAAAGATCAAAAATCAAGAGAAATTGGCTAATGTAATTAAAGAGTATGATTTATTACGCTCACAAATTGAACCTTTGGGTATTTCTCCCGATTCTGAAGAATACAAAGCATTGAAAGAAGTAAATCTCAAGCTTTGGCAGATTGAAGACGAGATTAGAATTGAAGAGCAAAATCAGCGATTCGGTGATAAATTCATCCAATTAGCACGCAGTGTATATTTTGAAAACGACAAAAGAGCTGCCATCAAAAGAGAAATTAACCTAAAATACGGTTCTGAGTTAATTGAAGAAAAGGAATATGTCAAATACCAATAAAATAATTCCCGAAGCGGAATTAAAAACTATAACTAAAATACTGATAATTCAATATAAACCTTTTGGAGATATTCTTCTCAATACGGGTTATTTTCCTTTTTTACGCGCAAAATTCCCTAATGCTCAAATCGATTTTTTGATTCGAGATTCGCATATTACAGTTTTAGAAGATAATCCCTATCTTGATAATCTGGTAATTACCCATAATAAAAAAGGTCTTGCATATTATCAGGAGAGGCTTAGAATTATCAGAGTAGTCAGAGCAAGAAAGTATGACCTGATAATTGATCAAATGCGAGGAACCGGTTCAGCTTTAATTACCTTATTCAGCGGAGCAAAATATCGCATAGGGTGGCAATTAAAGCGTTGGAATTTCGTTTATAATTACCGCAAACCGCGTTCCAATGACCGCTATTATTCTCTGATGAAATTCCATTTGTTAGAACCGCTCGGAATTTCGGAAACACCGCATGAACTTTATTATTTCATAAAGGAGCAATCTCAGCAGAAAATAGACGCTTGGCTCGCTGCTGTAAATCTGAAACCGAAAGAATTCATTGTCTTTTCACCCGGAACTCCCGTGCTTGCCAAAAAATGGGCTCTTGATTCTTTTGTAGCTCTCGCAGACCTTATTCAGCAAAATCATCCTTATCAAATTGTATTATTATGGGGACCAGGTGAAGAAACAGACTGTCAATACATTGCTGAGAATACTAAATATCCCGTAGTAATTGCGCCTCCTACTAATTTCAATGAAGCTGCCGCGTTATTAAACCGCGCTTTTATGTATATTTCTCAAGACGGAGGAATCAATCATTTGGCTGTTGCTGTGAATACTCCTTCCATAGCTATTTTCGGACCTCATTCCAATCCTAAAAAATGGCAAGCATGGCATCTGCCTATTCACCCGTATTTACGCAACTATAAGTGCATGGACGAAAAGGATCGCACACTGGGTATTACACCTGTAATGGTCTACGAAAAATTTTTAGAATTGTTAAAAGTTGTAGACAGAGAGCAATGAAATATCTGTTTTATTTGGCAAAATCATATTCCATTCCCATCGTTGCTCCTCTTGTTTCATATTTACAACAAACGGACAGAGATTTTGCCTTTTATATTTCTGACCGTGTTAAAGCTCTATTTCCTTCAGAATGGAAGCAAAAGAAGATTTTAATATCTATCTCTGAAGCCATAAGCTATCATCCCGATTTTGTCCTTTCACCGGGTAATTTTGTAGATTATCGTATTCCTGGAATTAAAGTCCAACTCTTTCACGGTTTGGGAGTTGAGAAACCTGTTCACTATCGAATCAGGCATTTTTACGATGTTTATTTGACATCCGGTCCTTATGTTACTGCTCGTTATCAAGCTTTGCAAAAGAAATACAAATACTTTGACATCATAGAAACCGGTTGGCTGAAAGTCGATTGGATTCTTAATTACCCGACCACTGACCTTAAATCAAAATATGAAATTCCAGCTGATAAAACAGTTATTCTTTATGCTCCTACTTTCAGTAAAAGCATGGAATCTGCTTCCGAATTACTTCCTTACTTGCCAAAATATATTTCGGACAACGAATTCTGGCTGCTGAAATTTCATGAATTGATGCCCCAAGAACTTATTCGCCCTTATGAGCAACTCAATTTGCCAAACATACGCATCTTGAAAAAAGAAGATATTACTCCTTATCTGCATTTAGCAGATCTATTGGTTTCAGATACTTCGTCTGTAGTGTATGAATTTATGGTTTTGGATAAACCTGTTATTACTTACAAAGCGATTGCGAATGCAGAAAAAGCTTTTAACATAACATCGCCGGAGCAGTTAAGACCCGCTATCAATGAGTGTTTGTCATATTCACTTTGGCTCAAACAAAGAAGAGATAAAATTATGGCAGAAGTCAATCCGTATTTGGACGGCAAAACCTCCGAGCGCATCGTAACCGCCTTGGAGGTTTTGGACCCAAAACTCTATCCCAAACCGCATAAGCCGAAAAATTACTTTAGAAAAGCTCAAGTCATTTATCACAGCATATTTAGAAAAGGATACCTAAGATAATGGGCGGAAAAGTTAAGCTTACTGGAAAATATGCAGATCAAGCACTGAAAATGTTGGCGGATATAATTTCCATATTAGAAAAAGAAAATATCCCTTATCTTTTGGAAGCGGGAACTTTATTGGGAATTATCAGAGAAAATCGTCTACTTCCGTGGGATTCGGATATGGATATTACGGTTCTGCAACCTTACGAAAAAAAACTGCTTTCCGCAAGAAAAAAAATGTGGCTGGCAGGTTATCGCACTCGTATTCACAGATACAAAAAAGATACCGGACCGTTTAAGAAGGGAACTGTGAAAATCCTGCGCATTCAAACCAGAAAATTTCTCTTCTTCAAAGGGGTCAGTTTAATGGATATTTTCCTTAAAACTCTTATTGATGATGAATACTATTGGACTGTTGACGATAAACATCCCGTCTTAAAATCATGCCCGCGTCAATATTACGAACAGCTTACGCAATATGAATTTATGGGTAAGCTTTATTCCGTTCCTGCTGATTACAAAGGATATTTGACTTATCATTACGGTGATTGGCAAGTCGTAAAAAAAGAATGGAACTTCCGAACTGATGACAACTGCAAAAAAGTGGAACTTTAATTTCTGATGAAACATAACACAGCTATAATTCTTGCAGCAGGAAGAGGAAGTCGCCTCAAGGAAATGAGTTTGGAACATCCAAAACCGATGGTAATTATAAAAGACAGCACTATCATTTCCAATCTTGTGCATTTATTACTTACTCATCAATATGACCGAATTGTAATTGTTGTCGGTTATAAAGCGGAAAAGCTAAAAGCTCATCTGAATGAGCAATTCCCGGAAATTAACTTTATCTTTGTAGAGAATAAATTATATCAGACTACAAATAATATTTATTCCTTATGGTTGGCAAAGTCCTTTATGCAACAAGGGTTTTCTCTTTTTGAAGCGGATGTTTTCTGCCGAGAAAGTATAATTGAAGCACTTTCATCTTGCCAAAATGAGAATGCAATGTTAGTAGCTCCTTATGAGGATTTTATGAACGGGTCGGTTGTTACTCTGGATAAAAATAATTATGTTGTGAAGCTATTTCTCAAGAGTCAACAAACGGAAAAATTCAACTATAGTAAGGCATATAAGACCGTTAATTTTTACAATTTTGCTCCGGCTTTCGTAAACAACTTTTTTTTGCCGCGTCTTGCATACCATATCCACAAATCTGATGTCCGTTCCTTTTACGAAGTCGTCATTCAAGAAGCTTTGATACACGGGTATGTCTTTCAGGGTTTGATTGCAGATAATCGTGACTGGTGTGAAATTGACACTCAAGATGATTTAGAGTTAGCTCGCAAACTCCTCGTAAGAAAATATGAAAATGCAGCAGCTTTTATCAATTAATTCTTGTCTTCATTTTTCCCTGTTTATCGGGAAAAGAGATTTCTTATATGGTTTTTAGTAATTATCTGCTCAAAATTCCTTACAGTCTAGTCTGGCATCTTTATAAACTGTTCGGAAAGCTGATACCGGTTGTTTTTTATTGTGGAGATCCTGTTGATTATCATGTTTTTTTGCCTGTTGCGAAGTATCTTGATGAAATTGTTTATGTAACCGATAAGCCGAAAGTAAAAACTTATCTTGCGCAAAAAGGAATAAAATGTAAATCTCTGCCCGTTTATCCTCGTTGCGTAATTATGGCTCGGCACTCTACGCACAAATTTCCCTATTCTAAAATCTGCCGGATAGGAATGAGGCATGGAGCTTACCATTTCAAGCGTATGACATCTCCCGAAAATTATAACCAATTTAATCTTTATCTGATGACAAGTAAAATGGATGTTAATGCCGCAAAAGAAATGGGTATAATTTCTGCAAAAGCTGTAGGTTTTCCCAAATTAGACCCTGCTTTTAATGGAGAAATAACGGCTGCTGCTTTAGCTGAGTTAAGGAGCAGATTAGGATTTAATAATGGCAAACCGATAGTTTTATTTTCCGCTACTTATGATTCATCCGGAATGTCTGCTATCAGCTTTTGGTGTAATAATTTGCATCGTCTGACCGAAAAATGGAATGTTATGGTCACTTTACATTCGTGGATAAAACCAGCATATAAAGATAAGATTAACAATACACCTGATGTTTATCTTATTAAGGATTATGACACATTGCCTTACATAATGCTGGCAGATATAACAGTCGGAGACACCAGTTCCATTTTAGCTGAATGTTGCGCTTTGGATAAACCCATTATCACTTTATATCTGGGGCAAGCCAAACGGTCTTTGAAAGAAATTAGAGATCTTATTGACGCCATCAGTTACAAAGTTAAAAGCTTTGCCGATTTGGAAGAAAAAATGAATTATGCCTTATCGCATAAAGATGAATTAAGACCATACAGAACGGTAGCTAATGCTATTTTCTTTGATGAATTGGACGGGAAAGCCAGTTTTAGAGCATCCAATGAAATCAAAGCTCTCATTTCCAAGGAAGTAAATTAAAAATGTTAATTGACGCACATTGCCACTTAAGTCGCTTAAGCGAACTAATTGACCTTAATACAGTTATGGAAGAAGCTTCCAAGCGAGACATCAAAGGCTGGTTGTCTTGCGCATTAAGCAGGGAAGAAGTGCATTGGCATAAAATTAATCACTCACCTCTGATAAAATTTTCCGCAGGCATCCATCCCCTTACCCAAGAAGGTACCACTCTAACCTTGGATGACTTGAACAGATTAGCTGAAGAAAAACGGATTTTTGCCATAGGTGAAATCGGACTGGATAAACGCAACAGCAAGCTTGAGCAACAAATAACTTTGTTAAAAGAACAATTGGCAATAGCACGAAGTTTCAACCTGCCATGTGTTTTTCATGTAGTAGGGCATTTGGATGTATTTTACAAAATCCTTACCGATCAACCGGTTATCGGCATCTGGCACGGTTTTACATCATCATCCGAAATTGTGACTCAGTTCGGTAAATTCGGCTTAACTTATTCTTTGGGAAAAGTCATGATTGATAGTTTGAAACATGAAACTGTCAGGGCAGTAGTTAATTACGGCAATTACCTTATTGAGACAGATGCACCCTATAATCTGAAACAAAGTGAGAATTCAAAAGAGAAAGTTAAAAATCCTCTTTTGGATTTGTGCTATTACGCTATGTCTGTAAGTAGAATGAGCGGTTTGCAACCTAAAGCGCTGCAATATGATATAATGAATAATGTTAAACAATACTTTATATAAACTCTGCTATCATATATGAAATATAATCAATTTCAACGAACGGAATTGCTCTTAGGGAAAGATAATATAAAAATTTTACAACAGAAAAGAGTGGCAGTAATCGGATTGGGAGGAGTGGGCTCCTATGCAACCGAAGCTTTAGCCAGAGCAGGTATAAGTCATTTTCTGCTGATTGATTTTGATAAAGTAAATTTATCTAATCTGAATCGTCAGCTTATTGCTTTACACGAAACTATTGGAATGCAAAAAACAGAAGTTATGAGTGCCCGCATCAAATCTATCAATCCTAAAGCCGAAGTAGAATGTATAACTGATTTCTTGGATAAGAATAATCGCTCCGACTATCTTAATAATTTAGATTATGTAATTGATGCCATTGATGCTTTGGGTCCGAAAATCGGTTTATTGGAATATTGCCTTGATCAAAATATACCTGTCCTTTCCGTTATGGGTGCGGGAAATCGACTTGACCCACAAAAAGTGGAATTGGGAGGACTATCCAAAACTTGGAATTGTCCTCTGGCAAGACGCGTTCGTAAAACTCTTCATCATCATGGTTATTATCAAGATTTACCCATTGTTTTTTCGTTTGAAAAGCCTCTTCAGACAGACCTTGATGAAGATGAAGAAGCCGATGAAATTATTTGTGAACGAGGAAGAAAACGCAAGTTAATAGGTTCAATCAGTTACTTACCTGCCGTTATGGGACTTTTTGCGGCATCTTATGTAATTCGTGATTTACTCTCTATCCCCATCAATCTTAAATAGTGAACTAAAGAACTTATTGCCTTTATTTATTATATTTATGAATTTAATATTTAAACATTGTAATTTATATTTACTCTATCCCAATCTTTTAAGATAGGTTTTGACAGGCATATTATTAATTTACTTAATTAAGAAATTCAAAACAGGAGAACAATATATTTCTTCCTTTAATATCTACGGTAGTGATGCCGCGGAGTCTCTGTGATTTTTTCCCAGAGACTCCCCTCAACACCACGATATATGTCCTACAAGAATTACTATGTAATCAGAATGTTGGAGTATTATATTGATGACAAACGGCATAATAAAAAAGATTAATAAAATATCATAATATTATTTATATATTAGATTTTAATAATAAGTTACTGCGAAAATATGAACCGGAAATGTATATTTCAGCCGTTGTCTTTAAGGTTTAATTGTCTGGACCTGAAACCGTATCCCATAACATCGTGCACTTCTGTAACAATCATAAAAGCGTCTTTATCAATGTCTTTTACGATATCGGAAAGTTCTGAAACCTGCCTTCTGTTTACAACGCAAAAAAGGATATTGATTTCCTTTTGAGTGTAACCGCTGATGCCTTTGAAAAAAGTGACACCTCTGTCTAATTTATCAAATATTTCCTGCTTGATGTCATTAACTGCCGGAGAAATGACATACACACCTTTAATATAGGGAAGCCCTTCACTTGCAAGATCGGTAATTTTGGTTGTTATAAACAAATTGAGAAAGCCCCATATAACTAACTTCAAATCCTTCAAACTGATACCCACTATGAGGATGATAAATGTTTCTACTAACCAATAACCTGTGCCGATACTAATTCCCGCTTTTTGTTTAATCATTGCAACAGGAATATCAGTTCCACCGGTTGAGCCTCTGAACCTGAAAATTATACCCAAACCTAAACCTAAAAGCACACTTCCCGCAATTGCGCTCAAGTAAATATCAGAAGGAGCGAGCATTGCGTAAATCAAATGTCCTTTAACTATGAAGGTATATTTTTCCAGATTGGAAATCATACCAATTTTGAAGAGAGAAGGCAGGCTGAGTAAGTCCGTCATAAAAGAACTGACAAGCATTCCGTAGATTGATTTTGCTCCGAAGGATTTCCCGATATAGATAAAGCTGATAACAAACAAAGGAATATTGATGCAAATCATTGTAATGCCAACAGGAAAACCAAAAAAGTAATGGAAGATTTGTGCAATACCGCCAACTCCGCCCGGAGCAATATTGTAAGGAATTAGAAACCAGGCGTAGCCCATTCCGAAAAGAACTGCTCCGATAAGAATACCGAAATATTGTTCAATTTCTCTACCTAATTTGATTTTTCTTTTGTTCATTGTTCTCTCCTTTGTTTTGCTTGACGAAAATGCCGTATAGCTTGATTAGTCTCCCGCTATGAAGATAGAACTAAAAATTGACGGTAATCCCATGCAGGATTTTGAGATAGACAACCCCTTGAAGATTAAGGAGCTGATGTCATCCGTAAGCGGAATTACCAATCCCATTCTTGCCTACAAAATTAATCATAATCTTTATGTCAATGAGGATTATCTGCTGGACCGTGATACTCAAGTAGAAGGAATTACTATCCGTCATCCGGAAGGGTATCGCATTTATCAAGATTCCGCATTATTTGTTCTTGCCAAAGCCATGTATAACATTTTTGGCAGCGAACATTCATTGGTAGCAGAGCACTCAATCAACGACGGCATTTATTGTGAAGTGTTTAAAGTGGAAGCTTTTACTGAAGAAGATTGCGCTTATGTAGAAGAAGAAATGCGCAAAATAGTCAATAATGCGCTTCCCATAGAGAAATTGGATGTCCGCTTCGACGAAGCAGAGGATATTTTCAGTACTATGGGGCGCAATGATTTGCTGAAGAACCTGCAATATTTCACAATGCGTAATCTGATCATATATCGCTGCGGAAAATTTTATGATTATTACATTCGTCCTTTGGTTGACAACACCAAATATATCGTCGAATTTGAGCTTGTCTACAACGCCCCGGGCTTCGTTTTGCGTCTTCCTTCGGGAAAAGGGGGAATACTTACCCATCCTTTTACTTTATCAGCTAAACTTTTCAACCTGCATCAAGAGCAAGACAAATGGTTGAACATTTTGAAAGTGCACAACATCATAGATTTGAATAAATTGATTGATAATTATGACATTTCGCAGTTTATTTTGGTGGAAGAGGCTCTACACGAGAAGAAAATTGCTGAAATTGCAGCTCAAATTGTAGCCAATCCGGAATGGAAAATCGTTTTAATAGCCGGTCCTTCCTCTTCCGGAAAAACTACTTTTGCCAAAAGGCTTTCAGTGCAATTGCAAGCTTGTAAAGCAACTCCTTTGGTGATCAGTCTGGACGATTATTTTCTGAACAGGGAAAAAACGCCTAAGAAAGAAAACGGTTCATACGATTTTGAAAGCATTTACGCACTTGATTTGGATTTACTGAATACGCAATTAAATCAACTGCTCAGAGGTGAAAGCGTAGAATTACCAAAATTCAATTTTTCCCGCGGGATGAGCCAACGCTCTCATGTTCCCGTTAAAATGAATAAAGATTCCATTATCTTGATGGAAGGTATTCACGGATTAAATGATTTATTAACATCCGGTGTGGATGCGAAAAGTAAAGTAAAGATTTATGTGAGTGCACTTAACCAATTAAATATAGATAATCATAACCGCATTGCAACAACCGATTGTCGCCTAATTAGACGCATGGTTCGCGATTATCGCTATAGGGGTTATTCTGCTGAGGAAACTTTGATGCGTTGGCCTGATGTCCGCGAAGGAGAAGAGAAGAATATTTTTCCTTATCAGGAAAACGCTGATTTTATGTTCAACAGCAGCCTGACTTATGAACTGGGCGTGTTTCGCAAATACGCATGGAAGATGCTGCAAAAGATTTCTCCCAAATCAACAGTTTTTACGGAAGCGCAAAGGTTAGAACTGCTTTTGAGCTTCATCAGAGACATTCCGGATTCTTTGGTGCCATATAATTCCATCATTCGAGAATTTACCAACGGAAGTATTTTTCAATATTGATTTCCTTTATCTGAAATCAGTAATCTCGCAGCATTTTTTGTGCTTGAGTTTCGCTTCTGTTTTAACTATAAATGACCTTAACATAATTGTCAAACAATCTTTATCAAACCATCATCTATCCTTCATTTATGAAGCAAGAACTATGATAGAGCAGAAGAGAAGATTTACGGGATTAGTTAAGGGACAGAATTTCAAAGCCGAATTCTGTAACAGCTTGATAGGCTATATGATAGAAATCGTCAAAGAACTGAAGTTTATGGGCATCAGACCCAATAGTCACAAGTTTGCCTCCGAGTTTTTTATATAAAGCCAAGTATTCCGGTTCGGGAAGCAAAGATTTGTAAGGACGACGCAAACCGGAATAATTGATTTCCAGAGCGATCCCCCTATAAATCATGACTTCAAAGATACGGCTAATGAGGCTTTGGCAGTGCATCTCAACAGGTTTTTCGGAGTAGTAGCGTTTATAAACGCCTAAATGCGCCAAGATATCAATGGGGCAGGTTTCTACCATTCGTAAATTTGTTTCATAGTAAGCTTTGATTTCTGTAGGGCGAAGTTTTTTCTTCAACGGAATAGCAACATTGAGGTTTTGCAGAATGATATGGATGGAGCCGAGCACTGGTCTGAAATGAAATTCGTTCAACAGTGGAATTGCTTGCGAGCGAACTTCGGTAAAATCACCTACTTCAATACCGCAATGAAGTTTCAGATGTGGATATAAAGCTTGGATTTCGGCGACCATTTTTTGATATTTCTGCAAAGAGGGGAGACCTGAAACTGCAATTTCTTGCGGCATCAAATCCAGATGTTCCGTAATTGCCAATTCTGAATAGCCTAATTCTGCGGCTCGAGGAACAAGTTCTGCTAACTTGATTGAACTGTCCGGACTGAAATCCGCATGTAAATGAAAATCTTTTTTCATTCTTTTTCTACAGTTGCCAAAAGTGCCGCTCCTAATGCACCAGTAAGTTCAGGCTCCACTGGTATTTGAATTTCGGTTTGTAATAAACGGGAAAAAATTACTTGTAAATCTGCATTAAGAGCCACTCCTCCGGTAAAAACAACAGGCGGATGCCATGCTAATTGATTGATCTGAGACGAAATTCTATCCGCAACCGATAAGTGAACCGCGTGGGCTATTTCTGCTGCTGAGTGATTTTGCGCCATGAGATTGATAATTTCCGATTCGGCAAAGACGACACAAGTGCTTGCCAAATGCAGATTTTTATCTGCGGACAAACCCAATTGTCCTAATTCTGAACAAGGGACACCAAGCCTCAAAGCAACCATTTCCAGAAAGCGACCGGTTCCGGCAGCGCACTTATCATTCATGGCAAAATCCGCTACTTTTCCGTTTCCCTGTAAAGTTATGACCTTGCAATCCTGACCACCTATGTCAATAATTGTTCTCGCTTGCGGAATTAACGATAAAACTCCGGCAGCATGACAAGTAATTTCGGATACAGCTTTATCCGCTTTTATCAATTTTCTGCCATAACCCGTGGTATATATAAGCCTTATGTCTGAAGCTGAAATCCCGGTATGATTAATACAAAGTCGCAAAAGATGTTCATAAGTTTGAACAGGATTCACACCCGTATCCTGACAAGCGCTGAAACACACATTTTTTCCCTGCTCTTTTAATAAGATCAGTTTTACATTGCGTGAGCCCAAATCCACACCTAAAATAAAAGACACAGTCATCTCTCCAAATAGAGGTATAGATTGTCCGGATTAAACCACTTTTGGGTCAATTGTTTGATGTCTTCTAAAGTTACCTTTTCCACCCAATCTTCCCAATTGAAGAAATAATCGCAATTATATCCGGAAACTGACATTCCTGAAAGGCTTGTCGCTTGCCAACGCAAACTCTCCAAATCCATTCTTTGGACACCTTTCAGGTAATTTTTGGCAGAGGTTATTTCCTCTTCCGTTAAACCGTGTTGATAGACATCGGCAATGATATCCTGCATCAATTGCCGCACTTCGCTAAAGTCATTTCTATCGCAAATAGCGTAACCATACCAATAACCAAGCGAACGAATGGCGGCAAAATCCAAACCCGTTTGATATGCATAACCATATTTTTCTCTTAACAAGTAAAAAAAACGTGAGCCTAAATCGCCGCCCAATGCTTGAGCCAAAATATATAGAGCAGTAAGAGAAGTCAAATCCGAAGTAGGACAACACCAAGAACCCATAATCACATTTGATTGATCGGAAGCGGCTTTAGCATATTTAATTCGGGATAAGGAAGAATGAAAATATGGGGCAGGCTTTTGTTTAACGGGCGAAGGCTTTCTAATATTGAAATACTTGGCGCAAAGCTCTTTCACTTGTCGGAAATCAAAGTCACCTACAACTGTCAAAGCACAATTTTCAAGCCCGTAATGCGTATTATACCATTGCCGGATTTGACTTTCGGTAATGGCTAATGTTTTAGTAACAGTGGAATATGGTTTGTTCAGATTAGTTTCTGCGCCCAAGAGCAATTTTGACCAACGGTTAAATGCATTGGAAAAGGGATTGCTTTTTTCTCTTCTGGTATTTTCACAAACAGTGGCTTTGGCTTGACGCAAATATTTGGACGGAAAAATGGGATGCTGCCAAATTTCCGCTAACAAAGATAATAATGTATCCAAATTAAATTCAAGGCATTTTCCCGACAAAGTGGTCGTTTCCAAAGTTCGGCTTATCTTTACGGGAAAACCTTCATTGAGGCACAGCTTCTGAATTTCGTCGTAATTATGCTTTTCAGTGCCGAATAAAAGCATATCGGAGGTAAGAAAATTGACACCTCTCTCATTTTCTCGTTCCATTAATTGGGAAACTGAGGAGGATAACGCAACTCCGAATACTGGCTTATTTTTTACTTTGCGCAGGATAAGCCTAAGTCCGTTTGGTAATTTCGTGATTTCGACTTCCTTAAGACTGCTGTCTGATATTTTTTTTGATTGGGAAAGTAATTTTTGGGCAATAAAGTCTTTATGGATTTTTGCTTCAGGAACTTTAAAGGCGGGTGCAGGTAAAGAAGAAAAAAGTTTGCGAATATTATTGACTATGAGATGGGGCAGAAGCTCTTTACCTTGATAATAAATACTTAAGTAATGAGATTGCCACAATAAATCAAGACATTCTTTCAATTCTTTGTAAGTGACTGCTGCAATTCTTTCCGGAAATTTGTAATGCTCCTTGTAATCTTTCGTCAATTCCTCATCTGCAAGACTGCCGCCCAAAGCTTCAAGATATTCAAAGTCATACATCCAAGAATAAAACATTTCCTTTTGCAAAAGTTCAAGCTCCGAAACAGAAAAACAATTTTGCCCGACCTTGAGCCATTCGTCATAAAAAGCATAAATAACATCAGGCACTGTTTCGGAATTATAAGGTAATATTTGAATTACAGTTATGCCGGGAAGTAAGCCTCCGACAGAATAAAGACGGATATCAAGAGCAGTTTTATCTTTTTCAATCAGGCGTTTGTAAAGGCGGCTCTGCTTTCCTGAAGCAAAAGCTCTGGTTAGAAAAAGATTGGCATCACTAAGACAATTTGTTGCTTCCAATTCGGGAATTACGAAAGCTATGTAATCTCCGTTGGCAGATTTCTTTTTATCATTATATCCAAAACCGTTTGCTTCAGGTAAATAAATCTTTTTACAGCGAGAGAGGGATTTTTCCCCACGCCAATCAGCAAAATACTTTTTAGTAAGTTTCCTTAAATGTGCAGGCTCAAAACAGCCGGTAACAACAAAAAAAGAGTTTTGAGGCAAATAATACTTTTTGTAGAAATTTTTCAATTGAGCGGAAGTAGCATTTCGAACTGTTTCTGCAGTGCCTAAAACGGAATTTTTTAAAGGCGATGAAGTAAAATATGTAGATTGAATCCAATCCAGAAAGCCGGTATCAGGGTCATTGGCGTTTTGCTTAATTTCTTCGCAGACAATATCTTTTTCTATTTCCAAATCATTTTCTCGCATAAGGGCTCTGAACGCCAAATCGGAAAGAGCAGAAATGCCTTTCTCCAAATGCTCGGAGGGCATCATAACGTAATAACAGGTGGTATCATATTCCGTATAAGCGTTTATCACACCGCCCAAATCGGAAATAAAATAAGAAATAAAATTATCTGGATAATTTTGAGTTGCTTTAAAGGTCATGTGCTCAGTTAAATGAGCAAATCCTGAGGTTTGTTTATTTTCGTAAACAGAACCTACTCTGATATACAATTGCAAGTTAACAAGCGAATTGGAATTATCACGAGCAAAGATGACTTTGAAGCCGTTTACTAAAGTGAAATCAGAAGCGTGAATAAGCTGCAGAAATGTTCTCCGTGTTATCTTTTCATATAAGCATAAGCGCTGTGGTTGTGGATAGATTCAAAGTTTTCGGATTCTATTTCAAAGTGAAGGACGCGTTTATCCTTTTGTAAAGAAAGAGTTAATTCTCGCACGATGTCCTCAACAAACATCGGATGGTCATATGCTTTTTCCGTTACATATTTTTCATCAACACGTTTCAAAAGTGGATAGATGTCGCAACTGCAGGTGTTTTCAATCAGGTCAATCAACTCTTCAAGCCACATAAATTCGGAATATTGCACGGTTAAAGATACTTCTGACCGCTGATTGTGAGCGCCGTAATCACTGATTTCTTTTGAGCAGGGGCAAAGAGTTGTAACCGGCACTTTTACTCCGATCCAAAATTCGTATTCATCTTTCAATGCAGCTTTGAACATGCATTCGTAGTTTAAAAAAGATTCAATGCCAGAAACAGGAGCGGCTTTACTGATAAAATAAGGAAAGTTCATTTCTATGTAAGCAGCATTTGCATTCAAGGACTGCCTAAGGTCATCCAGCAAATTTTGCAAATGAAAGACAATTTCTTCCTGATGGTAACGGTTCAACACTTCCACAAAGCGTGACATATGAGTTCCGCGATGATAATGAGGCAACTCAACATAGAGATTAATATCGGCAATCGTGGCTTGTGTCTTGTTTGAGCGATCGGAAACGACAACCGGATATTTTATTCCTTTGACACCGACTTTATCGATAGTGATTTTCCGCTTGTCTTTTCCGTTTTGTAAATCGGCCATTAAAGCTTTTTTCTTACTGAGTGCTTTCACTTTGTAACAGGTCTTTTATCCCTCTGGACTTAAGGGAAGTAATGGTATTGTTTTTCTGGTAATAAATAATCGCTTCCGTATCAGGAATGCGCTTTATTGCATCCATCGCCGCTTCGGGATTCATAATAAAAAGGCAGGTAGAAAGCCCGTCCGAGTAAAAAGCGGAAGGATTTAAGACTGTGACGGAATAGACATTACGCCCGGGATAACCGGTATGCGCATTCAAAATATGATGATAACGAACACCGTTAAGATCAAAAAACTGCTGATAATCGCCCGAAGTGGAAAGAGAGATATTCTTAACTTTCAAAGTGGCTATCACATCATTCATTTTTCTGGGGTGCTGAATGCCCACGATTTCCGGCAGTCTCGAATTTCCAAAAAAGGTCATGCTGCTCTGGCAATCAATATACCCTTTATAAAGATCTTGCGTTAACATATAATCTCTGGCACGGTCAATAATGTAGCCTTTTGCCAAAGCACCGAAAGTAAATTGCATTCCTTGCGGCTTATAGAGATGATTTTCATTGAATTTTATCTTATCAAATCCGACTAATTTCAATTTCTTCTTAATTAAAAGGGAATCGGGAAGTTGAGGATTGGCGGAATTGAACTGCCACAAATCAAAAACAGGCTTAATCGTGATATCAAAATTGCCGTTAGAAAAGCGATATAAACTATCAGCCAAAAGCAAAATTTTGTAGGCGTCAGGATGCATGGTATAGTGATATTTATCTGTATTATTAACTTCCCAAAGCCAACCGCCTTCCTTATATTCGTCCAAATCATCCTGAAGATTACGAATATAATCAAAAACCTTATCTATTTTTTGACCTACATTTTTATCTTTTGAAGTGGCAGATATCTTTACAATAGTATCCATCAGATATTGCGATTTCTCCGCTGTGTAACTCCGCGTTGCATAACGATAAAATCCATAAGCAAGGACGGCTATGAGAATTATTAAAGAGATTATTTCTTTACGCTTCATTCGGATGTCTTCTCATAAAAAAGTTCATATTCTATAAGTTTGTCCGTATAATCGCGAATGGCAAACCAAGTAAAAGGAACAGTAACACATAGTCCGATTACCAGAAAAACGGCAGCCAAAAGATTAATAAGCATCAAAATTAATCCTAACGCAAAAATATGCCAGCGCACATCACCCGCTTTTTTGTAAGCCAATTTTATTGCTTGCCAGGCATTTAATCTGTAATGCTCCATTAAAATCGGAACGGGAATGACAATCGCTACCCAATACATAACTAAAACAAGCCATACTAAATTAAGAATCGGGTCTCCCTTGCAAACAAAATAGATAACTAAATAATAAAGCACCGAAATCAGACTAAAGATCCAGTAATTGTCATAGTGCGTAAAAGAATGAAAGAAATCCTTAACTTTAATTTTATTATCATCTTGAGCACAAGCAGCATGAAAAGGAACAAATAATACGGGCAGGAAAAATAAAAAGACTACATTTCGGATTAACATTGCATACCACTTCGGTATAGCAGGAAAGAAATAATTGAAAATAATAATCATAGCAATCAGCGGTAAAATTCCCGTTAAGGCAGCCCAAATACCGACAGGAAAGTTCTGTCCCATAATTGGCTTATACTTATTCCAAGTCTCTTTAAGACTTTTTACGGCAGATAAATCTTTGCTGTAAACTTCTGTTCTTCTGCCGCATTTAGCGCACCAAAGATCATGAACCGCCAATTTTTCATTGCAGTGTGAACAGCGCATCTATACTCCCTCTCATAATTTTCTTATCAAAAAAAACAAATGCCTGTTTTTGTCAAATGCTAACATTTGGACCAACCGCAAACAGGGCATTTCAAACAACCCTCTACATGTTCAATTGAACTGCCGCATTCCGGACAGTTTACAATCGTTCTTTGAGAGCCAGTTTCTTCTTTTTCAACAGCTTGAATTTTAATATCTGTAAGTTTCGTTTCAGAATTCACATTTAATGAGAGAAATTGTTCCAAAGCCAGAGCTACTGCATCCGCACAAGAAGTAATCATTTTCCCTTTATTCCACATCGGAGACTGACAACGAATGCCTTTTAGTTGGCGGATTAGAGATTCCGGTTTAAGATTGGAGCGCAAAGCCAAAGACGCAAGACGAGCTATCGCTTCCAACTGTGCAGAAGCGCAGCCGCCCACTTTCCCCATTTGTATAAACACTTCGCAAGCACCGTATTCATCCGAATTAATTGTCACATACATATGTCCGCAGCCGGTTTCAAGCTTTTGAGTGAAGCCTTGCGTGATTTCGGGCCTGTCGCGAGGAGTTACTTTCCCAGCAGAAAAGTTTTTGCCAAAGGATTGAGCTGCGTTTTGAAGAACTTGATTTTCTCTGCTTCCGTCACGGTAGACGGTTAACCCTTTGCAACCAAGTTGATAAGCATATTCAAAAGCCATGCGAATATCATTCCTGCTTGAGTTCTGAGTAAAATTGATAGTTTTACTTACGGCATTATCAGTGTATTTTTGAAAAGCAGCTTGCATTTTAATATGCCACTCAGGTGAAATGTCTAATGCCGTTTGAAAAATCCTTTTCATCTCAGCGGGAATTTCATCCAACTGTTGAATACTTCCGAAGGCGGCAACTTTCTCTAAAATTTGATTGTTGTAAAGACCAGCTTCCCGTAAAGCTTGTTCAAATCGTTTATTGGCATATAAAAGCTTTTCCCCGTCTAAGACATTTTTGGTGTAAACCAAAGAAAATTGAGGTTCAATTCCGCTGGAGGCATCAAGTATCATGGAAATAGTGCCGGTAGGTGCGATAGTAGTCACTGTGGCATTTCGTATTCCTTTAGTCTTGATGTCTTTTATGAGAGGAGCCCAATTGAGTTTGTTCTTTTCCCTGATAAGTTTACCGGTTTTGTAAATACTCTGATTGAAATTGGGGAAAACACCCAATTCTTGTGCTAAATGCACTGATCTGGTTTTTGCGTGAAAATCTATAAATTCCATTATGTCTTCCGCCAGTTGAACTGCTTCCTCACTTGCATAGGGAAGTTTTAACTCATAGAGTAAATCTGACCAGCCCATCACACCCAAACCTATTTTGCGGTTGTTTTTTGCCAAAGTTTCTATTTGTGGTAAAGGAAAGCGAGATGCAGAAATCACGTCATCCAAAAAATCTACGCTGTCATAAATAGTTTGCTTAAGCGCTTCCATGTCAATCTTGCCTTCTTTAACAAAAGCTGCTAAATTGATTGAACCGAGATTGCAAGCTTCATAAGGCAAAAGCGGTTGCTCTCCGCAGGGATTGGTGGATTCAATTTCACCTATAGCGGGGGTTGGATTGAAGCGATTAATGCGGTCTAAAAAAATTATACCCGGCTCACCGTTCTTATATGCCATTTCCACTATTAAGTCAAATACATCGCGAGCCTTAACTTTCTTTTTTACTTCCCCTGTATGAGGAGAAATTAATTCGTATTCCTCATCCTGAAAAACTGCTTGCATAAATTCTTCAGTAATGCCGACGGAAATGTTAAAATTCGTCAACTGCGAGGGATCTTCTTTGCAAGTTATGAAATCAAAAATTTGAGGATGATTGACTTTGAGAATAGCCATATTGGCACCGCGTCTGGTTCCGCCTTGCTTGACCGCATCTGTGGCAGCATTGAAAACTCTCAGAAAAGAAATAGGACCGCTGGATACGCCATTCGTGGAACGCACTCTGGCATTGGCTTCTCTCAAACGACTGAAACTGAAACCTGTTCCTCCTCCGCTTTTATGAATGAGCGCTGCATCTTTTATCGTTTCAAAAATGCTTTCCATACTGTCTTCAATAGGAAGAACAAAACAGGCGGAAAGCTGCTGTAAGTCACTGCCTGCATTCATCAAAGTGGGGGAGTTCGGCAAAAATCTTCCTGAATCCATTAATTTGTAATATCGCTTAAATTTTTCTTTGTCACCGGCACTAATGTTTTTTGCCACTCGTGTAAGCATGCCTTTCCAATCTTCTATGGAATTACCATTATCATCCTTTTTGAAATATCTTTTTTCCAAAACTGTTAGCGCATTTTCCGAAAGTTGCAAATTCGTTACTCCTTTGCCTTATTTAAACCTAAAACCATACGTGCTTGGGCAGGCGTAGCCAAAGGACGATTTATTTCTTCGGCTATGCGAGCAATCCGAGCAACTAATTGTTCATTTGAAGTAGCTATCACATTTTTGTGATAATAAATGTTATCTTCAAAACCGACTCGAATGTGACCATCATTAACTAAAGCGGTAAGAGAAGCCGGAATATGCCATTTGCCGATGCCGGCAACGGCCCAAGTGGCAGTAGGAATCAATCTTGCCAAATGCTCTTTCATATAAATCACATTCAGAGGAGAACCGTTCATCCCTCCCGGCACTCCGAGAACAAATTGAACGTGTAAAGGTGTGTGAGTTATTACGCCCTTGTCAACTAATTTAGCAATTGCATCAACCATTCCCGCTTCATACACTTCAATTTCCGGAACAACCTCATAAGTCTTGAAAGCTTCCGCTAAACGAATTATATCTTTCGGATGATTTATAAAGACATCATCTCCGAAATTAAGCGACCCGGCATTAAGTGTTCCCATATCCGGCTTTAACTGTAAGGGAGCAAGTCTTTTATCAAAATCCTCACCTACAGCTCCGCCGGTGCTGATTTGAATAATCATTTCAGGAACGACTTCTCTGATGCGTTCAATCGCTTCTTGAAAGCGCTCAAGACTTTGTGTGGGAGCACCTTCATCAGTTCTGACATGCAAATGAACTACTCGCGCTCCGGCTTTAAAACATTCTTTGGCTGCAATTGCTTGTTCTTTGGGAGTGATAGGTAAGTTAGGCTGGTCTTTACGACTTGTTTCTGCACCCGTAATAGCTGCAGTAATTATCAAAGGTTCCATAGCTTTTTCCTTATTTATTAAATAATCTAATATATTGTTCTATTATAATATACCTATAGATAATAAAAGTATTACTTTATATTATGATTTCGTCTACAAACCAGCTTTCTATTAAACGCACTCTTTGCAAATTAAAGGTATCGCTGCCAAGTATCCGAGCCGCAAGTTCAGCAAATTTTTGCTCATTGTCACTTACATAAAATTCATCTTTCCCTTTTGTGCCATCAATTTCTTCCGGAAGCATTCTTCGCAAAAAAGAAGCTATTGCATCCGCACTGTCAACTAAAGTAATGTAATCGCCCGTGACTTGACGAATAACCGATTTGAGTAAAGGGTAATGAGTGCAGCCTAAAACAAGAGTGTCAATGTCTTTTGTCAATAAACTTTGAAGATATTCCTGAGCTATTTCATAAGCTGCTTGTTTAGCATTCCAGCCTTCTTCAGCTAAAGGAACGAAGAGGGGACAGGCTTGCGAAAAAACTTCTATTTCCGGATTTAAGTATTTTATGGCTTTTGTATAAGCTTGACTTTTGATTGTGCCTTCAGTTCCGATAACACCGACGCGTCCGTTTTTTGTTTTTAATATTGCTTGTTCCGCACCGGGTTGTATAACATCCAAAATGGGAATGTGTGTAATTTTGTGTAATTCGGATAAAGCTACGGCGGAAGAAGTGTTGCAGGCTACAATCAAAATTTTAATCTGGTGCTGTAAAAGGAAGCGAGCATTTTGTAGAGAATATTCAATTATTGTATTCGGACTTTTGGGACCATAAGGAACACGAGCAGTATCTCCGAAATAAATTAAATCTTCTTCCGGAAAAGCAGAACGGACAGCTTTATAAACCGTCAAACCTCCGATTCCTGAATCAAAAATACCGATTGGCTTTTTCATCTGTGTCTCCTCCCATTCCGTTTTTTCCTGCCGGGTTTATATTGGTGCCTGAAATTCCTTTTTTGCATTGTAACTTTCCGTGTCAAGCCGGAAACATGATGAAGATGAGAACCTGCTTCGTTTAAAAGCTCAAAATATATATCATCCGTGACTTGCATAACCTGAACGCGTACCGTATCCATCAATTGGTAATAATCAGCTGTTCTTTCGTTTTGGTAACGCTGTGCCTGTTCATTGTAGATCCACTTGCCTTTAGGTAATAAATCTGCACTTAAAACACCGGTAATAGGGAGAGTGGTTGGTTGGACAAATAAAGAGGTGGAATTCATACCTGTGATTATCCCGTCGTAAATTTCACCTACGCGATTTTTCATATAGATAACATTCATTACCCGCTCAATTGAACGTTCAGATTCATCTGCTACGAGTTCTTTGTCTGAAGCCTGATTTGCATATTGAGTAATCTGTTTTCTGTTAAAACAAGGCTGTTCGGAGTGAAGAATATATTGCTTGCAGAGATGGTGAATAACCAAATCGCACAACCTTCTGATAGGTGAAGTAAAATGGGTATAAGTTTCCATAGCCAAGCCGAAGTGGGGAAGATGCTGAGGTGAATATTTTGCTTTTTTAAGACTGCGCAGCACTTGTTTATCGAAAACTTTGTGATAGATTGCATCAGGAAAGGATTGCATCAGTCTTTGAAGACTGTGATTCAGGTCTACCTTAAAATTTAGCGTTAAACCGTAATTGGCAAGTAAGACAGACAACCTCTTCAATTTTTCCATATCAGGAAATTCATGCACCCTGTAGATAGTAAAAGGTGCCAGAAGTGTCAATTGTTCAGCGATAAATTGATTGGCAACAAGCATGAAATTTTCAATCAACTTATGGGATTCAGTCTCTGCACTTTGCTCCATGCGACTAACGAAACCTTCTTCATCATATATATATTCAGTTTCCGGCAAATCAAAAAAAAGGCAGCCATCTTTATCCCTTTTGGCAGAAAGTATGCGTGAAAGTTCCCTGCCGGAATTTAAGGCTTTTTTTATTTCCTCTGCTAAATTGCTTTCTTTGTCTTCATATAAAGCGTCAACTTGCTCATAAGTTAGGCGGGCGTCTGAATTGATAACGCTTTCCCAAAGTGTTTGCTTGAGGATATTACATTTTCGGTCAAAATCTGTTATTACTGAAAGTGTCAATTTATCTTCATTTTGCCTGAGGCTGCAAAGGCGATTAGAAAGTTTTTCCGGAAGCATAGGAATGACTTTACGCGGAAAGTAATAACTGTTTCCGCGAGTAACGCATTCTTCAAACAACATAGAATCAGTTTTTACATAATGAGAGACATCCGCTATATGCACGTAAAGTCGCCAGCCGGTTTCAATGTCTTCAAGGGAAATTGCATCATCATAATCTTTAGCAGAGGCCGGGTCAATTGTAAAGGTAGTCAAATTACGAAGATCCTTTCGCCCTAATAATTCATCGTTTGAAATAGTTTCAGGAAGGGAACTAAGTTCATCAATGACCTTTTCGGGGAATTCTAAAGGCAGATTATTTTGCCGGATTACAGCTAATAATTCGGTATCCGGATTTCCCGCAGGACCGAGAACTTCAATAACTTTACCTAAAGGCGGTTTACTCAAAGATCTGTTTCCCCAATTTGTGACTTGCAACATAACTTTCATACCGGGTTCTGCATTTCCTATGTCATTAACTTCGAACCACTGATAGATTTTGGGATTACTGCATAAAAAATAATACTTGCCGTTGCTCTGCTGTAAATCACCGGCTAAAATTTCAGCTGCACGTTTGATGACTTTTCTAATATAACAAAAGTCCGGTTTGTTGTTTTTATAATGAGGTTCAATTGCTACTGTATCTCCGTGAAATGCGTTTAAAGTATCTTCCGCGGAAACATAAAAATCGCCTTGTTCAGTTCTGACAAAAGCATATGAACAATTCCGAGCCATAGGTGTGGCGTCAAAAGTCCCCTGAAGAAGTTGGGGAGAGGGTTGATTTACTTTTAGGGAGGATATTTTTTGCGCATTGAGAATGTATTTTTTATTCTCTTTCCTAATAAATCCATTCTCAAGCAAAGCAAAGACCACATCCCCGACTTCTTTATAACTCTTCACTGTAAGATGTAAAGCATCTATAATATCTTTAATGCTAAAGCTTTGCGAAGAATTTTGAATAAAAAGATTACGTATATCTGCTTCCAATGTAGTAAGATTTAATTTATTCCTTCTCATTAATATTGTTTTCCTATCTTTTCTTTCAAAATGGAGATTAATCTTTCTTTTTCCGTTTGCTTGCCGGAGAAGCGTAAAGACTGACCTCTGAAGGGGTCCAATCTTCGAGGAGTTTTAAAAGTACTGAGCATCACACCGCGTTTATCCTGATAAAAACAACCAAAATCGGAATAATTACGTTCTATCTTAATAAACCAGTAGCGAATAACTATGCGGTCATCATAAAGTGCGTAGTGGGTGCTGATGAAATAGGGAAGAAGGCTGCCTATTACTAAAAGCATGCCGCCGTAATAGAAAATCGGAGAACCCCAAGCCTCAATTGCCACTTTCCACAATAAATAAGAGAGCAGTATTAAAAATATGACCAGAATAAAGGAAGTCAGCGGACGCTCAGCAAAAGGGAAAGAATCCCATTCCAATAAGGGTTCACATGACATTTTGCACAATCTCCCTGCACTTTTCTATCTCTTCCTTTATCAAAAGTATATTACCGAAGGAATGATAATTAGAATACTTAGAACCAAGCGTATTGGCTTCTCTCTGCATTTCCTGAAAAATGAAATTTAGCGTCTTTCCTAAATCATTTTCTTCCTTGGCAATTACTTGACGATGCACCGTATCAATATGTTCTTTTAAGCGATTCAATTCTTCGCCTATATCATATTTGTCAAGATAGAGTGCCAATTCCTGCATCAAGCGCTGTTCCAAATTCTGCTTTGAGGCTTCGGGCAAAACTTCGTAAACCCTTTCTTTCATCTTTTCAAATAATTCTAGGCGAAAAGAAGGTATGGTTCCTTCTATTTCTTTTACTGCAGTCAAAATAACTTGTAAAGAGTGATTTATCACTTCTAATATGCCTTGCCCTTCTTCGCGAGCCATATTCTGCTCATTTTCTATTGCTTGTTTTATTGTCTCTAAAACATCTTGTTTAAATTCTTCCCGTTCGAATAAGGAACTTTCCAAATCTATAATCTCATATTGGTTTAAAATATATTCTATAGGTATCATTTTTACACTCAATATATTAGCTACCTTATGTAAGGTTTTACTTAAAGCAATCAGCTTTTGTTCGTTAAATTTTATATCAGGTTCTGAATTATCAGTATAGCGAAGCTTTAATTCAATAGTTCCTCTTTTATAGTATTGGCTGATTAAAGAACGTATAGGTAATTCTAAAACGCTCATTTCTTTGGGCAGATGCAATTTCAAATCCAGGAATTTGCCGTTTACTGATTTTATTTCAATTTCAATTTCATATTCATTTTTAGAAATTGAAGCTTTACCGTAGCCGGTCATACTGATCATAATAGTCTCCTAAACTAAAATTATTAAAAAGAATGAGGGAGAGTAAATCATAGCATGTCAGAAAGATAGTGACGTATGAGGAAGTTTACATAACATATCTTAATGTATATATTGTAAAATTTCATATCATGACTCCTATCAGTGTCCCCGCTGTCGCACCTGTTACTCTAACTCGAACAATTTGACCTATAATATTTTCTCCGCCTTCAAAAGCACAAATTTTGAAATCTCTTGTTTTACCGGAAACTTGATTACCGCCTTTTTTACTTTTGCCTTCCACTAATATTTCAACGGTTTTGCCGATTTGCGCTTGAAACTTCTTTTTAGTTTGTTCTCTTTGAACTTCTATTAATTGTTGCAACCTTAAAAGACGCGTTTGTTCATCTATTTGATTTGTCATTTCAGAAGCTTTAGTTCCTGACCTGTTCGAATATTTAAAACAGAAAGCGTAATCAAAACCGATTGTTTGAACAGCCATAATAGTATTTTCAAACTGCTTATCAGTTTCGCCCGGAAAACCGACAATTAAATCTGTAGTAATTGCCAAGTTCGGAATATTCTTTCTTAATTTATCAATTAAGATTAAATAATCTTCTATTGTGTAATGCCTGTTCATTTGTGCAAGAACATCATTATCGCCGCTTTGTAACGGTAAATGGATATGCTCGCATATTTTTCCGCCTTCTGCCATAACTTCTATTAGCTCATCTGATAAATCTTTGGGATGAGAAGTTAGAAAGCGCAAACGGGAAAAGCCTTCACATTTATTCAAATGCTTTAGTAATTTAGGAAAGTTATAATCTTGCCAATGATAGGAATTTACGTTTTGTCCCAAAAGAGTGATATCTTTGATACCTTTTAAAGAGGCAAGTTTAATATCATTTTCTATATCTTTAACGGCTCTGCTGCGTTCTCTGCCTCTGACATAAGGAACTATACAATATGAACAGAAATTGTTGCAGCCCTTCATGATAGTTACATAATCACAAAAATTGCCGGTAAAGTCCGGATTTAAATTTTCATAAAGTTCTGCTTCCTTACATGATGTTAAGGCAATGTTTTCTCTCTTAGCTATCAATTGCGGAAGATTTTCGTATTGGTCAACGCCTACGGCAAAATCCAAGCCTATGTTTTCTCTGACCAGCTCCTCCCCTATTCTTTGAGCCATACAACCGATAATTCCAATTTTCAATTCAGGTTTGTCCAATTTGCGCTTTAATTCACAACTGATTCTTCCCAGAACTCTGTTTTCTGCATGCTGACGAACAGAGCAAGTATTGAAAATAATTACATCAGCTTGGTCAATATCAACGACTGGTTCATGACCCGCGTTTTTTAGTAAGGCCATGACTAATTCGCTATCTGCCTCATTCATTTGGCAACCGTAAGTTTCAAGGTAAAATTTCATACTTCTTTTTTTGCTTTACTATGAAAGAATTATCATCTCTGTTATCAACCGGTGAACTTAATGCAAGATATGGATTTCTTGTCTGTTGTCACTTTTAATTTCAATTACTATTTGATTGGGAAGGCAGATGATCGGCATCATATCACTCCAGCCTTGGCGCACGCAAATTTTATCCGGGCAATTTGCCTGAATCATTCTGATTTTGCCGTTTTTGATTTCAGCAATGCAACCTTCCTTGATTTTTATCTTCCTATTTTTATTTAACGGAAAAACGCCTATCAAATTTGAACGATAATAAATGTAGGCATTCTGATTTTTCCCTGATTTGTGTATAATCACATAACTGCCTGCTGCCGTCAAGATTATTATAATAATTAAAACTATATCTGCTGCATTTAACAATTTCAGACCGGATTTAAGCATTTAAAACCTGCCGTAAATCGTATAACCGCAACCGGAACATTTGTTTCCTTTCATACCTTCTTTACTGGCGCTGAAAATGCCTCTTGAGATAAGAAGTTTGCTGCAAGAAGGGCAATAAGTGTCGGAATATTTGCCGGGTTGAATATTTCCCAAATACACATATTTTAGCTTGCTTGAGGCTATTTCGTAGGCTTTGAGCAAAGTTTTTTCTGGAGTAGGCGGTTGCGAGCATTTCCATTGGGGATAATAGCGGGAAAAATGTAAGGGAATAGACGGATTTACATCAGCAACGAAATTTACCAGTTCCTCAATTTCGTCTTCTGTATCGTTCAAATCGGGAATTAACAAATTGGTCAATTCCACATGGCACGCTTCAGCGCTTAATCGTATAGTTTCTAAAACCGGTTCAAGTTTCCCTTTGCATATTTTACGGTAGAAATCAGGTCTGATACTCTTCAGGTCTATATTCATGGCGTCTATGTAAGGAAGAAGAACTTTGAGCGGTTCAGGATTGATGTATCCGTTTGTAACGAGGACAGTTTTTTTCTTGTGCTCCGATAGCAGTATTGCGCAATCGTAAATATATTCATACCAAGTAAAAGGTTCGGTGTAGGTGAAAGCAACCTGATCCAAATTCTGGCGCAGAGTTAAATCCAGAAGGTCTTCCGGACTTATTACTTTTGTTGGACACTCTTCTTGGCTGATTTCATAATTTTGGCAGAATTGGCAGTGCAAATTGCAGGAATTCGGTCCCAAAGAAAAAATCCGGGTACCCGGATAGTAATGATAAAGCGGTTTCTTTTCTATCGGATCCATATTTAATGAAACAGTGCGTGCATAATTGAACGCTATTAAGACACCGGAGACATTTTTTCTGCTGTTGCAAGTGCTTACTTGTCCATCTGAAAGCACGCAATAATTCGGACATAAATTACATTTAACTTTATTGTTATCTAATTTTTCCCAGTAAAGTGCCTCTTTCATTATTCCCCCAGATATTGATTTATTACTGCTAAATGTTTGTCAAGAGAGTTTGCATTTTTGTCCAAAACTTGTTTTGCCCTCTCCCCCATCTTTTTTCGTTCTTCAGATGCGGAAAGCAATCGGTCAAGGTCTACAGTCAAATTTTCTTTAGAACTGATTAAAATTGCGTTAGCCGCCTGCAAACTGTGAACAGAACCACGGCAGGAATCGAAATGCGGACCCATTACAATTGCTTTGCGGTAATATGCAGCTTCCAAAGGATTGTGACCTCCGTAAGGGAAAAAACTTCCGCCGATTATAGCAATGTCGCAAACCGCATACGCGGCAAGCAATTGTCCCATTTCATCAATCAAGTGAATATCTTTTGTCTGTTTCGTTTGGCTGAATCGAGAAAAATCCCTTCCTGCCAATAAAGTTACAATTTCCACCAAGCGTTTGAGATGACGGGGAACGATAATCAGTTTCAGATTTGGATATTTCGGTTTCAAACTATCGTAACTTTGCAGCAGTAACTGTTCTTCTTTGGGACGAGAACTTCCCAAAACAAGGACTTGAGCATCGGAAGAGTAACCCATTTCTTTTCGCAGTTCGGATTCATCATAATTTGGCTGCCGAACACTGAATTTTAAGTTGCTTGCTGCTATGCATTCAGTGCCGAATAACATAGCAAAGCGTTTGCGGTCAGAGTCCGTTTGTGCGCATACTGTTTTGACGCTTCGTCCCAAATTTTGCCAGAACTTGCGCATTTTCAGATAACGACGCAGAGACTTTTCCGTGAGGCGCGCATTGATATAGACAACCGGAATTCGTATCTTTTTTGCAGCAAACAAAAGCGAGGGCCAAATTTCCGTTTCCGCTATCAAAATCAATTGAGGCTGACTAAACCTGAATTGTTTAAGCCTCAAATGCATCAAATCCAAAGGTGAAAGCATGACATCCAATCGCGGATGAATGTTTTGAGCGTTATGCCTTCCAGTTTTGGTATTAGTCGTAAGCAGAATTCGTAAATTCGGATGCGTTTCCAAAATGTCAATGAGCAGTTGTTTTATACCGTTGATTTCACCCACGGAAGCAGCATGGACGATGATTTGGTAATGTGTCCGCGGGTAATTTATAGCCAATCTTTCGGCGTTGGTTTTGTGTCCCCAAATTGCAAAAATAATAGGCGAAAAAAGGAAGTATAGCGTCTCACTAACCAAAGTATAAAATAAAAATGCCGCGTCCATCCTTTCTTTCTCCTTTATCTCTAAAACAAAAAAAACGCTGCCCGCAGACAGCGTTTAAAAGATGGCGGGAGCGACGAGACTCGAACTCGCGGCCTTCTGCGTGACAGGCAGACGTTCTAACCAACTGAACTACGCCCCCGCTTGTTATCTCCGTTCTTAATGCAATTACGGTTCAATCCAATTTTTCTCTCTTTTTTGTCAAGACCAAATTGCTTTTTTGCGTTTCTTTTTTCTTTCGTCAGCCTTAGAATACTGTTTATATGCAAGGGTGTTACCTATTCCAAATAAATTTCAGTATAAATTTCGGTTAGCATAATTTTATGAAGCATGAAATGTAATAACTTCTTTATTACGCTCTTTTCTGGTGTTTTTTGGGAGTTAAAAAGGACTTCAATGCACTCGAATCCGTTTCGTAGTTCTGAATTCTTCCACAGACAAACGGTGTTAAACATAAACTAAATGGAATTCCGGTAGTGTCTCAAAGGTTGGTGTAAATTAGGTGAACCTAATGAAGAAAAAGGTTGAGCCGGATCTGTCTCTTTGTTTTGATGGTTTTAATAAAACTAAAAGACAAGGAGAAGATCATGACTCAACCAATGAAAAAGAAAGATGAAAGAGCGGAATTGGTCAAGTTATTTCGCAAAATGGTTTACGGTCAGCTAAAGCAACACTGTATTGTCCACCTGATGTGCAATGCCCGGAGCAAAATGTCCAAAACTGATCTGCTGGGGTTGCTGCCGTTGATAAAAGATCCGTTGCGCTCTTGCAAGGCTATTCAGAAGACCGGATATGTGCCTATCAGAAACTATGGAAAAAATCAGAGAAAACCTGAAAAAGCCGATGCCATTAGAAATAAGTTAGCTTATTTTAAAAAAACTTGACTTGAATTTATAAGATGAAAATAATGAAAGTTGTCGTTTGGCATTACATAGATTGTGAGTAACGAGAGATATCAGATGCCCTAAAACAACCTGAGAAACAATGAGTTGGAATTTACACTAACATTGGTGAATCAACAGTTAAAAGTTAAATCATATGGAAAGTTGGAGGAGACTATGATGGCACGAATTTCATTGGTATTCATTATTATATTGCTTTTTATATCGTGTATTTTTGCAGATGATTATTCTGCTGAAGAAGCTGGACGTAGAGAGAAAGAACGTCAGTTGGATCAGGTAGCAGAAAGATTTAAAGCAGAGACTGGTTTTAGAGGTGAAGTAAATTATGATTATAATCGAATGAAACTTCAGTCATTCGAAGGTAACTTTGCTGATATCCCTTACTTGGCTGATTCCGATACTACTGCATTTAGGCAAGTATGTAATGCCATATTGGACAAAATACTGCCTTATTCATTAGCTAAACGCAACCAATTGTCTATGAATCGGACAAAAAGACAAGGAAATTATACCAGTACTGAATATGAGCAATGGGTTAATGGATACAAAGTAGAAAATAGCGGGTTTATTGTTATCACTTATGATGCCGGTAGGAATAGATTCGATATAGGAGATAATTCTGTAGAGTTAACGGAGGGAAATGTTACTTCGGCTCTTACCTACGATGATGCCGTTAGAATCTATGATGATAATGTCAAGGACGATGAAACTATAAAGAACATACGAAAGATAAGACCATTTCTGGGTTTGCGCTTTTGCAACATTTATAATGAATGGGAAGGGGACACCAGATCAGAATATCGTCTATGTTGGGTAGGTGGCTATACAAAGACTATATATATCGATGCACAAACCGGACAAGTTTACAAAATAGTTGATATGACTATGGATTGATAGAGGCAAACCATAATATCGGGAATATTTACATTATATGATCATAAACTCATAAACGATAAAAAAAATATATAGACAGGTAAGATAAAACAAAAATAATGAAAGAAGATAACATGGTTCGCATAGTATTGGCATTCATTATTATTCTACTAGGCATATCGTATGGTTATGCAGATGGTTTTCCGTCTGAAGAAGATGAGAGGCAAGCCAAAGAATGTCAGTTTGATCAGGTAGCAGATAGATTTAAAGCAGAGACTGGTTTTAGAGGGGAGATAAACTATGATACAAATAGGATGTGCTTGGGCTTTTTAGAAGGTAAATTTGCTGACATTCAGATAACTGCAAATGCCGACACAGCTTCTTTCAGAGTGGTGTTCGAGCAGATACTAGATAAAGTCCTGCCCTATACCTTTGCCAAACGTGAACACCTGAGTAGATCAAAAATTTCAAAGCAAACGGGGTATATTAGAGCCGTGTATTTTCAACAGATCAATGGTTATCGGGTGGAAGGAGCCGGCAAACTTACAATTGTCTATGAAGTCGGACGCAATGGTTTTAGAATCAGTAACGGTAGCGTGGAATTGCCTGAAAATATCACAATAAATATATCTTTGGAACAAGCAGTAAAAATAGCACAGGATAATAAGCTTATCGGAGATAACGATAAACCAAATAACCCAAGGATAGCTTACGTAAAGGGAGATGATAAGAACGGAAACCGGTATTATCTGTGCTATGTACTATCCTTTTACGGTTATTCAATTTACATAGATGTATCTAATTCTGTAATTAGGAACATTGATAAGAAAGATATTCTAAATAATAACTAATCAAATCATATTTTTAAATAAATAATAAATAGAAGATACAATAATATCTAATGGGAGGACAATAAAATGGCACGAATTTCATTAGTATTCATCATTTTGCTACTAGCCATATCTTATGGTTATGCAGATGGTTTACCGTCTGAAGAAGCTGAAAGGCAAGCCAAAGAACACCAGTTGGGTCAGGTAGCAGATAGATTTAAAGCAGAGACTGGTTTTAGAGGGGAAATTAAATTTAACGACATAACTATGGGAATCGGAAAGTTAGAAGGTAACTTTACCGATATTCCATTCTCTGCTGATGAAGATACTACTTCCTTCAGGCAAGCATGTAATAGGATTATAGACAAACTCTTACCCTACACCTTAGCTACGCGCAGTCAATTATCAATGAGCAGAATAAGTAATAATTTGGGGAGAACCGAAACAGAGTACTGCCAAACAGTGAATGGATATAGAGTTGAAAATGGTGGTTTAATATTAATAGCTTACGATGCGGGAAGATACAGATTCTCTATCAGTAATGGAACTGTGGAATTGCCGAGTCAAACTATTACTCCAATCCTTACCTACGAAGATGCAGTTATAATATATGATGATAATGTCAAAGATGATGAAACCATAAAGAACATACGTGAAAGAAGACCATTTCTGGGTTTGCGCTTTTGCAACATTTATAATGAATGGGAAGGGGACACCAGAACAGAGTATCGTCTCTGCTGGACTGGTGGATACACAAGGACTATATATGTTGATGCACAAACCGGACAAGTTTACAAGATAGTTGATATGACTATGGATGATAAATAAAAGAAACATAGTATCGAAAATTTCACATTATAAATATACAAACCTACAAGCTATAAGCTATAATAAACAGAATTGTCAGATAAAAAAAGATATGAGGGAGAGTTAAATGGTACGCATTTCATTGGCATTCATTATTTTATTACTTTTCATATCGTGTATTTATGCAGATAGTATGCCGGCTGAAGAGGCTGAAAGGCAAGCAAAAGAACGTCAGTTGGTAGATAGAATTAAAGCAGAGACTGGATTTCGTGGAACCATAAACTTTGACTTGGACGCAAGTGTTATCGAGGAAATGTGGGGAACATTTCCAAATTGTGAAGTTAGAGATACCGTTGAGGCCCAATCCCAAGCCTTGTTACTCATCAGTAATTTGCTGCCGTATATCAGAGTAGATATAAATCAACTATCTCTAAAAAGTATGAGAACTGATGATATGGGAATCAAGGTGTCTTTTAATCAGAAAATCGATAATCTGAAAATGGAACCGCATTCAGGTATTACGGTAGTGTTTAGGACAAAGAACTTTATAGAAGTTAATATTATTAGTTCTCTTATACCGGATTTACACTTTGTTAAGTCAAAGTATCTGACTTACGAGGAAGCGCTTAGAATATTTGATAAAAAAATTGGTAATGATTATAAGCAAAGATTTAAAGATGAATTGTTAATTTCTCGGAATTATTCCCCTGAGTTTCAACATATAAGAAGACCTGAGCATTATAAGGTTTGCTGGAGAATGCCATACTCAGTCGGGCCAAGTGGAGAAGCCCATATTTTATATATAGATGCTGTCACAGGTGAGATTCTTGGTCATATCAAGCCAGTTCCTTTTGACGATATATCTTATTAATGTCTCAGGATAATAAGGTTGATCTCAGCTTCATTGTTCACGGTAAACCTCAGCAGAACCCCTTTGTAGAAAACCTAAATGGCGAGTTCAGAAAAGAATGTCTTGACTTGAATTTTTCGGAGATTTATTATTTTGCATTTTGGTTTGTCACTTTTCATTCATCAAGGCAAAATGTATGTCTGAGAAAATCCTTTGACAAGATTATTATAATTATTTTTGATTGAATTACAAGGTGAAAAAGGATTAAAAAAATATGAAACTATTTGAGACACATGCGCATCTGGATTTGCCTGAGTTTAATCATGACCGGGAAAATCTTATTAACAAGTGTTTTCAGAGCGGCATTGAATACATAATAAACGTAGGGTTCAATAAAGAAACATCTTTGGGCTCTTTAGAATTGGCGAAAGAGCATTTGCACATTTTTGCCACCGTGGGTTATCATCCGCACGATGCCATGGATTTTGATGCAGAAATTGTAAAGAAATTAGCGCGAGAAAAGAAAGTTTTGGCTATCGGAGAAACAGGACTGGATTTTTTCCGCAATCTTTCACCCTACCAGGTTCAAAGAGAGGTTTTTGCCACTCAGGTCCGACTGGCTTTGGAATACGATTTGCCTTTGATAATCCACAATCGCAACGCTGACCAGGAATGTTTTAACACCTTGAAAAAGGAAAAGATAAAACAGGCGGTATTTCATTGCTTTTCAGGTGATTTGATTTTTGCTCAGCAAATTTTGGATGAAGGATGGTTTCTAAGTTTTACGGGCAATGTCACTTATCATAATACCAATCTGGATGATGTGATAAGAATTGTTCCGATGAACCAATTTATGGTGGAAACGGACAGTCCTTACCTTTGCCCTCAACCGCACAGAGGCGAAAGAAACACTCCTCTTTATTTGAATCTAGTCGTGGAAAAAATAGCTGAAATTAAGGGCATTACTCCAAACGAAGTCGCGGAACAGACATTCGAAAATGCCTATAAGTTCTTTCGCATTCCCCCCGATCCAGTAACTCCGATTAGACATAGAAAAAGGAAATCTTAAATGAAATTGCATTATTTACTAATATTCTTGATGATTATTTTGAGCACCGGTCTGAGTGCCGGTAATTCCATCTTTTCTGCAGACGGAATGGCTTGCAAAAATTACGGCAACGATATTTACGGGATGAGCATGGGAGATACTGGAATTTCAGATATTTTCCGGCGCAATTTTGGTTACGGCAATCCCGCAATCTTGGGTTCAATCACTGCAACTCAATTTTCAACCGGTATTCTTTGCGGCTGGACAAATTATAAATCAAGAGATGAAGAAGAAAAATCATATAGGGATAACTCTCTTGATTTTCCTTATTTCAGTGTGGCAGTTCCGCTAAAAAATCATCATTTCGGCTTCCAATTCAATTCCTATTCTTCCGGGTCAGTTCAAAGCAGGAAAAGATTTACAGCATATACTGAAACCGGTGACACACTTTCAGCTTTAGAACTGCAATCGATTGACGGATATATCTATCGCGCAGACTTGATTTATGCCATTCACTATCAGCACATGAATTGGGGTGCGGCTTTGAATTATTATTTTGGCCACGATATCAGAAGAGTAGCTCAGGACATTGATTTTGAGCCGTTTAACGCAGTGTATAAAGATGCATATACTTTCAAAAATCCTTCTGCCACTTTCGGCTTTACGGGCGATTGGAATAATATTGCCTTGGGACTATATTACTCTTTGGGACGGACTTTGGAAGGCAGCAGGACACTTTCTTCAATTTTTGAAACTGAAAACGCCGGAGATGCAAAATTTGATGTTCCGGATGAATTAGGAACAGGACTTACTGCTAAATTTGCAGATGAATACAAGATTTCCGGAGATTATGTATATAGTTTTTGGGACAAAACAAATAATACAAGAATGAATCATAACAGTTGGAAAATGGGTATAGGCTTCGCACATGAGCCCAAAGAACACTCACACAAGACATTCGTTGGGCAAATGAATAAGCGTTGCGGAGTAACCTTCAGGGAATTGCCATTTTTAGCAAATGGAAATACCGTTCGTGAAACTGCTGTTACCGGTGGTTTTGCTATACCGCTAAAGAGAGTTGAAACGCGATTGGATTTCGGTGTGCAATACTCCTGGCGCGGAAATTTAGATGATAACAATCTGCAAGACAGAGCCCTGATGTTTATGATAGGAATGACCGGATTTGATATCTTGACCAAAGCATACGACCGTTCTGCTCCTCGCGAAATTCCTAAAGCGGAGGAAATTACCGAATGAAGATGCGTTGGCAGATTAAGACGCAACCCGGTCAGCCTGTTTGGCAGCAGGTTTTACAAGCAAGAGGTTTAACTGATGATGCGCTGCATAAGACCTTGGATGATTTGCCGGATGAAAGTTTACTAAGCAATATAGACAAAGCAGCACAGCGAATCAGATTAGCTCTTTATCGTAACGAACCTTTGGTAATTTTTGGGCATGATGATCCGGACGGCATTACTTCCGCTTACATTTTATACTGTTTTTTGGAAGCCTGCGGCTATCAAAAGCATCAGTATTACATTCCGAACCGCAATTTGGAACCGCACGGCATTCAGCCTTCATTCCTGAATTTTGCCCAAAGCGGAAACTACCCTTTGGTCATAACAGTGGATAACGGTATCAGCGCATACGAAGGAGTGGAAGAATTAAATAAGATGGGCTGTGATGTTATTGTAACCGACCATCATTTAGTTCAGCCGGACCAAATGCCGAATGCCTATGCGATTGTTAATCCGCAGTTACCGGATGACATATATCCTTTTAAGATGTTGGCAGGAGTGGGTGTAACGCTTATGCTGATTCGATATTTAGGAAAGATATTGAACCATCCGATAGACCCTGCATTGTATTTTTGGACAGCAGTCGGGTCCATTGCAGACAAAGTTCCGATGACCGATCTTAATCGCATTCTTATTCGCTTCGTTTTAGACAATTGGCAAACGGCAAAAGATAATACTATAGATTTTTTGCTGAGGAATTTTAATCGGATTTCCTCCACAACCGATAAAATGAATTTTATTCAATTCTGCAGCAGACTTTTGGCTAACGGCAGAGAAGAAAACGGTCAGCATCTTGCCCTTCGTTTCATGCTCCAAGTAAGTGATGAAAAAGCTCACTCTTTTCAAATTCTGGAAGAAGAAAAAAATAAGTGGGAAATGGAAATGAATAGGATTTTCAAGTTAATGGATACAATGATGGAAAACTTCAACGGAGACGCTTTCATTTATCTTGACGATGATGACCTAATCCCCTATTCTCTTTTGGGGACCGCTGCCACTTATGTAGTCAATAATCTAAAAATACCGGCGCTTATGCTCAAGAAAAAAGACCACACTCTTGCTTGCGAAGGCAGGTGCGATACGGGGTTCAATATGGTGGAAGCCTTTACTGCCTGCAAAGACAGTTTGCTCCAGTTTGGCGGTCATGCTAAAGCGGCAGGATTTACAATGCAGCCTGAAAATTACGACAAATTCATAGAACAATTTCACGCTTATCTGCAACCGCGTTCCGAAGCAATAAAGCAAGCTCTTATATTACAAGTGGATGCTGTTCTTTCTTCCGTAGAGTTGAATAATAATTTATGGCAGGAATTGGAACTTTTGCTGCCTTACGGACAAGAAAATCCCGAACCGGTTTTGGTAATTACGGATTGCACAATTAAAAAAATCACTGCTCTCTTCAGTTTGGATAACGGGGGTATGAGTTTTGACCCTCAGTTCAAAGGCAAAATTGCAATTCAGTTAAAAGGCCCTAATTTAATCAAAATATTGGATTATGAGCCGGAAAGCGCTTAGGATTCGGCTAACTGAAATAAAACGTTTCTTCGAGACGTAAGACAGTGCGTAAAAATGAAAAAGAAGCAAGCAAATGAGGTTATCCGTAAGTCCATTCATGTCTGCTCTCTGATTATTCCTTTTTCTTATAGATATATTTTCAATTACAATCGGCTGCTTATGTTTCTGATACTTTTAGGAGCGCTTATTTTGGATTTTGCGATTGAAATGGCAAGATTGGAACAGCCGACTTTCAGAAAACTTTTCCACAAGCTTTTCGGCCCTCTTTTGCGCAGGCATGAAAGACGAGATTTTACCGGAGCAACATTTGTTATTTTATCCGCTATGCTTTGCACTGCCTTTTTCAAACCGGAAATCGCATTTCTGTCAATGAGTTATTTGGCGGTTGGAGATACCTTGGCTGCTACAGTCGGCATGACCAAAGGCAAGCGTAAATATTTAAGACAAAACAAGACCCTGGAAGGAAGTTTGGCATGTTTTGTCGGTATTCTTATCTTTTCCCTTATATTCGGAAATCGCATAAATCCTTTAATATACGTGGTAGGATGCCTTATGGCAACCTTAGCGGAAATTTGGAATATTCCGGTGGATGATAATATCAAAATTCCCATCAGCGCAGGAATAGCAATGTCCTTGTTCAATATCTTCGTATAAGCAGGTAATGATGAAAATATCGTATATTATTCCGGTCCTCAATGAAGAGGATTCCCTTTTTCAACTCTATCAAGAAATAAGGCAAAACAATCCCGAACCCGATTATGAGATAATATTTATTGATGACGGAAGCCGAGACCAAAGCTATGAACTTTTATGTGAAATAGCGGACAAAGATGAAAAAGTGAAAGTCATTCGTTTCCGACGAAACTTCGGCAAAGCTGCGGCACTGCAAGCCGGTTTTCATTTAGCTGAAGGAGACCTCATTTTTACACTTGATGCAGACCTGCAAGATGACCCGGCGGAAATTCCTAATTTTATCGCTAAAATCAATGAGGGATACGATTTAGTCTCCGGTTGGAAAAAGAAAAGGCACGACCCGATAACTAAAACTTTGCCCTCAAAATTTTTCAACTTCGTAACGGCACGAACCTTTAAACTGCACATCAAGGATTTTAATTGCGGTTTTAAACTTTATCGTAAATCTGTGGTAAAAGAATTATATATTTACGGAGAAATGCATCGCTATATTCCTGTTTTGGCAAATGCCTTAGGTTTTAGTGTAACAGAAATTCCGGTAAATCATCGTTATAGAAAATACGGAAAATCCAAATACGGAATAGAAAGATATCTAAGAGGATTTTTTGACCTGCTGACAGTAAAAATGGTGACCCAATATGTAAAAAGTCCATTGTATTTGTTTGGCAGAATAGGAGTAATTTCCGGCGTGATTGGCGTTTTAATAGCAGGCTATCTTGCAATCAGAAAGATTTTTTACAATTATCCGCTGTCAAACCGTCCTTTACTGTTTTTGGGCATTCTTTTAATCCTGACAGGCGTGCAATTGTTTTCCATGGGCTTAATCAGTGAATTAATCATCAACCGCAGCTTGTCACGCGAAATCAGAATTTCCATCAAAGAAGTCAAAAATATTCCTCCGGAAAAAATAAGCAGTTTTTATCCGGACCAAGTATGAAAGAACTTGTGACTTACCTTGCATGGAATTCTCTTAAAAAGAAGCCGGGGCAAAAGCTCAGATTTGATTTTAAGGTTATGATTGCGGGGATTATCATTTCCGTAGCAGTTGTGACCGCTGCTTTAAATTTATTTGAAGGTTATCAGCATACTCTTAAAACTTTGCTTTTGGACAGCACGGCTCATATTATGATTTTCCCTTCGGAAGAAGGTTATTTTACATCTGAAGAAGCAAGAGCCATTAAAGAAAAAACAGACGCTCATCAGGAAATCAATTCTACTTTTCCGGTTTATAATAAAGCTGCTATCGCTTTGCATAATAATAAGATAAAAAATGCTTATGTTCAAGCGTATCCTCAAAAGGCGGCCAAAAATTATTGGTATACAAAATATACTAAATCAAAAACAGAGTATTTAAATGACGGACAAATTCTGATAGGAACGAACTTAGCATCTGAATTGGGACTGCAAATAGGAGACAGCCTCTCTTTGCAATTTCCTCAAACGAATAGTATCTCATTTACCGGAATTATTCCGAAGTCCGCTTCCTTCCTCATAAAAGATATTGTAAAAGTCGGCTATTACGAATTGGATAACACTTTGATTGTAATGTCTGATTCATCCGCTTTTCGTTTTTACGGTATTCCTCCGCAATATTCATTTCTGGAAATCAATTTAACAGAGCAGTGGGTAGACAAAGTCAAGTCTGTATCTCAAAAATTAAACATTGAATTGGAAAAGCAAGTTATAATCAGGGATTGGATAGATTTTAACGGCAATCTTTTTTCCCTTATAACAGTTGAAAAATGGCTGATTTTCCTTGTCTTCAGCCTCTTAATATTAATTGCCGCTCTCAATTGCATCAGCTCCGTTTCCACTGCTATTGTTGACAGACAAAAGGAGTTAGCATTGCTTCAAGCTCTGGGCGCAGACATAAAATCTTTGAAACAAATAGTATACATAAGAGTCCTGTTTTTATGCACGTTATCCGTTTTAATCGGAATGGGATTAGGCACAGGCTGCGCTTGGCTAATAACGCAACAAAACCTCTATTCCTTAAAAGGTGACATATATTTTATTGACAAACTTACAACCTATCTTACATTTTATAATTATGGTCTGATTTTTCTTGTTTCCCTGCTTATGATTATGATTTGCATTGCAATCCCCCTAAGAAGGATAAAGCTTTTACAAATAATTGATATTTTAAGAGGCACTGTATAAAGGACGATAAATGGCTGTTTTAATTGTTGAACATTTAGCAAAGTCATTCCGGGACAGCAATCTGGAACTTAGAATTTTGGAAGACATAAACCTGACATTGGAGAAAGGTGAATTTGCCTGCATCAGCGGTCAATCGGGTTGCGGGAAAAGTACTTTACTGCATTTATTGGGTCTTTTGGATAAACCGAACAGCGGCAAAATCACTCTAAACGGAGAAGTTGTTTCTCCGGAAGCACCGAATGCGCACCAAATCAGAAATAAATATATAGGTTTCGTATTTCAATTTCATTATCTAATGGAAGAACTTACAGCTTTGGAAAATGTAGCTTTACCTTTAATGGTTGCGGGACACAGCCGAAAATACAGTTTGAATCAGGCAAAAGAAATGTTGGCAGAATTGGATATGCTGCCCCGTCAAAACTTCTATCCGAACCGACTGAGCGGAGGTGAACAACAAAGAGTTGCTTTGGGCAGAGCCTTAATCAATCAACCGGCTTTAGTATTGGCTGACGAACCCACAGGAAACTTAGACCCGGCTCATTGTTCTGCCGTGCTTGAACTTTTCTTCAAATTCAACGCTAAATTAGACACAGCTTTTTTGCTCGTAACACACGACCCTAATATTGCGAAGCAATTTAGTAAAAATTATAAATTAATTAACGGAGTATTGAGCAGAAACTCGGAATGAATTAAAGTATTATATCTTATGAAACATCCTAAATGGTTCTTAATTATAGTTTTTATATTATTGATAATTAATGTAACCTTCTTCATTTTATGGTATACTTTAGATGGTCAGGAAAAAGTAAAAAGTAAACTGGAACAATATCTCAGTCAACAACTTCACGGCAGTTTGACCATAGAAAAATTAGCAGTCAATGAACGCCACATTACCGCAAACAATATATCCTTCCGCGATGATAAAAATACTGTATATGTTAAAGCGGCTCAGGTTCAAATCAATTATAATTTATTTAAAATCATAACTTCCGGCTTTAAGCTGAACAGCGTTATTCGGGAAATCATAGTCTATGAGCCTGCGGCAAAAATAGTTTATATCTATAAGCCGCAAAAAGAAAAGAAAGCATTCAAAATTCCGGATTTGACACCATATTTTCGCACTCTCACAGTTAAGAACGGCAAAGCAGATTTCACTTTTGCAACTCAATTAGGCAGCTCTTTTGCAGACAGTCTTAAATACAATGAACAGTTTAATAACATAACTCTTTCCGCCGTAAATAAAAATAAAACAAATGCTATGCTCCAAACAGAAACTTCTAATCACGGTAATGTTAAACTAAAAGTTACAATGAATAAGGGAAATATCAGCTTAATAGACATTATGCTGGAGCAATATAGACCGCGCTCAATATATTTATCCGGCTGTCAAAATTTGGATTCTGAAATTTCTGTTTTGTTGAAATACAGGAAAAAAGAACCTTCTGCCCAACCGACTATAAGTTTTAATTCTATTTTGTGGAATACTTCTATCCAGAAAGACAAATATAAGTTGCAACTCCCTTATATGCAAATAGAAGGAAATCAAAATATTACTAACTTTAACATCAGCGAAAGTTTATTGAATGATAACAGGTTTAGGGCAACAGGCTCTTTATCCGATATTCTGAAAGAACCTGCAATCAACAGTCAGATTATTTTATCGCAATTATCGCTTTCAGATATTTCTCCCGAACTAAATGGCACTGCTGAAGGAATTGTCAATCTAAACGGAAAAGTTTCCTCCTTAACCGCTTCCGGTCATATCACTGTTCCCGAACTTAATGTAAAACAAGAAAGAATTACAGACATAAAAGTAACTGCAGAATATAACGGAAAAGAAGTCAATTTTACAACTCAACCATTTTCCTGGCGGCAACAGACATCATCATTAGCAGGTGTCTATGATTTGGACAACCGTCAAATGGACATTTCTTTGGCTACGGCTCCAACCTCTGAAAAAGCGGAGTTAAGAGTAAAATCCGATTTATCGGCAAACCTGAATTTTGTTCAAGGACTCAAAGCGACAGTTAACCTCCGGACTTTGGATGCAGCATCTGCCGAAATAAATCTTTCCGGATTGCATGGTTACGCCATTATTAATCTGCCGAACTTTTCAATCGAAAATTTAAACTTAGATATAGATTTGAGTGACGGTAAGGGATTTGCTGTGCGTTCTCAAGGCGGGCTCAAAAACAGTAACTTGGTAACTGCTGCCACCTTAACTGATTTTAATTTACAAGAATATTGGCTGAAAGCTGAAGAAAACGGCATCGACTTAATAACAAGCGGAAAGGTAAATGCTCTGTATAGCAATGATAAACTTTCGGGTTCAGCCGAATTAAAAATAAATCTGATTTCTCCTAATTCGATAAAAGGTGATTTCATATCCGCTTTTAGTTATGACCCTGCTCAAAAAAATGCAGAACTTTCTCTGATGACAGAAAATTCTCAAGCTGCGGGAATGCCTTTCGAGCTTAGTTTGAAAGCCGATTATGACGGTAAATATATCCATGTTAATAATTTCAATTTAGACGATAAATTAGTCGTAAGCGGATGGACTAATATTTCAGACTACTTTGACAGCGGATTTTCTCTCTATACGGACAGCCTTGATTTCGCAAAATATTGGACAATGTTTGTTCCCGGTAAAAATAAACTTCCTCTGAATGCCGAACTTTCCGCTGATTTGGATTATAATCTTAATCGGGATAAACAAGTGACCGGCTTTCTGACAATAAATCCCGTCCAATTAGCTCAATTGCACCCTATGAATCTGAACTTGAATTTTTCCGGAACGAGCGATTCCACTTTAATTAATACCGGTATTTCATATTCTAATAATAATATTAATATACAAGGTTTACTCGTTCGTCAACCTGAACTCAATTTGAAAGCAAATGCCGTTTTAAAGCGTTTCAATTTGGCAGAAATAGTTCCAAAGGAAATGCTAAAAGGCTGGATCAGCGGTGATGTAAATTTGAATTTTACTTTGCCGCGTCAGGGTAAACCGCATACAGAATTAGGTTGTAATATAAGCGGTGAAAGAACTTCTCTTTTTGAAATTCCGCTTGATGCTGTTATCATCAAGGCGGCACAATTAGACGAGGTCTTGCAAGTTGATTCTTTATACATAAGCAATAAAAAATTAGCAACTCTTTCCGCTCAGGGTGGTCTTGATTACAATTTTTTCTCCGGCAACAGCTATGAAGGAACAGATTCTCTAAATTTAACTTTAACCGGAGACCCGTTACGCATTTTACATCATTTCGTTCCTTTTGTCCAAGCGACAAAAAGCAATCTTGTTGCCGATATGACTATCAGAACCGGCGAAGAAGGCATAATCGTCAAAAGGGGAACAATTAATTTGTCGGACGGAACTTTCAAGTTGAAAAGTCAGGATGATGTTTTTAGCAATCTCGAGATCAACGCAGTGATAAGAGATAATGTTCTACATTTGGAAAAATTCACTTGTGAAGAGGGTGCAGGGAAGCTGTATATTCGTAATGATATTGATCCCAATGAGGATAATTTCTTTTTAGGACCCATAAATCTTGGTTACTTTTTAATTCATACCAATGACAACGGCTTAAAAATATATATTCCTGGATACCTTCCTGACAATACAGTCGCAACCGGTATCATTAAAGGGCAAGGCACTCGTGAAGCTTATATCAAAGGTCCTTTTGACGATATGAAAATTAAAGCGGAAATTATTGCATCCAACGGCAGTGTTGTTTATCCCGCAAATACGAAGAACTTGCTTCAACTGATTAATCTTTTCGGCAAGAAAGAGCAAACGGAAGCTTTACCTCTTCCTTTCACGCTTGACCTTCTTATAGATGTTGGTGACAATATTCGTTATGTAACTTATCCTGCAGATTTAACATGCCAACCCGGAGGTTTTCTGCGCATTACTTATGACGGAAATAACTGGTATGCTGAAGAGGCTAATTTCGCTTCCGAGAAGGGGACTGTTGATTTTTACGGAACTATCTTTGAAGTGAAAAACGCCGTTCTGGTCATTAATTCAAAAAGTAATGTTTTCTCTATAAACGGAGTTTTCACAAAAAAGGCTGCAGACGGCACATTAATCACTTTGCAGGTTCTCACTAATCCCCAAAAAGGAGGCAATGTCCTTAACCAATTAGAATTCAGTCTCACCAGTGACAATCCTGAAGACAAAACAATCACGCAAATTCTTTCTCGTCTGCGTTACAACAGAAATCTGGACGAACTTAATCCGGACCAGAGGCAAGCGCTTTTACAAGACGAAGCCATGCAACTGATAAGCACGAGTGTCAGCACCACTTATGTTTCTCAATTTCTCAGTCCGATTGAAAATAAAATTCGCCGTTTTTTGGGATTGGACAGTTTTTCCATCACCACCGGCTTTGTCCAAAACCTGTTCGTGGAATTTACTTCCGGAAATCAGTTTAATGATGCAAACATATCAAATCTAAACACTGAAATTTTGCAATTCAGTTCCTCAGTCTTTCTTAATAATCTTTCCGTTTCTATGGGAAAATATTTGGGGCACAGTGTTTATCTTGACTACGAAATTTATCTGCAGGAAACAACGGACTTGGCTAAGCAAACAAAATTGGATATGTATCACAATGCCTCAGTCCGATTTAATTTACCGTGGAACTTCAAATTTATTTATACGTTCAGTCTGCGCCCCAAACATGAAGAAAACGCTCATGAAGTTATGGTGAAAAGAAGCTTCCGCTTTTAGAAATTCCTTTGACAAAATTACTTTCTTTATTTTTAAGGTTATTATTGATATGTACAGGAGGATGTGATGACCGAAACAAAAACAGAAAAGAAACCGGTTTCCAACACATTAAAATCCGATTTTAACCTTATAGAATTACTCTCTATTTTGCTCCTTGTCGGTTTGCTGTTTATTTTTATTGTCCCTGTTCATCAAGCAAAAGTCAGCAGAACTCATATTACTGATGCCATTGCTACTCTTAAAATGATTGGCGATAAAGCGGAAGAATTTAAGAATAATCCCGATAATGGTTACTATCCCGATATTTCGCAATTGAATCTCGGCCAAAAGATTGAATCAGATTATTTTACTTATTCAATTTCTCCGGATGACAGTCTGGTTATTGCTGAAACTAAACCGGCTTTCGGGAAAAAAGGCGCTTATTTAGTTTACAGTTTAACTAATAAACAATTTCGGGTCGGTAAAGACGATAATGATGTAACTTCGTCGAAATATATTAATGATAACTGGCTGCCATAATTGATAATACATCACAAAATTTTATAGTCCCGTTTTTTCCTGTGTTCATCCATTAATACCAATGGTAGTGATACGGAGGTCTCTCTGCGATTTCATCTCAGAGGCACGCTGCGACGCCAAGGCATATATATAAGCAAGTTCTTTTAATATTTTATTTTCCTCTCGTTAATCATCAGAATTTAATCTAATATATCTTTCTGTCATAAAAATATAAAAATAACAAAATAACACCGTAGACAACCCCACAAATAATCCAAACCCCAACTTTTTTACGTGTCCTTTCCGTGCTATTTTGCCATTTTGATATTTTTCGCCTCTTTATGTCTTCCTTGTATGAAGCGGGGGGTTAACGGGGGGTTAACGGGGGGTTAACGGAGGGTTAGCCCACGTTAACCCCCCGTTATTCAAAGGAATGGTTACGGGTGCAAAAAGACCTCCGAAAATTATTCAGCGGTTTTTATTTGTATGAACGAACCTATATGTCAAACATAATAATTAGGGCAGACACGCAGGTCTGCCCTAAAAATTCATTTATAATAATCTAATGTTCTCCAGCTATTTCAAAGTCCTGAATACTTGCTGTTTTAATATTGTATTTACCGAGGAGTTTTAAGCGCAGCTTGTGCAGCTGCTACTCTGGCAATGGGAACGCGGAAAGGAGAGCAGCTGACATAATTCATTCCCACTCTATGACAGAATTCCACCGAACTTGGTTCTCCGCCATGTTCTCCACAGATTCCTACTTTAAGTTCAGGTCTCGTTTTTCTGCCTCTTTCCGTGCCGCGTTTTACCAATTCACCCACTCCTTCCTGATCTAAAATCTGGAAAGGATCATTTTTAAGCAGTCCTTTTTGCAGATAAATGGGTAAAAACTTGCCTACATCGTCTCTGGAAAAGCCGTAGGTCATTTGTGTCAGGTCATTCGTACCAAAGGAGAAAAATTCGGCTCTTTCGGCAATTTTCCCTGCGGTTAAAGCCGCTCTGGGAACTTCAATCATTGTTCCGACAAGATAATCAATCTGGTCAGCCCTTTCCAAAAATACTTTTTCCGCGGTTTCTCTTATAATTTGTTCCTGCATATTAAATTCTGTATCCGTTCCAACCAGCGGAACCATAATCTCGGGAATGGCTTTAATGCCTTTTGCTTTTACATTCAGCGCAGCTTCAATAATAGCTCTGGTTTGAATTTCAGTAATTTCCGGATAAGTATTTCCCAAACGGCAACCTCTGTGACCCAACATCGGATTTATTTCATGCAAAGCTGCAACCCTGTCTTTAATTTTTTGTATGTCAATTCCCATGTCTTTTGACATTTCCAGTTGATTATATTCTTCTTGAGGGACAAATTCATGCAAAGGCGGATCCAATAATCTTATGGTGACAGGGAATCCGTCCATAGCAGTAAAAATGCCTTCAAAATCAGCTCTTTGGAGAGGTAAAATCTTTTCTAATGCTTTGCGTCTACCGGCTTCATCATCAGCCAAAATCATTTCGCGCATTGCTTTGATTCTGTCTCCTTCAAAAAACATATGTTCCGTTCTTGTCAGGCCGATGCCTTTGGCACCGAAATTTCTTGCCACTTGCGCATCGTGAGGAGTGTCGGCATTAGTGCGGACACTCATTTGAGAATATTTTTCCGCTAAATCAAGTATGTTACCAAAATCGCCGCTCAATTCAGGAGCCTGCGTTTCTATTTGTCCTTCCAAAACCTGACCGGTGGAACCGTTAAGAGAAATCCAATCTCCTTCTTTGTAAGTCTTGCTTTCTACAGTCATAGTGCGCGCTTTGTAATCAATTATGATTGTTCCTGCACCGGAAACGCAGCATTTTCCCATTCCTCTTGCTACGACTGCAGCGTGGGATGTCATCCCTCCTCTGGCTGTAAGGATACCTTGCGCCACATTCATTCCGCGTAAGTCTTCCGGAGATGTTTCAATTCGGCAAAGGATTACTTTCTTTCCCTGTTCTGCCCAACTTTCAGCTTCATCGGCAAAAAAGACTATTTGACCCGTAGCCGCACCCGGAGAAGCAGGTAATCCTTTTGCGATTACTTTGGCTTTGGCTAAAGCTTCAGGTTTGAAGACCGGGTGAAGAAGTTCATCCAATTTATTTGGTTCCATCCGCAAAAGGACAGTCTTTTCATCTAATTTCCCTTCGCGAAACATATCCATGGCAATTTTGACCATTGCCGCGCCGGTGCGCTTTCCGTTTCTGGTTTGTAATAACCACAATTTGCCTTCCTGAATTGTGAACTCTATATCTTGCATATCCTTATAATGGTCTTCCAGCTTTTTCTGAATCTCCATCAGCTGCTTGAAAACTTCAGGCATTGCTTCTTCCAAAGAAGGAAATTCCGCCTTGCGCCGTTCTTCTGAAATTCCCGCAAGCTCAGCCCAGCGTCTGGAACCTGCAAGAGTAATTTGGAGCGGAGTTCGAATACCGGCTACCACATCTTCCCCTTGAGCGTTGATTAAATACTCTCCCGTAAAGACATTTTCGCCCGTTGCCGCATCTCTGGTAAAAGCTACTCCCGTTGCAGAAGTGTTACCCATATTGCCGAAAACCATAGCTTGAACATTAACTGCAGTTCCCCATTCTTCAGGAATGCCGTTTAGGGCTCTGTATAATTTTGCGCGTTCATTATTCCAGCTGTCAAAAACGGCAAAGATTGCACCCCAAAGCTGTTCCCAGGGGTCTTCCGGAAAATCGTGTCCGGTTCTTTCTTTGACAAATTGCTTGAAAAGTATAACCAATTTTTGCAAATCTTGAGTTTCTAATTCCAAATCCTGTTTCACACCTTTTTCTGATTTAACTTTATCGATTATCGCCTCAAACGGATCCATATCTTCTTTATTCAATGGTTTAAGTCCCAAAACAACATCTCCATACATTTGAACAAAGCGCCTGTAACTGTCCCATACAAATCGCGGATTATCGGTCTTTTTAATCAGTCCGGTTACTGTAGATTCATTTAATCCCAGATTAAGGATAGTGTCCATCATTCCCGGCATGGAAGTCCTGGCTCCGGAACGGACAGATACAAGTAAAGGATTATCTTTTGAACCGAATTTCGTATTAGTCTGTTCTTCCACAGCAAGCATAGCTGCTTCCACATCTGGCTTGAGTATTTCGCGGACTTTTGCCGCACCCAATTTATTATATTCGGTACAAACTTCGGTAGTGATAGTAAAACCAGGCGGCACTGGCACACCGATTAAATTCATTTCCGCTAAGTTAGCACCTTTCCCTCCTAAAAGATTTTTCATCTCGGCTTTACCTTCAGCAGTTCCGTTGCCGAATCGATACACGCGTTTCTTGGATTCCATTTATCCTCCTATTTTATATACACTTACACATATATTCCTTTTTTTGATATACCTTTGTGTCTTAGCACCTTTTTCTGTCAACCGCTATTCTGTTTTTTCCCCTAATTTTCGCATGTTTATATGATAGCTTTTAAAATGTTTGTAAACTTTTTAAAACAAAACTATGTATGAAACGAGAAATTCCTATCAGTTATAAAATAATCTGAATGAAAATAGAAGAGAATATTTTGCTACTTCTTTCTGATTTAAATTTTTAGATTGTTATTGACGAAATTTTCAGTATATTATTTATGGATTACAATATTTAAGCGAGGTTAACGCATGAAAGGTAAAGTCAAATGGTTTAACAAAAATAAAGGCTTCGGATTTATTATTACTGACGACAACAAGGAATATTTTGTGCATTGGAAGTCTATTGTTACTAATTCTCCCCGTGAATTAAAAGTTTTGGAACAAGACGAAGAAGTAACTTTTGATTTGATGGAAACCGATAAAGGTATTCAAGCCATTAACATAATTCGGGTTAATAAATAACAAGAAAACGGTTAGAAAGAGTTTAAGCGGGTAAAGGCAAAAATGCTTTTACCCTTTTTTATATGAATACTGCAAAAAACAAAATCTCCGCATCTTTTCTTCCGACAAGCAGTTCTGAAATGGCACAAAGTGGTTGGAAACAATGCGACTTTATCATCATTACGGGTGATGCCTATATAGACCATCCAAGTTTTGGTGCTGCCATCATTTCAAGAGTATTGGAAAAAGCCGACTTCAAAGTAGGAATCATTGCTCAGCCGGATTGGAAAAGCGATAACGATTGGCTGGAACTTGGCGCACCAAAATACGCTTTCGGAATTACTGCGGGAAATTTGGACAGCATGGTCAATCATTATACAGCGCAAAAAAAACTTCGCCATAACGATGCTTATTCCCCGGAAGGTAAATTCGGTTTGCGTCCGGACCGCGCTACAATAATTTACTCTAACAAAGTGCGGCAACTCTATAAAGGCGTGCCCATTATTATTGGCGGCTTGGAAGCTTCTCTGCGTCGCATTGCTCATTATGATTTTTGGCAGGATAAAGTCCGTAATCCTGTTTTAGCAGACGCCAAAGCCGATATTCTGATTTATGGCATGGCGGAAAAACCGCTCCATGAGATTGCTTTGAAACTTAAAAAAGGTATCCCCTTATCCGAAATGAAAAATATAAAAGGAACTGTCGTATTCGATACTTTGCCTGCTTCCACAGAAAATTGTCTATTACTTCCTCCCTCAGAAGAATGTTCTGATAAGCAGACTTTTTATACGATGACAAAACTTTTCCACGCTAATTTCAGGGAGAAAATAATTTACCAGCAGGTTGCAGGAAGATTTATCAGGCACAATCCGCCTCCCGAGCCTTTGACAGAAAAGGAATTAGATGCAGTTTACTCTTTGCCCTATACTCGTCTTCCCCATCCCAAATACGGCAAAAGCATTATTCCTGCTTGGGTACAGATTAAAGATTCAATAACGACTCATCGCGGTTGTGTGGGAGGTTGCAATTTTTGCTCTATTGGGTATCATCAGGGAAAAGCTGTTCAAAGCAGATCGGAAACATCAATTTTACAAGAAATTAATAAACTTACCCGACAACCTTTCTTCAAGGGCACGGTTTCTGATTTGGGCGGTCCTTCCGCTAATATGTACGGCTTAACTTGTCAGCAAGATTTTCCTCTTTCCTGTAAAAGAAATTCCTGTCTCTATCCCAATATTTGTTCAAACTTGGAAACTTCGCAGCAGAGGATTACGGAATTATTAAAACAATCTTTACAAACGAAAGGAGTTAAGCACGTCTATGTGGCGTCCGGTATCCGTTTTGATTTAGCTTTGCAGAATCCTGATTATATAAAACAAATAGCTCTTTATCACACGGGCGGTTTATTAAAACTGGCTCCCGAACATACAGAACCGGAAGTTCTGAAAGCTATGGGCAAACCGGAAATAAAACTGTATACCGATTTCTGTAAGATTTTTCATAAAATCACTTACTCTGCAGGTAAGAAAAGCAGCATTGTTCCTTATCTTATTGCAGGTCACCCGGGTTGCACTCTTGACGCTGCAATCCGTTTAGGATTATGGCTAAAGCAAAGAAATATCAGAGCTGAGCAGGTTCAGGAATTTACTCCCACACCAATGACTATCAGCACTTGTATGTATTACACCGGTTTGGATTTTGAGACCGGAAAACCGATTTATGTCCCCAAGGGCAGAGAAATCCGTCTGCAAAAGGCTTTAATCACATGGCACATACCGAAAAACAAACCGCTGATAGCGGAAGCACTGAAAAAGGAAAACAAAGTCAATTTGCTGGGAAAATTTTATAATTGACAAACAGATAGACTTTCTAAATAAATGAATAAAAATAAAATAAGTCCAAAAGAGGAGAATATGCCGGGTAAGCAATCTCTGGCTCAAAGATTTGCTGCACATGTAGTTAGCACAGGTTTAATCTCTCCCTGTATGAAACTGATCATTGCTGTTTCCGGCGGTGCGGATTCTGTAGCTTTATTGCATTTGTTGCAACAATTGAAAGCGGAGATGAATCTCACTCTTTTGGCTGTGCACATTAATCATCATTTACGCGGAGAGGCTTCCGACGAAGATGAAAAGTTCGTCAAAAGGTTGTGCAATGATCTCTTTATAAACTGCATAGTAAAGCATATACATTTTGAAACAGAAGCAGATTTGGAGAACCAGGCTCGCATCAGACGAAGAAAAACTCTGCTTCAAATCATGAAATCATACAATTTTGACCGCATAGCTTTGGCTCATCAGAAGAATGATCAAGCGGAAACTGTTTTAATGAATTTTGCTCGGGGAGCTGGCATTACGGGAATGGGCGGCATTAAACTTGAAAACTATCCATTTATCAGACCACTTTTATGTTTTTCCAAACAGGAACTGGAAGAGTGGCTTATTGCCAACAATTGGGAATGGCGCGTAGATAAATCAAATTTATCATTCCGCTTTACTCGCAACCTCATCCGGTATGAACTTATACCTTGGCTGGAAAATAATGTGAATAAAAACGTCGTTGACCGTCTGTTTCTGCAAGCGGAAACTTTTCAAAAAGCAGATGCTTTTCTGCGTGCTCACACCGCTCCCTTAAGAAAAAAAATCGTCTTGGAAGAGAATCCGGAACAAATCTTTTTGGATATTGAGCTCTTGCGTCAGCTTTCTGAAATTGAGCAATATTACATTTTGCGAAATTGCTACAGTCAATTAAGTAAGACTGAACAGGAATTTTTCCGATACAGTTATGAGGAGATCAAAGCAATCCTGACATCTTCCGGAAGCAAAATAATCCGCTTGGCGCATAATGTTTGGGCTGTCAAACAATACAACGAATTGATCTTGACTACGCAGAACCCTCTTAAAGAAATTTCTGAAGTAAAGGAATTGGTCATTAAAGAAAAGCGTTCTCATTTGCTGTTTTTCAATTGTCGCTTCACTTTCCGATATTTTAGGCACATTCCTGAAGAGCCCGTTGATTTGACCACAGGATACAATGCTTTGATCGACATGAACAAAGTCGTTCCGCCTTTGAAATTACGAGGCCGTCAACCCGGTGACCGCTTTCAGCCTGTAGGAACAAATTATGAAAAGAAATTGAAAGAATTTTTTATTGACGAAAAAGTCCCAAAATTTGAAAGGGACAAAGTGCCCATTTTAACTGACAGCGAAAAAATTATTTGGATTGTAGGTTATCGTTTGGACAGGCGAGCTGTCTGCAATGGCAACACCAATCGCATTCTGATGATTAGCGCCGAACCAGTCAACCAAAGTCGTAAAAGAGCTGCCAACAGAACTTTCTTTATCAATGAGGAAAAACATGACATCTATAATTTCTGATATAGAAAAAATTCTTTTTAGCGAAGCTGACATTCAAAACCGTGTCAGCGCAATGGCTGAAGAAATTTCACGCGATTATAAAGGAAAAAGCCCCGTAATTATCAGCATTTTGAAAGGAGCTTTTGTCTTTACGGCGGATTTGGTCAGGAAGCTCACTTTACCCGTGGAACTTGATTTCTTGGCAATCTCCAGTTACGGCAGCGGAAGTTCCAGCTCCGGTATAGTAAAAATTAAAAAGGACATTGATGTAGACATTGCCGGCAAGGATGTCATTATTACGGAAGATATTGTGGATTCCGGACTTTCCTTGCAATATATAGGAGAATACATAAAAAAGCATAACCCCGCTTCCATTCGCATGTGCGTATTTTTAGACAAGCCGGAAGCTCATAAATTGGATGTTACTTTTGATTATGTCGGCTTCAAAATCGGAAAGGAATTTGTCGTCGGCTATGGTTTGGATTATAATGAAAAGTATCGTAACTTGCCTTATATCGGCATCCTGAAAAAGGAGATTTATAAATGAATAAAAAATCTGACCCGCCTGATTCGGGTGATAAGAATAAAAAACCTTATATCGTAAACATTAAACCGCGTAAGCCTCATCAGTCTCTTTCTTTTTGGATTATGATGCTGCTCTTGGCAGCTTTGCTCTATCAAGTTTGGGCAGGCGGCAAAAAACAGGTGGAAGAAGTTCCCTACGGAAATTTCGTTACTTTAGCGGACAGCGGCAGAGTATCCAAAGCTACCTTTATGGACAGAGACATCATGTTTGAATTTGATAATCGTAAAGGCCACACTTTGATGCCTTTTGACGACCCCAAACTGGTTGACTTCCTTTTGAGCAAAGGCGTCTCTGTCGGTACGCAAAAGCCTTCGGCTTGGCGCAGTGTTTTAGTCTACCTCTTCCCCACAATCCTGATTATTGTCTTTTGGTTTTTGCTCTTCAGAGGTATGAATCAAGGTCAAAATAAAGCTTTCAGCTTCGGAAAAAGCAGAGCCAAACTTTACGAAGGAAGTAAATATAGGATTACTTTCAAAGATGTTGCCGGTGTAGATGAAGCCAAAGAAGAGCTGCAAGAAATCGTGGATTTCTTAAAAGACCCTCGTAAATTCCAACGCTTGGGCGGAAGAATTCCTCGCGGAGTTTTGTTAATCGGAAGACCGGGAACAGGAAAGACACTTTTGGCAAAAGCAGTTTCCGGCGAAGCTGGTGTGCCTTTCTTTTCCATCAGCGGCAGCGATTTCGTGGAAATGTTTGTCGGCGTCGGTGCAGCTCGGGTCAGAGACCTCTTTGACCAAGCCAAGAAAAATGCGCCCTGCATCACTTTCATTGATGAAATTGACGCTGTTGGACGTCATCGCGGAAGCGGTTTAGGCGGCGGCCATGATGAAAGGGAACAGACTTTGAATCAGCTTTTGGTGGAAATGGACGGCTTTGAGCCCAATGACAGCGTAATTATCATCGCAGCCACAAACAGACCTGATATTCTTGACCCGGCACTTTTGCGTCCCGGACGTTTTGACAGACAAGTGGTTGTTGACCTGCCTGATATCAAAGGAAGAGCGGAAATCCTGAAAGTCCACAGCGCCAAAGTCCCCTTGGCAAAAGATGTAAATCTGGAATTAATCGCACGAGGAACACCGGGTTTTAGCGGTGCAGACCTTGCCAACCTTGTTAACGAAGCCGCTTTGATTGCAGCCCGTAAGAACAAAAAGCAGATTGAAATGGAAGATTTTGAAGCAGCCAAAGACAAACTGATTCTCGGTAAAGAAAAGAAGAGCCGAGTTATTCCTGAAGAAGAAAAACGCCTTACAGCCTATCATGAAGTCGGCCATGTCCTAACTTCCATCTTTCAGGACAAAACTGAACCTGTGCATAAAGTTTCAATTATTCCTCGCGGTTTTTCCGGAGGTGCTACTCAATTTCTTTTGAGCGACAAAAGCAATTACTCAAAAGCCTATCTGGAGCAACTTTTGGTTACTTTAGTCGGAGGCAGAGCAGCGGAGGAATTGGTCTTTAACGATTTGACTACCGGCGCGGGAAATGATTTAGAACGTTGCACTGACATCGCTAAAAAAATGGTCTGCTCTTGGGGAATGAGCGATAAACTCGGACCGATGACTGTCGGAAAGGACCAAGGAGAAATCTTTTTGGGTAAAGAAATCCTTTCTCGCGATATTTATAGCGAAGAAACTGCCAAAATAGTAGATTCCGAAATCAGGAATTTTGTTAATAACGCTCATCAAAAAGCTCTGGATATACTTTCTCACAACAGTGAATTGATGGATGTTTTAGCTAAAAAATTACTGGAAAAAGAAACGCTCGGCACAGAGGAAATATTTGACACTATCAGAGAATATGTCACTGATGAATATCGCAATTTAGTTGAGAAGAAATATCAGCAGGCTTTGGAAATGCGTTTTGAATACTCTCCCAAGCAGAAAGAAATTAAACAGGAAACGGAAGCTGGTTCAGAAAATAAGGAATCTGAACAAACTCCTGATAATACCGCTCCTCCTGTTAATAATGAGGGGACAAGTCGGCCGGAACAAGTTTAATGAATTCCCGTCATTACCGTAAGCGACAAAAAATATAAGCAGGCTGATATCTTTCATCTTGCTTAATGCATAACGAATTCAGGCACAATAGATTATTGGAAGATGAGCGTTTTTCTGCCTTTATCTATAGGGCATCTATGGTGTATTTAGAGAGAGGGTCAAAAGAGCGATATAAGCAGTAAATTCACAAGGTATTTTGAAAATAAAACAAAAAGGAATACAGAATATTATGACGGATACAATGCATGGAACAACAATTATCGGCATCTTGCGTGACGGACATTGCTGCATTGGCGGCGACGGTCAAGTCACATTAGGTGAAACAGTATTGAAAGCAACTGCGATAAAAACCCGCAAGCTTTATGACAATCAAGTGATCACAGGCTTTGCCGGTGCTACAGCAGACGCTTTTGCCCTGTTTGAAAAATTCGAGGCAAAGCTAAAAGAATACAAAGGCAATCTGAAGAAAGCGGCTGTAGAATTAGCTAAGGACTGGAGGTCAGACAGGATATTACGTCGTTTGGAAGCGATGATGATTACCGGAAATCAGACCGGTCTGCTTTTAATAAGCGGGCAAGGTGATGTCTTGGAACCTGATGACGGTATTATAGCCATAGGTTCAGGCGGCCAATATGCTTTGGCAGCTGCCCGCGCTTTGTCTAAACATACGCAGCTTTCCAACCGTGATATTATCGGCGAATCCTTAAAAATTGCCGCCGATATTTGCATTTACACAAACCAAAATCTGGTTATCGAGGAAATATGAAAACAGAAATCGCAAAACTAACTCCCAGTAAAATAGTTGCGGAATTGGATAAATACATTATCGGCCAAGACAATGCAAAAAGAGCTGTAGCCATCGCTTTGCGCAACAGATGGCGTCGCCAGCAGGTGGAAGGTGAATTGCAAGAGGAAATCATTCCCAACAACATAATTCTCATTGGTCCTACGGGCGTGGGCAAGACTGAAATTGCCAGACGCCTTTCCCACTTGGCAAACGCTCCTTTCATCAAAGTGGAAGCTTCCAAATTCACGGAAGTGGGTTATGTGGGACGAGATGTAGAATCCATGGTAAGAGAATTGATGAATGTTTCGGTCAATCAGGTCCGCAATCAAATGCTGGATGAAGTCCGTGAACAAGCTCACCTTAACGCCATAGAACGCGTGCTTGATTTAATTTTACCGCCCAAACCGAACGGCAGAAACAAGATGCCGATTGAAGAAGAACTAACTCAAGAACAAAGATATCAGCGCAGTAGAGATAAAATGAGACAACTTCTTCTGGATGGAAAATTGGACGGCAGAGAAGTGGAAATCAAAAACGATGAAAGCCACGGTCCAGGCATTGAAGTCCTTTCCAATTTAAGTCTGGAAATGCTGGACATGAACATAGGAGAAATGTTTGCCAATATCATTCCGGGAAAAAACAAAGAACGCAGCCGACGCATGAAAGTTTCGGAAGCTTTGAAATATCTGGAAGAAACGGAAGCAAGCCGTTTGGTTAATCAGGAAAAAGTTGTGGAAAGAGCCACTGATTTGGTGGAAAACAACGGCATTATCTTCATTGATGAGCTGGATAAAATTGCTAATTCGGACAAACACAGCGGAATAGATGTTTCCCGGTCCGGCGTACAACGCGACCTTCTTCCCATTGTGGAAGGAAGCAATGTCCCCACCAAATACGGAATGATAGACACTTCTCATATTTTATTCATTGCCGCAGGCGCTTTCCATACAGCAAAACCCTCCGACTTAATTCCCGAATTGCAAGGCCGCTTTCCCATAAGAGTAGAATTGAACAGTCTTAGTCAAGCCGATTTTGAGCGCATTCTAACTGAACCGGAAAACGCCCTCACCAAACAATACATCGCTCTGTTCAAAGCAGAAAAAAGTAAATTGATATTTACCCCGAAAGCGATTTCCGAAATCGCTAAATATGCTGCTTTGGCAAATGAGAAAATGGAAGACATCGGCGCCAGAAGATTGCACACTATTTTGAACGCTCTGCTGGACGAATATATGTTTGAATTACCAAATCAAAAATACAAGACAATCACAATTGATGCGGATATGGTCACTTCCAGATTGAAGCCGCTCATTGAAAGTGAAGATTTATCACGCTTTATTTTGTGATATGAAAACAAAAATCCAAGACCTGTTTCAGTCCCTGAGCGTAAAGAATTATCGCATTTACTTTATCGGGCAAGGCATCTCGCTTATCGGGACTTGGATGCAAAGAACCACTATGAGCTGGTATGTCTACCGGCTGACCGGTTCACCTTTACTTCTGGGACTCATCGGTTTCTTAAGTCAAATACCTTCAGTTTTTATCAGTCCTTTTGCCGGTGTTTGGGCTGATAAATTTAACCGTTTGAGCATCTTGAAAGTGACGCAGTCCTTGGCATTAGTGCAAGCTATGACGCTTGGTATTTTGGTAGTAACAAACACAATCCAAATCTGGCACTTGATAATCTTGAGTCTGTTTTCCGGCATTATAGAAGCTGCCGATTCCCCTGCCAGGCACGCTCTCGTAATAGAATTGGTTCAAAAGAAATCGCTGCTGACGAATGCTATCGCTCTAAACTCCGCTTCGTTTAACGGAGCAAGATTGATAGGTCCTTCCGTAGCGGGAATCATAATCGCTCTTTCCAACGAGGGAATTTGCTTCTTAATCAACGGTTTCAGCTTTATTCCAGTGCTGATTTCGCTGTTTATGATTGTCATTCCTTACAAAGAACCGCCCCAACGCGAGCAATCGGTGTTCACGGAAATTAAGCAAGGCTGGAAATATGCGTTTCATAATCTGCCCATTAAATTCTTAATCTCAAATAACGCAATCACCACCTTTTTCGGAATGTCATATGCGGTTTTGATTCCCATTTTTGCTAAAGATATTTTACACGGTAACGCCCAAACCCAGGGCTTCCTTTTATCCATGTCCGGAGTGGGTGCTTTGCTGGGTGCATTATATCTGGCATCGCGTAAATCAATTCGCGGACTCAATTACAGAATGGTGTATGCGCTCTCCCTTTTCGGAGTTTCTTTACTGATGTTTTCCTGGTCACGCTATTATCCCTTCAGCCTCTTTCTCATGATTCTTATCGGGATAGGCATGATGTTTCAGATGTCAACTGCCAACACAATTCTGCAAAGCGTAGTCACGGATGAAATGCGCGGAAGAGTAATGAGCCTGCATTCCATGGCAAGTATGTCCGTAGCACCTTTCGGAAGTCTTATGGTGGGCGCTTTGTCCAAAAGCATCGGAGCTCCTCTTACATTGACAATTTGTGCTATTGTTTGCTTACTTTGGTCAGGTTACAGTATCAGTATCCAGAAAAAGGTCAATCCGGCAATCAAATCTATGATGCTGAAACACGAACCGACCGTCCAAGCAATTTATCCTCCGCCTGATTTTAATGTAGCTCTGGATAAACAAAATGAATGATTTAATCGTATTTTTAGGTGACAGGAGCCTTCCATACAGAAAAATAATGGATGAACACAAAGATTTCTTTGTGCAGAACATGAAAATTCCTGCTGAACGCGTCATAATTGCCGAGCAAACACATTCCGACAATGTCCATGTTTGTTCTGAAGATGATTGTGGTGCGGGTTTCGGTTCCCATCCTCAGATTGAAGACTGTGACGCATTGATTTCCGACCAGCCAAATCAATTTTTGCTGATTAGGACAGCAGATTGCTACCCAATCTTGTTGTATGATACAAAAACTCAAGCAATCGGCGCAGTGCACAGCGGCAGGGAAGGCACACGCAAAAATGTGACAGGTAAAACGGTTCAAGCGATGTGCGATACATTTCAATGTTCACCTTCCGAGATCAAAGTTTGGGTTGGAGCGGGAATTTGCAAGCGACATTACACGGTAAGCTCTTCTGTTTGGGAAGAATTTTATCAAAGTTGCAGACATTACAATCCCGCTTTAACGAAAGAAGATTTTCCATATTTGGATTTGAAGGGCATAATATTACAGCAATTATATCAGGCGGCTATTTTACCGCAAAATGTCACTTCCATACCTGCCTGCACTTACGAGAAGGACAATTATTTTTCCTATCGGAGAGACAAAACTCGTAACCGGCAAATCAATTTGATAGGCATAAGCGATGGAAAATATCATATATAGTCAATCAGGAAATGTGTCTCTTCGCATCAATCCCGATAAAATGTCGGCTTGGCTCTATATTCATAATTCCGGCAAATTTATTGACGAAAAAGAAATCCTTGATTTAATCAAGGACGCAGGCATCTGTTACGGCTTTGAAGAAGCGTTGGAATGGATGGCGGCTAACAACTGCCCAAAAGATTTTGAAAACCCTTTTCCGGTAGCACTTTGTAAATCATCTATCCATCTTGACCGAGTGAAGCTTTTTTTCAATAAGGAAAAAGCATATAATCCTTCTCTTGACATTAAAGCAGAAGATTTATCTTCTTTACCTTCGGTAAAAAAAGACGATATTTTGGCGGAAATTTCTTACAATCTCTTTACTGACGACAGTTCTGTCTATAATATCTTCGGAGAATTGACGCCGGACCTGGCAGATTCTTCTTTTCCGAGTGACCTTATAGGCGAAAATGTTAGATTGGATGAAGATAACAAGCGCATTTTAGCCGATATTTCCGGTCTCCCCTATGCGGACGATAACGGTAAAATCAATGTAACCGATAAAATTATTTTCAAGGGAGATATCAATTCTGTCACGCAACCGCTGAATTTACCATATTCCTTATTCGTTGAAGGCTCAATCCGCAATTCCTCTATTTCTACGGAAGGCGATTTAATCGTCCAAGGCGATATTATAGCTTCCGAAATCCGGACAGAAGGTAATTTGACGGTTGAAAGCATAATTTCAGATTGCGACAATACCGGAGTATACTGCAAAGGGAATATCAAAGTAAAAAGTATATTTAATTCGCTTGTTCTTTCCGAAGGTGAGATTTCTTTTGAGCAGGAAATTTCATCTTCCAGAGTAATAACGGAAAAAGGTGTATGGGGAATTCCTGATGCAAGCGTCGTCAAAAAAAGTCAAATATTGACTGCCGGTATAATTGACATAGCAAATGCCGGTGACGAAAATAACAATCCTACTGATTTGGAAGTGACAATCAGTCCCTTGCTGAAAGAAAAAATAATCCGGTTGAGAACAGATTTTGCACAATTGCTCAACGACCCGGTCAAAAACGCCGACGAAATAGATTTTCTAAAAGAAAAGTTACAAGAAGCGGAAAATATTTTGGCAATTGCAATTGAAGCTTATCTTGAAAAATCTTCAGAAACGAAAAGAATCATTAAAATCAGAAATCAACTTTTCAAGAATGTCTATTTGAGAGTGTTGAATAAGACTGAGTTAGTAAAAACCGACCAAATTGGTAAAGAAATTAAGGAAGAATAAGAACAAAATTATGCGGGGAAAATTTGCTTTAACTCTTTTATTTATCGGTATAAGCGTTTTTTTGAATGCTTATGCACCGCACTTTATCACAGACCCGGCCCTTTCTCCTGACGGCACAACAGTTTGCTTTTCCTATCACGGTGACCTTTGGCTGGTGCCTTTTACGGGTGGAACTGCTTCCAGATTGACTTCCACATCTGCTTCTGAATTTGGTCCCTGTTGGTCTCCTGACGGCAAAAGCATCGCTTTTACCTCCAATCGTGAAGGCTCGTCTTATGTGTATGTTATTCCTTCTTCCGGAGGAACTGCGCGTCCTGTTTACAAAAGCAGAATGACAGTTTGCGATTGGTTTAAAGACGGCAAATTTCTGCTTTGCTCAAAAAACAATTTAAATTGGGGAACTTCATTATATAAAGTTCCTTTGGACGGAAGCGCACCTGTCCTCATTTCCGAAATAGGAGATTATTTTTCCTGCCTGACAAAAGACAACAACAGTATTATTTTCAACCGCTACGGCGATGCATACAGGCCTGCTTACAGAGGAAGTGCAAACGGAGACCTCTGGTCTTATGACATTTCTAAACAAACCTATACCCGTTTAACCTCAACAGATTACACTGAACGCTATCCTCGCGTTTCTGATGTAACAAATGAAATCTATTTTTGCGCTTCGGACGGCTCACGCTACCAAATCTTTCGCACCGTTAATCAAAGTTTTGAGCATTGTGAACAATTAACAGATTTCTCAATATGGTCTGTTCGCGACATATCTCTTGCCCGTCAAAATGACCGCATTGTTTATGAATTGTTTGATGCAATTTGGTGTTACGATCCCGACAGAGAAGAAGGCACAAAAGCATTCAAACTTACCGTTCAAATTGCGGAAGACGATTGGCCGGACTTGATAAAAGAAGAAACATTAGCGGATAATTTTGATAAATTTGCTGTTTCTGATGATGAAGCACTGGTCGCTTTTAGTTACAAATACGATTTGTTTGTTATGCCTCGCAAAGGAGGAGAAGTAAAACAAATCACTTTTGACCAATTCGGAATTGAAAACATAGCCTTTTTGCCGGATAACAGAACTATCGTTTTCAGCCGCTATAAAAACGGTTTATCTGCCTTATTCAAAACCAAAGTTGATTCCCTCTTTACCATAGAAGAGATTCCTTGGTATGGCAAAGATTCCTGTAATGTTGATAATTTTTATTCTTCCTCTGATTGGCATTGGGTTATTGAATATACGAATAATGAAGGCGGGGGCAAAATTGCAATTGCCGATTCAGTTTTCAATAATATAATTCCCGTTTTGACCGATAAAGTAATTTGCACAAATTTTGCCTGCAGTCCGGACGGTAAGATAGCTATTTTTGCCACTCTCAGAAATGACATTTATGTTAGGGAACTTTATCTGCTTGACCTTTCCACGGGAGAAAGAAGAAATATCACTAATACAGATGCTTGGCTTGATTCTTTTACCTGGGCACCTGACCAAAAATCGATCCTTTTCGGAAGTAACAAAAGCGGGCGCTCAATTTGCAGACTGGATTTAATTCCGCGTAATTCTTTAGAATTGGAGAAGGACAACTGGAAAGAAATTCTTGCTCCATCTTCGACAAGGGTGGCACAGGACAGCACTAAAACCACAAAGCAGACAAGTAAAACTTCCGCCATATCTGAAGTCAAACAAGAGAAGCTTACTTTCGCACAAGTCAATTGGGACAGAATTGATAAACGTATTATTACTATCTTGACTGATACTGATTTTCTTTATCCTGTCAAAGCTATTGACGATACCTCTTTTTATTATGTGAAAAGTGTCCGCGGTAAAGACGCTAAACTTAGTTTAGCTCAAGTTAATATTTACGGTCGTTATTCTTCCGAAATAGGGTCCTTCCCTGCCGATACGGATTTTCAGTTTACGGATAAAAATGGATTTTATTTCAAAGAAGGCAGCAAATTAAAAGCCTTTAACCTGACATCCAAAACAAAAGCTGAAATCAATAATAGTTTTAACTATAACTATAACCTGAAAACCCTTAATATGAATGTGTTTAAACAGGTGTGGGGAATTTTCGGGCGTAATTTTTATGACCCGACTATGCACAACACTGATTGGAATGCGATTTACAAGCAGTTCGAACCGTATTTGCAATATGCGGATAATTCTGCCGTTTTGGAAACTTTGATTAATGAAATGATCGGGAAAGTGAATGCTTCTCACACGGGTTATTATCCCCGCAGGGACAATCCTTTACCCAATAAGGAAATCGCTTATCTGGGTTTGGAATTTGACCAACGCAACCTTCTTCCCCGGGGAATGTTAATCTCAAAAGTTTACTCTGCTTCCGCGCTTTATGATTTTTACGGAATTCGAGAAGGAGATATCTTATATTCCGTTAACGGATATATCCTCACTCCCCAAACACCTCTTGATTCCCTATTTACGAATAAAGTGAACAAAAAATTGGATTTAGTATTTAAAAGAGGAAATAAAGCTATTTTTGCATCTGTGAAAGGTTTAAGCTGGAGTCAAAATCGGGAAATATGGTTTAATGACAAAGTGGAACGCAAGAGATTAACGACTGAAGTCCTTTCAGAGGGCAATGTAGGCTATGTCTATATTCCGCGTATGAATGGTGAAGAATATAATAATTTCATCAGTGATGTATTTTCCCGCAATGCTGATAAAAAAGCTTTGATAATAGACATCCGCGGTAATGAAGGCGGCCACATTCATAACGACCTTTTGGATTTCCTTACCAGAAAACCGAACGCTTTGACCTCCAGTCGCAAATTCGGTGCAGTCCGTCAACTTACACCGGGAAGAACATGGAATAAACCGGTCGTTCTCCTAATTGATGAAAACTCCTTTTCAGATGCTGAAATCTTCCCTCATTTATTTAAAGAAGCAAAACTCGGCACTATAATCGGGATGCCGACAAGCGGTTCTGTTATCGGAACCTGGCAAGTAAAATTGATTGACGGTTCCACTATGCGGATGCCCGGCTCCGGATGGTATTGTCTAGACGGAACAAATATGGAAGGAAACGGCGTTCAACCTGATATCAGAGTAGAACTTAGTTTGAACGATTTAGTTGCAGACAATGACCTTCAATTGAAACAAGCAGTTTCAATTCTAAGGGAGCAAATTAAGTAAAAATGTCTAAACGTGACCTGGAAATTAACAATATTTTGCTGCAGGCAGAGGCTTTAGTCAGCTCAAATTGGCTGCATGCCATTCATATCTTAAAAAAAGCCACAGAAGATTATCCGCGTGAGCGTTCACTTTATCTGACCATGGGCGATATCTATATGCGCCAAAGAAACTTTGAGCAAGCCATCGGTTCATATCAAAAAGCACTGATTCTCGATCCCAAAGATGAGTATTTGAAATTTATTATGGGAAATTGCTACCTCTCCCTCAATGATTACAAAATGGCGCTTTACTATTACGATCAGGTCTCTTTTGATACTCCCGAAATGTATTATAACAAAGCTTTGGCTTATGCTTACGACAATGAACACGAACTCAGCATTCATTATTTGAAATTGCTTTTACGCCAAGTGAATGATAATCTGAATGTCTATTACTTTTTGGTGGAAGAAATGCTGCGTCTGCATAAGTATGAAGACGCCATAAAGCAATTGGATGAAATGGAAAAGCATCTCGGAATTCATCAGTATGAGCAAATTCTCAAAGGCATAGTTTGGAATTTCAAAAAAAATTGGCTTAAATCATACATGGCTTTTAAGACCGCAGACGAACTTTCCCCCCTTATCAAACCGGACCATTTACAGTATTATGCACAAGCATGTTATCATATAGGTAAAATTGACCAAGGAATTCAAATTCTGGAAAAAGCCATTACAGTTAATCCTTACATCAGTATTTTACACGAAGAATTGCTCCGCCTTTATCTGCAAAAGGAAGATTTGGAGGCTGCGGAAAAAACCCTTAATCGTGCTCTCGTCTATGTAGATAAAAACAATCCCATATTGCTTTTACTCAAAGCTAAAATATTTAACCTGAAAACGGAAAAAGAAATCAAACTGCACAACAAAAAAGACACCGATGACTGATATTTCAAAGCGAGATATTTTTTTTATGAGTAAAGCTCTGGAGGAAGCGCGCATTGCTTTTTCCGAAGATGAAATCCCCATCGGAGCAGTTTTAGTCAAGCAGGATGAAATTGTTTTTTCCGAACACAACAAAACCCGTCAAATGAATAATCCATTAGCACATGCGGAAAAACTTATTCTTGACAAGATTCTTGCCCAAAATGCGAAGTATTTGAATGATTATACTTTATATGTAACTTTGGAACCCTGCGTAATGTGTTCCGGAATGATGATTTGGAGCAGGTTGGGACGCCTTGTTTTTGCCGCTTACGATCCCAAAGCAGGCTGTGTCGGTTCTATCTATAATGTGCTAAAGGACAAACAGTTTAATCACAGTCCGGAAATTTGCGGCGGGGTTATGGCAGAAGAAGCGGGAAATTTGCTGAAAGATTTTTTCCGCAATAAAAGGAATATCTTCTCATAAATATCTTTCCCTATCTCTTTATAAATGCCAAGTGGCTGAAAGTATAATTCTTTTACGGACAAGCTTTCTGCTTATTATATTTTTCCATGAAGGAGAGTTGCCAGAGCGGTTGAACGGGACGGTCTCGAAAACCGTTGTGCCCTTACGGGTACCCAGGGTTCGAATCCCTGACTCTCCGCCATTTTAATTTCACTGTTTATCTTTTTATAAACTGCTATTTTATCAAATATTATAACAATCTTTTTGTTTTCCTTATATCTATATCCCTTACTCTCGTTCTCGTATTTCCGGTCATTTCTTGCTTTATTAGTTACGGTAGTGATGCGGCGGAGTCTCTGGGATTTTTTCCCAGAGACTCCCTCCAACTACAGCGTATATATCTATGGAATAATTATGATAAGCAAGGAATTTTCTTCTTCATAACTCACCGTATATCTACAAGAAATCGAAGTCTTTATGCTTCCATAAATAAAAACAATTCCACGAGATTATGTGGCAAAATTGATTTCGTTTTGTGTCTGGAATGTCTCCAGCTTAATTTACCGTTGGTATTTGTTTAGTTCAGTTCCAAAGTTCGAATATACCTTTTAAGCGATAACCTATATAGGGCATTTATAGTTGAAATTATTGTATATCTCTAATTTTTGGGAAAGACACTGTCGCCTTTCTCTCTGATGAGGAACAATCACGGATTAAAGGTTTTCGATATTCTTAAGCGCTTTATGAGCTGTAGCCGGATTTACGCCATCAGGAGTAATGTAACCTTTTATCGGCGTCCCGATTGGTTGTTTATTTTCTTCCCGATAAAATTCAGCGGGAATGCGAACCGGCTGTCCGTTTATTTCGGTTATATCTTTTCCTTCTTCGTCTAAAGCGAAAAGTGATTTGTAAAGCCAGCCCAGACCTATAGCAGCAATGCCGTCCGGTCCGAGAACGCTTTTGCGGGCGGAATTTAAAAAGGCTCTTTTTTCTTCCGGAACATTGGGTGAATTTATACTGGAAGTAACGGTTCCGAGCCGCTTTCCGTCTTTATAAATACCTCTTCCGGTAACTATTCCTTCTGTAATAAACAACACCATACGTTTGGTGGAGCCGGCTTTTATTTCTGCTTCCAAAGCAGATTTACCAATAAAATCAGATTTTGACATATCTATTGCAGCTTCAAATAAAGGTGCATTAACAGGTGTATGCTGTGAATCATATTCCTGACCCATTAGAGGAAGACCGGCTGCACCTGCAGAAATTCTGTTTTCATCACGTCCGCCTAATCCTACAAGCAATCCCCCCAAATCTAATACCTCTGTCACTATCCGCTTAAACTGTTCGCCGGCAACTTCAACCGGAATATATATCTCCCAGCCCCAACGATTGGTATAACCGGTGCGACTGAATAAATACTTTTGTCCCTCAAATTCAAAAGTGTTAAAGGTAAAAAAATTCATATTTTTTTCAGGCTGATAGCGATTTTTCAGACAAGCTTCGCCGTAAAGCTTTTTAATTAATTTGAAAGAAAGAGGCCCTTGAACGTCTATTTTAACCACTTTATCCGAAGCGTCATAAGCAGTAACATCTTCATTCTCTTTTTTGTGCATCATAATGCGATCAATATCCGCTATTAATTGATGCTGCATACCCTCTTCGGGAGTGTCCGTTAAATCATGTCCGGCATTAATGACTGCGATAAATTTGTCTTCATCCAACTTCATCACAATCATATCATCCTGCACCCCCCCCTTCTCATTCAAGAGCAAAGTATACTTACACTGACCAATCTTCATGTCCAAAATATTGGCACCAAGAGTTCTGTGCAAAAGACTGGCTGCATCTTTCCCTTTGAAAACAAGCTGAGCCATGTGGTCGATGTTATATACAGCCACTTTATTAATGGCTTTAGCTTCTTCCAAAACGGAAGTGAGATAATTAACTGCCATATCATAATAGCCGAAATTGCTTCTTTTTATCGGCTCCAACGGAAGATTTAGGCGACGAGCCAAAAGAGGTTGATACCACATTTCTTCCAACTCATAAAGATATGTCCTGCGCGGCTTTTCGGGAACATCATATCCGTATTTGAACATACTTTGCTCCTCTATTTTTATTTTTTATTAAATAATTCCAAACTTGTTAAAAGATTAATTGCCGTGTTCTTGCTTGTATTTCTCCCATTGAAGAATCAAATCGTCATGAACTTTCCTTAATTCTTTAAAGACTTCAAACCATTCATTGAAATGATAATTTTTTGTTACTTGCATGCTTCTGTGACTTTTGAATCTAACGGTAAAACTTAATGTCGATTCGTCTATCGTATGAGAATCGCCACCTAAATCCTTAATTTCAGATATTTCATAAATATCTGCTAAATTTATTATCGTCCCGTCAGGTAATTTGTAATCCATTTTTTAAAATCCACTTTTAATCTCTAATGCTTTTTATTTACGGATTAAAATTCTGGCAAGAAATATTTTTAAGTATTGTAATATTTTTCTCTAAACCTTCCTTCTCTTGTGCGATTAAACTGCTAATGCTCATTTTTGGAAGTTCCTGCAACATTGGAAGCTACAACATTATAGAATCTGTGAGTAACGGCTGCGGTATCGGTAAATTGTGTTCCCGTTACAACTCCAATTTCATCAAATGTTGAATACGGGTCGTCTGCTGCATAAATTAGATAACTGTTTGCTCCGGAAACGGGCGTCCAACTTAAACGAACTCCACCTGAAATTGTTTCGATCGTAACGACAGGTGCATCTAAATGTATATTTTGCACGACTAATTTTATGTTCGGACGATTTGTAGAAGTATAACCGCCGGTGAAAACATTAGTCTCGTCTACATTGTCGCTTTGAACATATCTGTAACCATTTGTAACTGTAGTGTATTGAACTGTTCCTGATTGATTGTATTGCGCTAATAAGCTAAATGCTGTATCAATAACTATATTGTCAGTTCCATTCCATTGGAAGGGAGTAGTTAAAGTCAGAAGATCATACCCGCCTGCAGTGGGCATATAAGAAGTTGAGGAATACACGGTAACCATATTTTCTGCAGTCTGCCAACTGGAAACATCAGTAGCTGAAGTATGTTTCATTCTAACGACAAAATTCGGCAGGGCATATTGAGGATTCGAAGCTACATAAAATCCCACTCGAATAATGTTTGTCGGTCCGTAAATGCCTGCTGCATTTAGCTCTGCTCTGGTATAAACAGATTGACCGTGTAAACTTTTATACCAAATATTTATCGGTGAAGGAGTGGAATTACCGGTTATAGAAGTTCCACTGCCAAGAACAATTTCAACGAGCGGATTTGATGACGGTGTCACAGTAACATAATTTGAAGGATCAGAAACACCTCCCGAATAAACCGCTACCACATAATAAGTGTATGTAGTTTCATTCACCACAGTGTCATCATGATAACTCAATCCAGTTACTTGAGCGATTTGAGAGCTGTTACGAAAGATTCTGTAAGCTATGGGAGTTCCGGAAATCGGAGCTGACCAACTTAAATTAACATATCTGTTACCTACAAAAGCGGATAACTCTCTCGGGGGATATAAGATATTGCCAATAGGAAAGTATTTCATTCTGAGATTAGGTAAATTATTTGTAGCAGTAAGTGAAAGTGGTTGTTCTGAATCACTACGGTTTTGTCTGGCACGATTAGTTGATGTTGTTGAATAGTTCCAATAAGGATATGATGATATCCATTGCTGATATCCTTTAACAATTAATATAGATAAATTTGATATACCATCATATTCAAATAAGGAATTTAAGTTGACTTCCATCCATCCGCTTGTTGCATCATTAGGAAAAGTGCCGCTGTATACTTGCGTGTAGCCATCAGTGCTATAATTTCCAGTAGTTAAAGTAGAATTAGTAGTATTTTTCATATATATATTTACTGTTTCAATCGGGCTAACATCACTACCGCTTGCTTTATAATATGCTATCGATTTTATATAACATGCAGTTCCAATATCACTAGCCAAATAAATTGCCTCATGAGAGCAATAATTATAATAACGGTCAAGCGGATAAGTTTGTGATGAAGTTCCATTTCCTATAGTCATTACAAGAGGAGCTCCAATTTCTACCGATAGGTTTGAAGTGGCGGTATATGAACTTGCCGCAGCATTAAAAACTAAATAAGCAATTGTGCCTATACTCATTGAAGCGGCGGCAGTAAGATTAAAAGTAAGAGTAACGCTTCCGCCTGCAGCTATAGCGGCAAAATTTGCCGTCCCTTGGTTAATTGTTATTCCTGTAGTCGGACTTGTTAAAGTTGCGCTTCCTGCAGAAGAAGCAACCACACCTGTATTATTTAACGGTATTGATAAGGTTACTGTTTCTCCCGGATCAAGAACACCGTTATTATTGCCCGGACTTGGATCTGATATGGTAAAATAACCAAAACCAAGAAGAGGAGTATGCACCGTTATAGTAAAAGTTCGGTTAAAAGAGTAACCGATGCAGGTAATGAGAGCATTAACAGTGGCAATATAGTTATCAGAACACCCGGTTAAAACATTAACACTCAACCCTCCTGTATTTACAGCTGTAGAAGAACTGTTGATGTTTCCAAAGGTAGCTGTGTTTCCGGTTATATTTATCCAAGGATCAGTTTCCGAAATTGTAACTTGGACATTATTGGCGGTTGTGAGACCCAAATTAGAAATTGTTAACCTAACATCAATCGTTTCACCCGGTTCTGCATACCCGTTACCGTTAGAATCAATGATGTTTTGATTAGTAATCCAAAGCGAAGGAGCAGATGACATTACAGGCGCAGTAGAAATATACAGAGCTTTGTTGGAGTCAGAAGTTGCAAAGGGTAAAGCAGCCGTAGGATAAACATTTCTGTAACTGTATTCCAGACCAATTGTTCCAGTGTGATCCTTTATGCCTATCGTGCAATAATTTCCATGATTTGTCGTAGAAGAAGATGTATCTACATTATTGAAAGTTTTATATTGAATCTTGATTGGACCGTCTCCTGTGCTGGTTGGATAATAGAGCGGATCATATAAAATAATTTCAAATGTCTCAACTGAATTACTATTATAGCCGTTGAACATATTATACCATTCCACAATGTAGTAATGGCTTGTAGTGTTATAATAAGAAAAGATACCACTTCCGGAATGAGTTTCCAAATCATCCCAAAACGCTGCGACCATAGCATTAGGACCGTTTCCTCCCGGTAATCTTCCGTTACGCCAATCGTAATTATTCGTAGCTCCGAAAGCAATAAAACCATTTGAACAAACAGTCATTGTCGTATAATTTACGCCGTAATATTTAAAAGAAAACGGCAAAGTTACAACTTCTCCGGCATCGGAACCTATTTGATCTCCTTCATCACTTGTGTCATTTGTATCAGTAATTGAAAGAGAAGTTCCTGAACCTCCTTCCGCGGGGGCTATTCCAATCCAATTATAAACCGGACAATCTATGTAACCGGTATCTCCTTGGTCATAGATAAAGTAGCCGTAAGCATCTTGTCCTAAAGGAGAGGTAACCGTAATTTGTCCGATAGTTAAAGTAAATGCTTCAGTTTCATTATAACCGGAACCGTTATATAAATAAAGTTCCATGGGTATAGTCATTCCACTTATTGCATTTGCTCTCGCAGTGAGATTAAATGGTGCGGAAGAATTTGAAAAAGAAGCTCCTGAGGAAATATTCCCAAAAAACTTCAAAGAATCATTCACAACTACATAATTGGATATAGAGCGCAGAATACAATACACTGAAGAAACTGTTTCAGTTCCGTGATTGATAACTGTTGCATAAATATTTGCTGTTTCTCCCGGTGCTAAATAACTATCTGAACCTGTAACAGTATAACTTACATAGTCAAGATCTGCGCTGCGAACATAATGCTTGAATGTTATGCTCCATGCACCGGCTGAACTGGTGCCATTAACATAAAATACTACCAAATGAGAATCAGGACAAGCGGGACTTACGCTATAACGGAAAGCTGTCATAGTTGTAACTGTATTTCCTGCGCTTATATAGCCTAAAACACTGGTGGAAGTTGCCAACAGAGTAATGTATGGATCATTACAAGACAAAGTGCCGTTAATGGAAGAAATAGTGGAAGAGGATGTATTTTTTAATTTGATTTTATGCTCTATAGTTTCGCCGGCATTAATTACCCCGTTTCCGTTGCCGGAAGAGTTGCCGCTGTTGTCATCGTCAATCACGGAACCGTTATAAACCAATCCTCCTCCGCTGATATTTATGCTTTGAGTATAAGTTTTAAAATCATGCTTGCTGACTGTGATCTTAAATGTGCCGGTTAATGTATCAGGTAAAGTTATAATTGCTACTCCGGTATTATTCGTATAAGCGGTAAAATTAAAAGAGCCGCTTTTATACGCATTGACCTTTGCATTGGCAATATGATTATTGGCAGTATCATTGACTGTAACTTCTATTGTGGTGGTTCCGCTTAAAATTGATGTGGGAGAACTAACCTGAAAAGTTTTCGGGGTAGCAACATAAACTTCGGCAGTAGGATCTCCCATCAAATTATAATAGCGTTTAAAGTTATTTGCATCAGTTGGATCAGAAATCCCGTAAATATTTTGCAGATAATTTCTTGCATAGAGGGATGCTTCCCCCATAGTTCGCATCCCATAATTGAAAATACCGCCAAAGGTGGCACCGGAAAGAAAATTATTAATTCCTGTGTGAGTTCCTGAAGTTGCCATCCCAAGGCAAGTTATACCACCAGCGGGAACACTTGTCGTTCCTTCCCTGATATATGTCTCCGTAGCTGAAGTCCCACTGTAAAATGTTCCTGTGCTGCAAGTTATAAAAACACCGTGATTAGGTTTATAGTTATTGAAATTGGCTGTATTTGCCGGGTTCCAGCCGCTCATTCCTATATAACCTCTATAGTTGAAAAAACCAACTCCTTGCATTAGAGCAGTGTCAAAAGCTGACTGCATTCCGCCGCCGTAAGAACCGTTCATAATATTATAAGTATAATTGGGATTCACCGGATAAGATATGTCTCTGATGTAATAATTATTATAATAAGTTGATATACCGGAAGATGCTGAATCTCCAACTAACAGCATTTTATCCAAAAAAGAAGGCGAAGTTACCGAAATATCTCTCTCATACCAGATTTCTTTATTTACATAAATGCTAAATTGCTCAGTGGTACTGACAGAAATTCTTCCTATTTGCGCATCTCCGTATTCATCACTTCCGTTTAATTGAATATAAGGGAAATCACCGTAAGAGGCAGAATTAGAAGCTAACACTAATCCGGAATCAGGATCTCCTATCAGCAAAATGGCATCTGGACGGGTAGTTATATTGTTGTATTGTGCTTGAATATAATTTTTAATATCAGTTGAACTTGTTCCCGTTGTAGCCGTGGAAGCACTGTTAACTATATAACCTTTTTGCCTTTTCCAATTTATCAAATCGTTTAATTTAGCGGTAAAGGTAGCATCTCCGCCGGAGGGGTAGATAATTAATAAAATAGGCTGGTTAATTGGCGTCAATTCATCCCTTAAATCGTCGTAATTTAGAATTAAAGCTCTGTAAAGATTATCAAAGGCGGTTGAATAATAACCGGCATAGGGATTAGTGGAACCTTGTTCTGAGGGAACAAACCTAAGGCTTATTTCAGCGGTTTTCATTACCTGCAAATCAGAGTTTTTAGCATTATATTGAAAAGGATAAATATTCAGATTAACGACTCGAAAATCTCTGAATTGAGCCGGTTCGGACATAACAATCGCTTGCGATGGATAAAGATCGTTATTGCCTTTAGCCATTGTCATTTTGTCCTGATTGGTCAAATTAGTTACTTTAACCGTTTCATTTTGAGTTATATTTGTCACAAGGTGAGCATCCATTCCATCCGGAATAGCAACTAAAGCGGAAAAAACGGGCAAAGTTTCGTCTTCTCCGATAAATAAATTATACTTAGCGTCACAAATAATAGATTGTTCGGATTTTCCGTTTTCAACTATATCCTCCAAAGCCCATTTACCAAGGTCAAATTTAAGTTCGATACTATTATTTGTCTGCTTTATAATCTTAAAGTTATTATTATCAACAGCAAATAGTAAACCTATAAATACATTTAAGTAAAAAGTAATTAATAATATTTTAAGAAACGGACTAAAATGCGATTGCGACATACTTTGCCTCTTTATCTATTAAATTTTTTTCTTATGTTTAAGCAATTTCCGGTGCAATTATTTGTTTCAGTTTCAATTTTATTGAGTTCTACAAAGTTTTTTCTTATTTTGTCTGATTTAGTAGGGAATACATATACTATGAGGTGAAACTTTCTGTCTTTGTTTCTGTTAATTTTGCCACATAAAACTGGACAAAAAGGCTTAATTTTATAGAAATGGAATTGAGGTGTTTATGACATACAAAATAATTTTAATCAAGATTGATCATCGCAGTCAGGAAGCGGAACTGGTGCAAAAGGTTTTGACCGAATACGGATGCAACATCAAAGTTCGTTTGGGTCTACATGAAGTTTCTGCCGAAAAATGTGCTCAAGACGGAATGATAATTTTGCATGTGGAAGGGAAGCCAAAAGAGCTGAATGAACTGGTGGAAAAGTTAAATCAGCTTAACTATGTCAAAGCCCAATTGCTAAAGATGTAATAATTACTTCCTTTTCGGTTCCTCTGACGAAGTTATAACCGCATTTGTCAGCTCAATTAACTGAGCGAGGGCTGGATTATTTTGTTTAATTTCCTGCAAAGTAGGAGTATGAGTATCATTTACAATTGAAGTTTCAGTCAAATTGGTGATGACTTTTACCGGCAAGTTAAAATACTCCGAGAGCAGCTCTTCCAAATCCTTTTGCGATTTACTTATCATATTATAGGAAAGAGAGCTGTCAAAATCAATAAAGATCATATTACTTTTTACACTGACGATTTTCCCGTTCTTTAAAGCTATTACAAGAGCAGAGCGTTTCTTCCCTATATGATTTAGAAAGCCGGGCCAATTTTCCAGCACATGCTCTTTGGTAAGTTCGGCAACTTTTTGAGGAGGGACATATTCAATCTCTTCGACCGGTTCTTCAACTTCTCTTTCCGGAAGAGGCTGTGTTTTTTTCGTCGGAGCAGAAACCTGTTTAGCAGGAACCTGTTGTTGAATATTTTTGGCAGGACTCTTTTGTAATTTGGCAAGAATTTTTTCTAAATCTTCCATTTCATCCAAGCGTGACATTTTTAGCAGAGTGACCTCAATCAATATTGAAGGGTGGGAAGCGGTTCTCAAATCCTGTTTCAATTGAATAAACAAAGTCATCATATACATTAAAGTATTCAGTTCAAAATTGTTTGCACATCCACGGATAATTTCCAAGTCCTCTTTCATTATTCCTCGAGGAGCAAAACCTACTTTGATTAAAAGCACCTGCCTTAAAAATTCCATAAAACTGTTGAGAAATTCTACCAGATCAACCCCTTGATTTACTATTTGCTGAAATTGGCTGATTACTTCTTTGCCTTCATGCTCGTGCATGGCTTGCAAGAGATTTGCATGAACGACAAGAGCAACTTCGCTGAAAATTTTTCTCACTATATTAATATTGATATCACCTTCTCCGTAAGTCAGTACTTGGTCCAAAAGCGACAGCGCATCACGCATCCCGCCGTCAGATTTACGTGCAATCAAATACAAAGACTCTTCATCAATTTTGATATTTTCCATTGCTGCTACATGCTTAAGATTAGCTACAATATCATCAGGAGGAATACGGCGGAAATCATATCTTTGACAGCGCGAAATAATCGTAGGAATGACTTTTTGCGGTTCAGTAGTGGCAAAAATGAAGATAACATTTTCGGGCGGTTCTTCCAAAGTTTTAAGTAAAGCGTTGAAAGCGTTTTTGGAGAGCATATGCACTTCATCAATGATGTAGATTTTATATTTAGAAGACGAAGGAGCATATATGAGTTCCTTTTGCAATTCGCGCACATCGTCAACGCCTGTATTGGAGGCTCCGTCAATTTCTATAACATCGGGTGAAACACTTGTCGCTATTTCCACACAATTGTGACATACACCGCAAGGAGTGATGGTTGGACCGTTTATGCAATTCAAACTTTTAGCCAAAATGCGAGCCATAGAGGTCTTCCCCACACCGCGAGGTCCGGTAAATAAATAAGCGTGAGCAATTCTGTTGCTTTTGATCGCATTAGCCAAAATTTGAGTGATATGCTCCTGAGAATATACCTCTTTAAACGTCTGAGGTCTGTATTTGCGCGCTAAAACAAGATAACTCATTCATCCTCCGGATACACAATTTCCCGTGGGGAGAATTGCGCAAGGTTTTTTTCCTTTACAGAAAAGAAAGGTTTTATTAACAAAGTTCTATGAAATAAAGCAGTATAAAAAGAGGTAAAATTATGAAGTTGGAAGGAAAAGTCGTTGTTGCTCAAGGCGGAGGTCCCACAGCCGTAATCAATCAATCCATGGTCGGCGTCGTATTAGAATCAAGAAAATTTACACAAGTGACCAGAGTTTACGGTGCAATTCACGGGGTAGCGGGAATTGTAAATGAAGACTTTGTAGACTTAACTCAGGAAACTACACACAATCTTGAACTGGTAGCGGATACTCCTTCTTCCGCATTACTTTCCACACGCGATAAACCTGACGCCAAATATTGCAAAGAAATCTTTACTGTTCTGAAGGCACACGATGTCCGCTACTTTTTTTACATAGGCGGAAATGATTCTGCAGATACAGTCAGAATTGTTAACGAAGAAGCGCAAAAAGCAGATTACGAATTTCGCGCTATTCATATTCCGAAAACAATTGACAACGACCTTGTGCTGAATGATCACACTCCGGGATACGGCTCAGCTGCGCGTTTTGTAGCTCAATCTTTTATTGGCGTAAATCTTGATAACAGAGCTTTACCGGGTGTCTACATCGGTGTAGTAATGGGAAGAAATGCCGGCTTTTTAACTGCAGCTTCCGCTTTGGCACAAAAATATCCCGATGACGGACCACACCTTATCTATTTACCGGAGAGACCGTTTCATCGTGATAAATTCCTGAGTGATGTTAAAGCCGTCTATGACAAATACGGAAGATGCGTAGTAGCAGTCTCTGAAGGCATAATAGATGAAAACGGCGTTCCGATTGTTACCAAACTGACCAATCAAGTAGAAAAAGATGCTCATGGAAATCTGCAATTATCCGGAACGGGAATGTTGGGCGATTTACTTTCTGACTTAGTAAAAAAGAATTTACAGATAAAGCGTGTGCGCTCAGACACTTTCGGTTATTTGCAGAGATCCTTTATCGGATGTGTGTCTGACATAGATCAGCACGAAGCAAGAGAAGTGGGTGAAAAAGCAGCACATTATGCAATCTGGCACAATTTGGACGGTTCTATTTCCATTCAAAGGACAGGATATTATTCTGCAGATTACACTTTGCAGGACCTTAGTGCAATTGCCGGAAAAACAAGGACGATGGAAACTGAATTCATAAATGCGGCAGGAAATGGCGTCACTGATGCTTTCAAATATTATCTCAGACCGCTGTTGGGTTCGGGTTTTCCTTCTTCTCACAGATTGAGAGCTCCCGCCGTAAATAAATTGCTGAAATAAAGACTAATTTTTCGTGATAGGATAAAAAGGCTTTACTGACCGATATGGAATTTCTTCTATTTTTGCTAAAAATTCCGTTGCTTTGTTACGCAGGTCGGTCAGAGAGCCGTTATTTTCTATGATAGTATCGGATGCTTTGATTTTTTCATGATTTTCCAGCTGAGCCTGCAGCCTGTTTCTGACATCTTTTTCCTGAAAAGTATTATGAAGCTGCAAACGCCGTATAGTAATTTCGGGATCGGTTATAACTGATACAATATAATCAAAACAGGCTTGCAGATTGGCTTCAAATAAAAGGGGCACTTCGAAAAATAAAACCGGTGACAATGCTTGATTGATAATTTCTTGCATTTCAACCAAGACCAGAGGATGAATTAAACAATTGAGAAAGTCAAGTTCCCGCTTATCGGAAAAGACAATTGCCGCTATTTTACCCCGGTCAAGTTCATCATTAACTAATACAGCTTTCCCCCATCGTGCAATCAAAGTGTCTTTGACTTCTGTTTTACTCAGCTGAGCGTGAGCTATTTCGTCCGCTGAATAAACAGGATATTTTTCAGCCAGAATACGACAAAAAGTTGATTTTCCGCTGCCTATGGAACCTGTGATGCCGATAATTTTCGGTCTGTTATTTTGTTGCATCAGAAATTATCTGCATCAGTTCTTCAAAAACGACATCGGTTTTGATTTTTCCGCTGGAGGCAACTGAAACTCTTCCTGTCTGTTCAGAAACAACGATAGCCAGTGCATCTGAAACTTCAGTTATGCCGATTGCAGCCAAATGCCGTGTGCCGAATTTGAGTTTATTTGCCGGATTTGTAGATAGCGGCAGAACTACTTTTGCTGCCACAATTCGATTGTCCCTGATAATTATGGCGCCGTCATGCAGAACTGATTTAGGATTGAAGATGGATAGAATCAGCCTTAAAGACAAGACGGAATCCAGTAACTCTCCCGCATTAATGTATTCAGTTAAGCGCCTTTTCCTTTCAATAACAATCAAAGCTCCGATTTTGCGGAAAGACATAGCGGAAATTGCATCTATCAAAGCTCCGGAAAATTCCTTATTACTGAGATTGTTTTTGTGTCGTGCAGGCGGATTTGACCATTTTATTTTACTGAGAGCATCCCGCAATTCAGGTTGAAAAATTATCACCAGAAGGACAAGCCACATTTCCTTAAAGGAATTCAGAATGCCGGAAACCATCTTCAGATTAAACAAATTGGACAAAATATAAAGACCGATAATAATTAAAATTGCATACAGGACACGGTAGCTGCCGGAGCGCTTGAGAATGACTATTCCTTCGTAGATAAGAAAAGCGATGAGAAGAATGTCTACGATGTCACTGAAAGTAGGTATCAGAAAGCTCATAATTCCTGATTTTCCTTCTCGGAAATCGCTCTGTAGACATCGATGAATTGGCGATGTTCTTTAACATCATGAACGCGAAGAATATCGGTTTCTTGCCGTAAAGCGAAAGCTGCAGAAGCAAGAGTTCCGGCTAATCTGTTGTGCGGTTCGGAAGGCGAGATCATATTTATAAAATTCTTGCGGGAAGCGCCTAAAACAATTGGAAAGCCCAATTCGGAAAATTGCCTCAGATTTGCCAAAATAGTTAGATTGTGCTGTAGATTCTTTCCGAAACCTATTCCCGGGTCCAAACAAATCCTGTCTGCGGAAATATAGTTTTGCAAGCAAAAACTTATTCGCTCTTGAAAAAAAACTTTGATTTCTTTTAATACATCATTATATTGCGGATTGAGCTGCATATTTTCCGGCTCACCTGCCATATGCATTAAGATTATTCCCGTCTCTGGATACTTTTTTACAACCTCAATCATAGCACAGTCACTTCGCAGAGCAGAAATGTCATTAATGATATTCGCGCCTGCCAGAACTGCCTTTTCCGCTACTGCAGCTTTTCTGGTATCAATAGAAATCGGAATTGGCGAAAATTCTCTGATTGCGCAAATGACGGGAATTGTTCTTTCCAATTCAGTTTCAACAGAAACCGAATGCGAACCCGGACGAGTAGATTCGCCTCCGACATCAATAATGTCGGCACCTTCAAAAATGAGCTGTTTTGCTCTATTGACGGCATTTTCCTTTTCTAAATAGACAGCACCGTCGGAAAAGGAATCGGGAGTAACATTAAGAATCCCCATCAGCAAAGGAGTTTTTGTTTTCTTCAATAATTTAGCGAGGAAGTGTTCAGGAGGAATCATCGGCTTTCCGGTTTAAAGATAAAGGTAATACGGTAAGTTTTTGTCCCGGAAAAATTTTTCACGGAAAAGCGCCATTGCTTCAATGCTTCGATGGCAGCATCGGTATAGGTCGGGTCGTCAAGAATAATAGGAACAACGGAATCGGAGTCCACAGTCCCATCTTTCCTGATTCTAAATTGCAAACGCACTGTTCCGTAATCCGTTATCTGCGGACTTGGCAAAACTGAATACAAAACGGAAATATTGCCTCCTTCGTCTTCCATTTGGTATCCGCTGCTTCCCGTTCCACCTATTCCCAATTGAGATTTAACGCCTGATAAATAACCCGAAGTGCTTCCTGAAATGGGACTGCTATTTATTCGGGCGGTAGGTTTAACTTTCGGAGGTTCGATTGAAGTGCCGACTTCTGTTTCAGAAGCTTGATTTTCAGCTGAAGGAACATTGCTTCTTCCGCTGATTATAGCACTTCCGTAATCATAATCTTCTTCAATCGCAGCAGTTGCAGAGCCGAATTTGGTAAAATCTTTACGCACCGTAACCGGATTTTCAGGCGTAGATAATTCCACTACCAAATCGTGAGCTTGCTCGGATTGTTTAATTGTGATAAAACCAAGACTAAAAAACAGAATTAAATGCAGGAGAACGGAAATCAGGTAATTATCTATTCCGTTTATTTTGTTGATTTTCATTTGTCTGACGCGGAATTTGGTAAGTGGCAATAGTAATTTTTTCAAAGCCCGTGTTGCGAATAATATCCATCAGTGAAATCACTTCCTGCAGGGAAGCATCTTTATCCGCAACCAGCCTCACAACCTGATCTTTATTGAGGAAGTAAGTGGGAAGGACACTTTTAAATTGTTCCATATCCATCAAGATATTGTTGATAATGATTTGGTGATCCTTGTTATAGATTACTTCAATGGCTTTGAGATTATGCTGCACCCCTGAACTGGAACCCGGCAAACGGACATTTATGCCGGTTTGAGTGATGAAATTGGAAGCCAGCATCAAAAAGATAAGCAGCAGAAAAATGACATCCGTCATGGAAGTCAAATAGGTGCTTGCTATCTTTTTTTTCGTTGTCTCAACTTTCATTTTTGCGCTTCTAATCTGGATTTGTGAAGCTTAATCACATATTCGTCAATTTGAGCTTGTAGAAATTTGGCTATGTCTTCCACATGTTCCACCAGATCGTTGTAGAAAAATATAGCCGGAATGCCAACCACCAAGCCGCCTACAGTGGTCAGCAAAGCTTCCCAAATTCCGCTTGCCAGCATAGAAATATCAATTCCCTGTTGACTGTGAGCGGCAATATTGATAAAGACTCTCACCATTCCTGTCACCGTTCCCAAAAATCCGACCAAAGGTGCAATGGCGGAAATAGTAGAAATCCAGCCCAAACCTTTTTCCAAGTTATGAACAGTTAAATTTGCCGTTGCTTCCGTGCTTTCTTTAATCAAGTTTAAGTCTTGACCCTCCAAACTTTTGGCTTTTATCAGAACCGCGCTTAACGGACATTCTTCTTTATTTATACCAAGAGCTGCATGAATTTCATTCACACCGGAATTTTTTCCGATTATGTTAGTCATATTTTTATGAGCTCGATTTACTTTATACAGTTGGCGGTATTTACTTATTACCAAAGCCACTCCCGCGATAGAAAGCAAAAGCAGAACATACATCAACGGTCCGCCTTTGAAGAAAAAGTCCAATAAAGTCATATTTTACCTTCTGAATTGATAATAAAAGGGAGGGCACGGTTTTGTTCCGTGCCCCGAATATTTTGTTTAACCGTTACGCTGCATGAAGTCTTTCATGAAAGCAGCCAAATCATAGCAGGCTTTTAGAGGTAATGCATTATAGGTAGAAGCGCGACAGCCGCCAACATCTCTGTGTCCTTTCAGACCGATCATTCCGTTTGCTTTGGCTTCTTTGATAAACTTATCTTCCAATTCTTCACCGGGAAGACGGAAGGTGATATTCATCAAGGAACGCGCTTCCGGACGAACAGTGCCTTTGTAGAAACCGTTGGAGGCATCAATGGCGTCATAAATGTATTTCGCCTTCGCTACATTATTTTCGTGAACTCTGACCAATCCGCCCATGTCTTCTATCCATTTCAGCACCAAACCGATAATGTAAATTGACCAACACGGTGGGGTATTAAACATACTGCCAGCATCCGCATGAGTCTTGTAATTCAGCATAGTCGGTAAATTAGGATTAATGCGATCCAGCATTTCTTTTTTAATAATAACTACTACGCAACCTGCAGGACCTACATTTTTCTGTGCTCCGGCATAAACGAGAGAATATTTCTGCATCTGAACAGGCTTGCTCATAAAATTTGATGACATATCTGCAACCAATGGAACACCGTTAGGAACATCGGGATCGGTCTTCCACTCAGTTCCGTAAATTGTATTATTGGTCGTGATATGCAGGTATGCCGGATTTTCCGAAAGCGTCCATTCTTTGGGAATGTAGCTGAATTTATCGTCTTCAGAACTGGCTGCCACATTGACTTGTTTGCCGATTTTTTTCGCTTCTTTCAAAGCTTTGGTAGCCCAAACACCGGTATTGATGTAGTTTGCGACTTTATCCTCCGGGCAGAAATTCAGAGGAACCATCAAAAACTGAAGGGTTGCTCCGCCTTGCAGGAAAAGAACTTCATAATCATCACCCAAGCCATAAATCCTTTTGACGGCATCATGTGCCTCATTGATTATGGCTTCAAATTCTTTGCTGCGATGGCTCATTTCCATCACGGAAAGACCCATCCCTTTGTAATTGTAAAGATCGGCTTGCGCTTCCCTTAATACTTCTTCGGGTAAAACAGCCGGTCCCGCGTTAAAGTTGTGCACTCTTTCCATTTTTTACTCCTTTATTATTTTTGGTTTCTTCATAGTTCTATTATTTTCTGCCCTCAGTTGGCTGGCAAGATTTTTTTCTATTCCTTTCCTATGAACCACCCCGTATCCACCCCGAGTCCACCCCGACTTCACCGGCGTGGACTCGGGGTGGATACGGGGTGGTTATTAAGAATAAAATTTCCAAGTATCAATTTTCAGATGACTGAGAAGAAGTTTTTTCTTTATTAAGAATATTACGACGATAGCGTAAAACCTGTGCTAATAAATCATTTAATTCCAAATCCGGTTTGCGATCCTGAATCGTAAGCAAAATGTCCCAAATTCCCGGAAAAGCCAAAGCAGTGGTAATTTGTTTAATATTTCCTTTGTCATCTTTATACTTTAATCGCCAATAATGTTTAACGGATTTGTATATTTCCATTCCAACAAGATTTTCCCAAGGGATGACAATTCTTTTGCGCAAAAGAAAAGTCAGTTCCAATCTTTCCTCTCTGATGATAACGGAATTCAGGGCAGTCAGATGTTTGTAAACTGTATTTCCGGAAATAAAAAGAATAATGATAATCAAAATTTTAAAAAATAGGGAAACGGGCGAATAGCGCGGAATAATCAAAAAAATAAAATAAAGGCTCAAACAAAAAGTCAATGAGGCTATTGCCAACATTAAAAAGCGCACCAGAGGATGAAATCTGTAGCGCTTAGCTTTAAATTGCTCAGCCGGTTGAGAACTTATTTCTTTGTCCATATATAATGTTCCCACAACGTTTGAACACTATTTAGAATAGCATCGGTAGCGGGTATAGAATAAAAATCACAACCGTATCCCTCTTCGCCGTGATAATCAGAACCGCCGGTCTGCAAAAGTTTGTTCTGCTCACAAAATTCTGCTAAACGGAATTTTAAGTCGTCCGAATGTTCAGGATGCCAAACCTCTAATCCGTCAATTCCCTGCTTGAGAAAGTCGTCTAGATATTTCAGAGAAGGTAATTTTCCCGGATGAGCCACAATAGCCATTCCGCCGGCATCGTGAATGTATTTTATTACTTCTTCCGGTGTCAGAATCGGCTTCGGAACATAAGCCGGACCTTCATTGCCAATATATTTCTCAAACGCTTCCTGCTTTGTATTCACATATTTCCCTTCCACCATCGCCTGCGCAATATGCGGTCTGATAATAAGTTGCATGTCACCGGCGTATTTCAAAACATTTTCCAACGGCACTTTTATCCCCATTCGCGCAAGATTATCCAGCATCTTTTCGGCACGAACACGCCTTCCGTTTTTCATCCATACCAATATTTTCAGCAGTTCGGGATTTTTAACATCCAGTCCGTAACCCAAAATGTGTATATCATTGTTGTCCCATACGGAACTGAATTCAATTCCCGGAAGCAGGCGCAATGGCAATTCGCCGTTTGGAAGATGACCATACGCTTCCACAGTGTCATGATCGGTTATGGAAATCAAATCCAAACCATTCTGAACAGCAGTTTGCAACAAAGCTTTAGGCTTAAAAGCTCCGTCCGAATAGCGGGAATGCAAATGCAAATTTACCGCTTTAATCCTTTGTTTGGAGCCGGAAATAAGTTCTTCATTCAACATTTTTTCTCATCGCTGTCTTTCGGTGGCAGTCCTTATAATAAACATTCTTTCTGTCCCTTGTAAAAAGGCTGAAAAGCCTCTAAGTTCATTTTTTTATAGACAGAATAGCCGTCAATGAATTAATTTGAAATCGTAAGTTTAAACCGACTTCATCCTAAACTTGCATCCTTGTCACCTTGAAGGAATTTTAACATGGAATATGACCCGATTAAAGATATGCTGCTGAAAGTGATAAAACGCTTTCCCCTTCTGCGCAAATTATTCTTTAAAGCACTGGATTTGTTGTTTTTACGACAGCAATATGTAAAACGCGAAATCCTGAAAATGTTCTCTCTCACCCGGCAGATTAAATTTTACGACGCGGGAGCGGGCTTTTGTCAATATAGCGATTTTATTCTTTCCCGCTACCCGAATTCTAAAGTGCTCGCTTCGGATTTGAAAACTGATTATTTGGAAGCGTATTCCTCTTATGCTCAGAAGGCTTATCACGATAGATTTCAATGGATTGCTGCAGATTTAACGGAATTTGTTCCTCCCGAAAAATATGATTTGATTGCCGCTATAGATATTTTGGAACACATTTCCGAAGATGAAAAAGTACTGGCAAATTTCTTCCAAGCTTTGCAACCGCAAGGAAAATTAATCATCTCCACTCCAAGTAATTGGGATGACACTGCTAAATTTACAGCCGAACATGTAAGGCCCGGTTATACATGGAACGATTTAAGAACAAAACTGACTAATGCAGGTTTCATTATCCGCGGATATAGATACACTTACGGTAAATGGGGAAATTGCAGTTGGAAAATCGGAATAAAAGTGCCTTTAAAACTTGTATCTTATTCCAAATTTATGCTATTACTATTACCTTTATACTATATATGTTTATATCCTATAATCTATCTCCTTATGAAGATAGATCTTAATACATATAATAGCAAAGGCAACGGTCTGCTGGTGATTGCGGAAAAACCGCTCAACGCAGTTTGATTATTATTGGCGGTAAATCACTTATATCTTTTTCTCTATCAGTTTGTTGAACTTCAGATTTTTCTGCGCCTCTTTGCTTTTGCTTAAATAACTCTCCCCAATCATTCTGCAACGGTTCCTGCATTGGCAGAAGAGTATTATCATATTTGCATTTTTGGATATAATAACGGTCACCCGGTTTTAACAAAGTTTGTATAGAAGCAATGTCTTTCTGATTTAGAACTTGATTGAAATAAGTGGTTCTAAATTCCCATTCTTTTCCGGAATTGCGGATCAGATCCATACAGGCGAGAATATCTTTTTCTTGAATTGGACAACCGCAAATTGAAGGATACAAAGCCAAAGGCGCTTTTATATCCATTGCCCAATAATCTACCGCATTCCGTTTGATTAATTTTTGGATAACCTCTGGACGAGAACCGTTTGTATCTAGTTTTATGTAATATCCCATAGCTTTCAGCTCTATTGCAAAATCAATTAAATCAGGCTGCAGAGTCGGTTCTCCGCCCGTTATGACAACTGCTTCCAATTTGCCTATGCGGCTTTTCAGAAATTTCATGATTTCTGTTTCCGAAATCAAATCCCGATACCGCTTCGGGTCTACAAGTTCAGGATTATGACAATAAGGACAACGGAAATTGCATCCTCTTGTGAAGATAATCGCAGAAAGTTTAGCGGGATATTCAATGAGAGAAAATTTCTGAATTCCGCCGATTTTCAACTTGTTATCCTACAATTTGATAGTTAATTGTGCATCTTCTTTAAAGTTTTGCGTTTGAAAGGTCTTCCGCATCTTAAATTCGGCTTTTTTCCCGGCATTCCATTGTGAAACTGGACGCAAATAACCTACTATCCGAGCGTAGACTTCACAATTCTTGTGACAATACGGGCAAGTTTCCTGCTCTCCGTTTAAATATCCGTGTTCCGGACAAATACTGAAAGTGGGAGAAAAGGTGAAATAAGGCAGATGATAATTTTCGCATACCTTTCGCACAAGCTTTTTGACACTTTCCGGATCGTCCACCCGCTCTCCGCCAAAAATATGCAGAACCGTCCCACCGGTATATTTGGTCTGCAAATCATCCTGCAAATCCAAAGCTTCAAATACATCATCGGTATAGTTAACCGGAAGTTGAGTGGAGTTTGTATAAAAAGGAGCTTCGGAATCAGGATTTGCGGTGATAATGTCAGGATACATTTTCGTATCAAGTAAAGCTAAACGATAACTTGTCCCTTCCGCCGGAGTAGCTTCCAAATTATAATTATTGCCGGTTTCCACTTGAAATTCAGTTAACTTTTCACGCAAATGATCCATAACTCTGCAAGCAAATAAGTGCCCTTCTTCATCGGCTATAGTGCACTTCAGCAAATTAAGACAAGCTTCATTCATACCGATAATGCCGATGGTGGAAAAATGATTCTTCCAGTAAGAATTATTGTGCTCATATATCTTTTTCAGATAATACTTTGTGTAGGGATAGAGCCCTCTGTCCGTGTAATTTTCCAAAACCTTGCGTTTGATTTCCAAACTGTTTTTCGCTATTTCCAGCAAATTATCCAATCTTGCAAAAAAATTCGTTTCATCGGTTGCCAGATATCCAAGACGAGGTAAATTGATAGTGACTACGCCGATTGAACCGGTTAATGGATTTGCACCAAAAAGACCTCCGCCTCTATATTCCAATTTTCTGGTATCTAACCTCAACCGGCAACACATTGATCTGGCATCTTCCGGATTAAGTTCGGAATTTACAAAATTGGAAAAATAAGGAATTCCGTATTTGGCGGTCACTTCCCATAAGTAATCCAATTTTTTGTCATTCCAGTTAAAATCCTTAGTGATGTTATATGTTGGAATGGGAAAAGTAAAAACTCTGCCTTTGGCATCACCCTCAATCATCACTTCCAGAAATGCTTTATTCAGCATATCTATTTCTTTTTGATAGTCACCGTAAGTGGTGTCCATTGTTTTACCGCCGATTACAACAGGAGTATCGGCATAAATTTTTGGCACAGTCAAATCCAAAGTGATATTTGTGAACGGAGTCTGAAACCCGACACGAGTGGGAACATTCAGATTAAAGACGAATTCCTGAATTGCCTGCTTGATTTCTTTATAAGAAAGATGGTCCTCACGAATGAACGGAGCCAATAATGTATCGAAATTGGAAAAGGCTTGTGCTCCTGCAGCCTCACCCTGCAAAGTATAAAAGAAGTTTACCACTTGTCCCAAAGCACTGCGAAAATGCTTTGCAGGACTGCTTTCTATTTTTCCCATCGCTCCGCCAAAACCGCTCATTAATAAATCCATTAAATCCCATCCGACGCAATATACGGAAAGCATCCCTAAATCATGAAGATGCAAATCCCCGCTTAAATGAGCCTGCCTGACTTCCGGAGGATATATTTTGTTCAACCAATAGATTTTGCTCACTTCAGACGCTATGTAACTGTTCAACCCCTGCAAGGAATACGCCATATTGGAATTTTCGTTCACTTGCCAATCCGCTTTGTCCAGATACTGATCGATCAATTTTACATCTGCAGATGAAACAAGTTCCCTGATTCTGGCATGCTGATCCCGATAAATAACATAGGATTTTGCTGTCTTTTTGTAAGGAGATGCGAGCAAAACTTCTTCCACGATATCCTGAATTTTTTCCACTTCAGGTGTGTCACTTTCGCATACTTGGAGAGCAAGATTGAGAACTCTCAGAGTTAATTTTTCTGCAATTTCCTGATCAAATTCGCCTGTAACTTTACCGGCTTTGGCAATTGCCGCAGTGATTTTAGCCTGATCAAAGGGAACAATTTGTCCATTTCTTTTACGGATTTTCGTGAACATAAAAACTTCCTTCTATGCTATCTATTATATCTCTTTATTATATAAAAAGTTATACCATCTAATCCATTTTCCGGCAAAATCCATTTAATCGTCTCAATCTTTACATCTCAAAAGGTTATCATTTTGTCAAACAAAATCCCTGATAATTTTCATCAGCAAATTACATTTCTCCTTTTGATAAATAATTAGATAACTCATAAAAAATCCTTCTCGCAAATGGAAGATAATTTGCATATATTATTATTTGTAATAATCCTTAATGGAGGAAATTGTGCGTAATTATTTAGCACTGATATTATTGGCGACCTTATGCATAAGTTTGGCTGCTCTGGAATGGGCTCAGCCTGTTGCCATCAGACAAGGCGTAAATATTGAATGGTTCAGAACCGGAACTGAAACTTCGGACGGTTGTGCAATTTATGTGTGGTCAGATACCAAACGCGGAGCGCGTGATTTATACGCTCAAAAGGTTGACGCAAACGGTAATTTGGTTTGGGAACAACCTGTGCTGATAGACGGCAAAATAGACCGACAGGAAGATCCGGTTATCACAAAAACTTCGGATGACAATTTTATTATTGCGTGGATAGACTTCTCCAATGATGTGGACGGCAATATCTATGCGCAGAAAATCAATAATGCAGGACAACTTTTATGGCAAACAGGCGGAGTTCCGGTTTGCGTTTATGCGGGCATTCAAATTTCGTTAAATATAGAACCGGATAATGCAGGCGGAGCATATTTAGTGTGGGAAGATTCCAGAAATCCGGGCAAAGATATTTATGGACAGCATTTAAGTTCTGCGGGCGCACCTTTATGGACATTTAACGGTATGCCAGTAGCTAATGATACAGGCGATGAATCATACAACACAATGTGGGCAGACGGAACGGGCGGTCTGATAATCGGATATGTATATGCGCTTTCCGGCTCGGAAAATCTTTTAGCAAAACGCTTTGCCTCCAACGGACAAATGATGTGGAACCAGCCTGTGGTCTTAAGTTATTCCAATGCTGTGCAAAATAAAATCAAAATGGCACCCATCAATAATGACTCTTTTGTCTTTACTTGGACTGATTACCGAAATACTCAGCCCGATATTTACGCTCAGCGGATTGATTTAAACGGCAATTCTTTATGGCCCGATCCTTTTGTCGTTTATTCGGATTCTTCTTTAGCCATTCCCGCTCCGCAAGATAATCCCAGAATAGTTCACACCACCGATAACGGAGTTATCATCATTTGGGAAGATAAAAGAAATGATGCCGACGACCCGGATTTATTTGCACAGAAGATTTCTCTTTCCGGACAAAGATTGTGGAACTTGAATGGAGTGCCTGTTGCGGTTGCGGATTTCAGTCAAAGCAGTCCTCGCCTTACAGCAGATGATGCAGGCGGCTGTTATGTCGTTTGGGATGACGCTCGCAACGGGAACGCGCCCAACATAGATATTTATGCTCAGCATCTTTCTTCCTCCGGTACTTTTTTATGGCAGGCAAACGGAATTGCTGTTTGTAGCGCTCCCAATGAGCAATCCGGTTCTCTCATAAAATACGCCGGTAATCATGTTTTTATCAATTGGATGGATAGAAGAAACGGATCGGACGGTATCTATTACCAAGTTTTAGATTTAAACGGCAATCCGCTTTTAACTGCAAACGGTGTCCAAGTCTTTTGGGGACTGAGCGGAGATGCCACTTTGAAGCAAATAATTCATTTGCCCAGGCAAAATGACACAGTAGTTATTTGGCAGGATACGCGTTATGCCAATCTTGGCTATCAAATCTTTTATCAGATAATTAATCAGGACGGAACTTTGGCTTTTGAAGAAAACGGTTGCCCGATTACAACTCTCACCGGTAATGACCAAAGCACTCCTGCTGCCGTAGTTTTGCCTGACGGTAAGATAGCTGTTGTATGGGAAGAAAAAAGAACTAATAATCCTAAGATTTATGGTCAATTACTTGACGGAAACGGAAACAGGTTATGGGGAGATACGGGAATAGCTATAACTGACAGCGAACCTTTAAGGCAAAAAGATCCGAAAATTACATATTTTAACGGTGCTCTATACATCGGCTGGTCAAATCTGGATATTGTTCCAACCCCGGGAGAAGACAGACAACTATATCATATTTACGGTCAAAAGATAATTGGCGATCAAAAAATGTGGGGATCAAACGGCATTTTAATTTCTCAAATTCCCGCTTCGGATAACTTGTTTGAATGTCAGATGGAAACAATGGTTGACCTATACTTTGTTTGGACACGCACAAGTGTTAACCCTGCCAATTACGGTGCTTTTAATGTCTGGGCAAAACGTATGACTGAAGACGGTAATACAGCACCCGGCTGGCCTGAATATGGTGTCGTTACTTCAAATTATGCCGAGGATGATTTAAAACAGTATCTACCTCAAGCAGTGCTGACTGATGCAGGCTTATTTGTTGAATGGCTCGATTTGCGTTCAGACTTTATCAAAAACCTTTATGGTCAATTGATTTCACCGACCGGACAAATTTTATGGAATCCATCCGGAGTTTCTTTAGCGGATTACGGCAGAGAACAGGATGAATTTTCTTTATTGGGCGGAAGTTACATTACTTTTGCTTGGAAAGAGAGCATCACCGGAGCTAATCAAGACATTGCCCTCCAACGTTACTCTCTAACGGGAACACCATTGTGGGGCGATTTAGGTAATTTTATTGTGCAAAGTAATGCTAAACAATCTTCGCCCAATTTAGCTCAGTTCCCTCAAAGCGGTATGCTTTGCGCATGGGAAGACTACAGTAATGAAAACGCTGATATTTATATGCGTTTTATTGACTATGACGGAACTCTTTTGGGACCGGCAACAGGTACTGTTGTTTGTGATGAAATTATGGTGCAGCAGTATCCTCTCATCGCGGTTCTGACTAATGAAATTCCTAACAAAGCAATAATTGTTTGGTCGGACGGACGCTCCAGCGGAAAAACCCCAATCTTTGGACTGTATGCTCAGAAAGTTGCCAATATCACAACTGCCGCAGACGACAACCACAGCGGTCAAGCTCCGCAAGTTATTCAGTTGAATGATAATTATCCCAATCCCTTTAAGAACATTACTTCTATCCGTTTCTCTTTACCGAAATCGGAAAAGAATGTGGAATTGGCAGTTTACAATCTCAAAGGTCAAAAAGTGAAAGTATTGCACAGCGGAAAAGCGGCAAAGGGAAATTATACATTGCAGTGGGACGGTTCGGATTACAATAATAGGACAGTCTCAGCAGGAATTTATTTTTACCGCTTAACTGCAGGCTCAAAATCAGTCACCAAGAAAATGGTGCTTCTTAACAAATAAAATTTACACAAAGGGATTCACTCATCAATCGGTGAATCCCTTTTTATCCTCATTTTATCACAAAGCGGAATTTGTATTTAATTTATTTCTGCTTTGGCAAAAAAACTGTCGTAGAATTGCTTTATCATGTTATTGTCTTGAGTCTTAATTTCGCGCTTATCGCCTTGAAAAATTATGCTTCCCTCATGCATTATAACTACGTAATTCCCCAATTCGTTGATGCAGTAAGGATCATGAGTAATGGTAACGGGGATAATTTGTTTCTCTTCTATCACTTGTTTCAGAAAATTTAGAACTTCGCGAGCGGTAAAAGGGTCTAAACCCGTAGTTGGTTCATCCAAGATAATATATTTAGGATTTGTTACTAAAGCTCTGGCGAGGCCTATTCTTTTTCTCATTCCGCCGCTAAGTTCTTCCGGATATAAATTTACGCTTTCACTTAACCCTACAAATTCAAGCGTTTCCAAAACTATTTGCTGAATTTCGTTTGGTTTGAGAACATGTTGTTCATACAAAGGTAAAGCCACATTCTGGAAAACGGTATAGGAATCAAGCAAAGCGGAACTTTGGAAAAGCATGGCAATTTTATGTAAAACGAAAGACCTGATGTTGTAATGTGAAAGGTTCAAAGGCTCTCCGTCAATAATGATGGAACCTGAATCGGGATGATAGAGACCCTGCAAAGTCTTCATTAAAACTGTCTTTCCGCAACCGCTACGCCCGATAATCACGGTTTTATCGTCATCGGGAATGATGAGATCAATATTATTCAAGATTGTTTTATGATTAAGCGTAAGATTAATGCGCCGAAATTCAATCATATTTTTTTCTTTTCCAAAGGCCGGAAAGATGGTAACCGGCTAAGACTCCCGTTAAATTTGCCGCTAAATCCAAAACAGATACACTCCGGTTCGGAATAAATATTTGATGAGCTTCATCCAAACAGGTCAAAACAACCAACAGCATCAAAACATCATAGCGTCTAAAGTAACTCAGCACTCCTTTTCTTTGATTATAGTCCAGCAAAATACCAGCTATGGCGTATTCGAACAAATGGATTAATTTGTCGAAGCTTAAATTATCATACTGGGGGAAGACTTTCCCAGGCAGGGAAGAAACAATCCAAATCGCCATTATCCAAAAAAGTAAAAGGATAAAAGATTTGAAATTAGCTCGGTTATTCATCTTTCTTATATATTCGAAATGACGATTTTCCGCTTACGGATTATTTTCTTCTTCCGGCAAAAAGTCTATACGCACTTTATTGATGCGCTTTTTATCACTGTCTAAAATAGTGAATTCCACCTTATTCTCAATTTTCATTTTAGCATTTACGGGAGGGACACTGTTAAAATATTCAAGTAATAGATCTGCTAAATTATCATATTTATCCGGATCTATATTCAATTCAAGTTCATTATTCAATTCTCTGATGCCAAAAGTTCCGTTCACAATGATAGAGCCATTCTCCAAGCGTTCCATAGCGGGAGCCTCATCTTCATCATATTCGTCTTGAATTTCTCCCACCAACTCCTCCATAATATCTTCCAGAGTAATAAGACCGCTGGTTCCTCCATATTCGTCCACAACAATGGCAATTTGAATTTTTCTGCTCCGGAACTGATTTAACAAGGTTTGAATTTTCATATTTTCTGTTACAAACCACGGTTTTCGCATAATTTCTTTAATCGTCTTAATTTCAGGATGCAGAATTATGTCTTTGGCATAGGCAATTCCGGTAATTTCGTCAATTGAGCCGCGATAAACGGGAATTCTGGAATAACCTGATTCGGTAATAACTTCTTTTAGTTCGTCAATACTGCGGTTTTCATCAATGGCAACAATTTGCACACGGGGTATAATAATTTCTCTGATTTCAGTTTTAGGCAGGCGAAACAGACCGGCAAGAATTTTCTTTTCATGCTCTTCCAAATTGTGCATAGGCGCATTGGAATGAATGAGAGTCTGAAATTCTTCTTGCGTAATTGCAGCTTCTCCGGCTCCATCCTTCTGTTTGGAAATAAGTTTACTGAATATTTCCAAAAGTTTTATCACTGGCCAGAGTAAAACTTCGAGTATTTTAAGCGGGACAGTTACAACAGTAGTAATGAGATATGCTTTTGACCAAGCAATTAATTTCGGAATAATCTCTCCCAGCAATAAAATTAAAATAGTTGTAACAATTATTTGGGCTGTGATAATGATAGAATCGTTCAAATTTATATTCAGCTTTTGATTTAAGTATAAAGAATAGACCGCAGCAAAGGAAGAAAAAGTAATATTAACTAAAGTATTGGCCAAGAGAATCGTAATCAGCAGCATTCTCGGTTGCGACAATAATTGTAAGATCCTTTTATCTATTTTCTTATTCGAATTTTCCAGCTTTTTCAGTTGCAATTTACTGAGAGAGAACAAAGCTGTTTCCGAAGCGGAAAAAAAGGCGGAAGCAGCTAATAACAGGATTAGCCAAATGATAGTATAAGAATTATTCACTTATTGTGTTCCTTTTCAAATTCGGCTCTGATTGCATCTTCCATCAGCTTCATTTCTTTTGCCTGCTGAGTTGTCAAGTGATCATAGCCCCATAAATGAACTAAACCGTGGATAAATATGGAAATCAACATATCAAACCATTTTTCAGGTTGAATTTCATGCAAAGCGTAATTCGTGTCAATTATTATTTCGCCCAAATAAATATTATCATCACTTTGCAAATGAAATCGACTGAAGGCAAATTCGTCGGGAAAGCTCAATACATCAGTCGTTTTATTTACACCTCTGTATTTTGCATTCATTGTCTGCATCAAATTATCGTCGCAGTATACCAAACTGACAGTTACATTGGTTTCTTTACCCATCAGTTCACATGAAGTCCGAATCAGTTCTTCCAATTCCTTTTTTCCCAATATATTCGGGTCTTCGCCCGTAATTATAACTTGCGGATGTTTATTCATCAAACGTTTCTGTTTCCGGATATTGTTGACGCTTTCTGTATATACTTTCCAAAATAGGCAACATACCGGTTTTAATTTTATTAAGGTCACTCAAAGATATCTCCGCTTCATCAAATTGACCTTCTTTTATCAGCCTGAAAATAGTATCGTTTAGGATGCGTTTAATATCTTCCAATGTAACCTCATCCCAAGATTTAGTCACCGATTCGACGATGTCTGCAATCATGACAATCACTGCTTCTTTACTTTGAGGTTTGGGTCCGCCGTATTTAAATTCTTCCAAATCAAAATCAGAGCCGTATTTTTCGGCTTTATCCAAAAAATATCTTATATATGTTGTTCCGTGATGTTGAGCGATGATAGCTGTTACTTCTTCCGGAATATGATATTTATGCGCCAGTTCTATTCCTTTTTGCACATGGTCTTTTATGGCTGCAGAACTCTCTTGAGGACTTAGTTTATCATGGATAAGATTGGATTCTGCGTTATTCTCCGTGAATAATTGAGGATTAACAAGTTTTCCAATATCGTGATAATAACTTCCCACTCTGGCAATTAATGAATTCGCTCCAATGGCTTCAGCGGCTCGTTCAGCCAAGTTTCCCACAACGATACTGTGGTAATATGTTCCGCTTGCTTCAATAGCTAATTTTTTCAATAGCGGATGATTAAAATCCAGAAGTTCCAAAAGCTCTTTTTTCGTTGAAATTTGCCAAGCTCTTTCCAAGATGGGAACAAGAGGTATTAGTATCAACACGGATAAAGTATCCGAAATAAAAATATATCCGCAACTCCGAAGCACAGACTGGCGCGAAACAAATCCAAATAAAGAAAAAACACCGCACAAAAGAAAAGACGAAAGTAGAAAAATCAACCAAATCCTGAAATATTCATGTTTATCATCAAAATTCTGCATCAAGACAAGTGTTATGCAGGCGGGCAGGAAACCGTAAATAAACGGTGCAAAAGTCAAGCTTGATAAAGAGCTGAGCATAGCGGCAAAGGCAATAACATTATAGAAAAAAGCTAAGCGAAAATCGCATAAAATCGCTATGCTCAATATTATCAGGCCATAAGGCACTACTATATATTCGGGTGTGACTAAAATGTTATTAACAAAACCAAAAATGAAGCTGAGCCCCAAACCGGAAAGTAAGATAATCAGATATTTGCTTTCTTTTAGTAAGTTCGCATTAAAAAGCTTCAGATACAACAACAAAATAAAAGCTAGCAGCACTGCATAGACAAAAATTCCAAAGTCTTTGAGCCACAATTCTACATTGCTTAATTGATGATACTGCTTTTTTTCGGCTTCTCTTAAAGAATTTATTTTATTCAGCTCATCTTCCGTAATTCGTTCATTTTTGCGGACAATGATTTCATTCTTTTTCACGGTTCCTTCAGTTACAGGTAAAGAACTCACTGCCTGCTGAACCATTTTTTCATATAATTCGTCATTTTTAACCAAATTTGGCATAAGTATTTGCGGCAGGAAATTACCTAAAAAACTCCTGTAATTTATGTTGGGTTCCTGCTTCAGAACCCGGTCTATTATTTGTTGAACGGAAATAAATCGGTTTGTTGATACGGTTGATACTTTTTCGTTTCGGAATAAAGTTATGGAATCGGGAAACGCTTTCGCAGAGCCGGAAAATATCACTTTTGTATAATAATCGTCAATCAGAGAATTCAATAAATTATATAAAGAATTTGCGATTTTGGGATTAAGCAGAAATAACTTATCGGAAGCTGAAAGTTCAATTTTTTTTTCTTTTAATATCTCATTAAGAGCCAAAGTATCAGGTTTTACCATCGGATTTAACAGAGGAAGAAAAATATCGTTGATCTTTTTATGCAATTGAAACTGAACTTCGTCGGAAAATACATATACCGGTTTAATCCGATTTTTAATTTGTTCTTCTTCCGCTTTCAATTTTTCTTGAGACTTTAGAATCTCAAAATTAAATGGTGCGGTAATATCATGTTCTGCTATTTGTCCAATCTTATATTGACTTTCTGCAGAGACCTTGCCTAATCTCTCAAAACCATTGTAAATTCCGGTAAGAATAAAAGCAAATAAAAAACAATATACGATTTCTTTTTTATGCATAAGCGTAGTTCAAAAGCCGGCTTTATTCTGTCAAGCAGAATGCTCTCTTCTTTATTCTTTCTTGTATGAAGCGGGGGGTTAACCCCCCGTTGAATACAGGCAGGAAGGCAATTTTACTCTCAGTTTATAAGTGTGTTATGCTTTAGAGATAAAAGGTTAGAATTTGAGCATTTTGTTTATAAAGAATAAAATTTCAGATTATATTTTAACATCTTTTTAGATTCTGTCCTTTATCAATGAATTGATTTTGTCACTGATGCTAATTTATCTCGTTTCCGAATGACCGATGCGTTATTATGTTTATAAAATTGCTTGCAATAATCATAAACTCTTTTTTCATGGATATAAAAGGTGAATAAGATACAAATTATGTTACATTCATTACTTAAAGATATGCATCTTATACTTGCTTCCGGTTCGCCGAGACGCAAAGAAATCTTCACTTTATTGGGTTTGAGACCGGATATTATTCCTGCTGACATTCACGAGCCGATTGAAAACATTGCTCCTCCGGATTTGGTAATGAAACATGCAACTCACAAAGTTCAAAACATACAAACTTTAGTTGACCCCGATGGTTTACTGATTGGTGCAGATACTCTTGTCTGCATTAATAACAGAATTTTGGGCAAGCCTAAAGATAAAGAAGAAGCAAAATTGTTTTTGCAAGAATTGTCAGGAAGGCGGCACAAGGTTTACACAGGTGTTTGTCTTTATCGGCAAAATCAATATTTGACTGATTACGAAAGCAGCAAAGTCGATTTCAAAATGTTAAATGATAATGAAATTGATGAATATATTGAGACCGGTGAACCGATGGATAAAGCGGGAGCTTACGGTATACAAGGTTACGGAAGTCAGTTCATAAAAAGTATTGAAGGATGCTATTTTAATGTTATGGGCTTTCCCGTCTTCCTGTTTTACACAATGATAAATAAGTTATTGGGAAAGGAGAACAGAGAATGAAAACTCTTGTTTACAACGGCATTATTAACAGCATGCAAAAGGAAAACGATATCTATCAAGCCATGCTCGTTGAAAACGGAAAAATAATTGAATTATTCAAAGATAGCGCTCCTTCTATTGATTGCGAGAAAAAAGATCTAAACGGACTGTATGTTTTTCCCGGATTTATAGATACGCATACCCACAGTTTTGAAGGCGGGTTATACAGTCACAGTATAGACCTTTCTAAAGCGACATCAGTTACGGAGATTTTGCAGCTGATTGATGCAGAATATCGTAAAGCCAAAACCGGCTCAAAAGATCATTTGGATGCTTTTAGATTTGATGAAAACAAAATTATAGAAAAAAGATTTCCCTCCAGAGATGAATTGGATAAAATCTGTCCCGATCTGCCTTTGATTTTAAGAAGGATTGACGGCCACTCTTGTGCCGTGAACAGCAGAGCCTTAGACCAATTTTCTTTGGCAAATAGCGATAAAATTAACTCTTCCGCTCAATTAAAAGATGTGTTCTCCGGTGAATTGAATGATGAAATCGTGCATTGGTTTCTTCAAAATTGCACGGAAGAAGAAATCCTTCAAGCTTATCATACTGCTGCTGAAACAGCTGTAAAAAACGGAATTACCACTGTTCACACTATGGTGGGAGACGCTCAAAACAGCATTATGCATTATAATTTTCTGAAAGAACATCTTCGGCAATTTCCCGTGGAATTTATTCTTTACCCACAAAGCTTTAATCTTAAAGCAGCTTTGGATGCGGGTGCTAACAGGATTGGAGGCTGCATATTAGCTGACGGTTCACTGGGTTCATATACTGCAGCTTTGAAACAACCGTATTTGGGAACAGAAAATAACTGCGGGATTCTTTATCACTCAGACGAATTTTGGCAAGATTTCATAATAAAAGCAACAGAACATAATTTGCAAGTGGCTGTCCATTGCATCGGGGATAAAGCGATTGAACAAATCAACAGAACCTATGATTTAGCTTACAAAAAGCATCCGAATGATTTAAGACACGAACTTATTCATTGTGAAATGACTCCGGACTATTTAGTGGAGCAAATAATCGCTTCTCATGCCGTTCCCGTTATGCAGCCGGCTTTTGATTTATATTGGGGCGGAAGTGACGGTTATTATGCACAAGTTTTGGGAATGGAGCGAAGTCAAAAAATGAATAGATTTAACACTTTCTTCCATTCCGGAGTGACAATTACCGGCGGCTCTGATTGGTATATTACTGAATTAGATGCTTTGCAGGGGATCCGTTCTGCCGTCAATCATCATAATTCAAACGAAAAAATAACAGCTTGGCAAGCAATTCTGATGTATACAAAAAATGCGGCTTGGCTTTCTCATGATGAAAATAGAATAGGAATATTGAAAGCGGGATATGCTGCCGATTTTGTTTGCTTGAATAACAATTTACTGGATCCTGAACAAATATATTCAGCACAAATAATAGCTACTTATAAAAAGGGTAAACCGGTTTTTTTTCATGCATAATCATACATACTTCTCAGATCAAGATATCAAAAATATAGCTATCTTAGAGGCAAATTATCATCCTCAAGCAGATTTAACGGATTACTATAAATTATTCTTTCAGGCTTATTATCGTCAAGGTCACTTTATTAAAGATCAACTGAATGCCAATAAAATGCTTTTTTTTGAATTAAAAGGTATGAAAGATGATTACTTTCCCTTGCTTCAAGATATAAGTAACGGAAAAGGAATATATAGAGTTAGTTTAAGCGTGATCAAAAAAAGAATTCTTACTATAGATGCTTATCTGGCCTTGTTTCTTGGGGATGAAATATTAATTCCGGAGTGGGATGATTGGACAAAAATATGGCAGCATATAATTACCCTTCTTAAAGAAAATTTCAAAACATTTAATAATCGTCAACAAATAGAAGCTTGTCAGCAAATGATAGAACAAAAAAGCATCATAAGCCATTCGGAGCTTTTCCGATTGACATATAAACCTCATTATCGCGTTATGAATTTAACTAAAGCCGTAATTGAAGAAATTTCTCATTTTGGAGATAGGGAATGAATCAAATAAGAGTAAGATTTGCGCCCAGTCCGACCGGTTTTTTGCATATCGGCGGATTACGAACTGCACTATATGATTATCTTTTTGCCAAACATAATAACGGAAAATGCATTCTGCGAATAGAAGATACGGATCAAAAACGAAAAGTGGAAGGAGCGGTAGAAAATTTGCTGCATACTTTTCAAGAATTGGGTTTAGCTTTTGACGAAGGACCCTTCATCAGAGGCGATTACGGTCCCTATTTTCAGTCGGAAAGATTGGACATTTATCAAAAATATGCCGAAGAATTAGTGCAAAAAGGCTTCGCCTATTACTGCTTCTGCACTCCCGAAACTTTGGAAGCAATGAAAAATGAGCAAGCGGAGAAAAAACTTTCTCCCAAATATGACAGACGCTGTTTGTCTCTTCCCCCTGAAGATATAAAAGTCCGCTTGGCTAAAGGTGAAAATCATGTTATCCGTCTGAAAATGCCCGACGAAAAGATTTTTATCATAGATGACCTCATTCGCGGAAAAGTCGAAATTAATTCCAGTCAATCTGACGATCAGGTTTTGATTAAAGCTGACGGTTTCCCTACTTATCATTTGGCTTCCGTGGTAGATGATCATTTGATGAATATTTCTCATGTCATCAGAGGAGAAGAATGGCTCTCCAGCACGCCAAAACATCTTTATCTTTATGAATGTTTCGGCTGGGAACCTCCAGTTTGGGTCCACTTACCTCTAATACTTAATCCCGACAGATCAAAATTAAGTAAAAGAATGAACGACGTTTCTGTGGAAAGTTATTTGGAAAAAGGCTATTTGAAAGAAGCAATCCTCAACTTTGTAGCATTGCTGGGTTGGCGCAGTGACGATGAAAAAGAAATCTACTCTTTGGAGGAACTGATTAAGGAATTCACTTTGGAAAAAGTCAATAAAGCGGGGGCAGTGTTTGATTTAACCAAATTGGATTGGATGAATGGTTATTACATTCGCAATCTGCCTCTCAAAGACATTGCCGAAAGATGCAAAATATACTTTATCCATGCTGGAATTGACATTTCCGACGAAGAAAAATATCTCCGCGTTATTGAAGTGGCAAGAAATTATATTACCACTTTGCCCCAAATCCTATCACATGCCGAAGTTTTTTATAAAAGAAATACTTTGCCGCCGGATACAATTTTCGCTGTTAATAATGAAAATACGCTTAATACATTAAAGTGGTTCATCAAAGAGCTTTCTTCACTTGATGAATTTAATTTAGATATGATCAAAGAAACGATCAATAGGGGCAAACAAGAATTGCAGCTGCCTGCAAAACAATTCTATCATCCTTTATATTTGGCTTTGTTATATGCCGCTTCAGGACCGAATCTTGCGGTTGACATTTATGCTTTGGGCAAAAATGAAACTCTTGAGCGATTAAAAATAATGCTAAACTCTTTGATCAGTTTGCAATAGATCTGATATTTTCTTTGAGTTATATCTTAACTTGGCAAAAATTAAGATTAAGCGTAAGGAATTAAGATACAATGCTGTTTGACCAGATTAAAGGACAAAACAAGGCTGTGGAATTATTGATGAATTCCATAAAGCACAACAGGATTGCCCAAGCCTATTTATTTTACGGACCTGAAGGAGTGGGTAAATTTACGACAGCTTTATATTTCGGAATGGCATTAAACTGCCTTGCCGCTAACAATAAAGTCCCTTGCGGTATATGTTCTTCCTGCCATAAATTTCTGGAATTCAGCCATTCTGATTTTATTTATATCTTCCCCACTCCCTCTTTAAAAACTAAAGAAAATGGTGAACTTGATACAAAAGCAGTTAATCTTTACCTGCAATACATCGAAAATCGCAAAACTCAGCCCTGGGAACAAGTATTTTTTGAAAAGAACACTGAAATCAGAATGAACGATATAGAACTTTTACAAAAACATCTTGAGCTTAATCTGCGCGAAGGGAGATATCGGATTTGCATTGTAGAAAATGCGGAACAAATGAACCAAAATGCGGCAAACTCTTTTTTGAAAACTTTGGAAGAGCCTATTGACAACACAGTTATCATCTTGACTACTACAAATAAACAAGCCCTTTATCCGACAATAGTTTCCAGGTGCCAACCGGTCTTCTTCAAGCCCCTGTCCGATAAAGACATTGAAGAAATCCTGATTGAAAAACATCTTGCAAATAAACAGAGTGCACGCAGTTGCGCTAAAATGGCTAAAGGAAATTTTGAACTTGCCATGCGTTATTTGCAGGATACGGAAAATCCCGCTCGGGCTATTATGCTTAAAATTATCGATGCAGTCTTAAATAATGATGATCTCGTCCTGATTGAGCATATTTTACCGAATAAAGAAAAATTTAAAAAAGACCTTCTGCACGATATCTTAAGCCAGACAGAACTCTGGATTTTTGATTTGGAAAATCTTGATTCCAATCTTCAGGATGTTATCAACGAAGATCAGTCGCGACTGTTAAATCAATCACACGCGCGCAGGAACACAAATTTCACTTTTGATACGATGATAAAAAAGCTGGATGAATTGCACAATATGATTGACGGAAATGTCAATCCGCAATTTATTATCATTGCATATTACAATTACTTAAAGGCTTTTTATATTTGATATGTCTCAAAAGAGATTAGCCAAAAACATCAGTGCGATGTCAATAGCGGTTTTCTTTAGCCGTATTTTGGGCTTAATTCGCGATCAGGTAATGGCTTTCTATTTTGGAACTACATATTTAAATGACGCTTTCAATGTCGCTTATAATCTGCCCAATCTATTAAGAAGATTATTCGGAGAAGGAGCTCTTTCTTCCGCTTTTGTCCCCATTTACAATGAAATAGGAATTAAGAAAGGAAAGCAGGAACAAATCCAATTTGCCTTAAATATTTTATCCGTTTTAATTTTATTTCTGACTGTTTTAACCTTTATCGGGATTGCCTTCGCTCCACTCATAGTTAAAATCTTGTATCCGGGACTGCCATCAAAGACTTCTATCATTGCCATCAAACTCTCACGCATAATGTTTCCGTATTTGTTTTTTATCGGGCTGTCCTCCACTTTTATCGCTATCTTAAATTCTCACGATTACTTTTTTATGACCGGCCTCTCTTCAGCTTTATTGAATATAGGAATGATAACCACAATTCTACTGCCGGCATTGCTGTCCGAATTGTCTAATCAGGACTTAATTGTGTGGGCGGGTTGGGGTGTTTTCTTCGGCGGATTTCTCCAGACTATAGTAAATTTACCTTATTTGAAGCGCATAGGCTATAAATTTAAAATTGTGCTCAAATTTACGGGAGAAGCAATCACGAGTTTGTGGAAGCGCTTCATTCCTGCCATGATAGGAATCGGTATCAGAGAAATTAACCTTGTGGCAGACGCTTTAATGGCTTCCTTTTTACCGATTGGAAGCATCACTGCTTTAAATATGGGAAATCGCTTAATGCAATTACCGCTCGGGATTTTCGGCATTGCAACAGGCACTGCTATTCTCCCTCATTACTCAAAAAATATTACGGAAAAGAATTGGTCCGAATTGACCGAAAGTTTGAAATTCGCCACTATCTCCCTTACCGCTTTAATGATTCCCATCACTGTCATAATTTGTGCTTTGGGAGCAGATTTCGTGATGATTTTGTTTCAAAGGGGAGTTTTTAATCAACATGCCGCGCTCATGACCACGCAAGCTCTGTTCTTTTACTCGCTCGGACTAGTTTTCTACAGTCTAAATCAAACTATCACTCCTCTTTTCTATGCCAATAAAGATACTAAAACACCCGTTAAAATTGCCGCTTATATGGTTGGATTAAACATTCTGCTGAATTTCATTTTGATGCAATTCATCCAGCATCGCGGGTTGGCATTATCAACTTCCATTACTGCTTTGGTAAATTATATAATCCTGATTATCTTAATCAGAAAAGCGTTACCGGAAGTCAGTTACGCCAGCATTCCGAATCAATTGCTGAAAATTTTATTGATAAATTTATTCCTTTGCTTTTTCTTAATTATGTCACGCAGGATGTTCAGCGTATCCAATATTTGGATATTACTCGGAGTAGACGCTATTCTGTCGTGTATTTATTTTCTTGTCGTTTTTATTTTTTATCTTATTTTTAAAGTAGCGTATACGCAAGAAATAAAGAGAAATATATGCTCAAAATTCCTTCGCAAATCCTAACTAAGGTTCAACTCCTTCCTGAACAATCGGGAGTTTATATTTGGAAAAATTCCGAAGGGGAAGTTATCTACGTAGGCAAGGCGAAAAGCCTGAAGAATAGAGTGAAATCATATTTTTCTGACAGTCCCAAAGATGAAAAAACTAAGCTATTAGTGAATCATATAGCCGACCTTGATTATACAATTACAAATTCCGAAGCGGAAGCATTTCTCTTGGAAGCTAACCTGATTAAACACTACAAACCGAAATACAATGTTTTGCTGAAAGACGATAAACGCTATCCTTTTATCAAAATCACGCTGAATGAACCATTCCCGCGAGTTTTGGTTACGCGTGAAGTGACGAAAGACGGTGCTAAGTATTTCGGTCCTTACACGGATGCCGGTTCCTTAAGAAAAACTTTACGCTTTTTGGAATGGATTTTCCCGCTAAGAAATTGCACCCGAAAAATTCCCGCGGATAAAATCATTTACACCAAAGCTTGCATAAATCATCAATTGGGAAAGTGCTTGGCTCCATGTATAGGCGGTGTCACTCAATCCGATTATATGAAAATTGTAGAGATCATGCTGCATTTCTTCAAAGGGATGCATCAGGAAATTGTAGATTACTTCAGAAGTGAAATGTTAAAAGCCTCGGAAGAACAAAAATATGAATTAGCTGCCGGATACAGAGACAAGATTAGAGAGCTGGAAAAAATTGCAAAAAGACAAACAGTTTATTATCCCGATAACAGAAACATTGATATTATCGGCTTTTATCAGGAACAGACAATTGTAATTGTCGTCGTGCTAAAAATGATTAACGGCAAATTAATCCGGCAGGAAAATTATCCCTTAAGTCAAACGGAAAGCTATGAACCGGCAGAAATTCTTGCTTCTTTCCTGAAATTGTATTATGCTGACAAAGAAGAACTGCCTCAAGAAATTCTTTTGCCGCTTGAACCTTCCGATTTTTCCGCCCTAAGCGAGTGGTTAGGAAACAGATTATTTTTACCGCGGCGGGGTGAAAAAGCCAAACTCATTGCCATGGCAAAGCGCAATGCATTTAATCTGGCGGAAGAACAGAAGCTGGCACATCTGAAAAAAGCGAACAGAACAATTAAGCCAATCCAGGAATTGAAGGAAAAACTGAACCTTCCCAAACTGCCAAGAAAGATCATTTGTTTGGATATCTCTACCATCCAAGGTTCAGATACTGTTTCTTCCGCGGTCTTTTTCCTGAACGGTAAACCCTTTAAGAAAAATTACAGACGCTTTATCATAAAAAGCACTGTGACCCAAAACGATTTTGCAGCCATGGCGGAAACTATGTCCCGTTACTTAAATGAAATCAAAAACAATCCGGATTTAATGCCTGATTTGATTATTATTGATGGCGGGAAAGGTCAATTGAGTTCAGTCAAAAATATTTTGGATGAAGCAAAGGTGAAAATTCCCGTTATCTCTTTAGCGAAAAGATTGGAAGAAGTTTTTACTCCCGATTCTTCGGAATCGATTATTCTATCCAAATCTTCTCTTGCTTTGCGTCTGCTGACCAATATCAGAGACGAAGCGCATCGTTTTGCCATTAATTTTCACAGGCAAAGAAGGTCGCAACGCACTTTAATCAGCGAACTGGAAGATATTGAAGACATAGGTGAAAAAACAAAATTTCTGCTGTTGAAAAGTTTAGGCTCGGTGGATGCAATACGCAATGCCACTTTTGAAGATTTAATTGCGATAAAAGGCATCGGAGAAGCCACTGCCACGAAGATTATCAATTATTTCGCAGGCAAAAAAGCTAATTAATTAAAATACCGTCTTTGTATTTTCGGACTGCTTTTCCGCTGATTGTGGTGTTCACCGGTTGATTTACTGCATCTTTGTAAATGCGGATATAATGGTCAGACAAAGCGGTTGCCAAAGTATTGTTTTTCTCAACTATTCCCGATAAAAGGACCTCCTCACTGATTAACTCATTTTGATACTCTGTCTTTTTTTGTTTGGAAAGATCAGTCATGATGCGGACTCTTTCTTTGATGACAGAACCGGTAATTTGAGAAGACATAGTTGCTGCCGGAGTTGCTTTGCGCGGTGAAAAACCAAAAACATGCAAATATGCGACAGGCAGGATTTTTATCAATTCAAAGCTTTGTGTAAATTCCGCTTCAGTTTCACCGGGAAATCCGCATATTACATCCATTCCGATTGCGCAATGCGGTTTGATTTTTCTCAATTCACACACTAAATCGGAAATTTGCTCCGCTGTGTATCTTCTCTTCATTCTTTTCAATACGGAATCGGAACCTGACTGCAAAGGTAAATGAAAATGCGGACAAATGTTGGAAGAATTTTTAACAGCGGACAAAAGGTCATTATTCCAAAGGTCAGGTTCTATGGAACTCAGCCTTATTTTAAGGGCAGGATCGATATTTGCAAGAATCTTTACTAAATCGCCTAAATTTATTCCTGAAGTCTCATCTTTATACAAGCCGAGATTTACGCCCGTTAATACAATTTCGTGATAATCTTTTTGCCGCAAAGCTTGAACTTGTGCCACCACTTTGTCTAATTCCAAAGACCTCGGTCTTCCGCGTCCGTAAGGCACTGCACAATAGGCGCAATAATAATTGCATCCGTCTTCTATCTTGATAAAAGCGCGCGTCCTTTCATGCATTTTGCTGAATTGAACCCAATTGAAACTATCGGCTTGATTGATGTCTCGGAAGTCATAAGCAACATTGTTCAACCACTCATCTGAATTGATTTTCGCCTGATTATCCACTATTAAATCTATCTTACCCAATTTTTCTATTGCCTGTTTATCTTTTTGAGCGTAGCAACCGGTGACGATTATTTTGACTTCAGGATTAATTTCTTTGCGGGAAAGCGCTTGCCTAATTAGATTGCGGCTCTTGTAATCCGTCCTGTTGGTGACAGTGCAAGTATTGATAATGTATAAATCCGCATCGCTGGAAAAATCGACTATTTCATAGCCTTTGGCTTCCAACTGCTCCATTATGGCGTTGCTTTCAACTTGATTGACTTTACATCCGAGGGTGGTAACAGCGGCTTTTTTCATGTATAATATCTGGTTAAGAAATCCCAAATCGCTTTCCCGTAGATTTGATGTTCAACTGCCAAAACTTTTTCTGCAATTTCTTCCGGACTTTTACATTGTGAGATATCAACTTTTTTCTGAAAGATTATCGGACCGTGATCATAAACAGTGTCCACAAGATGAACGGAAACGCCGGATTCTTTTTCCTTTGCAGCAAAAACAGCTTCGTGAACTTTCATTCCATACATATTTTCTCCGCCGTATTTTGGCAGCAAGGCAGGATGGATATTAAGAATCGGTAATTTGATCTTTTGTAGGAACTCGGGGGAAAGTCTTTTCAGAAAGCCCGCCAATACCAACAAGTGTAAATCGTTATCACTAACCAGCTGAAGAACTTTTTCCTCAAATTCTTCCCGCTTCCGATAAGGAAGATACAAGCAAGTAAGATTCAATCTCTCACAAACATTTTGGACTGGCGCATCCGCAACAGTTTTAATCACGAAACAAATTTGAACTGGCAACTGCTGAGCGCGAAAATACTCCGCCATCGCTTCAAGGTTTGAACCTCTGCTCTGCCCGCTGGTTAAAACACCGATTCTGAACATATTTAATCGGATGGTTTCAGATGCAATTCCTGCCATTGAAGCGGACTTACCTCTGAAGGAGAACCGCACATAAGGTCTGCCGCTTTCAAAGTTTTGGGAAAAGCAATCACATCTCTGATGGAATCCGCACCGGTTAAAATCATTACCAATCTGTCTATTCCTGGAGCAATGCCACCGTGCGGAGGAGTGCCATATTTCAATGCTTCTAAGAAAAATCCGAATTTATCCTGCAATTCTTCTTCTGTCAAACCCAAAACATCAAAAATCTTCTTCTGAACATCGTAACGATGACACCTGATACTTCCGGACGAAAGTTCCATTCCGTTGCAGACTAAATCATACAATTGACCTAATATGTCACCTGTTTTGTCGGGCTCATCTAACCAAGGAATATGTTCATTTTTGGGTAAAGTGAACATATGATGAGCGGGTTCCCAGCGTCCGGTTTCCTCACTTTTCCGGAAAAGCGGGAAATCGGTTATCCAGGCAAAAGCGAAAACATCTTTTGGAATAAGGTCCAACTTTGCGCCCAAGTGATTTCTCACCGCTGCCAGCACCTTAAAGACCATGTCGTTAGAATCTGCAGCCATAACGATTAAATCGTTTTCTTTACCTTGTATCCTTGCTAATAAAGCGGCTTTTTCTTCACTTGAGAAAAATTTGCCCGCTCCGTTATCCGGTTCGGAATTTGATATTTTCCAAAACGCCAAACCTTTGCCGCCGTTATGTTTAGCCAATTCTATTAATTCATCTTGCTGCTTACGCGTTAAAGCTGCGCCATTAGGAACTAAAATACCGCGAATTGTTCCTTTCGCATTCAACGCTGATTGAAACACTTGAAATTTTGTTCCGGCAAAGATATCGGTCAAGTCAACAAGTTCCAGACCGAATCTTATATCCGGTTTATCAATTCCGTATTTGTCCATTGCTTCGCGATAAGTAAGTCTGGGAAAGGGCGTAACTATTTCTTGTCCGTTCACTTGTTTGAAAATATAAGCCATCAATCCTTCCATAAGAGCAAATATATCCTCTTGCGTGACGAAGCTCATTTCCAAATCCAGTTGGGTAAATTCAGGTTGTCTGTCCGCTCGCAAGTCCTCATCTCTAAAGCATTTGGCAATTTGATAATATCTATCAAAACCGGCAATCATAAGCAATTGCTTAAACATTTGCGGGGATTGCGGCAAAGCGTAAAACTTGTGCGGATGAATTCTGCTGGGCACCAAATAGTCTCTTGCACCTTCAGGAGTGCTTTTCATCAGGATTGGCGTCTCTATTTCGTAAAAACCTCGCTGATTTAAATAGTCTCTGATTGCCGTAATTAAAGCGTGTCTTTTCAGCAAAATTTGCTGCAACTTTTCCCTTCGTAAATCCAAATACCTGTATTTTAAGCGCAAATCCTCATCCGCTAACGCCGCATCTGAAATCTGAATCGGTAAAGGAGCAGCTTCATTTAAAATCCATAAAGCTTCCGCTTTAACTTCTATTTGCCCGGTAGCCATTTGAAGATTGATATTTTGTTCGGTTCTGGCAAGGACAGTTCCTTTTACGGCAACTACATATTCATTTCGCACTTTTTCCGCTTTTTGAAAAGCTTCTTTATCTTCAGGATGAACAACAACCTGCACGATGCCTTTGACATCCCTCAAATCAAGAAAAATCAATCCGCCCAAATCTCTTCTGCGATGCACCCAACCCATAATTGTCACTTCAGTTCCTGTTTCCTGAATGCTCAGATTCCCGCAATAATGAGTTCTGGCTATTCCCCGATACAAATCAAGCATAATTATCCTCTTTATGTAGAAAGTTATTCCAATTCATCAAAAGCGCTGTTTTAGACAAGTTTTTTTCTGCTGAGCCGGAAAGATAGTGTGAAATATATATGAAAAAGGTTATTCGTTATGGTCTTTCAGCCAAGTCCGCACTCTGTTCTCAATTTGATCAATCTGTTCGGGAGTTAATTCCGCTTTGACATTTTCCGCAGCTTTGGCATAATCTGTTTTTTTGTCATCGGAGCAGCGCAAAGAGGCAAGTTTTAGCCAAAAATATGCTTCGGAAACATCAACCGGCACACAGGAGCCTTCATAATAGCAAAAACCGAGATTTGCCTGCGCTTCCACATATCCATTTTCTGCAGATTGTCTAAACCATTTGACGCCTTCTTTGTAATTTACGGGAAGACCAATGCCGGCATAATTCATCATTCCCAGATAATATTGCGCTTCAGGATTATTGGTTTGGGCGGAAAGACGAAAATATTTTAATGCTTCTTTATAGTCCTGAGGCACTCCTTCCCCGTTTTTATAGCATTTTCCCAAAGCGCATTGTGCAGCACTCACTCCCTTTTCCGCCGACATTCTAAACCATTTGACGGCTTCCTTATAGTCTTTGGGCAAGCCTTTCCCGTAATAATAAGCTTCACCTAATTGATATTGAGCGACCGGTTCACCCTGTTGAGCTTGAGAAATTAATCTGCCAACGGCATCCACTATTAAGCCTGCGGATTCAATTTCTGCATTTAAGTTAAGAATTAAAAAAGTAACCGTTAAAATAAAAAATAGCATCCTTTTCATTTTACACCCTCTTTTATAGTAAGTCTCCCGTAACTTTTAGTTTATGCCTTTTATGTATGCTATCTCGCACAAAATGAATATAATATGTCAAGCACAAATTTCATTTTTGGCTTCAAACTCAATTTTCCCTCTTAATAACCACGCCGAGTCCACCCCGAGTCCACGCCGATGAAGTCGGGGTGGACTCGGCGTGGATACGGGGTGGATACGGGGTGGATATTCAGCATCGTCAAAGATGATAAAAAAGATATAATTTTTGCGAAATAAGAAAGCTGAGCCTTTTTCTATTGACACAAAAACGGCTTTTTAAATAGGGAATTGAGATAAAAGAAAGAAAAGAAGAAATTGGAGGAATTATGAGTTCGCAGCTTTTATACGGGAATATAAGTTCCCAGGAAGCTATGGAGTTGGAGGAGCGTTACGGAGCTCATAATTATCACCCTCTGCCAGTGGTTTTAGCTAAAGGCGAAGGTGTATTTTTATGGGATCCCGAAGGGAACAAGTATTATGATTTTTTAAGTGCATATTCCGCTGTTAATCAAGGCCATTGCCATCCCAAAATTGTCAATGCTTTAATAGAACAAGCAAAAACATTATGCCTTACTTCCAGAGCCTTTTACAATAATAAATTAGGACCTTATGAAAAGTATATAACCGAATATTTTGGTTACGATATGTTGTTGCCCATGAACAGCGGAGCCGAAGCTGTTGAGACAGCGATGAAACTCGCCCGCAAATGGGGTTATAACGTGAAAGGAATAGCTCCGGACAGTGCTCTTCTCATCTTTTGCGAAGGTAATTTTCACGGCAGAACAATGGGTGTGGTTTCCGCTTCCACAGACCCTGATTGTTATGACGGTTTCGGACCTTTCCTTCCCGGCATTATTAAAATTCCGTATAATGATGATGAAGCATTAAAAGCTGTGCTGGAAAATCACGGGAAAAATGTAGCCGGTTTCATCGTAGAACCCATTCAAGGCGAAGCCGGAGTTAATGTTCCAGATGAAGGATATCTGAAAGCGTGTTATGACCTTTGCCAAAAATATGATGTCCTTTTTATAGCCGACGAAGTGCAAACGGGATTAGCACGCACGGGAAAACTTTTGGCTTGTGATTATGAAAATGTGCGCCCCGATATTTTGATTTTGGGTAAAGCTCTCTCAGGAGGCGTTTTACCAATTTCTGCAGTTTTGGCGGATAAGGATATTATGTTGGTGCTAAAACCCGGTGAGCACGGTTCCACTTTTGGCGGTTTTCCTTTAGCTTGTGCGGTGGCAACGGCTGCTTTGGAAGTTATTAAGGAAGAAAACTTGGCTGAAAAAGCCTATAATCTGGGAATATATTTCCGCAGAGAATTATCTCAAATCAATCATCCTATGCTTAAATTGGTGCGGGGAAAAGGATTGCTTAATGCCATTATTATAGAGCCAAAAAACGGTTTTGAGGCTTGGGATGTGTGCCTAAAATTAATGGAAAAGGGTCTGCTCTGCAAACCTACGCACCGTCACATTATTCGTTTGGCTCCTCCATTAGTTATTACACAGGAACAATTGGCGGAATGTGTCGAAATCATCAAATCCGTTTTTGCCGAATTATGAGATTTAAGATTTAATAATATAGCCGGAGTTTGAAGCTGAAATCAATCTCCGGCAGTTTCCTTTCCTGAATATGGAAAAAGATTATAAGAGCGGATTTGTCGTCATAGCGGGAAAACCAAATGTCGGCAAATCCACTCTTTTGAATAATTTAATCGGAACAAAACTTTCCATTGTCTCCCCCAAACCGCAAACTACCAGACTTGCTCTCAAAGGCATTTACACCGATAATGAAAAACAAATCGTCTTTCTTGACACTCCCGGTTATTTAAAACCCCGCTATGAAATGCAAAAACGTATGCTGAAACAGATTTTGGATTCGCTCAACAGCACCGATGTCGTGCTCTTTTTAAGTGATAACAGCACCTTCCCCACCGATTATGATTTTGAACTTTTGGAGGTTGTAAAACAGGTAAAAAAGCCCAAATTGGCAGTAATTAACAAATCTGATTTACCGGTAAAACAGAGCAGGGAACTAACAATTTCTATGCTAAAATCTGATTTTGATGACATTCTTTTTATCTCAGCCCTCAAAGGAGACAACCTTGATGCCGTTATTCCCGCAATTGCAAAATTGCTTCCTTACGGACCTGCTTTGTATGAACCGGACCAACTTTCCGATTTACCCATGCGGTTTTTCGCTCAGGAAGCAATCAGAGAAGCAGTTTTTAATTTTTACAGTCAGGAAATTCCTTACGCCACTGCCGTCTTGATTGATAAATATGAAGAGTTTCCCGAACGCGATGTAATATCTGCTACAATTTGGATTGAACGCGAAAGCCAGAAACCGATCTTAATCGGAAAAGGCGGAAACGGATTGAAACGTATCAGAGAAACAGCGGAAAAAGAAATTACAATATTAACCGGTAAACCTGCAGAAATTCACCTTTGGGTCAAAGTGAAAAAAAATTGGAGAAAAAATAACTCCGCTTTACAAGAATTGGGATTGACCTGATGAAATTTAATTGACATAATAAGCAAAAACAGTTTTTATGCCATTAGTTGATTATCTACAATTTTTTATCTTTTTATCTATTCTGCTAATTTGAGGTATTATAGTGAATACTTTAGTAATTGATATCGGCAATAGTAACACTGTATGCGGTATTTACAGCGAAGGAACGTTAAGTTGGTCTGCTCGTTTCAAATCAGACAGAGACAGAACTGCAGACGAATATTTCGTTTTGTTGCAATCTCTTGCCAAAGAAAACATTTCAAATGGCGGAATCAACAAAGTTGCCATAGCGGGTGTAGTTCCTGATTTGACCCGTAAATGGCAGCACCTCATCAAGAAATACTTTTCCTTAAATGCAATAATAATTTCCGCCTATTCACCTCTCGGACTTTCTTATGTAGTTCCTGATCCCGGTTTTATCGGAGCGGATTTAGTGGCAAATGCCTTTGCAGGGTGGAAAAAATACAAGTCAAACTGCCTCATCATTGATTTTGGCACCGCCACCACTTTGCAGATTGTGACAGCTGAAGGAAAATTTCTGGGGGCAATAATTGCTCCCGGTATGATTACTGCGGCTGCAGAATTATTCCGTCAAGCAGCTTTGCTTTCCGAAATTGAATTAACTTTGCCGAAAACACTATTGGGAACTAATACGAAGGACGCTATGCTTTCCGGCATTGTAAAAGGACATGCTCTTATGGTTCAAGGATTTATCAATTCTCTTAACAATGATTTTGCTGCCCTTTCTCCATGGAAAATAATCTCTACGGGAGGTATTTCTGATTTATTAATTCCATTGCTTCCGGAAATTCAAATTTCGGACAGAACCTTGACTTTAGACGGTATTTATCAGGCTTCAGAACTTCTTTCCAGCTGATTGACTAACCGGTAAGAAATGCCAAAACGATTTTTTTTGATAATAACTTTTGCCATTATAATCTGCGGAATTTATTCTGCTCAACTCCCGTCAAAATATTACCTACCGAACTATTATCCCTTTATTTATAATCAGGTAGATATCTATAAAATCAATAAGGGAATTTCTCTTTACAAACAAAATCCTTACCTTGTGCGTGTTTTGGGACCTGCGACGCAAAAAATCTTTGATCTTGATTCCATGCGGGTTATAATTTCCACAAAAGTGGGCGACGAAAGCCTTTATCCTGATGTCTATGTTCCTTTGGAAAAGTATTTCACCAATCTGGAATATCAAATTTATCACAGGTCACTTACTACCCAAATCCTTACCGCTAAAGAACATGCAGCCACACAAACAGGAGGTTTGATAAGAGAACTGACACTCGATATACCCAGTATTGCGATGCCTAAAACAATGAAAAAGATTTTGGGAAATAAACCGGGAAGATTAAATCTGGACGGCACTCAACGCATAACTATGACCGGAACCAGTACTAAACGAAAAATAATCCCCATCTATGAAACAGACCACGGCAGCAGATTTGATTTCAAAATGAAACAAGACACAAACATCAATTTGAGCGGAACAATAGGCGAGAAAATAAATGTCCTCCTCAAATACAATTCCAACCAAGATGAAACTTTATTCGACCCCAACAACATTAATATCACATATACCGGTGATGAAGACGAAGTAGTTCAAAAACTAGAAGCAGGAGACATTGCTCTTTCGCTTAGCGGTTCACGTTATATCAGCTATTCCACTAGCTCACAAGGACTTTTTGGCATAACTTCCAAATTCAAGTTTGGCGCTTTGGATTTGACAGCTATCGCCAGCAAAGAAGAAGGCCAAAAAAATACTAAAACATATATCGGTCAAAGTCAGGCAGATTCGACAATCATCTATAGCAAAAATTTCGCATACAGAACATTCTATTATTTAGAAAAACCGCAAGACATTTATAACCTTTACACAAGTGCCGACCCGAATATTCCAAACGGCTGGATTGGCAATGCAATTAAAACTACGGCAGGTAAATGGCAAGTTTTGTATCCTGCTCTGCTGCCCAAAAACGGAACGGTAAAAGTGTATTTGGATGACGGAGACGCAACAAATAACGTTGCTTCCATCCAAGGTGAAACAATTCATTTATCTTCTACGGAAGAATATACTCCCTATTATGATGAATTGATAGAAGGAACGGATTTTATTACAGATTATACGGCCGGCACAATAGAAATCCTGAAACTGGTGGATAGACGATATACAATTGCAGTTCAATACACTCGCAGAGATGAAACATTAGTTCCGGAAAACAGTAATGTTCAAGACGGAGTTTTGCATGCAAAAGTCATCAGAACCAGAAATCAGGAATATGACCCAAATCCTAATCTGAATTATGCCTATACTTGGGACTACCAAATGCGCAATATTTACAGTATGGGCTTAACCAATATCAAAAAAGACGATTTTAAGCTGGAAGTATACACAGAAAACACAGACAGAACAAGAAACTACAATGTTCCGGACAGTTTAACTACAAGCGGTATTACCACTTACAACGAATATCTGAATTTAGACAGCAGCGGTGACGGAAGAGTTAACGGAGATGACGCCACGGTTAATTTGACAACAGGTTATATCATCATCCCCTTTATCAAGCCTTTTTACGCTTTGGGTGATACTTTAATCTATCAAGATGAAAATGAAAACATCACTTATGACGAATTTAAGCATTACATCTCAGTTTACGGGAAAATCGGACGCGATATAATTTCTTTAGGTCAAACTGGTGTGCTCAAAGGCAGCGTTAAAGTTAAAGTTAACGGAGTTACGCAAAAAGAAAATATTGATTATATAGTTGATTATGACATGGGGCAAATTACTTTCTTGTCTGCTGCAGGTAAAGATCCCAACGCCAAAATAGAAATTGATTATGAATATCGGTCAGGTTTTGCCGTTGCCTCAAAAAGTTTGGTGGGAGTGAGAGCGGATTATAACATCTCAGACAATTCAAAATTAGGCGGCACAATTATTTACCGTTCGGAAACAGTATCGGATAAAAGACCGAAGATAGGTAATGAAAATATCAAATTGTTTATGGCTGATATTGACGGAAGCACATCTTTGAAAACTCCTTTTATCACACGTTGGATTGACGCTCTTCCTTTGATTAAAACAAATGCCGAATCAAAAATCTCTCTATCGGGAGAAGCAGCATTGACTATGCCAAATATCTCGGGCGATGACCAACACCCCAATGAAGCTTTTATTGATGATATGGAAGGTATCTTAGATTCATATCCTTTAGGACTTTCATATTCAACTTGGGTTTTGGCAAGTCATCCCTATCAAACTTCGCTGCCGAGATGCAGAGTTAATTGGTATAACCCTCTCAATGTTAAAATGCAGCAGGTTTACGATCCAGCCACCTTAACCAATGATGAAAAAGACGATAATATCACAGTCTTGGCAATGAAACTTTTCCCCAATACAATTCAGCAGGAAGGTCAAACCAATTGGTGCCAGGGTGGAATAATGAAATATGTCGGCAATCAATTGGATTTTTCCAATAAAAAATATATAGAGCTGCTGGTTAAAGTTGATAAATACGGCGAAACACAACCAAATGTCACTTTACATGTGGATTTGGGTGATATCAACGAGGATTTCTATACTGATTACGGCGGGCTGAATGTCCTTAATAACGAAGACTCAAATCATGATGGTGATTTCACTACCGCTGAAGATACAGGTTTGGACGGAATTCCGGACGGTCAGCCCGGTGACGATCCTAACGACAATGCAGAGGTTGAAAACGCTGATTCAAATGGAGATTATCCTCATAAAAACGGAACAGAACATAATAATCTCTTGGATACTGAGGATTTGGATAATGACGGAGTTTTAGACCAATTGGACAGATATATCACTTATACCGCCTCAATTACAAACATCAACCCTACTCAAAATCCTTATTTAGTAAGTTATATCCCCAGCACAAAATATCTGCTGATTCGCATACCCCTTAATGAAATTACGGAAGCAAATATTATTAACAGCTCTACCTCTAATGTCCAACCCACTCTTAAAAAGATCTCTTATGCGCGAATTTGGGCAGAAACAAATATCCCCGCAAGAGTTCTGATTGCTTCAGCTCAAATTGTGGGCAACAAATGGGAAGACTTTTTTGTCAGATATTACAACAATACGATTGTTCCGCCTACAGTGCTTGAGACTTACGGAGAAAGCTTCCTTTCCGGCATCGTGGATAATCAGAAAAGCAATCACTACACTTCTCCTAAGAATACATTTTATACCGAATCCAATAAACCTACATTAGAGCAATCTTTAACTTTGGAAGTGAATAACATCCAACCAGGCTATATTTCCGCTGCAGGTGATACAATTCAAGGTCATAAAGTATTACTCAGACAGAAATTAATAGAATATTACAACCTATTATCCTATCGCAAAATTGTGCTTTGGGCATATCCTGAAAACGCTGCCAACCTTCCTTTTACCGCAGGTAAAACTGTAGATATAATTTTCAGAATGGGAGCGGATTCCCTAAATTATTACCAAGCCAGAATTCCGCTTCCCGTCCTTGACTATAATACTCCCAACGGCAAAATGCAAAGAAATTGGTGGAAATCTATTGAATTTGATTTGCAGGATTTTTCCAGCATTAAAGATGTTCTACAACAGGAAAAAGAATATTATAATAACGGAAAATATTTCTCATATAAAGGAACTCCGACTTTAACCAATATTAGGGAATTTATTTTGGGCGTGCAAAACAATCGCACTGACGGAACTCCTTATTCCGGAATTGTCTATTTAGACGATATCAGAGTTGCGGATCCTTTTGAAGATGCAGGTGTAGCAGGCAGATTGACCTTAAATTCCATTTTTGCCGATTTTGCTACTTTGGATGTGGATTATGAACAAAAATCGGAAAACTTCAATTCAAATATTCAGCGCGGCACTACTCTTGCTTCGGGTTTCACTTCCTCCAATTCCTTGAATATATCCAATAAGTTCTTCCTTGATAAATTCTTCCCTAACACGTGGGGAATGCGTCTGCCTCTGAATCTGGAACGCAATTACTCTCTTTTCTTACCACGTTATAGAGCAAATTCAGATATCTTGCGCAGCAGCATAATGAATCCTGAAGATAAAGATCGAGAAAAGACGGAAAATCTTTATTATGCAGCAACTCTCGGAATAAGTCAAACCACTCCTCCCCGTTCTCCTGTCCTTGCATATACAATTAATAAAATGAACTTTTCTGGAAAAGTTTCCAATACTATCAACAAAACAGCTACTTCCGTTGATACTACATTCGCATGGCAGGGAACTTTCAATTATAATTTGAACTTACCTGAAAACACTCTTTCTTTACCTATATATAAATCATATAAAATTAAGTTTATTCCTAATTCTTTTACCAACAATTTTAATATCACTTCCTCAGACCCGAAAAGTTATAATTGGGAAAAGCGCGATACTTTAAGCGGTTGGTTCACCAGACCTCAAACCCTGCCGACAAAATATATTAATACCGATAACGGCTTCACTTGGCCCCTCACTTCGGATTTCAATACCACCTTCAGATTAATTACAAAAAGGGATTTAGTGCAAAAGAATTATTGGAAAGGCGTGAATGTTGGCAAAGAATCAGAATTTGACCAAAATATCGGTTGTAATTATAATCCGAATTTCATTCCACAAATCCTGACTCTCAGCAATAGTTTAGATACGCGTTATACGGAAAATCAACGCAAATATCTAGAGACTGTCTCCGGAGAGCAAGTAAATGTTTATTATAAAGACGGAAACTCGACCAGAACAATCAGGGTGAATCTTACTTTGCAAAATTCAGATTTGTTAAATAATCTGCTGACAAAAGTAAGTGATAGCGATAAAATAAAGTCCGAATCAAAAGAAATAAAATATGAAGAGCGGAAAAAAGAAGAGGATAAATTATATAATAAAGATAACGAACAACCTAAAGAACCGGAATTTAGTGAGGATGAGAAGAAGAAAGCTGAAATTATGATCGAAGAACAGAAAAAAATGGAAGAGAAAAAGAGACTGGAACAAGAACAGCAAGAACAGAATGAAAAGGATATTCAAAAGACGCAAGAATTTGAAAAGGGCATTTCAGCCCCTTCAGATACATTAAATAAAGTCAATGAGAAAGAAGAAAAAAAGAAAGAACAAGTTTCTGAAAAAAGCAACTTTAACTTAACGGCTACAATGGTGGGTGTAGTCTCAAGAATAAAAAATATATCGGGAACATATCAAAACGGATACACACAGATTTTCACCAGTAAGCATTCGCGTCCAAACTATGCTTTTTTGTTAGGATTACCGCATCAGGTTCCGCTTTCTTTTCTTGATTCACGAGAAAACGACAATACCTATACTATTTCTTCCGGTTATATTTTTTCCAGAAAGATAGATTCCACGTTGAATTATTCTTACTCTATCAATCAGCGATATGCCAATGCCAGCAATCAAACTGTTGCTGTTACTTTTCCCGATATTTCTTTAACAGTTTCGGATTTAGATGACCTGATCGGAATTAAAAAATATTTTGATAATACCAGGCTAAATTCTTCTTTCCAATACACATTGCGTCAGACGGGTGATTTGAATTGGGTTAAGCCTAAACAGGAAACGAAAACCTGGTCTTATAATCCTTTAGCGTCCATAACCACAAATATTACAAAAGATTTACAGGCAACAATAGCCGGAACAATAACAAAATCTGATAATATTACGGATATGGTAAGCTACGATATTATTCGCGCATCAAACGCTCAAGGAATTAACGGCAACTTTACCTATTCCTTCAGATCCAGCACCGGAATGCGTCTACCCTTCTCCAACAAAAAAATCAACCTTAGAAATGAATTAACTTCTGCTCTGAATATCGCATACACAAAGAACTATGATACCACTAAAGGCAGCGGTGATACTCAGATTGATACTCACACGACAAAAATAACAATCTCTCCGTCTGCAGGGTATCAATTTGACCAAAATATCCGAGGCGGTTTAAACGGTAATTATGAAATTACGCGGGATAAGAAAAGAGACGACCGCATTCGCATTTTCAGTTTAAGTATCTGGGTAGAGATTACTCTTTGATTTTATATCCCTTTTTTCAGATTATCTGATTACAGTCATCTTCTTAGCGGAAGTGAAATTACCCGCATTCATCCTAATAATATACACTCCCGAAGAAACAGGTCTATCGGTTTCATCTTTTCCGTTCCAAAGAAGAGAATACCGGCCGGATTTTTGTTCATTCGCAACTAAAGTCTTAACTAATTGACCTTTTGTATTATAAATTTTCAGATTAACTTTGCCTTTGCTTGCCACTGAATAATTGATAGCGGTGGAACCCCTAAACGGATTGGGATAATTGCCATAAAGCGCATTTACGACAGCGGGTAAATGATCTACAGGGGAACCGACAACAGGAAAATCTATTCCGACGGTATCACTGGGAGCGCCCTCACCCGCACTATAGAGTGCTCTGACATAATAGCAGTAGTGACCTTCCAAACTAAGATTATCAGTGAAAATTTGATCTGTAAGCTGTCCTATCATTTCATAACTTCCCGGTAATAAACGCCTGTAGACTTTGTAAGCTAAAACAGGCAAAAGCGGATCAGAAGGTGCAGCCCATGACAAATTAACCGTTGATTGATTTGGTTCCGCACTAACTGTCAAACCCGTGGGTTCAGGCAAGTAAAATAAAGTAAAATCCTGATTGTAACTCAAATTTTGTTCACTGATTACGATATTGGGAGAAGTCGCATTTTGGTAGTATGGTTTTGATGCAGTAACAGTATAATTTCCGACAGGAAGATAAAGTAAATAAAAGCCTGTCGTATCGGGATTGGCGGTAAAGTAATCTTGTGAGGAAATACGGACAGGCGTGGGATCCGAATTATCCGATAAAATGACTGTTCCGCTAACGATGCCTGTCTTGATACTGTAACCAGTAATCATCACATCGTCAATAAACCAACCGTTATACTGCACGGAAGTATCGGAACCGAAACGCCATTTAATAATGATTTCATGATTGGCAAACTGATTCAGATCAAATGTTACTTGCGTCCAACTGCTCGGTCCGTTTGTAAATCCTGGTTCTCCTAAGCCGGTAATATTAGAGGCATAAGTTCCACCGGAAGAGGGCTGAACAATAGTCCAAGAAGAACCTCCGTTAATGGAAACAGATACATTTCCGCCATCCCAACTATTTTCACAATTTAAGAGATGCCAGAAGGAAAGAACGGCACCCGTTCCGACTGTAATCGGAGGCGTCTTTAACACAAAATTTGCGTTATTTGGATACTGACCGCTCAAGTTTGTGCACCATACTTTTGTGCCAGAATGAGCCGAATATTGAGTTGGGGTTCCCCATTGCCAGCCGCTTTCACTGATGAAATTACCGTTGTTATTTTCAAAATCAAGATTAACTCCGCTCGTTCCGCAACCGACAGTAAAAGTGCCTGTATCTGATGCAGCATTATCCGCCATAATATTAAAAGTAAAAGGCACATAAGTATTAACGGGAACAGCTCCGAAATGGACATTAAAAGCGAATTGAGCAATATCGTTCGGAGCCAGAACCGCTTTGGAGATTACCGAATTCTGGATAGTGGTCAGCTGATTTGTTGTTGTCAAAACTGCCACCAGATTATTTGCATTGACATTGGAATTATTTTTGGCATTGGCGATTATTATGACATCTTCATCGGGGTCTGCAATACCGTTATTATTTCCCGCAATGTCATTGATAAAGAATGAAAAATAAGTTAAAGAAGATTTTTGCACCAAAATGCTAAAACCGCGTTGCCAAGTTCCATTATTTGCAATAATATCCAAGTTAAAAGGTATACTATGATTATCCGGACATTGGGGTGAGACGGTAAAAGTAAAAGCATATCGATTAAAAGAAGAAGCGTCACCCGGAATTGGAAAATAGGAGGAAGAATTATTAGTAATGGTAACCATAGGATCGGAAGAAGAAAGAGTTGTATTAATCCCGCTTGCCGTTGTGTTACCGATATTTAACAATTGAACACCTAATTCCACATTTTCTCCCGGTTCGACAATTTGGTTACCGTTGCTATCCGTAATTACTGTTGTTCCCATTACCAAAAACGCATTTTCATGATACATGGGCACATTCGTTATATAGAGAGCGCGACCGTTACCCAAAGGAGAAGCGGCAGTCGGATAAGTATTATTAAAGGAATATTCCAAACCGATATCTTGGGTGGCATTTTCTATACCTATCGTGCAATACACTCCTTGATTAGTAGTAGTTGTACTTGTATCCACATTATTGAATGTCTGGTATTGGATTTTGATTGGCCCGTCTCCCAAGCTGGTGGGATAAAAAGCAGGATCATATAAAATTACTTGAAAAGTTTCTTGATATGATGGCTGGTAACCGTTTACCAAATGATACCATTCTACGATAAAAGCATGATTGGCTGTATCATACCAAGTATAAATACCTCCGTCTGCGGCTGTTGCCAAGTCATCCCAAAAAGGAGCAATCATAGCACCCGGACCCATTGCTCCCGGAATACGATAATTTCTAAATTCCGCATTTTCCGTTACCCCCATTGCTAAAAAGCCGTTGGAACAAACAGTAATTTGCGTATATTGCAGACCGTAAAAAGTAAAAGTGAACGGTAAGGTAACCACGGCAAGGGAAGTGGCATTATCTCCGTCACCTTCTTCCGAGCCTTGATCCGGATCTGAAATAGGTAAAGCTATTCCGCTACCACCTTCGGCAGGTGCAATTCCAATCCAGGAATAAACCGGACATTCAGTATAATTCACATCTGTATCATCATAAATAATATAGCCGTATGCATCAGGACCTAAAGGATCGTGTAAGGTAGAGCTGCTGATCGTCAAATTAAAATTAAGCCAACTCAAATATCCGTCGGGATTGGTTAATCTCAAACGCATCGGGATTACCATACCCGGTATTAACAGATTTCTTCCATGCAAAATAAAATTATCTGCCAATGTAGTAGCTTGATCATTAACCGGAACATTTCCGAAGAAGCCGATACTGTCAGTCACCATAACTAAATCGTTATCGCTGAACAACTCTCCCGTAATGTTAGCGGGTTCAATCGTTCCCGTATTCTTAATTGTGATATTAAAGCTTACAGTTTCACTCGGATCAAGCACATTGTTTGCTCCGTCAATGACTTGATAGGAAACGAATTCCAATTTAGATGAAGTTACTAAAAGATTATATGGAATTACATAAGTATAAAGGCTGTCATCAGTCAAAGAAAGTGTTAATCTCAAGACAGTATTATTCGGAGTGGTATTACTGATATGGATACGCACGGGATATACATTTAATTGCATTTCTCCCACCCCTATGGGATAGTAGTTCAAAAGAGAATCAAGAACGGTGGCATAAGTGCTGTGGCATGTAACATAACCCGTTAAGCCGCTTATTGCGTTATTGGAAGTATTAGTCATGCCCCAAAGAAGCTCAACAGTTTCACCCGGATTAGCATTGGAATCACCGTTTCCTGATGAATTGCCGATATTATCATCGTCAATCATAGTAATAGTAGGCGTCAAATTTGCAGCAGTAGCGTTGATGAGTTGTTGCAACGGCTTGAAATCGTGTTTTGAAATTGTTAAAGTTGCTCCGTTAATACTCAAAGGCGACATCATCTGAATGAAAGCATGGCCGGAAGCATCAGTAAAAGCCCTACCTATGATGATTGCATTCTGCGTCAAAGTTACGGCGGCAGCTTCAACCGGTATCCCGTTTTGATCTATAACATATAAATCTAAAGTATTGGTTCCCACAGGCAGGCAAGAAGGAACATCTGTTGCAAAAGTATGAGGGATTTGCACATAAACTTCCATAGTTGGATCCCCCATCAAATTGCACAGCGTATTGAAAGTTGATACAAGACCGGAATTACTTACCACAAACAGTCTGGCCAGATTAATTTTGCTATGCAGTAAGGCTTCACCCATAGTTCTCATTTTTTGAGCGAAGATACCGTCAAAGATACCTCCGCAAAGAGCGTTATTAGGCATAGTATGAGTGCCTGAAGTATCCATTCCGATAGCAGTTACGGCTCCTTTAGGAACGGCTGCGGTGCCTAAACGAATGAAACTTTCCGTGGTGGCAGTGGAAGTAAAATTGCCCGTAGAACAGGTAATAATTACCGCATGCGGTAATTTGACACCGTTAATTAATGCATCAGAGGGAGACCATCCGCTCATGCCGATATAGCCTCTGTAATTGAAAAAGCCGACACCCTGATTGATAGCTGTATTCATACTGGAAGGACTGGGAGCGCTTTGTGCCAGCATTGTAAATGTGTAATCCGGATTAGTCTGCAGAGCCAATTCCTTAATGTATTTGCAGATATAGACAACGGAAATGCCGTCATGTTGTGTATCTCCGACCAAAAGCATCCGATTCAGCCACTGTGCCGTGCTGACATTTATATCACGCTCGTAAGCATAAATCTTGGAAAAAATTACATCCAATTGCGAAGTGCTTTCTGCAGAAATCCTTCCGATAAAACAATCGCCCATTTCATCGTTGCCTGCCAACAAAGTATACTGATAATCTCCCGAGCCGCTCGAAGTATAAGTGGGAACGGGAAAAGAGCCAGTTACATCACCAATGAATACAATATAATCCGGACGCGTATTTGAATCGTTATACAAAGTTTGCAGATAATTTTTTATGGCTGTATTGGAAGAGCCGGCAACAGAAGTGCTTACCAAGCGGACATCCGCACCTTTTTGCCTTTTCCACAACGCAAATTGCAATAATTTATTCTGGAAAGTGGCATCATTATAGTTGCCGTAAATCATTATTATTCGTTCAGGAACATTTTTTACTATATCGGGACGAACATCACGATAATTTAAAATCATGCTGTTATACAGCTTATCAAATGCAGGAGAAATTGCTGTTACTTCCTCTTTTTCATTCACTGACGGAGTATCGGTAAAGCGCAATCTCAAACGGACCCGCTCACGCACATTTAAATCATGAGTAGCACTGTCCCACGCAAAAGGTTGCACTTGCAAGGTAACTACGCGATAGTCACGCATAATTTGAGGTTCACTGATTTGAATTATATCTTGAGGATAAATTTGATTACCTTCATAACATGACCGGTTAATTATTATGTTAAGGGGATTGGGATCATTACCATCACCTTGAGAGGGATAAGGAAGAATATGTTTTACCTGCTTGGTTTTTGTATCCAACATTTCCACTTCAACGGAACCGTGAGCCGGGATGGCAATTATAGCGGATAAAGTGGGCAATTCAGGCAAACCGGCATCAGTCAAATATCCGGCATCCGGTAAACTGATTTTTTGATAGGTTGTATTACCCAAATTCTCGTTTACTAATTCATATTCGGGAAGATTAAACTCCAATTCCATGCTTTGGGCGGAAGTATTTTTAATACTGAAAGCGCTATTGGCGACTTGATTTACTCCAAACGCGGAAAGACAAAGAACATTCACCAAACAAAACATAGCGGTAAGGAATGCATTCTTCTTCATATAATTATCCTCTTATTTAAATCAAATTATTAATAGATAAAACAATTATTGTTCCTATTTTCAATTTTTATTTTGCCCATCCCTCTTATTGTCTTAATAATGATTTTTCTAATTTTAATTAATGGCACTCTTGAAACTTCTGGAAAGCGAAAAAAAGTTTTATTATCTTGACAAAAAAATCTGATTATAATAAACAAAAAAAATAAAGGAGAGATAGGTGAAAAAGGATAAACTCTCATCAATTTTAACAACTGCATCTTGTTTACTTTTGATTGGTCTGCTCTTTACTTCCTGCCAATCTTCCTCCAAACCAAAAGAACCTCTTCCCGCACCTGAATTATCATTACGCCCGGGAATATACAGTTCACAGCAAAATTTAGAAATTTCTTGCTCAGTGGCAAACGCTATGATATATTACACGACGGACGGTTCTGAGCCAACCAAAAATTCTTTACTGTATACGCAGCCGCTTATTATCAGGACAACTACGACAGTAAAAACTAAGGCATATAAAGAGGGAAGGTTGCCAAGTCCGATTACGGAAGCTACTTATTCCTTTCTTGTCGGTTCTTTATATTTCTCGCATGAAGGCTGTCTGTCAAATGAACCTTTAATTGTAAAAATATATGCCGTTACCACCGGTGCAAAAATTTACTATACTTTTGACGGCTCTGAACCCGACACTACTGACTTTATGTATACTGAACCTCTCCTTTTAGATGGAAATACAATCCTTTCCGCCAGAGGTTTTATTGCCGGTTGGGAGCCCTCTCAAACTATTACGGCAAATTTTATATTCCAAGTAAAAAATATCGTATTTAGTTATTCAACCGGAATTTATTATCACGATTTCCAGCTTGATATGAGCACCGAAACTCCTTCCGCGAAAATACATTATACCATTGACGGTTCGGAACCGGTGCAAACTTCCCCCCTATACTCTTCTCCCTTGAATATCGATGTATCCTGCATAGTTAAAGCCAAAGCATTTAAGGATAATTGGTTAGCCGGTGATACCACAACGGAAAGTTATACCCTGAAGGTTATCGCACCGCAATTTAACCCCTTGCCCGGATATTACAATAATGAGCAAACAGTAAAAATATTTTCCTCTACTCCGAACGCGCAAATCTATTATACGACTGACGGGCTTTCACCTACTTCTGAATCTGCTTTGTATATGGCACCGATACCGGTTGATCAAAATATTGTCCTTGCGGCAGTTGTTTGCAGAAAAGGATGGACAGACAGTAATATTGCAAGCGGAAGATATAATTTTACGGTTCAATCTCCCGTCATCAACCCAAACGGCGGAACATATAATAAACCTCAAACAATATCAATTTCATGTTCAACTCCCAACTCCGAAATACATTATACTCTCGACGGTTCTAATCCCTCTCTTGCCTCTCAAATCTACACAAAGCCCTTCACAATTGAAGCAAGCTGCATTATAAAAGCAAAAGCCTATAGAAATAATTGGTATGCCAGTCCTGTAACAACAGCTCAATTTACCATCATAATTATTCAACAAGTTGCATCTCCCTTATTTTCTCCGCCGACCGGCAGTTATAACGAAAGCCAATTCGTGACAATTTCTTGCCCCACCGAAGGAGCAGTAATCAGGTTCACTGATGATTTGACTGAGCCCGCTCAAAATTCAATGTTATATACAAGCCCGATATTAATTCATCAAACAACAACCCTGAAAACAAAAGCTTTCAAAACAGGCTGGCAAAGCAGTGAAACTGCATCCGCCACTTATGATATAATTCACGAACATCAAGCTCTGGTATATGTTGAAGGAGGGACTTTTAATATGGGTTGTCATAACCCTGAGGGTGATATAGATGAGTATCCCGTGCACTCAGTGACGCTTTCTTCATTTTACATTTCTCCCCATGAAGTTACTCAAGGCGAATATTTCACGGTTATGAATATAAATCCTTCGTATTTTAATTTGGGCGAGCACTATCCTGTTGATACAATCAGTTATTACGACGCTATCGTCTATTGCAATCGAAGAAGCATGTTGGAAGGACTTCCGCCTTGTTATGAATATTCGGGTTACGGGTTTGAAACCGACTTATGGCCAGAGGGATGGAACACATATTACAACAATAATATTATCTGCCATTTTGAATTTAACAGTTACAGACTTCCTACTGAAGCGGAATGGGAGTTTGCAGCCCGCGGAGGTATATATTCTAATAATTACATATATTCCGGCAGCAACAACCTTGACCTTGTCGGTTGGTTTAACTATAATTCCTCAGGACAGAGTCATCCTGTCGCTCAGCTCAATCCCAATGAACTAAACTTATATGATATGAGCGGCAATATGTGGGAATTAGTTTGGGACTTTTACGGACCTTACAGCTCGGAATCGGAAATCGATCCTCATGGTCCCGAAACCGGCACCAATGTTGTATTCAGAAGCGGGATGTGGTATGGGAGTGCATCATATAGCAGAGTATCAAATCGCAGTTATGCACCTCCTTATGCATTAGCAACAACATACGGCTTCAGAGTAGTCAGGACAAGTTACTAAAATAATTTTCCCCGCAAGAAAAATATACTGCGGAATTTTTTCAGTTTTGAGCGGAATTCTCTTACTTTTTTCTTACCTTTTTACTGATTTTCATCAATTATTTTACAAATACTCAAACCCCTTTCTTCCCTGTTCAAAGCGAGGGGTTAACGGAGGCTTACCCTCCGTTAACCCTCCGTTAACCCCCCGATAATCAAGAGCAGGAAATTATGTTTTTCAAGATTTCAATTTGACTTTACTGCATAAAAAATATTGGAGCGCAGAAAGTTATGAGATTTGTCTATTTTTTACTTGGTTATAGATTTGTTCCAATTTAGCGGTGACTGCGGCGTCGGAAAACCGGTTGAGACAATCTTCTCTGATTTTTTCCGCTTGATAAGAGTTATAATTTTTCAGCATAAATTCAATTCCTTCAGCCAGAGCAGAAGGGTTATCAGGTTCGACTAAAATGCCGTTGGCTGAATTAATTAAATCTTGCGGACCGCCGCAAGCTGTGGCTACAACAGGCTTCCCGCATGCCAATGCTTCCAAAATAACCATAGAAAGAGATTCCAGTCGGCTGGGCATAACGACAAAATCACAATTCTGATACTCCGGCAGTGCTTTTTCTCTGTTTAAATATCCCAACCATTCAAGACGATCTTTTACTTCATATTTCTCGGCAAGATGTTTGTAATATGACAGTTTATTGCCGTCTCCGCCTATTTTCAGAACAAAATTACAGTCCTTGCTTTTTAACAATTTTACTGCTTGGATTAAAATATCAATTCCTTTCCTTTTAATGGGTTGAGTCATACTAAAGATTATAGGAGAAGACTTTTCTGCCCCAACATAAGAAGAAGGTTTAAAAAAATCAGTATCAACGGAATTGGGAAGAACAATAACAGGAATATCAATATAGGACTTGATAAGCCCTGCCAGCCAATTGCTAACTGCTATAACTGCAGCGGCATTGGCGAGAGATGTTAACATCATTTTCCTGATCCCGAAAGGAGTTTTAAATTCTCTAAAGGGAAAAGGACAACTGTGCTCAGTAATTATATAAGGAACAGAAAGATAGCGTGATAAATTATAAGCAATAAAACCCGCAGGGAATGTTTGATGCGCATGAATTATATCTATCTTGCCGAATTCCTTTTCAATCAATTCAATTTGTTTTAACATTTTATGCGCCAGACTTGGGTAATTGCCTTTGCCTATATGACTTGTCCAAGTCAGATGCGGGATACGATACTCCGTAAGATTATTATTCAAGTGCAGAATTTCTGATTTGGAAGAACGATATCTTTGTATCGTATTATAGATTTGCGAAAGCTTCCTTAATTTAAGGACAAATTCATTCGGACCCCAGTTGATTATACTTATCCGTAAATCCGGGCAACACGAAAGTGCTTTTGCTTGTTCGGCAATAAAAAGTCCGGCGTTGTTATTCTGAAAAGGATACCAGGAAGGCAAAAGTAAAATATGCATAGCAAATATAATTTAGGGATTTCCCTTTTTACTCATTTGCTCAAAAACTTCATCAAATAGAGTGGCAAGTTGAGCTGTGAGATCTTTGCGATTAAACTGCTTAATATATTCTTTGTCCGGATTGATTTCCAATTTGCCTTGTTTCCATAAATTGAAGACTGAATGCAAAAGGTCACTAATGGCAGAGACATCTGAAGAAGAAGCAATGTAGGCAGACTTGCTCTGCCGGAGAATGGACGCGGTAATTCCGTTCTCGGGAATAATTGCCAGAATAGGTTTGTAGGAGCGTAAATAATCAAATAATTTTCCCGGAAGTTCCGCTTCGGAATTTGGTCCGGGAGCAATATATAATAACAGCATGTCAGCTTGTAATTGTGCCAATAGCACTTCCTTGTGACTGACAGCAGGTTTAAAGTTTACCGCATGGCAGATTTGCGGATCAGCCTTGTATTTACCCAGCACAAAAGACGGAGTATTCTTCCCTATTATGTCAAATTCAATTTCGTCTTCCGGTATAACGGACTGCGCAAACAAGTCCGAAATTGCTTGCCATAAAGGTTCGGGTTGGCGACGGTCATAAAATGTTCCGGCATATACGATAGTGAATTTCTTGTGCGATATAGCGTTAACTGCAGGCAAATTCGCAAAATCAGCTTCGTCAAATCCGTTTGTTATTTCTCTGTAAGGTTTATCGGCAACAAAAGGATATTGAGCAATAAAATTAGCTCGCATATATTGAGGAATGGTAAAAACGAGAGCCGAACAAGCAAGTAAAACTTGTCTTTCCCAAATCCATTCTTTTTGCAGACTGCGTGCGGGATATTGATTATCCAGATGCAAAGGATTGTTTGTCCACTCGTCCCGAAAATCCGCTACAAAATCAAGATGATACATATTTTTCAGCCAAGAGCCAAGCAGGAGAGAAGAAAAAGGTCCTGCAGAAATGTAAGTAAGTTTAACCGGATAACGCTTAAGAATAGTTTTGATTTTTCGCTTGGCAAAAGGCAGCCAACTTATTTCAGGGTCGGGCAGCAACACATTTCTTTGCAGCCAACTGACTACTTTATTGAGTTTCAAACCCCAAAGCAATTTAAATATCCAACTCCAGTCAAAAGTGGGAGTGCGAAAGATTAATGTATCTTCAGGCAGTTCTTTCAGCTGCTGATAGTCTCTTTTAGAACGGACATAAAAAGGATTAACAGTTAAAACTATAGGTCTGTAGCCAAACTCGGGCAAATATTTGGCAAATTTCAAGCTCTTCTGGACACCTGAGCCGCTCAGCGGAGGAAAATAATAAGCAATGAATAAAATATTACGCATAGTATTTATTGTCTGCCGAACAGCATAATCAGCCAGTAACGATGTTTTCCCGCCAGCAAATGATTTAAGCCGTTTACAAGTTTGGTGCCAAGATTAAAATGAATAAGCGGAAAATCCGTGTTGCCACAATATGGACAAACTGTTGTTTTGTTCGTAACCATCCATTGCCCGAAACATTGCCTGAGTTTGAGTAAAAAGGGCAGCCAATTTTGTTGAAGCTGTCCGGCAGTTTCGTTGAGAAGAGGCTTAAATTCGGGAGCAAATAAATTTTGCAGGCGTTTGGCGGTAAAACTTTGAGAATGATGCCAAAGATGAAATTTATGTTTGCAAACAGGGCAAAAGGTATAACTTGCAGGCAAATATTCCTTCCAGGGAACGGACAAAAGAATATACTTTGCGCTGACCCTTTTCAGCTCCTGCACTGCTTTTTGCAAATCCGCATCGGATAAATGCTCCAGCATTTCACTACTGAGAACAAGGTCAAAAGACTTTTCCGGAAAGGGAATATCAGTTGCGGAAGCTTGGACTTTATCACACTTGAGATACTGCAGCGCTTCGGCTGACCTATCTAAACCCGTAACTTGCCAATTTTTAGCAATTTCATTGGTAATTATTCCGTTGCCGCAACCAACATCCAATACGGAATGAACATCATAAGGTATCAGTTTTTTGATAAGACGGCTTTTGGCTTTAATTTGCTCATCGTCGTCATAATTAAGCCAAGTCTCTTTGATTTCAAATCTGTCGTGCAGCATCAGAAAATCTTCTTTAATCTTAACAAAATTGAAGAACACATATTTTTCAATAACTCATTGTCATAGGGCTGAATTGCTTTTACCCAATTGCCAATGAAATAATACAGAGGAATGAAAAGAAGTGAACCGAAGACTAATTGCCAGAATAACGGCAACCGCAAATGTAATATGGGATAAGTTAAAACACCCGCAAGAATTGAAGCCAGAAAGGTTTTCCCTAAAGCGGAAAGCGGAAACAGGTCTTTTAAGTTCAATTTGAGTTTGCTCTTGGTTAAAATCAGATAAAGCAGAACGGATAAATAAGTTACGGAAATGGAAGAAATTGCCGGACCTATGATGCCTATAAAATGAATTAAAGTGATACTGAGCCCGACATTTGCCAAAAGAGTAATTCCCGTAATAATAAAGATATATTTTGTTTGATTGAATACTTGGAACATAACGCTGTAAGTGGCAATTCTCAAAGGCACGGTTAATAAATATATCCTGAAGAAAACAGCGGCAGCGGAATATTTATCCGAATAAAGAATTTGAATGATGTGCGGAGCAAAGAGAAAACATAAGACAAAGAGCGGAAACAGCAATAAAGCGTTTTTACGCACAGTCCCTTTATAAAGATCAGTTATGGCTGTTTGATTGTCTTTTTTATTCATTTCCGGCAAAATAACAGAATTAACAGAACTGGTCAAAATGGAAATAAAAGGAAGTTCAACCGCTCCGACAGAAAATACTGCAAATTGCTCAGGTCTGAAATATGACGAAACAAGAAGTTTATCCAATTGTCCGGAAAATACTCCTATAATAGTGGAAACACCTATGGGCAAAGAATACGCCAATTGCTCTTTGAGCAGAATGCGGTCAAAAGTAAAAGGCTTCCCATCCCGACAGTAGGGATTGATTTTTAGGCGAGCGTAAATCCATTGAATGATGACGGAAATCATCACTGCTGCTATAACCGCTTGCAGATTGCGAGTAAGTAATGCGGTGCCCAATATTAACACAAAATCGCAGCTAACAGAAAATATAGTGAAGCCTGCTGCTTTGCGCGTCTGCTGCAGACCTATCATCACATAATAATACAATTGAGATATAAACATAAAAAACGGGTAAAGAGCATAAAGCAGCAATGCCTGAGGCAAATTCGGATTGTTAAAGATTTTCCCTATCCCGAATCTGCCGAACAATAAGATCAAACTCCCGATTAAACCTAAAATAGTTAAAAGATCAAGCGTCTGACGCAGAAATTTTCTCTGCTCTTCTTTTCCACCGCGAGGGACAAAATAATAGATACTTTGAGGCAGACCCATCATAAAAACCGAAAAAATTAACAGATAAATCAAAAACAATTGTCTGTAGGTGCCGTAATCCGCTTGCGTTAAGACTCTGGCGAGGATAATCCCGATGATGGTTTTGACCACTAACCTGCAAAAATCTGCTGCGGAAAGAATGCCAGCCTGCTTAACTAAATTATTCGCCATTGCCACTACTTAAAAATAAACTTTTTCTCACCGCTCAGATTTCCATGCTCATCTTTGATAAATAAAGTATAAATTCCGGGCGAAATTGGCTCCTGGGTTTTAGTGACGCCGTTCCAAACATCGATATAAAATCCTTGAGGGAAAAAACCATGCTTTTTATAGATGAGGCTATTCTGCAAATCAATTATTTCCCAACTCCATTTTCCCGGAGAAGGAAAGAAAAAAGTGAAATAATATTGCTCATTTTGATAAGAAACATAATCACAATAAGCGGAACCGGCTTCTCTGACAGAATTATCCGGCGGGTCTGCAACCATTTCTACGGATTTCTGCCTTCTCTGCTCAGTTGCCATCAAAGTGTCAGCTGCTGTATAATTGTAATAACGATATGAAGTTGTGATTTGAGTTAGGAATTCGTCATCCGCATAAGCAAACAAGTCAAATTCCTGTCGAGGCCACAAAGCATTTGCCAAAAGAGGAAGCATTCCCGTCTTCTTCAAACTGTCATAATTGAACATTGCCATCCCGGCAAAACCAGTTTGGCGAACAAGATTTGCCTTCTCAATAATTTGCTCAGCGGGATAATCTATTTTAGGATAATTGTCCTGCCAAGCCCTCAACCCGATAACTACACTGTCCGCTGGCGTTAATTCACCGATTTCGGAAAGAAGGCGATAAAAATTACCATATTTTTTCACATAAGCCATCGGATAGGCTCTGTCAATAATGCCTTGATTTAACCAATTAATCCAATCTTGAGCATAGTCAATTTCGGCTTCCTGAACATTGGCAATAACGGCTGCGGTAATCAAAATACGCGGATTGACGCTTTTGGCTTTGCTCCTTAGGACACGCAGGAATTCGGTAATTTGTTCTTTGCGCCAATCGTTCCCCTGAATGCCGTTCACTGCTTCTTCCGATAATTGCTTGAAATATATAGAGTTGTAGCCGAATTGTCGGTCCGGATATCTGATATAGTCCAAATGAATTCCATCCAGTTCAGGATAATTGTCTACAAGATCAAGAATTACATTTATCAGATAATTACGCACTTCCGGATTACCGGGGTCAATAAAATAGCCGGAATACTTTGCAGGATTCATCTTATTGCCGTAATTATCGGTTAAAATCCAATCCTGATGATTTTGATAGATGTAATTAGATGATAAAATCTCTTTCTTGGTTGGCGTTACGCAAAAGACAGTCAACCAGGCTTGAACTTCAAGCGTGTTTGCATGAGCAATTTCCAATAAATACTGCAGAGGGTCAAAATCTGGATTTGTCAAGTTTTCGTATCGGGGTTCGGGATTGGAATACTGAGAGGACATTTTATTGGGAATATACAACGCATCCGCCCTGTATCGAACTTCCGCCAAAATCTCGGTTTGATTGCTTTGAACAGCATCATTGACCAATTCGTCTATTTGCTCTTTGGTTGTCAGATTCCATGGCGTTACCCAAAGCGCGCGAATTTCAAAAGCAGAGCACAGCGAAAAGCAAAAAATGAAAAAGATACAAAGCGGAATAATTTTTTTAGGCATCAGGCAACTTATTCTTCACATCTGTCACTACGGCATCGGCTGAACCGTCCACCAAAATCAATTCCACCTCATCTTGCGGCTTCAGCTTACGCACGGAATTTATTACTGCTCCTTTTGACCGGATAACGGCATAACCGCGTGCCAAAGTTTGTTTTAACGATAAATTAGATAACAAAACTTCAAATTGATTAAGCTTGCGTTCCAAAACTTGGAATTGCCTCTGTAAATCATACTGCAACTGCAAAGCCTGTAATTTTACTCTGCTCGCATTAGCCGAAGTTAATTTTGTGCCTGCATTTGCCAATTCCCGGCAAAAGATTTTCTGTCTATAAAGAAAATCTCTATTCAATTGAGACAAATAAACTGAAATATACTCCAAACCGGCTTCCGCTTCGTCATACCTTTGTTGCAGTGATTGATATATGCGTTCAGGACTGTTCTGCATAAGTTTAATCTGGCTTGTGTGCATAGCGTTGGATGCAGTTGCCAATTTTGCGGTAATACCGGATGAAAATCTTTGCGCATAAGTTTTAATCGTTTTGTAAATCTCATTCTTGTCCGGAGTACAAAGTTCCGCTGCTGCCGAAGGTGTCGGCGCCCTTACATCCGCTACAAAATCCGGAATGGTAAAATCTATTTCGTGACCGATGGCGGAGACGACAGGTAGTTCTGACGCGTAAATTGCTCGTGCTAAGTTTTCGTCGTTAAACCAAAACAAATCTTCTTGGGAACCACCGCCTCTGGCAATGATAATTAAATCTACATTTCGGACTGCATTGAAATATTGAATACCTTCTATAACTTGTGCCGGAACTTCCTCACCCTGCATCAGAGACGGATAAACATCAATTTCACAGGGATAGCGCCGCTTCAGAATATTTAGGATATCCTGTAAAGCCGCGCCTGTGGGAGAAGTAATGATGCCAATTCTTTCCGGATAGCGCGGAAGAGATTTTTTATGCTCTTTAGCGAATAACCCTTCCGCTTCCAGCTTCTTTTTCAAAAGTTCAAACCGGCGTAAAAGTGCACCCTTGCCGGAAGGAAACATACTACGCACAATTAATTGATACTGCCCGCTTTTTTCAAATACTGTGATTTTGCCGAAGCAGACAACCTGGTCACCGTCTTGCGGCTGAAAGTCTAATTGATAGTTTTGATTTCGAAAAAAAGCACAGCGAATTACGGCATTTTCATCCTTCAGATTAAAGTAGATATGTCCTGAAGTATGCCTGACGAAATTGCTGATTTCTCCCGTTATGTATAGTTCTTCAATCTGCGTTTCCAGAACCTGCTTGATATGCAAAGTTACTTCGGAAACTGTGAAAATCAGGCTCTCATCCGTATAGTTTTCTTCCTGCATAATCAGCAAATATTTAGCTTAGAAAAAACTGGGCTTCTTGCTTATTGGGAAAGCTTCTTGTAATATTCATAGCGCTCTTTAAGGAAGGTTCTCAGTTCCTGATGATATTCAATGAATTTTTGCGCGTTAATTGCTTTTAAGGAAGAGTAACGCTTTTCGTTATCCAAAAACTCATCGAGATTACCCGCCGGTTCTTTAGAATCAAGGATTAGGGGATTTTTGCCTTGCTCTTTAAGCAAAGGATTATAACGGTAAAGCAGCCAATATCCTGTGTCCACAGCCCGCTTTTCTTCTTTTTGCGTAAGAGCCATATCAATGCCGTGATTAATACAGGGAGCATAAGCAATGACGATTGCCGGTCCGGGATAAGCTTCCGCTTCTTCAATCGCTTTCAGAGCCTGAACTTTGTTCGCACCCATGGCGATGGCAGCAACATATACATAGCCGTAACTCATAAACATCAAACCCAAATCTTTCTTTGTCGTTGCTTTCCCCGCTTCGGCAAAACGGACAACCGAACCCAGCGGCGTGGCTTTGGAAGCTTGACCGCCCGTATTGGAATAAAGTTCAGTATCCAAAACTAAAACATTAACATTGCGCTTGGAAGCTAAAACATGGTCCAGCCCGCCATAACCGATATCATAAGCCCATCCGTCGCCGCCTAAACACCAAACTGATTTATCGATTAAATAACTGCTTAATTCCAGAACATTTTCCAAAAGCGGTTTGCAACCCGCGCAGGCTTCACTGATTGCTTTGGGTAACAGAGCGATAATTTTCTCCGCATTGCCTTTTGCCGCTTTATCTACCGCGTCCCAATTGTTCAAAGCATATTCAAAAGCGGATTTCAGCTCCGGATTGATATTTTTGTCCAAAAGAGCGGTGAGATTTATTTTTAACAATTTACGATGGGAATTGATTGCTAACCGCATGCCAAAACCATATTCCGCATTGTCTTCAAATAAACTGTTTGCCCATGCGGGACCTTTGCCGGCTTGATTTTTGCAATAAGGTATGGACGGAAAAGTTCCACCCCAAATTGAAGAGCAGCCGGTGGCATTAGCAATAATCATCCGGTCGCCGAAAAGTTGCGTAATCAGTTTCACATAAGGTGTTTCTCCGCAACCGGCACAGGCACCGGAAAATTCCAAAAGCGGTTGTTTGAACTGACTTCCTTTAACCGTAGTTTCCTTGAAACTGCCTAAAATGTCATACGGCAATTGTTCAAAGAATTCGTAATTGGCTTGTTCACCTCTTTCTCTTTCAGTCTCTATCGGGCTCATTTCCAAAGCTTGCTTAGGACATTCAAGCACACAATCTTTGCAGCCTTGGCAGTCATCAATGTAAACTTGAATTTTATATTGATAGCCTTCCGCACCGATTGCTTTCAATGTGTTAAAACTTGCGGGAGCGTTTTTCAGATCTTCCGGCTTTATTAATTTCGGACGAATTGCCGCATGCGGACAAACAAATGAGCATTGATTGCACTGGATACATTTCTCAGCTATCCAGTGCGGAACAAAAGGAGCCACTCTTCGTTTTTCCAATTTCGTAGTTCCCGTTCGCATCATTCCGTCCACAGGCATTTGCCCCACCGTAATTTTATCGCCTTTTTCACGCATAATAGGTTCAATCACCTTCTTCGTAAATTCATCAGCATCATCGGGAACAAGTTTTTTCATCGGCATTGAACAAGCGGGTGTGCCTTCAGGAATATTCACTTTCACCAAGGCTTCATTAACCCTGTCCACCGCTTCCAAATTCATTCGGACTACTTCTTCACCTTTGCGCCCATAAGTTTTGCGTATGGACTCCTTTATCAATTCCATTGCTTCGTCCCGCGGCAAAACTCCCGAAATCAGAAAGAAAGCAGTCTGCATAACAGTATTCACTCTGCCGCCTAAACCGACTTCATTGGCAATCTTCAAAGCGTCAATGTTATAAAACTGAATGTGCTTGCGCTGAATTGTTTCCTGCATGTCGCAAGTAAGGTTATTGAAAGCATCGTCGTTATGCCAATTGGAATTAAGCAAGAAAATGCCGTTTTCCTTGATACCTTCCAAAATGTCATATCTGCCGATGAAAGCTTGATTATGACATGCGACAAAATCTTCTACTGTCACCAAATATTGAGAATGGATGGGTGATTTGCCGAATCTTAAATGGCTGCGGGTAATGCCTCCGCTTTTCTTGCTATCGTATTGGAAATAGCCTTGGACATACATATCAGTGTGATCGCCGATGATTTTGATGCTGTTTTTATTGGCTCCGACAGTGCCGTCCGAACCTAAACCCCAGAACTTGCAATTGATAGTGCCTTCGGGAATGGTGTAAATATCTTCTGTATAAGGAATAGAGAGGCTTGCCACATCATCGGTAATTCCGACAGTAAAATTATGGAAGCCGTGCCGATTGAGATGGTCATAAACGCCTTTGACCATTCCGGGTGTAAATTCCTTTGAACTGAGCCCGTATCTGCCACCGATGATAAAAAGCTCCGGCTTGTCTTTCAATGCAGTCATAACATCCAAGTAAAGCGGCTCTCCGATTGCTCCCGGCTCCTTTGTCCTGTCCAAAACCGCAATTTGCTTCACGCTTTGAGGAAGAGCTTTCTTGAAAGCGTCAACTGCAAAAGGACGATACAAATGAACTTTGACCAAGCCGTATTTTGTCCCTTCTTTCTCATTCAAATAATTTATCGTTTCTTCTATCGTCTCGCAGCCGGAACCCATTGCCACAATCACGCTTTCGGCGTTAGGATGCCCTGCATAATCAAATAAATGATACGAACGCCCCGTTACTTTTTCCACTTCGTTCATATATTCCTGAACAATATCGGGAACAGCTTCATAGAACTTATTGACTGTTTCTCTGCCTTGGAAATAAACATCGGGATTTTGCTGTCCTACTTTACTCATCGGTTTATCGGGATTGAGAGCACGAGTTCTGAATTTCTCTATGTATTTTGTATCCAACATATTAGCCATTGTCTCGTAATCTATTACTTCAATCTTCTGCAGTTCGTGGGAAGTGCGAAATCCGTCGAAGAAAACGAGGAAGGGTAAGCTGGCTTTCAGAGTGGAAAGTTGTGCAGCCAAACCCAAATCCATCACTTCCTGAACGGAATTGCAGGCAAGAAGACAAAATCCTGTATTGCGCGTGCCCATAACATCCGAATGGTCACCGAAGATGGATAGTGACTGGCAAGCCAAAGAGCGTGCCGAAACATAGAAGACGGTCGGAAGTAATTCTCCCGCAATTTTATGCATATTGGGAATCATCAGCAGCAGACCTTGGGAAGCGGTAAAAGTGGTAGTCAATGCGCCGGCGGAAAGAGACCCGTGAACAGCTCCCGCCGCTCCGGCTTCTGATTGCATTTCTATAACATCCACCTGTGTGCCGAAAATATTGGTCTTGCCTTTTGCTGCCCAATCGTCTGCCAGTTCGCCCATGACGGAAGAAGGGGTTATGGGATAGATTGCTGCAACTTCATTGAAAGCATAAGCGACATGTGCCGCTGCAGTGTTGCCGTCCATCGTGGCTTTTTGAAATTTAGCCATTATTTTTCTCCTTGTATATCTGTAATTTTTATTATCTTTAAGAGTTCAAAAATGCTCTTTTTTATCCTCTTTTATGCCAGATAAATACCGAGACTGATATTGTCAATTGTTTCGCTTCAAAACTCTTTTTCTACCATCAAAAAGATGCTGCAAGCGATATATTTTAACGCAATTTTGGCTTGACAAAGTCTGACTTCTTGTAAAAATAATAAAAAATAACTAAAAGATGTTAAAGAAATTGATGAAAAACTTTATTTTTACTATAATTTGCTTTGTGATTTGCGTTTTGGTTCTTTGCGGTTGTCAAAAAGGCTCTTCTTCTCCAAATACGAAGCCTCTGATTATTACGACAGTTTATCCCTACGAATTGATTGTCAGGGAGTTAGTCGATACCTTATTTACCGTAGAAACACTTATTCCGCCGAATGCTTCTCCTCATACTTGGTCTCCCGGACCGCAAGAACTGAAGAAATTACATCAGGCGGATTTTGTCATAGCGAACGGACTGGGTTTGGAAGTCAATTTGGCTAAAGAAATTGATAAATTGGGCACAAAATGCATAGAAGCGTCATCTTACATAGACCCCAAATTCCTGATTCACGAAAGCGGTGCAGATGAAAATAATGCTGGAAATTCGCATAAAGAAACGCTCTTCAGTGCCAATCCTCATATTTGGACTTCACCCGACTTCCTGACTGACATTGTTCTTGGCTTAAGCAATGATTTGAGCAAGCGCTATCCTATGCTGAAAGACCATTTTCAAAACAGAGCCCGCCTCATGATTCTGGAAATCAATCAAGCAGACGGAAGAATAGAAGCTGAGCGCGCTTTATATAAAAATCCCGCTGTAATTACTTTGCATGACGCTTTCTCTTATTTCTTCCGCTATTTCCACATTGATTTTATCGGTGCGGTGCAACCTTCACCTGGCCGCGAACCTTCTCCGCGTCAGCTTAAGGAATTAGCTGATAAAGCTGCTGCCAAAGGCGTTAAAACAATCTTTATCGAACCTCGGATAAATCCTAAACCAGCTGAAACTTTGGCAAAAGAATTGAACTTGAAAGTCCTCACTTACGATGATTTGGGCACAACTCTTAAGGTCAATACCATAGCGGACTATTTATGGCAGAATTGGCTGTTGCTAAAGGCGGGGCTGTAAGTTCGGATGATTGAATTCCAAAAAGTAAATTATACCGTTCACGGGAAATCCATTCTGGAAAATATCGATTTAACGATTGAGCCCAACGAATTTGTCGCTGTCATCGGTCCTAACGGTGCGGGAAAATCCACTCTCGTAAAAATCTTGCTGAATCTCATTACCGATTACAGCGGCATTGTCCTGATTGAAGAGCAAAAAAACACTGATTGGCTGCGTCACAATCGCATCGGTTACCTACCCCAAAAAGAAGATTTTGATGTGAACTTCCCTGCTTCCGCTTTGGAATTGGTGCTGATGGGTTTGGCCGCTGAGCGCGGTTTGGGAAAGCGTTTTCACAAGCAGGATTATCTGGCTGCTGAAAAAGCCTTGGACCAAGTCGGCGCTATGCATTTGAAAAAGGAAACAATCGGCAATCTCTCCGGCGGCGAATTGCAAAGAGTGCTTTTAGCCAGAGCTTTGGTTACTGGCAGCAAATATCTGATTTTGGACGAGCCTGAAGCGGGAATCGATAAACCGGGCACTGTCAGCTTCTTTGATTTGCTTGCTGACCTGCATAAACAGGGCAAAACTATTATTACTATCAGTCACGACCTCAATATGCTTACCAAGTATTGCACCTTTTTAGTCTGCTTAAATCGCACTCTGCATTGTCATACGGCAACGGAATTGCTCACTGCGGAGCATATTCACAAAACTTTCGGGGACGCAATGCAACTGATTGAAAAGGATTATTAAAGATGTTGGCATACGGCTTTCTGCTCAATGCCTTATTGGCAGCAGTTCTTTCCGGAATTTCGCTGGCTGTCCTCTCCCCCTTCGTAACTTTGAAGAAAATTGCTTATATGGGAGAAGCGTTATCACACATAGCTTTTGCCGGAATTGCATTGGCGCTTCTTTTGGGCTTGAATTTAAGCATCACGACCCTGCTTTTCGTTGTAATTGTAGCGGCACTGATTGGATTTGTCTCGCGCTTTTTTCAAACCGAAGAAACTAATGTCATCACGATTTTCCTCTCCGTTGCCATGGCTCTGGGTATCGTTTTAATTGCGCTCAAGAAGGATTACACCTTTGATCTTGCCAGTTATTTATTCGGCAACATCCTTTTAATAAACGGGACTGACTTGTGGCTGCTATTGCTCTTGGCTGCCGTCAATATACTTTTTATCGTCTTTTTCTATAAGGAACTTTTTTATCTCACTTACAATTTGCCGGTTTCCGAAGTCTTCGGTTTGAAAGTTCAACCTGTTTATTACGGGTTGCTGTTGCTTTTAGCGGTCAATATTGTGTTGGCGGTTAAGATTGCGGGAATAATCTTGGTGACTGCTCAGCTTATTTTACCTGCATCCATCGCTTTCCGTTTGATTAAAAGATTACCTGCCGCTATTGTTGTTTGCGTAAGCATAGCGGTTGCCACTTCTCTTCTGGGATTTTATCTTTCTTGGCAATTCAATCTGCCCACCGGCGCTGTCATTGTTTTAGTGGAATTTCTATTCTACCTTTTCGCCCTGCTCGTAAAGCCTAAAAGCAAAGCTGCAAAATAATAAATTGCCATGCTATAAAATAAAAATCAGGTTATTTATTGTGCGTTTCAAACCATTGGGATGCTTGATGTTGTATTTGTGAACTATCTTCTGAACTTAATTTTTCTGCTACATAATCTCTTAACTCTTTTGCTAATTCAACACCGTTGGCTGTGGCTATTAAAACCCAAAAATATGCGTCTTTATAGCTTTGAACCACACCCTTGCCACTGTAATAGCACCATCCCAACATAACTTGAGCTTCGGTATCACCTTGTTCCGCCGCCAACCGATACCACTTTACCGCTTCTTTATAATCCCGTTCCACACCTATGCCATAGTAATAGCATACTCCCAAGTAATTCTGAGCATCTGCATTACCTTGTTCCGCCGCCAACCGATACCACTTTACCGCTTCTTTATAATCCTGTTCCGCACCTTCGCCATTGTAATAGCGCAATCCCAATTTATACTGAGCTTTGTCATAACCTTTTTCCGCCGCCAACCTATACCAATTTACAGCTTCTTTATAATCTTGGACCACACCTTCGCCATTGTAATAACACTCTCCCAAGCTATACTGAGCTTTGGCATTACCTTGTTTCGCCGCCAACCTATACCACTTTACAGCTTCTTTATAATCCTGGACTACACCTTTGCCTTTGTAATAGCACTCTCCTAAGTTAAACTGAGCTTTGACATAACCTTGTTCCGCCGCCATCCGATACCACTTTACCGCTTCTTTATCATCTCGTTCCACACCTTTGCCCTTTTCATAGCACAATCCCAAATTATACTGAGCTGCGGCATAACCTCTTTTGGCAGATTGCAACAATAAATCGCTGTACGTTAACTTATAAATAACAAAAGTTACTAAAGCCACTATAATTACTATAATTATCGGCAATACTATTTTTTTCATTACCCTCTACCTCTTTACGACTTTTTTTAAGTATGCATCCTTTATTTTTTTAAAAAATATATTTCTTAATTTGTCAAGACAATTTTATATCAATAAGACAGTTAAATAATTAGGGCATTAAATATTTAGGGATTATTTACTGGATGAGAAAGCAGTTTTTCCGGAAAAAAGAGTATATTTTGCTCTTTTTTTTGCCTTTTTGCTCCTTTATAACCTCTAATTTCAATTTGTGTTTTTTCCCAAAATCCTGGCAAAACTCTCCTCTATTATGTCTATGAAATTTTGAGGCTGCACTTAAGCCTAAAAGCAAAGCTGTAAAATAATAAATTGCCATGCTATAAAATAAAAATCAGGTTATTTATTGTGCGTTTCAAACCATTGGGACGCTTGACTTCGTATTTGTGAGCTTTCTTCGGAATTCAATTCTTCTGCTGCTTCATCTCTTAATTCTTTTGCGTCTTCATCTCCGTTGGCTGCGGCTATTAAAGCCCAAAAATAAGCGTCTTTATAGCTTTGAACCATACCTTTACCATTGTAATAGCACCGTCCCAAGAAATACTGAGCTTCGGCATGACCTTGTTCCGCCGCCAACCGCCACCACTTTACCGCTTCTGTATAATCCCGTTCCACAATTGCGCCATTGTAATAGCAGCATCCAAAGTTAAATTGAGCTGGAGCATAACCTTGTTCCGCCGCCAACCGATACCACTTTACCGCTTCTTTATAATCCCGTTCCACACCTTCGCCATTGACATAACACAATCCCAAGTTATACTGAGCATCGGCAAAACCTTGTTCCGCCGCTAACCGATACCACTTTACCGCTTCTTTATCATCCCGTTCCACACCTTTGCCATTGTCATAGCAACATCCCAAGTTATACTGAGCATGGGCCTCACCTTTTTCCGCCGCCAACCGACACCACTTTACAGCTTCTTTATAATCCTGTTCTACACCTTCGCCATTGTAATAACACCCTCCCAATCTAAATTGAGCTTTGGCATAACCTTTTTCCGCCGCCAACCGATACCACTTTACCGCTTCTTTATAATCCCGTTCCACACCTTCGCCATTGTAATAGCACTCTCCCAAGTTATACTGTGCTTTGACATAACCTTGTTCTGCAGCTAACCGATACCACTTTACCGCTTCTTTATCATCCCGTTCCACACCTTTGCCCTTTTCATAGCACAATCCCAAATTATACTGAGCTGCGGCATAACCTCTTTTGGCAGATTGCAACAATAAATCGCTGTACGTTAACTTATAAATAACAACAGTTACTAAAGCCACTATAATTACTATAATTATCAGCAATACTTTTTTTTTCATTACCCTCTGCCTCTTTACGACTTTTTTAAAGTATGCATCCTTTATTTTTTTAAAAAAATATATTTCTTAATTTGTCAAGACAATTTTATATAAATTTTATATGCTTCTATAATTTTGGAAGGTCACGCAGGTCACAAAACTTCAGGAAGCTATATACAATCTTGTTAATTTACCGTTCAGAGAAAGGTAATGACGGCAATGCCTGCGGAGGGAACAGACGGTAAAGCGGTTGAATGCATAACGCAGTTCAAGCTTGAGATTGCCAGTTAGCGGAATTATTATTTATTCCGGTTTCATTTGCGGGAAGAGAATGACTTCTTTGATGGAGTTATTTTCCGTGAGGAGCATGACCAATCTGTCGATGCCGATACCCAAACCGCCCATGGGGGGCATTCCGTATTCCATAGCTTCAAGGAAATCTTCATCGATGCACATCGCTTCCGCATCACCGCCTTGACGCATAAGCGCTTGTTTTTCCAATCTTGCCCGCTGGTCTACGGGGTCGTTTAATTCGCTGAACGCATTAGCAAATTCGCAGCCCGCAATGAGCAATTCAAAGCGTTCTGTTAAGAGCGGGTTATCCGTTTTTGCTTTTGCCAGCGGAGAGACTTCTTTAGGGAAATCGGTGACGAAAGTAGGTTGAATGATATGTTCTTCTGCCGCCTGCTCAAAGACGAGCGCCAAGAGTTTGCCTTTTTGCGCGTCCGGCGGGATTTCCATCTGCTGTTCAAGGCAATATCGTCTTAAAATATCTTCCGTATCGTCGGCGTTAAATTCGGTTAGAGGCAGGTTGGTATGCTCTTTCACCAAATCAAACATAGAAGCCTGTTTCCAATCTCCGCTCAGATTGACTTCTTTGCTTTGGAAGCGGAAAGTGTCTTTTCCGATGACATTTTTCGCCAGATATTTGATGCAGTTTTCCGTAAGTTCGCGCATTCCTTCCAAGTCCGAATAGGCTTGATAGAGTTCCAGCATGGTAAATTCGGGATTATGGAAGCGGTCCATTCCTTCGTTGCGGAAATTTTTCCCGATTTCAAATACGCGTTCAAAACCGCCGACAATCACTCTTTTGAGGTAAAGTTCCAAAGCGATGCGGAGGTAGAGGTCTGTATTGAGCGTATTGTGATGAGTGATGAAGGGGCGTGCGTTTGCGCCACCGTATAAAGGTTGAAGGATAGGAGTCTCAACTTCAATAAAACCTCGGGCGTCTAAGAATTGTCTGATGCCTTTAATAATGAGGGAGCGCAGTTCAAAGACGCGTCTGTGTTCGGGATTAAGCAGCAGGTCCAGATAGCGTTTGCGGTAGCGGAGTTCAATATCGGAAAATTCATCATAGCGGATGATTTTGCCATCGACAATCTTTTCTTTAACGGCGGGGAGCGGTCTGAGGTTTTTTGCCAGAAGGGTGATGTGAGAGGTTTTGAGCGAATATTCGCCCGCTTCGGTATAGAAGAGTGTCCCCTCTGCTTGAACGAAATCACCCGGGTCGCAGAGTTTGAACACTTCGTAATTGCTTTCTCCGACCTGATTTTGCGCCACATAAATTTGGATTTTGCCGCTCATGTCTTCCACATTGCCGAAGCCGAGCTTGCCTTGACGACGCATTGCCACTAATCTGCCGCAAATGGAAACGCTTTGACCCTCTTTTATCCAATTCTCTTTATTTTGAAGGAGTTCGCCGATTTGATGAGTTCTGTGTGCTCGGACCGGGTAGGGATTGATGCCCTGCTCGATGATTTTTCTTAATTTTTCTCTGCGCAGTTTGAGCAATTGTCCGCTCTGATTATCCATCGTTTGCCTCTTCTACTTTCGTTTCGGATTGTTTCTTTTTACGAAAAACGGATGATTTGTTTGTTCAAACCACCCGTTCTTCGCTGAATATATTCTGTTTTAGCGGTTCAATCACAAATCCTTGAAGGGATTGTCGTCCGCATTATTTTTTTGTGAAGCGTAGCGACGCCATTCTTCGTTTTTATCGCGGGAACGCCGAGGCCGATTTTCCTGTCTGGTGTCATAATTATTGTTATTGTATTCTCTTTTGGGGGCTCTATCTTCTTTTTCAACGGGATTCAAAGCGGCGTCCGTATAATCAAGTGTAATTCTATGGTTGTCTTTATCCAATTCAATGACGGATAAAGTGACCGTATCGCCTGGTTTGAAGTTGTCCGTTTTCCGCAGGTGCGAGCGCGGCAAAAGTCCTGTGACGCCTTCAGCAATAGAGACAAATACCCCGAACTGGGTAGAGTTTTCTACTGTGCCGGAAATTTCTTTGCCAACGGAAAGAAGCTCGTCTATATCCTCCCAAGGATCTTTCTGAAGCGACTTCAGGGAAAGGGAAATCTTTTGCTGGTCTTCGTCGATACGCAGGATTTGAGCTTCCACCCAATCTCCGGGCTTGAGCACTTCCTTCGGGTGGCTGATTTGTTTTCTGCGTGAGAGCTCGGATACGGGAATCAATCCTTCAACTCCCGGCTTCAGCTCCACGAACGCGCCGAAATCATATAAACGCAGAACCCTGCAGTTCACAATATCGCCTTCTTTGAATTCGCGTAAAGCACCGGTAAAGGGATTTTCCTGCAAGGCTTTCAGGGACAGGGAAATTTTATCACCTTCTATTTTCAGAATGCTCACTTCAACTATTTGACCAATCTTTAGAACATCTTGCGGCCTGTCAACATGCTGCCAAGAAATTTCCGAAACATGAAGCAGACCTTCAACGCCACCTAAATCGACGAAAGCACCGAAGTTTGTCAACCGCATGATTTTCCCGGTTACTGTTTGTCCCGGAATCAGTTTTGCCAATGCTTCATTTTTCCGTTCTTCATTTTCCCGTTCTTCGATTACGCGGTGCGAAACTACGATATTCCGGCAATTTTCCGTGCATTCGATTATTTCGAAATCCATATTTTTGCCGATGAAGTGGGAAGGGTCGGAGGGTTGTCTGAAAGAGATTTGGGAAAGCGGACAAAAGGCACGGGCGCCCAAAACATCAACGCTGAAGCCGCCTTTCGTTGATGCGTATATTTTGCCTTGAACTGGGATTTTCCGCTCAAAAGCATCTTTTATGCCGTTTTTATCAACAAATTGCTTTGTCAGGCTCTTTCCGATGACGAAGCCCTGGTCATTGCGATCTACGATAAAGCCCTTTAGAGTATCGCCTACCTCGTAATTAAAGCTCCCGTCAGCTTCCGCGTATTCATTCCTGTCCGCATAGGCGTCAAATTTCCCGCCTAAATTGACGATGATGAAGTTGTCGTTCAAAGAAGCAATCACTCCTTCCACGACATCTCCTTTGTTATATTCTTCTGTTTGCTGAAAGGACTCTTCCAATAAGCGAAGGTAGTCTTCTTTCAATTCCCTATAATTGACATTTCTGTCGCCGTTTTTGCTTGTGTTTGACATTTTGATACTCCTAAAGGCTGTTAGAATAACCAAATTCTTGGCACCCACTTTTTTGTCCAGAATTTTATTCGTCAGTATTTGTCACTTGACGCAGAAAACGCTTTCTCTCTTTGTTTTATCAAAGCGGATGTTCCGGCTTGTCATAATTGCGCACGGGAACGAGCTAGCCTGCTTCAACTGTCTGCTTAACAGTCCGGTAAGGCAGATTCTCACTTTCAATCTGCTTACGCGTGATATTTAATCACTTATGCGGAGAAGATAAAAAGACAGAGGGAATACTTATTGACTTTGTTAGACTTGCCGAAACTACTTTTTCCTTGACAAAATAAAGTAAATTAAATAGAAAAGAATTATGAGTATAACTAATGGAGGAAAGAGAGCATGAGAGGATTTTCAAAGACGATAATCTTTGTAGTGTTAATGTTATTTGCAATCGGTATCAGT
>Ga0209201_1000044_pt1 | contig 199084 bp, 194 predicted proteins | sample AD_UKC055_MetaG_FD_184411 | JGI IMG/M metagenome (GOLD analysis project Ga0209201, IMG submission 184411) | Active sludge microbial communities of municipal wastewater-treating anaerobic digesters from USA - AD_UKC055_MetaG (SPAdes) (version 2) | ecosystem: Engineered > Bioreactor > Anaerobic... | reverse complement strand
GCGAGAGTATGCGAGTGCCACCAAACAAAGAGAAAGAACCGGGCGGCAGCTAACCCGGCGCGCCCGCCAGCCCCTTTGGCTTCGCCGCGTCTTTGGCGCCTGGCGGCGCCAAAGACTCCGCTCCGCCGAAGGGGCTGGCCCAAAGGGTCAGAGACAGACAACAAGATGATGAAACAGTGAACAAACTTAACCGGCAGCACAGGTGACTTTTAATTGTCGCTGATGGTGAAGAATAATTGTCGTTGCAGGGTCCGCCCCCCGTCCCGCTACCGTAGTACCTCTAACCCGGGGTTAGAGGTACTACGGTAGCGGGACGGGGAGCGGACGATGAGCGGAGGGTGGGGCGCGGGGGCGGAGAATGGGCGGAAGTGCCGTGCGGACAGGCGGTTAGCCCAATGCGGGGCGCAAGGGCGCGGATAGGTTCCCGGCGGGGCCTGGCTGGCTTGGGCTGGGGGGAGGCGTCCGGGGCCCGGAGTCGGTGCCGCAGCCCGCTTTGGAGGTGCCGGGAACCGTTGCCGCAGGCCCCCCAAGCCTTGGGAAGTTGCCAGAAATTGAGATGCGCCCGGCTTTCTGGGGCTGGCAATTCCATCCTTGAAATTGGGAAACTTGGCTTTAACTTGAGGGGCAACGAGTTTGAGGCCCGAGGCGGCGCGAGGCCGCCCGGTCTGGAGCAGTTGGCAGAAGAGCACGCGATTCATGCAAAAGAACCGCCGCACGTGGCAGTCCTTTGACGAAATGCGCAAGGCCGCCGAGCAAGGCGATGCGGCAGCGCAGTGTTACCTGGGCATTTGCTACCAAACCGGCCAGGGCGTGCCGCAGGATCACGCCGAAGCGGTCAAGTGGTTCCGCCGGGCCGCCGAGCAGGATGACGACGCGGCGCAATGCTACCTGGGATTCTGCTACCAGTCCGGCATGGGCGTGCCGCAGGAATACGGGCAGGCCGCCAAGTGGTTCCGCGAAGCTGCCGAGCAGGGCGATCCGGCGGCGCAGTTCAACCTGGGAGTGCTCTACGAGACGGGCCAGGGCGTGCCCCAGAATTACGCCGAAGCCGTCAAATGGTATCATGCCGCCGCCGAGCAGGGCGAGCCGCAGGCGCAATTCAACCTGGGCGTCTTTTACGAGAACGGCCAGGTGGTGCCGCAGAACTATGAGGAGGCTGTTAAGTGGTATCGCCTCGCCGCCGAGCAGGAATGCGCCCCGGCGCAATGCAACCTCGGCCTCTGCTACGAAACCGGCCGCGGCGTGCCCAAGAGCGTGCGCGAGGCCGTCAAGTGGTTCTGCCGCGCCGCGCGGGCGGGAGACAAAACCGCCCAGCACAACCTTGGCGTTTATTATGCCTCGCTGGAGGCGGCCGAGGCCGCCGCAGCCGAGGGCGAAACCCCGGGCGCCGCGGACGGCGAGACGGGGAGATAAGTTCCGCGGCTTCAGGGCGTCATGAACAAGACCTCAAGCACTGGCTGCCGGCCTCTCAGCGCGACGCCAGCGCGGATCAGGTTCTGGGGCGTGCGCGGTTCCATTCCCACCCCCGGCCCGAAGACCGTTCACTACGGCGGCAACACTTCCTGCGTCGAGGTCCGTGCCGACGGCCAGATTATTATTCTCGACGCCGGCACGGGCCTGCGCCTGCTCGGGCGCCATTTGCTCGCCGAGTTCAAGGATCAGCCGCTCGAATTGACGCTGCTGCTCACCCACACGCACTGGGACCACATCCAGGGACTGCCGTTCTTCCTGCCGGTCTACAAACCGCAGAACCGCTTGCGCATCCTCGGGTATGAAGGCGCGCGGCACGGTCTGGAGGTGGTGCTGGCCGGCCAGATGGCTACCCCGTTTTTCCCGATCGGCCTGCGCGAGGTGCCCGCCAATGTTCGCATCCGCGAACTCCAGCGGATGCGCTTCCGGATCGGGCCGGTCCGCGTGCGAACCGGCGCGGCCAATCATCCCGGCAAGTGCTTCGGCTACCGCCTGTTCACCTCCGGCGGCTCGATAGCTTTCTTCCCGGATAATGAAGTGCGTTTCGCGAGCGCCGCCGCCGCGCCTGGCCGAATCCCGGCACCGGGCGAAAACCAGGCGATGATCAACTTCCTGCGCGGCACCGACGTGCTGATCATGGACGCGCAATTCGATGCCAACGAATACCGCCGGCACCCCGGCTGGGGCCACGGCTGCGTGGACGCGGTGGTGGGGCTGGCGCTCCAGGCGGAGGTCAAGTCGCTCTTCCTTTTCCACCACGCCCCCGATCACGACGATGCCAAGGTCTCCCGGATGCTGGCGCACGCCCGCCGAATCGTCGCCCAGCACAAGGGCAAGCTCCGGGTTCAGGCTGCCCGTGAAGGGATGTCGGTCAAACTCCCTCTTGCGAGTCGGGCTTGAGCGGGACTGGCCGCCGCCGCTAACGGCTCACCGCGCGGTTACTGCGGGAAAGTGCGGGCCGCGCCGGGCGGCAAAGGCGGCTGCATCGGGGGATCTGCCGGCGTGGTGGTTTGCGCCGGGGGAGTCTGGTCCTGGAGCAGTGGGTTGCTGCCCGGCAGCGGCGGCAGGTCGCCGCGCTCTATTGCCGCTTTGTTCTTCAGTGCGTAGGCAGCCTCGCGAATTGCCGCTTCTTCCGGCGTTGTTGGTTCCGGCGGCCAGTTCTTTTGCCGCGTGGTGCCTCCCAGAACCGCAGTCGCGCCGGGCAAAGACACCGTGCCCGCCGCCGCATCGCCCGCCACTGCGCCTGCGGTCGCGTTCGGAGTGGAAAGAACCGCCGGCGCCCCGCCGTACGACACGGACGGGTTGACCCCGCCGTAGGTGCTTGCCGTAGCCGTCCTGCTCGAATAGCGGCCGGACGAGACTGACGCCCCGGTCGGACCCAGGCGCATCGGGCGCGTGGTCGGTAAACTCTTGGTCATGCCCCCCGGAACAAAAGAACTCGGCGCCGCACCGGACGGGGCGGGCCTCCCCGCACCGGGCATTCCCACGCCGGGCACCGGCATACCAGGCGGCATCCCGGGACCGGGCACTTTGCCCGGGGCCGCAGCGGCAGCCACCTTCGCGCCGTTGTTCGTAAAATCGAGGCTCGTGACCGTGCCAAAGTTGTCCACTTTGACCGTTCGGGCCACGGTGTCAATTTCCAGAACTTCGATCTCCCCCTCGCGCTGGCCCTCGGACAACGTCAACGGGACTTCCTTTGCCGGTTCCGGCGGCCTGGCAGGCATCGCCACCTTCATCAGCACGCGCTTTTTCCCCCCCATCTCGTAGATGCCAGTGAGAAGAATCTTGGGCGGGGGAGGCTTGTTAGCTTCCGGGTCGGGCGGCGGCGGGGGAGGTTTCAACGCGAAAACATTCCGGTCCACAATCGCCTGATACGGGTTGTCGCCGGAAGTCTCGTTGCCAATCGCCCGTGTCACCGTCCAGAACACAAGCGCAGTAAACGCGCACAGTAGCAGTCTTCCACTGTTCGTCATGATGCAAATATAGCGTCTGGGAGTGGAAACACCACTGCAATATTTAAGTTGCGGCGAATGTGCAACCGGCACCAAACCGGCAACGCCGCGCCCGGCGGCGCGGACCGGTCCATTCCATGACGATGCAAAGCGTCGGATCAATTTACAGTCATTCGCCAACCCTCGTCAGTGCCGCAAACGCGCTGCCAAATCACTACCAAAGCGCCACTTAGATAATTACGATGTCAGCTGCTGCGCGAAGCCGCCCTGAAATCCGTCGGCATTGTTTACACTCCTAATGCCAGTTTGCACTATGCTTCGAGGCTTCTATGCACCGCAAGCCGCTGCCAATATGGCTCTTATGATTTTGGCATGGCCTTCTGGCATTCACAATGCTTATGGTGACTTGAACACTGGGCAAATCCGGAAGCGGCGTGTGCTCTCCAACGGGAAGCGCAGGATGATGCCACGCGGCCTCAGGCCTGCGATACTGCCCTGCCGGCAACATCGGTAGAACGTGAACGCGACGACACACTATACAGTTCAGCACGACGGGGCGGCGTGGACCGTCGCGGGCGCGGGCGGCGAAGTTATCTGCTACTGCGAGCACTGGAGCAATGCGCATTCAGTGGCTGATGCTTTGGAGATGCGATGGCGCGCAAGGCATGCCTGGAGACTCGATATCCCCCCGACGCACGAACGATTTGACGAGTTACTGGACTAACCCCGGCCTCCGCAACCGACTTCCCCTCGAACCATCCCCCACCAGCCAACCTTCCGTTGACACTGATTTGCAGCCTCCTCTGTCGTCCGCTCTGGACCAGGCGCGCCGCGATCAGCGAGAACCAGCGCCCTCCGCCCGTGCTCTCCACATGCCGGCCCGGTTCGAGCAGCCCCAGGAACAAATGCCACAGGTTGTAACGCAAAAGCCCCAGCCGTGCGACCAAGGCGGTCGCGGGGCGCTTGGTGGCCGCAGGAACAACCCGCGTTAATTGCTCCGTGCCCGGAGTTCCTGGCTTGGCAAATAGCTGCCATTACCGCAGTGGCAGGCTGCTACGGCCGAAGGAGGGGGCATGGTGAGGGGGGAATTGGACTCGCGTCGTTTCCAGCGGGCCAGGATGTCCGGCGCTACGAGTTTGGGTCGGTCACCGGCTCGGCTACATTAATTAGGGTATTGCGAAAATGCCTGCTCAGGTAAAGATGCCGAGTCTGGAGGCTCATGATGTGTCAGTGGGTGAGCGGGAAGGCCTTTTGGCGGAGACTGGTATCAAGCTGGCCGCCGGGGGTGGCGTGGGCGACGAAGACATCGTCGGCCAGGGCGGCGACGAGTTCGTTGCGCCGGGCGGCAAGCTCGGCGGTGATGCGGGTTTCCTTGTCGGAGAAGAAGGAGAGGATCAGCAGCCGGCCATCTTCCAGGGGCCTGCGCCATTCGGGAGCGATGCGCCTGAGGATGGCCCGGGCGGGGCAGATGATGACGGGGGGCTCGCCGCGCAGGAGAATGCGGAGGCATTCCTTCTCGACCGGGGAGTGGAAACCACTGATGACGCAGCGCTTGGTGTCGCGCCATCGCGCGGCCTGGTCGTAGGCGCGGAGGATGACGCTGCCGGGGCAACGGGCGGAACAGAACAGCGCAGTCTTGGGCTGAGCGAGCAGGTCGAGGTTGCCGAGCGCAGTCAGCTCCGGCGGGGCGTCCGTGCCCAACCGCTGGCACAACCGGACCGGGTAACGGGGATCATCACGGGGGATGACGAGAGGTTGCGGGGTCACGGCTGGGGCTCGGGGGGTCTTAGTCCAACCTGGGCACCGCCCGGAGCATGAATTCGTCGAAGCGGGGGAAGCTCACTTCAGTCATGGGGTTCCTTCCTTTTCTTCTTCGGCTTCGGTGTCCCGGCCAAGGCGGTGCTGGATGGCGTGGTTCACGATGAAATCCAGCTCCTCCGCCCTGAACCCGCAACTGCCCGTTCCGGTATCCCGGCTTATTTAGCCGGCAGCGATTTTCTTTGCCGCCGGATGATACCCGCCAGCGCGCGCAATGACTCGTTCACCGCTTCGGCGCTGGGGAACATTCTCGCCACGTCCGCTTCCAGCACGACCACGTTCGCGCCCTTCGCGTAACGCCGCGCATACTTGCCGCGAACGCCGCGCGAGAAATCATACTCGCCCCGCAGCTCGGGTTCGGCTGCTTTGTCAGTTGCTTTCTTCATAGCTCTTTCGTTCCCCCCGGCTCGCCCGCCGGGCGCTGATGACGCGGATATTATCGCCCCGTTCAGTATAAACGACAACCAGCAATTTGCGCTGGTGCGATTGCCCCAGCACGATCGAGCGGTCCTCCGCTTGCGAATGGGCCGGGTCGGGAATCGTCAGCGACAATGGATCGCCGAAGACGGTTGACGCTTCTTCAAAGCTCACGCCATGCTTGGTGAGGTTTGATTCCGCCTTGCTCTCGTCCCATTCAAAACTCAGCGGCATGGCACAGTCTTGCCTTGTTAGCGTGTCGAAGCCAAGCCGGAATCACCCCAGCAACTCATGCCTCCTCAGTCTCGGTGTTGCGGCCGAGGCGGTACTTGATGTCGTAGTTCAGGATGAAGTCGAGTTCCTCGTCGGTGAAGCCGTAGTGGCGGGCTAGGGTTTGGTCGATTTGGTCGGCAATCGGTTTGCTCGCCTTTGGGTAGATGCACTCAACCGTTAGTGTGTCGTGCTGGCATCGAAGACGACCTTGAACTGGGAGTCGAATTTGGCCTCCAGGGCGGCGAGTTTTCGGGCGAGGTCGGCGTTGGTGAGAAGCATCTCACGCAAGCGGACAAACGCGCGCATGATGGCAATGTTCACCTGCACAGCGCGGGGGCTGCGAAGGACACTGGAGAGCATGGCGACGCCCTGCTCGGTGAAGGCGTAGGGGCGGTACGAACGGCCCCGGTGTTTTGGGGAACTCATCACAGTCTGTGATGAGTTCGGCAGTTCCGCGGTGGCTGGGATCACAGATTGTGACACCACACGACGGATGCCTTCCGCCTCTGCGGGTGGGCTATTCGCGGTAGTAACGGCGGCGGCGGGGAGAGGCGTCGCAGGGAAAGGCCTGAAACGTTGGAGGCTGTTAAGATGGAGCGAGCGAAGGGATTCGAATGCTTGTCAATTCTCATTCTCATTTCGCGAATTCCCCAGGAAACTGGGCATTTTCCATTTTCTGTTCGGCGCCGATCTCGCAGCCAAGCGCACCCAAACAAACGAAAGCTGGGTCAAACTGTGCCAAAAGCCTGAATGCTCCACCCCTGCCATGCCTCGCCTGCTTGTGCGGCTCATGGCTCCAGCGCCGTTGCGCCTCTGATTTCTGCGCGGAGGGAGGGAATGAACTTGGCAATCTGCCAAGTGGTCGTGCATTCGGAATACAAACCGGCCTGCTGCATGGCCTCGGCGAGCTTCCGGTCGTCGCTGCTGAATTCGGGATGCTCGCGGATGAATTGGAGCCGGGCGGCCCGGGCCTGCTTGCCAGTCATCTTGGACAGTGGCGTCCACTGGAAAAGGCTCAGAAGCTCCGCCTTGCCTGCATCGGTGAAAAGCTCGATGGGGTTTCCTGGCACGGTCTTCCGCAGTTCGGCGCAGAGTAGAACGCGGGCAAATCCTTCCTTCGGGTTATACCACTTGCCCTTTCCGAGCGTGCCGTCGGGCAAGGGTCTGAAGTCTATGGCTGCCGTATCAACGACGAGCCGACGCTCGGGGCGCCCCCGGTCTTGGGGCGGGAACCAATCGATGTCTACAAGGAGGCTCCGGCTGAAGGACTCAATGCGGCTAATCTCAAACCCGAGCTGTGCGGCGGCGGGGATAAGCGGCTGACGCGGGGGCAAGCTGCCCTCGGAAAACTCCACCATACTCCGCAGCTCCGTCAGCACCTCAAAGATGCTCCGAGAGATGGGAAAAGTCTCGTAGAGTCCCACCAGTAGCGACTCAAGAGGAACGAACATGCCGGCCTTCGTATGCGCGGCGAAGAGCGGCCGATACGTGAAGTCGCACGGCAGGTTGTCTTCGTGAACGAGAATGTCGGTCAACTTGCACAAATGCGGATTCCAGCTTGAGCACTTACGATAGAGCGGGGCCTGGTAGGAACCGTCGGCGCCAGCCATTTCGATTGAGACGCCCAGGGGCACGACTTCGGGCTCGGGCGCCGGAGGCGGGTTGGCGGGCACGAACAAGGGCCCTATGGTGATCGAGTTCATCTCTGACCTTAAACTCCCGGCTCCATGTTGGAGCGGACGGCCACTGCTGTGTAAAATTTGCGGATTTCGGCTTCCTGCTCCCGGAGCAGCCTGCTTGCATCCACCACGAGCTTGTGGAGACGGTCGTTTTCCTCGGCTGTGACTTTTTCTTGGCCGCTGTAGAGGCCGCTCAGCCAGCTGTGCAGGTCTCCGACATTTTGGAGGTCTGTGACCTCTTTGGGGCCGTGGTTCAGCATGTGCATGGCATTTTCGGTAATCTTGGCCATTTCTTGGCGAGCCTCCTCGGCTCGCTTGAAGTGCATCGGCACCTCCTTGCCGGGCAGCGTGTAGCGGATGAACTGGCTGGGGAGCATGCCGCCCATGATGGGAGGGAGGATGTTGCAGCTGTTGCGCTGTCCCGGGGCCACGCGCAAGACGTGGCCTTTGATGAGTCCGTTGCGTGCCATTTTCCGCAGGTGGGCGCCGACGGCTGCATCGGACAGGTATTTAAGCTTGTGGACGTGGCTCAGGAAGTCGTCATCGAGAGTGTCGGCGCTGCCGTTCTGCTCGATGTAGGTGTAGATGTGGCACCACATGTGCAGCGTGGCCTGCTGGCACTTTGCCTGTTGGGTGGCCGGCACCAGCTTGAGGAAATCGTCGGGTTGCATAGGTCGGATAAAGGAATTCTTACTGCGGTCCTGGTCCGCGGTTTTCTGGCGACGGTTTCCAGTTGCTTCTTGATTTGAGGGTCGGGCTGGGTTTCTGGTTCCAGATCCCGCTTGAGCATCTCCATGATGCTGGACTTGCCGCTGCCCCAGTCCCAAAGACCCCGATGGTGACCGGCAGCAACTTAGGATTCAGGACGACGCTGCGGATGAGGTCTGCATGAACTTGAAAGCCAAGCAAATCTTCAAAGGTTTCGTTATCTGCCCACATGTGACATCATAGGTTCGTTGAGCGCCGTTTGGGGCATGAAGCTTGGTCTGGCGCGTTTCATCACCAAAAGCATACCCGCGGGCCTACGCCTGGAGGGCATCATAAACATGGCTCTTACAACCGCTGGTCATTTTCATTAGTTTCAATTTACTGGTCAACCGCATTTGGGCTCGCCGGTTTAGGCTTGCGGGCTCGCGCAACGGACGCTGCCGGTGGTGGCTGCAAGCGGCCGGCGTTCTGCGACGAAGGCGAGAAGGCGAGGATCGGATGTGGACTGAAACCTCCGCTCCCCGCTGTCGGTGTGCCAAGCGACAAAGCCGTACTCTGAGGGTACTTACGTTGATCGACAAACGACCATCGAGGTCTCCGGGTCCACTAGGGGTAGTCGTTTGGGTCGCCGGAATCAACCGATAGCACCTCTAGGGCACGATGGTAGTGAAATTGGGTTCCAGGGATTTGGCGGGCGAGGAATTCCTGAAAATTCATTTGTGCCAACGCATTCTGCATTGGGTCGCTGATGATGATAATGTCCCTGTGAAAGTTGGCCGACATGCCAAACACATGCTGTTGGGGGCCCGGCTGGATCGTGACTAAAAGGCGGTATTCCCATTCGCGGCCATTTACGGCTTTGTTCCTCAATTGGCGCCAAAAGGCCTGGTCCGTCTCGGCGAACTGATTGCAGTAGAGCGGCCATAACAAGTAGCCCAGATATTGAGCTCTCAACATAAAGCGATATTCAGACCCGTCATTTTGAGTCAGAAGAATATCGGCCGCCCCCGTCAGGGCGTAGAAGCTGTGTTGTATGCAACCAACATGCGGTTGCTGTCTGGAGTGGCGAATCTGGTGTGCTTGGAGTTGTTGTCTGGAAACTGGCATAATATGGCCTACAGCCTGAATACGCGACGGGCGTCAAAGTGTTCGGCGATTCGTCCGGCGCAATCCTCGAATACTGCCGCCTCCGCCTTTGCCTCATGCATGGCCGAGCTTAGTTGCTTATAAATGTCGAGCAACGAGGGGAACCTGCTCTTGAAGTCGTTGGGGAGGGAGTCCTGGTAAACAGCCCCCATCTCATCTCCGGTTGCACGGGCCTCTCCGGTGACTTTCTCCTTTTCCTTCAGCAGGGCCTGGACTGCCGGCAAGGTTCGCCAATACTGCTCGATATAGGTCCGCAGAAGGAAAATTCCGGCCAGCGTCTGTCCTGCGTGGTGGGCCACCGTTGCATCGCTGAAGAATTTCGTGTTTCCCTTGAGCCCTGGCGGCGGGGGAACAAACCCGATCGGGTCCCGACCCGCCAACCGCAGCCTTAGTCCGGATCTTCGAACCAGGAACCGCACGGGAATGCTGCGGCACTGCTGGCATTGATACGCCATGTAATACCACTGTTCCTGCTCGTGGCCCTGCAGGATGACGGAAGAGCACTGGTCGGAGATCGGATTGTGCGGCGGACGGTCTTTGCAGGTCTCGCAGTAGGTGTTGATGCCCGGGGCCTCGAACATGATGACGTCCCGCATGGCGCCGCTGATGTTTGAGCCAGCAAACGCCCAGGTCACGTTTGCGCAGGAGTCGGGGTCTCTCTTTAGCTCTTCCGGGTTGGCCGGAAGCTTCGGAGTGGGCATCGGGGACACGCCCGGCTCGGCTCGCAAGGCTTCCTGGTTGAGGGCCTTTCCCTGTTCCGACGCTGGCGCTAGGTCGACATCCACATACTGATACAGGTGCCGCTCGGTCAGCAGTTGCTTCAGGGCGGTGGAGATTGCCCCGCCCATGGCCGTCTTGACCGACCAGGACCTTTCTGCCAGCCGTTGTCTGTGGGTTTGCGGCGAATAATCTCTCACCGTCCGAGGGTACCAACTCGGACCCGCCAACTCAACTCCCCAGGTGCGCAGTCCCCAGGTACGCAGGAGCCCGAGCTCTCGGTGGCCGCATCAAGCCACGAACTAACTCCCGGGCACATCATGCCCAGCGTTTTCAACCGGGAGGTGGTTCAGCGGGTGTCAGACTGCAGTTCACCAAGCCGCTTCAGAGCGCTCGGAACGGGAGTTGCACGAAAGCGGAATTCAGGAAACAGCCCGCGCCAATGGCGCAGCCCAGGTGGCCAATCGGGCGACGATCTGGGAAATCGCCGATCTTTCATCTGCAATTACAGCCCTTATGAGTAGTTAAAAACGACCTGTTGACTTTAACGGCGCTTCATGCGTAGAATTCACGCGTAATGAGTCGGCTGAACTGGCCAACGGAAAGGTTTTTGCTGTGACCTATCAAGAGGTGGGTGCCTTGCTGGATCACCCGGCAACGAGTCTGCTGCGCAGCCAGAACGCGGCGATGATCTTGGCGTTCCTGCACCAAGCGTTCAAGAAGCTGCACCGGGTGGCGCTCCCCGAAAGCCAGTTGCGGGCAATGCTGGAGGCCTACCTTGAGGAACTGCACGAAGCCGAACCGGGCGCTTACCCGATGAGCGCCGGTCAGTACCTCAACGTTTGGTGCGACGAAAAGCGCGGGTTCCTCCGGAAATACTACGGAGACGATCCCAAGGAACCGTTGTTCGAGTTGAGTTCCGGCTCCGAACGCGCCTTGCTTTGGCTGGAGCAGCTTCAGCCGGTGGGGTTTGTGGGCACTGAATCCCGCCTCCAAAGCATCTTTGCCGGTTTGGAGGACATTTTGCGCAACGCCTCGTCGGATCCCGGTGAGCGCATCCAGCAGTTGACCGAGGACGCGGCTCGAATCAAAGCGGAGATCGACCGCATCCGGGTTACCGGCCTAGTGCCGATTTACACGCAGGTGCAGTTAAATGAAAGGTTTGCGCGGTTGTTGGCCACGGCCCGTGAACTGCTCGGAGATTTTCGTCTGGTGGAGGAGAATTTCAAAGCCATTGCCCAGGAAATCGCCGAACGCCATACCAAACCCGAGTTTACCAAGGGTGCCATCCTTGGCCACATGCTGGATGCCGATGATGCGCTCAAGAAGTCCGAACAAGGGCAAAGCTTCTACGCCTTCTGGGATTTGCTCCTCAGGGAAGACCGCAGGCACCAATTCGAGCAGAGCCTTACCAAGGTCCGTCAGTTGGAGGATCTAAACGAGAAGCTCAAGGCCAATCCCCTGCTGATCAATCTGATTACCTCCCTGCTGGCAGAGGGTGAGAAGGTCCGTGATTCTCACCTGCGCATGGCCACCAACCTGCGCCGGGTGCTCGATGCCAGCCATCTCCAAGACCGCGCCAAAGTGTTGGAACTTATCCGCGAAATCCAGGCCGCTGCTATTCCATTGCGAAACAATCCGCCGGATACGGATGATTTCTTTGCGTTGGAGGAGTTTCCGGAACTGGCTGGAGCAATGAGCCGGCCACTCTGGCAGACGCCAGAAGAGCTGACCATGCCGGGCGACGTGGAAGTGGCTGACGAAACCGTCCGGCGTGAAGATTTGGAGAGGCTGAGGAACTTGCCGCAGATCCGCCTGCACGAGCTGCGGAAGAACGTGGAGCAGGCGCTGAGAGAAGTGCCCACCATGACGCTCGAACAGGTGCTGGATCGCTTTCCTCCCCGATACGGGATGCTGGAGGTGATTGGCTATATGATTGTCGCCTTGGATAACAGCAAGCATTACATCGGTGAAGAAATGCAGACAATCCTGGTGCCTTTCCCCAAACCCACAAGGTGGAACGTCCCGGCCATACTTTTCTGCCAATGAACACCCCCGAAAACGCTTTTTCTGACCTTTCCTTTGTGCTGGTGAAGTTGCTCCGCCAGGCTGTTTACCGCGAGGACAATGAATCATGGCAAACGCTTCGAGCCGGCACCAACCAGGAAAAGGCGAGGCATTACTTCCGGCAAATCGGCCAGGAACTGGTTATGGATGAGGCCGAGGGCTATGCCTTCCTACGGCAGTTGGAGATCGACGGTGTTGAAAAAATACCACGGCTGACCCAGCGCCGGCCGCTGAGCTATTCGGCCACGCTCCTGCTAGTCTGCCTGCGGGAGGAATTCAGCCGGTTTGAAACAGCGTCCCCCGACTCCACCCATCTTATCAAGACCCGAACTGAACTGCAAAATCTGGTGGCGGCATTTCTGCCGGAAAGCAGCAATCAGGTCAAAGATTTGGGCAGGATTGACAGCGCTATTCAACGGCTGGCAGAACTGGGATTCCTCGAAGCCGTCACGCCTGAAAAGGACACTTTTGAAGTAATGCGCATCGTCAAAGCGCGCATCACTCCCGTCGAGCTGGAGACCATCAAGGAGAAACTGAAGAGTTATGCAACCGGAACTGATTAATCCAACTGCTGCCAATGGGGCGTTGGCGGGCTTCAGGCTGAAGCGGTTGGAGATGCTCAACTGGGGCACCTTCCATGGCAAGGTGGCACGATTGACGCCCGAAGGGAAATGGACTCTGCTCGTGGGGGTTAACGGCACCGGCAAATCGACGGCAGCGGATGCCTTGCGCACATTGCTGGTTCCCCCGCGGCTGTTGAACTACAACGATGCTTCGGGCGAGCGCAAGAAAGGCAAAGACCGCACGCGCAAGAGTTATGTTTTGGGAGCGTATGGCGCCCACAGCGAGGAGGAATCGCCCACCGCGATCACTCAGTATCTGCGAAAGAGCGGTGATCAATCCATTATCTTGGCCGTGTTCACCAACCCATTGCAAAAGGCCGACGTAACGCTGGCGCAGATCCTCTGGGAGAATGATGGCGCTATTGATCAGGTTTACTTGGTGGCGCGTTCCGACAAGAACATCAAAGACCACCTCACGCACCTGGGCAACGCTCGGGACATGAAGAAGGAGCTCAAGCGGAGGGGCTTCGAGTACGACGACAGTTTCCCCGGTTATGAGGAGAAGTTTCGGCGGTATGTTGGGATTCCCAGCAGTGGGGCCTTGGAAGTGTTTAACCAGGCGATCGGGGTCAAGGAAATCCCGGACCTGAACCTGTTCGTGCAACGGCACATGCTCGAACCCTCGGACGTCCTCGCTTTTATCGAGAACCAGATCAAGCCGCACTACAGCGAACTCAATTCCTGCCGGCAGTCCATCGACAAAGCAGAAGCGCAATTGAAGATGCTGACCCCGCTTGAAGAGAACTATGCCAAGCTGGTCGAGGCCGAAACCGCCAAACGGCAGTTGGAGATCGTGCAGGAGGCGCTCGACGCTTACTACGAGGAGCGTGAACTGCAGTTGCGCATCGCCTACGACGAAGATTTGGAAAGGGCGTTGGCCGATCTTCAGCAAGAGCGCGGCCAACTCAAGGCGCAACAGGACGCGGACCTGGCACGGCGCGAGTCCATCAATATCGAACTGGCCAATAACGATGTGGGCCGACGGTTGCGCGAGATCGAGTTTGAGACCCGGGACGCGCAAAGGGCGCTGAACGAGAAGGAGGAACGAGCTAAGGCATTGAAACAGAACCTGGGTTTGCTCCAGTACGCTACCCACCTGGAAAGTGAAGATCAGTTCAAAGCGATGCGGCACAAGCTGGCGTCCGAGCGCGGGGCGTTGCAGGGTAACCTGGAGACCCAGGAACGCAAGCGGTTGGAGCACGCCATCGGCAAAGAGACTGCGGGCCAAGAGAAATCCCGCCTGGCCCAGGAAGCCGAAAACATTCGCAAACGCGGCGTGCTCATTCCGCTGGCGCTGGTGGAGTTGCGCGAGCGTATCAGTGAGATTACCGAGGTGAGCACTGACGAGATCCCCTTTGCCGGAGAACTCATCGAGGTCAAAGACCAATACCGGGAATGGACCGGCGCCATCGAGCGTCTCCTCCATAATTTCGGCATTTCCTTGCTGGTGCCTGAAAACCGCTACAAATTGGTGGCGCAATACATCAATCAAACGCATCTAGGACTTCGCCTGGTCTTTCAGCGGGTGCCAGCGCTTCCGGCACAAATGCGTCAGGATTTCCTGCAGGATTCAAGGCGGGTGCCCGCGCGGCTCGATTTCCGGGAGGAACACCCGTTGGCGCAATGGGTCAAGGGCGAGGTGTCGCGCCGGTTCGCCCACACCTGCTGCGGCGACATCCAGAGCCTGCAGGCAGTTGACTTTGGCCTTACCAAGGAAGGCATGATTAAGGACGGTGCGCGACATGTGAAAGACGACCGTTCGCGGGTCGGTGACCGATCCCAATACGTGTTGGGATGGAGCACGGCGAGCAAGTTGGCCGCGCTGGAGGAGGAGTTCAAGACCGCACAGCAGCGGTTCACCGACCACGAGCGCAAATGTCAGCAGGCAGCCGAGCAGGTCAGGAATTACACGGCCAAGCTCGGGGCCGTGGATGCAGCTTTGAAGGTTGAGAACTATCAGGACATTAATTTCCTGCCTGAACAGCAGACCCTGCAGCGGCTCAATGCCGAAGAGGGAAAGCTCCGCAAATCATCGAACAAAGTCCAGGAGCTGGAAAGGCAGCTCAATGAGACCAAGAAGCGGATCGCGGACAGGGAAACTGAAATCAAAGCCGTTGATGCAAAAGCCGGCGTCAAGGAGAACGCGCTCAAGGAAAACCGCACTCAGGTGAAGAGGCTCAAGGAGAGTCGCCGCGATCAACCGGCCGTCCCGGAGGAAATCGGCCGTCAAATCGCCGAATTGCAGGAGTCCCAGAGGCTCACGCTTGAGGACATTCACGAAGTCCCGAAGGCTGTCGGTCGGCGGGTGCAAGGTCGCATTGGCAGTCACACGGGTAACATTAACGAAGCGACCAAGGCGATGCTGCCGGTAATGCAGGCGTTCCTGTCGGCTTATCCCGAGGCGACCTCGGAACTGAAGGCACACATGGATTGGGCCAAGGAGTTCGTCGCCCTCAAAGTGCGGATCGCCAAAGAAGATCTGCCCAGGTACAAGACCCGCTTCGCCGCCTTTCTCAACACGAACCTGATTATGGACATGGCCAATTTCAACGCGAAGATGGCCGAGCACGAGAAAGCGATTCGGGAACGGATCGAAACAGTAAACGGCTCTCTCAAAAGCATCGAATTCAACCCGGGCACCTATGTGCAAATCGTCCCGGTGAACACAAGAAACCCGGAGATTCGCGAGTTTCGGGCGGCCCTGAAAACCTGCCTCTCGGGCGGAATCCTTCCGAGCAAGGACGACCAAGACCGCATCTTTAACCAGATCAGTGACCTCATTGTGAAGTTGGAGAAAGAGAAGGAGTGGGCGCAACGGGTGACCGACGCCCGCAACTGGCTCGAATACGGCGTGCGCGAAATCGCCGCCAAGGATGGCAAGGAAGTCAACTACTACGCGGGCTCAACCGGTAAATCGGGCGGTCAAAAGAGCAAACTGGCCTTCACCATCCTGGCCTCCGCCATCGCCGCGCAATACCGGCTGGGCAACGGCGAGGACGACAACCGTTTCCGTTTGGTTGTGGTCGACGAGGCCTTTGGCAAGACGGACGAGGAGAACTCCCAGCGGGCCCTCGACTTGTTCAAGGACTTGGGTCTGCAGCTCATTGTGATCAACCCGTTCGACGCCAAGAGCCGCATCGTTGACGATTATGTGGACAGTTACCACCTGATTCATGTGAGTGATAATCTGTCACAACTGCGGCGGGCGTCCCGGGCCGAATACGAGCAGGACCGCAACCAAGTTGCCTGAACCATGTTAACCCCTGTTGAAATCCAAGGGATGGCCGACAGAAAGTACCCCGATTACCTGCGCAGCGTGGTCAAGGAGGAGGCCTTCTTTCCACTGCGCATCCGGTTCGGCAAACCCAAGACGACGGAGGAATTCACCAAATTGAAGACCGAAGTTACCCATCTGGCGGAGGCCAACTTCGGCTACACGATTGAATGGGCGGAAAAGAACACTCGAAAGTGGGGCACCCAAAAACTGCCGGAGCAGGTGCGCTTTGATGCCGAGGAGCAGTATTTGGCCGCCGTTGGCAAAAGCCGAGCTGCCCTGCGCTTCAAGGAAAACGTGCGATTGGCCAAGACCATGCTGCCTCAATTACAGGACTGGATGGTTTCCCACGTCAAATGGATCGATGAATTTAGCGACGCATGGTCGGGCATGCTGGCGGTTGGTGAATACTTTCTAGCTCACCCGCGGCCCAACCTCTACCGACGCGAATTGCCGATTGCAGTGCATACGAAGTTCATCGAAGAAAACGAAGCCGTCCTGAACAGCCTGCTCTGGGACCTGCTTCCAGAGACCGCCAAAACCAAGGCGGAGTCCTTTGACGGCAGATTCGGACTCAAACCAGTGTTCCCGCTGGTGCGGTTTCGCGCGCTGGATCCGGCGCTTCTCCAAAAATTGGGGATTTCTCACGAGCGCATGGGGCTTCCCCTGGATCTTTTCCGCGATTTGTCCGTCGAGGGAATAGACGTGGTCATCACGGAGAACCTCATGAACTTGGAGGCGCTTCCAGCCATGTCCAATACGCTGGGCGTGTTCGGCAATGGCAATGCGGCTGAACTGCTTGTCGGCGTGAAGTGGTTGAAAGGCTGCCAGGTGCGTTATTGGGGTGATATCGACGAATACGGCTTCCACATTCTTTCCCGATTGCGATCCGCGTACCCTGCGCTGGCGAGTGTGATGATGGATGCGGCAACTCTGTCCGCTTTGAAGCACTTAACCGGCGCTGGCGTGCCGGCACCTGGCAAACCGCCAGCCAATCTTACTGCGTCTGAACATGAAGCCTACTCGGTTGTCGCAAAGGAAAACCAGCGGCTGGAACAGGAAAAGGTGCCGCAGCAGCACATGTTGCAGGTGTTCAAAAGCGCAACGGACTTGATGGAACTGAGCAACACGGCGGGGTTCTCACAACAACCAGCATCAATTTGAGCTAAACGTGGGTAATATCACCAACAGCAAGAATCCAGCAGCCCGGGAACGCTTGGCACACATCGAGCGCCTGGCATATTGGCGCGGCTGGGTGCGGCGCAGTGACTTATGCGGCCGCTTTAAGATCTCCGTGCCGCAAGCGTCGGCAGATCTGACCGCCTACCAACAAATCAACCCGAAAGCCCTTATTTATGATCGCAGCGGTCGTTGCTACCGCGCAAGCCAAACCATGCGCTGCAAATTGAAGCAGCCTTCTTTCGGTGACGCCCTGGTCCTCCTGGATCCAATCACCTCAAACACCGATCAGGTTGCGCGCATCGACTTGCCGCATCGCAGTGTCCCGGCGTTAGCGGCCCGAGATATTATGCGGGGGATTCTCAGCGGCGGTTCCGTGCGCATCCATTACTACTCGATCCATTCAGCAACGGCGCGCTGGCGCTGGATTACACCGCACGCGTTGGCGCATGATGGCTATCGCTGGCACGTTCGGGCTTGGGACGTCGAGGACCAGGAGTACAAAGACTTTGTGCTGGGACGCATCAGTCAAACCGAACCTCCGGTCGACAAAGGCCAGCCCCCTCGCTCCGACAAAGACTGGACCACGTGGGCGACCATTCGGTTCCGGCCGAACGGGCAACTAAGCCCAATGCAGTGCAAGGCGATCGAACACGACTACGCTATGAAAGACGGGGTGGCAACGCTCCGAGTACGAAAAGCCATGCTGCATTACACGCTTGTCTATTTGAACCTAGCAGATATGGCAAAGCACTTGGAATTAGTTGGGAAGCCTCCGATAATATGAGCACAATCCCTCCTTTTAGCGTGGCCTTTAGGCTGGTGTGGGGCGGCCAAAAAACCGGACGGCCACAAGGCTCTTGCAGCAGGTAATCTGTCCGGCCACTTTAAGTCGCTCAGGCAGAGGCCCCGTGTTTTAGTTTCGGGACGGTGAACTTGGGGAATCCGAGCAGGGTCTCCACTACCGCTCGCCGGCCTGCATCGTAAGTGTATTTCTCCACTTCGGCGATAATACCCAACAGCGTTCTGTCGCGTCCGAACGCCGCTGATCCAACCTGGAGTATTCGGCCCGCGTAGGGTGCCGTCACCAATACCTTCAAGGCATTGTCCTTCGGCATTCTGAAGTGCGAAATTACTGCGGTTCCGAACTCCACGTGCGTCCACTCCATTTGCCGCAGGTTGTTCTCGCTGTCGCTCGGAACGATGAATCCGACTTCCTGCCCAAGCCACGGCGAAATTGTCCACTTCGGCGGATCCTTCACCAGAGGCTCAATCCACATAGCTTTCCAGCCGGACTCCTCTGCGACACGGATCCCCGCGACAGAGTCTTTCAAGCTGATGGACAGATTAGGTGGCCTTTCAAGTCATGGCGAACAGACTTGTTTTTTGAGCGTGAGATCATACAATCGCCCACGATTGGGTGTCCGTGGTCCCCTTTGCGGTTCCCCCACCACCGCCCTCCCCCGACTACGGACACCTGACTCTCGCCAAGGCAACGACTTAACTATGAGCGGGACGACAGTGCTCACCAACCGTTTCGCAGGCCGGCAGCTATGGTTCGTCCTGCAGCGTGGCATCGAAAGGAAAGCCGAAGTACTCAAAAACCCGCTTACTGCGTTCGTAAACCCGTTCTTCGAACATTTCAGCCCGGTCACAGAGCTGATTCATCGGCACGAAATCCCTTTTCAAGAAATTGAGAATATCGAGCGGGTCACAAGTGATCGCCACGGCATCTCGTCCGTCCACGTTCACCGCGGTCAACGAGGGAAGACAACAGAACACCATCGCCTTAAGTGTACCCACATCCAGATTGGAAAAGTAAAGCCAGTACGGCCAGGCGTCGTGGAAAGCCGAATAGAACCGCCGAACCTCTGGAATCGAGTGGATTTCGCGCGGGTCATCGTCGTAACCCTCAATGCAGAAAACAATGCGGTCCATCATTTCCCGCAGGCGGCGACCTGTGGGGAGCTTGTCCGGCGCGTAGAGGTTCAGAAAGTGGCTGAAATCGCCACGTTCGACCTTGGTTCGGCTGAACTGATAGAAGATCAGGTCACTGTCCATCGTGAAAACCAGGATAGCCGACGAGCGCCCACACTGCGACCGCCTTTTGCTCTTGAAGCAGGCTACGATTTCTCGCGGACAGACAGGACTTCGTATTCGGAATTCATCTCCGTGAAATCGTGATTGCCGGCCTGCTCAAGAGCGCTTCTCGCCGCCTCCTCCGCGGTGACATCTGAAACCTCGAAGGTCTTGCTGCCGTAGCCGATTCGGGTGATCCCCACGCAGAATGTCCTTTTTCTCGGGCTCCTTCCAGCTTTGGCCGGCTCTCGGCCCGCACGTTCAGGACCGCTGACGTCCACAATGCGGATTTTGGCTGGGATGCCTTGGAGAAGGGGCTTGAGCAACTCAGTCCAATCTGCCCGGCGCAGCTTCCTCTCCAAAGCCTGAGTAATGCCGCAGGGCAGATCACTTGAGCCGCGAAATTCGAGGACCGCTTGGTTGAGGAGGACTTGCTTGCTCATGCGTCTGTGTTTGCCGCTGAATTGGTCGCTTCCCTTGGGCGATCCGTCAGCCTGTCCGGGCCAGAATCACAAATCCAGGCAACGCTGGCCCAGGGCGGCAAACTTAGAAATGACCTGCCGGTCAAAACCGGGGGCGGAGATGTCGGCCAGCTCTGGCGCCTCTTCGTCGCCTGCACCGTTGTCGAACAGGTTCCGCGCGCCGACCGCAGCGAACTTGACCGTCTTCAGCGCCTCGGCGACGGTGACAGCCATGTCGCGAAGCATCTGGCGAACCGTGTTGGCAAATCGCTCCCCCTCGCCGACGACTGGATTCCGGGTACTGAAAGAGATGCTGCGATCGTGCTCGCTGATGCCGTCCCCCAACTGCCAGGTCCCGCTGCGTGAGAGCAACAGCCGCGTCACCCCCTTGCTCCAGGAGTTGAGCACCTCCACGTAGATGTATTTGCTGGGGTCGTAATTGTTCAGCAGGGCCAGGGTCTTACCCTTGAGATCCACCCAGAGCAGCCGCTTGATCTTGTTTTCAATGCCCAGTGATTTGGCCGTCTGGGCTTCTTTCTTGAGTTCGGTTTCGGAAGCCTCCCTGTATCCTTTGCGGAGCTTCTCGGAAATTTTCCCGTCAACGAAGGCGTGGAGGCTCGCAGGGTTGCTGAACGTTTTGACCTGGCTCTCAGAATTCCCGCCGATGCGCCCCCAACTGACGTGAACGCTCAGGCCTTCCACCCGGTACTGCCAATATTTGTTGTGTTGATCTTCGCGGTTTATGTAAATGGGCATGGACTTACTCCTTTGGAATCGGGGTCAAATGTTGACGAAGCCAGTTGGCCTCCGCCTGGAGGGCGGTATCCCGGCGACGGAATGGTCCAAGCAAAGGCCCGTTGACCGGCCTGAGATCGACGTTCCATCCGCCATTTCCCGGCTCCACATGGCTGGCCCGCCGGGTGACAACCTTTCCTGCCTGAAATGCTTCGGCTAGATCATCCTGGTGGATAAAGCGAATCTCACCTTCACGGACTACGATCTGTAGTTCCTGGAGCATTCTTGAGATCAGTTCACCGGGGACCCGCCGAGGCGTTGTTTGGCGCCGGCCGCTTGTTGTTGATAGAACTCCGGCTTCTTCTGGACGGACTCTGTTCTTCCCAGAGCCGTTTCAAGGCTTTTGGTCAGGTCTTGGCAGGCTGATCCTTTGACGCCGGCGACGTCGATGTTCACCTTGCCGTCTTTGCCGATGATGAGCTTGATTTCCTGCATGGTCAGTACTTTCTCAGGGTGATCACGGTCTCCTGTGTCGCCGTATCCAATCGTTCGCTGTAGCTCCAGCCCTTGGACTTGGCGAATTGCCGGGCTTTCCTCACAGCGACTTCCTTGGTGTATGCCGAGATAAGCGTCGTGCCGCCTTCGCCAATCTTTTCGCGAAGCCCGTATCCACCCTGCCAGAAATCCCACAGGGGAATGAACACATCGCCCCGCTTGACCAGGCCGACTTCATAAGCATTGCGGTTGCCCTTGACGGCTATGGCGTGGTCGCACTTGCCCAAGTCCGCTTTGGCGAATCCCAAAGGGATGGGGTAATCGCCCACGTGCTGGCCATACCAACGGTAGGTCCTTTGGTTCTCACGGAACTCCAGACCAAGCGCCGCGCAGACAGCTTTGAGCGCGTCGAGATCCTTGAGTTCAACGGCGATGACAGTGACGTGCGACATAAAATGCGGAATTTTCGGTTCAGATGTCCAACTGCCGTCCGGCGCCGGTTTTGCCGGAGGCTTTGCCCTTCTCGACCCGGCTGGCGTTGAGCGCGTTGCTCTCGGCCCATTTCGCCATGGCCTCCAACTCCGGCGCCTTCGATTTGGAGAGCGGGTTTGTCTCCTTGATGGCCTTCAGGATGTCTTCTCCGGTCAGATCGCGGTCGTGGTGGAAGGCGGTGAAGAGCCCGCTGACCACAGCCTCCTCCAGTTCAGCGCCGCTGAAGCCTGCGGATTCGGCGACCATTTGGCTGATGTCCTTTTCGGCAAAGTCCTCCGCCTTGCGGCCATATTTCTGGATGTGGATACGCACGATGTCCGCGCGCTCTTTATCCGAGGGCAAATCGACAAAGAAAATTTCGTCAAAACGCCCCTTGCGGAGCAGTTCTGGGGGCAGCCCTTCGATCCGGTTGACGGTGGCGATAACGAAGCAGGGCTTGGCCTTCTCCTGCATCCAACTAAGAAAATTTCCAAAAACCCTCTGGCTGGTGCCCCCGTCGGTGGTGCCGTTGCCTCCCATGCCGGCGAAGGCTTTCTCCATTTCATCAATCCAGAGAACGCAACTGCCGATTGCCTCGGCAGTCTGTATGGCCAGCCGCATGTTGCTTTCCGATTCGCCGACCAGGCCGCCAAACACGCGACCGATGTCGAAGCGGATCAAAGGCACCCCCCAGATATTGCTGGCCGCTTTGGCGGAAAGCGACTTCCCGCAGCCGGGGATTCCGACCAACAGGATCCCGCGCGGCATGGGCAGCTTGAATTCGCGCGCCTTGCGGGTGAACGCCTTGCTGCGCATCGACAGCCAGAGCTTGAGGTTCTCCAGCCCGCCGATGTCGTTGGCGGTCTGGGACGCCTCGAAGAATTCCAGGATGCCGGTCTTGCGGACGGCCAGGGCCTTCTCCCTGAGCACCAGTTTGGAGATCGGCGGCCGGTTCTTCTTGTCGCCGGAAACGCTTTCAACGACGGCTTTGGCCAGCGCGTTTTCGGCCTCCACGGTGGTCAACCCCATGGCGGCCTGGACAATTCGCTCCCGCTCGTCCTCAGGAATCGCCCCGATCTTGGCTTTATTGGGTTCGTAGAGTTTGGTGAAGACGTGTTCGATTTCCTCGCGTTGCGGCAGGTCGAATTCGAGCAGGGTGACGTCGCGCTCCAAATCTTTGGGAAGCCGGGGGACTGGACTGGTGATGATCAGGGTTTTGGAGGTTTGCTTGAAGTCGCGAGCAATGTCGCGCAGCAGCCGGACCACTTTCTCAGACGAAAAGAACGCCTGTAAATCTCGTGCCACATAGATCGTGTTATCAGCGCCGCCCTTGATAGCGATCAAGGCTTCAATCGGGTCTTCGGTCTGTTCAACGTTCTTCCCGTTGGGATCCATGAAGCCCTCAGTGTGGGACCAGATGCGCAGCTTGTATTTGGCCTCCTGAGCGGCTTTTTGAATGGCCAGTTCCGCGCGGCCCTCCTCTGGCGTAACGAGGTAAAGAATCGGATAGCGGGCTTTGACGTAAGGCAGGAGGTTCATGAATTCGACGCTTTGTCTCTGAAGAAACTGGTTTGCCGGAGTTTCCTTAATCTCGCTTCCTGGTGCGCAGATACGAGCCACGACTTCAGCGAGATCGCGTGCTGAGCGGAGCTTGTTTAGCCAACCACTCTCCTCTCCCGTGCGAACGGCTCACCTCGACACTCTGTGCCACCGACTTTAAGTTCATTTCGTGCGTGTAGCCTTCAAAGAATGGGAAATCGTCGTGGACGCGCTGGGCCGTGGGGATCAAATCCTCCTGTTGCGCAAGGGTGGTATTCACGAGGGACGCGGGGGCTTTCGCCCCGAGCATCAGCGGTTCCTGCTGTTTCCCACGCGCTACCATCAGCAGCGCGAGTGCGTGGTGGGCAGCGCTCAGGCGCGGTTCGACGAGATGTTGCACCAGGGGCCGGATTCAGGCGGGATGGTCCATTTGGAATTCGGCGCTGAATTGGTGGAGGCACGCCGACTGGAAACTCTCTCGCAGGCCAAGGCGCTGCGCGGCCAGCATATCTGGCGAGACGAGGTCATTGAGCGAAGATTTGACTGGGGGAAAGACCGGGCCATCTACGTGCTTGCCGTGCGGGTGCTTCGGTTGGCTCATGCCGTGGAACTCCCGATGACCACGGCCTACGCCGGCTGCCAATCCTGGATAAAGCTGGAGCGCGATATCGCCGCAGACGGCGCCACGCCGGTATTGGATGATGCGGCGTTTGAAAAGAAGCTCGCAGAGTTCCACACGGTCGGTTAAATCCGGGTCGTCAGGTCGAGGTGCCGGGACAAAGTTTGGGGACATTCGCTTCCCTTGAGCCCGGTTTGAGGCAGGTGCATTCTCTGGCAAAAAGCGTCCTGTTATGTTGAACGCACCAGAATCGCCGAAGACTGCGACCACGCATGCCGTGGCCGTGCCAGTGCTCGGGCGTGACGGAAACGGAGCAGCCGATGGTTGCCCGAGCATCATTTGCGACCTCGCCGAGGGGAACGCCTTCGTCGAGAGCTACGGGAAGCCGCACATTCCGGTAATGTCTTCATTTGGGGCCGGACGTTTGCATGCGTGCAGGATGAACGGATCTTGGGATTTGGAGCGGATGGCCTCGGGGTATGCCAGTGCGTTGTTCCGGTCCATCCGCAAGCTCGTCTCGCCGAACGGCAAGGAAACCACGAAGGCGTGGGATGACCTAACCTTTCGGTTCGGGCCTCGGGCGTTTCTGTACGCCGATGAAAACAGGATTATCGGATTTGCTGCTACGGCGGCGGAAGCCGAGCGTCTGGTGGGGGAGTGCAGCGAACAATACAGGAAACCCGCGCCTGCGAGTCCGTCGGGAGGGGAGTTCCATTTAATCCAGCATGATGGGGACAAGATCGGAACGAAAAGGGTGCCTCTTTCTCCGGACACGATCCTCGAACGGGGCGCCATGGATATGCACTACGGCGATGGCGCCGGAGAATGGCATGAGGGCTTCGTGCGGAAGCTTTGTGCGAGGCCCAATGGCTTGACCATTTTCGAGGGGAAACCCGGTACGGGCAAGACGTTCTACATCCGCCACCTTATGGGTGAGCTCAGGGAAAGGCATCGGTTCTACTTCATTCCGACCTCGTCCATGGAAATCCTCTCCAAGCCTGGTTTTGTCGGTTTCTGGGCTGATCAGCGGCGGGAGTACTCAGAGGGTCAGTTTGTGGTAATCCTGGAGGATGCCGACGCCGCCCTGATGGTGCGCGGTTCTGACAACCGCGACCAGGTCAGCGCTCTATTGAACCTCTCGGATGGAATGCTGGGCGATTTCTTGCGCCTGCAAGTCATTTGCACAATCAATTGTTCTGCTGCCGATATTGATCCAGCGCTGCTCCGGCCTGGCCGGATGCTCTGTCATCGGCTTTTCCGTCGCCTCGACTACCAGCAGGCAGCCCGTCTCGCTCAAAGCCTGGGCAGGAAACTGCCGGTGGTGCGTGATTATTCCCTTGCGGAAATTTTTGCTGGCAACAGCGCGGAGGAAATCAACCGCCCACGCATTGGATTCGCGGCATGCGAAACGCAAGCTCCCTGTGGCCCGCGATGATTTATGCGCCTCCACGTTTTGAGCGATTTACACCAGGAACTTGGCGATTATACGCCCAAGCGACTGGATGTGGACGTGGTGGTTTTGGCAGGCGACATCCATCAGGGTGGTCAGGGCATTCAGTGGGCGCAAAGGCATTTTTCCAAGAAAGAGGTGATCTACGTCATGGGCAACCATGAATTTTACGGCTGCGACGTGCAGTATTTGGTGCAGGGCTGCCAGGCTGAAGCCCGAGGCGCCAACATTCACCTTTTGGAGAATCAATCCGTTCAAATCCGCGGCGTCACTTTTCTTGGATGCACGCTGTGGACGGACTTCAAGCTCTGGCCAAAGCTGGCGGAGGCAATGGCGGCGGCTAATGATTACATCAATGATTTCAGGTTGATAAGAGCCGGGTCCGGCCGGCTGCGCCCAGAAGACACGGTCCAATTTCACCAAGCCTCCGTTGCCTGGTTGAAATCCGAACTCAGAAAGAGCGACCCAAAGAAAACAGTGATTGTGACGCACCACGCCCCCAGCGCCCGATCTATCCCGCCGCAAAACATCGGCGACATAATAAATGCCGCGTTCGCCTCAAATTTGGATTCGCTCATTCGTGCCAGCCGGGTTCCGCTCTGGATTCATGGCCACACGCATTACAACGTGGATTACAAAATTGGCACGACGCGCATTTACAGCAACCAGCGTGGGTATCCCGAAGAGAAATTGCCGCGCTTTGAACCCGAAAGCATAATCGAGATTTTATGAATGCAGTTAGCGACGTGGGCCCCTCTAAAAGCAAATTCGCCGCTTTTGATTTTGAAACGGCTAACTATTCCCGCCTCAGCATCTGCGCCGCTGGACTGGCCGTATTTGAGGACGACACCCTGACAGAATCACTGTATTGGCTGGTTCGCCCGCCCAAAGGCCACGGCTGGTTCCGGGAGGATTTCATCGATTGCCACGGCTTGACGCATTTGGATGTTTTGGACGCGCCCGAATTTCCAGCCATCGCACCTGAATTCCTGTCCCGGTTGGAGAGTGCCGATTTCGTAGTCGCCCACAACGCGGAGTTCGACGTTTGCCATCTGCGGGACACCTTGACTTTTTTCGGTTTGACATGCCCAACGTTTAATTATCTCTGCACATGCAAGCTGTCCCGCCGAACCTGGCCAGAGCTGCCGAGCCACAGTCTGGGCGCGCTAGCCGCTCATATCGGGCACTCGTTCCAGCACCATCATGCCCGCGAAGATGCAGAAGCGGCCGGACGGGTTATGATTGCAATCATGCGACAAAGAACGGTTACAGCTTTGGCAGCACGCCGCGAATCACGACCATTTCTCCCGCCGGCCTAAACAATCCTGAATATCATTGTTCCAAACAGGTCGGAAAGCCACAATCCTTACAGAAATGACGAACACCAAAGAAGACGATGTTGGCCCCGGACTCGCCACATGCGACAGGCCCAATCCGACCGGCGAGGAGCAAGAACATCGTGTGAGGCTGTCCCTGAAAGCCGTTGCCGATTTGAAGAATTACCGCTTCTTTGTTCCGTCTTACCAGCGCGGCTACCGGTGGGAGCGGGAGCAAGTTAAGGCATTGCTCAATGACTTGCATGAGTTCGAACAGCGTCAATGTGTCGCCAACAAGTTCTATTGTTTGCAGCCTCTCGTAGTGGTGAAGCGATCAGAAAACAGGTGGGAAGTCGTGGACGGGCAGCAACGCCTGACGACGATTTTCCTCCTTCTTCAACTTTTGTATTCCGGCAACTCGCCCCTTTTTCACATCTTTTATGAACGTCACGGACAAGAATTGGCCGATCTGCTTTCAAACGAAGGTAAACGCAACTCACCTGATGCTTATTTCATCAGCGAGGCAAAAAAGCAAATTAAAACCTGGTTGGAGGAACATCCTGAAAACAAGCTGCTGACCTTGATGGCCGATTGTGACAGCAATGGCCTCTCTGCCAAATTCATTTGGGATGAAATTAGCAATCACGGCGAAGCCGTTCAAGCGTTCACGCGGCTGAATTCCGGCAAAATCCGGCTGAATGATTCAGAGTTGATCCGTGCCTCTCTGCTTCAGTCGGGAATACTGCAGGAAAATCTTCGCCAACGCTTTGCCATCGAGTGGGATCGGATGGAATGCCGGCTTCAAAATCCGGAATTCTGGAGCTTTTTGAACGGAAAGGGGCAAGCCCCGGACATCCGGATTGAACTGCTGTTCAGCCTGCTCGCAAAGAACCAAGGCCCAGGCGACCGAAAGATTTTCGACGAGTTCTTCGATCGTTTGGCGAACGCCGAGAAACCTTCCGACGCACGGGAAACTCTATGGGCGGAAGTTGGCAAGCTTTTCTCAACGCTGGAGGAATGGTGCGAAGATCATTGCCTGTTTCACCTCATTGGCTTCTTGATTGATCTACAAGGCCAAGGCGAGCTGAAGCGAAAAGGTCTAATCTTGAGGTTGCTCGGGGATGGGGAGAAGTTGGTAAAAACACAGTTCGTGCTGGAGCTGAAACGACTGATCCGGGAAAAGGTGCTGCCCGACGTGAACTCGACCCAGGCCGTAAAGCCTTACTTGGAAAAATTGGAGTACGGAAATGAGCAAATTAGGCATGTGTTGCTCTGCCTGAATCTTGCAACCTTGCTTGCGGACAAAACCAGGACCGCCCGTTTTTCCTTTGCCGCCTATCACGGGAATGATTGGGATATTGAACATATCCGCGCAACGAATCTCCGGGAACCGGAATCAGTGGCTGAGTTGCGTGATACGATCGAAATCTCGTCCAAATACCTTGAATATTTGATTCCCAGGGCCGATCGGAGGAGGGACCAGGTCCGTAATATCCAAGAGCAGATCAAAACAGACTCTTTAGATCAAAGCGGTTTGCGCGAACGCTTCAACGCCCTTGAAACAATTCTTCGGGAAATGGCTCCCGAAGGCACGGACAGTGACCCCATGCCGGCGAGCGATAATATCAAGAACTTGACACTGCTCGATTGCGCCACAAATCGCGGGTTCGGGAATTGTTGGTTTATGGTGAAGCGCTGGTGGGTTCTGAGGGTTGAGCGAGAAAAATACCTGCTGCCTTGTACCCGCAATGTCTTCACCAAAACTTACACCAACAGACCGGTTACTTTGCTGAATTGGACCGAATCGGATGCCAATGACTACTTGGAGGCCATGGCCAAAGTGCTCACAGAATTTTTCAAAGTCGCCTGGGAAACAATGTCATGAGTGAGCCCGATTACACAGGCCAGCGGCTCAGCTTCCTGGAATTGTTCAAGGAATACGGCTATGTCGAGATACCGCTAATCCAAAGAGACTACGCGCAAGGACGGGACTCCGCCAAAACAGTGCGGGAGCGGTTCTTGGATAGTCTGTTTGGCGCTTTGAAGGAGCATCAGCCGTTGAGCTTGGACTTCGTTTATGGAGAAGTAAGAGCTTCTCCAGGCAACCCAGCTTCAAAATGTTTCGAGCCGATTGATGGTCAACAACGACTCACCGCTTTGTTTCTGCTTCACTGGTATCTCGCCTGCATTGCCGAGAAGCAGGATGAGTTCGAGAAGCTATTGCGGCACGGGGACGAAAGAACGCCCCGATTTCGATACTCGGTCAGAAACAGCTCCCATGAGTTTTTTGACAAACTCTTGGCCTTCTTCCCTGATTTGACGCGTCCGTTGCCAGAGCAGATAAAGAACCGTGCATGGTTTCGTGGTGCGTGGGAAGGAGATGCCACCATTCGTGGTGCGTTGGTGATGCTGGACGCGATTCAAAAGAGATTCCCGCCCGATGAAACAAAGGCGTTTTACGATATGCTATGCTGGGACAATTGCCCAATCACCTTCGATGTCCTGAACCTGGGGAATTTGGGTTTGTCCGAAGAAATTTACGTCAAGATGAACGCCCGGGGAAAGGAACTGACCGGTTTTGAAAAGTTCAAGGCGTGGTTGATCGAGAATCGTTGGGAAAACTACAAGCTGTTATGGCCTGAGAACACAGATGCCACAAAACAATGGCCAATATTGCTGGATGGAGACTGGCTGGATTTATTCTGGTCATTTCGGCCGCCAGATGATCGAAATCCCGCAAAATCGGTTTCAGAGGTGTTTTTTCGGACGTTCTTGGCGCTCGCGGTGAATTTTCACGCCTCGGATAATCCTTACACATCCGAAAGTCCACTTCCAGAAGAATGGATGGGCGCCGACAGCGATGAACGGCGAAACTTATGGGACAAGATTTTTACACCGACGGCGCTGCAAAGCGTGTTCAAGCATCTTCGGCACTTGTCCTCATTGACAAAGAAAGGGCTGGATGATTTGCGAGAGACATTGAAAAGCAATGGAATCCAGTTTTCAGAAGATTCCACGAAGCTTTTCTGTCCGTTCTTTGAGGGCGATGAGGGTGACTCGAAGGTTGTAATTCGGGAAAGGCTGTGGCTTCACGCGCTGTGTTCGTTTTTGGAATACTCGAAAGCCGCGCAAGACGCATTCCGTGATGACTGGTTTCGGGTAATCCGCAACCTAATTGAGAACTCCGAACCCCGGCAGGAGAACTTCGCGACTGCCGTCCAAAGCATCTCGACGCTGGCGAAAAGGGTGACGTGCCTGGCCGAGTCCGAATGCGTCCTGAACCGTCCTGTGCTCTGTGCGGTCAAGGATAGTATGTTTCAAGATTTGCAAGGGTTTAACGGCGAGCAAAAGAGAGAGGAGGCCGAGAAAGCCCGTTTGATTCAAAACCAAGACGGCCCGAAATGGGAGAAGACACTACTTGAAGCGGAAAACCATCCTGTTTTTCTCGGTCAGATCGGCTTACTTCTGGATGACAATCCGAATCTTGATGTTTTCCAGAAACGCTTGGCTGTGGTCAAACACCTGCTCGATGCCAACGGGAGTAAAGTTGGTCAAAACGAGTATTTGATAGCCCGCGCCGCATTGAGCCTATGTGAACCCATAGAATTGGGGTACCAGCAACGTCTGGAGTTCAAAGATACAGCAGCCCAATGGAAATATCTGCTAGGTTCGACCGCATTAAAAAAAGACGACATGCCAACACCAAAAGGCATGTTTCGGATGGGAATGCGGAAGCTAATTGATCACCTTAGAGATTGCCGGACCGGAGGCTTTGAATCGAAAATGAAGGCATTGTGTCATAGCGGAGCGGGACAAGATTGGGCGGCCGATGTCATTCGCTACGGTGACAGCCTCCTTCAGTGGGGGCCTGACAAATGGATTTCGCGTGAACAAAAGATTCAGAATTATCGCAATAACGGGACCTTCATCTTCCATATCGCAAACAGCTCGGAGCAGGACATCATGTTGGGGGAACGAGCTCGTTGGAGAAATGGCACCATCAAATTGCTTTTGGACGTGGGCTGGAACATAAAGGAAGGGGGAGAAGTGCCCGGGATTGGCACAACTCCGCCTTTTTATAAAGGTCATGTATTCAACCTCGATCTTCCGCAAGAAAATCCAACTTGGCGTGTTTGGATTGGATACGATCAGGTGGTTTTGCGACAGCGAAACACGGACGCCCCCCAAGGCGCGGCGGAAAATTGGGCCAACGTGCGAGGATTCGAGTTTACCGAAGGGATGCCGAGCGAGAAAATCGCAGAATGGATCCAGCAAAAAGTCACATCAAGCCAATTCAAATCCGTGCAGCAATCATGACTACTACGCCAGCATTGCGGATACAAAGCCTCTAGTTTTGGCGCCACGCCTGACGGCTTCCTGGTGTCCATGCCCACCCAAAAGGACTCAAGGAAGGGAAGCACGTCCTGTATCGAGGCGCTGAAGAAGCCAAATACGAGGGGTGGTATTGCGGCGCCAACTCATTCCACTTTTGTCTGCCTCACCACCTCATCCTGCCCACTGTCCGCCAGGCGCAACTGAGGCAGGCACGAGGCAGCGTTTTGCTAGCGATCAATTCGCCTGTTCCGCTGACCGCCGATTGTTGAATTCCGCCCTGAGTCGGCGGAACCGTTTGGGGCTGGTCCGTGGATCCCAGCCAAGGCCGGCGCAAAGGAATTCATGTCTCTTTTCGCCTTTCAGCTGACGGCGGCGAGCTTCTTTGTCCAGATCACGAAGTTTCGAGGCGTCTTGCATCCGCTGGGCGAGGCCTGCGGCCAGGGCCGAACCTTGGCGCCCGGGAACCCGCGCGCGGTGAAGCATGGCAATCGCCTCCCAGCGGATGTCGCGTTTGGGGTCGAACGACCAATAGGCTGGGATGTGGATCATGGTTCCATAGGGCGTCAGGTTGACCGCGAGCTTGAGCAGTAGCGGTTCGTCGTTCTGCATCCCGTAGAGATTCCAGCGCAGGCAAAATGCGTCGAATGCCGCCTGGAACACATCATCTCGGCGCCGGCAGTTTACGGAAAATGACGGACGCAGGTTGCGCTCGGCGCCCATCGTGCGACGGATGACGCCTTTGTGGTCTCGGTAGGGCCTGACGTTGAATGCCGTTTTGAGGCGCTTCCATTGGCGACGTAGGTCAGGACTCGTTTTGATGGCCAGTTCGTTCTGGGCGTATTTGGCCTGGGTTTGAACGATGTTCTCATAGGTGCCTTTCTGGACGTGGAGTTCGTGGGCCGCTACAGCGGCGCAAATTGTTTCGTCGGGTGGATCTGGCAGAAAATCGATGAGCAAACGGTGCCTGGAGGTCAGGCGTTTTCCCTTTTCCAGAGCCGCGAGGCAGTCCTCCAACACGTCTTGGATGTTGAACGGCCAGAGTGTGATTGGGATGAACATCCAGTTGTAGAGGAGACGTAGCGAGTGGGCCTGGACGGCATCAAGTTTCGAGGCAGCCGCGTGGTAGCGCCGGAGGGCCCCCTCCGTCCAATCCGCCCGGTGATAGGCGAGGACCTGGAGTCGTTTCAGATCGAGGTCGAGGGGCGAGGCCATTTGTTCAGGCGGGGGCCGTCGGCGCCGCAGTGGGGGCAGGAGGCTAGTGAGCCGGCGTCGATGGCCTCAAAGGCCATCGGCTGTGGGCAATTGTTGCACTGGCATTTTACAAGCATCGGACCTAGTTGTTGTGCGCCGGGCAATCGAGGCGGCTACAAGTCACACTCCGAATATTGCTCCGCGCAGCGGGCGGCGATTCTAATCCCGATCCGTGGCGCTGAGTGTATGCAGGTGGTTTCTTACCGTCAATGTTGGAGTTGAGGCGGTTGAGGCGGTTATGGAGTGGGAAATGGGGGTGCTGGGCGCGACATGGCAAAGCAATGCTTCAATGCGGCCGGTTACCCACCTGATAAAATGGTCGTCCCGGAGAGGCGGCTCCCTCTCGTCTCGGAGTACCAGGCTGCCGTGGCCACATGCAGCCGAGCAATCTCTACCTCGCGTGATCACCCTCCATTAAAGGGAAGGAGTTGCTATCGTCAACATTTCGGATCTGCTGGCGGTCTTTGCCAGTCTCCCTCCATCGCGGCTTGCGTATCTCAGCTACGGGACGAACAAAATCGAAAAATTGCAGCGTGGATATTCCTAGCCAGCGGTCCGTTATGCTGTGGTCCCTTGTCGGTCGGCAGTGACACGTCGGTTCGCCAATGGAACGCGGCGGCATTTGCAGACCTTCTTGGGAGTCCGCGAAAGGAGAATTAGAGGGCCAGGATCGGGAGCGACGCCTTCGAGTCCTTCCACCACTTTGCGGAGGGTCTTGCGTTGTCCCAGAGCCTTCCTCAAGAACTCAAGCGAGACGTGAACTTCCGTCGCCTCCGTATTGGTGAATTCCCATTTGGCCAGGTGTTTCATCCCGGGCCGCCACCACTCGATCTGGCCACCATATTCATGGCGTGCATCCGTACGTTTGACGAAGGCCAACCTGTGCTCCACCAGGAACAGGTCGAGCTCATCGGTCAAGTAGGGCGCCAGTTCGCTGTTGCAAACTTTAAGGGAAGAGTTGCCACTGATCTGTTCAGCTTCCTTGCGAAGGCTTGCCTCATCGTCGCAGCCGCCGTACTCCCGCGTCATTTGAACGGCGAGCAGGTGTTCCAGCAGCGCGTCAAAGACCGCGGAGGCTATCTTGCCGCCGATCTCGTAACGAATGGGGAAACGGTCAGCCATGGACGTGTTGATTCAAGGCTTCTCGGGGATCGGCTTTCGGAGGCGAGGCTTATTCGGAACCAGATAGCAAAGGGCGCCACACTCGGGGCATTCCCCCGATGGAACTTCACCGCCGGGCTCGACCCGCTGGAGCAGGTCGGGAATGTCGGGAAACACAGTCGCTGGTTCTCCAACCCAATTGCAGTTGCCGCACGCCGATTTCATGGTTGCTCTTCAGTTTGGCGTGTTACGCCTCCGTACAGAGCCCGGCGCTCGCGGGCGATATCTTTGGCGGTGCAAACGCAATTCTTGCGCAACTGGCGCAGGTTGCAGGCTTCCGGGGCTCCCGGCACGGCGCGCTGCTGGGAATCCTGCTTATGATTGCCGGCGGCATAGGAGCAGAGAATTCGGCTGCCCCGAACGACCTGAACCTCATAGCCCCATTGGCTGTACTCTCCAACGACAACTGCTTGGACCTTCGCATTACGAGTTGAGGCCATATTTCCGGTATTCGCTGATGAGCCACGCCAACCAGCGCTTGGCCTTTTCCGGCCCCGACCGCTGGTTGTGAGCCTTGAGGAATTCTTCATGGGCCTTTGGGCAGATCGTTTGCCAGCGGCAATCCGCCGGAATGTGTGCTCCGTCTTTGGGGATGTGGAACCGAGGCCGCTGTAGATCGCCTTTAGGCCAACTCACAAGCCGGCAGTCTTCGGGCACGCTGCAAATACTGTCGGTTGGCGCATCGTAGCGGGCACGCGTGAATTCGACGTCGCTCTTGAGGTAATCGTAAACCTGAGCATCGCACGGGCAGTAGAGTTCCACTTGAGGCGAGATGCACACGGGCCGATTGAGCCGCCTGCCGAGTTCCTCTTCGGCGGTGCGTTTGGCCAGTTCGAGATCCGTGAACGGCTGCGGCGCCCCCCGGTTGCGGCGCCAATCGGGTTCCTGGCCGCATCCGTTGGCGAAGATCCTCTCATGCCTTCCGTCGACGGCCAGGTCCAGAAACCATGCTGTCCCCGACGGCACTGCCTGAATGAGGAGGCTAAATCCGGGGTTGGAGTTGCCTGGGCCGGGTGTCATAAGCATGCGAGCCTGCGTGCGAAGCGACGCAGAGATTCCCTGCCGTTGCAGGGTGATCGTCAGGGGTGTTCGTGCGCTGATCATGGTCAGGCCGCTGCCGGGAGAGGGTGGCTGCCGCCGGCATGCGGCAGAATCGCCGGAGAGCTCTGCTCGGCGGCGTTTACTGTCGCCATTGCGACCGGGGTGCCATCGGCCAGTTTGAGATTATTCTTGGCCAATACATGGTTGAGGAGATTTTGATAAACGGGCAACTGCGTGGCTTCGAGAGCAGCCTCCTGCAATTTCCTGGCCGAGAACCGTGTGACCTCCTCGATCAGAGTCTTGGTGCCGGAAAATGCCAGCATGCTCTTGCAGTTTCCCTCCCGCTTCACGGGTTGCACGGCAAGATAATAGCCGCGCTTGTTGAATTCTCCCGAGAGGAAGCTCCTGCCGCCCGCATCGTAGTACACTTCCACTTCGACAAAACGATTGAGTTCGGTCGTGGGCAAACTGCGGATAATGATTCTTCGGCTCATGCGATTGTTGGTTTGGCGGGCTACTCGAAAATGAGCACCGGTTTCGGCTGGTGCGTGTTCTCTTTGTCCAGATGGTCCCTCAAAGCCCTCGGGCGTGCCCTGAACTCCAAAGCACGTGCGGCTCGGAGGCCTTTCGACCGCCTTCAAGCGGAGACCGCCGGGATCTGCGGAGGAGGAAAGGGGGGGTCACTGGCCGACCTTTCTCTAACCAGGCCTGAAGGATCGTGTGCAGATCCTCCCACCGCTCCTGTTATCGAGCCGTTCTTTGCTTTTGGTACCGCGGCTCCAAGTCCAACGAAAACAGGCCTAATCCAGATGCGTTTAATCAGGAGGAGTTGTGGGCCATGGCGTTGATTACGCCAGTGGCCGCGCCGCCAATGTGCGTGTGGCGTGCGATGGGTGCCGGTCGGCGCGGGGTTCTCGTAGGTGATGCGGAAGTGTTCGCCGATAAAATTGGGTTTCCAGGTGGCCCGGCGGACAACTTTGCCGTTCTTCTTTTTGGCGGCGCGCAGAATGCGCTCGGAGGTCACAAGTTCCGGTTCGGCGGTCATGCCCAAAAGGATGTTGATGGACAGATGCGCGAGGAGGTTGACGGTGCTCTTATCCTGCTCGTGAGTGGTGTCAGACCAGCCGACCGACGAGAAGAGTTCGATATCAGCAGCCAACAGGTCTTTGACCTGAGTGCCGGGTATAGGGGTGCGCGAATCGTAATGCACGGGCCTGCCGTCCTCCCATGCCAGCATAGCGGCGATGAACAGCGGTTGGGGATTGGCGACAGTCAGCGGCGGCATCTGCCAGGCACCGATGCGAATCGGAGATCTGGCCACACAGCCGGCCGGGACGCTGGCAACCGTGAGAAAGGGAACGAGGCAGCCGAAATAGCGCAGACTGAATTCGGCAGGCAGCATGAAAAGCATGGCCGGCATGGGGAACCGAATCTCATCGAAGCGCAGGTCGTCAGGGGCCTCGGTATGGAGGAGGGCTTCGCAGAAATCGGCGGCGACGAAGTAGGTGGGAACTTGGTAGCGGATGAGTTGCGCGGCGGTCAGACGCAGGGAGGCGATGGTGACGTCCTGTGAGGGTTGGAGGCCGCGCTGGGCAGTTCTGGCCGCTGTGTAGGCCGAGAGCATGAACACCTCCGGGTGGGGGAAGCCGCGAGGGATGCTGAAATGTTTGGGACAGCAGAGCGCCCGCAAGGACGGAGATTCCTGGTCGATGCAGGCGAGGATCTCGTGCAGTGGCCAGCCGTGGAATTCGGCGCGGATGTTGCCTGGGGTCATATCAGAGCTGTGTGAGAATTGGCTGGTTGGCGAATAGACGATCCGAAGCTTTCGGTTATAGATCTGTTTGGCCGCAGGCTTCGTGGCTGCGTGTTTGAGCCTTTTGCCACAAAAGCCAGGCTGCCGGCAGGCAAGTTGGCCTTATCTGGCGGGATGTTTGTCGGCTTTCTCCGTCACTTCCAACCGAGTGGCAGTTGCGGTAATTCGGTATTGGGTTGTCGCCTTTCCACGAAATCTGGATTTGCGAGAAGTCTTGTGGCAGTCTCCGCGCAATATGAGCCGACCGTGGACTGAAGCCGAAGTCCGGTTGCTCGGCGCAAAACCGGATTACGAGATTGGCCGGTTGGTTGGGCGGCCAGGCAAAGCCGTTTGGGCCAAGAGGCAAGCCCTGGGGATTGCCGCGCCGCCTTCCTTGGTTCGTCGTTGGACCGAGGAGGAGGATCAGGTCGTGCTCGCGAAACCGCCTTTAGAGGCAGCAATGCTCCTGAATCGGACGGAGGAAGCCGTCAATATCCGCAGGAACAAATTGCGCAGAAAGCTCTCGCCTGAACAGACAGTGAGGCTGTTGAGCCCGGAGGAAGCCAGGCTGCGGATCGAGGTCCCCAGATATGATTCCAAGGAACAGGAGGAGAAGATGCGGTTTGTGGGCGGCCCGTATGCACCTCCACTCGTGCCCATTGGAGGCTGGTTGAAATGCGAACTGCGCGGCATGGTCCAAGTGGGCGGCTACAGCAACGGATTGATTCCTTGGCCGGTCGCCGTGAACCATCCAAAGCAGATGATCTTGTGCGGGGACCTGGTGAAGGCGTTGAAAACAGAGTCGCGTGTGGCAGTCTGTTTCCATTTTGGAATCTCGCCACAAATGGTCTCCGAATACAGACGGCGGCTGGGCATCGAACGTTTTACGGCCGGGAGCACGCGTCTCTTTTGGAGAAACGTGAAGCTCGCCGCTTCTGACGAGGCCAGGGCGAAGATGTCCCGGCAGCGTGAAGGCCGGCAGGACCTCATGACGCCCGCAGATCGGGAGCGGTTGCGCGAAATCCAGAGGCGTCCCAAATCAGAGGCATGGAAGGCGAAGATGGTTGAACGCTGGCAGAGGCGCTTTACGCTGCTTGGTAAACCGGACGAATGGACCGAAGAGGAACTCAAACTCATCGGCACCAGACCGGACCGCGAAGTCGCCAAACTACTGAATCGTTCGGTGCTGGCGGTAAAGGCTAAGAAATTTCAGTTGCAGAAGGCCCAGCAGGAGAAATCAAGCTTTCCAGGTTCAACTTAAATGCCGTAAATGCGCTCATCATCACCGATGTAGAGATTGAACTCACCGCAGGCCCAAGCCGCTTCCGTAAGCTGGCGGCCAACATCGCCGATATCCTCGTCCCAAAAGCCCGAGCCATGGCGGTTGCGAGTGAGCCAGAAATCGTGTCCAGCCTCTTCAGCGCCAAGGCCGGAAGTCTCGATCAACGGCGCGTTGGTTCGTTGAAAGGCAGCGCAGTCGCTTGAAATCTTATTAAGGGTTTCAGACGCCATGTCCGCTATTGAGTAGTTCTTCTCCAGCGGGTCACCACCGGAGGGCGTGCTGTCATCGTTGCTGCACCAGAATGCGCAGGCGATGTATGCCAGCATGAAGTTGTCGAGCCTGCCCATGGCTTCCAGCGTGGCGGCGAGTCCTTGCGCCTCGTCCTGCTGGGTGTGCCTCAACTCCTGGATCGCTTCCGGCAGCTTGTCTCGCCAATGCCCGCTCTCAGCGAGCAAGCAGGATCCCACGCTGTAGAGGGCGCTCCATTGTCCGCCATGCCATTCCAGCAGCCTTTCGGCCAATTTTGCGTGGGGTATTGCTTTCGTAAGTTGATCGGGTGGTATTTGTTACCGCCGAAATCAGGATTGCCCTTACCGGCAAATTCGCTTACCAGGTCTGCTCCCAGCGAATCCCGTAGTCTCCTGGATAAAACCAACCGCGTGCCAGGCCGTTGTAGCGGGCACGGTAAATGTCTTTGACGACAGCGCCGGTCGTGCCATCGCGCATGACGACAAGCAGTTTGCGCCCGTGCCGCCGTATCCAATCCTCCGGCAGGTGCGCGATGCACCAGGCCCATGCCTTCGGTCTGGCGCTTCGTGGAACGTGGTAACGTCTCAGTTCAGTAGCGCTCCGTGTCATGGTGAAAACGGTTTCGGGAGGCGACAGGATCAGCCCTGATAACCGGGGCAATGTTTGCTGGAATGCACCTTGGATTTATCCCCCAAGAGGCACGATTGACAACCCGGCGTCATGGGTTGGCCGCTCACATGCGCGCGGTCTTCTTTGACCCAGGCGTATTGAGTATTGATGTAATAGTGGAAGCCACGGGAATAGAGGCGGTCGCGCGGCACGATATTGTGTGGTCCCATTACCACAATTTCTCCTTTGGCATAGCCGCCATGAGTCTCATCAACCCGGGCACGAATCCTGCCCCGCATGAACTGGTTTCCTTCTCCTGGTTCGATCACCTCGATGACGGTGCATCGGGTGCAACCGCCAAAACCGTCGATCAACGCGGAAGCCGGTGCTCGATAATCGCTATGCGCGAAAATCCTGGGCATTGCAGAAACTGTTAGACGGCAATCGCGGTTCGATACGTGGTGAGGGCGTGGGCGTGGAAGCTCTTGAAGTCGGGACGTTTTTCGAAGGTGACCTTGAGTTCGGCCAGCACTCTCTGGGTTTCTTCAGTCGAGTTTCGTAGCGTGAGGCGAATCGGAGGCGTGTCACCAGTGAAGCGGATGGTGACCTCGAATGTCTGGCCAACTTGGATATGCTGCGCCTCTGCAATGGCCATGTCGATCAAGCTCGCAGCATCATGGAGTAATTGCCAGTGACTGGGATCGGCCCGATGCTCTTTTAGACAGTCCCTGGCTTTTTCGAGAAGTCCGACATTGTATAGGCTCATAGTTATGTCTCTGTCCTCAAAGGTGGATCCGTCGTTGCGTCGCGAGAGGCTATAAGGATTTGCTCGCCGGTTTCTCGGTGTGGCCGCAATTCATGCACACAGCAAAGACCTCTTCGTTTTGGCCGCGGCTGGCTACTTGCCTCTCCCCTCGACAATTCGGACACGGTGCAGGCTGAATATGAACAGAGGCAAACAAGCGGTTCGGTCTGGTGCAGCAGGGACACGGAACTCCCAGCGGATGAACCGTCCAGCCCTTTGGCAGGTAGTCCTCCCCTCCACAACGCAACGCTCCGGGCAGGGTCGGTTCATCCAGCTTGCCACACCAATGACGCGCGTGGTCAAAACCCGCGCAGTGCTTTCTGTCCTTGCTGGAGCGCTGCCGGAAATGCTGGCAAGACTCACACGTCCTGGCGATATCAACAGGCCACGCGCTCATAATCTCAACTACCGCCATCGCATGGCGCACGTAGGGTTTGCGCTCCCCCTCGTCAATCTTGCTCTCGGGAATACTCCACGGCCCCAGAACGAAATTCTCACCGAAGGGATGCGACGGCGCGAACTGCGGGAGGATCTGTTTGCCAAGGATGTAGCCGACCACGTACCACTCCGCGCCCTGAAAAGGGAAACAGACTTTTCCCTCCTGCCGCTTCCCGTAGCACCGTGGCAAGCTGCCGACGCAGTAGATTCTTTCCTTGGCACAGGATTGTCCGGCCTGCCTTGTGCCCCGGAGGACCGCGTCCATCCCTCTGGTGTGCTGGCCGACGCTGACGTAACGGCAGCCATACCACGATTGCCCGTCAATGGTGACAATTACGGGGCGCACATCGCGACAACCGCAGGCTCTCAGCCAATCCACAAGCGTCAACGTGGGTGCGGTGCCGGGCGTGGACTGGTCGGCCCAGTAGAGTTGCGCCGTCCTGTCCAGCCAGAATTCGACAGTGCCGGTGGCGTTGGCGAGCTTAAGCCTTACCTGGTGCTTTGTGGCGTCTGTAACTTCGCACAACTGCCCAGCCCAATTGATTTTTCGCCCGATGTCGGGATGTTCCTTCATGATGCGTCCCTGATTCACAAACTCCAGTTTATCCAATGATGAGCCCCTGTGCATGGGGATGAGGTTTCTCTCGATCCGTCTCTGTCTGCTCACTAATCCACGTTGACGAGGATTTTCGATTTTCCGTCGCGAGTAATCCAGGTCCGCTCGCCACCGGCGTCATGGTGCGGCAAGCTGATGACGCAGTATTCGCCCCTCCAGTAACAATCGTAGTCAAAGCGCTGGTTACGCAGATTCACGGTTTCGTGTGGGTGGGTTTTGCAATATTCAAAGATCTTTTGCTGCCAGGGTTTGCAGCTCGAACGGTGGGTCTTCAGAAAAGTCTCTGTAGGGATGGCCTCCCCCACAAGATAGCTTTTTCCTCCCGCGATGCTCTTGTCCCAGTTGGCATATTCGTCGGGCTCTTGAGCGTTGGTCCCCAGGCCGTACCGCTTCCACCACCACGACTCGCGCGTGCTGACGATGTAATGGTTCTCCCAACGCAACGAGGCGTTGGCGGCTCTGCGGATATCGTCCAGCGTCGCGATGGCCGCCTGTGCCGGGGGCGCCGGGGGTGCATGGACTGCGATCGGGAGTTCGAGTTCGCCATTCATATTATGCGCAGGAGGCTTCATGCCAGACCTTGGCGGGAATGCCCTCTTCATCCAAAGCACAGAGCAGGTTCAGGTTGCCGGCGTCGCCCCAGCCGGTCTCGAGGGTGAACAGGTTGGAAGCGCACACACCATGCAGTCCGGGGAAGACGGGGTTCTGAATGAATCGCGGCTGTCCGAAAAAGGTGAGGTACGGCAAGCGCACGTTGGGTCCGCCAGGAAGATAATAAGTCTCGGCGTCGGTTGTCGGGATAAACTCCACGGCGCCCCCGTCGGGCGCCCCACTGTCATTAGCGCCAGCAGGCATGAACCGCACCCGATAGCGGTGTCCGCCGAGCGATACCACCACTCCCTCGTGGTGGATAAGCCGACACCCGTCGTAATATAGGCGGGCTGGTCCGAACTCCGGCAGGCCGAAAACTGAATAGTCTTTTCCGCGAAAAGTGGGCTTTTCTCGGACGAAGGTTCCCTGGAGTGTGACGGGCTCCTTGGTCTCTAAAGCGGCGTCAACCGTTCGCAGGAGGATCCTGTTCATCTCTTTGCTCATCTTTCGCCTTGTCCAGCGTGGTTCCCTCGAAGTCCACCCAGATCCAGCCCTCCACGTATGCGCCATTATCCGAGCCTTCGGACACCACGGCATCGTCGTCGAACTCGATTGCACCTTCCCGGCCGAGGCTCTCTCGGGCCATTTCCACGATCTGCTCCCGGCGCGGGTCGTCGAGGTGCTGTTCGGTCGCCTCGATTGCAGCGGTCAATAGGGCCGGCGGGTTTTGCACGGTCTTGGCCGCCGTGAGCAGGTCCTGAAACGTTTTGTTCATATTCTCAGGCTTGATTGGCCGTCCGCTGCTCGGGCGTTGGGGCAGCGGCATCGGCGGCTTTGAGGTTCGTTTTCAAATGCTCCACCAACTGTTGAGCGATGATCTGGGTAATGCCGTGCCGCTCAAGCCAAACCAGAACCTGGGCCAAAGAAGCCGCTCCCGGCCCGTTGTGTTCGGCCTGCCCGCAGCGGGCCAGTCGGCAGCCATAGTCACCGGTCAAAGCGTGATATTCCACATCCCCGAATTTCACGGGCAGGCTCCGTTCAGTGATGACGCCGCCTTTGACTTCCGCAAACCGCGCTTCGACCGGCCAGCCGTCCTCGCCAGTGCGCCCTTGCATGAGAAAGATGGCCCGACCGTCTTCGTGTTCGTACAGGGTGCCGGCGAGATGCAAAAGCTCTTTGTAAACCCGCGGGAAATCCAAGGGCATTTCCTGCAGCCAATCGTTGAAGTAACTGCGGCCGCAGACAGGCAAACCCAAGGCCTCGATATGGCGGCATTTCTCCGCCAGATGTTGGGTCGTCTGCCTCAATTGGTTCGCATCCATCACGGAGAAGGTGAAATGCTCGATGCTGATGCCTTTCCAGTAGATGTAACCCTGGTGGTCTCGGGTGACGTGCTCCACGCCGGCCAACCAAGGCTTGGTATATTGGCCGGATGCCACGGCGTCGTAAACCCCACGAAATGCCCCAACCCCGTGAGGAGTAAGGTGGTTGTTGACGGCCGCCTGCACCAGCGACAAGTGGAACGGCTCCAGGTCGTTGCCATCTCGGGTGCGCTCGAGAATTTCGAGGCTCATCTCGATCATGCTTGGACCCTCTGTCGTAGTGGCGCTCATGTTACGCGGTGCATGCCAGGATGCGGTCGTAGCTTTCCTGCTCGGAAGTGGTGAGGACGAAAAGGTCCTTGAGCCGGGAAATCCCTTCCTGTTCGAGATAGCGTTGGAGCGACGGAACGGCCTTTCCGCTGCCGTTCAAGTAGCCGGCCAGATCTCCTATGTTAAGGTCCTCGCTGCTCTCAGCCCATGCCTTGCGGCCTTCCTGTGTGTTGCTGATCCACTGCTCGACCGCCCGGGTGAGCCGTTGTATGGCTTCATCCTTGGTGTGTGCGACCGTGGTAAACTCAATTACCCGAAGGGCATCCACCAGCACACCATCCAGGCGAATGAAGCAAACTCGGACTTTCTTCATTTTGGCGATTTGTTTGGCGCTCGTTTTCATCGTTCGTCCCATTATCGGCGGCACAGGCGGGATGATGGTCGGCGGGCGGAAATGAGATTGCAGGCTAAGTCGTGGAAGTCCGGTCGGCAGCCTTGAGCATCTCGCCCACCGAAAGGGGTTGGGTCAGCGCTTCGTACGCGGCCTGTATTTTGAGGAATTCCTCATAGTCGCCGCCGAGGTCCGGGCGGGTTCTCTTGACCGCTGATCGGTAAGCCGCTTTGAGCTGGGCCTCAGTGAAGTCATCCGGCAAGCCCAGAACGGCGCGCGGTTCTTCCCGCGCCAGATACCCGAGGGTCTGTTTGCGGTATTCCTCGGGCATTTCCGTATAGAACACCGCCTGGTGACGGAGGCTGGCTGCGCTTCCGGAACGTTCCAGCCGGGCGCGGTCGAGCCGAATGGCCGGCAGATGATCCTCCATGAAGCCCTTGACGTCGATATGGGCCTTGGTCTTTCGAACGATGAAATAGAGTTCATACCAGACGCCTCCATTGGGCTTCCGCCATTTTCGGTAGAGGTGCTCGCCGATCGGGTGGGCGGTACTAGGCTGGATGCTGTGTTGGGGGGTGTCGACCATACTTCTGGATCCCGTTCAATCGAACATTTCCTCGACCAATACGACGCGCATTCTCGCCAGACCGGTTTGCTGGGCGCAGCCAAGTCGAATCGAGTGGACGCAGTGATCGCCTCGAAACGGCTTTAGATCACGCCGCACTGGCCAGCCGACTGCCTTTCAAAATTCGTCAATGGATTTGCGCCGCTTGGGTTTGCCCAGGAAGGCCTCGTAGGTTGGTGCCCGGTGGACAGCGAGCGCTTCCGCTCGATGGTTCCCGTCCTGCAACGTCCAGCCCCAGGCTTCATGGTAGAGCAATAGAACCGGGGGAAGCCGCTCGCCGCGTCGCAGTTGGCTGAGGTATTTGCGGACTCCGCGCCGGTAATGTCCCTTGCGGCAAAACGTCTGCCCGGCTTTGGGAAGATCAAGTTTCAAGGTCACGGGTCCTGCCCACAGATAATCGCCCGGATCGAAAGGCAGCGCGAAGGCTGTCCCCGGTTTGTGAAACCTGGAAAACCAGACTCCTGCCTCGCGCCACTCCTGCCATTTGCCCCGGAGGCTGCGGGCCGCGTCATGCGCGGTTTCAAACACGCGAGGTTTCTTCGCGCTCACAACCAGCCCACGGTTCGCCCGTTCATGTCCCATTGCTCTCCGATGAGCGAGGCGGCTTCGCGCCGGGTCAAATCGGCTTTGACCAGCTTGTCCTTCCCGTCGAAGACATCCCATCGCCCGCGGGGGTTTCTCTGCCGATACCAGTGGGGCGGGTTTGGGCTGGCAACCTTTTTCCGGCGCTTCTTCATGCAGCCAATTCAACGGCTGGTTGCTCCACCCTCTCAAATTCTCTGAGCAGCGGTTCGAGTTTGGGCTTCTCGCGACGAAGCCACCGGCTGGCGAATCCGAGGCATCCTCGGCAGCGTTTGCCACCGTTGCAATTCCGGTGCAGCCGCTCTTCGGCCTGGGGGAACTGCTCATGCACCGCCTTCAGCAGTTCATAGCGCAGAGCGAATAAGCGCAAAGCGCCGCCCCGGATGTGCCCCAACGGTGCTCTGCCTCCGTAACAGCAGACATCGCGGATGCTGCCGTCGGGGTTAATGGTAAACTTGAGTTCTGGTGCGGGGTGGCAGAGCCCGTCTTGCTGGCCCATTCCATTCTTCAGTGCCCTGCCGGCGGGGCTGAGGCGTTCCGGCTCAGTCCACTTGGCGTCAACGCCAACGTTGCCGGATTTGATTCCTTCGAGCAGCAATGGGATAGCGTGATGCCCCGGCTGCATCAGGGCTGCGTCCCTGGTATCATAATATTCCTCCTCGGACATACGCTCGCCGCACCCGTCACAGCGATGGCTGTTCTCCTCGCAAACCAAAGCTCCGCCGCATTGGCACAAGGGCTCAGGCAGATCGAACCATTCACAGGGATTTTCCAGGGCCTCCTGGAGGGCCCGCCGGCTGATGATGTGCTTTTCCCCCTTCCGGAACGCATCGTGCCAGATCGAGTTGGAGATGCGGATGCTCAATCTCTCGCGCGCAACGGATTCGCCGACGATGCCGGCAAACCGGCAGGTGTCCTTCCACGACCGGAGCCACCATCCGTTGGTGGTCATTTCCATTTCCAGATCCTGGCTCAAAGGGTGACGCCAAATGTAAGTATAGATAGCGGCAAAGCGTTCCAAATCCAGAGTTGGTTCACCGCCCAGGAGGTTGAGCCGGCTGCGGAAACCCCAGTCCCCGAAGGTCCTTGCGGCCAGGAGGACTTCATCGAGGACTTCGAACGCCATCCAGCCGGCATCCCCTTGGGGGGCGGCGCCAAACATGCAATGGGCGCAGGCGAAATTGCAGCGCTTGGTCAGGAGAAGGGTGAATGTGACCTCTCGATCCTCTCCGCAGGCGAGAGCGCTCCGCCATTCTTCGAGTTTACTGGCTTGGTTCACGCTTTCAGAGTTTCGCTGGCTTTGGCGCTGCCGTTCGGGCGCCACTTCAAGGCCCATACCAAATCCTCTTTCGTCACGGGCTTCCCTCTCTGGATTGCGAGCAGCTTAACCAGCTTCACCAGTTGACGGATGTCGCGGCCGGACAAGTGATGTTCTTGGGCGAATTCCCGGTAGGCAGCGTCACAAAGGCCAACCTTTTGGATCTCGCCTTGAATGTGGAAAAGCTCTCTGCGCTCGTCGGGGTCAGGATACTGGTACTCCACGTGAACCAGCGCCCTGGAGCTGATGGCGTCGTCAATGGCGGTTCCCTTGTTGGTGGTCAGGAAACAAAGGCCGCTCAAATTTTCCAGCAACCTCAGGAAAACGCCAACGATCGCGTTCTGAACGATGTCGTCGGCGCGGGCGCGCACAAAAACATCGGCCTCGTTGATCAGCAGGACAGCGTTCCAGCGCCGGGCACGCAGCAGGGCCTGGCGCAGATTCTCCTCCACCTCTGGGGGGCTGATTCCGAGTTGAGAACATTGCAGCTCATATAGCGGCCGGTGGTTCTGTTCGGCGAATACCTGAGCCGTCAGAGTCTTGCCCAAACCAGGGTCGCCCTTGAGAAGGACCAAGCATCCCCCGGTCTTGCCGGAGACAACATCCCGGTCTTTGAGCTCGAAGGCGTGCCGCAGCACCTCAAGCAACCGGCGGGTCTCCTGGGGAAGGACGAGGTAACCGTCAATATCATCCTGGTATTGATACGGCTTTAGATCGGCGACATGGGCAATGATTTCCGCATGGCCGACCAGGTCGTAGGCATAAACCAGTGGATGCTGCGGCATCTCCACTTCCCGTCCTTCCTCATTCCACTGGGAGACGTCCGCCACTTTCTCATCACCGGTGTCCTTGAGGTTGTGGTAATGGTCCATTACCGCCAAGCCGGGCAGATCGGGATTCTCCGGCAGGCGGTACGTCTCGGGCTTCCAGCTCCCTTCCGTGTCGCGGCTCTGGACCCAGCCGTCGGCGACAAACTGTTCCCCGGTTTGCGCATGGCATTCCTCGTAAAGCTTCCGGTGGTGGCGGTATGCAGTCAGCAGTTCGTCAGATTCCAAACGCAACCCGGATGCCTCGAGAATCTGCGCAAGGTTCCTGCCTCGCAGGTCCCGGTTGTAGAAATCGATGCTGACTTCCTTCCGCTGCCCCAGTTGCCAGGCGACCAGACGCAACCGGACGTGCGGCGCGGAATATCGTCCCCCGTTGTCCTCGCTCACGTTCTCAATCACGTAGGGCAGCCAATGCCGCATCTCGTTGTTGTGAAGAAACACCCAATAATGGGGCAGCTTGCCCAGGCAAAGGATGAGCGCTTCCTTCAGTGCGCCGACGGACTTGATTTTGTTCAGCAACGGGTTTTCCTGAACCTCGATCAAGTTCCGCAACTGGCGCATGAGGCGGCTGATTTCCTTGGAAGGGTTCCGCAGCCTTTGGCAGGCCTCAAACAAGGTGCGCCGGTCCGGCTGCGGCAGAAACTGGTGGCCGACCTCCACAAAAGGTTGCTGGGCCCGCTTGGCGATATCGAGCAGGTCCTTCTTTTCCAGCTTGAGGCCGTGGAACAATTCCAGTGGGATTTGCAGTTGCATGATGTCCGACTCAGAGAACTCCTCTACCCCTTCGGCCGTGGAAGCGGTTTTCTGCCCCGCCGGGCTTTGGTCGCCTTGAGCACCTGCCTTTCCCGCCACACGCGATGCCGGGAGCAAACGAACAGGCGTTCCCCCCGCTCGGTTTTGGTTCGTTGGCTGTTCCAGTCCACGGCGGTTTCGCCGCAATACTCGACTCGCAGTCTCCGATTTCTGGTGAGGCTGACTTTGGCCCCGGCGGTCCCTTCGACTATCTCCAGCGTTCCAAGGATCTCGTTACCTTCAGGCGACATGGCTTTCATTGGCTTTAGGTTTCGTCCGATTCCAGCCTCCATTCGAGGAACTGCCGGTTCTGGTAGAGCTTGCGAATAGTCTCCGCGCAGGTGGCTTCAGACTGAAGCAGGCCAAACGGGTGGTGTTCAGGAGTGAGTCCGTAATAGCCGGCCTGCTCGTGCCGGGTGTGCCGCAGCACGTCTTCCACCCGATACGGCGGCGGCCCGGTTGGCGCCAGCGCCAGGATTTCGTCCCGCTGCGGACTATGCAGCGGGGCCAGGCGGCGCTCGAGATACGCGCAGAGATTTGTGAACCAGACTCTGTCGAACGGTTCGCGCTCTCCGCACGCTTGCGTTCCGTTGTGCAGGTAAGAAAGAAACCCAGGAGCCAGGCTGAATGGATCTTCTTGCGAGGTCAATTCCATCAAGGACTGGATCTCTGCCTTTGGCAGAAGATGATAACAGGTGCCCCATACCTGTGGCGGGAAATGCATCTGCACAGAGGGAACACAGTAATCGGCCTTGATGACATGTGCGGAAATCTGCGCTGCCGAACTCCAAAATGTGCTGAATCCGTTTTCGTCCAGGAGAAGACACTTTTGGCCCGCGAGCGGGACTACCTCCGTGATCTCGCTGAAGCCCGGAAAGCGGCCGCAAGTCAGGCGGCACTTCTGCAAGACATCTTTGGTGTCCTGCATTCTTTGTCGCAGCCGCGCCTCCAGGTGGGCCGGCAGATGCAACTTTTTCAGGAAAACTGGCGCTTTCGCTGCTTTGTGGTACCAAATGGCGGCACGATCAAAATCCACGCGCCGAGGCGGTTCCTCCGTCGGACTCTGGTTTCCAACCGGTATGCAATCCACCAGGCATTTGTCGAGGTCGGCCGGGCCGCTGAAAAGATAGGACTGAGCCTCCGTCTTCACCAAACAGGGGAATCGCCGGAGCAGTTGGCGGATAGGGGTGTGGTATAGTCCCAGGCGGTGGTCGGTGTTCGCCTGCTGGATTGCTGTTTCCAGCGCCGCCAGCGCTTCGTTCCAGCTTTGCACGCCGCAATACCGTGTTTGTCGCAGTGCCTCGAAGTTCTCCGTCACCCACGTTAAGGCCCCTTCGGTGCCAACCAGGTGTGGCCCCTCGCAAGTTTGGCTGCTGGGGAGTCGGTTCAACAAGGTGGCCTCCGGCGTGAGCAGATAGGCCCCCTGTAATTCCGCGTTCATATCGTGACCGTGGAAGAAGAGTTCATCGAGCAAGTAAAAGGTCGTCCCGTTGCGCAGCACCAGCAGCGTTACCTGTTTGGCGTTGGGAAATGGGCTGCGTGCGGCAGGCAAAACCCTGGCGTGGATAATCTCAAACGCAAGTATGCGGTTGTCCGGGTTGCCGGCGATCCCCGTCGGCCTCCCCGCCTCGGGCACAACTTGGCCCCACAACTTCTGGAGCTCAGGAAATCGTTGGCAGACCGCTTGCAGGTCCGGCGACAGGCTCTTGCCTTGTGCTGCCAGGCGCCGCTGAAGCAGATGCGTCTGCGTCTCCAGCGCGTCGCGGAGGGAGAGGTTCATGAATGCGGCTCCTGGCAGAAAGTATCAGCCCTCGATCTGGAGCCCCTTCAGCGTCATTCGCTGACGGCCGGCACTGAGGGATTCTCTTGCCGAGACCACCCCGGTCTGCACAACGGTCAGGAATTCCTGGACCATCCTGCCGTGCTTGCGTTGCGCCACAATGACCGTGTCGCCTTCCTGGCAGTTGAATTGCATCACCGGCGTTCTTCTCACGCCTTATGTTTGCCGCCAAAGTCTGCGCTCAGAGCAGGACCGGGCGGGCGAACACGGCTGAGCCCTTCTTGACGAAGGTAAGGCGCACGTCGATCCCTTCGGCGCTGACCGGGAATTGCCCGGTTTGAATCCCGCGGAACAACTCGACCAGTTCCGGCGATGACATCCGGTAGATGTATGGCCGGCCCGGCTCGATATCTTCAAAGAGCGCCACCGCGCAGGAACTCCCCTTTGCGGCATAGGAGAAGCGGATTCGAGCAGAGAATTCAATGTTCTCTTGCAGCGTGACATTTGCGGGCGGCGATGCGTGACGGGGGAGCCCCACGACCCGGATGCCGGTTAGTCTGGGATCCGGCGCGCCGGGGTACCAGTAAAGGGGCTGGAAATACAATCGCCACCCCCTGCACGGCCTCTTGACCGCATCGTGCATGGATCACTCTTCGCAATGCTTTTGGACTGAAGCGCTGATCTTCATCTTCATCTTGTCGAGGTCGGCTGCATCACCCTGCAAGACAGCGGATTCTGGGAGCCCAGTTAAGATTTGTTTGGCCAGGCTTACACAGGCCCGCCAATTCTGGTACGAGCGCCAAGCGGGAGTTGCCACGAGCCTTCTGGCACGCGCGGGCTGTGGATCAGCATACCGACATACCGACAAAGAAACCTTGTGAGCGATAACGCGTTCTGATTTAATTAGGACTGTTCGCAACAGCTGGCTTAACGGGAATGTTGAGGATGAAACGACTCGGCAAAGCGGTATGGCTGACGATTTGGGTTTGCGCAGCAATATTCGGCACGTCCACACGCGCCCAACCTACCGATCAGCAGGTAATTGATTACGTCAAGAACGCATGGGAGCTCACCGACCTGACCGATGACGTGATCAGCCAAACATTGGACACGTCCTATTCAGGGATCCCCTTCAAGGATTATGTTTCGTATTTCCTGGTGGCGCCGGATATTCTTAATCCGCTGGCTTCAGGCGATTACACAACTGCGGCTAGTAAAGGGGCCGACTTCGCAGCAGACCAGTCCATCTCCTATCTTTTGGAGCAGGCGGGCCTCTCGGGCGTATTTGCGCCTGCAAGGCTTGCAAACTGGCCAATTGAACACAGTTTGAACCTGTTTCGCCAGGCCGTTCAGGACGCCACTTTCAAAAACCAAATGAAGCTCTACTTCGCGGCTCGCGCTGCAGGGAATAGCTATTCCGACATAATCAATTTGGCCGACAGCGACGTCATGAGTGCGAGTCCCGATATTCTCAAGAACAATCGGGACACCATCACAAAATATGAAGGCTGGCTTGCTTTTGAACCCAGCTATTTGGTTGGTTCTGTCCCGGGCTACACGCCTGCGCAATTCTACGATTATGCAGAACAACAATGGCTCGCAGCTAAGGCTTACAACAATTATGCAGCCGACCAGGCGACCGTCCGCGATGCCTTCCGTGCGTCCGCTGTTCCCCAAGCCCCCGTCATCACCCAACAGCCGCAGGACGCTGTAATTGCCTCCGGCCAGAACTTCACATTTACAGTCGTGGCCACCGGCACTGGTCCCTTCCAATATGTCTGGGAAAAAGACGGGGTGCCGTATGCCGGCCCTTATGGCGCATCCTTCAGCGCCACCGACGCCGGCCAGTATGCCGTCACGGTTTTCGATGCCCAAAGCCTTTCAACCCGCAGCCGCACCGCCACCCTCACTGTGAACAACGGCGAACCAGTTGCCATTACTGCACCCGCGGCCAGTGCCACCGTTTCCGGCATCACGACCGTGTGCGCCAGTGTGAGCGGCGCTACCAAGGTGGAGTTCTACCTCGATGGCGTCCGACAATTTACGGATTCCGGCGCGCCCTTTGCCTGGACATGGAGCTCAGCGTTGTCCGTTAATGGTGTGCATGCACTCACTGCCAAGGCATACAACGGCACGATGCTCCTTGGAGCCAGTGCCGCCGTAAGCGTGACAGTGAACAACACGGCGCCTCCTCCCTGCGACGATCCAGCGGAACCGAACGATTCCTCCCTCACTGCCACGCCGCTCATGTTCGGCGTCTCCTCCAATGGCTTCATTTGCACGCCACAAGATGTGGATTGGTTCCGGGTTGACGTAGTCACGCCGGGGGTTTTGACCTTCGACTTGGTGGTTCCGGCAACCAACGATTTTGACTTGGAGCTATACGGTCCCGATTCTGCCTACGTCACAGGCTCGTATAACAGCACAGGATTGCCGGAGCACATCGCATACAACGCGAACGTTCCCGGCACATACTACGTGCGCGTTTATGGCTACCCCGTTGGGAACGGGTCTTACAGCTCCACCAGCCCTTATACCATCAGCGCTGGACTCGTATCCGGCCCGGTCTCGATTTTGACGCCGCCGCTCAACCGCACCGTGCCCGCCGGGGCAAGCGCCAGCTTCAGCGTGATCGCCACTGGCGCACCGTCGCTCGCCTATCAATGGCAGCGCGACAGCGCGGACATTCCGGGCGCGACGGGCCCCACTTACGCCACCTCAGTTTTGACACTGGCCGACAACGGCGCGCAGTTCCGCGTTCGCGTCACTAACGCCTTTGGTTCCACGCTCAGCGCCCCGGCCACGCTCACCGTAACCACGGCCAATGCGATCACATGGACCGGTGCGGCGGGTGACGGAAACTGGTTCAACCGCACCAACTGGAATCCCATGATCGTGCCGGGGGGAGGTGATGTCGTTCAACTGAATTCTGGTAGCGTAAACATGCCCGTCAATGCCCAATATGCCGTTATCAATTTAGCTGGTGGCACGCTTAACAGCACATTCACGCTCAGTGGTAGCATGAACTGGACTGGTGGAACCTTGTCTGGCGACCTGACGATTGGGACCGGCGGGGTGCTGACGCTCAGCGGCGCTGTCGACAAGACCATGAATGGCGCGGTGCTGCGCAACGGGGGCACGGTGATTTGGGGTGGGACCGGCAACCTAGTCATGAACAACGGTTCGGACATCGAGAACCTGGCTGGCGGGCTCTTCGACGTGCAAACCGACGCGACGATGTATTGGCCGGGCAACGGCTACGCTCCAACCTTCAATAACGCGGGCACCTTCCGCAAGTCGGGCGGCACCGGCACCACTACGCTCAGCAGCGTGAGTTTCAACAATGTGGGGGCGCTGGAGTTGCTCAGCGGTTCGCTCACCGTCGGCAGTCAATTCAACCAGACAGGGACTTGCACCATAACCGCCGGAACGTTGACTCTGCAAAGCGGGGGGACTTGCCAGGGCAGCTTCGCCGTTTCAGCCAGTTCATCACTCCAGTTGGCCGGAGGCAGTTTCGTGCTCAGTTCCAACGTGGTGTTTTCCGGGCCTGGCCTGAGCCGGGTCAGCAACGCGAGCGTCACCTTCAACGGCTCGTATAACCTGCCGAACATTCAGTTCGATACTGGCACCACGCTGCTCGGCACGTTCACGCTCACCGGCACCATGAGCTGGACGGGTGGAACACTGGCGGGTGATATGACGATTGCGCCGGGCGGGGTGCTAACACTCAGTGGTAATGCGGACAAGACCATGAACGGCGCGGTGCTGCGCAACGGAGGCACGGTGATTTGGAGTGGGGCGGGCAACCTGGTAATGAACAACGGTTCGGATATCGAGAACCTGGCCGGCGGGCTCTTCGACGTGCAAACCGACGCGACGATGTATTGGCCGGGCAACGGCTACGCGCCAACCTTCAACAACGCGGGCACCTTCCGCAAGTCGAACAGCACTGGCACCACGACCATCAGCAGCGTGAGTTTCAACAACACCGGCACGGTGGATGTGACCAGCGGCACGGCAAACTTCGGCAGCAACAACCTGCGGCTTCAGTCCGGCAGTCAACTGACGGGAACCGGACGTGTAATTGGCTCAATCGTTTTGAATGGGGCCAACGTAGCCTCGCAAAATCTGGAGTTGGCCTCTGGCACCACGTTAACTGGAACTGGCACGCTGTCGGGCACCGTCTACTGGACAGGAGGGACACTGGCGGGCGACTTCACCTTGGCAACTAACGGGGTGCTGATGCTCAGCGGCAACGCTGATAAGCCGATGTCCAACGCGGTGCTGCGCAACGGCGGCACGGTGATCTGGGGCGGGGCGGGCAACCTGGTGATGAATAACGGTTCGGACTTTGAGAACCTCGCAGGCGGCCTGTTGGACGTGCAGACCGACGGTCACACGGTGTATTGGCCGGGCAACGGCTACGCGCCAATCTTCACCAACGCGGGCACGCTTCAGGTGGAGACAGGGGTGCTGACCTTCAGCAGCCTGAGTCCCAAACTCAACACTGGCACAACCATCTCGGGAGCCGGCCGGGTCGTGGGCACGCTGACGCTCAATGGGAGCGTGCTGTTGCAGAACTTCCAGTTGGCCTATGGCTGCACTCTGGCGGGCACGGGCACGGTTCAAGGGACGGTGTCGTGGACCGACGGGCTCGTGGTTGCCGATGTAACGCTGGCAACCAACTGTGTGCTGACGCTCAGCGGCGCTGTCGACAAGACCATGAATGGCGCGGTGCTGCGCAACGGGGGCACGGTGATTTGGGGTGGGACCGGCAACCTAGTCATGAACAACGGTTCGGACATCGAGAACCTGGCTGGCGGGCTCTTCGACGTGCAAACCGACGCGACGATGTATTGGCCGGGCAACGGCTACGCTCCAACCTTCAATAACGCGGGCACCTTCCGCAAGTCGGGCGGCACCGGCACCACTACGCTCAGCAGCGTGAGTTTCAACAACACCGGCACGGTGGATGTCACGAGCGGCACAGCGTATTTCAGCGGAGGCTTGAATCAGACCGACGGGCAGACGCGGCTCGCCGGCGGTTCATTAAGCGGAGGCACGTTCAACTTCACCGGCGGCGTCCTTTTAGGCACCGGTGTAATAAACGCTGCGGTGGTCAACGGGGCCGTCGTTAGTCCCGGCAGTTCCCTCGGAATGATTACCGTCAACGGGAACTATACGCAGACTGCCTCCGGCATGTTGCAGATGGAACTGGGCGGCCTGACGCCCGGCAGCGGGTTTGACAAGATGGTAGTCAACGGCCAAGCCACGCTTGCAGGGACGATTAACGTGACGCTTGCCAACGGGTTTACGCCTAGTTTCAGCGACGCGTTTCCCATCCTCACTTGCTCCACGCGTAGCGGCAGCTTCGCCACCATCAACCTTCCCGCACTGCCGAACGCCCTCGCCCTCACCGCCCAATACAGCCCAAACACAATGACATTGCTGACCGGCAATAACACTGGCAACAACGCAACCAATGTGCTCGCTGGCTTGGCAACCGCAACTGGAGCATTCGAGCTGCGTTACACCGGTGAAGCCGGCCATGCTTACCGTCTCCAAGCTTCCACCAATCTCGCTGATTGGGTGGACGTATTTACGAACACGCCAGTTAATGGCCTAATCCGCTTCATAGATTTTGATGCGAAGAATATGGATCGGCGTTTTTATCGAGCTGTGTCCCCCTGAACGCACAGCTCAGGAGGGTTCCGACCGCTTCGGGACTCATTGTCCGAGAAAATGCCTTCTGGGCCATTCACGTGGGGGCCGTGCGCGCCACCTTCACGATCAGTGAATGCAATCGTTCAAGGAATCAAGGAATGTTGCGCCGCTCTGTTACGCGGCAACCCGAATCTCCTTCACTCTTGGGCCGGAGGGGCGCCGGTCTGGGCAAACTCCTGCTGCAACGCCTCGAGAGTGCCGGGACTGTTCTTGAGCAATTCGAGTATCAATCCAAGCAGGAGGCGGGAATCATTGGGCAATTCAATGATGCATCGCGCCATTTGGCGGCGGGAATGCTGAGGGGTAAGGATGATCTTATGGTCAAAGCTGTCCACGTAGATGCCGACAGTGGTGAATATCCCGTTTCGTCCCAAGCAACATGTGGTGGTGCCCGGCGGGAATGAAACCAGGCCATTTTCAGAGCTGCTCATGAGTGCTGGTTAGAGATGGCCTCCAAGGCGCTGACAAGCCCCCGCACGTAATCCGGGTGTGTGACGTTGACTCCCGCACAAGCGTGTGCCAGCACCACAGCTTCCACCCCATCAATCGCGGAATTATGATTGGCACGGTGTTCCGCCCCAAAACCAGCTTCTGCTTCGGTGATGTGAAGTGTGGATTTGACGGCGCCGCCGCCCCTGCCATCGAGTTGCAAGGAGATGCTGTCAGCGGCGAGATGGAGTTCGATGCTTTTCACGGTTTGTTTGAGGTCCCCGTCGCGCCGGAGCGGACTGGCCTGTCTCCACCGTCGGATTTGAATACCCCGGTTTTGGCTCCCGCGATTGCATTCCTGTTGCATCACGTTTGGTCGAGCAGCGCTAAGAACTCCGCCTCCGAGATGACTGGAATACCCGCCTTTTTAGCCTTTTGCAGCTTGCTGGATCCGGAATTCGGATCGGCGGACACAAGATGAGTCACGTCTTTGCTGAAGGTATCGGTATAGCCGTGGCCCTTGGCCCGGATCAATTGCTCGAAGTGACTCTTGGGCCGGGAAAGCGCGCCGGTAATGCAAAACCGATATCCGTCTGGCTTGTTGCCTGGCGTTGAGACTTCTGGACCGAGAATCTCCACACCAGCCTCCAGGAATTTTCGGATGAGCAGCTTCTGGGCAAGAAGATCCTCCTGCAATCGCCGGCCGATGTTGGGCACTCCCGCCTGGTCGGCCAGCCGAATCAATTTATCCGAAAGCCAATCGTTGAGGGTGTTGAATTCGCCCGGGACGGCTTGCTGGATCAAGGCGACGCGCCGCTTGCCGAGTCCGAAGATGCCCAGGGAGCCCAGGAGTTGGCTGAGCGTCAGGCGGCGTCGTTTCTCGACCTCCGCGAGGAACTTGTCGGCGCGCTTCTCACCTAATCGGACCCCGCCACTGAGTCTGAGCGCGGCCAGTTCATCGCGCCGATTTTTGAGGGTGTAAAGGTCCGCCGCATCCTTGACTGCCATCTCCTGTATCAGGGACTGAATGAGATTCTCGCCAACGCCGACGATGTCCAGCGATGAAAGGTAGCGCTCGATCTTGCCGTAGAGCTTCGCGGAGCATTCCGGGTTGAGGCAGTAGAGCGCCGTACTGTCGTCCCCTGAAACATTGCTACGGCGGCCGACTTTGCCCTGGCAGGCAGGGCAGCACGCCGGTTCTGGAATGACGGTGGACTCCGAGGATTTTTCCACGAGCTCCAAAATGCGCGGAATGATATCCCCGGCTTTGATCACCCGGACTTTGTCCCCGATGCCGACATTAAGCTGACGGATGTTGTCCCAGTTGCAAAGTGTCGCCGAACTAACGGTTGTGCCTCCGATTTGAACCGGGTCGAAGGCAGCGGTTGGCACCACGCACCCCGTATGACCTACGCTGATGGACACGCGGCGAATGGTGGTCTCCGCTCCTTCAGCTTCAAACTTAAGCGCGACTTGGCCTTTGGGTCGCTGGTCGCTCTCGCCCAGGGAAAGCTGTTCGGCAATGTTGTCCAGTTTGACAACGATGCCGTCGATCCAGTAGGGCAGCTTGGGCCGCTCCTGCTGGGTTTTCACATACCAGTCCCAAACCGCCTCGGCTGTGCCGGTGAAGCTCGGAGCGCATTCAAACCCGATGTTGCGCATGGCTTGAGTCTGTTCCGTCTCTGTGGTGCATAGCGGCTGGCCGCTGCCGCCGAACGCGCGAAAAGCGAACACCTTGAGCAGCTCGCTTTGCTGCCCGTTCTTGCGGCGAGCAATGCCGACGCAGCAGTTGCGCGGATTGGAAAGCGCGTCCGGGTCCACCCGCGCTGACCAGTCTTCCGTCGGCAGGATGACTTCACCGCGCATGAATCCGGTGAACGGATGCCCATCAAGTCGGCATTGCGCCGGGATGCCCCGGAACTTGAGCGCGTTGGCGGTGATGTCTTCGCCCGCCAGACCGTCTCCTCGCGAAATGGCGGCAACCAGGCACCCATCGCGGAACTCAAACGAAAAGGAGCCGCCATCCATCTTGTAAGAGGCATGCAGCATCTTGCCCTCCGCGCCGATTCCCTTCACCCACTTCAGGAACTCGCCGTGATTGACTGCCTTGGCGAGCGATCCCATGGGAATCGTGTGCTGCCGCTTCTGGAGATGAGCTTCCTGGAGTCGGGCGCCAACCCGTTTAAGGCGCGGGTCGTCGGGTGCCAACTGCGCAAGTTCATCCTTCCACTGGTCATACAGTGCATCCTCGACGAGGGCCTGGCCGCGCGTGTAATAAGCCTCATCGGCTTGGTCGATCAGACGCCTTAACTCGGAAAGGCGTGAATTGGTACTGCCATCGCTATTCATGTTTTGTTAGTTGGATGGGGTTCTGGATGACAGATCTCACACCGAGGGCAGCTTCTTGAGATGATCTTCGTTCGCGGCTTTACCCAGAACAGTTTGAATAGATTCCAGCAAGCGTGCTATTTCGCGAAAAGCGGCGCTGGAGACGGGCGTCCACACGTCCAGGGCCAAATCGTCGCCGTCCAACAGAAAGCGCATACCGTTCCAGGCATAGATGTACGAAGCGCTCAGTGTCAGTTCATGCCCGAATGAGACGCTGTATTTGCAATTCCAATCATCCACGACGCTTCGCCACGAACGGCTGGGTGTGTTCTGTTGGTACAACTGAACCAGATCGCGGGCAATGATCTTTGGTGAGGTGCCAAGCCCGTATTCTTTAACCGCTGCCCACTTGTGCAGTTGGTTGAAGCTCGGCGGCCGTGGAATTATACCGAAGCGAGCGCAAGCGGGTTGGAAGACCAGGACCGGACTTCCCGGACCGCGGCCTGTGATGAGGGCGAGTTGGCGTGTCGCCCATCTTGACCGCAGCCGGGCCGTCAACTGCCGCACCTGAACCAACAGATCCATGACCGCAACCAGTTCCGCCGGGTCCTTGTTCCAGTGGAAACAGATTCTGGGACCGCCATTTGGCCGGATCTCCACGACCGCGCCATAGTAGTAAACGGTCGGGGTGACGGACAGAATGTAGCCATTCCGCTGCACCACCAGAGAAACCGTGGCGGGGTTGACATGGGGAACGGGGCGCTCGGTGAAGGCGATTCGAGCCTTTTGCAAAGCGTCCCTGAGCTTCTCAAGGTCCACGTTTTTCAGTTTGGCCCCCAAAGGAAACTCCTTGCGCCCTACAATGGAGAATATGAAAGTCAAATTGCCGAAACCTGCGCCCGATAATCAGCGGGTGCGCGAAATCCAACAGTGGCTGAGCGCCCATGGTGGCAGCGTCGCCAATGCTTACGTCGTCAACGCCGCCGCCCTGAGCGAGTTGGGGGCCGAACGCGGGGTAATCGAGAAGATCCTCTGGCGCGTGCCGCGGGAAAAGCCGGACATGCAGCTCACCGCCGAGGCCATGATGGAAATGCTTACGCCCAAACGACTGATGCGTGAAGTTCGCAAGCAACTCAAAATCGACGGCAAGGAGGGCTTGGCCCACACCAAGGCCTTCGAGCAATCCCGCCGCCAGTTGATTGCCAGCAAGGTTTCCGCCAAGACCCAGAATCGGGAAGCCGTGATTCAGGAGGTGGAGTCCTGGTTTAAGTCGGTCCTGCCGGAGATGCGCGACACCAAAGCCATTCTTCGCGCGACCGAACTGCGTCTGGAGGCCGGCCGTGACATCCATCCGGTATCGCCGCCACTGAACACCACGACCGAGCAGATCGAGCAGTTGAACAAGCGCGAGCCCGGCCGCGTTTACATTGACAAGGACGGAGGCGAACTGCTCTTGCTCAAGCCTGGTGAGCAGGCCATGCTGGATGAGAAGGGATTACGCCTCCAGAACGAGGCGCCAGCGATGCCCGCCCCGGCGATGAGTTGACCGCCGCCGGCATTAAGAGAGATTGTTCCTGAGCGAACGCGCCCAGGAAAGAGCGGGAACAATAATCTCCGGCGCTCATTTCTCAATCCTGAGGAACTGCCAGACAGGATCGTTGCTCGGCACGGCTGCTTGGCGCAACAATCGTACCAGCGCCGAATTTGGAGCCAAAGCGACGTAGCTGCCGCGGGCAATTGCCGCAAAAAGGTAAGCCAACTGCATTCCGAGTGGTCCGTTCCAGGATTCAGTCAGGTCGTAGAACCGTGTGGCCCATTGGGAGATCAATCGGGCGCGTCGGTCCTCGATCGTTCTCGGGTTGCTTTGCGGCTTTGAGAGGAACACTGGCGACACCTCAACGAGTTCGACGAACTCCTCCCGGCCGGGGTCAACGTCTAACCGCAGCAGCCTAACGGCCTGGGCGGGGCTCGGCTTTCCCTCTGCCCTTTGAGCGATGATTAAGCCTGTTGTGACGCCATGCCGATGAGAATGGGTCACGACAAAGTGGCGCAGGTTCTTCATGCCTTTTGTTTCGGTCGCTTTCACTGGAACAGAGGTTGCCTTGGATTATCGGAGTACAATCCGATGAGACTTGGTCCGAAAGTTTCGGGGTTATCACGCTGCCGCTGGAATTCTCGGGGCGGCAGAGCCGAAAACATATCCGCAGAAGTGGCAAACCAAACGGCCATCCCCGTTCATCTCGGTTTGGCCGTTGCAGCGGGGACAATTCTCCAGGGCTGGCTTTGCCGGCGCGCCCAGGATTGCGCAAGGCATAACCGTCTTTATCTTCTCTGCCGCCGGGAATTCCGCCTCGACTCCGGGGCACCGAACCGCAAGAAAGCTCTCCCCGCTCTCCGGCTTTTCGAGCACGACCCGTTTGGCCTCGGCGATTGAAAGCCAGACCACGCATTTCGTGAAACGACCATGTGTGCAATCCAGGAAGACCCCTGCGCGCCACTCCGATTGGGGTGGAAAAATAAAGGGGAGAAAGGCCCGCCAGTGCTTGCCCGCAGCGAATTGCGTGAGGGCTCGCAATTCGGCCCGGTTCAATAAAGCAATCTCCACGTTGCTGGGGCGGGAAAGCATTCGGATTCGAGCGGCATGGCAGCCGCTAAACAAGGCCAGGTCGCTAATCAGCCCCTCAGGATTATCTGCTGGCAGGTCGTACAGGAAATAGTTGGGCGATTGGACCCCCTGGTCTGGTTGAGTCCTCGTCTTTCTGCGAACGCGCCTGATTCTCGGGTTGAGGAGCAGGATTCCCTGGTCACCAGCAATCTCGACGCGGAAGTGGATTTTCTCCCTGGGATCGCATTGCCAGGCGCGTAAGAACACACGCCTGAATTCTTCATTGCCGTGCCCTTTAACCTGGAACGTGGCGGGCTGGGAATTCGAGTATTCAGTGTGCATAGCGTGGACTCCCGGTGATCCGGCTTGGCTTGGCGCTCGGCACCTCCCTCACGGACAGGTCTGCGCCAAGGCCGTCTTGAGCGTTTCTGTAGCTTTCGATCGCGCTTTGGCCCAATTGGGCTCGTGGAAGCTGGCAATCGTCTCGCTTTGTTGACCGTCCTGGTCAAACCAATACGCCCATAGCCGGCAGCGGCCATTGGCCCGCTGATAAAGTTCAACTGTCGGAGAGGTGGCTCCGCCGGAATGCAGCGTTGTTCGATGGATAACCGACGATCTCATTCGTTGGTGTTAGATTCACATCCCGTCCCAACCGGAAGTCCAACGGCCTCGAGCGGGGGATTGCAGATGGCCTCCAGCCAATGCTGCCAGTCATTGAAGCCCAAGCGTTCGAAATCATTACAGGTGAGCGGTTCCGTCGGCGTCGCGGCGATCAGGCGGTCAACCTCGCCCGACGAGAGCAACCCTTTCTCCACAATGTATTCCGTGATGCTTCCTGGCTTTGGAATAGCGCCTCGGCATCCCTTGACCCGTCGCCGCCATAGCCCTTCACAAAGAGGAACCCCTTCGCCGCGCGGCCAGCCCTTGGCTTCGGCGTGGTCCAGGTGGCGCTGCCGAGCGCGGGCCTCGAGTACAACGATAATCTCCAGCTCGCGGCGGCCCAGGGTGTCGATTTCAAACGGTTTGATCGCCGGACAGAAGTAGCAACTGGACTTGGGCGGCACGGGCAGGCCGGCGCTGTGGATGGCTTGCACGCAGTCCTCGCGGGTCCAGCCCCACTGCTGGAGCGGGAACCAGAGTTCATACTTTTCTTTTTCGTCATTCTGGATGGCGAAGGTCTGGCAGCCGCGTTCGGCCCGGCGTCGTTCATGCGGCGAATCATCAAAGCCAATGGCTTTGAGAATCTTCCCGCCCTCGGCCCACCATTCCCTGGCCCAGGAAAGACCGGAGATGAATGAGCTAATGGGGGCGATCTTCCATTTCGAACTGCAGGCATGAAAGCCGTAAGCCAGGCTCGGCAGCGTGCTATTGGTGAGGCAGTTTTCGAGCAACGTTCTGTAGGGCGGCCAATGCTTGTAGTCCTGGGGCTGGTAGCGAACGGTCACCGAGCGGGGGAAGCCTACCGATTCCAGCCAGTCATCAAAGATGGGCCGAAAGGCGTAGGTTTCAGGCCGCTCGGAGCCTACATCGGCCACAATTATCAATTCTGGCCGAATACCCCGATCCCGCAGGCCGATGAGCATGCCGGTCGAGTCCTGTCCCATCCCCCAGCAGACTACCAGTGGCTGGAGGTTCATTTGGAGATTTTCACCAGGACGGTTCGGATGTCGGTGCCACTGGCCTTGAAAGTGCCTTCGGCAAGGTCTTCCACCTCATGGTCCAACTCCTCGATCCAGGCACGGAATTCGGCATGCTTGCGATCCTTGCGGTACTGCCAGGCCGGAGACGTAACCGTAACGAGAATGCCGCCAGGTTTGAGCAGGTCATACATGTGGCGCACATGCTCCACATCCTGCCCGTTGCGGAAGGGCGGGTTGGCGACGATGCGATCGAAGGTGCCCAGTTCCCCGTTGCACTGCAGGAAGTCCCTGTAGTGGACACGCTGGGCAAGGTCCTTCAGCTCGACCAGGGATGAATTCAGCTCCACTGCGGTTCGGCGGACCGTTTGAGGCATTTCTTTGAGGATGGCTCCTCTGCCGGCACTGGGCTCCAACACGCTTTGGCCCTCGTGCAGGTCGGCCAAAGCCACCATGCGTCGGGCCAACTCAGGCGGGGTTTCGTAGAATTGGTAGAGCTTCTGGAAATCGATAACCTCGCCGGCCATGACCGCTTCGTCCACGCGCTCGGCGCACTCGCCTTCGAAAACGTGGGCGCCAATGCTCCGGTTCCATTTGCCGCCGAGCAGTTCAATGATTTTGGCGGTTTGGACGTAGAGTTCCCGGGGCAGTTGGCGCGGCAGATGTAATCGATTTTCCTCGCATCGTGACTGTTTGAGCACCTCAAGAACTTCGTTGGGTATGACCTTTTTCATGCTGTTGTGTTTGGCGGTTGAATCCCGGCTGAAAGCCTGTTGCGGGGCAGGCCACAAGCAGGCTTCAACCGATCTTGCAAGCACCGGAAGGAGAGGAAGGACGAGCAAACCTGCCAATTAACGGCGCGGTCCGGAGAGTGAATTTCCGGTTGCGAACCACCGGCCGCTTCAGTGCGTCAGCTTCATGCACGAGGCGGGAGAGTTCTTCGAAGTCCTGCGGCCTGCAGGCCAGTTCCAGCACGTTGACGCCGCTTACGGTATGGCCTTGCTGCAATCCCCAACGGACGCCACTGTTGCTGGTGAAGGTGTCATAGCGGAAGTTCTCCCGGACAAAGAACCGGCGGCCTTCATATTCGCATTCGGTGATTTGGAATTCCACGCCGGAGTTGTTGGCGCAGTTTCCTTGAAAACGTCGGAACCTGCCTTTGGCCAGGACGCGCAGGCGGTCGGGCATAATCTTCGCTACGGTTTGGGGAGCCCCGGGCGGTTGCTCTGGGGAGAAATGCTGTCGCAACGAGCTTTAACCGGCGTTCCATCGCGGCGGGCGTGCAGATAATAGGTCGAGTCTGTCCTCCGGCTGCCGAAAACACCGTAGCGCACTGAGGTTCTGAGCACTTTATACCCAGACTTTGCCAGGTAACGGGCACGCTGGTCTCGGGCCGTTCGCGCACTTTGCGCTCCTCCCCACTGATAATCGAAGTAGCTCTCGTGGTACTCGGGCCTCATTTCACGAGCGCTTGTTTGGCGGGTTATTTCGAACGAGACCCTCACCCATTGGAGCAGACTGGCCAATGGTTGCCCGATTCCGTGTCGCGCAAATCGGGTGGTCCAAACTCTGAGGGCGGCACAGCCCGGTGGGCCAAGGTGCGGAGCGCCTCAGAGGGTCAGGAGTTCATGCAGAACTGCGCGAGTCTGACAATGGCGTTCAAGGCGGCCAACGGCACGTTGTAGATGAAGAAGGCAACGACGGCGGATATTATGGAGACGAACAGCACCAGACCCGATGCCGTGTCGGTGGTGAAATGCGGATCCCTGGCCCAGTGGTAAAACGGCAGAAGCATCTGAACGGCAAAGAACCCAAAGAACAGGACACGCAACGTCTCCAGGCTCACCATCTCCGTCACGGGACATCCGGGCGCATACCAGCCGGCATACCGCTCGACCAGAAAGGTCGAGAGCGTCAGCGTAGAGAGAAATGCGAAGAGCGGCCGGTTCATGCGCGATTCCGCAGCATTGGCTTCGGTGTGGGTAGTTGTGGTGGGGAGGGAGCGCATTGGTCCTGCACCGTTTCCTGGATTTGTCGGAGGACCGCTTCGTAAGACGATTCGTCGGTCTGGATATTCTCGAGCAAACGCAGAATGAGGTAAAGCCGCCAACCGGTGAGGCCCGCCTTTTCGGCGCAATCCAGGACGGCCTCTCCCTTCGGCGTGATAGTGATTGTGCCGGCCCCTTGGCGCAAGTAACCGCAATGGATGAGTTGGAGGATGGAGGCAAAATCCAGGTTGAGCTGACAGCCTTCCAACCTACCGAGGAACGTCTGAAGAGTGTTGTCAGGGAGCAGCGGGTCGATAGTAACCTGGATTTGAGCTTTGGCAGGAAGCGGATTGATAGCGGGCTGCCCCTCGGGATAATAGCTTTGGCTTCGGAACCTGAGGTGATCCTGCTGATAGATTCTGACGACCTTGCGGCTGGGTCTCGAGGGTGCCAGATGCTGGAGCAAACCTGTGGGGCGGGAGAGGATTCGAACTGGTTGCTCACCGTAATTGACGCCGCCGTAACTGAAAGGCCAACTGCCGGCGCCCGAGAAATATGCCTGTTCCATCTCTTCCATGCATTTCTCCAGACGCTCCTTGCTATTCCAGAGCAGCCGATTTACGGCAAAGCGCCGATCCGGCCATTCGGCCGGGGCTTCCTTATGGGTGACTGCGAAACCTCCCTTCACGTGTCTGGGATAACGGCAGTGATAAACGGTTCCGCCAAAGGGGTCGATTTCAACCGCGGTGCAAGTTCCGAAACGCAAGTGCCTTGTCCAGGATGGCTTTGAAATCGCGCGTGCGAGGTGCAGGTAGAACAAACTCTGCCAACCGGTCCAGGCCAACCCACGTTCGCGCAAGGCCGTGACCACCTGCATCCGCACCAGGTGTTCAGTCAGGGAGCGCGCTGCCACAGAGGTGAGGAGCCAGGGATTAATAGCCTCGGCACCCTTGATCGCTCTGGCGATGCCGTCCGGGCTTAGGTCTTGCAGGGGCGCGTAGAGGAGGACGGCGCCGTTCTGAATCGTGTGCGCCAGATGCAGCATCAGGTTGCCCTCGCTCAAGCCCGGCGGAATTGCGCAAACGACTTCCCCGCGGAGTTCGCGCAGGGCTTTCTGCGCTTCGGGGTTCAGGACTCGGAATTGTGGCTCAAGATCCTCGTTGAAGCCGGGGTCCGCCAGGTCGATAAATCGCGCGTCTATCTCCAGAACCGGAGTGGGCACACAACGCCTGATGGCGTCCGCTACTTGTTTACGTCCTGTTACGATGGTTGCGGCCGGGCTCATCTTTCTTCCTGTCAGGAACTGCGGAACGCACCTTGAAGGCCGAAGTTGGCCATCGAGGAGGCTGAAATCCGCCGTCTGCACCGGGTCCAGCCGCGCGTACTGCCATCCCGTTTAACAAAACATGGCCGTTGAGCAGGTTGCATCCGCATACGTATCCATTTTAGGGCTCTTGGAATGGGAGGCCTGTTCACCGGTTCACGCTGCGAGAGCGAACCGGGCTTTTTCACGCGAGCGGGTTTCCTCGTAGTCCGGCTCGTTTTGCATCGCCAAAGCATCAATACAGGCGTTTTCGTTGTCAGCGACCCACCGCTCGGCGGTGGTTTCGAGCGAGGTGTCAATCTTGTGCCGCAGGCGACGTACGGCCTTTCGGAACTTCTTGCGGCTCAGACCGGGCCGGCGCTGGCGCAGGGCAATTTCAATATCGCCCGGTTCGGAGAATGCGGTGGACAACCGGATGTCATCCCAGCCCCAGTCATGGTGAACACCTCGAGCGCCCCAGTACTCAAAAGCGCCTATTCCGTGGTCCGCATATTCACCGGAAACCTCGATCTCAACGGTGATTTCCATCCCGGCGATTTCGACCACAGCGGCTAGCGTTGCCAACATGCCTTTTGTTTGGCCGCATTGGTCACGAACGGCTTTAGTCTTCCAAGGCGTGGACTTCCGAGAACGAAGCCTTTCCCTCCAGCCATAACAGGAGAGCATGTTCGAGGATCGTCTTGAATCCGGCTTCTTTGGCCTTCCGGACAATATCGAGGATGGAACAATCGGTCCCCATCAGTTCGCGAACCTCGTCAGTTGGGCTGAAGAAGCTGTAAACCGCGGTGCGGCCGATAGTGCCGACACCGTTGCAGCGGGAACAGCCTCGCTTTTCATACACGGAATGCCCTGGCGGACAGGGGATTTCCAGCTCTGCGAGCAGGTCCAATTCATGCTTCTTAACTTCCCGCCTGATTTTGCAAGACGGACAGAGGACCCCAACCAACCGTTGCGCTACGACCAACCGGATGAGCGTCTGGAGTTGATAGCGATCCACCCCCAGCCGATCGAGACGATTCAAGGTTTCAATGGCGTTGTTTGTATGCAACGTGGTGAACACAAGATGTCCGGTTTCAGCGGCGGCTACCGCAAGCCTGGCAGTCTCTTCGTCGCGGACTTCGCCGACCAACAGGATGTCCGGGTCCTGCCGAAGGCACGAGCGGATCGCGTTTGGAAACGTGATGCCTTTGTCGGGCTCGATCTGGATTTGGGAGAACCCGCGAATCCTGTATTCCACGGGGTCTTCAATGGTTATTATCTTCACTTCCGGCGAATTGAGATGCTGCAGCACCGTATAGAGCGTAGTGGTTTTGCCTGAACCGGTAGGGCCCGTGACGATGATGAGTCCGCTTGTCTTGCTGATGCTGTCGAGCAGTTCCCGGTGATATGCCGGCGGCAGGCTCAATTCTTCCAGCGTCCGGTCAATGCTTTTGAAATCCAAAAGCCGCATCACCACGGATTCGCCGTCTACGGTGGGCGAGACCTCCACGCGCAGGTCCAAGGTCTTGCCGTGCGGCAAAGCCAGGCGCACCCGGCTGGATTGAAAGCTGCCGACGCTGCTGGCCAGGAGCCGGGCCTCCAGCTTCAGGGCCTTGAGGACGTCTTCGCCGGCGCGCAAGGCCAGCTTGCGCTGGACCAACAGGTCCCCATGCACCCGGAAACGGATGCGCAGGCAGCCCTCGGTGGGCTCCAGGTGGATGTCGCTGGCCCGCATCAAATCGGCGCGACGGACGACTTCATGGAAGATCTGCCCGGGCTCCACGTTGTCCCAGGCTGCGTTTGGGAAGAAGACCGACGGTTCTGAAGCCTCAGCTTCTCGAGGCGTTTGGGACTGGCAGTGGCTCAGATTTCCCAGCAGTTCGTCATAATTGCGCTGGGTGATGAGAATCCGCTTTACCCCCAGCTCGAACTCCTGCAACAACTCTTGCAGGCGCTTTTCATCCCATGGCTCGCACTCGGTGACAACCAGGACGTCCGGGAACAACCGGAGCGGGACTTGTCCGTTGCGGACAAAGAAGGACTGGTGCCGGTGAAAAACCTCCACCTGGACATCGGCCATGCTGATACGCCGGTAGGGCAAGTCGTAGGCGTGAGCCGCAACGGTGTAGAATTGTTCCTCCGACCAGCTTCGGATTGGCCCGAGGCAGCGGGCGGCTGGATGGCCTTGGAGTCTCTCTATCGCTTCCTGGGGAGCGTTGATAAGGTTCATACCGCGTCTCTCAATGGCTGGCTGCCGCCCTCAACCGCTGGTGAAGCCTGGTGTAATCCGAGGGCGAAACCGGCACCAGGCAAACGCGCAACTCTGCGGGAACGCTGTGCAGGATTTCTTTGAGTTCAGGAAACTCAGGGTCGTAACGCAGCAGTCCCAGATAGAAGGTTTGGCAGGAGAGGCCCAGCGTGAGAATCCCCTCGCTCAGGCAACGAGTGACGATCGTGGGCAGGAGTTCTTGCAGTTCCGCCAGTTCCCGTTCATCGAGGGTGCCGAGGGGGATGTAGTGAAATCGGTCCTGTTGCAGCGCCTGGTTCAGCCAAACTTCACAATCGAACATTTGGGAATTGCGAACCAGCAACTCCCCGACATCCACCTGGTTTTGGTTCGCGCGCATCCGTTCGAGTTGGTCAATGGTAACCAACCCGCTGCTCAGGAGGTACTTTATCCAGGCTTGATCGCTTTGGCGGCGGGTGAACATGCGCCTCGGAAGCGTTTAAGCGGTCACAGGCTCCGGCTTTCTCGCGTGATCGTTCCCGCGGCCTAGGAAATTGGCGCGGTGTTTCCGATGCTGGGCTTGCATTTGCAGGAACTCAGGCGAGCCCTCCAGCGCGCGGCGAGCCAGATCATGAAACCGATTAGGTTGCCGGGCGCAAAGATGAAGCAACTCGTTGAAAGGCGGGAGCAGCGCCGATTCGAACAACTCGGGTTTGTTGCACCTGAGCCACTCCAGGACTTTCAGGGGCTGTGTCCGGTTGGCAATGAACTTGTTCTTCTGCGCAAGGTAGTCGGAGTAATCGGGGTCAAACAGCCAGACGGCTTCGTAAGCCTGGCCGGCGTAACGGCCGCTTTGGAAGAGGCCGCGGAGCCGATAGACGTATTTCAGGAAATCGAGCTTTTGCAGGAGGCAGGCCGCTTGGGCTTCTGAGAGGCGCCCCAGCGCGGTTGTGGGGACCTGGTAATCGCGCAACCGGTCCGTTTGCGCTTCAGTCGCGGGCCCATCGCATTCTAGATGGCTGCTGAGTTGCTCAAGTTCCGGTTGCGTCAACTGCGGCCGCAGAAGGGCCGTCGCATCAAGCAGAGCTTCCTGCTTTTTGCTCCCCAACCTCATGCGGGCTGGTCCGTAGGAATAGTGCCAAGCCCCCAGGTCGTCCCGATCGAGGCGCGCTACGCGGTTCTCGCGCACGTTTACGACGCAGGCGAAGTTGTCGTTGAGCGGCATCCAAGCCAGGCAAGTGGAAGTGTCCGGCTGAATAGTTTGCGCGAGATGGAAGAAATCCGGCGGCTCCAAAAGCTGCCGGATGTCCTGCGCGGTGAATTCGCCCGCGACGTTCCACTCCACCTCCGGGTGATACAACTTGGCTTTTTCTAGGGTGCGCTGCATCTGGCGGATGTTCTCCCCGGTAAGCCGAAGGTTTTCCGGCAGGCAGAAGAGCTTGGGCAGGGTGATGACGTCCTGCGAGCGGATATCCACTAGGTCCATGACCAGGCAATCTCGCTTGGAGGGGTGGAGGCGCAAACCGCGCCCGATCTGCTGCGGATAGGTTACCGGCGACCGAGTGGGGCGGCCAATGATTATGCAGGACGTATGTGGCGCGTCGTAGCCTTCGGTCAAAGTTTGGCAGTTGGTCAGAATCCGCAGTCGCCCCTGCTGGTAATCCTCCAGGATTTGCCGGCGCTCCTCCTTCTTTTGCTCGCCGAATACGGCCTGGGCCGCGAGACCCCGCTTGCGAAACTCTGCGGCGAGGTGTTCGGCGTGCCGGACATTGGCCACGAATACGATGGCGGGGCGGTTTTCGCCGCGCTCAAGATAGCTTTGAACGATCACGCGGTTGCGGGCTTCCGTATCAATGGCCGCAGCCAATTTGTCGGGATCGTAATCGCCTTCGGCGGTCACGGGCACGCCAGCGATGGACGCATTGGTGCGGATCGTCAGGCCGCGGATGGGGCAAAGGTAGCCGGCGTCAATGAGCTCCGGCATGTCGATTCTATAAGCCAGCCGCTCGAAAAGAATTGAGAGGTTCTCTCCATCCATCCGTATGGGTGTGGCCGTGATACCCAAAAGGTGGCGAGCGGGATTCTGCGTGGAGATTTCATGGAGCAGCTCGGCGTACGTGTTGGCTGTGGAATGATGGCATTCATCGATAATCACCAACGAGATGTTTTTCAGGGGACACCACCGGGCGATGCGCTCGATCTTCTTGACGGTGGCAATGGAGGCCACCATGACCTTGGCGTTTGCCGGGCAGGTGTTCCTTCCCTGCTCAATCCCGGCGACGATCTGGTCGTCGATCATCGCCAGTTTTTGCAACGTCTGTTCCAGCAACTCCTCCCGATGCGCCAGGAACAGGACGCGTTTGTCAGGGTTGCCCAGATGGAGCTTCATAATGACGGAGGCGATGATGGTCTTCCCAGCCCCAACCGCCGCCACCAGCAGCAGGTTCAACACCTTTCTCTCCCATAGAGCGAAGCAGCATTTCACCGCTTCACCTTGGTAAGGTCGCAATTGCACGTTCATCGGTGGCACCACCCGAAACACGGGGTGCACCCCCCATTATAGGTGCGAAAAGCGGGCATCGATGGGAACCGCCTCCGAATGGCCGACAAACTTCCTGTTCTCAGGCGGCTTGCCTGCCAAGGGAGCCCGCGCTCTCACCAAGTTTCAGTGCCACCGCTTTAGTGACGAGCTTAGGCGTGCAACCCTCGGCGAGGAAGGGACTGGGCAACAGCGCGTTATTCGCGTCAGGGATGAGGAAAAAGACCCCGGTCCTGGCGCTGCTGATTGACCTTAGAAAGGCCCGGCGGCAGTTCTCGGCGTTGCGCTCGCGCTGATAAGGCCAGTACCCGCTGAAACAATTCGGCAGTACGACGTAATCCGGGCTGAGGTAAGGCGCCTCGAAAGGAGTGGTGCAGATGATTCCTTTTGCTGGCACGGTTGGCCGGTGCCACAAGCGGTGTTTGTCCCATTGCAGGAAGTAGGGTTTGTTCAGGTTCCGGGCCAGTTCACGGGCGTCGTCGGGATTGCGGAGGACGACGGCCAGGAGGCGCTCGCGGATGCCAAGCTGAAGCCCTGACTCCATATCCAGAATGACCTCAAACATCTGGCGCCGTGTCGGAACCGTCACTTCCACGAGCATTTGGCTGTCGGGATCGGAGACGGAGATGGACGCGGATTGATGGACGCGCTTGGAATTAAAGGCGGCCAGTTGCTGAAGGAACAGGCCTTGGGCGTTGCCCATGCCGAACGATTGCATCAGCGGGTGGACTTTGATTCCGTCCTGGTTGACCAGGGCCAGCCAGTGCTCCGGATCGAGGCCCTGCTGTCGGTCATGGATGGCAAGATTGCTGTTGCCGGCGAAGATGTTCTGCTCCATCCGCTGTTGCAGCGTCGAGAGGGCCAGCATCTCGTCCCAGCCAAAATCGTGGACGTTATCCGCCAGGAGCAGGCGCACGCCAGCCAACTCCGGCTGCACCACCTTGGCGAACAGGTTGGCCGTTTCGACGACGAGGCTGCGCGGGGTGGCGACATTCTTGTGGCGCAGCAGTTGGACAAAGGCCTGGTTCCACTGTTCATGGAAGGTGGCGCTGGCCATGTCGGGATGGAGCTGAAGGGCGGTTTTGCGCGCCGCCTCGCGCTCGGCAGAGGCCGCCAGATCGGAAACCAGTTGAGGCGGTTTGCTGTAGGAGAGCTCCCGGTAGAATCGTTTGAGTAGTTTGCAGCCAATTTCGGCAAAGGTGCCAATCAGATCATGTTCCCAACTCTGGGCGGTGATTCTCCGGAGATGATCGAGCACCCGCTGTGTGGCCAGCGCGTTGGCGGTGATGAAGATGGCTTTGTCCGCACCCGGCCGCTCTTGCTGGTTCAAGTACTTCCGGGCCAGAACGGTTGTTTTGCCGGTTCTCGAGACGCTATTGGCCAGACTGGTGCGCGCGGTGCTGCCCAGGATTGCCTTTTGCTCTTGAGTGAACCCCGCCATGGTTGCTTGAGGGCGAGTTGAGCCTGCGGCCGTTTGGACCGCAATCACGGCTTCCGGCGAAGCTTCCTCGGCCCGGGCCACATAATCCTCGGTTCGATGATGCTCCCGCCAGCATCAATTCGGAACCGGCCGCCTCCGTGGCTGCCGGGACAATGCCGACTGCAGGTATTGGCGTAGCCAAATTCCAGGTATTCCTTGCCCTGTTTGCAGAGCAGCGCTGCCAGGGCCTTCAGAAATGTCTCCGGAATCTGGTCCAGGTCCACGTAGTCCGCGCCGAATATGTACACCTCGCCGCTCCGCCGGTCATAATCGATGGAAAGACAGCAGCCTGGGTGGGTCGCGCGCAACCCGCTGCCATCGCCGATTTCCTCTGGTTTTTGATCGCCAATCAAAGCCTTGATGAGTGCGCCGGCTTCTCCCGGGGAACATTTGACTGCCTCCTGGGCTGTAATGTCGGTGAAATAATCGGGCATGCTTTGAAGTCCGGCCCGGTTCTGCCGGTCAGCGGTGTACTTCCACCAGTCTCAAGGGCTTCGAATTAAGCAGGTCTGCTGGCTCAAAACGATAGCCGTATCGATTCTCGCCTTCCTCGGTGAGGAAGCCTTGAGCCTGCGACTCTAAGGATGCTGGCTCTGTCTTCTGGATTCGAGCGCCGACGCCATCATCCCCTGCTCCTGTTTCCTTCGCCCTTTCAGCGGAGGCGTCAAATTGTCCTTTGCGAAGCAGGGCCGAGTTTTCGCGAATGAAATCAGGCAAACGAGGATCGTTCTCCAACGCGAACCGTTCATAGTGATTGAGTTCATTCCAACGTTTCGGACGGTAAGTGTAATAGCCCAGGCTGTCGTTGTAGTGCAGCCGGTAAGGGAGTTGGGGTGGTTTGTTCAGGTCAGCTCCCAAGGTGATATCCGTTTTCCAAGCCGGATTCCCGTCCGCGAACCGGCCGATGAAGCAGTCGTAAACGGACTCCAACGAACCGTTTTCTGCGAGCGTCGGGAACGCGCCCATCACCAGCAGAGGTAGGATAGTAAATATCTTTCTCACATCCTCCATTATAGGGCGGCCATCCCTGTTCCGGGTTGGAGGTGATATCGAAACTGCGGTCGTCCCTACTGTCTGTAAAATTCGACGAAGGATCAGGATCAGCCTATTCTTTGGCGTCGTTTGACCTGCGGCCCCGTTTGGCCGTTTCAATAGGGAGGCTTCTGAAGTTCAGAAGCCTCCCCATCTGTTTGGCAATCCCAATCACGCTGCGAGCGCGAGGGTCTTCAGGACGTCCGGCGTGAATTCGGCCACCGCGTTGATAGTGGCAGGGCTAACCAGAGAACGGGCAATCAGCTTGCGGACCACCTCCTCGCCCACATCCTTGAATTTCGGCCCGAGTTTCTGCACGAAGGCCACATAGACCTGGTCGCCCGCGCTAATCTCGGTTGGCTCTGCCGCCGGTACCGGCAGCCTGGTCACAGTGGCGGCGGTTGGAGTGCCGTTGTGTCCCGGAGTGGTGCTGCCGGCAGCGGCCGTAGCAGGTCCATTCGCCGCCCCATTGGCACCCTGGGCCGGTTGAGGGGCTGCGGTCGAGATGGGCCGCGTCCGGCGCCCATTGCCGTTGAGGGCGTTGGCGATGGCTTTTTCGGCGTGCGGCCAGAGTTCTGACGGCAGGAACGTTTTGATGAGATCGATCTGCTGGTCAATGGTGTGCCGAACCAGGCTTTCCCGGAGGTTGGGAGCGTTGCGAAGTTGCTCGGCGTACTCCGGCCGCGGGACGAACTTTTTGCCGCCGGACCGGTCCTCGAACCTGCCCAACGGCATGGGCCGATCGACGGGAGTAAAGGTGGCGGTGACGCCAATGGTGCCGGCGTTGGAAAGACTGCACTTGATCAACCGCCCATCCACCGGATCGAAGATGGAGCCCCACCGCAGAGAGCCGTTCGCCTTGGGATTCATGGGATCGATGGTCTTCTCGCTGGGCAAGTTGATGAGCGCATCGCCCCAGGAAGGGCGGTAAGGTTTTCCCTTGCGCGGCGGACGGCCCAGAGTGACCTGAGCGATGCCGAATGGGCCCAGGTTATTTTCGAACTTGGCAGCCACCAGCAGCGCCCGGCGCTGCTCATCGAACCGGAAGCCCTCGGGGTTGTCCATGGTCCACATGTAAGGTTTGGTTTCCGGGTTTTGGTACAGGTAAATCTGCACGATGCGGAACAGGTTGGGTTGCCCGAAGAGTTCCTGGTGAATGACGCGGGCCACTTTGTCCCCAAAGTGCATCTTGTAGAAGCCCACGGCGATGTACCAAGGGCTCTTGTAGGGATTGATAAAACGCACCCAGTTGTCGCCCTCGGCCAAGGTGATGCGAGGGACGTTGCTCTTGATGAGGTCGCTGACCACTTTGGTGGTCTGGTTCGGATTGCTCTGGGTTGCCGCCTCTTCCGCGCTGGTCGCGCCGTACATGTCGGCCAAATCGCTAGGTTCGGGTGTCGGTGTGCCGTTGCTATTCATAAACAGATGCGCTTTTGATCTCTGTTTGGCGGCATTTTCGTCAGCATGCACTTCCTTCCATTCTAGGCCACTTCAGCGCGGTCAAATGCTTCCGGGCCTCATTGTTCCGGGAAAGTGCCCAGTTCCGGCAGAAGCGGCGCCTGTTCGAAGGGCAGATGCTCAACGATTTCCCGCGAGAACATGTAGCTGACCGGCCACCCCAGCTTGTTCGCGTTCTGCAGCTTGGCGACGCCCAGGTTGAACAGGCGCTCGGACGCCATGCAGAGCAGCATCACGTAGATCCCCCGGCCCCGGTTTTCGGCGCTGGGAATCCCGTGTCGCCCGGTTTGAAACATGAAGGCGGACAGCGTCTTGCTGGAGCAATCGATGATGTAATCCACATCCCGGACATCAATGGCCTCTCCATTGAGAGCAGCGCACAGCACGCGGCGTATTTCTCCTGCACCCAGGCGCTGGAGAATGTCCTGGAGGCATTCAGGGTTTTGACGGCCGTGGACAAAGGTGTATTGGGGCAATTGCCGGTGGAGGATTATTCCAAGCCGCAGGGTGTCTGTCAGAATCAGCGCCGTCGCGGCTTCCGGGAGTTTATCGTTGATTCCCATCAGGGTTGCGCCTAATGCGGGGTTTTTCAGATAGGCCGCGCGCACCATCTGGCCCACGGACAACCCTTCAGTGAGCGGCCGCGGTGTCAGGAGCGGAAACACGCAAACCCGCAGAGGGCCGACATTGTTATCCCCCTGCGCCGCCCCAGCCTCTAGCGGGTCTCGGCATTTATTGGTGAACAAGGTCGGGCCGAAGATTACGGAATTGAGCTGGTGCGAGTTGTCTGCCCGGACCGGTGTGGCGGTCAATCCCCAACAATAGGTGGTCCGGAACTGGCTCAGGAAGGGAATGTGCCCAGGCTCAGGAAGCCGGTGGACTTGGTCGCAGATCCAGGCGTCGAACTTGCGCAGGGCGTGGCCGCAATAAGCCATTTCCCCTTGGACGAAATCCTTCAATGCATCTAAGTGGGTGACGATGATCCGGCCCGCCTCAGAGCGCGGAGTTGCGTGGATGCCTATCGTCTCTCCGGACAGAGCGTTGGCCAGGGCGGCATGAATCTTCTCGACCGCCGGTTTCTCATCGGTGGTGACCAGGACCTTGAAGTGCCCGGGCAGCAGGCGCGCCAGCCCACAGAGAATCTGAACAGTGCCAATCTCGGCAGGCACTACCAGCAACCCGGAGGAGCGGGCTTGCGCCACAGCCTGCACCGCCTGGCAGCAGACCGCCGGATAATCGGTCAGGTTGAGCCGGGTGAGATCCAGCGGCGGAAAGAGCCGCTCATCCCTGATTTCAAGTGCCAGGTGAAGTTTCTCGGCCGCCGCTTGCACCAGGTGCAGCGCATTGGGATAAGTGCGGCAGGTCTTTGTCTGGGCGTCATAGTCAGCATAGGAAACCTGCTCGGGTGTCGTTTTGAGGTTTCCGTGGTCAAAAAAGAGGTTCTGCCGCGCATAGACCAGGGCGTCCGCCAACGCCGGCGGACAGTCCCGCAGGGTCAGCGAACTCCGCGTCACTGTGACTGGAATGCTGCCGCTCATGCAGGCAGCGGTTCTGCCTCCGGTTTGACGCCGAGTGCTGGCGGGACCGTCGCCGGGACTGCCGGGAAGGTGATCGAGTAGTTTTTCACCCGGTGCGGATTGACCGAGTAGAAGGGATCGTGTCCCGGATCCCTGATCTTCTGAAGAAAACCGGCCGTCTTTGGGTCGTCGGCGAACCTGCTGATATTGCCCCGGACATGGAATTCGCCGGACTGGTAGTTGTGCGCACTGGTCAGGTAGAGGTATTTCCGGGCGCGCGAACAGGCGACATAGAATAGCCGGCGTTCTTCTTCGATCTGGTTGCGCTCCAGGCCAAATCCGGGCGAGGGAAAGACCTGCTCGGTGTTGCCAATGACGAACACGGAAGTCCACTCCAACCCCTTGGCCGAATGAATGGTGGAAATGGTCAACCCTCGAGAAATCTCCTTTTGATCGCGGCTGGTCACCAACTCGCTGATAAAGTCCTTCACCAGGCCGATGTAACTGGTCGAGAGCTCGATGATGTAGCTTTGGATGTCGCCAAGGTGGTCCTCCATGCGGTCGGGCAGTTGCGAGGCGCTCTTGACCTTGATCATGCGCGGGGAGACGTGGAAATACCGGGCGTATATGTTGCGAAAGCTGGGCAGCACCGCGTTGAGGTAATCCTTGACCGGCCCCTTTGGAACCTGCGCGGCGGCAAGCATATCACGCCAGAAATTCATCAGGCTCTCGAATCGTTTTCCGCGCCCCAGAGAGAACACCGGCGGCCGCTCCCAACTCCAGCCGTTCTGGCCGGCCTGGAGGTCGCGGATGATGACCTGAGTGAGATGCTGGCCAATGTTGGGGATGGCCGGGAGCAACACCTCCCACGCCAGCCAGTCGTTGGCGTTCTCCAGCAGTTCAAGAAACGAGACGAAGAACTGGATGTGCTGTAAATCGACGAATTTGATGCCGCCCTCCCGGGTGTAAAGCACGCCCTGGCGCTGTAAGTGGCGCTCCAGATCGCCGGCGATGTGTCCGACCCGGGTCAGCACCGCGATTTCCTCCGGCGGCACCTGCTGGTTTCTGACCAACTCTTCGATTTCGTTCGCGACCCAGTCGGCCTCCTGCGTCCCTTTCATGAACACGGCGCGTTTGGGTTTGACCTCGCATTGCGGCCCGCGGCTCACGAGGGTTTTGGCCAGGGCGCCTTCGCAGGTGGCGTTGATCGCATTGAGGTAGTCCACCAATGGCTGGCTGCTGCGGTAGTTTTCATTGAGCACCACCGACTCCGCGCCGGGAAAATCCCGGGCAAAGTTGCGGATATTCTCCACCTGCGAACCCTGGAAGGAGTAGATGGACTGGGTGTCATCGCCCACCACAGTCAGGAAAGAGTCCGGGGTAATCAACTGCTGCAAGATGGCGACCTGAACGCGATTGGTGTCCTGATATTCGTCAACATAGATATGCGGAAACTGAAATTGGATAATTTGGCGGACCTCCTCGTATTCCTGGAGCGCACGCATGAAATTGTAAAGGAGGTCGTTGAAGTCGAAGACCCGGTATTGCTCCTTTAGCGCTCCGTACGCTCTGGAGGCGGCCTGGGCGATTTCCGTGAGTTCCCCTTCCAGTTTCCGGACGTCCTCCGACGCGCCCGCGAGAAACCTGATCTGCAGATTCAGCTTGTTCCTGCGCTCATATAGCTCCAGCAGATCCGGCCCTTGCAGCCGATGGGCTCGCAGCAATGCGGCCACTTCCGGATGGGCGGCGGTGTACTGGCCGAATGCCTCCTTGCGCAAACGATTGGCGTGATGCTCCGGCAGCACCTTGTAAGGCGGCAGAATCCCCTTGGGGCAGAGTTCCTGTTGGGTCAACCGGTAGCAGAGACTGTGGAAGGTGCCACTGCGGATATCGGCCTGGAGGGAAAGCTTGCCCCGGATGCGCCGGCTCATGTTGCTGGCCGCCCTGTTGGTGTAGGTGAACATGAGAACCTGGGAAGCTGGCAACTCTTTCTCCTCGATAAAGTGCGCAATCCGCTCCGTCAGGGCCTCGGTCTTGCCGGTCCCGGGTCCCGCCAGGATGAGCAGGCGCAGGCTCGGGCTGGTGACAGCCGCCATCTGGGCAGCGTTGAGTTCCATATTTGCGATGTTGTTCGGCAAGAATTCAGCCGGCGGATGGCGTTTGGGCTTGGGCGTAGAATTCGATCCATTCGGTCCACCACGGATTGGTGTTCTTCCGGCGGATGCGCTCCACCAGTTGCCCCGCGTCTGGCGGTTTCAAATCCGCCAGGTACTGCACGGTCCAGGGGGCACTTTCCAAGAGCTTCTCCACCAGCACATCCCGTGGGCCGCGCCGTACCCACTTGAGCCAGTTGTAGCACCAGACCGGGCTCTCCAGGATGCTCTTGAGCAGAGGCTCGCAGTCGGCCCCCGGATACTCCAGCGCGGTCAGGAAGGCGTACCAGGCGTTGGTGCCAAGGGTCTCCAGGTGGCCAACGATTTTGGCCGCGCGCTCCTCTTGGGAAAGGTGTTGGGTTTTGAGCCAGTGATGGCAGTGAGCGCAGCCGGCGTCGTGGTTCTTCAGACTGACGATAACGGCAAGAATTCGGCGAAAGAACCCGTCGGTGAACTTGCGCTTGAGCCAGCGGATGGACCAGTGCGGGCTGTGGAGCAGGAGCATCTGCTCCATTTGCTGGGTCGTGATGATGTCTCCGCTGGAGGACTGAAAGGATGCGGGCGAGCCTCCGCGCGCCCGAGCCTCCTGGTCCTTTACCAGCAGGTGATAGATGTATTCCGGGTTCGATTGCAAGATGTCCAGGAGCGATTTCTCCTCCTGCGGGTTCTGCTGGTAGGCATGAAAAGCCAGGTAGGCGTGTTCGAAGAGAATCGCAGCGCAGTCAACCGGCAGTTCAAACTCGTCGCCCACGCGGAACAGCACGATAGGCATCGCGCTCAAGGCCTGCTTGAAGTCCTCCGGCATGAAATAGTCGGGCGCTTCTTTCGCTTTGATGGCGTGCCGGCGTAATTCGTTCTTGAGCCTGGCGATGTAATCCTCCAGGCGCCGCGCCGCCTGCGCATCAGGCGTCCCGCCCTGGATGCCGAAAAATGCCAAGGGAATTTTCAGGATGTGCGGAGCGCCATCCAGGGCATCAGCGGGCATAACTCTTGCGCGTTGAGTTCTTCAACAGCGGCTCATAAGCGCTGTAGAGCTGGCTGCACTGATCGAACCCGTGAATGACGATCAGCGTGTGTTCACCCCGGCTGGAATCCTGCTGGTCGCACGGATAAGTGCCGACGAAAGCCACTGCCTGGCCGGTGCGGTTGTTAAAAGCCATAAGCACCTGGGAGCGGATGGGCATGGGGGCTTCCCACAGTTCGGTGAATCGGTACTGGCGTAGCGGCGACTGGGGATCCGCCAGTTGGGATTTGCCGTCCTCGCCGAACCCGAGCACCACACTGACCTTGGCAATCTGGGAGAGCGCACTCAGATACTCGACGATTTCTTTCTTGGCGAGTTGGTGGCCGAGGAAGAGGCAATGGTCGGGCTTGAGATCGTCCACCTCCTTCAACATGTGCGCAGTGATCTCTGCGCTCTTCCAACCGCCCAAGGCCTCGCCCGCGATGATCTCAATCGGGCCGGGCGAGTTGCGGGCGATGATTTCCTCAAGGTTGGCAGCGATGTACTGCTGCGATAGAGAGAACAGCACGCTCGCCAGGAGGATTCCCCAAAGCAATATCCATAACCAATAAAGGGGTGCCCTGGCCTTGGCGGCGACACCTGGTGAATTCTCGTTGCCGTGCTTGATCGCTTCCAGCTCAGCTACGGCCTCTTCCAAGGCGGCACTTTGGCTGTGGACCAACGCCTCCTTGAGTTTTCGGTAGGAAGGATGGTCCTCTCCCACCCATTTGAATCTCGCGAGCAGGTCGTCGCCACTGCGGGTGCCGGCGGGGGATTGTGAAGGAGGCCGGGCGGCTTCCGCCGGGGCGACGGTTTCTCGTGTGTCCTCTGGCATGGTTGCTCATTGCCCATCAAAGGGTCCATGCCATTATAGGGCAGTGAAGGCCGGCAACGGTCTGAACTACAGGCGCCAAGAGCCTGAGCACATCCATGCGGCCCTAAAATGGAATGTGAAAGTGAATATGGAACTGCGGCCGGAGGAGTTGGCCCAGTTGAATCTGGCTTACAGCAAGGATGCGCCGGGGGTGGCCTATCTTTCCGCGGCTGCGTTGCGCACCGGCCGCCTGGCCCTTCAAACCGCGTCGCGCCGCCCTGCGCTGGCGAGCCTGCGACCGTTGGCGGGCGATCCCGTCTTGCCGCGGGATGAACTCTACGCCAAGACGGATTTGGCCGTTGCGCTCATGGATTCCAACGTGGGTGTTCTGGGCTTTGTGGAGCAACTCATCCAGAAGCTGCCGGAGCCGGGCCGAAAACAAGAGGCATTCTCCCGAACTCCCTTGGATGACAATTACTGCCGTTTGAAAGCGCTGATGGCCGATCTGCAGCGCCCAGCGATTGCTGTGCAGGGCCATGGGTATGACGAGTTCAAGCGGACGGCGGCCAGGACGATCGATCTTCTGGCGGAGGATTGCCGGAGGTATGTAGCCGACGCTGTCGGCGAGGCGACCACGATGCAGAACGGACTTTCTCCGGCAGAACTCGAAACAGTCCAGGCATTCAACCATCTTCGCCGCGCGGTGCAGAGCGTGTTCGATTTGCCGGTGGAAGGCGATGAAATCTACCTAGAGGCCAAGGTCAAAACCGACAACTCCTTGGACGATACGGACCGTGGCGGCATGAACCGGATTTTCTCCACCATTAGTTACTCAGGAACCAATCGTCCGTTTTACCTGCGTTACATGCCCTATTACGTCATGAGCATGCGGGCGCCTCTATTCCTGCATGCCTTGAGTCGCCCGCGGCAGCTTTCGGCCGCCACTACACGGGCCGGGCCTCTGAACGTGCCGGAGCGGTTGGCGGCGCGCTACGGCGTGCCCCCAGGCGTTCAGGTGACACATCACCAGGTGTCGCGTTACGGCCTCTCCAACCAGACCAGCCAGGATTCGTACGGCCTTCCGATGAAGCTGTATTACAGCTATCAGCACGGCGGCGTGACCAAGGTGCTTGCCCTGGATCGCAAGGAACACTTTTACCTGCAGTTGGTGAACCGCCCCTCGCTGGCCATCCCGGCGGGGGTTGTCGAAGGGCTGCCTTCGACCGAGGCCACCTACGTCATGTACGACCGGCGGCAACAGGCCTACATGTATCAGACAGCCCGGGACCGTCTGGCCCTGAACCAGCAACAGCACCAAAGAATCTTGCGGCATAACGCAGACCTGGGCCGTGTGGGAAGCCCAAACAGTCCCGTGAATTTTTCGTTCGCTTCCGATGGTTCGCTGACCTCGGTGATGAACCGCATTTTCAACGACAACGCCGTGCGAAAGGTCTCCAACCAGACTGCACTGGTGAAGCTGGTGCCGCCTGGCTATCGAGACAAGATACAGTTGATGAAGGAGCTCACCGCGGCAATTCAACCTGCCTTCCAACGGGAACAGGACCGGATTGAGGCTTTGCGCTCAGAACTCTTTGGACGGTTTGCCGCCGGCGCCATCCGCAAGGACGTGATCGAAGACACTTGCCGGAAGGAGGCGCTCACCTCTTTTCGCAAGCTGATTGCCGAGCGCCGGTTGCAGGTGCCGCCGGAGGCCGGCCGCCGGCTGATTGCCGAGGCGGTGGCAACCATCAACGATTTGTTCGAGGAAATGTACTCAAACAAAGCGGCCGATTTCGCTCGTTGGGCGGCGGCCCGCCAGCTTTTTGCGGCCGGGACGGAGCCTTTCCACACGGCGTTCAAACAGAACATGGCGCGGAACAACGGCTGCTTAAGTTTGAACCGGGCGATGGAAGAGTTGAGCGCGGAAAACCGCAAGGCATTCGACGGCGTCGTCCTGGGTGTTACTGAGAAAATGGAAGAGCCGGGCGGATTCAAGAGTCAGCTCAAAGCTGTCTATTGGGGCGGGATCAGCCAGTACCTGGCGGACCTCCACTACGGCCCGGAGGGGCTGGTGCGCGGGGGCGGTTACATCGGCCGCGAAGGCTTGCCCGCGAGCGGCCAGGAGTTCAAGCGGTATCTGGACGAGAAAGCGCCGGAGCTTTTGTCCGACCCCGCGCAGGTGGCTAACCGTCTTCGCGCCACGTTCGCTTATTTCGAATACAATGTATCGCCTCACTACAGCCTGCCCTGGCCGAATCTGTATCGGAACAACGACCTACTGCGCAGCTCGGGCAGACCTAATGAAGCGCGTGATCCGAGAACGCTCAAGCCGCGCGAGCCGGCCGTGAATCTCACAATGAACCTGGGCGGGCAGCGCATTCGCATGACGGGAGCGCGCTCGCGCGAGCCTTCGCGGCCTCGGCCACCGGCGCACGAGCATCGTCCAGTATCAACCAAAGCGCTCGTACCGACTCTTTGCTGACAAAGGTGTTCGGGGCCTGAGGGTTCGATCACAAGAGTGTCCTCTTGTGCTTGTCGTGCCTTGCGGTTAAGGCTCTCGGTTTCCTCTTTGAGGTGTTCCAGAAAGGGTGGGAAGCCGTCAAAGGTGCAGGACCAGCCCTGGGGCCAGAATTACTTCAAACTGTCGGTGTTTCGCGCTCGTCCAAGCGTCGAAGGCGTAACGCAGCCGTTCGAGAGCGGCGTCGAACTGGGCACGAGCTTGTTCGGGGCCGGTCCGGATTCGTGGGTTAGGCACCGGCTGGGGTCTGGGCAGAGGTGACACGGCAGGGAGCTGTTCGAGCCGGGCAAGTACGTCTGCAGGCGTCTGGCTCTCGGGATTCGCTGGATTGTGATCATGGTCGGGCATCATGGATGGTATCCTGGAATTTGCACGTCGTCGTGCAGCCGTTTGTGCGGGGCGCGAGCGTGCTTGGCCGTAGCTTGATCGTGATTGTGCAGTGCTGTCAGAGGAAGCTGTCGTCGGGGACGGGTTCTTCGGTTGGGGCAGTGGTAACCGGGGTTGAGGCGGCGGGCTCTTTGATGAAAAGGTCGCCGTTGGCGGCGGCCCGGCGGAAGATTTCCAGGTCGCTCAGTTCCCAGCCTCGCACGGTGCTGAGGTAAACCCACTGCGTGGCGCGGGTGATGCCGACCAGGAGGAGACGACGGCGGCGCTCGCCCGTCACGCGTTGGAAGTTATTTTCCACGAGCTTGGGCAGCAGGACGCAATCAAAGGTGAGACCCTTGGCGTTGTGGTAGGAGGCGATGATCGGCGTGAGCGAGTCAAAATCCGGCGGCGTGCCGCCGCGGCGGACGGCTATGGCCTGGTGGATCTCGATGCCTCGTTCCTTGAGTTTGTTGGTGACGCTAAAGAGATCCCGGTTGGTGGGGACGATGATGCCGCACTTGTGATTCAAGAGGCGGCGCTCACGCAGGACATCGGCGAGCTTGTCTATCTCATCCTCCCAATCGGTCGCGACGTAGAGGCAGGGCTTCTGCCGTTCCATAGCGAGATAATTGAGGCCGTCGTAGGCGTTGCCGAAATAGGAGGCGAGTTTGGCGATGTCCGGCGAATTGCGATAGGCCGGCAGGAGGGAGGCGCTCTGCCCTGTGACTGAGAGATGCTGTTGCATTTCCGTCACCGAGGCCCCGCCCTCGAAGATTTGCTGGCGGGCGTCGGCGAACACGGTCAAATGCCGGGTCATCTGGCGCAGGATGGCGTAGGCCGTGGCATCTAAATCCTGACCTTCGTCCACGAGCACGAAATCGAGGGGTGATTGCGGCTGAGCGACGCGAGTGCTCGGTCCGCCGCCGGACTGGAGGCTGCGGAGGACGCCGGCACGGACGGCGGGAAAATCAATGAAGGATTTTCCGCGCCGGTCGGGCACGGTGCGTGGCTTGGACTTGTGCACACACTGGTCCCACAGTTCGGCGCACCAATCATCGAACGTGCGGACGTTCTCCTTGGGGATACCGAGAAAGTCCAAGGACTGGCGGAGGAAATATGTCAGGACGTTGGTGTAAACGAGGACGCAGTAGCGATCGGGTGAAGTCTTGTAGGTGTTGCAGAGCCAGCGAGCGCGGTGAAGCAACACCTGGGTCTTGCCGGAGCCGGGCGGCCCCATGACGAGGTGGTGGCGGTCCGGGCGCAGCTCAACAACGGTGCGCTGCTCGCGGGTCAACTGGCTGTCATGGAGAACGAAGGGCATGGCATTTGGGTGGTCAGGATTGGGATACCACGGGCAATTCATTGTCGCCCGTCTTGCTGCCTTTGGGTTGGGCGCCTTTTCTTTCGCGTTGCAGCCGGGCCGCTTTGACATCGGCCTCCCGTCCGAGGGTGGCCGCACCGTCTTCGTACCAGCCCAGGTGCCACGGACTTTGGACCGACAGGGGCGGGAAATGCCCCATGCCCTGCTGGGCCGCTTCCTTGGCCGCGACCGACTGGCCCATGCCATCGAGAATCCGGGCGCGCAAGATGTAGTAGGGGCCCGAGTCGGGCTGGCGGAGAATCCCTTCATCCACCTTTTCCAGGGCGAGGGGAAAATTGCGGCGGCGAAACAGGTGCAAGGCCCAGTTAAAGAGCGGCCCGGCCCAGTTGCCGGAGACGCGCGCGGCTTCAACGTAGTGCGCCTCCATGCGGTTGAGGTCGCCGATTTCGTCGTAGAACATGGCGAGGCGATTCAGAATCTCCGCGTCGGGGCTGCCGACGGCCCGGGAAGCGCTTTTGAGAATGTCCACGGCCTTCTCGGTCATGCGCAATTCCCGATAGAGTTCGGCGAGACGCATCAATTGGTCCCGATGACGTGGGGCGATGCCGCCAGCGTCCCGCAGATCCTCCTCGATCTGTTCGATCTCGACCCGGACTGCGCCGGGGTTGGAAACGTTGATCAGGGGATTTTCCGCCTCGACGACGATGCGGTCGTCGGGACGCTTGCGTAGAGCGACCGCGCATTCAAAGGAGTGACCGGAACCGAAGCGGAACTCAAGGTTCAGCGCCTCGCCGGCCTCGCTGGCATCAATCTTCACCGGCAGGTTCAGTACGACGTGTTCTTCGGGCAGAGTGATGGCTTCAATCCGAAGGGTGCCGGTGAATTTCTTCGGCAAGGCCAGACCAGCCACGGTTTTCCAGTCGCCGTCCGCCGGAAACGGAATGGCGGTGCCGGCGGTGACCAGCGGGATGGGATCGCGTCCCTGGACCCGCAACGCGATGGTCTGAGGAATGACGGGGTTGACCAGCGGCTTTTTGAAGGCTTCCAGCCAGGCGGCGGTCCAGGCCGCGCCGCGGGCGATGGCGGTCTGGGCGGCGGTGCTGTCGGGGAAACGGAGAACGCGGCTCTGAGGGAAGAATTTCTCGACGGCCCACTGCACCTGGGGCACGAGAGAGCTACCACCGGCCAGCAACACCAGGTCCACGTCCTTGGTGCGAAGTTTCGCGCGTTCGAGGGCGTCGGTGATCGGGGCGAAAATGGAGAGGGCCAGGGCATAATCCGTTTCCCGGGCGTGCATCATTTCCAAGTCGAGAAACGGCTTGAGGATGTCCTCCCACTGCGCGGCGCTGAGTTCAGGATGGGCGAGAAGGTAGTCCTTGCCACCGACGGAGACCTTGGTGGGGGCCTGCCGGGCGACGATCTGGGTCTTTTCGGCGGTCTGGTAACGACCGTGGAGGTGGAGCTGGGAAATTTCGCGGCAGAGTCCCTCCTTGAGCGCCTCGGCACAGCCGCGCAAAGCGGGCTCAATGATCTTCTTGCGGTCGGTCCACTCGAAGTGACGCGGCGCGAGTTGATTTTCCTTGAGCAACTGCGGAATCAGCATGTTGTGAACGATGGCCGTGTCGAAGTCGCCACCGCCGAGGCGGTGGTAACGGGAGACAGAACGGGTTTCGATGGAGAAGGCCGAGCCATTGTCAGCGGGCGAGAGGCGGGCGACAAACACGTCGCACGTGCCGCCGCCGAAATCGAACACGACGGTGTTCTGGGGCTTGTCCCAGACTTCGGCGCCGGCGTAGGTGAAAAGATAATCGGTGAGCGCCGCGACCGGCTCATCGAGGAGATCGTAGTTGGCCAGGGACAGTCCGGCCAGGCCGGCGGCGGCGATGGTATCCTCCCGCTGGTTGATTTGGAAAGACGCGGGCACGGTCACGACGGTGCGGCCGGGGGGCGACCCGGTGGCCTGCCGCGCTCCGTTGACCATGAAGCGGAGCAGGTGACCGGCAATCTTCGAGGCGTGGTCGAAGTCCTCGGCGGCGCGGTGATACCGCTTTTGCAGCCCCATGTCGTTCTTTGTTTCGTAGAACAGGTTCCTTTCGAGGCTCAAGCCGTGTTTTTGCGGCTCGGCCCGCATCCGTTTCGCGCCTTCACCGATCCAGACCGTGCCGGCTTTATCAATGGCCACCACCGAGGGAAGGAGCGCGCCGGTGAAGGGGCTCATTTGGGTGGGCTGCTCCAGGGGCACGCATTCGCACGCGAATTCGGCGGCGGAGTTTTCGGGCAGCGGCAAACGCACCTGGGCGACGGTGGAGTTGGTGGTACCGAGGTCAATGCCGATGACCCGCGTGCCCGGCTTGGCGCTGGTGGAGGCGGTGCGAAGTTTCTCGAGTAGGTTCATAAGCGATCAAGAGTATGCGTCGATCATATCAGCTACGGCCAAAGAGATCCCCGGGGGTCGAGCCTGGCCATCTTGGGGGCGGGTTGTCTGGCGCGGGTTTGGCTTTGGCCAGCTCTGCCAGGTAGGCATCGAGGCGGAAATCGGGCTTGGCGCACTCGGTGGTGAACGAGGTAAGCCAGGAACCGGCGAGCCGCTGGAGGCTGTGGCGGTCGCGATGGACGCAGCGGTTGTCGAGGGGATTTGAGGCAAACTCGGTGATTGCGTTGAATACCGCGTAAGCGTTCGCGCCCAGGTCGCTCGCGTAGCGAGTGCTCATCTCGCCAATGTGTGTGCCGAGGGTTTGCCAATCCCTGGCTTCGCGGGTGTTGGGCTTCAGCGGTTGCGGTGGGCGGAGTGACAGCACGGCTAGAATGAGTGGGTCAAATTGCGGACGCGGCACGGCACACTTGCGGAGACCGGCGAGAGAGTCGGTAAAGGTGGTTTTGAATTTCGACAGCTTATCTTTGGCGATTTGGAATTGGATGGTCTCGCCAATGTCGCGCTGCTGGTGGGTGAATTGGAAGCGGATGATAGTGTCCGGCACGATCATACCGTTCTTGCAAACTTTGCGGTAGAAGCCGATGTCGAAGCCCAGGGCGCGCATTCCGTTGAAGCTGTTGGTGACGCGGATGAAGGGGCCGAACACGTCCGGACGCTGGTCCGGGGGAACGGAGTTAAAATCGAGCGCTGCAGAGTTGTGGACAAGGTCAATATGGCAGTACCCGGCGGTGGAGGGTGCGTCGATGGCGTTCACATCCCATTCGCCTTCCTTGGTCTCGGGGAAGACGGTGCGGCAGCATTGGTGCGCCATGGCGAGTGCCTCGCGGTTGCTGACGAGGCGGTAGGTGCGGCTCACGATGCCGAGCACGCGGGTGGTCTTCTGGTTGAGGATGGCTTTTTTGTCCGGGACGGCCAAGCGCCGGTCGCCATCCTTCTCGGTGATGCTGACGAACACGGGATGTTCGGCCACGGGAAAGAGAACATCATCGAGTTTGGTAAGGCGGGGCATGGCTTATTCCTTTCTATAGGCGCGCGTTCTATGGGTGGTTAGTCGGATGGAAGATCGAGGCCGTCTTTTGGACCTAGATTGAACAGCGATTTTTGTGATGCGCCGCGGCGTTTGCGGAGGGCTTCCCATTTGGACTCAAACTCGGCGCGGAGGAGTTCCTCGAACTGCTTCACGTTTGAACCCTTGCCAGCCACGGATTTCAGCTGGAAGAGGCGCGAGAGGACGGGGCGGGAGAGCAGGCCGAGTGGAATGCTGGTGTCGGGCCTGGCGCCGGGGAGTGCGCGGCAGGTGGCACATTGAAGCTGGGCGACCAGGTCGCCCGGGTTGCCGCCGATGGTGAGGTAGAGGTCGTTGACACTCCGGCATACATCGCACGCGGGGAACGCCGTCTCGGGGTCGGGGTCGTTGGCGAAGTCCATTTCCAACTGGCCGGCGGCGTCGAGAGGCAGGGTGGCCGCGCCGCTGCCGCCGGTGAAGGCGTCGCCCGTGCGATAGAGGTCTAGCAGCAGGGCCCGCGGGAATTGTTCGCCGGGACTGATGCGGGCGGCGGCGAGTTTCTTCTCGCCGTCGGGGGTGAGTTGAAAAGTGACCACGGCGCCGCGAATGGCGGTGAGCACGTAGCAAGCGTTCCGGTCGCGGTATTTATGGAGGCGGGGCATGATTGGCTGATGCTTGATGGTTGACTTATGGAGGGCGAAGCTATGCCTGTTTTGTGAGGAGGGCGAGGACCCTTGCGACGCACTTGGGCAGGTCCTCGCGCAGTTCATAGACCCAGAAGCGACACACCTTCCAACCGAGACTTTGCAGTTGGAGGTCGCGCCAGTGGTCGTCGTCTTTGCGGCCGCCACCGGCGGTGCGGTGGACGGACTCGCCGTCCACTTCCAGGTCAATTTTGAGCGGGTTCAAAACGGCCAGGTCAAGGAAGCGGCCAGCGATAGGATACTGCGGAATGGTCTTCACGCCGGCCTGAGACAAGGCGTCAGCGAGAACTTTTTCCCACGGCGATTGGTAGGGGTCGCGAGTGCGGGCGGGCGCGGGGGACGCACCGGGGATTGTGCGGCGGGCGAGTTTCTCAATGAATGAGACGCCGCAACTGAGCGCCCAGTCGCGGTTGCCGACGACATGGAGAACGGCGCGAGCGCGGGAGACGGCGACGTTGAACAAGTTCGGGTTTTCGCGGAGGAAGATGGTTGCGCCGTCCGGCATGTCCGGTCCGCCGCAAAGACTGAATAGGATGAGGTCGCGCTCGTCGCCCTGGAAGCCGTGGGCAGTGGCAGCGAGAAAGCGAACGCAGTCCATAAATTCCGGCGGAAGGGAGCCGCTCGCCTCCAAAGTGTCCCGAAGGCGAATCATCTGTTGACGGAAGGGTGTCACAACTCCGATGGTGCCTCGATAGCCGCCGGCAGCCAATCCGGCCAGTTCGGTGCGGATAATGTCGATTTCATCTGCCGACCAGGCGCCGGTGGTACCGCGCTCCAGTTTGCCGGCCACGTGGGTCCAGTGGATCCCAGGCTTCATCCCGGCGGGAATGTTGAGGCGTTCGGTGAGGGTAACGACATTGAGGGTGTTGGAGTAGAAAGCTTCGTTGCAGTAGTCTGCGATGAGACCGTGAGAACGAAAGTGGAGGTCGAGGCGGACGCGGGCGGAGTCGGGAACGGATTGGTTGTCGTTAGCAAGACCGAAGGCGCCGTTGACGCGATAAGTGTATCGCTGCACCTGAGCGTCCGTTAGACCGTATTGCTGAAGCAAAGTTTGTTCCACGGCCACGTCCAGGGTGCTCACGTGCTTGAGCTGGTGCGCATCTCAGATTATTCCAGGGAACCGGGAGAGGTTGGTGAGGCTGAGCGGATACCCGAAAAATAGTTTCATTTTTTTCGGGACTCTGAAACGCCCATCTGCCACCCTGCGGGGGCGTGACCGAGAACGAACTCATTCAGGGCCGCCTGATTGGCCCCGCTGACCTGGCACAGATCCGGGAGCTGTTGGCCGTTCACCCGGACTGGAGCCGATATAAGTTGAGCCGGGAACTGGCGCGGTTATGGGATTGGCGAAGTGCTTCCGGCCAACTCAAGGATATGGCTGCCCGGACCTTGCTCCTCAAACTGGAGCAGCGTGGATGGATTAGTTTGCCCTCACGCCGGCGGGCCTCGCCCAACCGGATGCGGCACAAACGCATGCCCGCGTTGGCTGGTGCGCTCAATCAGGAACCGCTGCGGGCTCCCTTGTCGGCCTTGCAGCCGCTGTGCCTGACCGAAGTCAGTGCGGGCCCGGCGGCCGAGCGAGCTCTGTTTGAAGCGCTGCTGCATCACTATCATTATCTGAGCCACCGCAGTCCGGTGGGAGAAAACCTCCAGTATTTGGTGCGGGAACGAGGCGGGAGGCCTGTGGCTTGTTCGCTCTTTGGCGCGGCGGCGTGGCAATGTGCCGACCGTGACCGCTACATTGGCTGGGATGCCGCCACCCGCGCCGCCTGGCTTGACCGGGTCGCCAACAACGCGCGGTTTTTGATCCTGCCTTGGGTCCAAGTGCCCGGTTTGGCCAGCCATGTGTTGGGTCGGATCAGTCGCCGCGTCAACTCCGATTGGCAGCGCAAATACGGACATCGGATTTACCTGCTGGAGACCTTTGTCGAAACCGAGCGTTTCACCGGCACGTGTTACCGCGCCGCCAACTGGGTGCGGGTCGGCCAGACCAAAGGCCGGACCCGCCAAGACTCCCCGACGGGCCAATGGCAGCAGGTCGCCCGCAAAGATATTTACCTTTATCCTTTAGTAGCCCGCTCCGCCGAGCGTTTGCGGGCTTTAGCCTCGACCTCCCACCCTGATCCTCGATGACTCCTACCACCTCCACCCCCACCACGGAGCAGCGCTCCCACCGACCGCACGTTAAGATCCGCCGCGCACGGCGGGCCCAATCCCAGGAAAACCAACGCCTGAGCGAACAAATCCTGGCTGCGGGAACTGCGGCGGCGGCCGCCGCCCAAGCCGCAGCCGGCATTACGCAAGCCCAATTGACCGAGGCCGAAGTTCAAGCCTGGCGCCAGGATCTGGAAACGCGTCTGGCCACCATCCAGCAGCATTCCGAACAAAACCTCGGCTTCATCGAGGAGCAGATTGCCTTGGCCACTCGCGAACCCATGCGCCGGCTGGCCGAGCGGGCCGCGCAAGCCAAGGCCAATGCCACACCCTGCCAATGCCGGAAGTGCCACCTGGAACTAAAGCCTCAGAAATATCTGGCCCGCACCATCGACTCGCGTTTCGGCTCGCTGCGAGTGTTCCGGAAATACGGCTGGTGTCCGGAGTGCGAACAGTGGCAGTTCCCGGCCGACCACGTGTTGGGCTTGAGTCCCAACGCGCCCGCCTCGCCCTACGTTCAGGAGATGGTGGCCCTGCTGGTGAGCAAGATGCCGCCCGAACAGGCCGTGCTGGTGGCCGAACGCATGGGCTTGAAACTCTCCCGCTGCACGCTGGACCGGGAAGCGCACCGCCAGGGCCTCCGGGCCGAAGCCGCCCGCGCTGACCACCTAAATCAACTCGATACCTGGGAAGGCCTGCAAAGCTTATCGGCCGCCAGTGAGGGACCGCCAGCCCAACCCTTCACCCTGGTCATCGAAATCGACGCGTGGAACATCCGCGAGCGCAACCAGTGGGGACAAACCGAGGAGTTGCGCCAGAAAGGCGAGAAGATCTCCCGCTGGCACTGGGTTTACGTGGGTACCGTCTTCCGCTTGGATCATCGCGCCCACACCGCCAGCGGCAGAGCTCTCATCAGCCAGCGGGCCTATGCCGTCACCCGCGCCGGAGTCGAGGCGCTGATCCGGCAACTCTACTACGAGGCGCTGGTCTGCGGCTTGGGCCAAGCCCAGGAGGTGCTGGTCATCGCCGACGGTGCCCTCTGGATTTGGCACGCGGTCGCCGACCGCTTTCCCGATGCTCGCCAACGCCTGGACCTTTACCACGGCGAGGAACATCTCTGGAGTGTGGCCCATGAACTTTATGGCAAGGACACTCCCGAAGCCCGACAATGGGTTGCGCCCCTCCTGAGTCAACTGCGCAGCGACGATGGCCCGGCTCTCACCCGCAGCCTCCAGGAACTTCAACCCCGTCTGGCTCAAAGCCTCCAGGAAAAAGTCCAAAAGCAAATCGACTACTTTGAAAACAACGCCCGCCGCATGGAATACCGGGAAATCCTCGAAGCCAGAAAAGCCGTTAAGAAAGGCACCGCCATTCCAGCACAAATCCTAAAAGCCAATGAACCGCTGGGTTCGGGTGCCGTCGAATCCACCTGTCGCCAATACCAATGCCGCTTTAAGCGCACCGGCCAGTTCTGGTCCACCGCCGGAGACGAAGCCCTGCTGTGCCTGGAAACATGCTGGCGCAATGGCCGCTGGCACGAGCTTTTTCCCCACTCCAAAATCACCTCAGCTCAACTTAATTGAATCTGCTCAATCCATTACCACGCTACCGGCTGCGAAAAATCTGAGATGCGCACCTTGAGCTGCATGGGGTCGCCTGCGAGCACAGCTTTACGGCTGCGAGCCAGGAGAGGGATGACTGAGGGAATGTCGCACTGGCTGGCCTCGTCAATGATGACAAGATCAAAGAGTGCGGGCAGGAGCGGCAATGCGCTACGCGCGGAGAGATTGGACACTGACCAGAGCGGGAACGCGCGCAGGATAAGCGGGAAGTGTTGCCTCAGCTCCCGGGCGAAGCGATCCGGCCCCCAGTTCTGGATGCCAGCGCGCAAATTGGCGAGCGATTCGCGATCCGCGGGGGACAAGGTGTTGGGCAGGCCGCCGGCAGCCCAGGCCATCCATTCGCGAGTGCGCTCTTCGATTCCTTGTTGGGCGTTCGCGAGCCGGCGATTGCAATCCTCAGCCTGGGGTAATTGAGCGATGCGCTGCTCGCAAGTGTGCACGAGCGCCGCGACGCGGGCGGCATCGGCCCAGGTGGTCCAGGTGGTGAAGAAATCGTTCCACGCGTCACCTGGTGATTGTGCGTCTGGCAGCGTCCTGTCGGTGAAGGGCGACGGGAGAGACAGTAGGGGTTCGCGGGCGGTTTTGCGTCGGGCTTCGATCTGGTTGCAACGGAGCCAATAGCAGAATCTTTGAAGGGGGTTGGCGGGTCTGGCGAGCGCCCGGCGCAGTTCGGTGCGGAAAATGTCGAGTTGTTGGCCGGTGACGGCGCCGGGCCACCGGGCGAGGGCTTCGTCGGACTGCGCGTGAAGGGGCAGGTTTTTGCGCATTTCCGCGAGTTGTGTGTTCAGTGATTCGTACTCACGGCGGACTTGCTCGATGGTCGCAATGTCGTTGAGAGCGGCGTGTTGCTGTTGGAACAGGTCGGCGAACTGCTGCCGATATTCGTCTCCCCGTAGGGCGTCGGGGCGAGGCGGGCGCGCCAAAAGACTTTGCAGTTTGCCGAGGTAGTTCTGGCGCTGGGCGAGCTCGCGGCTTGAGGTCTGAATGATGAGGTCGCCGCCTTCGACCGCGTCATTGAGGCGGGGCAGGACGGCGTCGAGTGCCTGGTGGTTTTTGCTGGCGAAGAGGGTCGGCTGGCCGCGGAGGAGATTGTTCAGGAGCATCGCCGCCACGACTTCCGATTTCCCGGTGCCGGGCGGCCCCGTGACGACGGAGATCGTTTCGGCGAGAGAGTTTGCGACAGCCGAACGCTGGCTGGGATGCAGCAGGCGTGTTTGGGCGAGGTCGCCGTTGGCGAGGGTTGCAGCGGCCGGGGGTGGGTTGTCGGTGGTTCTTGGCGGAGAAGGGGCTTGCGGGGGTAACTGGTCGTGGGGGAATAGCACGGTGAGTGCGGTCCGGTCGAGGTCTTCGTCGGCAAACTTCTCGGAGATGTCGCGCAGATCGCGGAGGAGGCTGCGCGTATATTTGAGGCGCGGGCCAAGCGTGAGGATGGCGGTGTTGTAGAGGCCGGGCTGGGACTTTTGCCAGTCGGGAGCCGGGCCGAGTTGCATGGGCTGGATGCGCTCAGCGAAGCGGTCGGAATCGTGGGCGTAATGAGCTGCGTCTGGTGCGAGGCGGGAAAAGTCTTTCGGTCCCGTTGGTGCGCTTTCGGCGTTGTCGTCGTCCGCGCCGATGTCACCCAGAAAGCCCATTGCACGGAGAAACGCTTCTCGCTCGGCGCGCTGACGAAAGGCGTATTCGAGCCAGGCACCGTTGACGGCGATTGGCCCTTCCGGTTCAAGATGCAGAACTCCGGCACGCCAGTCGGCCTGCATTGGCTGGGCGAAGAGCGGGACGACGAAGCGGTCGCCTTCTCTAGGCTTGACGAGCATGACTGGATAGCAAAGGTAAATGCACTCTTCTTCACCGCGCCGAACGCGGTTGCGTTGAAATGCTGCCTGTTCACGGGCCAGTGAGATCGCGAAACCGGCGTTGGCTGCGAGTCGCGCCCAGGGCACCTCAGGCGCAGTGATCCAGGTGTCGTCTTGGTTGTCCACGTAACATCGCAACTGCGGGGCTTCTTCTTGCAGCAGACAGTCCATGTAGTAGCGGCAAAAGCGGCGGAACAACGCCCAGCGTCCTGCCGGGGCTGGTGGAGGTGCGATGATTTGGGACGCGGGGCCGGGGGAGTGGGTGGGCGTGGCGGTCTGGTTGTCAGGACCGGGTGGAGGGTGAACCGCCGTTTCTGGCTGGGGGATGGTGACAGTGGCTGGCGACTTGAGGAGGCGCCAACGCGTTCCCTCGAGGCGGACGGTTCCGCCTTGTTGGAGGCGGCGAAGTTCCTGAAGGACTTGGAACTCGTCAAGCTTCTGGCCGTCGCGGCGCAGCGCGTCGCGCAAGTCAGCGGCCGTCAGCGGGCCGGGTGCGAGAGCGAGGGCTTGGAGGAGATGCTCAGTCATCATCTTCGTCCGTATCTTCGACGCCGAGGAGCTTCTCGATGTCGGACTCGGTGGCTTCCATCTTCAGAAAATTGATAGTTGCCTCGGGGACCTTCTTCAGTCGGCTCGGTAGTTGCGCTTGATGGTCTTGGTCCACTGCTTGGAGGAAGCGGATTAGTCTCGTAGCTAGGGGTGACTTTGGAGTGAGGAAGTGAGGTTCGTAGCGCCGCCGCTTAAGAAGGTACGGAACGGTTTCGAGGCAGTTTCCGAATATGCGTTGAAAATTCCGGGCTTGGGCCTGTTCCTTCATCTTGTCGTAGAGAAGCTCAACCAATTGCAGGAGATTGCGCTCGGAGATTATGTCAGGTTTGAGGGCGTGGTTGCGGAATCGGCAGATGTTGCGGACCGCACGCAGCCAGTTGTTTGGACGAGCCTGCTGGTTTCGCAGGGTGGCGACTACCAAGAGAAAGAATTGATCGAGTGGATCGGCCTCGCGAAATGCCAGGCCGATGCCGTTAAGTTCGACTGCGGTGAGGGTGACTTTGTGGCCGGCCGCTGTGGAAACGCGGGAGCGCAGAAAATCGCGGCATTGATCGGGCATAGCGAGGTATAGCCAGCCGGCAGTTCTGAGAAGTGCATTGCCCAATCTGGACTTGACGCGGCCATGCCTGATGAGGTCGGAGAACTTGCTGCCTATTGCGGTCCCCAAGGCGCGAACGACGCCTGGGGATGGCAAATTGTTGACATTCCCGTCCGAGTTGAGAACCCCGTAGTGGCGCATGAAGTCCTTCGGTACGAAATGGCCGCGGTTGCCCTCGACAACGTGTGCCAAAGGCCATTTATTCAGCCGGTTGGTTAGATCTCTCAGGTGGTCGTCTGAATCAGGGTCGTTCCGCTCCAGAGCCAAAAGCGCGGCCTGGATGAAAAATTCGGCGTCGCGGAAAAGTTGACGGTCCGAGATAACTGACGAAACGCCATGGAGGTAGGACAGCTTCTCGGCCATTGGCGGGGGGCTCTCTTGCATGGTCCGCCAATCGATTCGGGTTGAAAAAACGCCTGGTGTGACTGAGTCGATAGTGACGCGGGCAAAACCCTGACCCGGTCGGACTTCGACGGAGATTCGGACTGGCTCGTCCTGCTTGGCCGGCTTGGAGAGCTCGGTAGCAACCTCGCGGAACATCGAGTTTCCGCGGAGGGCTCGACGGAGTGGCAGGCGAAGCTGATCTTGGGACTCGCGGATTTGCAGCCCTGCGACTGGCGCAGGTGAGCGCCAGGTTCGTCCGGCTTCGACGGTGCGGGCCGCGACAAGCTCTTTCCATTTGGGAGCGGGGTCGTCGAACTCGTCTTTGTCGAGGACGTAGAGATCGAGAGGGAGGAGAGTTTCCCGATAGGAAGGAAGTTGGTGGGCGATGGCGGCGGCGGCGAGCGCGGCCCCTAGGACTGCGGCAGGCGCGCTGGACGGAGCTACATGGGTCGTGACGCCTGGTGATGGAGGAGTGAAGACCAGTCCGAAGGGGGCACTGTTCTGGCCGCGCAAGCTTGCGAGGGCGCCATCGACTAAGACGGCGGAGCATGGGAGGGCTGAGGTGCCTAGGTGGCGTTCTTGAGTTTCCCACTTCTGGGCAATGGCCTCGCGGAGGGGCGGGCCGGAATGAAAAACCCGAGTCCAGAGCGGCTGCAGGGACCGAAATTGGTCCAACTCGACTTGCCAGCTGTTTGAGACGGTGGAAGATCGCACCGCTTGGAGTGCTTGGATTTCTTGCTGTGATAGGTCGCGCTGGGCGGCAAGCCTTTGGGAAAGCCAGTCGCTGGCGAACAGACGGTGCCACCAGTAGCCAGGAAGGTTAGTGGTGTCGGCGCGGGCGAGGGCGAGAGCGAGGCTGATTCCGGGCGTTGGGAGTTCGGGCATGGCGTCGGAGAGACGGGTGCGGTCGCGCACGGGAACAAGCCATTGGCGGCCACCCTGCCAGAAGGCGTGCAGTTCGAGTGAGAGGGCTTCCCAGGCGTCGAGCGACATGGTGGCCACGCGCAGTCGCCCAAGTGTTTTGGCTTCTCCGCCGGTCTGGGCGGGTGGGACTTGGGGAGGGTGGGTGGTTTGGCACCAGTGCATGGCAACGGCGAGGGGCCGTGGCAAGAGGTGGATGGATTTTGAGTCGAACCCAATGGATTCGAGGTTGTCGAGGAGTGTTTGCTGGCCGGCTTCATCCAGACCGTCAGGAACGACGATGGCGGTGAAACAGGAGTTAGGGGGAAGTCCCGCAGCGCTCAGGAAGGCTTTGATGCTGGCAGCGATTATGTGGCCTGCGCGTGCTGCGTGCTCGTGTCCCTCAGGACACCAAGCGAACTCGGGGTCTTCGCGGCGGGCCATGGCCCCTTCCTGGCCGGCGGGAGGAAGAAGCGAGGTCCAGGCTGCCACGAGCGGTATGCGGGCGACCCCGCAGTCGGGGTCGGAGCCGTATGGGGCTTGTGCTTCCGGTGGCCAGGGTAGACCGGTAGACCGGCGATGGGTGGCCGCGGAGTCCCCGACGAGCAAGGGTTCGCCGTGCATGATCGGAAGCAAGGCAGTCGGCGGCTGGGGCAGGAAGGTCCCGCGGAGCTCAACCTTAGGAGGCCAATTGCGGACCAGAAGGTCGGGGGTAATAGTGCTGGCTGGCGGGATGGCATGTGGGCAAAGAGCCACGGCCACCTGCGGAACATGCTGGGTAAGGTCGATGCCGATGCCGAGGATTGGGTTCATGGCGTGGCAAGGATCTCGTCGAGCACGAGCCGGAAGCCGTCTTTGAAGTCCGGCGCGAAGCGGGCCCAGGCATCCACGTCGGGCGGGAGGCACAGGGCGTTGACGGCCCCACCGGAACTCAGGCGCGGTCCTGGTTCCAGTACAACGCAGGTTTGGGACTCGTTCTGGAGGTGGGTGGCGTTGCGACCTAGGTCCGCCGTCAAGAGCAGCCCGCTCAACCGAAGACGGGTGGAGTCAGGGCGGAGAATTGCGGTGTTGAAGCGGTCTATGGCTTGACCGCAGCGGTCAAGGATGCCCTTAAGGCCACCTTCGTCGCGAGCGAGGGAAGTGTGGTAGAAGTGCCAGACGAGGAGAGCGCGGTTTAGCTTGGGCCATAGTAGTATTTGGTCGCAGCCCGTTGTTCCGAGGAACGCGAATTCCTTGCGGGCCAGCGGCGGGTGGTCGAGCCACCGACGGCGAGCGTGGCCGCTGGCACTGTCGAGATCGCGGCTGTCGATGAGAAAGCAGTTGCCTTGGCCAGTGCGAAATGGGCCGGGAGCGATCGGCGGCTCAGTCCAGCACCCGTGGCGGGACTCGTTGCGATAAAACGGGCTACTGACGCCGAAAGGCGCAAAGCAGTCATGAAGGCAACAGGCGATAAGCTGCCGTGCTGTTTCGCCCCAAAGCACGCGTTGCCAAGCCCATCCGTCATCTTTGACCCACTTCTCCCTACGGATACGGAGGTAAGTCTTCCAGATCAGCTTGTAGCGGGTTTCGAATTGGAGTGGGTAGTTTGGCCCGGGCGGGTGGTGCTGCAGCGTGATGACGTCGGCGAGTAACTCGGAGGACCGCCAGGTTAGATTTCGCTGGCCGAAGGTGCGCACGGTGGCGACTTTCGGGTCTCTAGGAAAGCTGGCGTTTGCGCTGCGGTAGTCGGCGGCGAGGTCGGTTGTGGACTCCATGACCCAGCACGCGACGCGGTTCTCAAGCGTGTCACGTTGCTCGCGGCGGCGAACTGCGAGTAAACGCTGGCGGGGCCCGGCTTTTTCCTCGGCGGTGATGCCAGGGCGCCGGGCGAAGTCGCGGATGCAGGCGGAGTCGAGTTCTTGAATGCGGTTCAGGGGGGTGTTGTCGCGGTAGCGCTGGAGGATTCTGCGGGGATGTTGGCTGATTGCCTCCAAAGCGCGGCGGAGTGGCTGCTCCCGGCTAAGGCGAACGATAAGCGCCATACGAGCTTCAGCGGCCCCCTGACGGAACCATACGTTGGTTGCGGCCTTCCAAGACCGGCGTACGCAGGCTGCACGGGTGGCGGCGTCGAAAGCGTCTGCTTGCTCGGGCAGTTGGCCAAGTTCCTGAAAGGCCCACACCTGCCAGTCGATCCAGGCGTCCACGACGTGCCCTGGAGTGGGCGTGACTGGCTGGTCGTCCCGCTTCTCCCCGGGCCGAGATATCAAATTGGTCTGCGTGAGGTCGAATGTTCCCTCGGGCAAAAGGAAGCTGAGTGGGAAGCCGTCGTGGTCGCGATGGGAACGTGGGTCGGTTGGGAGGTGGTAAGCCTGAGAGGGAACGCCATCAAGCAGGAACGGAAAGGATGCAGCGGGGAGTGGTCCTTGACCGTTGGGTAGGGTGATGACGGGAGGATTGAGACGTGCTGGCAGGACGATGCGCGGGGTGCCGGAGCCGTCAAGAGAAGCTGCGGAGGACGATGGCTGGTCCTGGGCGAGTAACAGGCCCCACGGCTCACGAAGCTTCAGTAGTTCGGCGGTCATTCACGTTCGTCCCGGAGTACTCCGCGGAAAAGGAATGTCGGTTGGTTCTCCCAGCTCTCGCGAAATGCCACTTTGAGGGCGTCGTCTTCGAGTTGGTCAATGATTACACCGATGGCGCGCAGAGCATTCTGTGTTTGGTCGGGTTCGATGCCGCGCAGCTTGGGGAAGATGCGTTGTTCGACCTGGTCCGCCATCGCGTGCTTGTGCCAGTTGGCAACCCAGCGTGGATAGTTGGCGACGTACGACCGGATGGCGCGGTCAACGCGGAATGCGAATGGGCGGCCGAGAAGCGTCAGGGCGTTGTTGATCTGGTCGATCCACGAGCCCACCTCGGTGGCGTGCGGGCCGAGGTCAGTGATGGGGCGCCGCCAGCGCTTCCAGCTCGCCAGAGTGACCCCGTTGGTCGGGACGGACTGGGGAGGAGCGGTGGTGATGGGATTGGTTTTCTTGGGGCGCCAGAAGCGCAGAACACTGGCGCGGTCGATCACTTTATCGGAGAGGGCCTGAGTGGACTCATCCTCGTTCATGGTACCGGCGAAGAGGACGTTCTGGCCGGGGTAGAGACGGAGGCTCTTTCGGCCATCGAGGAGGCGGCCCATGTCGAGTTCGATTTCCGCACGGCTGCGGTCGTCGTCGTTTTCTTCATTCACCATCCGGCGGGTTTCTAATTTGCTGAGGAACTCGGAGAAGTAGTACTCGGTGCGCGCAAGGTTCATTTCGTCGAGCAGCACGAGGAGCATCCGGTCACTGCGGTCTTCGATTTCGGCGTCCTCGGGGAGTTCCCAAATCCCTTGGTTAAACAGCTCGAACTGGACCATGGCGCGAGCCAACTCGGTAGCCTTATAGCGTTTCTCAAGGTAGTTGTAGAAGCCAAAGAGGTCTTGTGGGCTGTCCCAGCGCGGCTGAACGGACATCAAGAGGAAGTGGAGGCCCATGCCATCAGCGTAGTGGCGGGGGAGCTCGCTTTTGCCGGTTCCGCTGATACCGGCGAGGACAACAAGGGGTGAGATGTCGCTGGCCTTGAGGGACGTGTGGAAAGCATGTAGAACGCGTTCGGGAAAGAAGAGTCCCTTGCCACGGATGTAATCTCGTGCGCGGTCGACGAGTTGCCGCTCGTCTTGGGAGGCAGATGGGGCGCGAAGTTCCGGGAAGGCGACCGGGGCGAAGAGGTCGGCGTAATCCCCTCCGCTCAGAGCGGGTGACTTTGCAAGGTCGAGTCTGATACCTTCGGCGATCGCTTTGAGGGTTTCGATGGACTTCTGAAGGCCGGTCAGTTCCGCACGGGCGGCGTCCCGGGCGGCTTCGGCCTCTTTTCGCTCACGAATTGCTTGGGCCTTGTCCTTCTCGGCCTGAATGACCTGCTGAGCAAGTTTATTCAGGAGGGTTTCATGGGCCTGGATATCGTTCTTAAGGCTGCTGAGGAGGATCTCTGCGTTGCGGCGCGCGTCGTCAAGGCCGCGGAGCGTCGTTTCGAGGGCCGCTTTTTGCTTTTGAAGGTCTTCTGCTTCCTTGCGGAGCGCTGCCGTTTGTGCATCGAGACGGGCTTTCTCGTCGGTGAGGAGTTTGACTTCCTGGGTAACCTGAGTCAGACGGGCCTCGTCTTGAGCGAGTTTCTGCTGAAGCGCGGCAAGCTCAGACTTGCTGCGTTCCAAGTCCGCCATCATTTGTTTGATGCGAGCTTCAGCATCGGGGTTCGCCTTTTGCCACTCGCGCAATTGGTGCAGGTGTCCGACCTCCCCTTCCAGCTTGGCCAATTCCTGGCGGTGAGCCTGAGTGTTCTCGGTGAGTTGGCGGAGTTCTTCGCGGCGCGCGGGCAGAACGGCTTCGAGTTCCTTCAACTCGTTGAAGTGGGGAAGAAATCTTTGGGATAATCTGAGTTTAACGAGAGCAACGACTGCCGCGATGCTGGTGAGCAGGGCGAGCGCCCACAAGATCCATTGAAGAGTTTGGAGAGTTCCCATGGTGTATGCGAGGGTTGCAGTTACCTACTTGTTTGTGGAAGCCGGGCTGGGCGATTGTGCCGCGAGCTGGCCAATCTCCTTCTGGAGTGCGTCCCTTTGGGTCTTGAGGCGTTGGATTTGGGCTTCGAGCCGCGATGTTTCAACGGCCAGGTTGTCGCGCGTGGCCCCCGTTTCAGCTATGGTTTTGCGGACGGCGGCAAGGTCCTGCTCGGCACCTTGGACGTCTCCACGGAGGGTTGCGCGCCGGGCCTCGGCGTCCGCAGCATCTTTGCGAGCTGCTTCGGCACGTGCGACAAAGTTGGTCAGATCGGCGGTAATTCTCTGAAAGCGGTCCGTGGCTTCTGCTGCCTGGGCCTCAACTGAGGCCTGCTTCTCTCGTGCCTTCGCGAGCTCCTGGTTGGCCTTCTGTACCGCTTCTTGGCGCGAGGCGACTTCGGCGGCTGTTGTCTGGTTGCTGGAGACGTATTGCTTTGCTGTGTCGGCTTGCTGCTGGAGGGAGGCGATTTCCGTGGCAAGCTTTTCACGGGATTGTCTCAAATCGTCCGCTTGCTTCTGGCTTTTCTCGACGGCGGACCGAGCCGTAAGGATGTCGGCCTCCGCCTGCTTGAGGGTGCTGTTGGCGGACTCCGTTGCGGCCTGAGCTTCTGAACGGCGGCGTTCAGCATCGGCGGCTTGGGCCAGGACCCCTCGGAGGTCAATATTGGTCCGCGTAAGGAGGTCACGTTCCGAAAGAAGTTTTTGGATTTCGCCGGACGCAGATGTTTTTTGGGAGGCGATTCCGGCGAGGTCGGTGTTGAGTTGCTGGAGACGATTGGACGACTGGTTGAGGTCGGCGACGGTTTGTTTCTCCTTCTCTTGGAAGGAGATGAGCGCAGCCTCGGCGGACGCCTTCTCCTGGAGGCGCTTTTGCCAATCCTCAACGAGTGGGGCCAACGCGACTTTCTTCTCCTCCAGGGTTTTGATGTCCTGCTGGAGCGAGCCGATCTGATCGTGCATTTTGGTTAGCTCCTGCGCGGCGTCTTCCGCGCGTTTTCGAGTGTCTTCGTAGCTTGCGAGCCTGAAGATGAGAAAGGCAACGAGAATGAGGTTGGTGAAAACCGTTCCGGTGAAAGCGACGGTGAGAAATTGGCTGATCACCGGGCGAGCAGGTTTGGGGGCCTGCGGCTGGGGGGCTAATCCTGGCTGTGTGCTCATAATCTCTGTTGCTGACTCACAGGGAGCCGGAGTGAAGGAGCGGCGGTTTTGGGGTTGTTGAGGTGCGTGGCATAGATGTTAGGGGGTGGACAGATTCATTTCGACGGCTTTACCTGGGCGGCTTTGCCGCCTTTGACCCAAGCGTCCACCTCGGACGCGAGGAATTTCCAGAGGCGCCCGACTTTGTGAGCGGGCATTTTCTTGCGGGTGAGCCATTTGTAGATGGTGTCCCGATTGACGCCCAGGTGCGCCGCGATTTCTTCGACCGATAGCCATCGTTCTTGCATAATCTGGTATCGTTTGGGTGCCGACCGCCGGACTGACGGTGCCTCGTTTCCCAATTGGGTAGTGAGGGTATCGGGATTTGTCCAACAAGACCAGAGAAAAGCAGAGAAAAGCAAGGGCAGGCCGACGGGAGCAAACGGGGTCGTATGGCGGCGGAGGGGTTGGTGAATACCCGTGTTCACGAGAAATCGGCTTCGCGGACCTGGTTGGTCTTCAGGCCGGCGCGGAGGTTCACGATGTTCGTGATGGACACTGTTTCGTTTTCCGGCAGGGGGGCGGCTCGCTTTTCCTCGGCTTTTTCTTTCACGGATTTGAGGGCGGCCAGGGGCTTCGACCCGTCGAGCGCTTTTAGTTCATTGTCGTAGTAGTCGAACCAGGGATAGCCGGCCTGGGTGTAGTCACGGGCCGTGGGCGGCAGGGAGGGCGGACGCTGGCCGGTGATGGCCTGCCAGGTGGTGGAATTGACCAAGTGAATGAAGCAGCGGCTGCCGTGTGCTGTGTCCCAGTCGTGGATTGAGAAGGGGTCGGCGTAGATTTCCTGCCGCATGCGGCCGCCGGGAGCGAGACCCATTCCGGGGGAACTTTCCAAACAGCAACAGATGCGGTCCTCGGCAAGGGACAGGTCGCGGGCATGGCGGCGTTTGATGACGGGGAAGCGGCGGTCGAAGACCTCCGGGCGCATGGGGAAGATTTCGATTTGCATGCCGCCGAACTCCGCCTTGCCGGTAATCTGCTCTTCGGCCGAGTAGCCTTCGCCGAGAGGCATGGCCACGAACTGGCGGATGATTCCTTTCTGAACGCAGTAGCCGTCGAGCCAGGGCTGCTGGGGAACGACGAGGTAGTCCTGTGGGTTGCGGCTAAGGCCGCGCTGCCACGATTCGCCGGTGATGGCGCTGATCTTGCCGGTGGCGATTTTGACCGCGAATGGGTAGGCGGTCTCGCGGTCCGCAAGGTAGCCGCTGTCGAACCTGAGCCAAAGGGCCTCGGACTGCCACATGGGCAGCAGGACACCGCCGCGCTGGAGCCAGCCCGCCGGCACGCGCGGCGCGAAATCGTCGATGTGGCGCAAGGGGAAGGAGCCCAAACCGGGCGGCAGTGGGTAGTCGCGACCATCGTCCGGGATGCGCAGGGTGCGCTGGAAGTCAATGGTCAGGCTCGGGTGATGGGGCAAGTCAGGGAAACTGACGGCTAATTCATCGGAATGCAGTTCGATCATAGGTTTTTCTTTGGTTCACCAGCTTCCGTCGCGCACTTCGCGCACGAGGCGAAGGACGGCTTTGTCTGGCATGTTTTTCAGTTCGCGGATGAGTTGGGCGAATATCTGCGGGCGCTTGCAGATGATGTCCTGGAGGTCGCGGGACACTTTGCCGACCATGGCCAGCAGCAGGTCCGGGTCTTCGCCCAATTCCAGCGCCAGGGCACGGGTGGTGGCCTCTGAGGGCCGCGGCTCGAGTCCCCGTTCGATCTTGCTGAGATAGGAGGGCTCGACGCCGATGCGGCCGGCGAGCTGGCGGAGAGAGAAGGTGTTGCCTTCCCGGTCCTGTTTTTGCGTCCGGCATTTCCTCAGGTAAGTGCCCAGGGCATTGCTCATGTGTATCATATACTACACACTACACGGTTTGTCAAGAACCTGTTTTCGTGGGAGCACCGGGGGATCGGGTTTGGATAAGTTTGTTGAAAAATCTTTGGGAGTATCCCTCTATCTGTCGCACCCCATTTGGTAGGATGGAGGCATGAAAAAGAAGAAAAGCGAGGCAGGAAGGCCGGGGGCCCTGACGGGCCGGTGGATGCACAGGGGTACGGGCATTGCCGGTTTGCGACGGAGCGGATGATGCGGATGCACCGGCGGATCGAGGACAAGGAGTATCCGAATTCGAGGACGTTCGCGCGGGAATTCGAGGTCAGTGCGGACGGTAAAGCGGGACGTTGATTTCATGAGGAGGCGGCTGAAGATGCCGATTGGGTTCGACGTGCCCAAGAAAGGTTATTTCTTCACCAGGTCGGTGCCAAAGTTTCTGCGGATGCAGCTGACGGAGAAGGAGATCGTGGGGTTGTTCGTGGCGCAGCGGACGATTGCGCAGTACCGAGGGACTTCGCTTCAGCCGGTGCTGGGTTCGGCTTTCGAGAAGATGACGGCGCAACTGGATGACGTACTCACTGAGCCGCCTGGACGAGGTGCTCTCGATCCGGCCGCTTGCGCCCGGGGATGCGGAGCTGGAGACGTTCGAGATCCTGACGCGGGGAGTGCGGGAGCGGCGGGCCGTGCGATTCGTTTACCGGAAACACGGAGAGGTGAAGCAGGTGAGCAAGTGTGTGCAGCCGTATCGATGTCACCTGTGTCAATAACCGGTGGACGCTGTTTGCGCGTGACCCAAAGGCGGGGCCGGTTGGCGGTGTATGCGGATGGGATTTCGGCGTCGGACGCAGGGTTGGGAGGATTCGATGCGGGGAGTGTCCCGAGCGCGAATCGTCTTTATGGATACCCGAGCCCCAGTGCAGCCTCAGCGGGTGGCCAAGATGGGTTGCTCAGCCAGACGTCTGATTTGATTGGAGGCATGACGGCACATGCAGGTGGAAATGGTGATGTACACATCTTTTCCCCCTCTCTTAGTGGGTCTTATTGAGCACCGAGGCCAGGTTGAAGAGCGGCAGATACATCCCGATAACCATAACGCCGATGACCGCCGCCAGAAAGATGATCATGACCGGTTCGATGACGGCCGTAAAGCGGGTGACCGCGTCATCAAGATCCTCGATGTAGTAATCGGTCAGGTTCCCCAGCACCTCTGGCAGGCTGCCGGTGGCTTCCCCGGCCTGAATATTTCCCGCGATGATAAGTGGAAAGGTTCTCTCCCTCTTGAATGCCTCCGACAAACTCACGCCACTGGTTTGGATCGCGCTCTTGATACGTTCCAGCGCTTCAGTGAAAACAACGTTTCCGGCAACCTTCTGGCAGAGGTGAAGCTGCTTGGGCATTGTCACGTTGGCGGTGGAAAACTGGTGAAGCAATTGCAGAATGCGAAGACAGGCGCCTTTGGCAACCAAATCGCGGATAATGAAGATGCTCAATAGCAACCGCTGGAGCCGTTTGTTGGCCAGGATGACTTTGCGCTGCATAAACAGAAACACGGGAATGGAGAGGACTCCGATTACAACCAATGGACTGCTGCGCAGAATCTCGGATACCTTCACGATCGCGCGCGTAATCAGGGGAAGTTGAACTCCGGTTCCCTTGTATAGGGTGGCCAGGGCCGGCACCGCCAGGAGCGAGAAGATCATCACGGCGATCAGTGCGATGACGAGCACGATGGCGGGATAAATTGAAGCGTTCTTAACCTTGCGCAGCACCTTGTCGGCGCGCTTCAAAGCCTTGGCTCGCTCCCGGAGCGCAACCGGCAACTGGCCGGAGGTTTCCGATGCCTGCACAATCGCCACATAAACATCGTCGAAAGCTTCCGGATAGTTTGCCAGCGCCTGGGAAATGCTCTCGCCATCGGTGATGCGGCGGCGCACGTCGATGATGATCCTGCGAAACCGTTCCTTAGGTGTGGACTCGGCCAGGATTTGAAACGCGTTGGCCGTGTTGACCTTGGTGGCGACCATCAACGCCAGGTTGTTGCTGAAGGTCGCCAGTTCGCGTTTGCTGGCAGGGTCGCCGATCTCCAGCCGTCCCTTTTTCAGTGCCTCCAGGAACGGACTAGGCCGCGGTTCAATGGCGATGACCTTGCACCTTTCCCGCTGCATCTGGGCGCGGACCTTGGCCTGACTGCTCGCCTGCACCAGTCGCTTGGAAATCTGCTGGGCTTCGTCCCGAAGGGTGACCAGATAGGAATTGAGGATCATGGGAATTGATGCGTCGGCTACCGGACCAAACGGAATAGCACGTAGGTGATGCCGAGGATGAACATGGTTATCTTCCAGTCCCCATCGCGCTGCGAGATCGCTTTCCGGGTGTAAACCAGGATGGCGGACGGATAAATGAGGCAGGCGCCGATTGTGGCCAGGAGGGAGGTGCGCAAACCTGACCCGGCATAGTCTCTTCGCAAGGTCGGCATCAAACACACGACGGTGAGAGCGCCCAGGGAGAGCAGCCCAACCGTTTCCCACAATGATATTCTTCGGGGTCGGCTCATGTTTGGCCAAGCGGTTTCTGAACCGCTTTAACCATTATAAGTCCGCGCGGCTGCTCTTTGTGCCTGTTGTGGCACCTGTATTGCCACGATCAGGCGAAGCACTCGTCCGCCTCGTCGAGCGCACGTGCAATCTCAGGAAGGCCTCGTTCCCGCAGATATCCGACTTGTTCCGAATACATTTCCGGCTCGCCAATATCTGCCCCGGACAGCTCCTCGATTATGTACTGGATTTCCACGAGGTCCGCTCGCTGCCGCAACGCCGCCACCACCATTTCCAGGCCCTTTTGCATCAGCTCAATGGTGTTGCCCAGCCATTGAGCCACCAAATCGTTGGTCTTGGGCGCCGCCAGCAGGATGGCTCCCGCCTGCTCCTGAATGCTTTGGGCCAGTGCGATGGCCGCCCCGGTGTTGCCCTCGCCGGCCAACTGGAGCAGGCGCTGCATTTCGCCGTGCAGATTGTGCTGCGCCAGATAATCCCGGAATGGCTGGCTGGTGACCGCCTGGTAGGTATCGCTGCGCTTGACCGTCGCGGGCACCTGCTTGAGCACGTTGAACCTCCCGTGCTCCAGGGTCATGCACCGCCCGGAGTTCTTGAGGATGTATTTCTGGGCCAGCCCGTCGGCCATCTCGTTCTGGCTGCGCGGGATCTTTTGCAGCGTAAAGGGGTAGCTCTTGCGCAGGCGCTTGAGAAAGATGCAGTAGTCCGTCATTTTGCCCGACGATTTCCAGAGGTTGTTGACCTGGTTGGTGACCAGTTGCGAGTCGCAAAAGACCACCACGGGGACACCGGGCTCGGGATACAGGGCTTGGAGGATGGTCAGGCCGGTTTTCACCGCGATGTACTCGGCCTCGTTGCAGGTGCCGTGGCCGACGAACGTGTGGCGGGTGAACAAGCAACTGTTGCCCTGGCGCGCAAAAAGGCCGATATGCATTGCCCCGGGATTTTCGCACAGACCGTCGGTGAAGAGCTCGAGCCTTTGCTCCCGGGTAATGGAGATGTTGTAATTGCGGATTTCCGCGACGATTTCCTGGGTTTTTTGATCGTGAAGCATCGTTGCCTTCAAAGGCTTTTGAGCGAAGCTTTTTAAACGACGAAAAAACCGAGGCAGAGATGACAGATTCAGCCGTGCTCGGCTTGTAAACTGCGGTCGCGGTGGCTGCCCGGTGGGTCTACCTCTCCTCGAGCTGAGGAAGCTCATCGGCCCGCCATTCCTGGTCCAACCGCAACCACTCGGGATGCAGGTCGGGCCAAAAGGAGGCACGCTTCAACGGGCGTTGGAAAGAATGGGAATCAAAGGCCAAATGCGGTTGCATCTGGTGCATGGCCAGGCCGGCAAACTCCAGTTGGTTTTCCAAGTCGCTGCCCTTGCGGAATTCGACGGTGTTCCAGAGGTTGAGCACGCCCATGAACCAGTCCAGTTGCTGCTGGTAGTAGCTGCGCATGAACTGCGGGCCCAGCGTCTTCTCCGATTCCGACCGCTGATTGGAAAGGCAAAGGTTTCCACCGAGCCACGAATGCGTCAGGTGCGTGGCCAGCGGATAGACCTCGAAATCCGGGTTCTTGGCCAGGTCGCCAACCAACCGCATGAAGTTGGAGTAGTAAGGCTCAATCCGCTGGTAGAAGTTGTAGCCCCGAATCGCCGCATGCCGGGTTTTGAGGTTGAAGCCGGCCAGGTCGCCAGGCCGGTCCATCTCCAACCCCCAGGCTGTGAGCACGATGGCAAAGACGGCCGTTTGCATCTCGACCGGGAGTTGGAACGGCAATCCGTCGTGAGTGACGACGCCACGTGCCAGGCAATAGGCTTCCTGGAATGCTTCGCGGTCCAGCTTGAGGGCGCGGTTCAGTTCCGCATCCAGTGTGGCATACGCGAGGGTTTCGGAAGCGCGCGCCCGGGTCAGTTGGCCGTTGGGAAGGAGCGTGCTGCCCAGAATCCGCTGCTGCAAGGTGGCGTCTTCCACCGGGTTGGTGATGGCATTAAAGGGGTAGCCGTAGAAATAATCCGGCCCCTCAAATCGGGCAATCTTGCCCCAAGGGTCCGGCGTCCCGTCAATGAGCGGAAAGCTGCTGCCTCCCACCCAGGGAAGGAGATCCGCAAAGATGGGTGCTGGCACGCGCTGTTGCCCCGAGCCGAGCGCTGCATCCGGGTAGAGGTATTTGGCCGGGAACAACTGTGCCGGGCCAGCCCAGCGGGAGAGCGCGGCAAAATAGTGGAACGCCTTGTCCAACTTGATATGAGGCGCCAGGCTGTAGCCAAGCTGCGGGGTGACAAAGACCAACGTGGTATGCACGCCGCGCAGCGTTTTGGGCCGCAACTCGTTCCAGAGTTGGTGGTGGTAACGCAAGTGCCGGGCGTTGATGGCGATGCCGGTTGCCTGGGATGGGCTTTGGAACCAGGGCGAGCGCACCAGCAAGCTGTGCTCCGGGGGCAAAGTCTTGAAATGCGGGAGTTGAGGCACGGCCCGGATTTGCGGGGTGTATTCCCAGTTTTCCAATTCTGGCCGGGCCTTGCGGCCGACACTGGCGACGAGGCATTTGTCGGCATCCCATCCCGCCGGAAACACCGCATTCGTGAGCCGTTTGGCTTGCGGCATGGGAATCGCGCAGTTGAGGACTTTGGTGCTACGGCGGCCGGCCCGGTTGAAGACCTCCTGATTGACTTCCCATCCTGGCTCGGCGATATACGCCCACCGCTCTCGGAACGCGGGGCTTTGCAAATCGTTGTTCACTTTCGCTTCCTGCCGAGAGAATATGTTTCGCGAAGCGTTCTTGCTTCGATCTTCCAGGCAGTGTGAGCAGTGTCCCGGGTGTTTTCAACTCCGGCAGTTCAATTGTTAGGCGCGGTTTGCATGCAAACAGACTCTGCCCCATTGTAGTCCCCGGCCGCCGGCATTGGGCGGGTTGGGCTGCAGAAACTGTCCGTATCGTCCCGTTTCAGTCGTAGAATGGCCGTAGAATGGGATAGGCATGCAAAAGGCCTTCCACGCCATCGGAGGCTTGTTCGTCCGCAACGCCACGGCGCTGGGGAAGGACGTGCTGCGCCTGGAACTTTCCCCCTCGGACAAGGAGGCGCGCGATTTTCTCAGGCACATTCATCGACTGGGCGATTCCGACAGCTTTATGGTGGAGGTCCCGACGGGAATGCTGGAGAGCATGACCTCCCCGGATGAGTTTGGCTCGCGCGAACACAAAATAGCGCTGTTGCAGGGCAATTGCATCAACCTGAAGATTTCCGTGTCGAATCCCGACCAGGAGATCGAGGTGCTGGATGCTTCTCCGGACCTTTCCTACATCCTGGCGGGTAATGAAAAGACGGGCTTTCGACCCACGGCGCGGTTCAACCGGCTGTTCCGGCAATGCGTCGACGGCCTCGCCGGCGCCTTTGTTTTCAACCATGTGCGAAACTTCTTTCAGGACAATCATGGTTTTCTGCTTCCCCACCAAGGCGAGAAGCCTCTCAAGCCTTATCAAAAGGACCTGGTGCGGGTTCTTTCGCCTTACAGCCAGGCCTTCTGCCAAACGGCGGAACAATCCCGCGAACTGGGGCACGCTTCATTCGAAGGTGATTTCCTGACCATCGAGCAACGCCTGGGCTCCCTGTCCGCCGTCCTGGAGTCCGAACGCGCGTTCGCCGGCGCGCAGCCCAACAGCCCGGTTTATGGAAAGGTGACCTTGACCGACATCGTCGGTTCTCCGGCCGAGAGCCGATGGCAGGATGCAGCCACCGAGAGGCTCGATCGCGCTTTGGGCCAAAGCCAGCGCCTGGATTATGCGGTGGCTTCCCTGGACAACTTTGCCCGGAGCAAGCTCCCCTTGCGGATCGCCGCTTATACGGAAAAGCGGCTGGGCCGCCCGCTCTCCGAGGCCCAGAAGGCCGAGGTGAAAGACCTGTTTGAACGGTTCATGGCAAGCTTGCTCGATGCCAGCGCCAAGAAAATGCGCCCTCTTGAAGAGTTTTGCCAGGCAGTGGGTTCGGGACGGCGCACGATCCCGCAGTATGGCCTGGCTGTGCTGAATTACCTCGCCCGCGATTCAGGTATTCCATCGCGGCCTCCCTCCAGAATGTCGGATGGGACCGAGCTGGATTTCGGGACTGAGCTGTCCCGGTTGGTGGCTGACCCTCGGAGTTTTGGGGTGGAGCTGCCGAATCACGAGCAGACTATCCAACAGGCGGCGCAGGCCGCTTTGCTGAATTACGTTTCACGTGACCTGCTCCGCGCTTACTGGGGTATTGGCGAGCCGATCCCCTGCGCCGCGGCTTTTGAAGCCCTGCAGGCCGAAAACGAGCACAAAGTTACCGATCGCTTCACCAAAACCCCCGCCCCGCTTTCCAATCCCGCGGACCTCTACCGCAAATTCGACGCCGCCCGCCAGTTACTGACCTCGTGCGCCTCGGGTTACTTGTGTTCCAAAGGTTCTGAGGCGGAGACCCTGGCGCCTCCGCGTTCGCTAATGCCACGGTTGTCGGCCAGGAGCGCCGGCATCCCCGAAGTGACCCGGTCGCGCGGCCTGCTCTTGCGCAGCGCCTGCGCCCTTTATCGGGATCTTCCGGAGGAGAAAGCCAACGCCCTGCTCAAGGAGATTTGTTTCTCGAGCGGCCGTTCAACGGAGGAGTACACGCGCGAAGCCTCCTTTTTGGCTGGCGCCTACAACCTGACCAAGACCGAGGCGCTCGTGGCGCTGGCGCTCTACGAGTCTATCGAAACCGACAACCAGCGCTTGGCGCAAAATCTGGACCGATTCGGAAAAGAGAACGTGCCAGACTACCACGCCAAGCTGGAAGCGGCGCTCGATTCCCGGATTCGGGTCCAGTCGCTGACCCCGACGGCCCTGTCCCGCCTGGCTTCCGAATCACCCGAAGATGTTGTCAAAGCACTCAATCCTCAGGCCCGGGTCCAGGGCGAGCTTGCCAATTCCAAGACCTCGGCGGTCGCCAAGGCGGCCAGCCAGGTGCTGCACAATGTGTTGCGCGGTTCTCTGGAGTTCTTCAAAACCAGCCTGCCTTCGTCGCTTGAGTTCAAGAACCTGGAAGGTTCGGTTTACAGCGGCCCCCAGAGCGCCAAAATGGTTTCCGAGTTGGTGGACGAATCGGTCGAAGGGGCTTTGTCCGATTACTTCCGACTGGCAGCCATTCCCGATCCGGACCAGCGGGAACAGCAGATGAATGTGCGGGCCGCCGCTTTGGCCGAGCGCGCGGAGCAGTCCAAGGATGCCGTGGAGATCGAGGCCGACGCGAGGTGCTATCCCTCGGGGCGTTCGCCCAAACGCGTCGCGCAGGATCTTCTGAAGGAAGCCTTCAGCAAGGCGATTCTGGGCAGCGGCAAGCTGGAAGTGGATCCGTTCACCTTCGCCCCGCCCTCCATTGCATAGGAACCTACTGCCACCACTCCTAAAGCTTCGTCGCGGAAATCTCGGCACCTCCGGCTTTAGGGCGTTATGGCAGGAGCGGACGAAAGCTGATTCCCTGGCAAATCCGAGGTTTGGACACGCTTGGCAGAGCGACCAGTTTCGACTATTCATTTGGCCGGAATGTTGGCACTGAGCGAACCTTCGCTGTTGGGAACCGCCGCAATTATCGCGACGGTCGTGGCGGCGTTGTCTTGGCGCCCGCTGTTTTCTCGCGAGGCCCGGGATCGCCGCCGGCGCGAGCGCAGCTATCGAAAGGTTCTGGCTCGGCGCCATCAGGGACCTGCGGTTCAGTTGAATCTTGAGGTCCCCAAAGAGGAACGGGGCCGGAAGTGAGGAAATTCTTCCTGATCTGAGGCCCATCCTCTTCATCGACGCGAACCTCTTCCTGAGTTTTTGCGAAGCCACCAACGATTCGCTGCTTGAGTTGGACAAGCTCATTACGGTCTTGAAGCAGAAGAAATGGGCCAAGTTCTGGCCGCCCGACCAGATAAAACGCAAGGTTTGGAAGAATCGAGACAGCTCAGTGGTTCCGTCCTGAAGGAGTTCTCAAAATTGGACGGCTTGGTTCGGGTGCCACGATCTCGGGCGCTGGTGCCAAATGAAGCATCTCCAGAATGAATCGCGGAATATGCCGATACTTTTCTGGCGAGGATTGTTGCCCCGGGGCCTCGCTGGGAACTTGGCTCGCTGCTCCGTTATCGGCGATGACGGGTCCGGGCTGTTTCTTGGGCTCCGCCTTTCCGTTGGGCGTTTTCTGTGGCGAATTCCCCTTCCGCATCTTCACCGTTGACGCCTGACCATGGCCGTCACCCGCGGCGTTTTGCCCATTGGCGCTGCTGTCTCCGGCTTCGGCATTCGATTTAATCACGCGACCGCTGGTTTCGGGCGTGGCCGGTTTGAAGGTATGCGGGAGGTATGTCTTGGTGAACCGGCATTGCGGATAGCTGCTGCAGCCATACCATTTTGAATCATCGATGCTGGTGATTAGCTGCAGCTTGCCGGTCCCGCACTTGGGACAAGTCTCCTCGGTGGCCAGTTTCGATTTGATCTTGGGCGCCAGGCGTACTCTGTACTCCTGATCGAACATCAACCTGCCCCGGATAGTGATCTCCTGGCCGTCCTTTTTCCGGGTCAATGTTTTCTCGGCGGACGTCACTTTGTCGCCGTGCAGCATTTCCTGAAGGTCCGTCGGGGTTAATTCGTACCCCAGAAAGTTGCGCCAAATGCGCAATTGGCACTTCGTGCAGGTGAACCGGTCCGGTCCCATACGGAAATGGCAGCCCTTCTCCTGCTGAGGCCGGTTGCAGGAGTCTGGACAGGAGACCTCCGAAATGTCGAAGAGGCGCCTATGTGCCGGTCCGCCGTTCTGCATCCGGATTCTGCAAGTTGTCCGGCACGCGGTCGAGGTTTGCAAAGACGCGGTTGGCTGCCTGTCCGCGCGTGGCTTTTTCGACTCCCTTGGGTGGCTCGATTCCGTTTACCATCTTTTCCAGGTCAGCGTCGAAATCGCTGGTCCGCTCGTTGGGCGGCGGCTCCGCTTCACTGGCGGTCGCGGGCACGGTAATCTTGTCATCCTCCGGCCGGTAGAAAGGGTCGCTGCGCTGGCTGGCTTCCAAATCGGAAAGCCAGGATTTGTTCTCTTCGACATATTTGAACAGGTCCTCCGGTTTGGGCGAGCCGAGTTCCTGCATAATCTGCTTTTGGGCTTCCTCCGTGATGCCGGCTGTATTTCCTTCTGGGCTCCCTTCGTTGCCATCACCCTCGAAATCAGACTCCTCTTTGGCACTGGAAGGGGCTTCGCCTTCTGCGGCGGCCTCGGGGGCGCCGATGGGGAGATTGTTGCGCCAGGAACGCAGAATTCCCTTGGCGCGATGCTCCTGTTCCTTGGGGTCTGTCGGCTTGAGGTTGTCGCGCGCGTCGAAAAGGTGGCCAATCCCCAATTGCCAGGCGCGGTTCTCGATATAGGCCTGGTAATAATCGTTGGCCGCAGCCGCCAGCCTTTTCCGGTCAAATCGGGAGGCGCTTCCGAACAGATCGTCTTCCACGATGCGGCGCCGCGGATGAGATTCCTCCTTGTTGAACATCACCGCCTTGAATTTCGGCAGCTGAGTGAAATAGGAAGCTTCGTAGCGGTGCTGCTTCTCCTTGCGCCGGCTGATGGAGGGCGCCTTTGCCTCCACCGCGCTGGAGAGCCTCAAATCGTGCCCCTGGAAATCTTCGCGCTCGTGCCACACCTGGCCGAAAGTTTCTTCGGCGAATTTGTTGGTCTTGGCGTCCAGGTTTTGCATGAAGACCCGGCCGCCAAAGCACGCCAGAAACGCGTTGATCTTGTTCTCGTCGCGCTGGACAGCCAGCAGCATAGAGACCGCCTGGGTGCAGACCAGGTTCAGGATCCGCGACTGCCGGGCGATCGACAGAAACTTCTCGTCTCCGCCCGACTTGCCGGCGCCGCCGGAGGTGGTGATGAAGAACTGGTATTCGTCGGCGACGAAGGCCAGGAACCGCTGCTTGTTCACGGGCGCCGCCTGGGTGCGCTTTTGCACCACCTGCTGGAAGTCCAATTTCATGCAGGTGCCAATGAGCATCTGCGCGTTGGGATAGGCGCTGAGCACGAGCGTGTAGACCTTGCCGCTGTTCAGGCAGTCCTCGAAGCTGAAACGGGAGGGCTGGCAAAACGTCTTGAGCAATTGGGCGTTGCGCGTCACATCGCCGAAGAGGTTGGTGACACAGGAGGCGATGCTTCCCTTGGTCTTGGGATCATGGGGAATCCATTCGCCCAGGAAGTAGTCCTTCAAATTGCGCAGGAGTTGTATTTCGCTCTCGTTGGCCCCCATCTCCTGTTTGCGGCGTATCACCGCTTCGAGCTTGTTCAGGTACTCTTTGAGAGCGTTCTCGTTTGAGGTGAACCGTTGAATGTCGTTGACGCTGCACTCGCGGCTGGACGGGCCTTCTCCTTCGACCTGCCGGAACAGCTCAATGCACAGGCCGATGTGCTTTTCCGAAGCATTCGACCAATAGGCGTTGTCGCTCCCAAACGAGTTGCCGGTGACCTCGGCCACCGACATGATCCGGCCCGCGGCTTCGGTGGAAGCAGCGCCGCGGGGTACCAGGTTATAGGTCAGGCCGTTGTTGATCGAATGCACCCCCAGGTAGCGCAGGCGTTTGGGTTTCTCGGTGGTGATGGTGCCGCCCCGAGCGTCACGAGCATAAATCGTTTGGCGCTTGTGGGTGTGGGAGACCCGGCTCAGCCGGCCATTCCTTTCCTCGCGCCATCCCAGCCAGCGAACGGACTTTCCGGTGACGTCGAATTCAAGTTGTTTGAGCCGGGCGTAAACCTCCGGTCGCAGGTAAGTGCCCCGGTCGCTGAAGAGGTGCGAGGACAACTTTTCCCCGCCGCCGGCTTCATCGAGCAGCAGCAGCTTGTTGCCGGACGGGTCGGTGGCGAGGACCTCCGGAGGTCCCACGGCGCTTTCCAGCACCAGATCGCATTCCTGCATCGAAGTGCCGCCCATGCAGCTTACCAGGAAATGCTCCCCGGTGGTGACCTCCTCAAATTCCAGTATGTAATAGTCGTTGTCCGGCCGGATGACCACCAGGTCCTCCAGAAGGTCGCGGCCATGCTGTTGCATCACATAGATCAGTGCTTGGTGGAAATCGCCTTTGACGTCCAGGACAAATCCGCCCCACTTGGCGTCCGGTTCCTTGGGGTCTTCGTTTTTGTAGAGCGCGGTGATGGAGTTGAGGATCGGATAGATGACGGCGGAGGTTTTGCCGGAACCGATGGCGCCAAAGGCAATGATGTTCGTGAAAAGCGCCTCCTCGTTGAAGGTCATTCGGCCCAGGCTGATGTCGAGCTGTTTGGGCCGTTTGCGAGGCTGGACCATCCCCCAATTGTTTTTGACGGCCAGTTTGGACGCGATCAAACTGCCCAGGGAAACGGTGAGAACTCCCAGCGCCGCCTCCGGCATGACCAGACCGCCCGGCATCCAGAGCGCGGCGGGCTGCATCAGGCGAGACGCCAAGCCCACGTGCGGTGTGGCCAGCACCAGGAGCGAGGCGGCCTGCCCCGCGTACGCCCAGTTGCTGTAATCGGGGACCTGGGCCGCCAGTGTGCGTGCGACTCTATCCAGCATCCTCCATTGTATTGCGCGCCCATCCCATTTGCCTCAATCCGGCCACTTGGTCTCTTCCCTGCCATGGCCAGACGGAAAGGGCGAGCATGGATGCTCAGGGGAACCGGCAACCTCTCCGTGGGTAATAGCTATGGACCTGCCCGGGGCTGAAGACTCGCGCAGGTCATCGAGCCGGGCGGCTCAGAGGCTCAGAGATTGTCGCAGGCGCTCAGGTCGAGCCTCCCATCCTTGATCTGCAGGAGCAGGGCATGGCGTCCTCTTTTGACCAGGATACTGCCGGATCCGGCCACGTCCCGGAACTCAGCCGCAAGCTGGCGGACCTCATCCTCGGTCAGATGCCAGAACAAATGTTGGTTCTTGTGCAGGATAATGGCTTCGTTGCAAAAGAGCTGCACGGCTTCGGGCACCGCCTGGTAAGGCAATCCTTCCGGTTTCCGCCCTTCACGGATGACCAGGTTCACTCTTTCCCCATCGGGAGAGAACTCAAAAAGGTTTTGGCGAGTGGCAACCTTGAACGGCCCGGCGGCTTTCAGATGGGCGCTCACCAGTACTTCCAACTCATCAAGTTTCCGGTGATTGTGCAGGATGCCGAACCGAACCTCAGCCAGCCAGCCCAGCTTGGGCTTCTCCTCGCGCAATTGGCGGATGTCCATGGCTCTGGTCTGGGTGTCACTCACGCTTCCATTGTAATTCGCGGCATTGTGATTGGCTGCATTCTGCCCGAGTGCCGGCCCGGCCAAACCTATAATGGAGGCATGAAGCTGCAGCAGAGGCACAGCCGTGTCCCCCTCCAACTCCGTGTGGATCTGGTCGCCAAAGTCTGGGCCAGCCTCAAGCCCGGCATGGAATTCAATTTGGTATACGGGGAACTGCTCTCTCGCCTGGAGAACGCGGAAGATCCTTCAATGGCTCAGGCCCAGGCGCTGTTGCGCAACCCGGAGACGCTTATGACCGATCACGAACAGAAAAAGGCAAACGCAGCCAAAGCCCGGGCGCTGCTGCGCGAGCAAATCGTTAGCGCCAACATTCCCAGGCAGGCCCCCGATCGCGAACAACTGGTCGCGGAGACGCTGGCATTTGTGAGTCGCTTTCCCGCACTCAAGCCCTCGGAGATCAAACGCGTGACGCTTCTGCGGCAGGCCAACGGCAATCGCGATTTGCGGACGGTGCCCTTTAGCGAGGTCGCCACGCCCGAGTCCCTGGCAGACGACCTGGAGCGGGCCCAGGAATTGGACGGTTCACCAGCAGAGGCGGCCGTCCACTATTCCGCCTCCTGCCAGACATTCTTTCTCCCGGACAACGAACTCCTGCCCAGCGAGAAAACTCCGGTATCCTCCCCTTCACTGGCTGAGATCGCTTGATGGCCGTTGTGGGAATCGGCCCTTAGGCTGACGGCATGCTCCTCCAGGCGAGACGAACTGTCCGCTGACCTCGGATGGAAGCAATTGGTTTGGCCTTACCAGAGGACCTTCCCTAGAAACACATCCTCGCCCTCCCCGTCATAAGTGTTCTGCGGGTAACTGATGCTCAGGGTGGTGCGCTTGTCCTTGAAGATGCTTTCGGGTATCTGGCTTAAAACCAAGGCGTTTCCGTTCAGTTGTGCCTGCACCTCGCCCAACGTGGTGCCGGCCACGTAATCCTTGAGCGACACCACGTTAGTGATGGCGACATAGCCAGGGGGCTGCCCGTAGCTGAGCCGCACATAAACGGTTCGGCAATCCTTGAGGAAGTTGTGGATGACCGCATTGCGCGCGTTCTCCGTGACCCTCCCAAATCGAGCGATGACGATGGCCACCAGGACGAGGACCACAACCACCACGACCACCACCTCAACCAGTGTGAACCCCTTGCGTTTTGACTTCATCGATAGGCGGTTTTGTTCAACTGCTTGCGCCAATGCGCGCAGATCCGGGCAATGACGCCGGCGTACTCGACTCCGTTCCGGGCAAGCATCTGCAGCATGGCCGGGTTGGGCGCCGCGAGGGCGGCGTTGATCATCTGTTGAATGGCATCGCCCTCCTCCAGCGAAGGCATTGGAATGTTCAGTTGGGAAGCCAGGACCGCAAGCGCTGGAATGCGCAGAAGGCCGTGATAGGTGAGCACGTCGGCCAGGTCCACGTGCGGACCGGGTTTGTAGCGGTCGTGCAGCAAATCCGGGTTGGCGATTTCCACGCCATGAAGCGCGCTTCGCCAGTAGAGGCAGGGAATCGTGTATCTGCGCCCATTGTAAGTCACCAGGTTCTCCGGCGGCCCGGATTTGAACAACGCCCAGAACCGGTTGAGCATCTCGGCCTCGGTTGGGCAGCAAACAAGATCCACTCCGGGCAATTCACATTCTTGGCCGGGGGCGAGCACCAGCGCGGCCGGTTGGCTGTTCAATTCTCCGAGAACATAGATGCCAAAGATCTGCCCGTGAAACGGGTTGGCCCACGCCGGTTCACCGTCCACCTGAGCCTGCTTCGAGAAAGTCTGGATGTACAGTGCTCGCATTTGGCTCTTTTGTTTGGCGGGCATATCAGCCATTTGATTCGCGCATCAGACCGGACATTGTTTCGCTACCTCCATTCTAAGCCGCTGCTGGAGGGTTTATGGTCCTTCCACCTCATCCTTTCTAGGTGGGGAGCGAGACAGAACAGGTTCGCGGAGGCTGATTGGCGTACCTGTGGAACTGCTGGTGCTGCAGTCGCGTAAGTGCCAAGTAAATGTCGGCCTTAGCCCGGCTTGGGAACCGTAATGGGGACCGGCCGGCCGGTTCGGTCGGCCTTCGCCCTGGCTTTCAAGCTGGCGCTTTGGAAATTCGTTCGTTGCGGCAATTCGACTCTGGTGGTCCGCTGGTCGTTGCCAATTTCGATGGCCGCGCAATGCTCGCAATTGATTTGAACCATATGGATGACCCTGGAAAGGACGTGGGAGGCGCTGGTGAACAGGGTGGCGTCCTCGATGTTCCCGCTGAAGCAGAATTGTCCGTCCGGTCGTAGCTGCAGGTAGAGGACTCGGCTGGCGACCGCCCCGGGGAACTTCGAGGTGCAGAGGTTCCCTTGCCTGTCGGTGAAGAGCTTGCGCCCCGGCTTGGCTGCCAATCTCAAAGGCGAGCCATACTCAACGATCGTAACCGTCCGCTTGCAGGTTCCGTCCGGGCTCTGCGCGACAAGGACACTCGCATGGTTGCGCTCTTCCATGCCTTTTGTTTGGCCCCCTTGTGGGCATTCATTTCGGCGCCGGGGCGGCCGGAGTTGGCCGCGGCAGGATTGGCTCTGACGAGACGGTTGTGGGCGATTCGGTCGGCAGCGCGGGACGCAAATCGGCTGCCGCAGGGTCCAGGTCCGGTGCTGGGGGCTCCACCTCGGTTTCCGGCTCCCTCCGGTCCAGCATATCCTTATTGGGAAGCCTCTCATTCTCGGCGCACAGGTCCAGTCTCTGGATCCATGCAGGCGGGTTGGGAGCCAAACTGGCTGCCGCGAAGTGCAAATCCATCAGGGCCATCTCGGCCAGCATGCTGATCCGGGAAGCCATCCGGCGGTCGTCCACCTCCTGCAAGAGCCGCTCTATGAGACCTCTCCGGTTGCCCACCGTCCTCCATCGGACGAGGCAAGTGCGGGTCACCTCCAGGCAACAATCGCGGGTTTCGCACCTCACCCGTTCGGCTTGGAAAGCAGGCAGGATGTTGTGCAGGAGCCCGCGCCGTGCCTCGAAACCTGCGCGGGCGATGCGGCTTTCAATCCCCTCGTAAATGAACTCCAGCTCCGAAATCAAGTCTGCTCGCCTGGCCTGCGACAGCTTCTGGATTCTCTCTTTCAGGGTGCCAAGCCGCCGCCGCAGCCAGGCTGGGTGGGTCTTCTTCACGTAGAACATGAACGTGTTGATGGCATAGTGCCGCGTTCGTTCCGGGCTCATCCGCCTGCTCGCGGCCACCGTCTCAGCGGTCTTCATGCTGATTTCCTTGGCCAGGTCTTCCCACTCCTGGGCGGCAAAGCTCCGGTAACGCGCGGGTGCCATGGCGTCCAGGAGGTTGGCGGCAATCTCGCAGAACTGGTCCCGGGTTTCCGACAAAACGTCTATGAACTTCCCGTCGCGGCCCGGGCAGTTGTGATTGCTCATGCTGATCCGGAGACCGTTGCGGGTCTGCGGCAGGAGGAAGACGTGGGCGTGGAGATGGGGCCGGCCGAATCGGTCGAGGGCATCATGGTGGACACCGACGATATAGCCCAGTTCGTCTCCGGGATAGTATTTCGCGGCCGCTCGGCTCAAGGTGGCCTCGATGGCGGCCACCAGGACCCGATCCAAGTCAACCGGGTAGCGAACCATTGCTTCCACCTTGTCCGGGTCCATGCTCGCTATCAGCCGAAGCGCGAGTATCTTCCGTTTCTTCTCCCGCTGCGACCGGCAATGCCGGCGAACGAATTCCTGGACGGCCCGGTTGTTTGCCCGTGCTTCGGCGCGTTCAACGCTTCCAGGGAATAACTGCTGCCGGATCTCCTCCACCCGCCGCCGGACGTAGCCGTGGGCTGTAAGCAGGCCCGGCGGACGCGCGCTGTGGTACTTCTTCCCGACGCCCAACCCAAGCTGGCTGACATCCTGCCCCTTGTGCTTGCCCACCTCATCCAAATACTCCTTCACCCATTCCATGGCTTTGGAGGGTTGCCTGAGCGACTTGGTGCGCTTGAGGATCACGGGTCAGACAGGGGATTTGAATGCCGGCGCCTCCACCTGTGCGCGGAGGATTGCGGCCATCCTCTCGACCATCGCGACCGCCAAGCTGGCACTCTGTACAGCGTTGTCAGCCTGAACGAGCTGCGTTCGAAATCCTTCCAGGACCTCGTCGAGCCGTTTGTTCTGGTTGGTGAGAACGGCTTCAAGTTCCTCCGGCGTGGCCGGCTTGGTCCGGTCTGTGAGGGCGTTCAACTCGGCCACCGCCCGAATCAGCAGCACCCTTTTGAGGAGATCCTCACTAACGTGATAATGATCAGCGAGTTTGCCTATTGCCAATGTCAGCAGCTCGTCCATGGCCCTCCGTTTATTTGTGACGCGCGGTTGCGGCGGCTTGCTTGAGCCGCTCGCCATAAGCGCCGATGAGCCTTTGGTGTTCGACGATGATGGACAGGTCACCCACGGCCTGGTGCAAGTGGAGCAGGATTACATTGAGTTCATCGAGCCTGGCATCGAGCGCGGCGGAGACGGCGTGCAGGTCATTGAACGTCACTGTCCCGGCCTCGCGCGCCAGAATTACATAGCGGATCGCGTCATTGCAGAAGTCGTTGACCCCTTGGTTGCGGTTCAGCCATTCGACGCGCTGGAGCAGACGCAACGTGTCCCGGTGCAGGGCAATCCTGGGGTAACGCCGGTTAAGGAGTGTCTGGATTGGGTCGACACCGGACTCCTCATCGAGGGCTTCATCCTCGCCGTCGCCATGACCAACCGCCTGAGCCGCCCGGCAGGGCAACTCTCTGCCGCCGCCTTCGAAGCTTACCTCCGCCTTTGGGTTGTCAGCGCCAATCAAGGGCTTTTCAAGCTGCCTCTGATGTTCGCCGCTTTCGCTCATGTCACCATTATAGGGCTGATTCGGGCCTCAGGTCACAAAAGCTCCCGCATGATCTCCCTTAAAACCCGCCTTCTGGCACACGCACGTCACCAGAAAACCACGGCTCCGGCCTGCTGGTCACAAAAACGGAGGTGATTGTGGTGCGTGCATGTCACCAAAAGTCCCCCATGACCCCTCTGAAAACGCGCATGAAACACCTACTTGCGCTTCTACCGGGCAACACCAGTCCAACCGCCTGCGGGAACGCACACCACAAGAACTCCATCCTCCCCCAATGGGGTTCCTTCAGGGCAGCCTATCGGCCCCCTGCATTCCCTCGCGGGGTGCTCGCCGGATCATTCCCGGGAGACGCCCACCCTGAGGTCCGGCCCGTGCTGCTTGCAATGCTTGGCGTAGCCCGCGCGACATCTTTGGGGTTCTGTCCGGCGTTCAGCGGGCGTCTCACCCTGCTTCGGAGAGACTACATCATGCTGGGGAAGGTGACGTTCTCGAGTTCCCCCTTGACCTCCTCCAACTCGCTGACAAAAGACTCAATCTGGCCGATCATCTCCTGCGGATCAGTCTCATCCTCCTCGTCCGGGCTGGTCATGGCCGCCTCCGGTGCCACGGCATTGGATTCCTCGTCCCGCTCACCGGTATTGTCAGGTTCCTTCTTGGCGTCCTCAATGGCTTCCCTCAATTCGTCCGCCCTGGAGTTCAGAGCCCCGATGGCATCATCAAGCATGCTGACGACCTCGGCATTGCGCTTGGGCCGAGAATCCAGCTCCAGAGCGGGCAGGTGCAGCACCTTGATCGCGGTCAACGCGTCTGGGACGTCCGGGAAGCTGAGGTTTTCGAGCGTGCTTGCCGCCTCATCGATCTCGCCGGCCTTGTCTGAGTTGTTGATCCCCTCGGGCAGGTTGCCATGCCAGTCCCGCAGTTCACCGGCCAGAGTTTCCACTTCGCTCTGGGCGGCCGAGAGAAGGTCTTCCAGCGGCGTAGTGAATCGCTGGTTGCGCAATTCCAGGTACACCTCCGGCTGCGGCAGGGGCGCCTTTACCCGATAAGTGATAGGTGCCTGGCGGCCTGCGCGGGGAAGTTGCTCCAGGTGGGTGCCGAGGATGACGCGCTCGAAGTAGGGGTCGAAGACAACCCGGACGGCAATCTTGGTGATGACATCCCCGGGCTTTGCTGACATGGCCTTGCTCATATGCACCTGCGAGGAGTGTTGGACGAAGTCTATTTCGACCTGAGCCTGACGACTCCGAGCCGGCGGTCAGGCGATACCTGCGGAACCGGGCCGGAAGCCCGTGGATGCCCAAACGGATTCTGGGCGAGAACCTCTTTGGCGTCCCCCCCAGATGGATCACCCAACCGCAACCAGGTTGCCCGTGCTGTCGAAGCTGGCGACGGAAGGGAAGAACCGGCGGAGGTTCTCCTCAGGGCACTTGCCGGCGGTGTTTTGGATTCTAAGCTTGGTCCAACCGCCGGTGAGGGTTTCCTCGGTGAACGGCGTTCCCGCCAAGGTCAGACATTGCCGGGCGAGGTCGAGCTGAGTCTTCATTGAATGGTTTGCCTGGCCCCCGCCTCTTTTGAGCAGAGCTCCCCGCCGCGCCGAGGAGGGGGACGGAACGTCGAAAGGCAGACGGCGTGACAATCCACCCGGGCCTCGTGGGGTGCCCTGCGGGAAACCGGTCGGCTCCCTTAAGGGATCGCTAAAGGTGCCTGAGTGGTGCCGACCGGAAAGAGGCGCTGAGCAGTGATGTCTCCGACAGTCCCTCGCCTTTTGGCGCTCGGAGCGAGCGGGTACGAGCAGACGCAGTCAGCTCCGGGGTCCGTGGTCCACCGGTCTGGGCGTAGCCGACCAGCGCCTGCGTTCACCCGGACGGGCAATCTCCATCCGGCAGGGTGGCGTTTGGGGCCGCGCCGGGTGGGCGTTGCGGCTTCGCAACGGGGCCCCGTTGTCACGGGGCGACAGCCCCGGCGAAGGTTCATTGTGCAACGAGCATGGCCACCCGGCCTGAGGGGGCGCTCTCAGCCGTCGCGCGGTTGACCAATGTTGCGGCGCACAGCTCCGGCATTTGGTGCATATCTTCCGCACGCAACTCAATTACGCCCGGCGACAGGCAGGTCACGGTGACTCGATTACCCGCGGCGAAGCCAGCAGCTTTGAGCCAATGGCCCTTAAGCCGCACCAGCGGGACGCGCTTCTCGGGTTGAAAACTTGTGCCCAGTTCTTCGATCGCCAGAAAGCGTTTCATGCCAAGAGCCCACGGCTTGGGCTTTTGGACGAAGTCAGCGCAATTGGAACTGCCGACCGGCCTGGGGGCCACCGGCAGGGCGAAGGTTCATTGTGGCCCGGATATGGCCCCGCGGCCTGAGCGGGTTAATGCCAATGCGCCTCGGCTTCTGGCTTTTCCGCCAGACGGTTTTTCGGAACGCACGCCTCAGAAATTATAGAGCCGAGCCTTCATCGTCCCGTATGGATACGGCTGGATATCGCCGCCATCTTCTACGGGAGGCACTTCGCGGATGCGCTTGGCTTCGCTGGCAGAGATCACCTTCCCACATCCGCATTCATACTGGTGGGTCTCAGTTTCATGGTGAGGAGCCCCGATGGTCATCCGGCGTCCGCACCTTGGACATTTCATAGGTGTGTAATGTTTTAGTTGGCCGTCACATTTGGCGGAGCCTGTAGGTTGGAGCCGCTGGCCGCAAACGCGGCTTGCCTTTCCCGCCAAACCTTCCACTCTGCCACTAATCCGCCGGAAATCGTGGCGGCTGGAGCAGAACGTTTATCACGATGAACCATGATCCCGGCTGCGTTCGACAAGAGGAGCACAGACGAATCCGCGTCCTCGGAGGCTGAGGGCTTGGCGCAGGAACTCGCCGCTTTGCGCCGCCGCATTCGGTCTGCCCTGCGGGACCAGGAGCGGAAGCGGTCGCGGCTCCGTTCCAGGACGGCACCTCCCGACCAGGAGATTCAGGAACTGACCAGCCTGGACCGGACGCTCGCCGAGGCCCAGCGGGCGCTGGAAGAGTGGCAGGGCCGACAGGAGGAGATCGGCGGATGAGCGTCTTTGCCACAGACAATCAAGGTCTCATGCGCAAACACAGATTTCCTCGAGAGACTGCTCCAACGTTTTGCCGTTTCGAACCCCCATCAGGACACGCGACAAGGTGGCGGGATCGAGTTGCGCCGCCAAGTCCGGGTTGGTTTGGACCAAGCTATCAAGCAGATTTACAACTTCCTGAAGGTCCTGCGCGTACGTCGGTTCCATGCAGGCAGCCGGGTTCAAGAGATTCAGGGCGTCAAGGGCGATGCTTCGCATCGGGGAAAGTTTTGCAGTCATGCCCTTTCAGTTTTCTTGGCGAAGCCTCAGCAGACGTTGGCCTGGCCCCCAGGAAGCAGGCCTCCACACGTTTCAGTTCTTTCTTCCATCCGATAGGGTCTGCAGGAGCTGTGTGACAAACTGCCTTTGCGCGTCGTGGCAGGCGTACCTGCCCAACCGGCGCACCGTGCGCCGCGCGCGGGCGGGCATGCCCATCTCCTGCTCCAGGGCGGCTTTCAGGTACAAAGCCTCGTAAGTGGGCTTGTTTTTCCGAAGATTGCGGGTGAGGAGCCTATAAGCCTCCCCGTGCAGTCCGGCAGCACTACGCCGGCGGACTTGGTGCAGATCCAAGCCCTGCACCGGCCTATTGTCCGGATTGTCAAAGACCGCCATCAGCACTCCGCTCAGCGCCCATGCCAGAGATGGCGCCAGAACAAGCGCCAGGAGAAGCGACGGAACCAGGAACCCAGTGAACCCGGCAAGATTGACAGCCACATCGTGCCCCTCCGGGATCAACTGACGCATACCGATTAGCAGCAGCGGGATGAGCGTCATGTAGAGCAATCGGCGATGGCGCAACTCCAGGGGGCACGTGGCAACGAAGCCGATCACCAGCCCCAAGCCTGCCAGCACGAAATCGAGGCCATTAATGTCCATGACAGGTCGCTTGCCTTGGGCGAAGCCTCTCGCCTGTTGTTTGGGGTTCAACCCGGAGAAGCCGGGCTGTAACCTGCCCGCCTGCCGCAAAGCGCAGATGTTCTCCTGGTGTTTCGTTACTCTTGAGCTGGGGGATGTTGCCGGAAGCTGGTGCCGCTCGCCTTTAGATCCCGCTCATTGAATCCATGCAGAGCGTGGCGAGCTTCCCGTTGATCAGAACCCTGGCTGACTGGGCGGTCACCTGCAAACAGCGGACAGTCACGGCGCGCCCAACCAGCGGCACGCGCGCATCCTCCCCCGGGGCAATCGTAACGTGATTCACGAGGATCAGCGCTCTTGGTCCCGTGATGATGCCTTTCAATTGCAGAGCGTTATTTGCTTGCGCCGCTTTCAGCCTCCTCAATGCAGCCTGTAGGAAGCTTGTTTCGGCTTGCGGCCGGCAACTTCTTGACCGCGGTTCGTTGACACGGGAGAGGGTTGCCGGCTCGGCCTGCTTCATCACCTCGGCGGCAACCTCCTCGATCGAGGCCCCGACCAGGAGTCTCATGGCCAGGGGCATAAGGTAAACCGCCCCCGCATCTTTAGAGAATTGCGCATGTTCGACGGGCTGGGCCACTGCCCGGGTGAATGCTTTCAGGCCGATGAGGATTGCAAGGACCAGCGTAACCGCGAACAGACTGCTTTTCATTTCTGCCTCTTCAGCTTAGATGGGCGTCAGGCCTTGCAGCGCCTTGGCTGTTGGCCCCGCGAAGGGGGCGCCTCGTTGACGGTCTTCTCCCTGGCCAGTTGCACCCCGTTGATGCTCGTGATGGTCACCGCGCCAACCGAATGCAATGTGCTCAAGAGGCGCAGGGCCTCGCTGGCCCCGTTGCTCTCTCCGTTGGTGTCTTCGGCCGCAAACAGGATGTCGTCCCAGGTGAAAACAGTCAGGTGCCGCGTGTAAACCGGGCTCCCCATCGGGGCGCCGCGCAGAATGACCTCGCTCAATTGGCTTTCTGGCACGAGCTTGGACGCCTTTAACGGGACTTCCAATTCTTCTCCGATGAACCTGATCTCGATTTCCATGGCTGTTCCGCAGAGAAGGACTTTTAGCGCAGCTTCCCTTGCATACCGCGGTAAACAACGGTCCAAACCGTTTACGGAGATCGTGGGCGCGCAGTGGAGCCTCTTCACGGCTCCTCCCACGTGGTCTGGATCAGGCGATCGCCATGCGCAGGACGTCCAGCACGTGCTGATGCATGCCGGGGCACTTGCTTTCGCGGCTGCCGGAGATATTGAGGATTCCGTCAAACTCGCGCAGCGCCCACCGCAAAAGCCTGGCATCGGCGTCCACGTCCGGGAAATGGCGCAGCCAAAGGTGGGGCTTCCCCAGTCTGCGGCATTGATCCAAAGTGAACCGGCTGCCGGGACTCAAGGGCGCACGGGAAAAGATCGCGGTGAAATCGGCTGCCGCAAGGTTTTGAACCGTGCGCGGCTGGTAAGAAGCCTCCGCGTGTTCCTGCAGCGGATATTGAAGCGGCACAACACCATCCTCGGCGCGCCGGCCCCTCGGGCACCAGCCGCCAATCGGGATGCCCTGGGCGAGGCCAAAAGCAAGCCCGGCCCGGTCGGCTCCGGTCTGGCCTCCGGAAATGAGCTTGCGAATGTTCAGGCTGAGAAAATCGTTAGGCCGCGATCCTGCCTGCCGGTGGCCCTCGGGTGGCCCCGGCCTCACGCAGGAACCGTTGCCGCACGGGAGTTGGCCCTGGACAAAGCGTCGCGCACAAAGCTCATCAGCCGCCCTGGTGAACAGGGCTTGGTCAAATACGGCACGCGCTCGCGCTCGACCCAATCCTGGAATTCCGGCTCGGCTTCGGAGCCGGAGACCGCGAGCCAGAGCGGGCGGTCCCCTCCCTGCAACCGGTAAACATCGGCCCCGGCCATATCGGTCAGATCAAAATCGCTCAAAACCAGATCGAAGGTTCCGGTGCGAAGCACTTCCAAAGCCTCCTGGCCGCTCGCTGCGGCGACGACACAGTATTCCCTGGCCAACACCGACTTGAACAACTCTCTCAAAACCCGGTTGTCTTCGATCAAAAGCACTTTCTTCATGATCCATTGTAGGGCTCTCAATGGAGTTCTGGTGCTTTTTCCACCGGCCCAGGGGCCGGAGCCGAAAACCGGAACCAGCATGGGGGGCGTGGCGGTTACAGACAGCTACCGGCGGCTAAAGCGCGACAACTTCAGCGCAACCTGGATTCCGGCTTGCGAAGCACAGCACTCGCCTTAGGTGCCGCTGGCGCAGGAGTGGGCCTGGGCGGGGGCTTCTCGTGTTCTGTCACGCCGCCTGGGCTTCCTGGCCGAAGCTGGCACTCTCTGCGGGCTGGACTTCGTTGGGGCAGCGGAGATCCTGCCAGTCCAGCGGCAGATGCGCTTCCTTGTCCTTTACGCTCCCGAGGCGGTTCAGCCGACAGCCGCAGGAATAGATGTCCCCGGACGGGACAATAAACGGGCCTTCACAAACGCACCGCGCGAACGGATGGTTGCCCCAGTTTTTGGCGCGGCCCGCCGGCACAATAAAGCCAGGCCGGCTGATGCGCCGACAATCGCCAGGTTCCGTGGAAGGCTCGAAGGCCCGGTAAACCCTCGCATCGATTGGATCGTGGAACTCGTCCCTGGACAAGCTGGCACAGACCACGCCGACGCGGGCCAACGCCGCCAATTCCAAAGCAATCCCGGTGCGGCTGCCGTTGGTGACCAGGCTCACTGCCGGTATGCCCAACTCGTAAGTGAGGGGCGCCTGCCGCCGGATGGCCCACCAGAGGAAGTCCATGAACATGGGATGCAGCGTCGGTTCGCCGCCTCCAAGGGTGAGCGGAGCTTGTTCCCGCTCGGCCAGATCCAGCGCGCGCCGGAAAGTCTCTCCGGACATGTCGGGTCCTCGGGGGCCGCAGTCGAACGCGCAATGACAACAAGTCATGTTGCACCGCTTGGTAAGCTGGACATAGAGGCTCATCCAAAGGGTAGGTTCAATCGCAAGCCTGGCCGACGTGGCAGCAGGGAGGGCATTCCCCATCCTGGCGATGGCTGGCTTTGTGCCAGGTCGTGCCCGCTTTCAGGCCGCATGCCAACTCAGAGCACGCGGCATCTCCGGTCGGCCCCGCTCATCGCATCCATAATGGGCCACCTCCACGAAAATGTTTTTGCCGGCTCCGCAGTCCGCAACCAACTGCCGGCGCTCTTGCTGGGTCAAGCCGCTGCCACAAGGAAAATCCGGCTGCCCGGGCCTTCCGAGCGCCATCACCAGACTGGCTGGTTCAGCGTTTATGAAGCGCCGCAGCAGGAAGCTCTCCTTTCGGACCGGCTTCACTTTCCAGGCCCCTCCCCGGGCCTTGTTCTGGCCGCCAATCTTGCAGCAGGAGGGCGCATCGGCGTCCCAGAAAACGAACCCTTCACAGCCAAGCCGGCCGCTATCGCTGACGGCCGCCTCGGCCTGGGCTAGGCTGGTGTATGGGGCAGCGGAAACGCGCAGCGCAGGAGGGATCAGTTGATGCCGCTCTTGATAGGCGCTTCGGTGTACGGATTTGGCGGCGAGGGTGAGCACATCAAAAGAGAGGAACTTGGCTTTGGGAGGAGCTTCTCCCGAGCCGTTGCGGTGCCAGGAATACCATTGCTGAAAGGCACCAAGGTCTTCGATACCCGCGCCCGGAATGAACAGTTCTCCCAGAAAGATGGTGCCCGGGCTGGCTGCGCTCAAAGCATCTCGCCATGACCCCTCTTCAAACCAAGTGCTGTGGTGGAGATCCGCCAGGTGCAGGTTGGATGCGGTGTAAAACTCCACCGTGCCTGCGGCCGTGACCACGGCGACGGCGAAATTCCCGTTGTATTTGCGGCTGGCCACGATGCGCGGATTACGCTCCTGATCAATGAGGCGGATCTCCCGCAACGGTTTGCTCGGGAGAAACTGCCGGGCTTGAATGGCCGCAACTATCTCGTGAAAGGTCATGACGCTTGGTTCATGTGAACGCAGTTTCCTGGAGTGCGACCTGTTCCTGGCGGGAGAATCAGCAAACTGTGCCTCCCGCAACACACTCCTGCGGCGGAGAAACCTGCACCTCCCATGCGTCTTTTCCGCGAACCTTCCGCCGTTTGATCCGGCCTGCGACGATGAGCTTGTGCAGCCGTTCGCGCTCGCAATTACCCCCTTTTCGCCAGGTGCCGACCAGGCCATGGATGAGGTCCCACAGCCGAGGTTCAGGCAGAGCCGCTGCCAGGCTTTCCCAGAGGCGCAGCGAATCGGCCTGCTGCCAGTGGTAAAAGAACATGCCGGCGCCGTTGACCTCGGCGATAAGGATGCACCGGCCATCCGGCGTTCCGCCCTCCTTCAAGACCCGGTAGATGCCATAGCGGAAGGAGTCGCCGCTCCAGCGTGTTTCGCTTCCAGCCCAGCACAGCCTGGCATCGCCAAAGTTGACCACCTTCAGAAGCTGAAGGTTTTGGACCGGCACGTTGAGCGGCACGTAACCGTCGTAGCATCCATCGTGTCCGACACGCTCGGCCTTGAACGCAACCGGTGGGCCGGCCGTTTGCTCGGCAACCTCCGGAGATTTCCTCGCGAAGAAATGGAGCTGCATCGCGTCGTCGCTGACCCAGTGGCCATCCTCAAGCTGTTGGAACTGCATACGCTTGTCCGTTGCGGGCCACCGTCGCAGCGCCTTCTTCCACGAGTTCAATCTGGCTGGACCGGTAGAAGTGATATCTGGCGATGCGCAGAGCCCCTTCGGCGGTTTCGCCCAGCACCTGCCTGGCGGGTTCGATGTGTTGCGCGTGAATCGTGGCCATGACGGCGTGCGGGTCTCAGGCGGTCTGCAGGTGTTCCACCGATACTTTGCGTCTCCGGGTCAGGAGGTCGTAAATGATTTCGATCAGCCCTCTTTGCAGCACCAGGGACATGTCGCCGCCGCCGGTCTGGAGATGCGCGTATTCCTCGATGAGGGCCTTGGCGATTTCCGGAACGTCCCGCTCCAGGAGTGCTTCGAGAATCTGGATGCGTTGATTGGCGGGGTCGGCCAGCGCCAGACACTCGATCTTGTCCTCCTGGTGGATTTTCTGCACGACCTCGACCTTGATGCCGGAGGGTTGGACCTTGCGCACGAGCTTCATGGCCAACTTCAGCTTCTCGCGTTTGGTGAAGTCGGTGTTCTTCACCTTGCGGAGGCGCTGCTGGAGGGTCGGCAGGCACGCTTCAAGCGGCTTGACCTCGGAGTAACCGCCGAGGATGCCTCCGGTCCGGTAGGGAACTTTGGCCGGCATGAATCCGGCCAGGCGGGCGTAATAGACCGTCGGATCGTTTTCGGCCAGGGTGTGGGTGTGGAAAGCGGCATTGCCCCCGAATTTCGTGTGGAAAACCTCTTCCATTTGCTTCAAATCGAAGCCGTCCGGGCCGCCCCAGGCCTTGCGGTCGGAGAGGATATGGTGGTAAACGCCTTCGTAGAGGAGATGCACATCCTCCTTTTGCTCCAAGTCGAAAGCGTCTTCATAAATTTCCGGGGCCATCGCGTTGAACCCGGCTTCGACGGCGATCTGATAGAAGACCGCCTGCAGATCTCCGTTGCGGAGCTGGCGATCCTCCGAAAGCTGGCTGCGCTTCAGGAAGGATGTCACGTCGTAGCTGTATTTCCATTTGCCGCCGGCGCTGTAGATCAGGAACCCGTGGTAGTAGAGCCCTTTGGAGTCCGAGTGGCCGCGGCCAATCACGTGCGGATACCGAGGCTGCATCCAACGCTCTTTTTGCGCCCAGGCCTGCTCGAGTTCCGCCGTCAGCGGAATCTGCAGGATGGTTCCTTGCGTTTCGGGCAGAGTTTCTTCTTCGACAATCCCGAATTGGCCCCCTTCGTCGATGGCGTTCTGGAGCATCTCGCGCAGGATGAACCAGGGCTCGATCCAGGTGTCGGCCCCGGCCTGCGTGGTGATGTGAGCCTCCCAGACCTGGTCTGTGCTTTGGCTCGTTAACCGGATCATCTGGTGGTCAACGTCGCGGATTCGCGCGGTAAAGGTCTCGCTGCGGAGGTGATAATCCGCGCTGCGGGCCTGGAGGCAGCCGCCCAGCCGGTGAAGGTACGCCAGCGTGAACTTCAACCCGCTGCCCTTGTGGCCAATCTTTTCGGTGTTGGCTTTGGTCGTCATTCCCAAGGTGACGATCTCACGGATGTCGAGGCGCGTGGGTGTTGTGACGCGAAGAAAACGCATGTGATTCTGTTTGGTTAAGATTTGCCTGGCTGGTTTTCTTGCCAAAGGCGCCTGTTTCTAACCGTCAAGGCAGCCTTGACTGAGGAAGGGAGGGGCGCACGCTTGAACGCGGTCGTTGTTTGGGGAGGAATTCCGCAACTGCCGGCAGCCCTTGGACCCGCTGTTCCATATTACTCGACCTCGCAGTATTTCATTGCCGTGGCCAGGAGGTGGTCATAGTCGCCGCGCATAGATTCCTGGCGGTACCGGCCGATCATGGCCTTAGATGCGCCGGCCTTTCGGAGCGCCGCTGAAACCAGGCCCATGATCGTGAAGGCATTGCCGTCGCGACCGACCAACTTCACGCGCGGACGGGGCGCCGGCGGGATGACCGGAGGAGTCGGTCTGATCGCGGCAATCGGGTTGGTCCCCGTTTTCAGCCATCGCGCGGCCAGCACCTTGATCTCTTTGGCCCACTGATCGCAGAGTTTGTAATAGCAGGCATCCAGGGCATTCAACTCGTCCCCGTTGACGACTTCCTGGCAACCGTAGCCGTCTTCCTCCTCCTCTCCGTCACCGGGATCGCCCAAGACGATGCGGAATTCGCCGATGACAGAGTAAACCTCGGCGCCGGTCTTGGTTTGATGAAGACCGTACTTGGCAAAGAGCGCCAGCATCTCCCGGTGGAGCGTGATATCATCGGAATCACGGCGGCCCTGTTCCCGACTGGCATACCCGTTGTCGAAGTACTGGATCCAGCCGCCGTTGCAAACCTGGTGATGGCAGGCTCCCAGAAGGATGAAGAGCTTCACAACTTCACCGTGAGTTTGCCCGGCCTGATCAACCATTTCAGCGTAGGTCCAATTGTGGTTTTCAGGTTTCTGCCATTCCCGGTAACCCAGGTCGACCAGTCGCTGCCAGGGACAGCCTTCGCGGCTGCCTTGCAGGGCTTCACGAATGTTCCCCAAATGGAAGGCGTGTTCGTTCATCGTCGCTGCTGCGTCCATGTTCAGCGGAGCTGCTGCTTACCGGCTTACCGGCTAATCCCGCAGGCCTGCCGACAGTTCCGAAGACCTGCTAACACCCCCAAACTCGCTGAGGGATGGGTTGCGGTGTTTCGAAAGCTTCATCTGAAGGGATCTCGCGAAGAGCGAACGTCTCCACACAGCTCTCAAAAGCCGCGCGCGGCCAGATGACGGAAGATGGCTGTTTCCCATACCTGGAGACCAGAGTAACGATTGTATCTCCGACCTGCTGGACTGCGAGTTCATCTCCCGCCTCGTAAAGACATGGGTCATGTGCCAGGAATCCAAACATCCAGCTGACCCGGTATCGCGCTCTGGGCCGGATGCGGTCGAGGCGGGCTTGCCTCTCGCCGCATGGCCCCTCTTTGAACATCCGCACGAGCCAGGGGTAATCGTGCCCAAGAACTGCGCCGCTGCTTTCGGAAAATGTGGCCGATTCTTGCGGAAGCTTCCCCCGGGTGCGCGCTTGGACCCGGCCCAAAAGCGTGCCGGCCGGCCAACCGCGGTACGGCTGCGCCAGGACCACGGGCGTTACCCGGGTCGCAACGCCAGGGCGAAGGTGAAGGGAGGTCGCGCCCAATTTCAGGCTTACCCCGGAAACGCTGAACGTGGGACTTGCGTTCATGCCACGGCGGCTTTGAGGAACTCTTTGGTGCCGGGCAGAAGCTGGTCGTCGGGCATGTCCTGGATTGCCGGAATGGGGATGGGAATCCAAGGGCCGTGTTTTTCGGGCTCCGCGTGTCTGGGTAGCACCCCGTCCGGCAGGCGCAGGACATAGGCCATAGTTCGGTAATGGCCGAAATCCTGGGAGCGAAACTCCGATTGGCCGATATAGCGCAGATCACCGGGAGCGACCGAGAGGCCCATTTCTTCCGCCAATTCGCGAGCCGCTGCTTCGGTCGCATCCGCGTCGCTTTGCTCGCGCTTTCCTCCCGGGAATCCAAGCTTTCCGAAATTATCGGAAACCTTCAGGCGCGGAGCCAGGAACGCGTGTCCCTTGCGGATCACGATGATGGTAACGGCTTCTTTCATGACAGCGTTTGCCAAGCTTTCCGTTTTTGGCGCAGCCAAGAAGCGGTCGAACCCGCTCAAGTCAGGCGGGATTTCTTTGAAAACGCGCGAACAGCGCCTGCTCAGGGAGAATCAAATCCTTCGCAACTTGAATCCAAGGGGGGCGGTTGATGGGGCGGCGTGGAGCATCCTTTTCGCTGCCGGTTTGGACGAAGCCTTCCTACCGGAAACTCACGCCCTCACTCTGCCTCCTTCTCTCGCCAGGTGGTTTTCGCCATCGCGGCCGTAGCGGAACGGTCGTCATCTCCCGCAGGTTGAGGAAGCAGCCAGCCACCCGGATTTCGCCGCGCCGGAACATCGTCCAGACCAGGTGCAGAGCGAAGGCGGTGAGTGCGCGATTGACGAAGAGTTCCTGGTGGGTGAGCGCTTCGGCCAGGCTGCAGGAGGGTTCGTCGTTCTCATAGCCTTGAAGCATTTCCGGGTAAAGCTCGGCGACGTTGGCCAGGCGCCTCTTGGCGGGACCGGCCTGGCCGAGAACCACCTGCCCGTAATCCGGGCCGTTGCCGAGATCCATCCAGTAGTCCGCCCGCCCGTCCTTGATGCGTTCATAGATGCCGGCGCGGGCTTGTTTGGAATCGACGCAGGAGACGAGCAGATCCGGGGTGCGCTGGTAGGGCCGGTACTCGAGCGGGATGGCGCACCAGTCCAGGCCAAAGGCGATGTTGAGCCGATGGATCAAGGTGAGGGCCTTGTTCTGGCCGAGGTCCGCTTCCGTGAAGAGCTGCCGGCCAAGGTTGGCATCGGACACCGCGTCGGGATCGAACGCCGTGACTTCGAGTCCCGGATGCCCCAGGCCCCGCAAGGCTTTCTGAAGCTGGGCCAATCCCATCAGCAGGTGGCAGCCGCTTCCACCGCAGCCGGCCACATGCACATGCACAGCTCGCGAGTGCCATTGAGCCGGCAGTTTATGGACGAATGCTCTCATGGGCGCCAGTTGGGCCTGAGTTCGGTGCAGTTCTTCAACCAGTCACCCAACGTCAACTCCAAGGGGACCAGGTGCTCGGCCGGGAAACTCGAATGCGGCCGTTGCGCCTGCGCGAGCCACAGGCCCGCGTGGCCGTTGGGATGCGAGGTAAGGCGAAAGGCGCCGCCATGCGGATGGGTGAAAGCAGAGTGGAAAAAGGCGTGCTCCCATTGAGGCATCTTCTCAGGCCGGATTTCACGCGGGCCATTCATGGTTCCCAGGCAGACTCTTCCTTCCGGGCTGATGTTGAAGTAAGGCGCGCGGAGCAGTTTGGTTTGGAGCGTCGGGCGCTGCCCATCCGGCAGGGCGGCGATAAAGAGGCTGCCTCGATTCACGTAAAACACCAGGGGCGGCTGCAGTACGCGCGTGCCGCTCATGGCGTTGAGTTCCGGCTGCTCGGTCTTGAAAAAGATCGGTTCAACCCGGCTCGGGCAGTGCCAGAGCATTTCAGTGGGCGTTTGCCGCAGCAGGTTCCACGGCAAAAACCCCTGATGCGCAATGTTGGGATTGAATCGGGTCAGCAACTGATGCAGAGCGGCGGCGCTGGCCGGTTTGCCGGGCATGAGCACATAGCGCCCCGGCGCCCGCGCGATCGTGTGGGTGGTCACGATGCCCCGATTGCTGGTGCTGGCGCCGTTGCCGCCGCTGTAAAGCAGCAGTGCGTGCGTTGCCGATAGCTCGCTGGGTTCCTCCTTGGGAACTCCAATAACGACCGGCCGCGGTTGGGCGGCGCCCAGCAACCCATCCAGCACCTCTTCAACGGCCTGGAGGACCTCCAAGTAAAGCTCGAAGTGCCTCCAGGCCGCTGCGAAGGATTCGAGCGAACGCGGGTTAAACGCGAACACCCATTGCACAGTTTCATATTCCTGGTTGAGCGCCTCGAAATGCTCGTCCGTCACCTGGCTCATGATCGTCCCCTCCCAGGGAATATAGACAACCGGGAGACTGCGGCTCTCGATCCAGTTCTCCGGGAATTGGTCTCGCCGAAAAGCCATGAGCCGGCTGACGGCATCGTGGAAGGGCAGCTTGCGTAACTGAGGGGGCGGTTTGGCTGGTTCCTTTTCCAAGCCGATGACCCATTTAGGGAACTGCCGCTCGACGTCGGCCCGCCGGATCATTTCGATCTGGGAAATATCCTCGCCCTGGGCCTTGAGATCCTCCAACGCCTGTTTTTCATTCTCCTCGCCCTGCCAGTAATACATTCCCAGGAGGTAAAGCAGACACTGAGGCGAACAATACTCTCCCAAGAGCCCCAATCCGCGGTGCAGCGCCATCCAAACATATCGGCCCACTTGGGGATGCCTTTTCTCCAGTCTCAGGATTGGCTGCTGCAGTTCGAGGAACTGCGTGTCGGGCACGCTGACAACGATGGCGCCGTCGCCGGTTTCCCGCTCCAGCGGCAGGTGTTTGAGATTGGTGGCCAGACAGAACTCCAGCGGGAGCCGACGCAGTTGAAAACGTGCGATCCGCCGGCTGAGGCATCGAGCTGCGCCGGCCAGGATATCGTCCCGGGGCAGTGATTCTGCCCATCCGAGCTTCGTCAGGTGGGAATAGACTAACGCCGCGGAGTGTTCGTGCTCGCGCACCTGTAGCCGCCCGGGCACCGCCGGGTGCAGGTGCGGCAGCGGCCCCACTAATAGACCGTGAGCGGGCCGTTGAGCCCCTGCGCCTCGGGCTCTTCCTCCCGGACGGTCGCAAGGAATTCGGACAGGGCTTGAACGCATGTTGGCTGGGTCGGCTCCCGCCGGGCCGCTCGAATCAACGGATGTTCCTCGCAGTCGCACGCGCACAGGATTTGGCGCGGCGTGACTACTTTGCCTCTCTTCATCCTTTGGTGCCCAACCGGGTGCAGAGCTTGTAAATCTCCTTTTCCCCGTGGAAAGAGGGGCCTTCGATGGAAGCGTTGTTGAGTTCCGGATAGACCGGGGTCAGGAGCTTGACTGCTTCCTCGGGCTTCAAACGCGAATTGGGGTCGGGAATTTCCAACCCGTTCCACTGGAAAACCCGGGTGAGCGGTTTGAGGTTGGCTGTGGCTGTCGCACTCATAAGTGGTCTCGGTAATACTTCGGGTTTCTGGCTACGCTGCGGCAGCAACAGGGGCGGCCTGGGGCACCGGCGCCGGCGTGGCCTCGCCAAGCTGCATTTGGGCTGTTCCGGTCCGGTCGGCCTTGGCGGCTGTGGTCTCGGCGACTCCGGTCTTCTCAGGCGTTCCAAGCTTGACGCGAGTCTGCCTGGCCTTTTTGCGGTTCTGGTCCGCCTCCTCTTTCAGCGCTGCGGTAACGTCTGCGAGCGAGGAGCGCGCTTCCTGGCGAACCGCCTCGTAATCGGCCAGTTGGTTGCCCAGACTGGCGTCCAGATTTTCCGGCGTGTCCACGATGGTGACCGGACGCGAGAGCGCCGAGTCCTTTGCGCCGGCATCCGGCTTGGGATCCATCACGTGGACAGTGACGCGCAGTTGGCTGTCGTTTTCCCGGCAGACGACCAGGTGGAGCGTGCTTTCTCCTGTAAGCAGGGGTTTTGCGATTTTGGCGAACATAAGATGTGATCCGTTTGGTTTGATGTTTGGCGGTTTACTGTCTCCTTGCTGCGCGCCTCCTTGAACAATTGCGCGTCGGGCGGGTTCCAGTCCACGAGCACCCCAAGTAGTGTCTTCACCACAATTTCCCCGGAAAGCATGATCGTCCTTCTGGAACAGCCATTCATCCGCCCGATATGGAGCCGGGGCGGCCCGATGAGGAGATGAAGTTCCTCGCCCCGCAGGGCGGCGCAGATGATCTGCTGACTGGTTTCCACGATCTGAGGCGGGGTTTGGGCCTGCAAAAGCCCGCGGAGGACGCCTTCCAACTCTCTCACGTCCTCGACTGGTGCCGGCGCAGTGCGCGGCGGGAGATTCGTGAATTCAATCTGGCTACTAACTGTTTGCATCGGGCTTCCGGCGTTGATTGTGAGGCGCAGCCTTGAGTTCGCTTAAGAATGCAGGTGCATTCGCTAATACCCGTGAACAGCTCCAGCTCGTCATGGAGGATATTGTTGATCCCTGGATGGCGGCCGCAGCCCTCAAAGCCGACCGCTGGGCCGCTCTTTCTGCCGGCGAGGATTCCCGCCGGAACCTCGCCTTGCCCAAGCCATCGCCGGAGAACGCATCCCTCCCTTCGAGCTAACTTGATGAACCCTCGGCGTGCTTCTGGCCGTTTTTCTCCATCCAGTCTCTCAGGGCCTGCGGATCGTGAATGGTCTCGCCTCGTTCATTGCACAGGATGAAGCCGCAGCTTTGGCATTGGTAGCGGTTGATTTCTCCGCCTTCCGTTGAGGTGTTCTGGTAATCGGGCTCCGCAATTTCCTCGTCGCAGTTGACCCGCTGGAAAGTTGTGCTTTGTGTTACGTTGGTGAGGATTTCCTCAAAGGTCGCGCATTCGCATTGGGGGCATTTGAAGGTATAATGAAACTCTTGACTCACAGTTTTTGGTTTGGCGCGGTCCTACACCCAGCCCGGCGAAGTGAATGAGCAGATTGCCCTCGCTAATTCCAAAGAATTCTGGCTCCGCAACCCCAGAATGCCAGCCAGCAAACCGCCGCATGAACCCCAAGCGTCCATCGGCAACCGGCTACCCGACCCTCGCTTGCGCCCGTCCGTCTCATAGCCGACTGTACGGCCAGGAAAGTGAAAGGGATTGAACCCATGGCCGTCCTATCCAAAGATGAAACTCAGGAGCAGGCAATTTGCCGGCTGCTCCGCTGCACGAGGACGCACCGCTATTTCACTGGCTCCGGCTGGTCCGAAGACCCCAGCCAGGCCGAAACCTATCCTGGAGAGATCGAAGCCGTCCGCGCCTGTGTTTGCAACGGCCTCGAAGAGGTCGAACTCGTTCTCCGGTCACCTGGCACCCTCACCGACCTATTCTCCACCAGAATTCGCTAACACCCACTGATTTATGCCAAAGCAATCCAGAGCATCAAAGAAACAGACCTTCCGCTTCACGGCACCCGGCGCCACCAGCGTCCTTTTGGTCGGCGACTTCACCCACTGGCAGAAAAGCGGCATTCCTATGCGCCAGGACAAAGACGGCACCTGGACCACTACCGTCGAGTTGGAGCCAGGTCGCCGCAGCTACCGCTTCATCGTGGACGGGGAATGGCGTGACGACCCTGAATGCACCCTTCGCGTCGCCAATCCATTTGGTGGCCAAGACATGATCCGCGAAGCAGCTTAAAAGATGGCCTAACCTCCCGCTGGTCTTCGTCCACCATTCCCCACCGCCCGGCCCTTAAATTGAAATGGCGCTGCTCCCTCCTTTGCTGCAGCAGATTGAGGGCAACGAAATTGGCCGCGGTTCCGCGTCTTGGTTCAGCGATTCCATCTTGTCATAACGGATACCCAAGAGTGTCGCGTTGGCGGATTTCAAATCCTTGAGCGAGGAAAGCTCCGCCTCAACAATGACGGCGGCAAATTGCTGTTCGGCCCGCTTCATCTCAGCAAACATCTCGGGACTGATTCCACTGGTGATCTTGACGATTTCGCCGGTCTTCGTGTCGTACCCATGGACCTCAAAGAGCGGGACTTTGCCGCTGTGCCCTTCCTTGAGTTCCGTCACGACGATATCCACCGTGTGAAACGGCTTCACCTTCCATTTGTGGCTCCGTCCGCCCTTGTGCAGGCTCTCCGGGTTAATGAGCACAAGCCCCTCGTAGGGGAGCCCGCCTACCATGACGCGCTTTTGGGCCTTTCCTGCTTCCCACCCCTGCCGAAACAAATCTGCCGCCTGGGCAAGTGTGAGGTCCTGGCAGGGCGTGATATAGATGCCGGCACGTTCGCTCCTGTCCCAAAGGTGCGGTCGCATCACTTGCGCATCTTCGGCGACACCAGCAAGGCTGCGCAGCAAACCATAGCGCTCGCGCGCTGTGGAGGCGGGCCTTTCGATTTCGTCCATCGGCAGCACGTCATGCACCACAAGCCGGATACAAAACGGCATCGCCTTGCCGGCGTAGAGATTTCCGTTTAACGCGGCCTTGTCGGCCTCCGTCCAGGGGGACGGTTCAAGCTCGGCTTCGAAGAGGAAATACTCTGTCAGGGGTGCGAAATGATGGCACAGGAAGTTCTGGATCGGCGGCTCAAGCCGGAGTTGGTTGCCGTCCCTGGTACAGAACACCGTTTCTCCGGTGACTCGGTCGCGTGTGACATACACGAAGGAGCCGTCGAATTTCGGCTCGGCCATGACGATGCCCATCTTAAGATTCTGGATGTCCTCCGGCCGGCGGATGCTTTCGTTGAGTTCTTGCGCGGAAGGCCTGACGGCGTTCGGGTTCTTCATTCAGGGCATAATGATTTTTGGCCGTAGGCTCTTATTCGCCTCACTTCGCCTGGAGGGCCAGGCATGGCCACAAGCGCCTCGCTCGATTTGATTGGGCGTTTGCTATCCGTTTGTGATTCCCGCGAGGAGCTAAAACTGCTTTGCTGGACGGGTTGCGTTGTTCTATGGATCCATTATCGCTGGTGCGAAGCAGACAGAGAACACCGGCAGCACGCGAGGGACCTGGAGCGTTTGGCCTGGGAAAACCGCCGGCTGATCGGATTCAATGGCGGGAAGGTTGCGACCGCGACCTGACCGGCCGTCAAGAAGCCATCGGTCAGGGACATCCTTAATCGAGCAAGTCGTATTGGATCGCGAGGCTGTTCGTTAACGCTTGAGCGATCTGATTCGATTTCGTTACCTGGCGATGGGGCAGCTCTGCCCATCAGCGCGAAAGGCGGGAATCCCCTTCCTCTGGCCACAGCGCCTCCCGCAACCCGGACCGCCGGCTGATCTTTCGCCGGACGGCAGTGGCGAAAATCCCTTGGTCGGACCAAAGCTCCACTTCTTTGCTGGCGCGGGTTAGCCCCGTGTAAACCAACTCACGGGTCAGCACGGCACTGTCCTCACCTGGCAAGATCAGCAACACCCGTTCAAACTCGGAACCCTGGCTTTTATGGACCGTCATGGCGTAGGCAGTCTCATGCTCGGGCAGGCGCAGCGGCGCGAATTCGCGGATGGTTTGCTCCGGCCCCACAAAGCACGCGCGCAATTCCTCCACTTCGTTCGCCAGCACAACGCCTATGTCGCCATTGAAGAGCTTGAGATTATAGTCATTGCGGACCACCATGACTGGCCGCCCGGCATAGAAGAGGGCGCGGGCATCGATCAGCCCGGCCTCTGCCAGGATCTCCTCGACCACCCGGTTCATGCTTTCGACGCCGTAAGGGCCGTTGCGGACGGCACACAGAATCCGAAACCGGCCAAAGGCCTGTAGAGTTTGGGTGGGGTCCGCAGCTTTGAGATAATCCTTGTAATGAGAAAGGACATGGGGCTTCAAAGCCTCTTTGAGCGCTGCTGGTGCCGGCAGCGGTTTCCAGGAAACCTGCGCGCCGATCGGATCGCTTGATTCGCGAAGCACCTCGAGGGCCCTTTCAGAGTTCCCTTCATTGACCGCGCGGCTGAGCCTGTAGATGCTGCTCTGCTCGCCGAAGCGGTAATTCTTGCGCAACTCAACGAGACAGTCAGCCAGGTCCGAAGCCCTTGCCGCAACCGGCTGAGATGGCAGTTTCTGACCAGTGAGCAAGTTGAACTCCGCGAGAAATTGATCAGAAAACCTGTGCTGCCCTCCGCCATCGCATAGTTCGGCAAGGACCGCCCCAGCTTCGACGGAGGCCAACTGGTCCTTGTCCCCCAGCAGAATGAGGCGGGCAGATGGCGGAATTGCCGCCACCAGCTTGGCCAGGAGAGCCAAGTCCACCATGCTGGCCTCATCCACCACAACCGCATCGAACGGGAGCGGGTTTCTTGCATCGTGCCGGAAATAGGCGGAATCGGGAATAGAACCAAGCAAGCGGTGAATCGTGCTGGCCTCTGCCGGTAGCCGCTCTTTGATGGTCTCCTTGCAAGAAAGCGTGGCTTTGGCGCTTTTCACAGCCTCCTGCAGACGGGCTGCGGCCTTGCCGGTTGGAGCGGCGAGGGCTATCCGCATGGCCGGTTGCTGCTCGATCAGCAACGCCAAAAGGACCACCACCGTTCGGGTTTTGCCGGTGCCAGGGCCCCCGGAGATGATGCACAGCCGTTTGCGCATTGCGGCAAAAGCTGCCACCAACTGCCAGTCGATGTCCGCTCCGCTCTGCTGGGGGAACAGGCTGGCCAACCCTGTTTTGAGCGCCTGCCTGTCCACCACCGGGGCATTTCCTCCTGCCAATAACGCGATCGCCTTTGCGAGTTCCGACTCATACTTCCAATAGCGGTGAAGATAGAGGCGCCCCCGTCCGTCCAGGACCAGCGGTTTAAAGTCGCCTGGCCTGCCTACAACCGGAGAAGTCCCCAGCCGCTTGAGCAGGGTCGATATCTCGGGCCAAGAAGCGAATCCCAGTTCAGAGGCGATTTCCAGCGGCGGCGCCTTGCGCTCGTACTCGCTCAGGTTTACGCAAATGTTTCCCAGCCGGCGTTGATGGCTCACTAGCGCGGCGGCCAGCTTCACCTCGGGCATGTCCCCTGATAACCGCGCCATCAGGCGGGCAAAGTGCCGGTCAATCGGTGCAAGGGTTGCGGCGGGTTCGGGGTGTTCAAGTTCGTTCGTGTTCATTTGCCCTCCAGCAAGGCTGAGAGTTGATCGACGGTGCTTCGGGGCGGGTGGTCCCGATACGCTCCGCGCTCGGGCCGGGCAGGATCGATGCCACGCAGGAAAAGGTAGATCACGCCGCCGAAGTGGCGCTCGTAGTCGTAGTCTGGAACACGCAAGGCCAGGTACTTGTGCAGGGCCAGGGTGTACAAATGGTACTGGATAAAGTAGTGCTGCCGCCGCATCTCGTCCTTGATGGCCTCGGGCGAGTAATCCTCCATCCGATTACCAAGCCAGTTGGACTTCCAGTCCACCACGTAAAACCGATCTTCAAAACGGAAGACCAGGTCGATGAAACCCTTGAGGAATCCCTGAATCGGGTCGAAGGCAAGCCGGCCAAGCTGCGCTGGCACGGAAGGCGACCACCCCAGCTTCCCGAGCAATTCCTGCAGCCGGGCGGGAGACACACTTTGAACCGGGAAGTAGAATTCCAGCTCACTGAGCCGGTCGGAGGCGGCTATTCTCGAAAGGGTAAAGTCCTTTCGATCCGGGACGAGAGGAAACTGCAGGAGCGACCTGAGCATTTGGTGGACCGCTTCTCCGTTGCCCGACTGGGACAGTCCATGCGCCTCCAGCCGCTGATTGACGAGCTCGAGCATCTCCGCGTCGGGGGCATTGAAATCAAGTTCCTCCAGTATCTCGTGCAGGCAATTGCCGACCTTCGTTCCCTTTGGCAAAGCAAAGAGTCCTTCCCCCGGTGCCTCTTCTTTGAGCGGTGCCGCGACTGCGTCGCGGTCAGGAAGTTCCTCGTGCAGACCGGCCTTGAAGTAGGTAAAGCTGGAAATAACCCAATCCCGCTGGATGCGGCCCTTGAACTGGCGGCATTCCAGCTTCGCGCCGGCGCTATCGTCGGGTTTGTACAAGGCGGTTGCCGGCTCGGGCAGATTGGACACGGCCAGAGCCCCGCCCGACTTCTCCTTCAGTGGGGCCAAGTCCGCCAGCATGGCTTCATCGCTGAGCGATTTGAAATGGGCTTCGAGTGTCTCGTGGAGCGGGCTGTCCGCTGCGGTCGGCGGCCTGTGAAAAAGCCAGGCGGGCGCGGAGGTTCCAGCTCCTTTGATGCCGCCCCATGTCAAATAACACCGGTGCCGGGCCCGGGTCAGCGCCACGTAGAGCAGTCGCACGTTCTCCGCCAGTCTCTCCTGCTTGGCCTGCTGCCGATGCTCATCCGCGATATCGGGCCCCAAGTCGCGCACCAGCCGGTGCGCCTGCGCCGGGTCATGAAAGAAAACCAGTTCCTCGCCGCCCCGCTCGATGCCTGAATCCTTCCAGGCAAACAGGCAGAAGACCACGGGGTACTCGAGGCCCTTGCTCTTGTGGACCGTGACGATGCGCACCGCGTTGTCATCCCGCTCCAGGCGCAGCTGGTGTTCCTCCGGCACCTCCTTCCCCTGGTCCATCTGTTCGGCGAACCACTTCTGCAGGCCGGCGACGCCCAACCGGCGCTCCGCTTCGGCCTGGTGCAGAACTTCTCCGAGGTGAAGAATGTTGGTGAGCCTTCGGTCGCCGTCCGGCAGAGCCAGCAAGCGCTGGCGCACTTGCTGCCGTTGCAGCCAGTGTCGGAACATCCGGAAAAACCCGTGCTGGCTCCACAACTCAAGGTAGCCATGGAAGAGCTGCAGCCACTCATTCCATTGGCCTTCAGTGCATTCGGCTACCTGGCAACCGTCCACGCCGAAGAGGTCGGTGGCCAGGGCGGATTTGACCAGCCGCTCGTCGCCCGGCAGAGCAACGCCGGCGAGCGCCCGGCGAAGCTCGGCGGCTTCATGGGATTCAAACAGGTTGGCCGTGGTGTGGAGCACGCTTGGGACATTGGCCTCGCTCAAGGCTGCCTGGACCTTGGCCGCCTGCCGGTTCTCCAGCACCAGGACGGCTATGTCCTCAGGCTTGAGTTGGCGTTTACCGATCCTGGTGTTGCCGTTGAGCAGCCGGACAATCTCGCCCGCCACCACCCGCGGCAGGACCTCTGCAGCCAGGGTCTTTGAGATTTCCTTGATGCCGTTGCGCCGCCAGAACCAGAGCTGGAACGGCGGCTCCTTCCTGTCTTCGAGCGTGAGCGGTTCCGCGTCGGCCTTGCCTTTCGGCACGACTTCCTGAAATCCGATGCGCTCGAACACAAAGCTGCCGGGGGCTGCGCTGAAGATCTTGTTCACCGCGGTTACCAGGCCCGACTCGGAGCGCCAGTTCTCGCCGAGCGTGTAGCGGTCCGTAGCCTGGTCGGCGGCTTCCAGATAGGTGAAGATATCCGCCCCGCGGAAGCCATAGATGGCCTGCTTGGGGTCGCCGATCAGGAAGAGGAAGGTCTTGCCGCCTGAGAAGGCGCGGCGAAAGATCGAGTACTGGACCGGATCGGTGTCCTGGAACTCATCAATCAGGGCGGCCCGGTAGCGGGCTTGCAGGTCCTTTGCCAGCGATTCGCCGCCCGGTCCCGACAGGGCGTTATCCAGTCGCGTCAGCAGGTCATCAAAATACTGAATCTTGCGCTCGGCTTTCCGGCGCGGGAGCTCCGCCTTCGCATACTCCACGAAGGCAAGCTGAATGCCGGCCAGCCAGAGCTGCTCGGCTGAGCAGAGCTGCTCGCACAATTCGAAGAAGCGGTGGACCGGGACCGGGTTCTTCGAACGCTTCGACTTTCTTTCCTGGAGCCTGCCGGCACAGAATTCCCCGAGGCACGCCAGAGCTTCGAAGGCCGTGTCACTTTCGGAAAAGCAGGTGTCGAGCTGGTCGAACAGGGCCGCCATGGATTCGTCATCGTTGTAGGGCGTGTTGCCCCACTTGGTCGCCGAACCGAAGCAGGCTCTTATCGCGTCTGCCTCCGAAAACCAAACCTTGCGTGCCGCCTGGTAACGGCTCTCCATCTCCGCCGAAAGCGAATCAAGCCCGCGGTCTTTGGCCTGGGACAGGAATTGGATCTGGGGATAGTTGGTGCAGGTCCGCAACAGGGCGAGGAACCGTTCGGGACAAAAGCCGTTTTTCAGCGCGAAGTTCACCAGGATGGGCCCGGCTTCGTAGAAATGCTTGCGCCAGAAGTCATCGGCGATCTCCTGCAGGAACTCCGAGGGGTCGGTAACCAACTCCGTGTCAAAGAGCAGGCCGCTCTCAAACGCGCGATCCCGGAGCGTCCGTTGGCAGAAGCCGTGGATAGTGTAGATCGGCGCCTCGTCAAAGTCGCATAAGGCATTTTGCAGGCGCGCCTCCATCTCCGCGGATTGCTCCCCGTACCTGGCCACCAGCGCCTTGAGAAAGAGGACGTCACTTGTCCCGGAGGCAAAAGCCTGGCAGGCCTGGACCAGCGCCTGGCGCACGCGGTGACGGAGTTCCTCGGTCGCCGCCTCCGTGTAGGTCACCGCGAGGATTTCGCGCACCGAGAGGTTTTCCTCCACAATAAGTCGCACGAACAGGGCCGTGATGGCGTAGGTTTTTCCTGTGCCCGCGCTGGCCTCGATGAGGCTGGATCCCTTGATCAGCGGCGTCTCTGTCAAATTGAATGGGATGGGCGCTTTCACTCTTTGACCTCCTGCGAGACTTCCAACAACGGATGGAACACGGCGCGGGCGTGGGCCTCAAAGTCGCCGTCCAGCGAGTCGCCGTTCTTGAAAAACAGGGCAAAGTACTCGTCCTCGCCCTCGCCAGGCGCTCCGAAGTCGTTCCCGTTCCATTTGTCCCGGGCGAAGTCAATTGGGCTTTTGACCGTCTTGCCTTTTGTGCCGGTAAGCGCCTTGTAATCCGCCGCCGCGAACGCGTACGAGCTTTCCGGGAAGAACTTGAGCGGTTGGCTCAGCCCGGACCAATAACGGCCGAGTAATTCTTCAAGCACCGGCAGCGGAGCTGAGACCGGGGCAAGCTTCCAGATGGACTCGGTGCCCACAATCACCGTTTCCGCTGGTTCGCCGTCAGTCCGGGCGGCGCTCCACAGGAGATGCTCCACCCACGCCCGCAAAAGATCCTTGGGCTTGACGGTGGCTGGCCGGTAAAAGAGCAGCCTTTCGGGCGTCATACGGCTGAAGTTCCCGCTCAAAACGAAGTTGCCGATTGTCATCTCGAATGACCTCGGGGGCTGGAACTGGTCGGGTGTGAACGGCCGCAGCCGCTTGAAGAACACCTCAATGTCCCGGCGGATCTGGGCAAAATGAACGTTGCCAGCGATGCCGGCCGGCAGCCGCCCTGAAGCTCTGACCAGATCGCAGCAGTCCTTCAGGCTCCCGCCGCTCAATTTCAGCTCCAGCAGTTCTTGCTGAAGTTGATACCGCTCCAGCCCGGCAATGCCAAACGCCTCCCGCTCCTCCATTGCCGCCATCTCGGAGAGCAGCTTCAGTCCCAGGCGCCTCACCGCCAGGAATTTCGCCGGATGGCATAAGAAATCGGCTAGGGCCTGCATCGTCAGCCGCCGCCATTCCGGCTCCGGTTCCACCAGCGGTCTAGGGATAAAATCTCCAGGCAATTGGCGTTCAGGCGAGATGACCTGACTCGCCTTCAAGTTCTCTCTGGAGTAGCTGAAGAGCCCCCCGCTCCCGAAATACGCCGTGCTGAAAGCCTGGAGGCGGTGCCGGGTCAGGACGTGGTCCTGGACGATGTCTTTGCCGGGAAGCTCGAATCCCTGGGCCACGTAATCCAGCAACTCGCTGACCAGCACAGACGGCGGCGCTTCGCTGTTGTCTTTGATCGATTGGCCGATGTAGCTGATGTAAAGCCGTTCCCGGGCGGAGATGAGCGTTTCCAGGAACAGGTAGCGGTCATCTTCCCGGCTCGAGCGGTCGCCCAGTCGGTGTTTCTGGGCCATAAGGTCGAAGCTCAAGTGCGGGGAGGTGCGCGGGAAAGAGCGGTCATTCATGCCAAGCAGGCAAATCACCTTTGCCGGAATGCTCCGCATCGGCTTCAAGGCGCAGAAAGTCACACCGCCGGTCAAATAGCCCGTGGCAAAATGGTCCTCCGACAAATCCCGTGTCAGCTGTTCGAGAACTACGGCCAGTTCCACGGGCTGGTGGAATCCCGCCCGCTCTTCCGCTCGCGCGAACTTCTCAAAAGAGGCGCTGAGCACCTGCAATTCCTGAGCCTCCGCCTCGCTGGTTTCAAAAAAGCTCCCCAGGACGGAGCGAAAAGTCGCCGCCCAGCCGCTGAGCGTCCGGGCTGCCTCGAGGGACTTGAGCGCAGTGAAGAGCTGCTCGATGAATTCAGCCAAGCTGCCTAGAACTTCGCTCGAGTGCCCTTCGATATCGTCATAGGGGAGAATGCCGGCGAAGAGCTTCTCCCCGTTCGCGGCCACAGCGTAGCCCAAAAGCAGCCGCTCCAGTCCGTGCCTCCAGGTATTCTCAGGCCAGGCTGGCAGGCCCAGACCAACCCGTTGCTGTTGGTCCTGCCCCCAGCGGATGCGAACCTCCTCAACCCAGTGCCGAACTAATTCCAGGTCATCTTCGGTGAGGCCGAACTTCCTGCGCACGGGCTCTGATTCCAATAAAGCGAGCACTCGGCTGGCCCCAAGCCGGGAGTCCACCAACTGCAGAAAAGAGAGGAACGTCTCAACCAGATGGCTCTGCGTCCGGGCGGTGCGGTCAGCGAGGCTGAAGGGGATACGCAAAGCGTCTTGCTCGGGCGAACCGAAGACCGCCTGGATAAAGGGTGCATACAGCTCAATGTCGGGGATCATTACCAGGATGTCCCGTGGCGCCAGCTTCGGGTCGCGCTCGAACCAGTCCAGCAAGTGGTCATAGAGAACCTCCAACTCCCGCAACGGGCTATGGCAGGAGTGGATTTGGAGAGAAGCATCCTTCTCCATGATCGTTTTCCTGGGGCCGCCGCCCGTGGCGCGGTCCTCCAGGTTCAAGATGTCGGCCTGGATGCACGAAAGGAGATGTTCCTGGCCAGGGACGGCGAAGAGTGACGGTTCAGATTCCTGCCAGTCTCCTGCCTCTTGGAGGAGCAGGAGAAAATCTCTGCCCAACTGCCCCATCGAGGCGAGCAGGCGATTGCCCCTTTCCAGGTGCAGTTGCTCCGCTTCAGAGGCTCCTTTGCCGGCGCGCTTTAGCGTTTGTTCCTGCTCGCGCACCGAGCTGATGTAGCCCCAGAACTGCTCGCAGGGCTCCAACAGGTAAAGGCTCACTTCGATGTGCGTGGCCAGCGCGGCAAAGATCTGCAGGTAAAAGGGCGGAAGCGCCGAGACGCCGAAGATGGCGATCCTCTCCGGCAAGCCCGCAATCGAGCCAGTGCCGTGATTGAGGTGCTCGATAAAGCTGGACTGCAGCGTGGCTGGGTGCTGCTCGCGGAAAGGGGCGCTGATTTCGCGCCAAAGCGTTGCCTGCCAGCCATGGTCAGTTCCGGATTCCCATTCCCTGATCAGATCAGGCCGAAAGACCAGGTACTGGTCGAACACATACGCGATGCGGTCCGCCAGTTGGAACAGCTTCCGTCCGTCCTGCTCAGTCCCCAGATAGTTCTTCAGGGCTTCAAATCCGGGCTGATCCAGAAACCCAGGCACCTGCTCCATGATCCGCCAAGCCAGAACCTCTGGCTCGTAGGCCTCCTCCTCTGGCAAGCTTCCCAGCACTGTCTTAAAGACCTCGTAGCTGAAGGCTCGCGGGAAGGGAAACCGGCAGTTGCTGCAGATGCCGTGATGCCGGGCCAGTTGGAGCTTGAGCCAGCGGGCCATGCCCTGGCTCTGCACCAGGACGATCTCCGGTTCGAACGGCGACCGCAGAGGCCGGCGGACGCTTTCTGCCAGGCGCCTCACCAAGTTCTCAAGCCGGTTGCTGGTGTACAGCCTTAACTTTAGCATGGTTAGTTTAGGGTTTTTCCATGTTGAGATTCCGAAATCGCGAGGTCAAGACGGTTTGGAGCCGTGGCAACCTCGAGCTGATCTTGGAAGCCACGCGGCCAATGCTTCAGTGGGAAGATCCAGCACTCTGGACACTCCCCGCGCCAATCGAGGTCACTTCGCCCCACAAGGCAAGGCCGTCTCCTAAGCCATTCGTTCACACCTGTCTTCTCCACCCAAGACTCGGTCCGCCCGTACAACGCTCAGCAACTCCGCGATTTCGCCTTCCAGCGCCTTTATGAGCAGATAGAGCGGTCCCTGCACGAACACACCGCAGCGCCGCGAAGTAGCTCGGCAACACCGAATTGGCAGGACGCCCACTCATTCACGCTTCACGTATCACGTTTCACGGCCTCACCCCTCATCCCGACCCGCGAGCACGGTTGGCCCGCCATACCTCTCGAAAAGTTCCTGCGTTGCCTTGAACAGCCGCTCCCGCAGCTTCTCGGGCCGGACCACCGTCGCATGGGTTCCCATGCTCAGAATCCACCGCTCAACCTCCTCCAGGCTGTTCAACCGCAGCCGTACCCGCAGCATCCCTTTCGGCAGTTCGGTCAACTCCTGGCTCGAATGCAGCCGCCGGCCGCGCACATCATCCGCCGCCCAGGCATCCAATTCCACCACGACCTCGAAATCATCCTCGCCCCGGTAAAGCCCGAGGCTCCCCGCCAGGTATTTATTCAGGTCGAACTTCTGCGGCACCGTAAACCGCTTCCGCCTCAGTTCCGGCTTGCTCAGCCGCGCGAGCACGAACGTCCGAATCGCCTTACGGTCCACGTCGAACGCGAACACGCACCAGTGATTGTCCACGTAACCCATATGGTACGGATGCACATCCCGCCGCTGCGCTTTCGCCTGGCCTCGGTTCCGATACATGAACCGCACCGCCCGATGTTCGTTCACCGCCCGCATCAGTAAATCGAACTCTTTCAGCTCCGCGTCTCCAGGCGCGAACGGCCGGAACGAAATCGCCCCGTCCATGCTCCCCAGCGAGAACTTCAGGCCCGCATCCAACTGCCCCGTGAGCTTCCGGAACGTGGTCTCCAGCATCTTTTGCAGCGGTGTGCCGTGGTATTGCTCGATGGCTCGGTTCGCCACGAACATCGTGAAAATGTCCGCCTCCGACATCGGCATCTGCGGGAACTGCGGCACCGGCTTGGTGTAGGAGTAGCCATTGTGCTGCCCATCGAACCCGATCGGCAGGTTCAGCCGGGTTTTCATGAAGTCAATGTCCCGCTTGAGCGTTCGCACGCTCATCTCGAACTCCCGAGCCATCTTCCCGCAGTTCGGATATTCCTTATTCTCGATCAGCCGATGAATCCGCTGCATCCGCTCTATGGCCGGCCAACAAAACACGCTCGTCTGCACCTTTCGCATAATTCGGCGACCAGTTTCCGACTTTCCCCGCGCCAAAGTCAACTATACCCCACACCGAAGTTTATAATCGGGGGTGTCAATCGTTGTCACCCCTGTCGTGGTATGCTGGAGACGATAATTGAATCAGCAGCAAGTTATGAGCGCGCTATCAACTCAGTTCGTGGATGAGGTCGAGGGTTACACCGACCTCAACATGCTCGACACCGCCGCCGACGCCTGTCTCCGGCGCATCGAAGCCGACCCCGCCAACCCCGATGCCCTCGCCTTTGCCGTCGGCAAAGTCTCGATGGGCACCAAGGCTCAAATCAATCAGCTCTTTCTCTTTCTTGAGTCGTATCTTGCCACCCACTCCGACGACCTGAAGATCGTCGAGGTTTACGCAGCGCTCCTCTCCGTTGCCAAACGCAACGCGGAGGCCCTGGCCCAGTTCGCGCGGATTCCATTCCATCTCCGTCGCCATGACGCTTACTGGCTCTGGTTCCGCACGCTCCTGGACGCCGGCGGCTTCACTGAAGCTCGTCAATGGATCAGGGACACCTGGCCGGCCTACTCGGAGAAGGTCAGGACGGAGGAGTTCGCCACCTACGTCAAATTCCTCTGGGACGTTTCCGCCTGCCTGTTCAACCTCGGTGAACTCGAAGAGGCAGCCGCCGGGTACCAATCCCTGCTCGACCTCGATCCCAACGCCCTCGGGGCCTACCTCGACTACGGTCAACTGCTCGTCCGCATGAACCGTCGGGACGAAGCCGTCTCGGTGTTCGAGTGCGGTCTCAAGCTCACCTGGAAGGACATTGATGCCCAATGCAGCTACCCCGGCGTCATGGGCTACTGCCCGAACGAACGCCGGGATTACGAGGCCAAAATGCGCGCCGAACTGGCCAAACTGAAACCCACCCCATGACACCGGAATAGATGAAACAGGATCACTGACATGAACTCGATACTCCAAGCGACCTCTGACCTCCTCAAGTCCAAGAAACTCCAGCCCGCTTCCACCGAAGACGGCGGCATGCTTTTCGTCAATTGCAGCGGTGAGCATCTCTTCTGGACCACCATCGTGGATACATCCGAGGACAAAACCATTATCACGCTTCTCAGCCGTGTCCCAGTCAAGGTACCCGCCGCCAAACGGGCCGCGTGCGCGAAGCTCTTGGCGCGGCTCAACTATGGCAAACGCCAGGGCGCCTTCCACCTCGACCTGCGCGATGGCGAAGTCCTGTTCTGCATCTCCAACGTGCTCAATGCGGGTATCGCGCCGGAAGAAACCCTCGACAGCCTTTTCAGCTCCACCTATTCCGCCATGAACGACCCCGCTCCCGAAATCCTGAAGCTCGTTTACGGCCGCGCCACGGCTCCGGACTCCAAGACTCCCGCCGCATGCCCTAAACGCAACCGCAACGTCACCCCGCCTGGCCTCAACAACTAACGACCAACAACAGGAGATACAGATATGTGGCTAATGACCAAACACGGTTTCTATTCCATTGTCCAGAAGAAGCCAGGTGAATTCCATATCCGCTCGCGCGTGCGCAAAGACCTGGAGAACCTCATCGAGCGCGTCCCACTCACCGGCGCCAGGATTCACGATACCACCGGCGCGGATTACTCGTTCCGGCTCATCGTCGGCAAGGACGAGGTGCTCTCGGTCATGGAGTTTCTCGGCAACACCCTCGACTACTCGAATTTCAAAAGCCACATCGACGCCCTTCCTGACCAGACGGAAAGGCATGGCGCTTACAGCCGGATCTGGGGCATTCTGTCCGAAGCCTTCGGCGCGTACGGCCGAAGTGGAAAACTGAGCTCCGCCCGAAAGAAATAGCGAAGCCCCCCATGGAACGTATCGAACGCTACCGCGGTTGCCTGCTCGGCCTGGCCATCGGCGATGCCGTAGGCACCACCCTTGAATTCAAGTCGCCTGGCACATTCACGCCGATCAACGATATGGTTGGCGGCGGCCCCTTCGCGCTCAAGCCCGGCCAATGGACGGACGACACCTCCATGGCCCTCTGCCTCGCCGCCAGCCTCACCGAATGCGGCCGGTTCGACGAACGGGACCAGATGCAACGCTACATCAAATGGTGGCGTGAGGGCTACATGTCCAGCACCGGCGACTGTTTCGATATCGGCAATACCACCCGCCACTCCTTGGCCGCGTTCCAGCGAACCGGCAATCCCTACTCGGGCCCCACCGACCCGAATATGGCCGGGAACGGTTCCCTGATGCGCCTAGCCCCCGTCCCCCTGTTCTTCGCCTACCACCCCGAGGAGGCCATTGAGCGGTCTGGCGACAGTTCCCGCACCACCCATGGCGCGCAAACCGCCGTGGACGCCTGCCGCTACTTCGGCGGGCTCATCGTCAGCGCCGTCAACGGCACGGACAAAGAGACACTGCTCGCTGCCAGCCATTCCCCCATGCCCGGCTGCTGGCACCAGCATCCACTTCACCCCGATGTCAAAGCTGTCGCCCAAGGTTCCTTTAAGTCAAAGCAGCCACCCAGAATCCGCGGAACTGGCTACGCCGTGGAAGCCCTCGAAGCCGCTCTCTGGGCCTTCCATGTCTCAAACACGTTCCGCGACGGCCTGCTCCGGGCCGTCAACCTCGGCGATGATGCGGACACCACCGGCGCTATCTACGGCCAACTCGCCGGTGCCTATTACGGCCTGCCTGGCGTCCCTGCACCCTGGCAAGCCAAAGTTTCAAAGGCCGACCTCATCCTACAGCTCGCAGACCAACTGATGACCTCGCCTGGCCGTCACAAGCTCCCAGTGCCCCCGCGACCTCCACTGCCAAATCCCACCTCATAACGACCCACATAACCGCAGCAAAATCTGGGTGCAATCCCCGTCACAACTCTTTATCATCAGGTGACTTTTGTCATGGGCGGCACACGTGTACAGTTCTCTATTCGCGCGGTGTTCCTTTCGCGCCACCGCACCCGCCAACACGCCCCGACGCCGCCTTCAAATCGCGCCCCTCAAGATGCCCAACCTCCAACCACTCACAGCTCATGACCTCATCATTCACATGGATGGACCACTCAGAGCACGACCGCCGCAAGATGCTCGATGTCGTGGACATGTTTAAGGAAAAGGACACTCGCGACGAGCTGGGCATCGGCGTCGTGCGAGACGCCTTCGCCGACTTGCTCTTCCCAGGCACCGGCACGGTCCAAACACGCGCCCGCTACTTTCTCTTCATCCCGTGGATCTACATGGACCTCGAGCGGCGTGAGGTGCCATCCAGCGAAATAGCGCTCAAAGCACGCCGCCAGGAGGTCGGCCTCATCGACAGTCTCGCCAGGAGTCATCCCGACCGCGGCGAAGGCGTCATCGGAATCACCGCCCGCGAGGACTTGCAGCGGCTGCCGAGCAACATCTACTGGCTTGGCCTCGGTAATTGGGGCATCCGCCTCCGCAATGGATCACAGGAACACTATCACCGCTCCCTCGATCGCTACTACCGTGCCGTCGCCGCAACCCCCGAGGCCGAGCACGATGAACCCGTGGATCAGCGCGCCTACAACTGGCATACCGGCATTCCCGACCCGCCCGATGACTTCCCGCAGAAGGCGTCCTTCCGCCTCACCCGCGACGAGGCCGCCTACCTCCGCGAGCGCATCATGGCTCGTGTGCCGAACAGCCTTCTCGCATTCCTCGTGGATAAAGGCCACTCCGGGGACCAGGTGGACTTCCCGTGGAAGCACGCGCGCCTCGGCCAATTCCCCGCCCCAATCCGCGAGCAACTGGTCCACGCCCGCAACTTCTCCGAATCCGTCCACGGCGCAGCCCTCCTCTACAACCTCATGCTGGCCCAAAGCGCCAAACTCCGCGCCCTCGTGACGGAATACCAGGATCGCCTGAGCCAATGGGCCTCAACGCTGGAAGGCCGCCGTCAGCAGTTGACCCAGTGGGATCGAAAGCGCTTTTGGGACATCGTCCGAAAGGACGCGCAGGTCCCCGTGAAGTATTCCACCCAATCATTCATAGAGCACTGGCTGGATCTCGCACTGAACGACGGCGCTGCTCGCGATATCGCCTCCAACACAAAGGCGCGCGATCTGATCCATAACCGGGAGCGAGCGCTAAAACACGGACTCGCCCGCCTCGACAACCGGCGCGCTCTGGAACTCTGGAACGGCGCCGCCGGAACCGGCCAACTCGATTTCCGCTGGAAACAAACCGGAATAATCACTGAAGACATTCTCAAAGCCCTGAAAGGAGGTAGACATGCTTGAGCCACAAGAACGCCGCCAACTCCTCGATTCACTTCGCCCGCCGTCCGGCTACTCCCTCGACTTCGCCGTCGGCACCACCTACTCGCTCGACCTGCTCGCGCTCCTCACGGCGCCCCTCGCCTTCACTTTCTTCGACTGGGAAGACGATGAGGGCCGTCCCACGATTGACCCGCAAGCCCTCCTTGTGGCGGCCAAGCGCAGCGCGGACAAGATCAGCATCTTCTGTCAGGCAGGCCAGATCGCTGTGCCGGCGAAGCACCAGATACTCTATAATTACTTGGAAGGGAGTGTCTTTCAGGTGACTCCCCGCAGTCGCCACGGCGTATTCCACCCCAAAGTCTGGCTCCTGCGCTACGTCGCCGCTGGCCAGCCAGTCGTTTACCGTCTCCTCTGCCTGAGCCGTAACCTCACCTTCGACCGCTCCTGGGATTCCGTTCTAGTCCTCGACGGCCAGCTCATGGACCGCACCCGTATCTTCGCTAGGAACAAGCCCCTCAGCAGCTTCGTTGCGGCTCTCCCAAAACTGGCCATCCACCCCTTGCCCGAGCGCGTGCAGGACCCGCTCGCTCGCATCCGCCGCGAGATCCTGAAGGTCCAGTTCGCACTGCCGGAAGGCTTCCACGACGCCAGGTTCTGGCCCATCGGCATCGCGGGCACCCCCCGCTGGCCATTCAAGGACCGCATAGACCGGATGCTGGTCATCTCGCCATTCGTATCTCCGACCACCCTCAACCTCTTGAACCAGCACGGCCAGGAAAACGTGTTGGTCTCCCGCGTCGAGTCCCTCGCCACTCTCTCTCCCGCATGCCTCGGCAAGTTCGACAAGACCTACTGCCTGAGCCCAGGCGCCGAACCCGAGGAAGAGGACTCAGACCCTGATGGCGCCAGGAATGATGTTTTGTCAGGTCTCCACGCCAAAATCTACATCGCCGACGGCGGCCGGTACTCCCGCGTGTGGACCGGCTCGGCAAACGCCACCGACGCCGCCTTCAACGGTAACGTTGAGTTCCTCACCGAGCTGATCGGGACCAAGGGCCACTGCGGCATTGACACGGTGCTTGCCCAGGAAAAGGGCCACACCAACTTCATCGACCTCCTCGAGGACTTCACCCCCGCTGAGTCAGCCGAGCCCGAAGACAAAGCCCTGAAGCGTCTCGAGAAGCGCGTTCAGGAAACCAGACTCGCCATCGCCAAAGGCGGCCTTGTTGCCCGGGTTTTCCCGGCCGAGACATCGAAGGAATTCGCCGTCGCCCTGGTCCAGACCGCAGGCCCGCTCGCCCTGCCTGCGGGCGTCAAAGTTCGCTGTTGGCCCATCTCCCTCGCAGACGCAACGGCCGTCAGCCTCTCACCCGACGCCGACCCGGTCGCAAGCTTCGGTCCCCTCTCCCTCGTTGGGCTGACCTCCTTCTTTGCCTTTGAAGTCTCGGCCGAGTGCCCCGGCAAGAGCATCTGTCGCTCCTTCGTCCTGAACCTGCCGTTGGACAACGCCCCTGCTGACCGCGGCGAAGAAACCCTGAAGGCTTTGCTCAGCAACCGGGATCAAGTCCTCCAATTCCTGCTGCTCTTGCTGTTCGCTGAAGGAGACGAAGACGACGGCGGAGGGCTCCATCGCGCCGCCGACCTTTTCTCCCATCACCACTGGGGCTCCAGCGGCGCGGCGCCACTCTTCGAAACCCTCCTACGCGCCCTCGACCGGGCCCCGGAAAAAATAGATGAAGCAGCCCGCATCATCGATGATCTCCGCAAGACACCCAGCGGACGCCAGCTACTGCCCGAAGGCTTTGACACAATTTGGGAGCCCGTCCGCGCCATTCGCGAAAGGTCTGTAAAATGAAGACCCAAGTATCACCACCAGACGTTGACGCTGTCCTCCGCGGACTGAAACCGTTCCAGCGGGACACCGTGGACTACGTCTTCCGCCGGCTCTTCACCGACCCCGACGCCACCAGCCGTTTCCTGGTAGCCGATGAGGTCGGCCTCGGTAAGACCCTTGTCGCCAGGGGCGTTATCGCCTGTGCCATCAATCACCTGTGGGAAACCGTCGAGCGCGTGGACGTTATTTACATCTGCTCGAACTCCAGCATCGCCCACCAGAACATCAACCGCCTCAACGTCACAGGCCAGAAAGATTTCCAAATCGCCTCCCGGATGACTCTGCTCCCGGTAACGGTCCGGGACCTCAAGAAGAACAAGCTCAACTTCATCTCCTTCACCCCGGGAACGTCTTTCGACCTTCGGTCTAGACTCGGCACCATGGACGAGCGCGCCCTCTTATACTGGCTGCTGGACCACGCCTGGGGCCTGCGCGGTGCCCGGCCCCTCAACGTTCTCCAGGGGAACGCCTACCCTGAGAACTTCCGCAACCACGTCCAGTGGTTCCGTCAGGAGCACAAGATTGACGAGACATTAGCGGACGAATTCGCCGCCGCGCTGGACCGCCACGGCAAACAGCAACAGGCCAATGGAGAGCGCACCATTCGCGCCCGCTTCAAAGGCCTCTGCGAACGCTTTCAACGCATCCGGGAAAACATCCCGGACAAGGACGCCTGGGACCGCATCGAATTCGTCGGCGAACTCAGGGCCCTGCTGGCCACCACGTGCCTCAGCGAACTCCAACCGGACCTGATCATCCTCGACGAGTTCCAGCGGTTCCGTAACCTCCTCGACGGCACCGACGAGGCCAGTTCACTCGCCCGCGGCTTCTTTGAACAGCCGAACGTGCGCATCCTCCTGCTCTCCGCTACGCCGTACAAAATGGTCACGCTCCAGCAGGAGCAGGAAGACCACCGGGGCCACTATGACGACTTCATCCAGACGGTCCGCTTCCTCCAAAACAATCCCGCGCAGACCGATCGTTTCGAGAGCCTGCTCGATGACCAGCGCCAGGAACTCCTCCGGATCGCCACCGATGGACCAGCCCGGTTCCAGACGCTTCAACGGGACGCTGAAAAGACGCTGCGCCGCATCATGGTCCGCACCGAGCGCCTGGCGGTAACCGCGAACCGCAACGGCATGCTCCACCATGTCCCCGCCAGTAACCTGCGTCTCGAACCCGGCGAGGTCAGCACCTACCTCCACCTCCAGAAGCTCGCCCGCACCCTTAGCCAAAACGACACTATCGAGTACTGGAAATCAGCCCCGTACCTCCTCAATTTCATGGATGGCTACGAGCTCAAGGTGGCTTTCGAAGAAGCCTTGGGCACAACCGACCAGTCAGTCCTTCGCAGCACCCTCCAGGAATCCCAAGGCGTCCTCCTCTCGCCCGAGGATGTCGTCGCCTACCGCGAAATTGACCCGGGCAACGGCCGCCTCCGCGCCATGGCCGAGGACGTCATCCACAATGGCCTTTGGAAAACCCTCTGGCTGCCGCCTTGTCTCCCGTACTACCAGCTCGGGGAGCCTTTCTCCGCCAAGCCAGTCACCAGCTTCACCAAACGTCTGGTATTCTCCGCCTGGCGTGTCGTGCCGCGCGCGATATCGGCCCTCTTGAGCTACGAGGTCGAGCGCCGCATCTTCACGTCCCTGGACGCTCGCCCGCAAAATACCCCGGAAGCCCGCAAGCGCCGCCGTCCCTTGCTGCGTTTTGCGCGCGCCAAGGGCAGGTACACAGGCATGCCCCTTCTCACCCTCATTTATCCCTGCAAGACCCTCGCGCGCGATTTCTGCCCGTTTGAAAAACTGGCAGCACGGCAACCCACCGATCCCGTGCCCACCCTCACATCACTCGTTGAGGAGACGCAAGCGAAGATCGAGGCGCGTCTCCAGAAACTCGGCAGCGGTCGCGTCAAGAGCGGGCCTGAGGATGAATCCTGGTACTGGGCCGCCCCGCTTCTCCTGGACTTGCAGTCCGAGAAGGCCGCTACCGTCGAGTGGTTCGACCAGCCGGACCTCGCGCAAATCTGGGCCGGTTCCGAAGCCGACTCCGCCGACGGGGAAGAAGAAACCCGCTGGACCGACCATCTCGAAGAAGCGCGTAACTTCGTCCACGGGCAGCGCCGGCGCCTCGGCCGCGCCCCCAAGGACCTCGCCCTCGTTCTGGCTCAAATGGCTTTGGCAGCTCCAGCCACTGCCGCTTTCCGCTCGCTGACTCGCATCTGCGGCGGCTGGCCCGGCACCCGCACCAAGACGCCCCGGCTCGCCGTCCGCAACGCTGCCGCCCAGGTCGGCTGGGCGTTCCTTCACCTCTTCAACCTGCCCGAATCCACTGCGCTTCTCCGCGGCATGAACCGGGCCGAGCCTTACTGGGAGAGAGTGCTGGAGTACTGCCTCAACGGCTGCCTCCAGGCCACCCTGGACGAATACGCCCATATCTTGAAGGAATCTCTCGGAGTCATGGATAAACCACCCGCCGAAATCGCCCAGGAAATCGCCGAGGAGGTTTGCAGTGCCCTCACCTTGCGCACCTCAACCCTCGGGATTGACTATATCGGGGTCGGTGAGCGAAGCCTCAAGACGGAAGTGGACGGTCCCGGCATGCGGTGCCACTTCGCGCTGCGGTTCGGCGACGAGAAGTCCGAAGAGGAACAGAGCATCGTCCGTGCAAACCAGGTCCGGACAGCCTTCAATTCCCCGTTCTGGCCTTTCGTGCTCGCCACCACCTCCATCGGCCAGGAGGGTCTCGATTTCCACCCCTACTGCCATGCGGTAGTGCATTGGAACCTGCCCGCCAACCCCGTGGATCTGGAACAGCGCGAAGGCAGAGTCCACCGCTACAAGGGACATGCTGTGCGCAAAAACCTCGCCCTGAAGTTCGGCTGTTCCGCTATGCAGAGCCCAACGGTTGACCCCTGGGAGCAACTCTTCCAGGCCGGCACCAACGGGGGCGCCGACGGACGTTCCGGCCTGGTTCCATTCTGGGTCTTCGACCTGCCAGGCGGCGCCAAGATCGAACGCCACGTGCCGGCGCTGCCACTCAGCCGCGACCTGGACAAGCTCCAGCGCCTCCAGCAATCAATCGCCGTTTACCGCATGGTGTTCGGCCAGCCCCGCCAGGAGGACCTGCTGGCGTTTCTCCTGACCCAGTTCACCCCGGAAAAAGCCGCGCAACTAGCCTCCGAGCTGCGCATTGACCTCAGCCCCCAGCGGCCGGAAACTCCCACCCAGCCCGGCCCGGCGATCAGCCCAACCGCACAAGTTCAGGATAACCCCCCTCAGCCCCAGGGAACCTAACCCAGCAGGCGATGAAGGCCACACCCGCAGACACCATCGCCAGCCGGGCCCGGCAATTTCTGGACGAAATCGCCGCCGCCGAAGAGCGCCAGTTCCCATCCGTCGGCCACGGCACCGACCACCGCTTCAAGGGCAAGGCGCTCGCCGGAACCGCACTGGTGCACGACAATGAAGTCATCCACGCCGCGTTCTTCCGCTTGGACGACCCCGAGCAGCCCGAACGCATGGCCTCCTATCGCTCCCGCCGACGCCGGTTCAGCGAATAATGTGCCCACACCGTCACCCAACGAATACTTTTGCTATGCTTTGTCGCGACCTCTTGGTAAGCTGACGCCCATTCGGTATCTGTTGGCAGGACGCGACTTGGACGACGCCGACCCGCCGATGGTGAGGCCACTTTAGACCAGCCATTCAGGGGGAGGTGTCTTTCGCTCATGTACGCCCGGACGCTAAGACCGTCCGGCCTGCCAGTGCGGTTGTTTATGAGTGAAAAGGCAACACATGAAGGCCATCGTGCGCGCGTCCGGGAGAAGTTCCTCTCCGGCGACGCTGCATCGCGCTCAGACGCAGCCTTGCTTGAACTTCTTCTCATGTTCGCCATCCCTCAGCGGGACGTCCAACCCCTTGCGAAGGAACTTTTGGCTAAGTTCGGAAACCTCGACCAGGTCCTCGCAGCACCACCCGCCAACCTCTGCCAGGTCCCCGGCATAAAGCAGAACTCCGCCATTCTCCTTAGCCTCGTCGCGGCGATTCACGAGCGAACCGCCGCCCCAACCATCGCACCAGCTCCGCCCGTCAAACCCGCAGCGCCACAACCCTCCACTTCACCGGAGCAACGCGTCCTGGCACCAATTCTGGAGTCTCCTGCCACCTCCAAGCCCACGCAATCAACCCAACGCAACCGCAAACCCGTTGCCCGCTACGGCTCGGAACTCTTCGGCAAGGCCGTACTCAAGGAGGCCATCGCCATGCTCCCGAAGCTGCCCGACTCCGACAGCCTTGACGACGCCCGCGCCTTCCTCCGCAGCAACCTCCATTTCAGCGGCGAGCAAACCCGCAGCCGCTACGCCGCCTACATCACCCGCAGGATGTTCCCTGACGGCACGGCGGACGCGCCGCTTCGCCATTTCGCCCGCGCCTTTCCAACTTCCACCGAGCTGCGCGACGTCTGCTTTTACCGCTTCTGCAAGGCTGAGCCTCTCATGCCGGCGGTCATGTCGAGCGTGTTCCTCCCCGCCCTCGGCCTCGGCCGCATGCGCCGCGAGCGTATCACCCACTATCTCGAACAGCGATTCCCGGACGCCAATGGCATCAATGACTGCGTCCAGTCCATCGTGGACGTACTCGTCGCCGCCGGCATCGCCACGTCCAACCGCCAGCAACTAAGCTTTGCGGCCCGTGCCATTCGCCTCCCCTCTTTCGCCTTCATCCTGCACAGCGAGTTTCCAGAACCAGGCATGTACGAACTGGGCAAGGTCGAGAACAACCCCATTTTTCTAAGCCTTCTCTGGACATCCGAGAAAATTCTCGCCGCACTCTACGAACTCCGTAACGCCGGGCTCATCAGCAAGATTTCCGAAATAGACTCTATCCGCCAGTTCACGCTCAAGTTCGACCTCCCCGCGCTGGTCAGCCACCTGGCTCGCGGCGCCGCCACATCATGACCCACACCGAGATCATAGAGACCCTCCGCGCCCGGCTCTCGATCCCCGGCGGCCGTCACCTTTATGGTGTTCTCGGCCCGTACCGGCTGCTCAACGCTTTTGCCAACCAGCTCGCCAAAGCCAAGGCGTCCGACGGCACCCCATTCCCCAAGGCCATTTCTGTCAACCGTGGCATCCTCGACACCATCCCCGACGATGATTTCCGCCAGCTCGTCAACGATGAAGCTAAGCGCCCCGAACCCACCGCCGCCCACGTCGCCGCTGCCTTCGAGCAGTTCGTCCGTTCCCAGCTCGCCGGTAAGTCCCTCGTGGTCCTTCGCGACTTCGAGCTGGTCTTCGCCTATCACCTCGAATTGAATCTGCTCCGTACCCTCGCCGCCGACCAGGACCGCCTCCTGCTCCTCCTCCCCGGCCGCCGCGAGCGTGGCGCCACCCTCCTCTTTCCCGACTCGGACCACGGCAGCTACACCCTGCCTACCAACTTGATCGCCGAAAATAACCTCTGGGAGCTTAAGAACTAATATGCCGGACGACCTCCTCACACAGCGAAAGTCCCTGGACGAAATCTGTTCCGTCCCCGACAAGATCATCAGCGTTTACTCCCTCGAGAAGCACGTCTGGGCCAACTCCAACTCAGACCAGGCCCGCCGCGACCGCCAACCCGAGCTCAAAACCATCGAGGAGTTCAAGATCGACCCCGTCCGCCCGTTTCTCACCGACGTCCTCCGCCGCGTCGCGGCCCCGTACGACCGTCAGAAAAAGGAAAATCCCATCGGCCAGGGCTACTGGATTCAGGCCGAGTTCGGCAGCGGCAAGTCCCACCTCCTCTGTTTCCTTGCTGCGTTGGCCCTCGGCTCCAAGGACGCCTGGAAGATGGTCCAGGAAAAAGAAAACAAGGCCGGCAAGGGCAAGCGCGAGTCCCTCTTCCAGTTCTGGGAAGACGGCCTCCAGGCCAAGTCCACCAAGAACAGCAAGGGGCTCTTCGTCATCGTCAAAACCCTCGTCGGCGTCGGTGGCGGTACCGTCGGCCTCACCGACCAGGGCCGCGAGCTTTCCGCCTACATTCTCGACGCTGCCAAAGAACAGCTCCTCGCCGAAACCGGTAAGAACCTGTCCCTATATCCCTCCGAGCTCCTCGCCGACCGTTTCCTGACCAAGGACCTCGAGCGCTACCGCAACGACCTTAAGAAGTTCCTCAAAGATCCCAAATACTTCGCCGAAGACGAGTGCGAGGAATTGGACAAGTTCATTGCCGACATCCAGAACAACAAGTCTCCCGACTACAAAAAGAGCTGCGGCAACAAGCTCTGGAAATTCTACACCGAGTACCTCGGTGTCCACCCCACCATCGCCGCGGAAACCGAGGAAATCCTCAAACACCTGGTTGAGACCATTGTCGCCGAGGGCTACGCCGGCATCCTTCTCATCCTGGACGAGGTTTCCCTCTTCATGAAGAACCGGCCGCAGGCCACGCGTGACGAGGACGAAAAGACCCTGGTCGTCCTTTCCAACCGCCTCGCCAAAATCCACAACCTGCCCATCTGGACGGTCTGCGCCGCTCAGCAAGCGATCGAGAGCAAGATGGGGGTCAAGAACATCATTGCCGACGACCGCCTCAAACTCGTCAAGCTCCTTGAAGAGGACAAGGACTACTACGACATCGTCCTCTCCCGCGTCCGCGAAATCGTCAACGAACAGGCCATCGGCAACTATTACCAGTACTACAAACGCGGCTTCACCTGGCCCCAGACCATTGGCGAGAAGGAGTTCAAGGCCTTCTTCCCTTTCCATCGCCCGGCTCTCGAAGTCCTGCGCGCCATCACTTACGAACTCACCACCGCGCGCTCGGCTATTCATTTCATGCACCAGACCCTGAAGCACCAGGTCAAGGTCAAGGGCCGCGAGCTCATCCGCCTCTGGGAGCTGTTCGACGAAACCGTCCGCTACGAGGAAGACCCCAGCGGCGTCACCGCCGGCCTCGTGGCGATCAAAACCAAGCGCGAGACCGAGTACCGCGCGTACGAGGAATGCCGCCGCATCGTGGACGCCAAAACCTCAGGCACCCTCAAAGTCAACCACGGCAAGGCCATCAAGACGCTTCAAACCCTCTTCCTCTATCATATCGGTCGAACCAATCAATCCGGCCTCACCGCCGAGGAACTCGCCAACTCTGTCCTTATCGAACGGAAGACGGACGCCACGCCGCAGGAGAATATCGAGCACTACGAGTCCATCGCCTCCAGCCTCAAAAAGGAACTCCGCCAGGTCGCCCAGAGCACCGACGAAGACGGCAACCCCCGCTACCGCTTCGACCCTGTCGTCACTGGCGTGGACCCCAGCTCCGAGTTCAAAAAAGCCCGTGACGAGGCGGATGCCAACGAGGTCCTCCAGCAGGAGGCCTGGAAACACCTCCTGGCCCTCGACGAATGGCCCGTCCGCACCCGCCAAATGACCTTCGACATGGCCGGCGGCGTGCGTTCCATCTTCCGCGACATCTCCGACTTCGTTGCTCCATGGGAAGACAAATCCACTGCCAAGGCCGGCGACCAGGCCATAGACATCACCTGGCAGGGCCGCCAGATCACCGGCCTGGTCGGCATGCGCGACCTTCCCAAGCTCCAGGCCGATAACCAGAACCTGCCCGAAATCTCTACCGACCAGACCTTCTATGATTTCGCCGCCTACATCTCCACCCGGACCGCGCCGGATGACGTGGCTCAGAAGCTCCTCGCCCGCCGCAACGATCCCCGCGTCATCATCTGGACCCCGGCCGAACTTACGTCCCAGGAGCGAGACCGCCTGATTGACTTCGCGGCCTACCGCAAACTCGTAGCCGACTGGCAAAACAAGGAGACCGAAGACGCTGTCGCCGTCATCTCCTGGGTCAACAACAACCTCAAAACCGAAATGGGGCCAATCGCCAAAATTGTTGAGAACAGCTACGCGCGCGGTCGCATGGACGCCCTCAACAACTCCAAGATGCCCTTCAAGGTCGTCGGCGAGCTGGCCGCCGTCCTCTCCCCGCTCGTCGAGCGGGTCCTGAACTCGGTGTACGAGTCCAAAGACCTCATTTTCGACCCCCCCTTCATCTTCCGCAAAGAAGAAGGCGTCAAAGTCATCAACGGCATCGTCCGCACCGGTCGCATCCCCAAGGGTATTAAGCCCAATCAGGACATCAGCGCCGCCCAGAACTTCGGCTTCGGCCTCAAGATCATGCGCAAGGGCGCCGACAAAGAGCTCGACACCACCCAGAACCCCCACGCCCAGGACATCTGGCAGTTCATTGATGAGAAGTTAACCGACGAGGGCGCGGCCATGAAAATGGACGCCCTCTACAAGAATTTCATGGGCATCGCGGGTTTCAACGGCAAGAACTACGGCCTCACTCAGCGCATGGTCCAGATTTTTGCCCTCTGCCTGGTCCAGCAGGGCAAAATCCGCATCACCCTCGGCCCTAAATCCGGCCTTCCGTTTCCCTACCTCGACTACGCGAACCTGGCCGAAACCGACTTCGCGGTCAAAGTCCTCGACTCCCTGGCAGAAGTCCAGAAGATGGCCAAACCCGAGAACTGGGAAGTCCTCCGGCCTTACGCGGAAAAACTCCTCGGCGAGCCGATCCCCACAACCCACGATGACGCCGTCATCTCCGGCTTCCGCGCTAAACTCAAGAATCTTTTCGCCAAGGGCAAAGAAGAGTCCACCCGCGCCCTCGCCAAGGCCCAGGCGCTGTTTGACTGCCTGAAGAGCGCAAACCCGTACGCGAAAGAAATCGGTCAGGTGGCCAAGCTCTTCTCCAATGACCTTTCCTCCGGCAACGACATCAACCTCGTGCTTTTCGCCCTCAAGGATGCGTTCGCATATCAGGCCCTCGACAACACCGCTTCTTCCCAGGAGGAAGTGGACGACCTCGCCAACCGGCTGAAGAATTATCGGGACATCCAGAATCTCCTCCAGTTCGACACCGAGCTGCGTGCCGCCAGCGCCTACGTCTCCCACCAACTGCCCGACATCAAAGACCTCAAGGCCATTCGTGCCCTTCAAACCGAGATCGCCGCCAAGCTCGCGGATATCCGTACTTACATTGACTCCGACGTCGCTCTCGCCACCGAGTTGATCGGCCAGACTCCACCGGCCCCAGGCGAATCCGGTACCGTCTCTGTCCTCATCCGCGACTACACCGAGACCTACGCCACTCTGCACGATACGGTCGCCGCCAAACTCGAAGAGCGGAAGACCGAAATCGAGTCCACCACCAGCAGCCAGGCATTCAAAGCCCTGCAGACGCTCGAAGGCATCAGCGCCCTCCAGCCCCCGGTCAGCGGCTCGCTCGATTTCCAGGCGTTTGCCGCCCTGATTCAAAGTTGCCCGGCTCCCTCCCGCCAGTCCATCGAGCAGCAGCTCCGCAATGGCCCCGTCCACGAGTGCGGCCTCACCTTCGACAACTGCAATACCCGCCTCGCCCAGGCCGACGAACTCAGCGGGCAGGCCGCCGCCCTTCTAGCCTCCGCCGTCGCCCACAAAGCTGAGGTTTTCCTTAACCCCGCAATCCGGGCCCGCCTTGACCAGGGCAAAGCCGAACCCCTCATCTCGGCCTTGCTTGCTAAAGCCGACCTCCCCGCCTTGCGCGAATTCTTGCTGGCGAACGCCACCCCGCAGTTCGTTCAGACCATCAATCGCTACCTCAAAAACATCGTTACCAAGAACCTCAGCCTTGCTGACTTCAAGCCGTCTCTCACTACCATTGAGCCGGCCCAGTCCGCCCAGGTCGTCAAGGAGTTCCAGGAGTTCCTCGACCAGCAATTCAAATCGGTCTCCGACGGTGACGACACCCTTCCTATGCTCCACTTCGAATGAGCACCTATGGAATTCAAACCCGGCATCAAAATCGAAAACCGGTTTGAAATTCGCCAGCACATAGAAGCTGGGGGATACGGCCAGGTCTGGGAGGGCTTCGACCTCGAACTGAAGCGCCCCATCGCCATCAAACGCCTCCTCCGCACCCACCTTGGGAAGGTGGACAAATCCGATATCGTTCAGGAAGCCCAGCGCATCGCCGCGGTTAATCACCCCAACATCGTCGCCGTTTACGACGTCCTCGAAAGTGCCGACGAGGTTCTCATCGTCATGGAATACCTTCCAGGCGGCTCGCTCCACTCCCGGCTGCGTGCCCTCTCCCGGAAATCCGCCTGGATCTCCGCTCCCGATGCCCTCCGCCTGATCCGCGACGTCCTTTGTGGCCTTGAAGCCGCGCACACCTGCGAGGGCGGCCCCGTCATCCACCGCGACCTTAAACCCCAAAACATCCTCTTCGACCGCAACGAGACAGCCAAGATCGTGGACTTCGGCCAGGCGGTCGTCGGTGAGGTCAACCCGCTGCCAACCTGGGAACGCAAAGCCTTCGGCGAACACGAAGGCACCCTCGGATACAAGTCCCCCGAACAGCTCCAGGGCCAGAAGCTCGATCCACGCACCGACCTCTTCAACGTCGGCATGGTCGGCTACCTCATGTTCGCCGCCATCCACCCCTTTACTGACGAACGCTTCCTATTCACCCAGCGCGAGATGGTCCTTGAGCCCTACCGCCGGCTCCCGGTTATCAACCGCCAGCCTCTCCCGAAGGAGCTCGAGTTGTTCGTCATCCGCCTCCTCGAAACCGAGCCACCCAAGCGCTTCGACTCAGCCACACAGGCCCTCTCCGAATTCGAGCACGTCGAAAAAGCCTTCAAAGACCTGCTCCAGGACCGTTGCCTCCACCACTACGACGCCCTCGTCGCTGGTCAGCCCTCGCCCGAAGTCCTCAACTCGCTGGAACTCGCCGCCGGACTCGCCATCTTGAAACAGAACCGGTTCTTCGTCCAAGCCAAGCTCCTCTACGAAAAGGGCGGTCTGGAGCTATCGCACATTTCAGAAGCCACCAAAAAGCGCGTAAATGAAGATTACGCCCTCTGCTGCCGTCGGCTCGAAGAAGTCCACCCAACGGAGGACGCACCCCAGTCATGACTCCCTCTTCCCAAACTCTCAACCAATGGCTCCTCGCCAGGCTCGACCCACTCAAGGAGCAATCCCGCATTCTCGTCCGCGACCCCATCCAACTCCTTCAGAAAGCCGAGGGCGTCGTTCATAGCTTCGCCACTGAAAACGGCTTCACCGTCCTCGTCGCCGCCACGAACCTTGTCTTCCGCGACCTCTACAACCACGCCGTGGACGACGACTCCGTCAAAAAGATTCTCGTCCTCGACCGCACCCCGGCCAAACGCCGTGCCAGCCGCAGCCTCAACCAGGCCCCGCCACTCTTTTACCCGGACATCCTCACCGACACCCCGGAGGACGCCCGCATCCAGGTTGACCTCCGCCAATTCCTCCAGGACACCACCAGCGATCCCCTCTGGCCCCCGGCCACCAACGAAAAGCAATACGCCCGGCTCATCGTTGAAAATCTGGATGGCGTCCTTCGCGCCCACCGCAACCTCGTCACCGCCAACCCCGGGCGCTTCACCGACCACGATTTCCAAACCATCGTTGCCTTCGCCGCCCTGGGAATTCCCGAGTCCGCCTTCAAAAGCCACGACTCCCTCGATTTCTGGAAGATCGGTCTCCAGGGCCACTCCGCCCTCGGCCAGCTCGCCGACCTGTCGCCCGAAGCCACCCGTCTGATTAAGGCAGAGCTCAAAAAAGCCCCGGAACCCTTCTGCTGGTTCGTGGACCGCGAGCCGGACCAGGTCATCCGTGCCTTTTACCTGGCTGTCATCCTGAGCCAGCATTTCCCGCAATGGTCCCTCCTGCTCGCCAACATTGACGCCTCCCTAAAGCCGCTCTCCACCATTAAGACTACCGTCCTCAAGGACGCTGCCCCGCAGCTCATCGCCCTGGACACCCAGCAAGCTCAGCGCGACCTCGAAGCCGTCGAGTCCAGCCTCACCAAAGAGAACCTCCACCTGCTTCTGATCGAACAGGCCAACATCACCACCCTCGCCACCGCCACCTCGGTCCTCGAAAAGGAGAAGTTCTCACCCCTGTTCCGCTCCCTGGCGCTCCTCGTCGCCCTGGGCGACCTGCTCTCCGCCAAGCCCGACGCCGCCACACATTCTCGCATCGCCAAACTCCTTTTCCCGGACCCAGGCGCCACCCGCCGCGACCTGGTTGACGCTATCCCGACGCAGACCTGGTCCGATCTTAAAGAAGCCTACCGCCTCGCCACCGAGGCTCAGTCCCTGCGCCAGGTCCTCGCCAAAACCCTCAAGACCCTTTCCACCCTGCCGCAGGCCCAGCAGCTCAGCCTCAAGCTCTTTACCGATGCGTGGAATCGCGACCGCCTCAACCGGCTTGAGTACTTCCTCGCTGCACTCTCTCGCCTGGTCGAGCACGGCCAGTTGCTCCCTCGCGCCGAGACCGAACTCCCCACGCCATTCGGCACCGTACTCCAGGGCCTTCGCACCCGCATCCGTGCCACCCTCGATGACGTTCACCGCCAGCTCGACCAGTTCAACGCCCGCTTCCAGCAACTGGTCTCCGCCAGGTATCCGGCCTGGGCCGCTAATGACCAGGGCACTCTCCCGGACGCTCCGGTCCTCACCAGTCAGTTCGTGACCCGCTGCCTCAAACCAAACTGGGACCCCCAGACCGAAAAGGCTGCCATCCTCATTTTCGATGGCATGCGCTACGACATCTGGGACGAGCTCCTCAAGCCCATGCTCCTCGACCGCATGGACGTTGTCGCTGATCTCCAGGCCAGCTCCATCCTCCCATCGGAAACCCAGCTTACTCGCAAAGCCATCAGCGCCGCCGCCTTCCCGGACAAGTTCGATAAAAGCACCTCCGAGGACCGCCTCCTCAAGGACGCTCTCGCCCGCGAACTCAGCCTCCAAGCCGACCTCAAAGTCGTCCCGCCCGAAGGCTCTGGCACGGGCGAGACCGTTCGCTACCGCGCCGGCAACCTCGACGTCTTCATCTTCGAGCTCTGCGATAAGGAACTCCACCACATCAAGAACAAGAAGCTCCCCGACGGTCGCGAAGTTCCCACCCGCCCCCTCTCCTACGTTTACGAACAGAACATCAAGAACATCATTGATACCGAGGTCATGACGGTGGTCCGCAAGCTCGCTCCGGGCACCAAGGTCTTCATTACCGCCGACCACGGCTTCGGCCGCGTCGGGCGCGAGCCACTCTGGTTCGACGACGCCTCGCTCAACGACCGCGACGATTGCGCCTATCTCAACTGCTGGCTTTGTGTCCCGCCCACCGCCAATTACTTGCCCAAGAAAGTCCTGGACAACATCATCGCCTTCACCCCGGACCAACTGCGCCTGCCCCCAAAGGAAACCATCAAAGTCCAAAAGACCGGCCAGGCCTATACTAAAGAATACAAGGCCGTCGTGTTCCCCAAGGTCGGCTACTCCTTCAGCCGCCAGGGCCATCACTATAACCCGGACGCCTATTCCCATGGCGGCATCAGCATCCAGGAACTTATCATCCCCATGGTCGTCCTCCGCGTCCGCTCCCGCGACGAGGGACTCCTCGGCCTCGACCAGATCGAAGGCCCCAAAGATGTCCTCGAAGGCCAGGAAGCCACCTTCACCCTCAAGCTCCGTCGCGTCGCCAAGCAAAACCTGTTCGACGACGACATCCGGGCCGACGTGGACATCGAAATTTCGTCCCCAACGCCAGCCGCCGCCGTTGCCGCGCCGGAGCCAGACGAAGGCGGTGCCCTCAACCCTCAACCCTCAACCCTCAGCCAAATCCCACGCCAGGTCTGCTACGTCGGTGCCTCCGGCTCTCAAGTCTCCATTCCCATCTGCCACAAGCCGGACGAAGCCACCACCGAGGAACGGCGAGCCGGCACGATGCAACGCCTCCTCACCGTCACGGTGAGTTGGCGCGAAGGCGCGCGCACCGCCAGAAAATCCCGCACTCTCCCGTACAAAGTACAACTCAGCTCCGATCGTGTCGTCCGCCGCCTCGGCAGCCTCGGCAACATCCTCGGGCTCACACCTAAAGGAATTAGATAGAAAGGACTCGCAAATGGCCACCACCCCTCAGCAAAAGCAGATCTTCACCCAGTCAAGCGCACCCCTTCCCAAAGACTACTTTGCCGGCGACAAGGTCAACCAGGGCCTTTCGGCCTTCGCAGCCCAACACCTGCAAGACAACGCAGCCAAGCCCGCCGCCGCGCCCCGACTTGCGGCCGCTTTCACCGAAAGTATCAAAGTGAAGCGTGCGACTAAGATTTTCAACATGCATGGCTACTGGTCCAAGAAACCGCACGAGGCCATTCGCCAGTACATTCGCCACCACACCGGCGCAGGGGACCTCGTCCTTGACCCGTTTTGCGGAAGTGGCGGCACGATCCTCTCAGCTCAACTCGAAGGGCGTAAGGGCATCGGCATTGATCTCTCGCCCGCCGCCTCGTTTTTCGCCTCCACTCTCTGTAGCGCACCCCCTCTGGACGCCTTCGCCACTACCTTTGCCGGCATAATGGAAAGGCTACGGAAGGAGTATTCATGGATATACGAATGGCCCCACAGCAATCGCACACACGAAATCCATTTCGGCATCTCCTCCATGAGGTTCAAGTGCTCGAAATGCTTAAACCCCGTGTCCCTCTACCGCTGCGGTGAAGACGAAGAGGGTGCCCGTTGTCCCCGCCCCGGCTGCGGTCAGCGTATCAAGACGAACCAAGAGAAGTTCGGTTTCCAGCTCGACGAGTGGCATCTTGCCGTCGGCTACGGCAAACACCTCATCGTCAAGGTTGACGGCACCGAGAACGACTACGAGAAGCGTATACAGGAAAAGATCGCGAGCACCCTGGCCAAACACGCACCACCCAATCTCAAATTCCCAAAGTCCGGGAGGACCCAGGTTCTTACAGCCCGCGGCATTGACGACATGGTCAAACTGTACACTCCCCGCAACCTTCTCGCCCTCTGTCTCTATCGTGACGAGTGCATGAAAGTGGAGGACCACCGCCTTCGAAACGCCCTCCTCTTCGTCCTTACCGGTTGCTGCCTCAAATGCTCCCGCATGATGGGACTTAACTCCGACGGCATCGGCCGCATTCAAAAGAACGGCCTGATCGTTCAACTCATCGTCAAGGACGTGAACGTCTTCGACTTTCTCGAAATCGCCCAAAAAGGGCTCCTTGAGGGATTCACCGCAATCGAAGCCGAAAGAAAGACCGGCCCCGAAGCCGTCCGCTTTTCCACGCAGACCGCTACCCAACTGACACAAATCCCAGACAACTCCGTTGACTATGTCTTCACGGACCCGCCCTACGGCGAGCGGGTCCAGTTCTGGGAATCTAACCAGGTCTGGGAAGCCTGGCTGGGCTTCAATACGCACTGGGACACCCAGGAGGTCGTCGTCAACCATCTCCGAGGACTCGAACAGGATCATTGGACCCGCCTCTTCAGGGAGAGCATGCAGGAGTGCTTCCGCGTCCTCCGGCCCGGTCACTGGATAACACTGACCTACAACGATCGCGAAACATGGCCCATCCTCCAGGACGTCATGCTTGGCATCGGCTTCGAACCCGACGGCTCCAAATCTGCCGTCGCCATGGAAACCACCGCGAAATCCGAGAAGCAAATGAAAGGCGAGGATAACACCATCCGCGACCTCGTGGTCAACTTCCAGAAGCCAACCACCGCCCGTGTAACCACAACCACTGGCCCCACCGACAAGCTCGACTTTCGCGAGGCCGCCCAAGCTGTCATTCGCGAGTTCCTAAGGAACCACCCCGGCTCAACCAAAAACCACATCAGCGACGAGCTTATCAGCCGTCTCGTCCGCGAGGGCCGAATGGAACCCCACGACTTCGACCAACTGCTCAGCCAAGTAGCCGAAGAAGTGGGCGGCGTTTGGCATCTGAAGGAAGGCGAAGAGGGCGCTGACGAGGCTGAGCAGCTCACGGCAGACAAAGCCGCTGATGAGATCTACGCCTTCATGTCGAAAACCTCTGGCGCCAAGCTCAAGGAGACCGAGACCAACTTCAACCAACTCGAAGCCCAACTAGCCCACAAGAGGAACCAACTCCACGCCGTGGACCACGGGAAGTCCAACGAGCCCCGCCCCCGACTGCTCAGAGAGATCCGCGAGATAAACGACCAACTGGACAAGCTCAGACCCCAACGCACCGAATGGGAGATGCAAGCCATCCCATACGGCGAGATTTACGAGTTCTACCTCTACGTACGTCCCAAGCCCCGCAGCACACTAAGCGAGCTGCTGGAGGACTACTGTTACAATACCGACGTGGGCAACTGGCGCCCCCCCCTCACGGAAGCTGAAAAAGCCGAAAAGTCCACCAGCCGCCAGCAAGCAGTCCGGCGCAAGATCCAGCGGCTCTGCAAACTCCTAGAGGGTGGCGCGGCCATTCCAGAAGGCCAGCAAGCAGACACGCCTACGCTCGTCGAATGGATCGGCTACTGCCGCCGCGCCGGCCTCCACGCACAGGGCGAACTTCTGTTTCGGCGTGGCGGTCTCAGTCTTGATGAATTGAGCGAAGCCGACCAAGTCAGCGTTCAGGAGGACTACGACGTTTGCGTCCGCGCCTTGGAACGTGCCGGCGTGGCAAAGGCCACCAAGTCATCCAGCCAGCAACATATGAATATCTGATGAACCTCAAGCTTAAAGAAGCCTTCAAAGGCAAGGTCGTCAATAAGGCCCTCACCATCAACACAGGCGTGGACGAGTTCCCACGCTACGTCGTCGAATACCTCATTGATAACTACTGTTCCGAGGACTCCTTCCACGAGGACATGCGCAAGGTCGTCCAGCGCCTCAAGGAGAACTTCGTCCACGGCGCCGAAGCCGAGAAAATCCGCCATTTCATCCGCGAGAACCGCCGCCATTCCATCATCGCCAATCTGGAAGCGCGCTTGGTCGAAACTGAAGATAAGTATTGGGCCTCCATCGGCGCCATCAATGAGAACTTCGTCAACATTCCCGAAAGCATCGTCAACCAGTACCCGATGCTCCTCTCTGGCGGCATGTGGGGCACCATTGACGTCACATACGACGAGTCCGAAATCCACAGCAAGAAAATCCGCCCGTTCAAAGTCGCCGCCTTCACGCCGTTTCAGGTAAGCGTCATCAATCTAAGCGAGTACCTCGAGAAACGCTCCCAGTTCACCACCGACGAGTGGCTCGATGTCCTCATCAACTCCTGCGGCCTCAACCCCGAGCCCCTCAACCGCCGGCAGAAGCTCCTCTACCTCTGCCGCTGCATCCCGCTCATCGAAAACAACGTCAACCTGATCGAGCTCGCCCCACGCGAAACCGGTAAGACCTACCTCTACCGCAACATTTCTTATTACGCCCACGTCCTTTCCGGCGGCAAGGCCACCCCGGCCCAGCTCTTCATCAATCTCAACAACGGCAAGGTCGGCGAGGTCGGTACCCGTGACGCCGTCGTCTTCGATGAAATCGCCAATACCGACTTCACCGACCCGAAGGCCATGGTGAGCATCATGCAGGGCTACATGCAGGACGCCAAGTTCAGCCGTGGCAAGAAGGAGTTGCTCGCCTTCGCTAGCCTCGTGTTCGTCGGCAACATTGATGTCCAGGGTAATCTCCCCCACGAGAAGTACTATCACCTGTTCGAACCCCTCCCCGACTACCTCCAGGTCATCGCCTTTCTGGACCGCATCCACGGCTACCTTCCGGGCTGGGAAATCCCCAAGCTCACCCCCAGGAGCTACTCCGCTGATTACGGCTTCATCACCGACTATTTCTGCGAAATCCTCCACGAACTCCGCCGCACGGACCCGATCAGTGGCCTTCGCAACCGCTTCAAGCTCGTGGACAAAGCCCAAACCACTCAGGGCGTTTCCGGCCGCGACCAGCGCGCCGTCATGAAAACTGCTTCCGCGCTCCTCAAGCTCCTGCACCCGGACGGCAAGATCGCCGACGCCGACCTCGAAGAAGCCCTCCTCCTCGCCTGCGAACTCCGCCAGCGCGTGCGCGACCAGCTCAACCTCATCTCGCCCGGCGAGTACGAGAAAGTCGCCCTCGCCATCCGCATGGAGCCCTCCGGCAAGGTGCTCGCCCCCGGCCTGCGTGACAGCCAGCGCGAGCAGAAAGTTACCCTTCCCCCGGAGCCAGCCATCGGCGAAGTCATCGGCCTTGCCGTGTCTGGCGACCACGGCTGCATCCTCCGCTTCGAAATGCAGGCCACCAAGGGCACCGGCCGCATCGTGCCCCTCGGCTCCATCCAGAAAGTCATGCGCGAGAGCATCGAAGCCGCCGCCCAGTACGTTAAGGCCAAGCACGAAGAACTGGGTATCACTGCCGAATGGCGCCAGAGCTACGATGTCGCCATCCTCGGCACCTTCATGGGCGTGCCCAAAGAAGGCCCCTCCGCCGGCATCGCCCTGGTCACCGGCATCGTCTCCGTCCTCAAAGGCCTCAAAGTCCGCAGCGACCTGGCCATGACCGGCGAGATCACCATCCTGGGCAAAGTCCTCCCCGTCGGGGGCATCCAGCAAAAGCTCCTGGCCGCCTATGAAGCCGGCGTCAAAGAAGTCCTCCTCCCCGCCGAAAACCTCAACGACACCGCCGTCCTCCCGGCCGCCGTGAAGGAAAAACTCAAACTCACCCCCGTCGCCCGCGTCGAGGAAGTCCTCAAAGTCGCACTTCTTCCAACATAATTAACAACCAAAGGCATCCCCCTAGACATTATGAACACCGGCAAATCCGTCACCCTGTCAACAGTCCTAGCCGAACTGGCGAAGGATAAAACCCTGAGCCCACATTCCGTTTCGATTCTCACGAATCAAGACAGACAAGTTCCCGTTCCCTCGATTCCACCACCAGGCACTGAGGACCCCGTGTACGCGGCCATCGTGATCGACAACTCCTGGTCAATGGAGCCATACCAGGACGTAGTGATCCAAAGCCAAAGAAAGCTCCTCGATGACCTCAGAGGCAGCTCATTGTGCCGCCATAAAGCCCTTCTCGTGGCCGTTTACCTCTTTGCGCAGCACCTCAGGCAAATCAAGGAGTTTAGCGCCTTGGATGCAGGCGGCAACGATGAGGTCCCCAAACTCGACCGGCATACCTACACCTTCGACGACTACACCGCCCTCTACCAGTCCGTTTACCGTGTGCTGCAAGACATGGCCACCTACCTCCACTTCTGTCGGCAGGAATTCGTGGCCTCCCAGTTCGACCTCGCAGTTTTCACCGACGGCGAGGATAACAAGAGCCACGAGAGCAACATATCTCCCGCAGATGTCAAGGCTGTCATCCAGGACATGAAGAGCAAAGGCATCATCCGGAGAACCATCGTAGTCGGCCTAACCGGAACAGACCTCAGTGACGCGAAAGTCGAAGCCATCCGTGAATGCATGGGATTCGATGTGGCCATCCCCATTGGCAAGAGTTCATCCGAAATCAGAGCGGCGTTCGACATCGTCTCGAAATCAATCGCTGGGAGCCAAAAATGAACATAATTATCAACGGTTCCCATTACACCAACCCAAATCCCCTCCTGATCGACGGCCGCGCCGCAGAGGGCGGTGAGGGGTACATCCTCGAATTAAACCAAAACAACCTCGCGAAAATCTACAAACCGGCCGAGCGAAACAACATCCGCCGCAAAAAGGTTCTCGCCCTCTGCGGCGCGTACCGCCGGAATATCGCGGAGTTTGGCCAGGAATCCTACGCCTTCCCACAATTCCCGGCCTATGTTGACACCACCGATTACGACAACATCGCTGGCTTCTCGATGCCATACTTTCGCGGCTGCAGGCACATCGAGGACGTCGAGTTCAACCTTGATGACGGGCGATTCCCCCCCGATCCAACAGGAAGCCCTTTCTTCACAGACGCCAGCGCTGTCCAACTGGTGTACAAAATATTCGAGCTGGTGGAGCACCTGCACAAAGCCCGGATCATTCTGGCAGACATAAACCCCAAGAACATCCTCTACAACCCCCAACAGAAGTGCCCCGTCATCGTCGACCTGGACTCCGCCCAAGTGGACCTGCACCCGGCCACCGCGATGAGCGTCGCGAACCTCGACCCCATCCTCGAGCGCCAAAGCAAAGCAGCCGGCGGAAAGATATACTTCAGCACCAGCAGCGACATCTTCGGAATCGCTTGCGTCGTTTTCCGGTTCTTCATGGGAGTCTCACCGTTCAAAATGGTCCTCTCCCCCCCAATGCGCGCCGAGGAGCTCCGACCAAAGGGCGTCAGCATCATTCGCCATTTCGTGGAGGGTGACGCGTTCCTTCGGTCACTGGGCCACGCATACGTCCCCCATCCGGTTAATGTAAAAATCGCTAAGCGCCTTGAATCGCTCAAGCAGACCGACAAGCTCCTATTTGACTTCTTCTATCGCACTTTTGCGCAGAATGGCCGCAAATCGCTCCTGTACGCTCTGCCCGAGGCCGATCCAAGACATCCCTCGAATATCTTCTATATAGACCCAGGAATCAGAAAGGACTTCATGGCCAGAAAGGCAGCACGCGCCGCCCGCATCGCCCAGCAACGCCCCATCTCGCCCATCGCCCTCACCGCCGTCAAAGAGGTATCCTCCGTTATCTACGCTCACCCCGACCCCGAAGAACTTTCAATGTTCCTCGCGACCTTCGGGCTCAACACCGCAACCATGTTCTCCTGAGATGATGCCCTTCACCGACAAGTCCTGTGCCACCCTGGTCCTCGAAGGGCCGCCCTTGTTCCCGATAGCCATCGGGGGCGTCACACAGCGCAAGATACCCACCGCGGACCTTGGGTCCAATTCGCAAGACGCCTACGGCATTTACATCGGCAAAAACCTGCTCATCGGAGTCGTTTGCGACGGGTGCGGCAGCGGAGCCCAGACAACGCAAGAACAGAACCGCTGCTCATCGAACGAAGTCGGCGCTCGACTCTTAGTCCATGCCACGGTCAACGCCTGCCTCCGACTCCTGAAGGTGTCGAAGGGAAGCCTGCCTCAGAAGCAACACTTGGATAACGCCTTCTTGACCAGCTTGACGAACGCCCTTCTCAAGTCATTAGCCACCACAGTGAAGGCCTTCTGCGGCAACGACCAGGACGCGCGAGAATCTTTCATTTTTGACACCCTCATGTCCACAGTCCTCGGAGTCATCGTAACCGAGAGCCGGTTTCTTGTCTTCGGCTGCGGAGACGGGTACGTCGGCGTGAACGACGAAGTCCTCAGCCTGAAGGACCAGGAAGGGCAGTACCTGGCTAACCACTTGCTCCCTTCGCTCTGTCCGGGACGCTTCAAAGACAAACCATTCACCGCCCATCTCCACTCCCTGGCTACAAGCACAACTGAGGACTTCCGAGCCGTTCTGCTGGCAACCGACGGGTTTGCCCCGGTCCATTTGTCGGATGCCGCCTTCTTCCAGAACATATTGAACGACCCCGCCCACAGTCCCCAGGTGCATGCCGGCCATGACCGGCTGCTCCGCGAATTTAGGAAGCGCCTACTGACCGGGCCCGCCAAGGAAGTTGAATTCAACGACGACGCGACCCTGGTCGCGGTACGCCGAACCGAAAACCCAGACCAACATGATTAACATAACGAGCGACTCTATCCGGGAATCCGGTGGCCTACTCCAGGCCCTGATCTACAAGTCCGCGGAATACATCGAGAGCATCATCGGCCGCCATAATATCAAAGGCCTCGGTGGCAAAGAGCGGTACCTCCGCAGAATAGTTACGCACGCCAATCCGCACCTGGATGAGTACGTCGGCGACCTCCTCCTCACCGCTGCCATCCCACAGCCACTAAGAGCAGTCCCGTTCGAAGAGCAAACGATATTCTCCAGAGAGGATGACGCCGATTGCAAGCTCACCTGGCCCTCCTCTGTCGTGCTCGGCTTAGGTGCGTCCGTCTCCGGCGGGGCTACCCCACTCGTCTTCTTCGACGAGCATTCCGAGGACGCAACCCGCTCCGCCGCTTCCTGCTGCCAAATGGCTGCTAACGCCCTGTTTGTTCAACTGCCGCAATCCCTCCGGGTCTTGCTCCACGAAGCCAACTCAATCGACCAATTCGCCTCAGCCCACGACCAGCACTTGGGCAACATCATCAAGGACTTTCACGAAGTGCGCTTTGCCCTAAACCGGGATGAAACAACCGGCCAGGAAGTCAGCGATTTCCTAACGCCCCAATGGAAGCGAGCGCTGGTCCACGCCTGCCTTACCGCCATCGTCTACTGCCTGGAGAATGGAATCGATCTTCGCTCCGCACCAGACGCCAAGGCCCAGGCCCTCAGTGGCCCACTCGAACTTTACCGCGCAAACAACCTGAGACGAGGCCACGCGATGTTCAAGAACGCCGACGAACGAACGAAGGGCCTTTATGTCCCTTCCGCCCAAGACAAGGTCTTCAAAGAAGCGGGTCTCAAGGCTAAAGTAACGAACCCCGACACGAAGGCCAAACCAGAGGACCGCATCATCACCGTCACCCAGCGGGACAGCTCCGGCCAAGACATCCCCCAATTGTTAATTGCATCCCGTGTAATTTTCGCGTGCCGTCAGTGCTGGGGGGACAATATCGCCACCTTGATTGCCCTGCATATCTTCGAGACCGAGTACCAAAGCCAACTCAATTTCAAGGCGGTCTTCCAAGAAATCGAATCCATGTTTCAGAACCGTTACGTGGAGGTTAATACACCCATCGGGCTGCTAGAGCAGATCTCCCTGCCCCCGATCTTCATTCAAGGCGTGCGAAAGCAAAGAGGCATGAAGATTCCGTTCGAAGGGCGCTACCCACTTGTCCTCATAGGTATTTCTCCTGACCCAGGCGTGATTAAACCCAACCGCGCCGCGCGGAGCTTCCTTAACAAGACAAACAACGGCTTGGGTATCGTCCTTGTCAACGACACGGCCCTTGGGACGAAAGCCATCTTCAAGTGCGACAACACCCCATACCCCAAATGGGCCAAGCTGTGCTCCGCTCTGCAAGACCTGGAACCCGACTCCTGGAGTTGGCAGCAATCCGCAGGGCAAGGCTACGATTACATTTTGAACGGCACAAAAGCCCACAGGTACATGGAGCCAAGCAGCCTCACACTCCGAACCCTCGCCAAGCTGCTAAGAGCCACCTTCTACCCTTAACAAGTTATCACACATGCTCAGCGAGGAACAACTGGCCGGCCGCATTTCAGAGGAAGCGTCAGCAACCATCGCCCTCTGCCAGCGTGGTCGCGAGATCGGCAGTGCCATCCAAGCAGCCATCGACGCCGAGGCCGCCGAGCAACTCCGGCGCTCCCATGCCGCTCTCGAGGACGCGCTCGCCAAACTCCGAAACGACCACAAAACCGCCCTCGCAAAAGACCTCGCCAGGCTCCAGATCCCCGAAGTGCCTTCCCAAGCAGAGTGGACCTCGCCGTCGTTCCGGACCTACTCTGAAAGGGCTAATGGCGGAATTGAAACCGCCTCCCTTCACTTAGGATCTCTCGCCTTCAAGGTCCAGGCGTGGCACATCCGCATACCCCTCAGGCTCGAACTCCTCAACCACTGCAACCTGATACTCATCTGCGAGCAGGAATGTCGCCCCAAAGCCGTATCAATCCTTCAATCGCTCCTTCTCAGGACTCTGGTCACAGTAGTGCCCGGCAAAATGCTACTCCGCTGCTTCGACGCCACCGAACACGGCCGAGCCTTCAGTGCTTTCCTCCAACAACTCCCCACCGCGCTCACGGAAGGCAAAGCCGGCTTCGACACCCGCGACTTTGACATGCTCATGGCCGGACTCGAAGCCCGCGTTGCCTTCGTCGCCCAAAGGCTTCTCAATGCTGCAACGCCAACGCTTTGGTGCCACAACACCGCATCAAAAGGAGACCTGGAGCCCTATTACGCCGTGGCCATTGACAACGTCGGCGACCTCGACAAGGACCGCACTCAACGGATTCTAAAACTGATGAAGGACGGCCCCCAAGCCGGCCTGTTTACTATCCTCACCAGTCAAAACCTGGACCCTATCCGCAAGTGCCCAGCAGGCCAGGACGTGATCCAGTCATCACTCATTATCACCCTCACTAAATCAGGCATACAAGCCGAGCAAGGCGGCGTCCGTCTGAACCGCGAGTTCGAATTGGATCGTTTTCCGGATGCAACGACCGCAGATGGCATCTTCTCGTCCCTTACCGCCCTGCACAAACGACTCTCGGACGAAACCGTCCCATTCATTCCTGGCCCGCCCGCCCAATGGTCAACAGGCGATTGCCTCGCCGGCATCGATATCCCCATCGGTCACGCTAAGGCAGGCGGCGACCTCCACTTGGTCTTCAATGAAGATGCATTCACCGGCGCCCTTGTAGTCGGCTCATCCGGTCAAGGAAAAAGCAACCTCCTGCACGTCATCATTGCCCGCCTGATGCTCGCATACGCTCCATCGCATCTGAATCTATTCCTGCTGGATCTGAAAGGAACGGAGTTCAACCTCTATGAGAAGGTTCGCCTCCCCCATATTAAAATGATTCTGAGCGACATGAGCCAGAAGCTCGGGCTCGCAATCCTCCGGGAGTTCGACAACGAACTAACCAACCGGAAAAAACGGCTCGCGGCGCAACGCGCCCAAAAACTCAGCGACTACAACAAATCCGCGCCCACGCACAGCCTGCCCCGCTTAGTCATCGTAATCGACGAATTCCAGAAGCTCTTCACAGGCGACATGTCCTTGTCCCGCGAAGCCGAAACCCTAACCACCAATCTGCTTAGGCAGGGACGCAGCTACGGTGTGCACCTCATAATGGCCTCCCAAAACCTCTCCCCCCAGACTACCCCACGGGACATTAAGACAATGTTCCCGATCAAGATCGTCCTGAAATTCAACACCCCCTCCGACTACACCACCGTCCTGGAGGACAACCACGACCTAGCCACCCAATTGACCAAACCGGGCCAGGCCGCCCACTACGACGGCGCCGGGCCCCTTAAGCAGTTCATCATACCATTTCTTCCATTCAAGGACCTCGATCCTATCCTCAACCAACTCGGTACCGCTCTTACAGCCAGGGGCGAACAGCCGTCCGAACTCGTATTCCTGAACGGCGAAGAAGAATCCGACGTCAGACGAAACACCCGCCTCCTCAACGCCATCACCCGGGGGGGAACGGGTGAAGCAATCCAGATCTGGCTCGGCGACGCATTTTCCCTCACCGGCACCGCGAGCATCTTTCTGCGGAGACAAAAGGCCTCCAACCTGCTCATCGGATGTCAGGAACGGCACTTTGAACCCGCTCTCCAACTCGCATGTCTTTCCATGCTCGCAGTGCTCGCCCACAACAACAAAACCTCCTGCTACATCTTCCAGAGAAAGACCCCGCTAACCTCCGCCACGCTTCAGGCCCTCACTTCAGCATTCCCCACCAGGATACACACCATTGCCGAGGATGACGTGGAAGCAATCCACGAACTCGCCAAAACAATCAAGGACCTCGATCACTCGGCACAAATGGGCCCCGCCCTCCTTCTGTTTCCTGGCCTTCACAAGTTCCATACGCTCGGCACCGACTTCCACGCCATCTACAACCGCCCCGTGACACGCGCACCCGCGCCGGCCCCCACGGTCGCGGAGAGCCTCCAAGTGATGCTCGAAAAGGGGCCAACGGTAGGGTTTCACTCTTTCGTGTTGTCTGATGCACCCTCCAAACTGGACCGGAACACCCTCGCCAATTTCAACTTGCGCATCGCATTCCGCCTCGCCGACACAGACTCGCTAAGCCTATTCCAGGGCAACTACGCCGTAGGCCTGCCTGACGGCTTGGCCGTTGTCGCCGATCGCGACGAATCGTCCCAGACCCAAGAGTTTAGACCATATATAACCATCGATCCCGCTTGGCTGGACAACCAAATCGCAACCCTCAAAACCAGGCAAATCCCGGCATGAACGGACAACCGTCACTGGCATCCCTCATGCAATGCCTCGACGCAATCGAGCGTGCCGAACACCGATTGATGGAGCAAGAGACCACCCTCAAACAGACGCAACAAAGCCAAATAGCTGCCATAGAAGCACGTCGCCGCTCCACCATTGAAGAAACCAGCCACCTCACGGGCTCTCTGGAAAAAATCCATCATGCCGTCCTGTCCGAGCTGAACAAAGCCGGTCTTGTCGGCGCGAATCTCCCCCCGGCAACATCTGGGACAATTCCTCAGATTCCCTTCAACCCGCAGCTCGCGGATCTGTCAAATCTCGTCAAGCAAGTGGGCAAACGAGCAGCCGCCCTCGAATCCAGCCTCCGCGACCTGGAAAATCACAGAGACCTGCAAGCCAAGGCCGCCCGGGCCCTCCAGACCTTCAAGTCCCAGCCTCGGCCCCGGCCGGCGCCCAGCCCGACCAAACTAGCGCCTCGCTTGATCACGCCGCCTCCACCACCAACGCCCCAGCCCCAGCCCCCACCACCACCCGCGAAAGCTGCCTGGCCGACCGCACTCCTCGCGCTTGCAGGCATAGCCGCTCTCGCACTAGCCTTGCTTCTGTACTACCTTCTCACCAAATAACACAGCTATGAACTACGGCCAAATCCACCTTACTCCCGAAGAGCTTGATAATTTCGCTCGCGTGTTGGAGCAGTTCTCCAATCAGCTAGACGAAAGCACCAAGACCCTTAACAACAACCTGCAACAGCTTGGCGATACCTGGCGGGACCCGGCCTTCGCCGAATTCGACGAAGAATTCAACAACACCCGCCAGAACATCGACAACTTCATCAAGATAGCGGACGAGCATGTCGCTTTCCTGCGAAGGAAGGCAGAGGCATCCCGCGTCGCCCGAGACCAGCGGTGAGCGACAGAGTCTATCTAACCAGCACTGAGGTGCTTGCTGGCCTGAGGTCGGCTTTCACCTCCTTCGATGAAAGCGCCAGGAACGGGCTCGCCTCCATCGACTCAGAGATTGAGGAAACGCGCACCTGGCTGCTCGAACGCAAAACGCATTGGCAAAAAGAAGTTGCACAAGCCGAGCAAGAGCTGTCCACCGCGGAAGCCAATCTCCGCACCTGCGAAGCCAGCGGCTACTACGACGACGATGGCGACTATGTAGAACCCGACTGCTCCTCAGAGACGGACGCCGTCACAGATGCCCAGAACAGCCTCAGTGACGCCAGGGCCAAACTCGACAATGTGGTGCAATGGGAACAGCGTCTGGACCTGGGAGCCCAGGACTTCCGCCGCACCGCTTCGCAGTTCGCCGGCGCGGTAACCCACCGCACCCAAGAGCGGGAACGCTTCCTGGACCTTAAGATGAAGCAGTACGATGCTGCTGCGGCAATCTCCCACCGAGCAGAGCTAATTGCCACACAACAAACCCGCCTTGGCACATCCCAACTCTCCCTGTCACAAAAGGTCGCCCAGATCGACATTCTGGGCTCCCTTGCTGAGAAGCAATCGCTCCGCGAGGCCCTCCTAAAGCTTGCTGAGGTCAACTCCGCTGGACAACTGATCGATACCCTCGTGGACCTGGGTACCCAAGTCACTTTCGCCGCACCAAACGAACTTGAGGACCGCGGTTGTTGGGCCGTGTTTGATAAGGCGATAAATAGGATTACCCTCTGCCAAAGCCTCTCCGATCGCCCCCCTCAGATTATTGCCCCACATCTCGCGCACGAGGCCACCCACGCCGCCTGGTACCGCCCATCCTCCATAGACCAGGAGTATCACGCTTTCAAGGCCCAGGCCGAAGTGTGGTCAGCGCTCAAGAACGGCCTCGAAGACGATCCAAACGACGAGGTGCAAGCAAGGGTCGGCTGGGGAGAAGATGCGTGCAAACAAGACCTGCGGAGTTGGCCCGGCTATTCCGACTACCCCGAATCGGCATGAATACGCCCCCAAGACCAACCATCGAAGCCAATTCTCTAGCCCTTCGCGCGGGTCCCGAGTGGAAGGCCAGGTTCTTCTCTGCTCCCGGAGCCGAGGGCGTTGTCCTCACCCCCACAGAAGCATTCAAGGCCCAACTAGAGGCCAGCACCGCCGGCGGCGACCCAGTTTGCTCCATCTCGCTGCAGTTGCTTCGCGATTACCCAGCCACACTGGGGTCCTTGCTCGACGCGGAGATCAAGAGGCGCAGGGGGTTGGACCCCGCGCTCACAATCGAGAGCCTCCAATGCACGCCGGATGCCCCGGAATGTTCCTGCCTCATACACTATAACGCCCTCTACCCCATTGACAGCCCGCGAGCTGAGCGCCTGCGATTCTCTCTGCACTGCGCCCTGTCCAAACGCCCAGAGGGCGTTCTACGCCTCGACGTCCGTGCCCGCGACTTCTTCATCCATCGGGCAATGGCCGAAGCATCCGCCATCCTCAGAACAGTCGTGATCAAGCAATGAACGGCATAACCCAGGGCGAAAACGAAATAACCGCAGCGCTTGACCGTTTGTCCGCCACATGGTCCAGCCTCCGTACCGGGTGGGACGACAACGCGCAACGGCATTTTGAAACCGAGTATGTTGATCCGCTCCTCACCACCACTCCAGAGCTGCTGGCCCAAGTCCAGGAGCTAAGCGCGCTGATCGACCAAGCCAGAAACTCGGTCGAATAACGAAAAACCAGAACGTCTTTCTCCCCTGTATGAACGGCTTCCGACTTCTTGGCGACTTCCTCCCGGAGGAACGCAACGCCCTCGCGGAATACAAGGATTTCTCCGACAACCTTAACGCCGCCCTCAGAACGGGGAACCTGACAGACGAACTAACCCGCCGCCGTGACGCTCTCGACTCAGCGCTGACGAAAGGTGTCTCAACCGATTCCCTAGCGCTTTACCGCGCGACCTGTGCCACTTACTTCCCAACCGAGGTAGGAGCCGAGTTCACAGACCGCGCCTTCGTCTCAACGTCGCTCAACCCGGAAGGGCTCGTGTCCTTCTATTGCGCCGAGGCCCCGGCCAAAGTCCTAATCCAATACCCCGCCAACCGCCCGCTGGCCTGTTTTGAATATGACGAGGGCGGCGGAGCAGAGAACGAGCGTCTCTTGCCGCGGGACATCCGATTCCGCGTGCTGAGCCACAGAGAGGTCGTGGACCGCGCCGCGATCCTCCAGGAGCAATGCACGGCTTTCGACCGGGGACAGCTATACCTCCGCACAGGCGCCAAGCTTGTCGTCCTCGAGCTGGCCATCGTCTTGTAGCCTATGCGCCGCCAGAACGAATCCTTCGGTGAACTCCTCTTGAAACTCCCCTGGTGGGTCAGCGCAGCCCTCGCGGTCATTGTATTCGCTGGTGTCCGCTTGGGCCTCCCGATATGGGCCAGCCAGGACAACACCCGCCAGATGATCGCCAAGGGGATCGTCCCACTGGCTCCACTATCCTTGCTCCTTTTCGGCATCTTCGCCGTCGGCTCCTTCCTGTTGGCCAGGAAACGCCACCGCCTCGTTGACGTGCAGACCAGCCTGGAACAGCTCCGGGGAACTTCCTGGAAAGACTTCGAGTACCTCGTTGCCGAGGCGTATCGCCGACAGGGCTACCGGGTCGAATACTCCCTGGGCCGCGGCCCGGACGGCGGTGTGGACCTCACCCTGCGCAAGGACGGAACGACATCCCTCGTGCAATGTAAACAGTGGAAGGTCTTCTCCGTGGGCGCACCAATCGTCCGCGAAATGTTTGGCCTGATGACCGCAGAGAAGGCCGACCAAGCCATCATCGTTACCACCGGCAGCTTCACCCGCGACGCCCGGGACTTCGCCGCCGGCAAACCCGTCACACTTGTTGACGGACCCCAACTCCTCGCCCTGGTCCAGTCAGTCCAACCCGACCGGATCGCACCCGCAACCGATACCACTCCTGCTCCAGCCGACACAGTCGTACCAGTCTGCCCGCTATGCGGTAAGACTATGATCCAGCGACTTGCCCGACGCGGCAGTAATGCCGGCAACCGCTTCTGGGGCTGCTCCTCCTATCCCGCCTGCAAAGGAATCAGGAACTAGAGATTATGAGCAACCCCAGGCACATAATGGACCTTTTCACACCCGTTGTTCCACTGCAAGCACTGCATCTGAACTTCCGCAGACTAGCCGACAACCACTCGGCAGCCGACCGAGCGGTGCTCGCTCAGTGGGCCGACGGTTTCAAAGACCGCGATGGCAAGTTCGTCCGTGAGTTCCAGACCACCTTTAACTCGGGATTTTGGGAACTCTACATCTTCGCTTGCTGCAAGGAACTTGGCTTCCGCGTGAACCTCGCCTTCAGGTCACCAGACTTCGTGGTGGACAATTTCCAAAGCGAGTTCTGCATCGAGGCCGCCATTGCCAGCAACGCCATCGGCGACAGTGCCGAATGGGAACGCGACCTGACGAAGAAGCCCGAGCCCGACCTCGAACGTGTCCTGGACACCGCAGTCATTCGCCTCTCCAACGCCATTGACGCGAAGCACAAAAAATACCAAGCCGCATACCAGAATCTCCCCCACGCAAAGAAACGGCCTTTTGTCTTGGCCATCGGCCCGTTCGAACAGCCCTACTTCTGGGCTCACAACGATCACGCCATCCGCCAGGTCCTCTACGCCTACGACCGCATCGGTCCGAAGGGCGAACACCTTTTCCGCCACACCATCGCGAAGCCTTCAGGCGCTCCAATTGAGCTCGGGTTGTTCACTTCCGGCAAAATGCCAGAAATCAGCGCAATCCTGTTCAGCAACACTGCCACCATGAGCAAGGTCCATGCGCTAAACCACGACATCGAGGCGCTCACCTATTTTTCCGCCCTATACTTCAACCAGCACGGGCCTCAGCCCATCCTTCGGAATTCCAGCAAGAAAGACTACCGCGAAAGCCTCCTCGACGGCCTATACCTGTTCCACAATCCCCACGCCACGTGGCCTGTCCCGTTCGCGTACTTCAACCATGATGACATTACGCAGGCAACCCTGCTCCGAGGCAACCCTGTCCCGCGCTATAAGTGTAAGCACGGCCACTTGATCCAGCGCTCGTCCATGACCATCAGGACCAAAGACCCGTAGCCTTCCCACCCCATTCTCGGCTAAGGACCAACCCTCATGTTCCTCGATTCAAAAGACATCCCTGACATTCAGCGGCTCATACAAGAGCCGCACAATGGTGGTGTCGCCAAGATCAAAGGGACTGACATCTCGCTCAGCGTCGCGCTATTCCTTGCGGTGACGCAGCGCGCCCTCTGGCTTGCTGGAAACACCCACGCGGCCAGCAGCATCGCCCGACTCGGACTGCCCGGCGTTTCACACGCAATCAACTGCCTGCTGGCGACCACTCCCGCCCAATCTAGAAACCCACTCGGGGCGCCGCCGTTCGACCTCTACCGCATCGCTTCCAAGCAGGATCTCCTCCGCGACGATTGGCTGCTTTTTTGCGACCGCTTTCGCCGCAGCGCCGATGCCGGACGGAACGGGAAGATGTTCGTCGGCGTAGCCGCGGTACTCGGCGAAATGGGGGACAACGTTGTATGGCATGCCTTCGAGGCAGACGACAAGCCGTGCCAAGCAATTGCAGGATTCCACGTATCCGATGGTACCGCCTCCTTCTGCGTCGCGGATACCGGTCAAGGGTTTCTCAAGAGCCTGCAGCGCTCAACAAAGTGGGCTGCACTGGACAACGACCACGACGCGCTGGATGCCGTTGTCACAAAGCGCGCCACCAGCCGGCCCAATGAGGCCGAGGGCGGAGGTTTCAAACAACTGTTCAACAGCCTGCTGGACTTCAATGGTCTCGTGATTCTAAGGAGCGGCGCCGCGGCCTTCCATATGGTGAACCGGGGGATGGAACGCGAGCTGCATGCCGATAATTGCACCCGAGTCCCCGGCTCTGCCGTCACCACCGTGATCTGCCGGAAAGCCGAGCCCAAGGAACTGCCCCTGGGAAAAAGTCAAAATAGCTCTTGATTTATATTTGGAAATGAATATAAATTAAGGCCGTGCAAACGATCTGCATTGCCGAATTGAAGCCGTTCAGCCCCAGGCTGCACGGGGCCACCATTGGCGAGGAACACGCCCGGCTGGTGCGCGACCTGATTATCCGCCACCCTGAATCCAACGATTCCGTTATTCTCGACTTCTCCGAGGTGGAAGGGGCCAGTGCAAGCTATCTCAAACGACTGCTTCACCCATTCTTTGCGCCGCCAGGCGATCCCGGGCGCCTGCCACGCGAGATTGCTCCCATCGCGATTAACGTAGAGGCCGCCGACCTCAAAGAGGAACTCGATGACTACCTTGCAGGTAAGGGGCACGCAATGGTTCTCGCCGACCGCCCCTCAAAGCGGCCGAGGTTTCGCCAATTGCTCGGACGTCTGGATCGTGCGGCAGCCGAAACATTCAGCGAATTGCAGGCGCTCAAGAAGTCCACGGCCGCGGAATTGTATGAGCGCCACCGGCAGGACACCACCAATCAAACCGCATGGAACAATCGTTTGGTACAACTCGTAGAGTTGCGCATCGCGCGTCGAGCCCGAGTTGGGCGATTTTGGGTTTACGAACCGATAGTGCAAAGCTGAGGTACCTATGGGATGGCAAGAACTACGAGCACGGGCCAAACAATTCCAGCAGCAAACTGACGCAGCGCTGGCCAACGACATCATGCAAGACACCCTGCTCTCGCGAGCAAAGGTCACTCGACGCCGAAGTTACACCTGCGTTTCCGAGACCAACAGTCCCCCCAGCGTCGGCATGGAAGTCCGACTTATAGATATGCACGACCGCATAGACGTTTATGTCAACAACCAACCGGTCGGCCAGGTTGACCCGTCCCAGGCAGACCGAATGCGCAAGCAACAGCGGTTTGCGGATCGCCAAGGACGTTCCGTTCTCGGCCGCATCGCCAAAGTTTCAAAAGTCACCAACGGATTCTCCGTTACTGTAGTCAATTCGCAGTAAATGAGCGCGGCTTCTCAGATCGCACTACCAGTCTCGCCTGCCCCTCAGACCATGGGGTTCACCGGCTGCATCAACTGCAAACTCTTCAAATCATGTGGCGGCCATCAGCATCCCATAATTTTCGCCATCGGCTGCGCCAACTTCACCGGCGGCACAGGAAGGGTCCACACGGACGACATGAATCCGAACTGTAATGGCAAGTTCTGGACGCTTTGGGACGACGTCGGAGGACTCGTTGATTACTCGGTCGGGCCCCTTCATTCCGTCACCCCCACCGGACTCCCTCGCTACGTTCCTCAATTACAAGGGCGCCACCTTCGGCCACCCCGACCACTCGCCGCTGATGTCGTTGCCCTCAGGCTATTCCAGGTCGTGGGTCTTCGGCCCCGGGGCGGTTACGGCCCAAGATACTCCACCGCCGCCGAACTCCGCGCTGCTTACCACCTCCGTCCCGGCACACGTGTCATCCTCGTTGGCGTGGATGAAGATGCCCCGCTGGAGAGATTCTGGCATCACCATCGAATCCACCGCGTTTGCGAGGCGCTGGCGCAGCTCGGGCTGGAAGTCACGATTCCTAACTACTCCTTTTTCACGTGCGTTCCGCGTTTCCAAATTCTGCGGAATCGCAAGCGCATCCTGCTTGCTGCCGAACGCCTCTCAAGGGCAGGCGTCCGAGTCGCGATTCACCTGAATGCCGTTACTCAAGCCGATTGGGCATTTTGGGTCGCCTTTCTTCGCGAACATACTGAGGTCACCACTGTCGCGCTCGAGTTTCAAACGGGTCCGCTCGCCAATCACAAGGTCGGGCAGCAAGCTTTTGACGATTTGGATGACCTCATCGACCGCGTTGGCAGGCCGTTGCACATACTCCTGGTCGGCGCGGCGCGGTTCTACCTGCAAGCGCGCCGGCGCCGCTGGCATTTCACACTCATCGATAGCGAGCCTTTCATGTTGTCGCAGAAAAGGCGCGTCTTGGAAAAGGGCCGCTGCGGCAGTTACTCGCTGAAATTTGTCCCCACACAGCCAGGTTCGCCGGTATACCACTTGTTCGAGGCGAACCTCAAAGCTTACGAAAAGTTGCTTCTTGCAGGCACGGAGTTGCCACGCGAGGTCCCAATGGAAAACTCGAACCAACCTGCACTTCTTCTGTGACCTCCACTCCGTATTTTATTCGCCAACCCGTTGCGCGCCGAACCTCTGCAATAAGCCCAGCGGCAGTTCCGGCCGCCCACTCGGCCAGCGTCTGCCAGCAGCATGCGTTGTGGTCAAAAAACCTATCACCCTCCACCCCGATCCAGTGCGTGTGAACAAGACTCCACCTCGAAAAGAACTCCTTCTCTGTCCAAGGTCCCAACCATTGGACGAGAGCAACTCCACGCGAGGGCGCGGCGCACTTCTGGACCCTCGTCGCATATCCCGCCCCTGCAAACGCGCGCAACATCTGCGTCAGGTTCGTCCACCGGCATTCTGGGAACTGCGGGAAATACTGCATCACGCGGCAAACTTCCCGCTGCGTCACCGCGGCGAAAGCCGCCGGACCACAATTCGCCCCAAAATTGATTCGGGCCACCTCAATATCCCACGGCACAAAGGCCGATGCCGCGCCGTCCCGGCCGCTGTTCATCGTTCAACCCTCCCAGTCCGTTCCGCGAATGCGCTGCTCAGGTCTGCCAAAATAGCTTGCTGGACTCCCGTGTGCTCTCGCCTGAATCGTGACACCCAGCGAGCCCGTTTGCGTTTGATGCCCTGCCGATCCCGGAAAGTTTCCCCAAGAAAACGGGTGTCGTGGAGAACCGCTGGCTCGAAATTCAACCAGACTGCTTCCTCACGGCTGCCCGTGTGCGAGGTTCCCGCAAATAGCCTCTTTTCCCACCCCACAAGCATTTCATCGTATGTATCGTTGCTGTAGCCCGAAATCATTACTGCGCACGGCAGATCGCGAAGGAGCCGTAGCAAGTCCCGATGCTCTTCCTCGCAATAGTCATGGCGATATGGGCTGCGGCTCGATCGTCGGCTTGCCGGCCAATATGGCGGGTCCGAATAGACAAACTCGTCGCCGGCAAATCGGTAGCTGCCGAGGAAGTCTTCCGCCCTGCATCTGACAAACCTGAACCGAGCATCAAAATGACCGACAAATTCACGAATCACCTCCGGGTCGCGGTCAATGCCAATGTTAAGCTCTGCGGGAATTTTGTGCCTGAGCACCGCCCCACCGCCCAGGTGCGTCTCGATGTAAACCCGATGCGGCGGCATCAGGTTTATCAACTTCTGAAAACAGCGGAACTTTCCGCCCGGATATCGCATCGCGTCAACATCGTCAGATTTGACGAGGATGTCAACCCCCATGTTGCCGATTCCTCCTCGGAGGTGCGGCGCCCCTCTGATCCCATCTTATGCACACGACCAGCACGCTAACGAACCAACACCGCCCCGCGCCCAACAAGTCGGCTCCGCCGCAACAGCCAAAACCCAACAAGGCGCCGAAAGGCACTTCACTGCGCCTGAGCGCCTTCCACCTTTTGATCGAGGCCCCCACTTTCCAGGCATTCTCACAACCAATGCCCGACAACAAGCAACTCAAAGGCCTTCGCGATTCCATCGGCAAAGAGTGGTTTCTTTTTTGGAAGGAAGGGACGGTTTACGGCCTGCCGAAATCCCCACAGCCCGCGACCCCTTTCGGAAAGCCAATCACCCTCAAAACGAACGAGTACCTCGGCCTGGCAGTTCTGAACGCCCACGCCAACGAGCTTATCCCTCAATTGCTCCCAAAGTACGAGCCCATCCGAGCCAGATACCGCCGCGGATTCCGGTTCGTCGCCAAGAAAACAGAAATCGTCGCTGACATCATTAAGGGTTGGAGCGGTCTCCCGCTCGCAACGCACGGCTTCAAAATCCGGCCAAGATTCACTTGCGACACTCGCCTGGTCGAACTCCGCCCCGGACAACTCCAAATCCTGCTAATGCTCGGCGCAGCCATGAATTGGTCCGCCGAGAGCCGCCTCCCCGACCTGGCAGCGGCTGGCGTTGATCTTGCCGGCCTCCACGTCGTCCGCAAGAACCCGCAGCCCGGCGAACGTCGCCTCGTAGGCCGCATTGCCAGCATTGATGGTGACACCGTCCGCCTGAGCGAGAGTTGCAACGGTCAACCCACGGTCCCCGCCGACTCAGTTCAACTCGAAGGCACGCGCGCGGTTTTCAGCCGTTGCCTGAAAAGTCTTCTGGGCGACCGCTACAAACAGTTCGACGCCCTGAGGGACGAACGCGAGGCCGCGTTCATGACCGGGCCCGGCCTCGACAACTGCCTGGACCAGTTCTTCGATCAGTTCCGCAAGGCTGAAGCCCTCCAACTGGCGTCGGGCGTCGTCGCCAAAGTTGGTGAGCAGGTCAACCTTGCCAACATCGGCGCCTTCCAAACCACCATCGAGTTGTCGCCTGTCGAGTACTGCTACGATCCTGCAAAGACTAGACGCCACCAGTACGCTTGGCACGGGCTCGAGGAGTTTGGGCCTTACAGCCGCGACTCGTTCCCAAAACGAAGCCCGCGCGTCCTGGTCGTTTGCCCCGACGTCGCCCAGCCACGCATCGAGCAGGCTCTGCGCCATTTCCAGCACGGCATCCCCCAAAGCACCTTCACCAAAGGGTTCGAGCGAGCCTTCAATCTCGTGAACCTGGAATTCGGGTGGTGCACAGTCCCTCTCCGAAACTTCGCCAGTAGCACCAAACCGGCTCTCACCTACCATGCACACGTCGAGAAGCATCTCGCGGGCGATTCAAACTTCGATGCCGCCATCGTCGTCGTCCAGGACGATCACGCCCAGTTGCCCGATTCCGCCAGCCCGTACCTGTTCGCCAAAGCGCTGCTTCTCACCAACGGCATCCCGGTGCAAGAGGCTCGCGTCTCAACCCTTGCTCGTCATCCGGACGGCCTCCAATGGGTCCTCCAGAACTTCGCCGTCGCCCTCTACGCCAAGATGGGCGGCACACCCTGGACCGTGAACCAGGACCTCACCGTAAACGACGAAATCGTTATCGGCATGGGCATGGTCGAAGTCTCCGGTAGCCGGTTCGAGGAACGTCAGCGCCACGTCGGCATCACGACCGTCTTCAGAGGCGACGGCAATTATCTGCTCGCCAACCTCTCAAAAGAGTGCGCTTACGAGGAATACCCATCCGTCCTGAAAGACTCGATGGCCGGCGTGCTGGCCGAAATCAGGGAACGGAACGGCTGGCGAAAAGGCGACACCGTCCGCGTCGTCTTCCACGCCTCGAAACCCCTCCGCAATTTAGAGGTGGACGAGCTTATGGAAAAATGCGCCAAGGAAGCCGCTCCAGAACAAAACATCCAGTTCGCGTTCCTCGATGTCCTCCGCGACCACTCGTTCCAGATCCTCGACTACTCCCAAATGGGCCGCCCCAACAAGGCTGGAAAGAGCCGGGGCATCTTCGTTCCGAAGCGCGGCCTGGTTGCCCATATCGGCAAGGACACACGGCTCGTCTGCACGAACGGTCTCCTCCAAATCAAAAAACCAACCACTCCCCTGCCGATGCCGGTGCTCGTCCATCTCCATCCGCTTTCGACCGGCTCCGGCTGCGACCTAACCTACCTCACCGAGCAGGTCCTTAAATTCACGTCCCTCACCTGGCGGTCAACCCAACCCGCTTACACACCGGTGACCATTTACTACCCCGAGTTGATCTCCGACCTAATGCTCCGCTTGAAGCAAGTTCCCGGTTGGTCGCCAGCGCCGCTCAATACCAAGCTGCGGTCCAGCAAATGGTTTCTATGACCAGCCCTCTCGTTACCAACTTTGCCAGCCAATGCTCAGCGCTGACGGCATCCTTGCGCGAGCATTTCCTATGGCCCTCGCCAGATGCCGGCTTTGCCTCGTTCGTCTGCCGCCAGGTGGGCCGCGAATTGCCCCTCACACCCGCGCCGAACCTCGCTATCGCCAAACTCGACGCCTCAACCCAGGCACCCGACCTCGCCGCATTTGGCTTTTATGCCGCTTCCCAGGTGGTGCTCTCCAGCCGCGTGACGCCGCCAGGCTGGGCTGACGGATTCTCCCGCCTTACCGGGCGCAATCCTTACCCCTCAGACCGTCATGCCTTCACCTTCCGGCCTGTCGAACTCCTGGGCGTTGCCCTCGGCGCCGCTCACACACCCTCACTGCCCCAGAGCGACAAACAGTGGCTCATCGGTGTCCTGACCGATGCCCCCAAAAAATGCGCCGGAGACTGTTGGACACGCTATCTGCTGGCAGCCACCAGGCTCGTCTGCGGCCTGCCTCCAGCCATCGCAACCACCGACGCCTTGCAAACGCTTTCCATGCAGGAGCTCGCTCTGCTCATTTGGCTGACCTCCGCCGACACGTTCCGTGACGGGCCGTGGAAACACTTCCCTCAGCCTGGACTCCACCGTCAGTTCCTCGCGCACGGCCTGACCAACGAACCGGCCGCGCAAGACGCTAGCACGGCGGCCCTTCTGTATACGGCAGTCCAAATCAGCTCGAATTCGCTGCTCGACTCAGAAGTCGCTCAAAACTGGCAACTTCGCTCCTCCTCCAAAGACGCCGTCGCGCTCGTGGTCCAAATCTGCCGCCACTTCCACCAGTGCGCCCTCCAACTCCTGTCCAGGCACGCCAATCGTCAAACCCTCAAGATCACAGACGAGTACGACGTCCAGGACCTCCTCCACTCCCTGCTCAAGCTCCACTTTGACGACGTTCGGCCCGAGGAGTGGACACCAAGCTACGCTGGATCATCGAGCAGGATGGACTTCCTGCTTAAACGGGAACGGGTCGTGGTCGAAACCAAGATGACCCGGAAGAATCTCGGCCAGAAAGAAGTCGCCAACGAGCTGACAGAGGACATCGCCCGCTACCGCAAACACCCCGACTGCGGCGCACTCGTCTGTTTTGTGTACGACCCAGCCCACATCTGCAAAAACGCCGCCGCCATCGAAACAGATGTCCCCCAAAGCTCCCCAGGCTTTCCCGTCGCGGTCGTTGTCGGTCCACAAGGCCTCTAACCCACGCCCAACTTCTAGCCTCGCTCAACCGCCGTGAAATCCAAGACCCAGAGCCTGGGCCGCATAAAAGGAAGAGTTCCCGCCGCGCGGCAACCTTCAACTCTTCCAGTTGGAAACACCCATCTTCTGCGCGTTTCGCAGGGTCCAAGTTACCTCCGCCAAAGTCGACGTCGCCCGGGCCGCTGTCGCTGAAGCGATTATCAAGCACGCCGAGAAGCTCAAACTCGCCAAACCACATGAATTCCGGATCTCGGCTATCATCCCGCAGGAGAACCGCATCGCTGAATCACTCCATAAGCTGCCAGCAGGAACCTTTATCATCTACCACATCCTGGTTCCAGTTTAACGCCGCCGGCCAATCACCACGCAATGACAAATCGCCTTGAGGACAAGATACGCGACTACCTGGCCAACCACCTTGACCTGATTGAGAAAGGGCTGGTCTTTGTGGGCAAAGAATATGAGCTGCCCAACCCAGCGGGCGCCGGTGGTCGAATAGACCTCCTCGCCAGAGACATTTACGGCCACGTTGTCGTCATTGAAATCAAGCGGAGCGATGCATCCGCCCGCCAGACGCTCAACGAAATCCACAAATACACGGCTCTCTTTCGTATTTCCCAGGGCTTGGATGAGTCCCGGATCAGGTTGATTGTCCTTTCAACCGATTGGCACGAGTTGCGCCTCCCGCTGTCTGAATACGCAGAGGTGACCCCTTACCCCGTTGAAGGCTTTTCGATAATCGCATTGCCGGACGGTGTGGTCACACAGGCTTCCAAAGTGGCCCTCCTGGAGAAAACCTCCGCGTTTAAGATCAGCCGTGTTCAGTGCATTTATCTCTACGAGTCGGCTGCCAAACGCGACGGAAACTTGGACAAGCTCGTTGCTGCTGTTAGGGCTGCCGGTGTGGAAGACTTTTCCATTTTCCGGTGCGATTACTCCGGGAAGGATTCGAGGGTGATCTACCCTCACGGCCACTATCTTTGCTTTTCCTCTCCAGCGCACACCTTGACAGCCGCAGAATTCGAACGATGCAAAGCCCGCATCGGGTGGGAGGAATGCCTCGACCAGCCTGACGAGAACTTCCTTGACCATATCAACACGACCATGTCTGAGTTATGCGACACCTTGGAATTTGGCTATCCCGAAAAACTGAATAATCTTTGTGCGGGTTGGTCGGTTTCCGTCTCATTCCGGGGAGGGCGGCTTGACCAGGGGCAATCCGTTCTGGCCGACGGGGAGATCGTCGCCCTCGCGCGGGGCGTGGATGGAGCCAGTCAGATTTACCTGCATAAGGTCTCATCTCCGCGGTTCGACGCTGGCTGGAAGCAGCTTTGCAGCGACCTGGAACCCTTGCTGCTTGGCAATGCAGCGTGGCGCGAGGTGGTGCCTCGGTTTTTGGCAGAGGTGGAAACGGTTGCTCCCTGTGCCACGGTATCGGTTTCCGTTTACAATCCAGCCAACCTGTTCATGGCTCTTTACTGGATCGCGTGGAACCAGGATTATTCAAAATGTCCTCACCTGGAAATCGTAGTGGAGGATGGTGCTACCGGGCTGGTAAGAATTTTGGTCGGAATTCTGGCTTGGGATCGTCAGCTGATCCGAGCGACGCCGGAGGAATTGATGAGCCAGATCTATGGGGATGACTTTGGCTGGTTCGCTGCCGTCACATTACACCAAACATTTGAGGAAGAGGACGCAGTGCTGGCTGCACATCATTTGAGGGCAGCTACAGTGGAGTGGCGCTTCGAAGCAAACCGCGAGATAGGACCAACGGAGGTCCTGCCCGCCAACGGAGAGCTTTGTCGCAAGCCATTCGGTGAAGTTCATCAGAGGCCATTTAGGGAATTCATCGCCGCCCATTCGACCTACCTCGCGGCATTGAAAGCCCTTTTGGAGGACAGAACCGCCGGGCTGCCAGGGAGTTGACCCGATCAGGGTTCTTTGAAGGTGCGCCAAATTCTAACCCGGCGAATTTGATCGCAGCCTGCTTTCCCCATCCCCCTCACAGACACAGCCCCGTGGTAAGCCACCCTCTTCAAGGTGGTTTCAACAATCCTGTAGCTCTGTTCCTCAAAACACCAGGAATGGCTCCGCCAGATTCCGTCGTTGGACAGGGCATATCCTGTGCAAAGGTGGAGATGCGGGTTTGTCTCTTGAAGCAAAATGGAATTGTCGTGGCAGCGGATGGCCTCCCCACGAACCAGGACGATCTCCTTCTGCAAGGGAACCCACGTTTTGCCGTGGTGCAGAATCAACTGTAAGCGTCATGCCAAGCACCTGTGAAGCTCAGATGGGATAAGCGACGACGATTATGACGCGAGTTGTCGCAGCGGCTTGGTATGGGCCATCGCCCAGGCGGCGGGCGTTACTTCGGGGATCTGGTGGTTGGTCATACTCGGAAGGCGACTGAGCACATCCTTAAGATAGGCATAGGGGTCGACGTTTCGCCGCCGGCAGCTCTCGATGATGGTGTAGAGGATGGCGCTGCGTTCTCCGGCACCTGCTTCACCAACGAACAGCCAGTTCTTTTTGCCCACCGCGGTGGGCCGGATGGCGTTCTCGACCAGATTATTGTCGATCTCGATTCGGCCGTCCTGCAAGTAAACCTCCAGACCGGGCATTTGTCCCAACGCATAGTCTATCGCAGTGCCCATCGCACTTTGCGGCAGGAAACGCCGGACAGCCAGGAGCCGCTCGCACGCGCGTTTGAGTCGCTGCACAATGGGCCTACTTTGGCTGGCGCGCACGGCTGCTCGTAAATTGGGACCAGCCTTTACTCGCCGCAACTCTGCCTCGATCCGGTAAAGGTGCTGGATCTGGCGCAACACCCAGCCGGCAGTTCGAGGTGCGGTTTCTTGGGCCTCATAAAACTTGCGCCGCGCATGGGCCCAACAACCGGCCAGGGTCAGTGGCTTAGAGCGTCCCTTGGCAAAAGCTCGATACGCGGCGTAGCCGTCGCATTGGATCGTGCCAGTAAAGTCCACAGGCACAATGGTATCCAGACAGGCAGCAGCTCGGCTGGTATGCCACTGGAAAAACACGTCGCCACCGGGGCGGTTCCCTGTCCAGAGATAGCCTTGCAGCGCCCGGCCAGCTCCGGGTTCCAGGTAGTTGATGGGCGTTTCGTCCAACTGCACATAACCGCCGCCCATCACCCCGGTGCGGATGTGTTCATAAATCGGCTTGAGCCAATCGGCCATCAACTCGATCCACCGCCCCAAAGTCTGGCGTGGCAGATGAATGCCGTAGCGGCGAGCCAAGATCTGTTCCAGCCGATAGAGCGGCACATGGTCGCAGTATTTAGTCACCGCAACGTGCGCCATTAGCGCCGGACTGGCCAGGCAACGTTCCTGCAAGCTCAGGGGTAGTGGAGCAATCACCGGGGCACGGTCCGGATCGGAACGATGCACATATTTGCGGCGCACCAAGCGGCGACGCAGGAAGCGCCCCGGCTCGTAATCCAGTTGCTCGCTCACCTCCTGACCAATGCAACGCCACTGTTGCGGCTCAGCTTTGACTGGCTCCGGATCCACCACTTCTTCCACCACGGGCAGGTTCTCTGGCAGGCGAGTGGAACGGGTTTTGCGTGCCAGGCGAACCGTCGGAGTCGAGGCGGGTGCGACTTGAGGTGCCGGCGCTGGTTCAGTGGCCTCCAAAGACGGGCTCAGCAGCAATTGCAGCTGCGCCGGGTCCAGCGTCTCACTGCTGGAACCGAAGACTCGCCGAACCAGCAGGTTGATCTTTTCCCGCAGCAGTTGGTTCTCGCGCAGGCTCTGGGCCAAAGCCGTCCGACACTGCTCCAGCAGCGTTGTCAGTTCAGCTTCGCGCGGCGTCATCGGTTGCGAAATCAGACGCAGCCGCTCCAGTCCGTGTTCAAAAAAGATGATGACTTAGCACATTTTTTCCTGTGCCTCAGCTCTCGCGCTCATACCACGGCCGTAGCTTGCCCCCGCGCAAGTCCACTCCGTCGGTCAGCATCGCCAGGGCCTCCGGCCGCACGCACAACTTGGTGCGCTCCGGCTCGCACGCCTTGGGCCAGGAAAAAGTGCCTTGTTCTAAACGCTTGGTTAACACCCACAGCCCGGTGCCATCCCAATACAGGATCTTCAACCGGTTATGCCGCCGGTTACAGAATACGTAAAGGGCTCCGGCCTTGGGATCTTCGCCCAGACGCTCAAGCACGGCGGCGTAAAGCCCGTTGAACCCCTTGCGCATGTCACAGGGCTCCACCGCCACGAACACCTTCAAGCTCCCGGTAAAACTCAACATGGCTGCTCCAGGGCGCGCACCAAAGCCGCCGCCAGCGGGATTTGACCGGCATCATGGATTTCCAATCGCGCTCCGCCCGGCAGTTGCACCTGCAAGGCCGGCATGCGCGGTGCTGGTCCCACCACAGCTTCCAACAAACGCAACGGTGACCTTCTCTTCGGCCGCTTCGTTCGTCGGTAACGGTGCACCCAGGCTGCAAAGGTCGAATACTTCAGACCGGTTCGCCGGGCGAACTGCACAGCGGACACACCGCTGCGTTCAAACTCGGCCAGGATGACGCGGCGTTGTTCCTGGGACGTCCGCACCCGCCCTTTGGTGTCCAAGTTCACCGGCAGCCTTGGCATCACTGCCCCAGGGGCCACGAAAGAGGATTCAGAACCACTCGTAGGTATCATAGCTCTCAGAACTATGATATTTGTCAGAATCTAGCCAGAGGTGCTCCGCATGACGCTTAC